>Ga0163215_100128_pt1 | contig 213285 bp, 160 predicted proteins | sample SynspAceP_FD_185934 | JGI IMG/M metagenome (GOLD analysis project Ga0163215, IMG submission 185934) | Saline lake microbial communities from Ace Lake in Antarctica - Synechococcus sp. Ace-P (Hybrid Assembly) | ecosystem: Environmental > Aquatic > Non-marine Saline and Alkaline > Saline | place... | reverse complement strand
AACAGGGAAGTTAAGACCGTTTGCGCCGATGGTACTGCTATACTAAGTGGGAGAGTAGGTAGCCGCCTTTTTCGAAAGCCCTTTACAGAAATGTAAGGGGCTTTTTTTATACCCGAAATCTAAATAACTTCTTACTAAGTACTTCCTTTTAGTATATTTAAGTATCTAAATACATATTATGAAAAGGATATTCTGCATACTTATTTTCGGTTCTATCGGTGTCTTGGGTATTGCTCAAGAAAATAAAATAAAAGCATTGGTCGGGGGCACCCTTATTGATGGCTTTGGTTCAGAGCCTATTAAAAATAGCGTCATTATTATAGAGGGACAAAAAATAGTTTCTGTGGGTAATCAAGACAATACAAAAATTCCTGATAATGCAGAGATTATTTCAACTGAAGGCATGAGTGTTTTACCTGGCTTATGGGATATGCATGTTCATACGATGTTAAATGGACATGCAGATTACGCGTATTGGGATAAAACTTATCCACCTCTTTTAGAAAAAGTTATTATGCCATCATCCGCTCATCAATTATTAATGGCAGGTGTTACCAGTGCACGTGATTTAGGTGCACCTTTAAAAGAAAGTATTGCGGTAAGGGATGCTATTAACAACGGTGAGATTCCTGGAGCAACTTTATATGTGTCTGGACCGTTTATTCAGCATAAACCATATCCTGGGACAGAAGATTTTAGATGGGGAATTGATGGTGTTGAAGATGCGCGCAAGAAAATAAGAAAACTAGCTGCAGCAGGTGTGGATATGATTAAACTAATTGACCAAGATCAAATGTCGATGGCAGAAGTTCAGGCTATTGTAGATGAAGCCCATAAGAACAATTTAAAAGTTGTGGCTCATAGTCATAGACCTGAGGAGATTAGAAGAGGATTAATGGCTGGTGCTGATTGTTTTGAACACACGGGTTTGTCTTCTGCTCCTGAATACCCTAAGGATATTATGGAAATGATAAAGGAGCGTACTGCAGATATGAGCCAGGGCCCATTATTTTGGACACCTACAGTAGAAGTATTATATAATTATGAATATATGCGGGATAATCCTGAATTTATAGATGAGGATTCTTGGCATAGAGGTTTACCGGATAGTGTGGTAATGGATATTAAAAAAAGTATTGAACATTCTGATCGTCTTCCTTATTTTCAATTAACTTCAAGTCGAAGACCCACTCTTGAAACTAAAGTAAATCAATTATTAAATGCTGGTGTTGTTTTAATGGTTGGCACCGATAGTGGAATACCAATGAAATTTCATAGTCAGTCAACTTGGAATGAACTTGATGTGTGGGTGAATGAATTTGGAATTGATCCAATGTATGCAATACGTGGAGCTACATATTGGCCATCATTGTGGATGGGAGTATCAGATGAAGTTGGTACAATAACTCCTGGTAAATATGCTGATATTATAGCTGTAAAAGGCGATGTATTACGATATATAAGTCTTTTGCAAGATGTAGATATGGTAATTAAACATGGTAAGCGATATAAATAAATAGAAGATATTAATGTCATATTTAGACACGATTGAAGAACATGAGAAGCTTAATTTCTTTTCTCATGCAGTAGGTTCGATTTTGGCAATTTTTGCCATGGTAATTTTATTGAGAGAAAATAGTTTCAAATCTTTCTATGCGGTATCTGGCTTAGTCATTTATAGTATTACATTAATTAGTATGCTTACGGTTTCTGCCGTTTATCACAGCGTTACTAACAGAGTTTGGAAGCATAGACTGCGAATCCTTGACCATATTAATATTTATTACCTAATAGCAGGTACTTATACTCCTGTGGCGCTAATTACCTTAATTGATGGTAATGGTTGGTTTATATTTTTTACGGTATGGGGAATAGCGTTGTTTGGAACATTTTTAAAACTGTTTTTTACTGGTAAATATGAAATTCTGTCTTTATTACTTTATTTGGTAATGGGCTGGCTTATTATTTTTGATTTGGATAACCTTATTAACAATACCTCAGAAAATGGTATACAACTACTTATGCTTGGCGGGGCATTTTATACTTTAGGTATTATATTTTATGCTATAAAAAAGATTCCTTATAATCACTTTATATGGCACATGTTCGTACTTTGTGGCGCAGTGAGTCATTGGTTTTTCATATACTTAGATGTAGTATAAAAACAAAAGTACTAACTAGTTAAAAGGATATTAAAACCTAAGAATCAATGATATCTTTATACTCTTCAAAGAAAATCTCAATTTTAAGCATAGATTGATTTAAAAACTCCATTGTTTCTCTCCAGGTGTTTTTGTTGTGGATGGATACGTTATTTAATTCTATGTAAATTCTTGAAATTTCTTTTTTATTTTCTAGTAAAAAGAAGTCTTCGTAAACTGCTTCTGCAAGATATTCCTCTAGTAAAATAGACTTCAAGGCAACTAACTTATCCCATACTTTAATACGTTGATCAAAGTCGGTATCAACATCTATAGATACCATTGCCTTTCTTATATCGAAATGAAATTTAAAGGATAACCCCTTTATTTTTGTTTTGTATAATACCCATTTGTTTGGGAATGACTTTCCGAAGGCAATCCAAAATTCCTCACGTAATTTTCTAGAATCTTCTTTGCTGAACATTTACAAAAAATAAGCTATAGTTATCCCAAAAATAATGACTAATAGTTTTCTTAAGTTAAACTTATGGCCTTCAGAGCTTTCAAATAAAATTACGGTAGAAATATGCAAGAATACACCTATTACCAAAGCATTAAGATAGACCGCATAGGTCGATAATATTTCTACGGTATGCGCTAAAAAAGTGCCAATAGGGGTCATAACTGAAAATAGGACCATGAATAAACCTGCATGTATTGGCTTTATTTTAGAACCAAGCAAAAAGATACTTAGAATAATAGCTATAGGAATTTTATGAATTAAAATACCATAAATTATAGTATCGTTTGAGCCAATCGGTAAGCCTTCTAATAAAGAATGTATACAGAGGCTTATGAAAAGTAACCATGGAAAATTTGTACTATCTTTTGAAATATGTACATGTCCATGTTCTGCACCTTTAGAAAAGAACTCAAGAAATATTTGAAATAATATTCCCAACATTATAAATATTCCGATTGTTTTTGGGTCACTGTTGTTGTAGACCTCCGGTAATAATTCAAATATTGTTAGTGCTAATAAAAATGCTCCACTAAACGCTAATATAAGTTTAAAATATTCATTTTTTTGAGGTTTGGTAACTACCACAAAAAGAAAACTCAAGAGTACTCCTAGTACAGGTAAAATATAAATCATGTAAATGCTGCTTAGGCTTAAATAAAAGGAAATAGGTCTTAAATTAATCTAGCGTCAAAATTAGCGTATTTTTGCGGTACGAGAAAAAGTAGATATGGGTAATAATTTTAAAATGGTCGCTAAGACCCTATTTGGTTTTGAGGAACTACTATCTAAAGAACTTAGAAATCTTGGTGCTAGTAATGTTATTGAGGGTGTTCGTAATGTATCTTTCGAAGGGGATCTGGGTTTTATGTATAAGGCAAATTTATGTTTAAGAACAGCTATAAAGATTATTAAGCCTATACATTCATTTCAAGTTAGAGATGAAAATGATTTATATAAAAAGATTTATGCAATGGACTGGACAGAATACCTTTCTGTCAGTGAAACCTTTGCCATAGATACTACTGTCAATTCTGAAGAGTTTACCCATTCTTTATATGTATCACAAAAAACCAAGGATGCAATAGTTGACAAGTTTCGCGATACTGAAGGTACACGACCAGATGTAGATATAAAGGACCCAGATTTACGTATTAATATACATATTCACAATAATGAGTGCAATGTTTCTTTAGATAGTTCTGGTAGCTCTTTACATCGCAGGGGCTATCGTACGGCTACTAATATTGCACCAATTAACGAGGTATTAGCGTCTGGATTATTGCTTTTAAGTGGTTGGGATGGTCAAAGCGACTTTCTTGACCCCATGTGCGGTAGTGGTACCATGTTGACAGAAGCAGCTATGATTGCGTGTAATATTCCTGCTAATATCAATAGAAAAGGATTTGCCTTTGAAAAATGGTCGGACTTTGATGCCGAATTATATGAGAAAATTGTTGATTCGAGTTTAAAGAAAACTAGAGAGTTTCATCATAAGATAATTGGATATGATAAGGCACCTTCTGCGGTAAGAAAAGCATTGGATAACATTGAAAATGCAAACTTGACAGATTATATCACCGTAGAAAGAAAAGATTTTTTCAAAACTGAAAAAGAATCTGAAGGTGCTTTACATATGTGCTTTAACCCTCCATACGGAGAACGATTGGATATAGAGATGGAAAATTTCTATAGCGCAATTGGAGATACCTTAAAAAAGGGATATCCTGGTACTAATGCATGGTTTATAACTAGCAACCTCCCTGCTTTAAAGTTTGTAGGTCTTCGACCTTCACGTAAAATAAAGGTATTTAATAGCCATTTAGAATCGCGTTTGGTTAAATACGAAATGTATGAGGGCAGCAAAAAAGCTAAACATCAAAAGAATAACGAAGAATGAAACCTAAACACAAAGTTCTTGTCTTTAATTTTTTAGGATTTGCTATTCTTTTTGTCCTGTTTCGATTTGGTTTAAGCTTATTTCTGCAGTTAGATTCGTTCTATATGTCTTTAATTGCAGCCATTGCGGCATCTTTTCTAGCTCCTAAGTTTGCAGTAATTAAAAAAGAAGGTGTAGATAAAATTGTAATGAAATGGATTTTCTTGAAAGGTTTTAAAGAACTATAATTCTTCGGCTTCTTTCTCTGCTTGTTCAATTTTCTTATTTACCTTATTTTTTTTCTTGTATAATGGTAAGAAATAGGAAATACTATAATTATAGCCTACACCGAAGCGGCTGTCATCGGTAACTTTATTAAACCCTGGTATCCATAAATTTGGGAAACGGTCATCTTCTTTTTGTGCTAAAATTATCCCTAAACGAATGCTAGCTCCCATATAAATATTAGAAAATAGCTCAACTTTAGTTCCAAAAACTGCTTCTAGCCATGTAGCAGAAAGCCCTGAAAATTTTTCAGGAACATCTGAGCCAGCAGCAAAATCTTCTGGGTTCCAATAACGGTTTGTGTCAAAGTATTGGTAATTGTTTAATGTGTTTTCAAAAGTACTAAATGCCAATCTTCCTCCTAAATAAATTAGATTGCGCTCGCCATACCAATTTGCATAATTGTTTTTATTTACGCCTACTTTTAAATAACTGCCCGATGTGGTAAAATTAAATAAGTCTTCTTGCCTTGTTTTTTCTTCGTTACCTAATTCGGCTGCGATATATAAACTTTGTGTCAATCTATAATCTGCAACTATTTCAAAACCACTATAATTATCGGCTAATGAAGATGTTATAATACGGCTTAGATCTAACCCTAGGCTTATGCCATAAGACTGTTTATATTCAACAGTATCTTTTGGATTAAGGTCTATGGGTTTGCTTTGGCTAATAGCCAAGAATACAAAAAATAAAAAATAAAGATTAATGAAAAATCTTGACATGTGTAGAATCTGAATTGATGACTTGTGCTCTTATTATTTCTATATCTTTAATCCAATTATTGGTGTCAGACGATACATTTGCTTGCAAACTATCATAGTTAACCACAAAACCACATCCGCGAGATAAAAAATCTTCTAACCTTTTATAAGAGAAATTAACCGTATCTATATTGCCTGTCTCTGAACCGTCTTCTGCTGAGGCTGAAGCTGAGATAATTATAAAACTTGTAACGTCGACATCTGTTTTTAATGGAATGGATATAGTGTTCAGCGCCGTTCTATCTGCAACGGTATTAACGGTTACGTTTTGGCCCACACCAACAACCCTAATTGTAGGTACTATTTTTAAAGCCGATGTATCATTAATGTTATAAAATTCTATTACCAACAAAGGTGTATCACCTTCTACACAAATATCATCTTTCTCACAAGAAGCTACAGCTAGGATGCCTATAAATAGTAATATGCCAATTCGAAAACTTCTCATTTTAAACTTTCTTTTCTAAAAGTACAACATTTTCGACGTGGTGGGTTTGCGGAAACATATCTACAGGTTGCACTTTTGTTATCACGTACATATCTTTCATCATTTCTAAATCCCTTGCTTGGGTTGCACTATTACAGCTAACATATACTACTTTATTAGGCGCAATATTTAGTATTTGTTGTACAACATCTTTATGCATACCGTCGCGTGGTGGGTCAGTAATAATTACATCTGGCACACCATTCTGGGCAATAAACTGCTCATTGAAAACATTTTTCATATCTCCAACAAAGAAATCTACATTGTCAATTTCGTTTCTTAAAGCATTTTCCTTAGCATCTAAAATAGCCTCGGGTACAGATTCTATACCTACTACTTTCTTAGCTTTTTTAGACACGAATTGTGCAATAGTGCCAGTACCTGTATAAAGGTCATAAACAAGTTCATTGCCTTTTAAATCAGCAAAATTCCTAGTTATTTTATACAATTCGTATGCTTGTTCTGAATTTGTTTGGTAGAAAGATTTAGCGTTAATTTTGAATTTAAGTCCTTCCATTTCTTCAAAAATATGGTCTCTACCCGCGAAACAAATTATTTCTTGATCATATATAGTATCATTCTGTTTCGGATTGATAACATATAATAAAGACGTTATTTCAGGAAACGTGATTGAAATATGATTTAAAAGTAGCTCTCTTTTCTCTTTATCGTTCTCAAAGAATTGGACTAGAACCATAATTTCACCATTAGAAGAAGTGCGAATCATTAAGGTACGCAACATACCATATTGGTTTCTAGGATTAAAAAAGGTTAATCCATTTTTAACAGCGAATTTTTTTGTCTCTAACCGAATTGCATTTGATGGATCTTTTTGAAGATGACATTTTTTAATGTCCAATATTTTGTCCCACATACCAGGTATGTGAAAACCTAAAGCATTTTTATCTTCAATTTGGTTGTCAGATTGTATTTCATCTAATGTTAACCAACGACTATCTGAAAAAGAAAACTCCATTTTATTTCTATAGAAATATTGTTCTTTAGAGCCAAGAATGGGTGTCAGTTCTGGCAAATCTAGATGGCCAATTCTTCTTAAGTTATTTTCTACCTCTTTCTGCTTATAGAAAAGTTGGTGCTCATAACCCATGTCTTGCCATTTACAACCACCACATACTCCAAAATGTAGGCATACCGGTTCAACTCTTTTATCTGAAAAAGAATGAAATTTAATTGCTTTTCCTTCGAAATAAGCTTTGCGTTTTTTTGTTGTCTGAACATCAACCACATCTCCTGGTACGGTGTTAGTTAAAAAAATAACCCTACCATCGGGTGCTTTTCCAATAGTCTTGCCTTTGGCTGCCGCATCTACTACCGTAACATTTTCAAAAATCTCTCGCTTTGTCTTTTTTCGCATGCCGCAAAAATAAATGGTTTCTTTGAAACGAGAATACTGTTGTTGATAGTATTAACAAGATATTGAAACCATTCGCCGTAATTTTTATTTTTGATGGCAATTATTTGTATTTTTGAGTTTCTACAAGGATGATTTCTCTCCCACGCTGAATTTTCGACTCTTCGAAAGGAAAAAGGTATAGAAGGAATTGCTAAAGTTTTATTTAAAGTAATTTTTATCATGTCAATTTTAGAAAACATCACTTCTAAGGATGCAATTGCATTAGAAGAAAAACACGGAGCCCACAATTATCATCCATTACCCGTAGTATTAAGTAAAGGTGAAGGTGTATTTGTTTGGGATGTGGAAGGGAAAAAATATTATGATTTCCTTTCTGCCTATTCAGCAGTAAATCAAGGTCATTGCCATCCAAAAATAGTAGGCGCGATGACAGAACAGGCTAAAACATTATCATTGACGTCTAGAGCGTTTTATAATGATATGTTGGGCAAATATGAAAAGTATGCAACCGAAACTTTTCATTTCGATAAGCTTTTACCAATGAATACAGGTGCAGAAGCTGTTGAGACAGCTCTGAAAATTTGTAGAAAGTGGGCATATGAAAAGAAAGGTATTGCCGAGAATTCAGCAGAAATAGTTGTTTGTGAAAATAATTTTCATGGCCGTACAACAACTATTATTTCTTTTTCAAACGATTCTGTAGCACGCAAAAATTTTGGTCCTTATACAGAGGGATTCATAAAAATAGAATATGATAATCTGAACGCCCTAGAAGAGGTGTTGAAATCAAATAAGAATGTTGCAGGGTTTTTGGTTGAGCCTATACAAGGTGAAGCCGGGGTTTATGTACCTTCTGCAGGATATCTAAGTGGAGCTAAAGCACTTTGTGAAAAGTACAATGTACTATTTATTGCTGATGAAGTTCAAACAGGTATTGCACGAACAGGACGTTTACTTGCGACTTGTGGTAATTGTTCTTGTTCAGATAAGCATTGTAGTGGCACACCTGAAACAAAACCAGATATATTAATTTTAGGAAAAGCGCTATCTGGTGGTGCTTATCCTGTTTCTGCGGTATTGGCGAATGATGCTATTATGAATGTAATTCAGCCAGGTAATCATGGTAGTACTTTTGGTGGTAACCCTATTGCTGCTGCTGTAGGTATGGCAGCCTTAGAAGTAGTAAAGGAAGAAAAGTTAGCAGAGAATGCTTTTGTATTAGGTGAACTTTTTAGAGATGAGCTAAACAAATTTATAGCTACTACTGATTTGGTAAATAGTGTTCGTGGTAAAGGTCTTTTGAATGCAATACTAATTAATGATACTGAAGAAAGTAGCACAGCATGGGATATTTGTATGGCGTTAAAGGAGAACGGACTACTTGCTAAACCCACTCATGGTAATATCATTCGTTTTGCGCCACCTTTGGTAATGACGAAAGAAGAACTTCTAGATTGTGTTTCCATTATTATTAAAACGCTTAATGAGTTTAAAAAATAGAAATAAAAAAATCCCCGATGTGAGTTGGGGATTTTTTTTGATTATAATTTATTTATTGGAAATCTGCAGTCGCAAAAAATGCGATAATCAATCCAAAATAAATAATTGTAAATATTAATAGAATTACGGCTAATGCAAGCCCAATGTAAGATAAAATCTTACCGGTATTTACATTTTCATATCCCCTATAATTACCAGGGTTTGCTTCATAAAAGTTCTTAGCTTTTTTTGCATTGCTTAAACCAATAATACTGAAAATAGCACCAAATGGGCCACAACAGAATAAGGTTAAAACGATAGATAATATGCCAAAAGTAAGGGCATTACTAGCGCCTGGTATTGATTTGTATTCTACAGTATTGTCCATTAATTTATTATGAATAGTATTCAATTAATACTTTATTGTTCAATTCCCCATTGTTCTAAAAGCTGCTTAGATTGTTCCATTTGTACATCCCAACCTGTTTGGTAAATTGACCATGCTGTCATTAAGAAATAAATAGCGCCTATTGCGAGAACAACTATAGCAATTATTTTAGTCGTTTTTAGGGTGCTATAATTTGAATAATCTTCAGGGTTTAGTTTATACGTATTTTCATCTTTTGTTACTAAAAACAAAGCAATTCCTCCTAGAATAATTCCTGGTAATCCTGCAAAACAGCAGCATAAGAATCCTAAAATAGAAAGTACTAGTGCTAATGTAACATTAGGTAATTTTTGTTGTTCCATAATTTAAAGGTTTAGTTAGATAAATTTTAAAATGTAATTGGTCAATATAAAACCTACGGTGCTAATCATAAGTATAATCGTAATAGTATTAGAATATTTTATGGGGGATAACTTATTGAAACCTAAAAAGGCAAATAACAATAACATTGGATAAATAGCCGGATACATTTGAAAAGCGGCCCAATATTCTCCTTTTAGTAAAAATAAGGCTGAACGCTGCAGACCACAACCAGGGCAGTCTATGCCTATTATTTGTTTGGTGAAACAGGGTAACATGTAGTTGTCTAACCCCAAAATAATACCTAACGCTTTAAATCGCATTTTTAATTTGAATTATAAGTCGGAAAATTACCATTATTTTTGAGCATACAAAATAAAAATATGTCTCAATTTCAGATAGGTGATATCGTAGAAACTATTGACGACGTTATAAAGGGCGTTGTAGAATCAATCAATGGAGAAGAAATAACCATAGTTAGTGATGATGGATTTTCGTTAGATTTTATGGCCAAAGAATTGGTTTATATCTCAAATGAGATTCATGTATCAAATTCTGAAATTGCCGAAATTAAAAAAGAAAAAGAACTACCAAAACGTAAAAAGGCTAATGTAGTCAGGGTGAAAGAACGAACTGCCCCTAAAATGGAGGTAGACCTTCATATAAATCAGTTAGTGAAAAATCCTAAACAGATAGGTAAGTTTGAAATGCTGAATCTACAATTAGATACAGCAAAAAGACAATTAGATTTTGCTATTAGTAAACGAATTCAAAAGATTGTTTTTATACACGGTGTAGGTGAAGGTGTGCTAAAAGAAGAACTGGGTTATCTATTCAGAAAATATGACAATGTTAAATTCTACGATGCCGATTATCAAAAATATGGTCTAGGTGCAACCGAGGTTTATATTTTTCAGAATTTTTAAATTACCCTCCTGTAGTTACTGTACCGAATTCATTTATTTGTAGATCAGTAATTCTACTACCATTTTCATTTAAAAATGTAATACCGCTTAATTTAATAGTGTGCGTAAAAGTTATATTATCAGTAGAACTTGTTGTAACTAATATGCTTCCGCCTTGAGCTTCAATTTCTTCCATAACCGTAGGTGTTAGTGGTGGTGGTGAATCACAGAAATATGCACTAGTTACCTTATCTGAAAATATTCGGTAGCTAACCTGCGAGTTTCCAGGTACAGCACTCTCTATATCAGTTGTAGTTACTGTATTTTTCAAAAGCCCGCTTGGTAATGTTACAATTAAAGCTTCATCACCATTTATTTTGAACAAAACATTTGAAGTTGAAACGGACAACACATTACAGTTTTGGACAGTATCAATACTATCAAAATTAACAGTTTCTATTTGTAAATCACCGTCATTACAACCAAAAAATAAAATTGAGCAACCAATAAAGAGGTATTTTTTCATAATTCAAATTTAATTTAAAATTTGGAAACCCCTCAGTAGCATGGCTGTCATTTATGGGTTAATTAACTTTATTTGAGCTATTTTTGTACTTTATTTATTTAAGAGTACGCTTATATGAAACATGTATATTTAGACAACGCAGCAACTACACAAGTGCATACAACGGTTATCGCCAAAATGCAAGATGCTTTAGCAAATTCGTACGGTAATCCATCTTCTACACATAGTTTTGGTAGAACGGCGAAAACTGCAATTGAAAGTGCTAGAAAAACTATTGCTAAGTATATAAACGCTCAGCCTTCTGAAATTATATTTACTTCTGGTGGTACTGAGGCTGATAACATGATTATTAGATGTTCAGTACGTGATTTAGATGTTAAAACGATTATCACATCAAAAATTGAGCATCACGCGGTATTACATACGGTTCAAGAATTAGAAAAAAAGGGTTCAATTCAATTACTATTCGTGAATTTAGATGCTTTTGGTAATCCTGATATGGCTCATTTAGAAACCTTATTACAAAGTGATGATTCTAAAAAGCTAGTGAGCTTAATGCATGTAAATAATGAAATTGGAAATAAAATAGATTTAGAGGCTATTACTCTTTTATCCAAAAAACACGGTGCATTAGTACATTCTGATACGGTACAGTCTTTGGGTCATTATAACTGGGATGTTAAGGCATTTCCTATTGATTTTTTAGCTGCTGCTGCTCATAAATTTCACGGACCTAAAGGAATAGGTTTTGCTTTTATTCGTAAAAACTCAGGAATGAGTTGTATGATTTCAGGTGGTTCTCAGGAACGTGGTCTTAGAGCGGGTACTGAATCTTTTCATAATATAGTCGGACTAGAGGAGGCTTTTGTACATGCTTATGAAAATTTGGATAGAGAAAAGAAATACGTTGAAGAACTTAAATCTTACTTTATTGAAAAGGTGAAAAAAGAAATTCCTGAAGCTAAATTTAATGGACATTCTGGTGATTTAGATAAGAGTACCTATACTTTAGTTAACGTTTGCTTACCCATTACCGAAGATAAAGCTATGATGCTTCTATTCAATTTGGATATTAAAGGCATTGCTTGTTCTAAGGGTAGTGCTTGCCAATCTGGTAGTGATTCAGGATCACATGTATTAAACGAGATTTTATCTATAGAAGATATGAAAAAACCTTCTGTTCGGTTTTCATTCTCATCGTATAATACAAAAGAGGAAATTGACTATACGATTGGTGTTTTGAAAGATATTATTGAGGCTTAATTAATCTTTAATCCGGTCACGTTTACGTTCTCTTTCATAAGGAAATTTACGAATAGCCAATTTCATCATACGGTCAATAAGATCAGTGGTATTTTTCCCTGTCTTTTTATTGATTTCCTTTTCGTATTTCCATAATAATTTACCTGATTTTCCATCACTGATTTTTATACCAATGCGGCCATAATTAGCACCACCCGAGATATAATCTGTAAAACTGAATTCTGTAGGTACACCACTAGATAATAAGATGTTTAAATCTAAGGTGCCACTAATAATACCATCAACTCCTAAGATTTCGCTAAGCTGTTTTGTTGTGTACACATCAATATTCTCATACGTAATATTGTTCTGTGCTAGTATAGCGGTTGTATTCTTTATGTTTTGAAATTGAACAGGTAGCTTTTTCTTTTTACTTCGTTCAGAGAAATAGGTTTCTAAAGCATTCTGTACTGCATAACCTTCATTTTGTTCTAGTCTTTTCTGTTCTGATTTAGACACCTTTTCATTGAGGTCTAAATTGGTTAGAAAAGGAATAATAGCCAAAAGGTTGTGGTCTGAACTTAAGTCATCAAAATTAGGACTCTCATAAATATTCTTTTGAGCTATTACAGCAAAACAAGAAAGTAATGTTATAAAAAAAAGTATTCTTTTCATTTGATTGTTTTAAAGGCGTATTCCTAATCTTAAATTTAATACTCTTGATGTTAGGTAATTAGGAACCGCATATTCGTTCTTGCTGTCTGCGTCTCTCACCCAAGTATTCGTAATTGAATTTTGATTATTGAATAAATTGAAAATTTCAAAACCAAAGCTCAATTCTTTAAAAGTATGAAGCCAGTGTGTTGTCGGATACTGTTTATCCTTACTTGCAAAAATATAGGAAATTCCTAAATCTGCACGTTTATAATCTCTTAATCTATTCTGAAATATGTATGGGTCTGCATAACTTGGTGATCCACCAGTAACTCCTGTTTGATATACTAGGTTCAAATACATTTTTAAATCAGGAATCGTCGGTATGTAATCTTGAAAAAGAATCCCCAATTTTAAGCGTTGATCTGTAGGTCTAGGTAAGTACCCTCGGTTATTTCTATTTTCTTCAGTTTTTAAGTATCCGATACTTATCCAAGATTCTGTGCCTGGTACAAATGCTCCGTTCATTCTTACTTCAGCACCATAGACATAGGCTTCTGTATCATTATTCGCTGAATACCGAATACGTACATCTTCTAAAGTATACGGATTTACATTCTCTAATTTTTTATAATAAGCTTCGCTTATTAATGTGAATGCCCGTTCCCATAGTAGAAAACTGTATTCATTACCTGCTACTAAATGAAAGGCTTTTTGTGCCTTTACGTTGGGTTGTATCGTTCCTGAACTATCTCTTAATTCTCTATAAAAAGGAGGTTGATGATATATACCTGTAGATAAGCGAAATAACATATCCTTATCCCATTTAGGTTTTATGGCAAGTTGCCCCCGAGGGCTAATAACAGTTTGTGATACTTTTTCAACATCGGTGCCACTAACTGTCCAATGATGAGAACGTACCCCTATATTATAATAGATATCTGTGTCGTTCCAAGTTTTTTGAGTACCCAATTGAACAAAACCAGAAAATCGATTCGTTTTTACAAAGTTCAATGCGTATATACCATTATAGGCTACTAATGGAGCATCAAATGAATCTGCCGGCTGATTATTAGTGAATTCAGCTCTTGGAGGTCTAATAGAGAATCCTGCGGAATCTATAAATTCAGATTCTCTCAATTGATCTCTTATATCTTCATGTGTGTATTTTGCGCCCCATTCTAAAACAGAATTGTTCATAGTATGAGAACCTTTATGTTCTATATTAAAGATAAGTGCATCTAGGTCATTTCTAGTTCGATTAAACTGAGAGCCAATACCGCGTGATGTAAGAACTTCACCTGCCGAATCACTACTTAGGTTACTATCGACCTCTCCAAGTTCATAAGAAGCAATTATGTCTGAATATTCTTCTTCGATAGTATGGTATATAGATGATATTAGTTTTAGTGTAGTATTTTCATTTAGAAAATAACTCCCTTTTAAGGCGCCTAGAGCTGTGGTATATCTGTTTTTCTCTTGCCCTTGGTAATAAACTACTAATGCTTGCGGATTATCTAAGGTGCCAAAATTGGTCTGTCTGTTTAAAGGTTCATTGGTATAATCATTAACTGCTAAGTTGCCTAAAAAGTTCAGTTGTAATTTAGATGAAACCATATAGGTCAAGTAACTTTGCACATCAGTAAAAGACGGAGTGAAGTTGCTTTGTGTTTGCTGACTATTTACCAATAACGAATTGTTTCGATATCGAATACCAGAAACCGAGCTAAATTTATTGTTTTTAGATACTGTCTCAAGACTCGCGCTGGCACCAAGAAAACTCAAGTCGGCCCTTAGCGAAAATAGGGTAGGAGTCTTATATTTGATATCTAAAACAGAAGCTAATTTATCCCCGTATTTTGCTTGGAAACCACCTGCAGAAAATTTCACATCTTTAACTAAATCGCTATTCACAAAACTAAGTCCTTCTTGTTGGGCTGATCGTATTAAAAATGGTCTGTAAACTTCTATCTCATTAACGTATACAAGGTTTTCATCATAGTTGCCACCCCTAACGGCATATTGTGTACTTAGTTCGTTATTTGATGATACACCAGGTAACAATTTTAAGATTGTTTCTACTCCAGAATTTGCACCAGGAATTTTTCTGATGGTCTCTGGTGTAACATTTAAAATATTTTCTAACGTACGTTCACCAGTAGCAGATACCGATACTTCGTCTATTTGAATGACATCTACTTTTAGAACAGGGTTAAATTCAAAAGTTTCATTTGTTGTCAGTAGTAAATTTTTCAATATTACATCCTTATGCGCTATATGAGAGAAGGTAATAGTATTTTTTATATCCGCAGTTATTTCTAAAATATAGAATCCGTTAGACGAGGTTATGGTGCCAAGCCCTTGAGTTGAAATGTTAACATCTGCTAGGGGTTGGTTGTTATCATCTAGAACAATACCAGTTATAGTTGCGTTTTGAGCAAAACTTAGAGCATTGCACAGTAGTAATAAAAGGAAAAGAATGCTAAAATGTTTCAAGTATACTATTTTCTATAAAACGAAGTGGTAAGGGTATTCTCATTACCTACATTATCAGTAACGGTAACTTTAAGGACACATTGCGTCTGGTCAGCTATCTTGTCGTCGAAATTATAAGTTAATGTTTTTCGCTTAGGTTCGTATTCCATTAAAATCCATTCACCATTTAAGGTTGCTGAATACGTGTCTACACCACTAAGATCATCCGCTATTTGTACACTTAAATATTTGTAATTATTCAACCATTGTTTTTCCTTGAAGTTTTTAGTTCGAATGGTTGGGGCTATCGAATCTCTCGCTATGGTGTACGTTCCTAAATTTCTAGTTCGAGTTGTAAATAGGTCACCTCGTTTATAGGTATTTGTATGATTAGGTTGAAGTTTAGAATCTAGTCTTGCAATGAATAATTGTTTTTGTATTTCTTTCGGATATTTCGAAGCATCAAAGGTAATAGTGAAATTTCTATGGGCAGGTACCGTGTTATTATGTATAGTTACGGTATCATTTCCTTTTTTTAAATCGATGTAGAAATCTTCATAAAAAGTATTGGTGGGAAAATATACTTTGGCGCTGCCTAAATCAAAATTATTTGGCTTGTTGGCAATTACGTAATTTTCTGTAGTTTCTTTTTCTCGGCTACGAATGTCATTATTTTTAATACCTTCAATTGGTATGTTGAGTTCTGTTTTGTTACCTGCATAATCTTTAATTAATAATTTTGCAGTATAACTCAACCCTTGGTTAATATCAATTTTTCCGTTATTATATAATTCTTTATAGATACCCAAATTGTTGCCGGCCGATTTAAAACTTTTCTGTATACGTTGTCTATTTCTACCTAGATAATCATAATCGACAAGAGTGTTTATATATCTAGTTTCTCCGAAAGAGAACGATTCAAAATCATAGAGCGAATATATTTTACCGTTAATACTAAGCTCAACTGAATAAACTCCATTTTTATTTGCAGCCATATCTAGACGGTCAAAGCCTATAAACCCTATTCCTATATTGCCAAGAGCGGTAACCTTATCTGCTAAATAGGTTCCATCACTTTCTCTACTGAAATTAACTTGTGTTCTTTCGTAATTACCATTCACATGAGATTTATCTGTTAAAGGATAAACAAAGAGTTTCTCTAAGATTGGGTTAGTAGCATCGGCCACATCGATGCCATATAATAAAGGATTGGTTGGTTTTTCTGATATGCTGCTTCTAATTTCAAAATGTAAATGAGGCCCTGCAGAACCGCCAGTATTTCCACTATATGCAATAAGTTCACCTTTCTCTACTTTTAGCTCTCCAAAATCCGGAAAAACTTCAACCTCAAAGGATTTTTTATCATACTGTAACTTCTTAATGTATGCTTCTATTGAAGGAGAAAATTTTTGAAGATGACCATAAACAGATGTATATCCATTTTGGTGCGCGATGTATAACACTTTACCGTAACCCCATAATGAGACTTTTATTCGGGTTATGGTGCCATCGCCGATAGACATAACCGGTATGCCTTCGCGTTGTTGTGTTTTAATATCAATACCAGAATGAAAGTGATTTGAGCGAAGTTCTCCAAAAGTTCCTGCTAATATGATAGGAATATCCATTGGTGGTCTGAACGCATCTTTAGGATACTCTTCTTGTGCTACTAGGGTAAAACAAAACAATAACAGAAGGGCAAAGGATATTTTTTTCATAAGTAGATAGCAATAGTGCGAAAATAATTAATCAATAACAATTCTTTAGAGTTGCATGAGCTAAAATTATAATAAAGAGCTGTAACATATTGGTTTATCAGTTTAAGTTTAACCGATTTAGGAATATTTCACAAAACTATTGCTAAGTCATCGAATCTATGTTAACTTTGTGTAAATCGCATTGACTTTGATGTATGAGCGAGTTGATTAAAATCGTTGATTCTTTAGAAAATAAAATAAGCAAATTGTTGCATAAACTTGAGGTTTTGAACAATGCTAATTTGGAGTTGGAAAAAGAATTGCACCATATTAAATCTTCTCAAGAAAACGCAAGTAAAACGGATTCTGAGTGGGAAGAGAAATATAATTCGCTCAAACTTGCAAATTCAATGTTAGGCAGTAATACCAATAAAACAGAAGCTAAGCTTAAAATAAATACATTGATACGAGAGTTGGACCATTGTATAGCTCAATTGTCGGAATAATGTTAATATAATATGTCAGATAAGCTCAAAATAAAACTTTCGATTGCTGATAGGGTCTACCCTTTGACTATTGATCCTGCGCAAGAAGAAGGTTTGCGAAAGGCCGCTAAGAATATAGAACAGTTGGCTAAAAAGTTTGAGCAAAATTATGCAGTTAGAGATAAACAAGATGTTTTGGCCATGTGTGCCTTGCAGTTTGCCTCTAAAATAGAGCAAAATGGCATAGAGCAAACAGAAGGAACCAAAGAAGCTGAAGAGCGATTGAAAGCGCTTGAAGAGTTGGTAAGTTCTAAATTGGCTATGAAATAAAAACGTTCTTTTAAATACATCAAGTTACTGCCCACATTGGTAATACCTTTTGACAAACTCAACATTTATTTTTTTAAAAAGGGTGAGTTTAGATTGTAAAAGCAGGCCCTACTCGTATAGGGATCCTTGATCAGTCTGTTAGCCCTAAACCTGTTTACCGGAGTTTGATCAAAACTTCTCCAATGTGGGCTTTTTTTTTATTAATAAATTACACTATGGATAGTACAATGATAATAATTGCCGCAATAGTTGGGCTGGCAATCGGTTTTGCAATAGCGAAATTTTTGGAAAAAGGGAAAGCCTCTAAAACCATAATAAATGCAAAAAAAGATGCTGAACGCATATTAAAGGATGCCAATGCAGAAGGGGAAAGTGCCAAGAAAGAAAAAATCTTACAAGCGAAAGAGAAGTTTTTAGAATTAAAAGCTGAGCATGAAAAGGTTATTAATGGTAAGGATAGAAAAATAAATGAAGCAGAGAAACGAACTAGGGACAAGGAGTCTCAAGTGAGTAGTGAGCTTGCAAGAAACAAGCAAATTAATTCTTCATTAGATGGTAAATTAAAAGAAGTAGAACAGAAAAAAGAATTGTTCGATAAGCGCCATGAAGAGTTAGATAAAATGCATAAGAGTCAAATTCAGCAATTAGAAGTAATTTCTGGATTATCTGCTGACGATGCGAAGAGCCAATTGGTAGAGAGTTTAAAGGAAACCGCAAAGTCTGATGCTATGGCTTACATTCAGGCAACGGTAGAAGAATCTAAATTAACGGCGCATCAAGAAGCCCGAAAGATTATCATCAATACAATTCAACGAATAGGTACTGAAGAAGCTGTTGAAAATTGTGTGTCTGTTTTTAATATTGAGTCTGACGATGTAAAGGGACGAATTATTGGTAGAGAAGGTAGAAACATTAGAGCATTAGAAGCCGCTACAGGTGTTGAGATTATAGTAGATGATACGCCAGAAGCAATTATACTTTCTTGTTTTGATTCGGTTAGAAGAGAGGTAGCTAGACTATCACTTCATAAATTGGTTACTGACGGAAGAATTCACCCAGCGAGAATTGAAGAAATTGTTAAGAAGACAGAAAAGCAAATAGAAGCTGAAATTGTTGAAATAGGTAAGCGTACGGTAATAGATTTAGGTATTCATGGTTTACACCCAGAATTGATACGTGCGGTTGGTAGAATGAAATATAGATCATCATACGGACAAAATCTTTTACAACACTCAAGAGAGGTAGCGAAACTTTGTGGCGTTATGGCTGCTGAATTAGGACTTAATCCTAAGATAGCAAAACGTGCAGGTCTTTTACATGATATTGGAAAAGTACCAAATACTGAAAATGAAGTAGAAACTCCGCATGCAATCTTGGGAATGCAATGGGCTGAGAAATTTGGAGAAAAAGAGGAAGTCTGTAATGCAATAGGTGCTCACCATGATGAGATTGAAATGAAAACCTTAATTGCACCAATTGTTCAGGTTTGTGATGCTATAAGTGGCGCAAGACCAGGGGCAAGAAGACAAGTTCTAGATTCTTACATTCAACGTTTAAAAGACCTTGAAGAGGTTGCTTTTGGATTTAGTGGTGTACAGAAGGCTTACGCAATACAGGCTGGTAGAGAGCTACGTGTTATAGTTGAGAGTGAGAAGGTGACTGATGATAGAGCATCGCAATTATCATTTGAAATCTCTCAAAAAATTCAAACTGATATGACTTATCCAGGTCAGGTTAAGGTAACAGTGATACGGGAAACAAGAGCCGTTAATGTAGCTAAATAGTATTTACATTAGTATAAAAAAGCCTATATATATATATATATATATATAGGCTTTTTTTATGGAATTTTTAAAGATTCAATACAACTCTTCAATTTGGCTTCTTCTGCCAAATTAAGCTTATTTTTTCCACTCTTTAGCTATGAACACTTGTATCTCAATAGAAGTCGATAAGCTATTCATATTAACTAAAGTAAAAGCTACCCTATTTTTTTTCTGTGCATAAAAAAAATGTATTTAGTGTAAAGAATAAAATACACTTCCTTTTTAAGTTCTTTTTTTTGATAGATTCGCCCTATATAGGTTGATGAATTAATTTCTGTATTCCAATTTGTAAGTTGAATTATAAAAATTAATATTAAATGATTTATATATTAATATTCGCCTTTATAATGACGTAACATTTCTAAAGACCTTTGCATTTTATTGCATTAAACTTAGCTATTCTTCTTCGCTCGAGTTTTCAGTTTCTTCAACCTCTTTATTTAAATTATTCTTTAAGATGTTCAGTTTTTTCAATTTAGCTTTCCAGGCATCTAAAGATTCTTTATGCTGATTCACTCTTTTGATTACATCTTGTACTAATGGATTATTTTCTGATGCATTAGAGAAAAATTCTAAGTTGTTTTCTAATTGTCTTATTTCAGTCTTACTCTCATCAATCTTTTTTCTAATGAAAGCACGCTCGTTCTGTATCGCTCGTTCTTGGTTATCATCATTAGAAAGTTGCTGAATTTTATTACCATATTTCAATAGTTCAGATTCTTGCTTACTAACTCCCATTTTCAGGAATAAGGCATCAATTATTTTATCAAATTTTTGATTAATGTTTTTCTTTTTGAAAGGAACTCTACCAAAGGTTTTCCATTCCTCTGTAAATTTTTTGATTGAAGCTAAATCCTTGTCTTGCTTACCAGTTAATTCAAAACTCTTAAGACGTTCAATACAAGCATCTTTTTGTTTGTAATTATCCTCTTCTTCTTTAAATGCATCATTTTTAAGTGCATTTAATCTGTCGAAATAATGGTTACAGGCATTCTTAAAGTCTTTCCATAATTTATCTGAATACTTACGAGGAACATGACCAACTTTCTTCCATTCGCCTTGTATGCGCTTCATTTCTGATGTAGCGGCATCCCAATCTTCACTCTCTTTAAGCGAAATAGCAACGTCTAATAAAGCTCTTTTTTTATCTAAATTATCTTGTTGGTCTTTTTTAAGGTTCTTGTAAAACGCATTCTTATTGTGATTAAACTTACGTACTGCCCCTTTAAAAGAATTCCAAGTTTTCGAATTTACTTTTTGAGGTACTTGGCCTGCGTTAAAAAATGCTTCTCGTAATTCTTCAATTTTTTTAATTTGTTGCTGTAATGTACCGTGGTTGGTGGATATTTTTTCTGAAATACCGTTTATTTCTTCAATTATAGCATTTTTACGTTTTAAATTTTCATCCTTTATTTTGTCAAGATTTTTAAAATAATCTTGTCTTCTTTCATGAATGATTTTGGTTGCGGCACTAAATCTATCCCATATATCTTCTCTATGGTCTTTGCTTACGGGACCCAAATCTTCTTTCCAAATTTTATGTAATACCTGCAATTCTCTAAAAGCACGGTTTAAATCTGGTTCCACAGCAAGTTCTTCAGCTCTGGCAACTATTTTACCTTTTTCCTCTAGATTATGCTTAAAATCTAGGTCTCGTAATTCTCTATTTATATTTAAGAAATCGTAGAAAATTTCGATATGGTGGTGATATGTTTTCCAAACATTATTATAGTTGGCTTTTGGTATTGGTCCTGCATGTCGCCATTTGGCCTGTATATCTTTAAAATTGTTATAGGTAGTATTTATGTCTTCTTCAACATTTACCAAGGCTTTCAATTGTTCAATTAAGTCTAAACGATACGCTAAGTTTTCTTTGTGGCTTTTTTCTAAGCTTTTGTAATGTTGATTTCGTTTATCGCGATATTCATTATATACTTCGTTGAATTGTCTCTTATCGACCGAATTATATCTGAAATCAATTTCATTACCACCGTTAGATGTAAATTCCTCTTTTTTCTCTTCTAAAAACTCATCGAACTTTTGATTGAACTCATCTTTTATGGTGTCAACATGTTTTCTAATAGCTTGAACCTTTTCATTTTTCACTAAACGTTGTAATTCACCTACCAGATTCTCCATGCTCATCTCATGATAATCGGGCATGGGTATATCATGTCGTTTTACCGTATCGATATCTTCAGCATCCTCTGCATTAGAGTCATCTATTTCTTCTAAAACATCAGTTTCTACCGTAGCCTCAACTATCTCTTGAGTTGATTCTTCGGGAGTTGTTTCAATCGGAACTTCATTTTGTTCAACTGTATTCTCCACTATGTTTTCGGTGGTTTTTGTTTCAGCTTTTTGCTCTATTGAACTTTCTGGTGTTTTTTGTTCTTTATCCTCAGACATAATCCTAAATTATATGTTTACAAGATAGTGACAACCCCTAGAATTGCAAAGTAATGCAGGTTCTTTTTAGTTTTGTTTTCCATGAGTTATTTGAGTGAATGGTAGTATTCACAGCAATAATAAAGGTATACTTTGAGGTTAATTTAAATTATTGGTTCCAAATAGACCATGATTTTTCGGCTTGAAATTCTAACATTCTATGTCCGTTGCATATGGTTGCGCCGTTTGCTTTTCCCGCAGCTAAAAAAACGGTTTCCTCGGGATTGTAAATTAGGTCGAAAAGAAGATGTTCTTTGCTTATTGAATTATAAGGTATAGCTGGTTTTTCTTCAACATTTGGAAAAGTACCTACTGGTGAACAATTGATTATTAAAGTATGCTCACTAATAATGTCATCCGTTATTTCCTGATATTTAAAACCATTGTTTTTACCACTTCTAGAAACAAAAGAGAAAGTTATACCAAGTTCTTCTAATACAAAAGCGATTGCTTTAGAAGCTCCACCAGTACCCAGTATTAATGCTTTCTTGTGATGATTTTTCAAATAAGGTTCTATTGACTTTTGAAATCCGTAAGCGTCGGTATTGTAACCAATCATACCATTTTCACTAAATTTAATGGTATTGACGGCTCCTATTTTTTTGGCGGCCATATCGATATCATCAAGAAACTGAATTACTTCCTCTTTGTAAGGTATGGTGACATTAATACCTTGTATGTTCGAGGTATTTTCGAAAATGGAAGGGAATTCGGATATTGATTGTAGATCAAAATTATTGTAAACGTAATTAGTCAAGCCTAGTGCATCAAATTTTTTTTTGAAATAACCTCTCGAAAATGAATAGGAAATATCCTTACCTACTAAGCCAAAATTAACGTTGTGTTGTTCTATTTTTTCCATACCAATCTAAAAGTAGTAAAATACTAATACCAAAAATAATAAAGAAAATAGCTGTCCAATTTTCTACGATGGTCATATCTGGCAGAAATCGCTCGTAGTTCATTATTATTTGTTTTCCATTCGTGTCAAATATGGTTTCTCCATCAATTCCGATTTTATAAATAGTTTTTTTCCATGGCCATACAACACCTAGTGAACCAGTTATAAAACCTAATATTGTTGCTGTAGTCACATGTTTAAAATGTTTAAGAACGTAAGTTAATACATGTGATAAAGTAACAAGGCCAGTTGCAGAGCCTAAAGTGAATACAGCTAAAATCTTAAGTGTATGAAGTCGTTCTACGTTTGAAGTGACACTGAAATCACCAACGATTAGTTCTAAAAATGTATCATACAAGGCGTTTACCGAATCAACTAATAATAACACATAATTACCTAATAGTATAAGAATAAATGAACCAGAAAGACCTGGTAAGGTCATACCAGATACACTTATAATTCCACAAAGGAAAATGAATAATAGGTTATCGTTTTCTTTTGCAGGGCTAAGAAAACTTATTGCCACGCCGATACTCAGTCCTATGATGGCTGCTGTAAATGTCTTTTTTTTCCAATAATCGAAATCTTTCCCAATATAATATATAGATCCTAAAATCATTCCGAAAAAGGAAGCCCAAACAAACAGTTCTCTTTTTACTAAAAAATAATCTAGAATTTTAGAAATGCTGAAATAGCTAACCAGCATTCCGAAAATAAGAAGTGATAAAAAGGAACCATTAATATAGCGATAGAAACTTTTAAGCCTACCGCTAATAAGTAGTTTAAAAGCTTTAGCATTTATTTTTTGAAGCGAATAAATGAATTCTTCATAGAAACCACCGACAAAAGCAACAATACCACCCGAAACACCAGGCACTTTGTTTGCAGTACCCATACATAGTCCCTTAATGACCAAGAAAAATTTATCGGTTAAGGTTCGGGGTTCGTTCATGTAGGTGTGCGCTTACTTCTTTGAAGCTGATTTTTCTAATATAAAAATAAGAGAAAAACCGATGATAGCGGCAACTATGGCAAAGGTTAATTGATTATCTCCTGAAAAAGCGAGTGGAGAGATATTTTCGTCAATAATAATTTCTTTTTTACCAATTTGAATTATCTCAATTACATTTTTCCAAGGCCAAATTTTGTTTAGTGATCCTAATATAAAGCCAGTTAAAATTGCAAGTGTGGCATCTTTATAGTTGGTAAACATCCATTTTAAAATTCTCGCGAAGCTTAATAGGCCGAATACAGCTCCGAAGGCGAAAGTCACTATAATGCTAAGGTCTTTATCGTTTACGGCTTCTAATACAGTTTTGTATGAGCCTAATAACACTAAAATAAATGAACCCGAAATTCCTGGTAACACCATTGCACAAATTGCTATTGCTCCAGAAAAGAAAATGAACGGTAAGCTACCTGAACTTGTAGATGGAGGTAAAGTAGTTATATAAAATGCACTTGCCGTGCCAACAATAAATAGAAAAACCGCTAAAAAATTCCATTTGTTAATTGACTTGGCAACAAAAATTACGCTTGCCAATACTAATCCAAAAAAGAATGCCCAAGTAGGTATTGGATGTTCTTCTAAAAGCCATGCAATCACTTTCGACAAAGAGAAGATGCTAATCATCATACCGACCAACAGGGCTAGTAGAAAATTACCGTTAAGTTTTTGCCAAAACATTTTAAAACCATCTTCCTTTAAAACCTTTAAAGTTCTAAGGTTAACATTATTGATAGATGTAATGAACTCTTCGTAAATACCGGTAACAAAAGCAATGGTACCACCTGATACGCCAGGTACTAATTCAGCAATACCCATTGCCATACCTTTTAAAGTGATAAAAATATAATGTACTAGTTTTCTATTCTCCATGAAATGTAGAACCTTTTCTACGAGGCTTTATTGTATTTGTTTACAATTTCTTTGGTCCAGGAAGAATTGCCAAATTCAGGAAATTTATCTGTAAAAAGATGTAATTTTTTTTGATTCTTATCTAGTTTCAATGCATCCATAAAGGTTATTCTTGCATTTATCAAGTCTTGCGCTATAAGTTGGTATCCTACAGATTTGTATAACAATTTAAGGCTATCAGGATAAAATTCTCTTCCCTGAGATAAGATTTGTACGGCAGAAATCGTTTCCCCGTTCGAATGAACCACATCAGCCCATTTTAACCAAGTATCCAATTCATAATTACCTAAATCTACAGCTTGTTTAAATGCGAAATCTGCTTGGTCGTAATTTTTTAATGCAGTATGTATCTGAGCGCATTTTTTCCAATACGAAGGGTTTTCACCGTCAATATTCAGCGCTTTATTAATATAGTAAATGGCCTTTTCGAAATCTCTAATGTTGAAATACAAATTCGTTATGGCCAACCAACCTTTATCTAACAAAGGATCTTCATGAACTGTTTGATAGAAATAGTATTTCGCCATTTCGGTATCCTTCAGTTTTTCATAACATTTACCAATTCTAAGAAACGCATGAGATGTTGGGTCTTCAATTGAAATGGTTGTCTCGTAGTTTTCAATAGCTTCTTTATGTCGCCCTAATTTTTCAAGTACTTTTCCTTTCTCAAAATAAGCACCTATAAATGAGTCATCAGAAATAATAGCAAAATCAAAAGCTGATAATGCCTCAGTATACATTTCTTTATAGAAATACTGCTTACCTAATTGATGCCATGCGACTTCACAATACGGATTATTTTCTAAGTATTTGTTCAAGTAAATGATGGCGCCATCATAATCTTCTAAAAACTCAAAACAGTAAATTACATTATATAGCGAAGAGTAATCTTGTTCATCGAACTCAACACATTTCATAAAACTTTCTTTGGCCTTTTTGAAGTTATCCATAAATAAATACTCCATCCCTAGAAGGCTATAAATATCAAAGCTATCGGTAGTTATACTTAAGGCTCTTTGTAAAAGTTCTACTGCCCCTTCATGATTATCTTGTTTAGAATATATATTCGCGCGTTGAATATAAATTTCTTCGTTCTGATGATCTAAAAGTTGTAATTCGTCTAAAAGTGCTTCTGCTTTTTCTGTTTGGTTCTCAAAAACCATCACCTCTACTTGTAGAAGCTTCAATTCTATAGAAGCAGGATGTTGTTGAAGGCCAATTTTAATCCCTTTTTTAGCCAAAGAGATTTTGCCATGATTTAAATAGTGGTGCACGATATCCTCAAAATCTTCTGCATCAAAGAAGTAGACATCGTCTGTCTTTAACATTGATTCGAATTTGGTGATAGGCTTGTCTGGTCTCTCGTTAGATTCTAACGCCATAGAAACTTTTGGTTTTACTATATAATTAAAAGTAGGTGTTTGTAAGGGTGTTGAGCCTTTGGTATGTTCTTTATTATTAACAAATTAGTTAACAACGATGATTTAGAGAGAATTTAAAACCTTTAAAATAGTAGTGCACCCTTTGCGAATTTCGGCATTTGAAATAGTCAAGGGAGGTGATATTCTCACCGCCTTATTTTCAAATAATAGCCAAAACAAAATTAGTTTATCTTCTTTTGCACGCAGTACTAATTCATTGGCTGTTTCAGCAGAATCCATGATAAGGGCAAGCATTAATCCCTTACCCCGAATTTCTTTTATCTTCTGGTGTTTTAATAGTTCTTTAAAGAGTACCTCTTTTTTTAAGGTGTCTTCAATTAATGAAGTTTTCAGTAATACTTGTAAAGTTGCTAAACTGGATGCTGCAATAACTGGGTTTCCTCCAAACGTTGTGATATGACCCATTTTAGGATTTTCACTTAGAGTTTCCATTATTTCTTTACTAGATGTAAATGCTCCTACAGGTAAGCCAGAGGCCATTCCTTTACCGATTACCAAAATATCTGGAACGCAATCGAAATGTTCAAAGGAAAATAACTTACCTGTTCTTCCAAAACCTGGTTGTATCTCATCAAGTATAAGAAGGGCGCCCATTTCTGTACAGCGCTTTTTCACTTTTTTTAAATAATCATTTTGAGGTACGATAAAACCAGCGCCACCTTGTATGGTCTCTAAAATTACACAAGCCGTTTTATGCGTAATTTTATCTAAATCTTCTTCATTGTTAAACCTAATATGATAAATATCGGGTAGTAATGGTCTAAAAACACTTTTACGTTCCTCAAAATCCATTAGGCTTAAACTGCCCATAGTATTACCATGGTAGGCTGTTTTTGCTGAAATTATTTGTGAGCGTCCTGTATATCTACGTGCTAATTTTAAAGCGCCTTCAATTGCTTCTGTACCCGAGTTAACCAAATAAGTGACCTCTAAAGGATCTGGTAAATTCTCTGCCAATAACTTAGTGTAGTTAGTAGCTGGTGATTGGGCATATTCACCATAAACCATAACATGCATGTATTTTTCCGCTTGATTTTTTATGGCTGATACTACTTCTGGGTGGCAATGACCAAGTGTACAGGCCGAAACACCTGCTACAAAGTCTAAGTGAGCATTGCCTTCAGTATCATAAATGTAACTTCCACTGGCATGTGAAATTTCCATGCCTAGAGGATATGGTGATGTTTGTGCTTGATATTTTAAAAAATCATTTTTCATGTGAAATTTCTATTTCACTTTTTTAGAGATAGTAGACTTTTTAGGTCCTGTAGCCTTAGTCTTAGGTTGAATGTTGTTTATTGGGTCCGTTTCATTTTGGCTACGCTGCTGTTCTTCAGCATCAATATCAATAGGATTATCAATCCCTTTTATAACTACAAGCTCTAAATTATTATCATCCTCGTCAAATATATCATCTTTAGATAAAATACGTTCATCGCCACGCCACACAAACCCTTTCAAAATTCTACTGTTCTCTGGTAAGTCCTTTTCTGGGAATATATCACCGTCGGGATCGGTATAAAAAGTTAAGTCCTCAATATCATTTTCAGCCATCGTAATTCGAATCTTACTACAAACTGTTTTATCAATGCCTATGAGTTCATCGTCATCGTTATACAAATAATAAACAACCTCGGTATTTTGAATAAGATCAATGATTTTTAATTCATTTTCTATGAACTGTCCAAATAAATTTATTCCCTTAGCTTGGTTGTATCCGGTCATGCTGACACTATCTAGAGAAATAATAAAAGCATTTTCTAGTACTTTTAAAGAGTCTAACTTTTCCGTTTCTAAATTAGATTTTAAATGAATGCTATCGCCCGTCATTTGATTTGCACCGTTCCAAATAATCGGATTCTTTATGAGTTGGGTAATACCTGTCTTTTGTTCAGAATGTATACTATCACACTTTCCGCTTAAATCTGTTTTGTAAAACTTGGCATTTCTAAATGCCCTAAGTAGACGTTCTTCTGGTTTTCCTGTCACCATTAAGGTGTCACCGTGAACATAAAGAGAATCTCGCTCTTGCACAGAAATTGAAACTGCCCTTCTAGTAGCGAAAACAGAATCTTTGGCTTTATATACCTCGGCATAGTGGGCTCTTATAATTCCATTATTTATGGTGTCGGTAACAGTGATGTTATTAGTTGCTGAAGCAAACTCATTGACCTTATTAAAATAGACGCTATCTCCCTCAATTATTCGATTGTTGTAGTCTATACGCGTATTTTTTATCCCATAACCACTTTCTACTTTGGTGTCATAAAATCCTCTTTCACAATAAATTTTATAGGTCTTTCCGTTAATGGTAGAAGGACCATACATGTATGCATTTTTTGAGGAGGTATAGTAATCTAACTGTTCAGAATCTAAAGTATATTCCGGATTTTGAACATGTACGCTATCTAAAAACTGATATTTTTTTAACTCCATAAAATACTTTCCGATTTTACTGGTCAAGGTATTTGATGAATCTATTACTGTACCATTATCTTTATAATAAGCTTCTTGTTTTTCACGGTCTAAACGCAAGGTGTCTGTTCGTAAGGTCATATCAGAATTGGTCAAAACCACATTACCCCATGCCTTAGCAAGTTTTACATCTCCTAAATAGTTGATTTTTTTACTGGTCATCTGAACAGAATCTCCCTGCTTTAATATGACATTTCCTATGGCTTCTAAACGATTGTCTTTTTGATAATAAATAGCAACATCGCACCAAAGGTCAGCACCTTGATGTTCGAATTGAACCTGACGGTCATCTTTACTGAAAATAGATGCACCTGGGTATTCAACTTCATTTTTAGTGAAGTTGGCACCATAAACTATATTAATTTGTTTTGATTCTTCTTGATCACCTTTTTCTTGGGTTTGACCCAATAATGAGAAACCGAAAAATAAAAGAATGGATGCGTAAATGGTTTTCAATCTACTTTTTTTTCAAAAATAGAACATTTTAAAAGAGCGTATAACACTATTAGCATACATTTAGTATAGAGCTAGTGTATAGGTGTAGGTTTTTGGTTCTTTTTAAACTTTTGTCCGAAACCAGAATTGTTTGGCAAGAAGGGTTCATCTAAAACTACGTTTACACCATCTTCAGGAATTTCACCTTCTTTTCCTAATGCCCAATATATTCCATTCATTGCTATCTTGCGTACCACAGGCATTTTAAAATCATAAGGATGACCTAAAGTTGTAAAGAAAACTCGTGCTTTATTTCCGGAAGTACCAGTATAACTCTTGGTCCAAGCCACAGGGTTGTCTAAAGAAAATTTGTCAAGGTCTCCGTCGATTTCATGTTGTGACTTTGTCGAATGTCCCATCAACAAAGGTTCACTATCGCCTTGAAGTTTCCAATCTCCACCATCTACATGGTACAACCAAGAGTATGCTTCAAATTCTTCAAATCCGTTCAATATTGGATTTTTAGTTTGGCTTTCTATAATTGAGATATTTGTTACAGGAAATTTACCATCATCAAAATGACCATGATGAGTAATCCATTGTTGGCCGAATACTTTTGCAGGCCACTCTTCATTAAATTCAACCAAAGTTGAATCGTTATCATATTTAAAGGCATGAGTTGTTGTTCTAAAACCAACCATAGGTTTTCCAGATTCTGCATAATTGGTAATATAATCCCGTTCGTTTTTTGGCAAGTTTCTAAACCTTGTGAATATCACCATTAAATCTGCTGTTTCTAATGCTTCTAATCCTGAAATATGGTCAGTTCTGTTTGGGTCTATAAACCCTAAGCTGTCTAAGGAATATATCACAGTGACCTTCGCACCCAGTTCTCGTTTTGCCAGTTTTGCTAACATCGGAAAAGATTCTTCAGACCTGTATTCCTCTTCGCCAGTCACGAAAACTATATGAGGTGGATTGTTGGTGTCCTCTTCAATTTCTAATTCCTTTTTAGCCTTTTCACCACATGAAATAAGCATGGTAGTGAAAAATATGAAAATGTATTTAAAATTCATTATTTGATTTTTCATAAGTGTTTGATTAATTCATTGGATGTTCTTTCAATAATTCTTCAGGAGTGTAAAAACTATTTCGGTCTTTTGTTGCTTCTCTAACTTGTTTCACTTGCTCAGAACTAATTACTGATGCCTTGTTGCCAAAAGCATTTCTGGCATAGGTAAGAACAGCAGCAATTTCATCATCTTTTAATAGTCCCTTAAAAGCCATCATCGGAACCTGACCTTCATAATGGTTACCCATAATATTCATTGGACCGTAAAGACCGTGAAGGGCTAATTTTATCAATCTTTCTTCATCACCTAAAACCCATTCTTGACCTACCAATGTTGGGTATCCTGCTTTTTGCAAACCAGTGCCACCTTCTTGATGACATGTAATACAATAACCTTCTGTCTCGTATATTTTCTTTCCTTTTGCGAAAATCTCAAGTTCTGTTCCTTTTAAATGTGAGGCTAATATCTTTTCATCTGCCTTTTCTGAGAAATTACCTGTCAATCTTGTTTCGGCAAAGTTGAAAGAATCTTGCATCCATTCGTCCAAAGGGTGTTTTCTGGCAACTTCCAATATCTCCATTCCTTGCGATTTAGGTAGCCACGAAGCTGCGGTAATTGCTTCAAGTCTTACCCTGCCATGTGTATCAGAAGCAGCTACTTTTAATAAGTCCACAGCATTGTTTAATTGATGACCCATATAACGAACTACACGCACTGAAGCAGCACGTACTTTATGGTCGTCTGATTTTAATAAGGCTTCCAATAGATTTGCATCAACTTTATTCATACCCCATGATACCCATAAAGCTTCAAGACGATTATGGTCGTAATTAGAATCTGATGTATCAAGATTTAAAACCCAAGTTTTCAACGCTGTTAAAACTTCATCAACATCTCTTCCTCGCAGTTCTCGACGAGTTCTATATCGAGTTCTATATTCAGGTAATCTCAAATTCTCAAATAATTGATCAATAGAAGCGCCATCTATATTTGCAGGTTTTACTAACGGCCTAGAAGGATATGTAATTCTATATATTCTACCATGCACATGATCTCGTAATGGATCACGGGCATTATGTTGCATATGACCAATTAAGACATTATGCCAATCAACAATGAAAAGAGAGCCATCGGGAGCGAATTCCATTTCTACGGGTCTAAAATTTGGGTCATTACTGGTAATTAAATCTTGGCGATGTTTAGAGGTGTAACCTGTTCCATCTTCCATCATTTGATGCTGCTTAAGACCTAAAAACCCAATGGAATTAGCTAAAAGCATATCACCTTGAACTTCATCGGGGAAATGGCTGCTAGAAATAAATTCCATACCAGAGGTTGGTCGAACTCGATGGGCTTCTTCAATAAGCTCTTCAGTTAAAGGAGAGGAAATTCCATAAATAGATTTTAAAGAACTTGGCATCATCCAATTTACCTTTGGTCCTGAAGTGTGTAAAAAGAAATCTTGGCCCCATTTGTCAAAAGCGATTCCCCACGGATTAGGTATCGCTACCTATAATGTACGCTCTAATTGTTTTCGCTGCGGATTGTACCTGTAAAACCCTCCATTGGTCGCCCTAACAGGGCCATAAGAAGTTTCTACATTAGTGTGAAGAAAAATACCTTCAGACATATAAAACGCCCCAGAAGGATCTGCACAAAATGCAGAAATAGCATGGTGTGTGTCATGGTCGTCAAAACCACTCAGTACTATTTCGACCTTGTCGGCTTTGTCATCACCATCGGTATCTGTATATAATTTTAGATTTGTGCCTTGACTTACATAGACACCTTCTGGTGCAAATTCAAATCCGATAGGTAAATGCAATTTATCAGCAAACACTATTTCCTTATCGGCCTTGCCGTCATTATCGGTATCTTCTAAAATAATAATCTTATCATTTGGTTTTGGGTCTCCGGGTTTGTAATGTGGATAGGAGGGTAACGTCGCTACCCATAAACGACCTTTATTATCAAAAGAAATTTGAGCAGGATTTGCCAAATCTGGAAATTCTTTCTCTGAAGCAAAAAGTGTAACCTCATAACCCTTAGGTACTGTCAATGTTTTTAGGGCTTCATCTCCATATTTGTATTGTAAAATAGATTCCTTATGACCAAGATTATAGTTAGTTTTTACAGGAGGTAACTTACTGGTCAACGCATCTTCGGACGCTACATCATACGATTGGTTTTGTATGGTTGCCCAAATCATTGAATCGCGTATGGCAGTGAGTTCTCTTGTTTTCTTTATTTCATAAGGATAATTGTCTGGTCCGTATGGTGCATGACGCCTGCCGAAAACATGTACACCGTTCGGAATTTTATAATCATTATGCCAATAGAAGTTTTTTTCTTTGATAGCTTCATTTACGGCAAGTCTTTTTCCTTCTGACTTTATTGATTTATTTCCGGTAAGTTCATCTGCTAAGAATTGAGCAAATTTTTCATATCCTTCTTTGTTCATTTGTGAACCATCTATGGTAAGGTCATTATTATCTGTATCGTACCAATTCTTTGATGCTTGAAATACATTTATGAAGGGAATGTTATTCGCTAAACAAACTTCTTTCATGGCCTCTGAATACAATTTGAGATTCTGATTTGCAGTTTCTCCATTTGGCACATCTATATGGTCAGAAAGGTCTTCAAAAGCAATAGGGGAAACGATTATTAATTGAGGTGGTGTGGTACCATTATATTTTTGCTTTAAGGAGTGTTTAATGAATGCATCTAATTCTTCCTTATAGTTTTCTAGACCTTGTGGCCCTTCAAAAGATTCGTTGTAGCCAAAAAAACCTAATATGATATCAGCTTGTAATCTTGATAACCATTCATCAGGTGTTTCAAAAACACCTTCACTTCCAGAATTCTGTGCTAACTCGGTTTGAAATTTCTCAGCACCTGGAAAAGCCCATGGTGAAACTCTGCCAGAATGAGGTCTAAAACCTGGTGTATCGCCACCATCGCACATGTTTCTAATAACCAATGAATCTGTAGGATAGCGAAGTTGCATTTCAGTTTCAAATGTGCCAAAATTCAACATTCTGGATCCTAAATTATTTCCAATTAAAACAATTGAAGAATGTGGTTTCACCACTAATAATGGTTCTTTGTTCTTGGTGCAACTATGAATAACTAGTATTGAAATTAATAGTAAAGTGAATCTAAAAGATGTTTTGAAGATTTCTTTCATGGTCGAGGTTGGTGGTTTAATTAATTTCTTCTTTAAATATAGATATAAAAAAACCACTCGAAAGTGGTTTTTGTTATAATAAAAATGAGATTTAGAAATTTCTATAATCGCCTTCTAAATAAGCATTTGCTTCATCTTCAGCGAATTTAGCATTTTCACTATCCCAGTGTAAAACTTGATTAGGGAATCTACCGGCTATTACACCGAGAAGTATTGTTTCTGTAAGTCTTGATGCGTATGAAAAAGGAGCAGTTGTTTCATCTTCACCTAAACAGGCATCTACAAACTGATGATAATGTTTAGGCCCTTCAGAATCATAATCACGAATAGGTTTACCCATATTATTGGCTTTTTCGACTGCTTCAATTTCCGCTGAAATATCTACATATTCTCCATTTACAATTTTCTTTGGTAACTGCATAAAATGAGGTAATAACAGTCTGCCTTTTTCACCTATAAACATGGCGCCTTGGTCTGGTAAGGTTCCTTCACTTCCTGTTTTGGTTTCTAAAGACATTTTGTCCTCCATAGAATCTTCAGTAGCTCCTATTGAGGTTTCCATTTCGTCTGCACCTGGAAGTTTTAAATCTTCATGGTCTTGTGGAGCACCTGGGCCATCATACCAAACCCATTTCAAGGTTTCCGTAGTGTAATCGGTTTGTGGAAATTCGTAGGTTACGATATTATTTTGTGGAAATCCGAATCCATTAGGTTCTCTACATTCATTTTTAATAGTCATTGGTACTTGTAAATCTAGCGCGTTGTAAGGGGTATCGAAAATATGAACTCCCATATCACCTAAAGTACCGCAACCGTAATCAACTAATTTTCTCCAATTTCCTGGATGATAAAACCCTTCTTTATACGGTCTTTCAGCTGATGTGCCAAGCCATAAATTCCAATCTAATGTTTCAGGAATTGGATCTTGCCCTGTTGGCTCAGGTCCATCATATCCCCAATCTTTAGGTGACCAGGCTCTTACGGTATGTACTTTACCTATAATGCCAGATTGTATTAATAATGTTGCTAATTTATAATCGTAAAATGAATGAACTTGAATTCCCATTTGGGTAACCAAACCTTTATCTGCCGCTAATTTATTCATGGCCCTAGCTTCAGATACATAATGTGTAAGGGGTTTTTGACAATAGACTGGTTTATCCATTTCCATCGCCATCATAGAAGCTGGTGCATGCGTGTGGTCTGGGGTAGATACTATCACTGCGTCAATTTCATCACCCATCTCCTTTAGCATCACTCTATAATCGGTGTATGTTTTTGCATTTGGATGTAGTTCTTTTGCTGCTGCCAAATTATTAGCATCTACATCACACAAAACGGTAACATCTACCTTGCTATGGGATGAAATTGCCTTTAGGTCTTCAGCTCCCATATTACCAACGCCAATATGTGCGGTTCGTAATCTGGTTAATTTTTTAACTTCTTTTTTACATGACCATAGTCCGGATGGTAATAATACAAATGTGGACAGCGCTGCTGCGCTTTTTATAAAATCTCTTTTGTTCATTGGTGTGGTGGTTAAAGTTTTTTAATTTTTATATTACGGAACCAAATAGGGCTAGAATGGTCTTGAAATCCAATATAGCCTGTTTTGAACTTTCCGTAATCTTTACTGTTTTTCCATTTATCGGAATTTTTTTTCTCGTACCAAGCTTCGTCCCATGGTACAAAAGATACTACTTTTTTTCCGTTCAGCCAGTGTTCAACCTGCTCCGGTGTAAAGATGATTTTAGTGGTATTCCATTCTCCTGCAGGATTTAAAATTTTACCATTAGAGTCAGCTGCATGCATAGCATAATCAGAAGCTGTCTGTTGCAATGGTTTTAATTCTTCTGGTTTATCGGTATATCCTAAGCTTAAATTGTAAGATGTTAAGTCATGCATACTAGCATAATTTTCATCATCTATTAATTGATATTCAGGGGATACCTCTGGTGGGCTGTCATAACCTTCTTTTAAGTGATAAAAAATACCGCTATTTCCTCCTTTTGGTAATTTCCACTCAACATAAAGTTCGAAATTATCAAATTCTTCAGCACCATAAATGATATCCGTTCCACCTGTATAATCTTGTTCTTTTCCTAGTTCGGTGTCGAATTGTAGTTCTCCATCTTTAGCAATCCAACCTGGGGGTAATTCTTGTCCATTATATGCGCGCCATCCTTTTGTCGTTTTTCCATCGAAAAGGGTAATCCACTCATTTTTGGTTTCCATTTCAGTGGTGACTTTAGAATCTTCTTCTTTATTCTTATCTGTTTTACAGGATACAGTAGAAAGTAATAAAAACAATATTGTAGTGTAGGTGAATTTTTTCATTTTTTCAGTTGGTTTTGGTAATGTGAGTAAAAATCTCACACCGTTCTGAAATTACAAAAAAAAAGAATGGCGATAAAGGTATTTCCCTATATCGCCATTCTTGTTAGCCGAACAACTTAATTAAGCTGTTAAATGTTTATCTGTGAATTGTTTGAGTTCGGTCTGGGCCAACAGAAACTATCTTGATTGGCACTTCTAATTCTTTTTCTAGAAAATCGATATAATCATTCAATGACTTCGGTAATTGGTCAGCAGAAGTCATTTTGGTTAAATCTTCCTTCCAACCATTCATTTCTATGTATATCGGAGTCACATTTTCTGCTTCTATATTGTATGGGAAATGCTCTATTTTTTCTCCTTTATAGTTATAGGCGGTGCAAACTTTTAGTTTTTCGAATCCGCTCAACACATCACCTTTCATCATCATTAGTTCGGTAACGCCATTTATACGAACTGCATATTTTAAAGCCACTAGGTCTAACCATCCACAACGTCTTGGTCTACCCGTCGTAGCTCCAAATTCATTGCCTACGCGACCCATTGTTTCGCCATCTTCATCAAATAATTCAGTTGGGAAAGGACCGCTACCTACTCTTGTGGTATATGCCTTAAATATTCCTTTAACTTCACCAATTTGATTTGGTGCAACACCTAAACCAGTACATGCACCAGCTGCGGTAGTATTAGATGAAGTTACAAATGGGTAAGTTCCAAAATCAATATCTAGAAGAGATCCCTGTGCACCTTCGGCCAATATTTTTTTACCTTCTTTTTGTGCTTGGTATAAGTATTCTTCACTATCTATAAAAGTTAATGCTTTTAACTCTGTTACAGCTTTGAAGAAATCGGCTTCTAGTTCAGCAAGATTATATTGAATATCTACATTGTAGAAACTTATCATAGCTTCATGCTTATTAGCTAGGCTACGGTATTTTTCTTTCCAATCGCTTAGTTCTAAATCACCAATACGCATTCCGTTTCTACCTGTCTTATCCATGTAAGTAGGACCAATTCCTTTTAGGGTAGAACCGATTTTTGCTTTTCCTTTAGATGCTTCAGAAGCTGCATCTAACAAACGGTGGGTTGGTAAAATTAAATGTGCTTTTCTAGAAATGAATAATTTGGACTTAATATCCAGATTAAATTTCTTTAATGCATCTAATTCTTTTTGAAAAATAACTGGATCGATGACAACACCGTTGCCAACAACGTTAACTGCATTTTTATGAAAAATTCCTGATGGAATAGTATGTAACACATGTTTTATTCCATCAAACTCTAAAGTATGACCAGCATTTGGCCCGCCTTGAAAACGAGCAATAATGTCATAATTTTCGGTTAATACATCAACGATTTTTCCTTTTCCTTCGTCACCCCATTGTAGGCCTAACAATAAATCTACTGCCATCTAAATATTATATACTTGGTTAGTTCTTTTTATTTTCTTTTGTACCTACTTCTTTGGTAGGTGTGTTTTTGGTCCCATAAAAATAAAGGGAATGTGCATTTATCGTAATATCAAAAACTTCTTCAATTGTTTTTTTAATAGATTGAATTCTAGGATCGCAGAACTCCATTACTTCGCCAGTATCGGTAAGTATAACATGGTCATGCTGGCGGTCAAAATAAGACTTTTCATATTGAGCCTGATTTTTACCAAACTGATGCTTGCGTACTAGTTTACAATCTAAAAGAAGTTCTATGGTGTTATATAAAGTAGCCCTACTAACTCTATATTTCTTATTCTTCATGTTAATATAAAGTGATTCTATATCGAAATGTTCATCACTTTCATAAATTTCTTGAAGTATAGCGTAGCGTTCAGGGGTTTTTCTATGTCCTTTGTCCTCTAAAAAGGTAGTGAAGACGTTTTTTACAATTTCTTGATTTTTATCCGAAGACATATTTACTGCATTAATATACAAATGTACAGTTAAATTTTAATTTCCTTTTTCTAAATACGGGTTACTTTGTCAATACCATTAATCTCTCTTAAAGTATCGGTCAATTTTTTAAGAATAGCTTTGTTTTTTACCACCACCGTAATTTTTCCTTTAAAGGTGCCACCATCTGTGCTAAAGTTTAGATTACGCATATTTACATGCATAATATCTGATATCACTTCTGTAATATCACTCACCAAACCAAGATTGTCAATACCTGTTAGCTCTATATCTGCCTGGTATTCTTGTTGCGATGAATCTATCCATTTAGCGCTAATTATACGATATGCATAATTCGATTGTAAGGATATTGCATTCGGACAATTCTTTTTATGCACTTTAATACCTTCGGATACACTTACGAACCCAAATACTTCGTCGCCCGGTATAGGATTGCAACATTGAGAAAGTTTATATTCTAATTTTTCTTCTTCTTTGCCAAAAACCAGCATGTCGTATTTAGAGGTGATTTCATCTCTATTGACATCTTCGGGTATTGGGGTTTTGCGCATCCTATTTTTAAAAAAACTGATGAATGCATTGCTATAAGAAGATGCAAAATCTTTTAGCATGGTATTATCGATTGAGCCAATGCCTACTCGATAAAAGAGATCTAAACTTGTTTTTAACTTAAAGAAGGTGACCATTTTATTAATAGAGTCCTCGTTTAAACTAATTTTTTGAGATTTTAATTTTCTACGTAAAATTTCTTTTCCATCTTCGGCAACAGATTTTTTCTCTTCTCTTAAAACTGATTTAATTTTTGCCCTAGCTCTGGCTGTTGTAGCATAATCTAACCAGTTTTGATTTGGTGTGGCTTGCTCAGATGTAATTATCTCTACTTGATCACCACTTTGCAATGTTGTATTTAAAGGGACTAGTTTTCCATTTACTTTAGAGCCTCTTGTGCGCATACCAACTTCGGTATGTATATTAAAAGCAAAATCTAATGGAGTGGCTCCTTTAGGAAGTGATTTTAATTCACCCTTAGGGGTGAACACAAAAATCTCTTTTGAATATAGATTGAGCTTAAATTCTTCAACAAAGTCAACAGCGTTGGTATTTGCATTTTCTAATGCTTCTTGAAGTTTATTCAACCATTCTTCAATACCTTGTTCTTTTTGATCTCCATGTTTATATTTAAAGTGTGCAGCATACCCTTTTTCAGCAATTTCATGCATACGATCACTTCTAATTTGTACTTCTACCCATTTTCCTTTAGGCCCCATTACAGTGATATGTAATGCTTCGTACCCAGTTGATTTAGGAGAAGAAATCCAGTCTCTTAAACGAACAGGATTAGGAGTAAAGTGATCTGTAACAATCGAATATATTTTCCAAGCAAGAAACTTTTCATTTTGTGCATCAGACTTATAAATTATTCTAATGGCAAACTTATCATAGATTTCTTCGAAGGTTACGTTCTGATTAAGCATTTTTCTACGCATAGAAAAAATAGACTTCATTCTTCCCTTAATTGTATAATTAAGGCCTTCTTGTTTAAGTGAATTATCGATAGTGTCTGAAAAAGCGTTAATATAGGCTTGTTGCTCTTCTTTACTATCCTCTATTTTATCTTTTATAGAATTGTAAACTTCAGGTTCTGTGTATTTTAAACTTAGGTCTTCTAGTTCTGTTTTAATATTGTAAAGGCCTATTCTATGGGCTAATGGGGCGTATATGTATAAAGTTTCAGATGCGATTTTCACCTGTTTATGCTCTGGCATTGAGTCCATAGTGAGCATATTGTGGTAACGATCTGCAATTTTAATAATGATTACTCTTACATCATCATTTAAAGTCAATAACATTTTTCTAAAATTCTCAGCTTGCTGAGAAATGTTCATGTCCTTTTTTAAATGTGATATTTTGGTAAGACCATCTACGATACGGGCAACTGTTTCACCAAACATACGATCGATATCATCTAAAGTATACTCGGTATCTTCGACCACATCATGTAATAGGGCAGAGGCAATAGAAACGGCATCAAGGCCTATCTCGGAGGCAACAATTTTCGCTACTGCTATAGGGTGAAATATGTAAGCTTCACCAGATTTTCTGCGTTGATTTTTATGCGCATCAACAGCCACCTCAAAAGCACTACGTATAAGTTTTTTGTCCTCGTCAGTGAGGGTTTGGTAACTAATACGCAATAATTCTTTATACTCATGAGCTATGAGCTTATTCTCTTCTTCTATTGCGGCCTGTGTCATACTATATTAAAAATAAGATAAAGTTATATGATGGGCAACAAAAATCACGCCTTTAAATTACGTATACGCTCTTTAAGGGGTGGATGAGAATAATGCATAAAAACATATGCAGGATGCGGAGTTAAATTGCTAAGACTATTTTTAGATAGCTTTTTTAATGAAGAAACTAATGGTAAGGCAGCATATGTGTTTTTGGCATAATCATCTGCTTCGTATTCGAATTTTCTTGAGAAGTAATTGATTAATAAACCAGTAATTTCTGAAACCGGACTATATAAAATGCCAAAACCAATTAGGGCAGCATGAAAGCTAGGCCTGTCAACACCAATCGCCAAGGAAACTTCGGGATTGTTAATGAAAAGGGATAATAGAAACAACATAAACCCTGTAAGTAAAATTGATGATACCAAATTGAAGATAATATGTTTGTGTTTATAGTGACCAATCTCATGTGCTAAAACAGCAACGATTTCTTCTTCTTCCAAATCATTAATCAAGGTATCGTAAAGTGTCACCCTTTTTTCTTTTCCAAAACCAGAAAAATATGCATTGGCTTTTGTTGAACGCTTAGAGCCGTTTATGACAAATATATGTTGTAAGTCAAAACCAACATTTGCAGCATAGTGTTCTATTTTTTCTTTTAAGCTACCAGCTTCCAGGGGCTCTTGTTTGTTGAATAATGGAACAATTAGCTTACTATAATACAAGTTCATTAACAGTGTAAAAATGGTGATTAGACCCCAAGTATATAGCCAAAAATTTGTGCCAGCCCATTGAAAGAACCAAATCACCAACGATAAAATACCTCCTCCAATAATAATGGTCATTGCCCATTGCTTCAACTTATCAATCAAGAATGTTTTATGAGTGGTTTTGTTAAACCCGAATTTTTCTTCGATTACAAAAGTTTGGTAGTAAGAAAATGGAATATTTAAAATGTCGCTGCCGAGCATTATTATTCCGAAGAAAATTAAAGCTTGTACAATTGTATTACTAGTGAGTTTATATGCGAAACCATCTACCCAAGCAAAACCTCCAAAAAATAAAAAACCAAGAATTAAAGCTAAAGAAAATATTGAAGTTACTATGCCAAATTTGTAATTACTTAATTTATAAGCTTGAGATTTTTCATATTCTTCAGAATTATACACATCGTTAAGGTCAGTTGGAATTGGGTCTTTAAATCGTTTGGCATTTAGATAATTCATTACTGTAGCGAGAATAAATTCACCGACTAGAATAAAAAGAATACAGTAAAATACAAATGTTTTATCCATAGAATATATTATAATAGGAAAATTCAAATAGTGACCTTAAGCTTTTTAAGTATTTAATTTTCGCTGGCGTTTAGCTTCAAAGATAAGTATTGCTGCAGATACTGAAACGTTCATAGAATCGATTTCGCCTTCCATGGGAATTATAATATTTTGGGTGGAATTATTTAGCCAGTCTTCACTTAAGCCTGAGTTTTCGGTTCCAACAACGATAGCGGTAGGCCCATTAAATTCTACTGTCGTATAATCTTTTGAAGCAGATAGCGCTGCGCAGTAAATCTGAAATCCTCCTTTTTTTAAGAATTCTATGATTTCTTCGGTGCTACCCATTCTAACATTTCTTGAAAATATACATCCTACACTGGATCTTATAATATTAGGATTATATAGGTCTGTTTTTGGGTTAGCAATTAGTACAGCATCTAAGTTGGCTGCATCTGCTGTTCTTAATAAAGCTCCAATATTGCCTGGTTTTTCAGGTGCCTCTGCTATAAGTACTAAGGGATTTGAACCTTCAAATTTTAATAAGGAAAGGTTATGATCTTTGCTTTTGGCTATTGCTATTATGCCCTCGGTAGTATCTCGATGTGCTATTTTTTTATACACATCATTACTTACCGAAATTAATTTATCCGCAGAAAATGATTGTAAAAAGGTGTTGTTTTGGGCATCAACTAAAATATTCTCGCAATAGAAAATAGTTGCTATTTCGTATTGAGCCCGGTTTGCAATCTGGAGCTCGCGCATTCCTTCTAAAAGAAATAGTCCGGTTTTTTTACGTTCCCTAGATTTTTCTTTTAGCAATAAAGCCTTTTTAATCAAAGGATTTTGAGCGCTGCTTATATGTTTTGTTGAATGCATGATTTACAAAAGTAATCTAATCTGTTTATTGGTATGTAATATTTCGATTAACCTAGAAATATACTTTGATTGAAATAGGTTTAACAAAGAATTCATTTTACACACTTGTTTTACCCAATGCACCTAAAATAATTTCTTAAAGTATCACCTTTTCTATGGCGACTTAAATTTTATAAGTAACTTGAATTTCATCAAATTTTTATAAAAATGAACGTACTTTTTTTTGGGATTGCCAAAGACATTGTGGGAAGTTCTCAAATTACATTTTCTGATGAATTTAAAAGGCCTAATTCTGTTGCTGATTTAAAGGCTCAGTTGATAATTTCTTATCCAGAATTTTCAAAATTAACTTCTTTGGCGGTAGCTGTAAATAGTGAATATGCAGAAGATGACGTATCTTTAACTGTGGATGATGAAATAGCAATCATACCACCTGTAAGTGGAGGATAATGAGTGAAAAAATAGTAGAAATAGTAGATAATATTGATGCTTCGCAAGTGTTTAAGGAGCTTTCTCACCCTAAGAGCGGAGGTATTTGTGTGTTTGTAGGTACTGTGAGAGAATTTACAAGGGAAGAAGAGGTAGTTTCTTTGGAATTTGAGACATATAAGAAAATGGCTTTAAAAGAAATGGACAAAATTGCGTCGGATGCGGTTGTTAAATGGAATTTAAATAAAGTGATTATTCGTCATGCAGTTGGTTTAAAAGAAGTTGAAGTGCCTGTAGTTGTCGTGGGTGCTTCTTCTGCACATAGAGATGCTTGTTTTGAGGCTTGTAGGTATTTAATAGACACCCTTAAAAAAACTGTCCCAATTTGGAAAAAAGAACGTTTTGAGAACAAATCTGTTTGGGTATCGGCGCATCCATAAATTTTAAAGTTTTTTTTGAATTATGGAGTTAAAGAGTTTTATTTGAATATGAAATAAACTCGATAAACCTAAGATTAAAACAACCTCCATCTTATAGGTACATAACAATACATATGACTAAACAACTTTCACATATAGACGAATCTGGCAATGCCTCAATGGTAGATGTGTCAAATAAACAAGTTTCAGTGCGAACAGCGGTTGCTACGGGAAAAGTTGTTTTTCCTTCAGATGTTTTTGAAACCTTGGCCTCTCAAGACTTTTTGGGACATAAAGGAAGTATAATTCAAACAGCCGTTATTGCAGGAATTCAAGCGGTTAAAAAGACTGCTGAGTTAATTCCGCTTTGTCATCAACTCAATCTTTCCAAAATACAGATAGATATAGCCCCAATAAAAAATGCTTTACAAATTACCTGTAAAGTGAAATGTAACGAGCAAACTGGGGTTGAAATGGAAGCCCTAACGGGAGTTTCTGTTAGTGCATTAACTATTTACGATATGTGTAAGGCCTTGTCGCATGATATCAAAATTTCTGAAATACAATTAGAACAAAAAACGGGAGGTAAGAATGACTTCAATCGCTAAACTATACGGTCTCGTTTTATCTGGAGGGAAGAGTACTCGAATGGGTACAGACAAAGGATTGATTGAATATCACGGCATTCCTCAACGTGAATATTTGTACAATTTACTTAGTCAAGTTTGCGAAAATACTTTCATTAGTCTGCGTGAAGAACAGGAAGATGAACTACCAACGGCTATGAAAACTATTGTTGATTTAAATGAATTCAAAGGACCTTACAACGGACTCTTGTCTGCACACAAAAAATATCCAGAGGTGGCTTGGCTAGTTTTAGCCTGTGACCTTCCTCTAATGGATTTAGACGCCTTAAAAGAATTGATTTCCCAACGCGATAGCGTAAAAGAAGCAACTGCCTTCGCTTTAAAAGAGAATCCGCTACCAGAACCTTTATGTGCAATTTGGGAACCGCATGCGTTGCAACAATCTATTACTTATTTAGAAAGTGGGAACGGGACTTGCCCGAGAAAATATCTTATCAATCATGATACGAAATTGGTGTTTCCGAATTATGAGAATGTTTTGTTGAACGCCAACTCTGAGGAGGATTATAAAGAGGCATTGGAGAAATTGGCATAAGCATGAACAACCAACGTTATACCAGACAAACCATTCTTAAGGGCTTCGGCATAGAAGGCCAAAAAAAACTTGCCGAAGCAAAAGTTTTGGTGGTTGGTGCTGGGGGTCTAGGTGTACCAGTACTTACATACTTGAACGCAATGGGTTTAGGTACCATTGGCATTGTGGACAATGATGTGGTTTCGCTTACCAATTTACACCGCCAAGTACTATATTCGGAAAGTGATATAGGCCAATCAAAGGTAAAAGCGGCGCTAAAGAAACTAAAGGCACAAAATCCAAATACCGAGATAGTCATTTTTAATACATTTTTAACCACAAAAAATGCTCTTGAAATTATAGCGGATTATGATATTGTGGTTGATGCATCAGACAACTTTCCTACCCGCTATTTAGTGAATGATTCCTGCGTAATCCTTAAAAAGCCTTTTGTGTATGGTGCATTGCATGGTTACGAAGGTCAAGTAAGTGTTTTTAATTATAAGGATGGACCAACCTACCGCTGTCTTTTTCCAAATATGCCTAATGAAAATGAGGTTCCGAATTGTAATGAACATGGCGTACTTGGAATTATCCCCGGAATCATAGGTAACCTGCAGGCTTTAGAAACTATTAAAGTATTAGCTGGAATTGGGGATGTGCTTTCGGGAAAACTGTTGATTTTTGATGGCCTCCAACAATCTTATCAAAAAATAAAATTCAAATTACAGCCCGAAAATATAAAAATTGAAAAGCTGCAAGATTTTTATGAGTGGAATGACCCTTGCGAAATCGTTCCAACAATTGAAGCACAAGAAATTCAAAAATTACTAGTTGATAAGCCACAAATTATTGATGTACGTACGATTGAGGAATTTGAAAATTATCATCTACCAGATTCCGTTCATATCCCTTTAAATGAATTAAAGGCTAATACAGGGAAGATTAACTTTTCACTCCCCGTGTATTTATTATGCCAATCAGGAAAACGAAGTGAGACCGCTCTAAAACAATTGCGCGAACAGCACCCAGAAAGTTCGCTTTTTAGTATTTTAGGAGGTCTAAACCAGTATTTGGCTTTATGCTCCTAACTGTTACCGAACTTGTATTATTAATGCTTGGCTTTTTGGTCATTGCAACGCTCTATTCTTCAGTAGGTTTTGGGGGTGGTTCTAGTTATTTAGCCCTATTAGCATTGGTTTTGACAAGTTTTTTTGCCATTAGAAGTACGGCTTTGATTTGTAACATGGTTGTCGTTTCTGGTAGTACTTATCTCTATTGGAAAAACGGACACTTAGATTTTAAAAAGTTTTTACCTTTCATATTAGCAAGTATTCCATTTGCCTTTTTAGGAGCGCGATTTCGATTATCTGAGCAAGTCTTCTTTATCATTTTAGGAGGTGCTTTAATAATATCTGCGTTAGCGTTGATATTTCAGACTTTGAAACTGAAGAAATCGGAAGAGGTGAATCCGAATTATCCCCCATATGTAACATATTTGTTAGGGGCAGGAATTGGTCTGCTGTCTGGATTGGTAGGAATAGGTGGAGGTATTTTTTTAGCACCTATTCTTAATCATATGAAGTGGGATAAATCAATCAAAATTGCGGCGTTGGCTAGCTTTTTTATTCTGGTGAATTCTATTTCAGGCATAGGTGGCTTATTGACAAAAGGAATGTTCGAACTCCCCTGGATAGAAGCTAGTGGTCTAATTGTTGCCGTGTTTATAGGAGGGCAAATTGGTATTCGTTTAAGCTTAAGTAAACTTACAGGAAACGGTATTAAAGTTGTTACTGCAATTTTGGTGTTGATTGTTGGAATTCGGGTTCTGTTTGTTAATGGGTTGCAGTTTTGAAATCACCAAGATTTTTCAAGGATATTGCTCAAGTAAACCAAACTGCCATAGGTGATATTTAATATGCATGTAATGAAATAACTCTACATCTTCATAAGAGACCTCACCCATGAAAGAAGCGTAAGGTATGTAATTTGGGTTATTGTCTTGAAAGGCATAATATTTTTCGACTGCATCAGGAATGTTTGTAATTGCTTCTTCTAGTGATGCGTATTTCAATGGCGGTAAATCTGCTTTTGTTTTTTCACTTGGTCTGTGAACCAAAACAGAACCACTTTTTATAAACTGCTGCATACCCAATTGTTGCTCAGAAGCAGGTTTTATTCTTTCCCCTTCAAATTTAGTCGTAGCACTCCCTAAAGCCATTATTAAATGTTCAACCATATGTTGAGGTGTCATGAGCCCGAAATTTGCTTTTGTGTCTAGGTTTAAGTTGTTCAAAAGCTCAGGAAATGTATTGGTAAGAAATTCTCTTTTGCTACTGGAGGTCATTTTTTGTTATATTATAAATTGTTCGGTTTTATTATGGTTGTCCGAATTGATGTAAAGATATTATTTATGGTTTAGCAACTACTTGGCTATTTTTTTTAGATTTCAAGAACCGGTAAAAATATTGGAAGTTGCCATTGTACCAAATCGCAAATATAAATGCGATATATAGTATCCAATCAGGTAGCAACAAAGCGGCAGCGAAATAGGTTTTTAAAACCAAAAAGGTAAATGCAATCCCTGCAATCCCCAAAGAAATATAGGTTCTCTTATCTTTTCTATTTAACAAAATCATGGTGATGATTAAAAGTGCCATAATAGGTTTTGTATGTAGTAATACAGGAACCAAGGTTGAATATTCAACATCAAAGAATAAGACCATAGCGCTCATATAGGCGGTCAAACAAAGCGGACACTTGGGGATGAGAATCATTAAAATGGTGGAAATAAAAGACATAGAGCCGCTTGCAGCTTCCACTTTTTTGACTGAAACAAATTTAGTTTTACAGCAAGTTGTCTTTATGGTTTCCATACCAATAGTTTACCATTTTGTACGGTAAGGTACAAAAGGATAGACTTCATTCGCAAAAAATTGGCTTTTATTTTGCGGTAATATTAAAAATCCGTCCGTTTTAACGAGATTAGCGAAATCACCTGAGCCATTTCCTTTAATCGCCTCAGCAGAAAGAGTTCCGTCAGGGTTGCTTTCTAAAGTTGCTTCTAAGAAGTATACCAAGTCTGGTTTAAATTCTACATCGTTTTTGAGCTTTACATGAAGGACTTCCTGTTCAATGCCCAATGATTTTTGAAGCCAAAACTGCAAATACATATATACACATACAAAAGAAGAAACTGGATTCCCTGGAAGGGCAAAAATCTTTTTCCCTTCTGTATTACTTCCAAACCAAAAAGGTTTGCCTGGGCGTTGCTGAATCTTATGAAAGTGTTTTTTAACTTTTAATTCTTCAAGCACATCAGGTAGGTAATCAAATTTTCCTTTTGATACGCCTCCTGTAAAAATAAAAAGGTCGTATTCCTTGAGCAATACCGAAATGGTTGCTAACATTTCTTCTTTGTTGTCCGCTAAATGCTCTAGTTTAGCTAAAACTCCCCATTCTTTTAGCGTTGCTTGAATTCCGTAAATATTCGACCTTCGTATTTGATGTAATTTTGGGGTTTGATGTACAGGTACCAATTCATCTCCCGTTGAAAAAATAACCACTTTGGGCATTTTCTTAACCAGCAAGGAAGCTTTTCCAACTGCAGCCGCAATATTTATCTCGGCACTCGAAAGCTTTTTTCCTTGATTGACAATTTTGGTCCCTTGTGCAATATCTATTCCCTTGAAATGCACATTCTGTTTGTGATTTAAGGAATCAAGATTAATTGTAGCTTGATTATTCTCAATTGTAAGGTCTTCATAACGAATTACCGTGTCAACTCCGTTGGGCATTATAGCGCCTGTCATTACTTCGATACAATTTTGAGTGTCTTTTAAAGTAAGTTGTGGAGTTCCCGCAGCAGCGACCGATTCAATATTAAAAGTTCGTTTTCCATTTTCAAAAGTGCCATAAACAATGGCAATACCATCCATGGTAACTCTATCAAAAGGAGGGAAGTCACGGTCAGCTAATAAGTCTTCTGCAAGATAGGCACCAATACAATCTTCTAAGTTTCTTGATTCAATGGGGAATTCGCCTTTGTGTTCTTCTAAAATTGAAAGGGCTTTTTCGTAGGGAATAAAAGTGTTTTCCATATTATCCTCCTATACTACTCATACTTTGCATTGCATCTTTTGGAGATTTCCGCATTTTTTCTGCTTCAAATCCGTCTTTTGGTTTGAGGCGAACGATTTCTCTAAACTTATCCGCTAATTCTAAATCTGTAACTCCAGAGCGCATATAATCACGAATATTAAAAACGCCATCATCATACAAACAACTTTTGATTTCTCCTTTAGAAGATATTCGAAGTCGATTACAGGTATTACAAAAGGTTCTTGAGAAAGCGGCAATTACGCCAATATTCCCTTTGTAACCAGGTACCGAAAGCAAACTTGCAGTATCACCATGTTTACCAGGAATTTCTTCTAAACCAGAAAAATGCGCTTTTAAATCGGCATTGATATCACGTGCCGAATACATCTCTACATTTTCTTTATATCCACCATTAAAAGGCATTTCTTCAATAAAACGTACATCAACAGGATAATCTTTAGCCAATTCTGCTAAAGGAATAATATCTTGGGTATTGATACCTTTCATGATGACCGCATTCAGTTTGATTTTAAATCCGTTGTCAATGAGCATGTGAAATGTCTCAATTACTTTTTCAAAATCATCACGACGGGTGATTTTATGAAAGCGTTCCTTATCCAAAGAGTCAATACTTAGGTTGATTTTTGTGATTCCTAATTCCTTTAATTTCGGAATATGTTTTTGTAAAAGTGTGCCGTTTGAAGTAATATGGATGGATTTGTAATCATCTAATCCTGCAGTATTTTCCAACAATTTCATGAAATCTTTACGAAGAAAAGGTTCGCCACCTGTAAACCTTACTTTTTGAAAACCCAGTTCACCTAATACTTTTAGTAATCGAGTAATTTCCTCATAACTAAGTAAATGTGCTTTAGGTTCATAGGGTATGCCTTCTGCCGGCATACAGTAAAAGCACCGCAAATTACAGCGGTCTGTTACAGCAATACGAACATAATCTATAGTTCTGTCAAAGGAATCCTTCATAGCAATACTCGGGAGTTTAAGAATATTGAATATAGGTATTTTTAGATATATTAGCTTTGTTATTGCGAAAAAGAAAATTATAACCTATAAAAATGAAAGAAATTAAATCGATTCTTCAACTGTACAATAATTTCAAAGAATCTGGTGAGAAATGTGCCATAGCACAGGTAGTGAGAGTAGAAGAGTCATCATATAGAAGAGAAGGTGCTCGAATGCTTGTTTTTGAATCTGGGGTTTTTGAAGGCGGAATAAGTGGAGGATGTTTAGAGGGAGATGCTTTACAACGTTCTCAAATCGCAATTCTTAAACAAGAACCATCTATTGTAACCTATGACACTTCTAAAGAAAATGAAATTGGTGTCGGTTTAGGTTGTAATGGGGTCATTGATGTTTTGATTTCACCTATTTCTGAAAATTCTGCTACTTTAGAAATGTTACAGAAATGTGTTTCAGATAGAGGATTTCATGTTATCGCTACGGTAACAGCGCTAAATACCCAAATAGAAACTATACCATTAGGAAGAAGTTTTTATTATAATAAACATTCAGCGTCTTTAGAAGATTGCCAACCTAATGGATTACGAAATTTTCTTCAAGACAGAATTAAAGATGTTTTAGAAAGCCAAAAATCGAAAACCTATCATTTTGAAAACCAAGGGGTGAAGGCAAGTGTTTTTATCGAACTAATTCCACCGCAATTTCATTTGGCAATTTATGGTGACAATTATGATGTATACCCCATGCTTGAAATGGCAAAATTGATGGATTGGGATGTAAGCTTAGTAGGTAATGTTCAGAAGCTCAAAAAGGAAAAATTACAATCTGTAAAATACATCTATCTAAAAGATTTTGATGCCCGCCCAAAAATAGATAGTCGTACAGCAATTATTTTAATGGCACATGATTATAAAACCGATTATGAAAATCTAAGACAATTGGTAAATAGCCCCGCTCCTTATATAGCTTCTTTAGGACCAAGAAAACGCTTTGATAAAATGATTGCAGAATTTAAATTAAATGGTTTTGAGTTTTCAAAAGATGAACTTCAACGAATTTATGCGCCATGCGGATTAGAAATAGGCGCCAATACACCAGAAGAAATAGCTATGAGTTTATTCAGTGAAATATTAAGTGTTCTTTCTGGAAATACCGGAGGCATGCTTCGCAATAAGGTTGGACCGATTCATGAGCGAAACTAATTTTCAGGATTGATTTTTTCCACTTCCGAAAAGATTAAGGGGTGGGTTCTTTTTCACGCCGATCCCAAAGAATATTGTTATCTCGTTGTTTGACAACTTCGTTGGTAATTATTGCAATCGCTTTTTCAATATCATTTTCCGTAGAATATTTCCCTAGGCTTAATCGCAAAGAGGCATAAGCCAAACTTCGCTCAATACCCATGGCCGTTAATACATGTGAAGGTTCTACAGAAGCAGAATTACAAGCGGACCCATTTGAAACGGCAATTTGTCGACTGAGAGCAGTTAACAAATTTGCACCATCAACATAGGGAAAAGAAATATGAACAGTATTTGGTAATCGCTGGGGAGTTGTACTGTTCGATATTGCTAATTCAATTTGTAGCAAACCTGTTTCCAGTTTATTTCGCAAAGTTTTTAAGCGCTGTGTTTCTATTTTAATATTCTCAATGGCCAATGCAATCGCTTTTGAGAAACCTACTATTAAAGGTGTGTTTATAGTCCCACCTCTTTGTTTTTTTTGTTGACCTCCTCCCTGGATAAAACTAGGTAAACCATTTCCGTCCTCATTATCCTTTATAAATACTAATCCAATTCCTTTAGGGCCATATACTTTATGGGCTGAAAAACAGGCGAAATCAACTAGCTGGAATACTTTGCTTAAATCTACTTTTCCCAAAGCTTGGGTAGTATCAGAAAATAGCAAACTTCCATTTTTATGGGTCAGTCTTGATATTTCATCTAAGGGTTGAATTGTACCAGTTTCATTGTTAGCGTATAAAATAGACACCAGAATAGTTTCAGGGCGCAACATTTCGCTTAACATTTCAACGGAAATCAATCCTTTAGAATCAACGTCCAAATAAGTCACTTCAAAACCATTTTCTTCTAAAAAAGCACAAGTATCCAAAACAGCCTTATGTTCTGATTTTGTTGTAATGATATGATTTCCTTTGGATTGCATTTTTCGAGAAACCCCTTTTAAAACCATATTAATGCTCTCTGTAGCGCCAGAAGTAAATACTAAACTACTTGGCGAAATACCTAAATTTTGGGCGATAGCTAGTGTAGCATCTTCAACTGCACTTTTTGCTAACCAACCATAAGGGTGATGGCTACTTGATGGATTTCCAAAATCCTGATTAAAATAAGGTAACATGCTATCTACTACTTCTTTAAGGCAAGGAGTGGTTGCATTGTAATCAAAATAGAGTTGGGAGTACATTTTTTGAGCTTCGTCGATTTCTTCTTTAAAGGTAAGGATTAAATAATTTTTGATGCTTACAAGATTCAGAATATAGGGATGGGGATTAGTCAAGGTTAATTTTTTATTAAATTAATAGCATATGACCTACATCATTGTTATTTTAATGTATTTGAGGTATATTTAATGCTTACTACGTAATTTAATTCCTAAAACATTATGATTCCAGCTAATTTCAATTATCACAAGGCTAATACTTTGAAAGAAGCGATTGCCTTGTCACAAGAGCTTGGCGAAGAAGCGAAATACATGTCTGGCGGACATAGTCTATTGCCGATGATGAAACTTCGTTTTGCCACTCCAGAACACATTATCGATATCAGTAAAATTAAAGGGCTCTCTTACATTAAAGAGGAGGGAAATCTTTTGAAAATAGGTGCGTTGACCACCCAAACTGAACTAGAACACAATCCGAATTTAAAAGAAAATTACCCGATTTTCGGTGATGCAGTTTGGTTAACTGCTGATCCTTCGGTTAGAAACTGTGGAACTATAGGTGGTAATATCGCCCATGGTGATGCTGCCAATGACCAACCAGCGTTGATGTTAGCATTGCGAGCGACGATAATTGCTGAAGGCGTTGATGGAAAAAAATCAATTCCAATCGATGATTTTTTTCATGGATTTTATATGACCGCTTTGGAGCCTGGTGATATATTGACTGAAATTCAAATTCCAAAAACAAAAAAGAATAGCGGTGGTGCATATCATAAGGTTGAACGTAAAGTTGGTGATTATGCAACGGCTGGTGTTGCCGTTCATATTGAACTAGACGACGATGGGGTATGCCAAGAAATAGGTATTGGACTAACTAATGTTAGCGCAGTGCCGATGCGATTGGAAAGAGGCGAGGAAATACTTCGCGGTAAAAAAATAACAGATGAACTCATTGAACAAGTTGGTGTTATAGCTGGTGAAGATGCCGAGCCTGAATCTGATTTAAGAGGTTCAGAAGCTTATAAGCGGTCGATAGTAAATACAATAACAAAACGAATGTTGAACAAGGCTTTAGAGAGAGCAAGAAAATAAAGAATTATGGCAAAACATAAAGTAACAATGACAATAAATGGAAAGAGCGTTACTGCCGAGGTAGATTCGCGCTTGCTCTTGGTTCATTTTATTCGAGAAAATTTAGATATGACAGGCACACATATTGGGTGTGATACATCAAGCTGTGGTGCGTGCACAATTTTAATAGATGGTAAATCGGTCAAGTCTTGCACCTACTTAACTGTTCGAGCAGATGGTGCTGAAATCACAACAATAGAGGGTATTGCCGCAGATGGTACAAACCATCCGCTGCAAAAAGCATTTCATGACCAACATGGTCTGCATTGTGGTTTCTGTACGCCTGGAATGATAATGAGGTCAATAGATCTGTTGAAAACAAACCCGAACCCTACTGAAAAAGAAATACGTTGGGGTATTTCAGGAAATCTTTGTCGTTGTACTGGTTACAACAATATCGTAAAATCTGTGCAGCAAGCTGCGGCAGAAATGGCAAAAGAAAAAGAAGCTTCAGTCTAAGTCTAACCTCTAAATAAATTAACTATGTTTAAATGTAAAACATCACCAGAGGTTGGCGGAATGGGCCACTCTGTAAAACGAAAAGAAGATGCAAGATTTTTGCACGGCAAAGGTAAGTTTACCGATGATGTGAAATTACCTGGCATGTTGCATATGGTCATTGTGCGTAGTCCTTACGCCTATGCCAAAATCTTAAGTATCAATAAAGAAAAAGCGTTGGCCATTGATGGAGTTTTAGCTGTCATTACTGGAGAAGACCTAGCGCAATACAATTTGCATTGGATGCCTACATTACTTTCAGATTCACAAATGGTTTTACCTACGGATACAGTTATGCACCAATCGCAAGAAGTGTGCGCTGTTATTGCTACAGATAGATATATTGCTGTTGATGGGGCAGAAGCTGTAGACGTTCAATACGAGCCAATGAAAGCACTTGTTGACCCATATAAAGCCCTAGATAAAGATGCACCTTTGTTGCGTCCTGATAAAGAAGGTCAAAAAGATAATCATATTTACCATTGGGAACGAGGCGAAAGGGAAAAAACGGATGCTGCTATTGCCGCTGCCGATGTGGTTGTAAAGGAACGTATTTATTTACCAAGAATTCATGTTGCATCTATTGAAACTTGTGGTGTGGTTGCTTCCTATGATAAGGATACCGAGAAAATGTTGATTTATTTAACATCTCAGGCGCCACATGCGATTCGTACTATTCTAGCCTTGGTTGCCGGACATGTTGGTCTATCTGAAGAAAAAATTCGAATTATTGCTCCTGATATTGGGGGTGGTTTTGGAGGAAAGGTGCCTGTATATCCTGGGTATGTAATAGCTATTGCAGCTTCCTTTTTAATAGGAAAACCAGTGAAATGGATTGAAGATCGTTCTGAGAATTTGGTTAATGGCTTTGCACGTGACTATCATATGGACTGTGAATTGGCGGCTACCAAAGATGGTAAAATTCAGGCCTTTAAAGTTTCGACTTTAGCGGATCATGGATACACAGATTCATCCGCTAATCCTTCTAAATATCCTACGGGCATGTTCTCTATCTGTACAGGTTCGTATGATTACGAACATGCTTTTGCAGAATTAGACGCGGTATATACAAATAAAGCACCAGGTGGTGTAGCCTATCGCTGCTCTTTCCGTGTGACGGAAGCTGTACATGCAATCGAGCGTATGGTTGATAAACTGGCTGCTGAAATAGGTAAAGATCCTGCGCAATTACGTTTCGAAAACTTTATTAAAAAGGAACAATTTCCATATGCCTCTCCCTTAGGATGGAGCTATGATAGTGGCGATTATAAACAAACTTTAGAAAAAGCCATGGATATGATTGGCTACGCCGATTACAAAAAGGAACAAGCCGAGAAGCGAGCACAAGGAAAATTGATGGGCATTGGCATTTGTACTTTTACGGAAGTTGTAGGCGCAGGACCATCTAAAGATTTTGATATTTTAGGAATAAAGATGTTCGATAGTGCTGAAATACGTGTACATCCTACAGGAAAGGCATTGGCACGCTTTGGCACGAAGTCACAAGGTCAAGGTCATGAAACGACCTACGCTCAGATTCTAGCGGAAGAATTGGGAATTCCTTACACTGATATTGAAATTGATGAAGGAGATACAGATACAGCACCTTATGGGTTAGGTACTTATGCAAGTAGAAGTACACCTACAGCAGGAGCTGCTGCGGCAATAGCAGCACGTAAACTTCGTGATAAGGGCAAGAAAATTGCTGCTCACTTGTTAGAAGTTAGCGAAGAGGATATTGAATGGGAAGTTGGCAAGTACTTTGTAAAAGGCGCCCCTGAAAAGTCTAAAACGATTCAAGATGTAGCCTTTGCGGCGTATACGAATTTCCCAGAAGGAATGGAACCCGGATTTGAAGCAACACATTACTATGATCCACCAAATTTAACCTTCCCTAACGGCGCTTATATTTGTGTAGTTGAGGTCGAGGAAGAAACTGGAGCTATTGATGTGAAACGCTTTGTGGCTATCGATGACTGTGGAAATATCATCAACCCAATGATTGTTGAAGGTCAAATACATGGTGGACTAACGCAAGGAATTGCCCCTGCTATGTATGAAGGTATCGTTTATGACGATGAAGGAAATGTCTTGAATGGAACTTTAATGGATTACTTAGTGCCAACTGCAGTAGAATCTCCACATTGGGAAACGGGTCATACTATTACACCATCACCACATCATCCATTAGGTGCAAAAGGTGTTGCTGAATCACCAACGGTAGGTGCGCCACCTGCAATTGCAAATGCGATAATAGATGCATTGTATCCGTTAGGAATTAAGCATTTGGATATTCCTATAACTCCCGATAAGGTTTGGGATGCTATTCAAGTAGCAAAAGCGAAAGCATAATAAAGTATTTGGTTAGAAGTTTCAAATGCAAAGAACAAAGGAAAAATAAAGTGGATCCTCCCATCTAATGATGGGAGGTATCCAACTTTGCTAAACTGAGGGTTTGAAAGCCCAAGTCATTGGGGTAGGGTAGTATTTAATTTAGAAAGCCCTTTACTTGAATTAGCCATTTAGTAAAAATAAATAGGTTCTCACCTTTGTGAGAATGAAATAAAATTGCACTACTATGAAAACACAATTAGATAAATCATTCGAAGTGCCCCAAAGCACCGAATTAGTCTGGGAACACCTAATCGACCCAGAAAAAATAATGGATTGCGTACCAGGTGTAACCATAGATGAAAAGGTGGGTGAAAATCATTATAAGGGGAAAGTTGGTATGAAATTCGGTCCTATGGGGGTCAAATACGATGCCGATATCCATTATAATGAAATTGATAAAGCGAACCGAAAAATTATTATTACAGGTGAAGGTGTTGATTCTAAGGGTAACGGTAATGCTGAAATGATGATGACTATTGACCTTAGTGAGCGTGCTGAAGGTGGAGTGAAATTAGATGCCATAATGGACGTTACCGTAAACGGGAAAATTGCTCAATTTGGTTCTCGTTTAATTACAACGGTATCCAATCAGCTTTTTAAGCAGTTTGTTTCAAATTTTTCAAAGAAACTTGCCGAGGCAGAGGCAGCAGCATAGCTAGACTAATTATCTATAATAATAAAGCTATGCTGGGGACAGCATAGCTTTTCTAAATTAAAGCTATTGAACAAAGACATCGAAAAGCTTATAAAAGATTTTTATGAGCACGACTATATTCTAAATGAAGAACTGGCAACTTCTATTTTTCTTTTGAAAAATTTAGAGAAACCTTTATTATTAGAAGGTAATCCAGGAGTTGGAAAGACCATGCTGGCCAAAACTTTGGCCGAACATTTGGGTACAAATTTAATTCGTTTGCAATGTTATGAAGGTTTGGATGTAAGTACTACCATTTACGAATGGAATTACCAAAAGCAGCTTTTGCACATTAAGCTCTTTGAGCAGGATGAAGATAAGTTGGCGCTTCAAAATCAGATTTTTGGGATGGATTATGTACTTCAACGCCCCTTGTTACAATCAATAAGTGCTGACAAACCTGTAGTATTGTTGATTGATGAAATTGATAGGGCTGATGAAGAATTTGAGGCATATCTATTAGAGCTACTTTCTGATTTTCAAATTAGTATACCTGAATTGGGAACGATAAAAGCAAAATCAAAACCTTTGGTTATTTTGACTTCAAATCGAACTCGAGAGCTCAGTGATGCTTTAAGACGAAGATGTTTGTATCATTGGGTTGATTTTCCATCGAAAACAAAAGAGATTGATATCATTGCTAAAAAGCTTCCGAATATTGATGAAGCATTGGCAACACAGGTGGTTACTTTTATTCACAATTTAAGAAAGTCAAGTTTACATAAACCACCGGGTATTGCAGAATCTCTAGATTGGGCAAAGACCTTGTTGTTGATGAATCAAAAGAATATCACTGATGAGATTGTAAAAACAACCATTGGTAGTGTTCTTAAACATAAAGATGATGTAGAGTTTGTGAGGAATAAGTCTGTTCAGGAATTTTTATATCCTATTGATTAGAATGTCATCCTAATTGGAATCCTAGACTAGGCCTTCAACATTATAAAAAAATAAGTTCAAACTCAAAAACCTAAATTTCTATAATCTGTGCAAGCTGTAGAAAAAACATTCAAAGAACGCCTCATCGACTTCACCATGTATTGTCGGGAGCGTCAGTTTGTTTTGGGTCCTCAAGAAACTAGGGATGCTTTTGAAGTTGCAGAACGAGGCTGGGTTTTAGATCGTAAGCTGTTTCAGTATAGTTTAAAGGCTATTTATTGTAAACGCAAAGAGCATTTTGACCGCTTTGATGAAATGTTCGACCGTTTTTGGAGCCGTTATTACGAAGAGAGATTAGAACAACGTAAAAAACAAATCAAACAACTTAAAAAGGAAAAAGAGACTGCCACAGTTATATTTTTGGGAACGGAATTTAAAGTACCCAAAAAAGAAGTCAAAGAACAAGAAGCTAAAGAAACTGTTGGCGCAAATGAGAGTATACGACTAAGACTTACCGATTTTTCTAAGGTAAATGTTGCTGATAAGGAAAAGTTGGAAGAATTGGCCGAAGAGCTTTTTCATCAAATGAGTATGCGTTTTAAACGTAGGCTTGAGAATGCTAACAAGGGAACAATTGATATTCGAAATACGATTCGCCATGGAATTTCAAAAGGTGGAATGTTGTTAGATTTATCCCATAAAAGAAAACGCAAAGAAAAGCGGAAAGTGGTTTTTATTCTCGATGTAAGTGGTTCTATGGACACCTATAGCTATTATCTTTTACGATACGTGATGGTGTTAAAGAAGTATTTTAAGAGCCTTGAATTTTTTACTTTTAGTACAACCTTGACACATGTTACCCCAATGCTCCGACAAAACAACGAACAAGAAGTTTTAAAGCAGATTGGTAAGAATGTAAATTCGTGGTCAAGTGGCACTAAGATAGGGGAGTCGCTTACGGAATTTCTTTCCGTATACGGAAGTAAATTTTTGAGTCAAAAACATATTGTAGTGATTTTGAGTGACGGACTTGAAACAGGAAACGTAACAGTGCTTAGGGAGGCCGTAAGAACGATACGCAGAAAATGCAAGACCTTAGTTTGGCTGAATCCGTTAAAAGGTATGGAAGGTTATCAGCCTATTCAAAAAGGAATGGTGAATGTGATGCCGCATTTAGATGCGTTTGAATCAGCACACAACTTGGATAGTTTATTAAAATTAGAAAAATTATTGATGGATGTTTAACGAACTCGCGTTACAAATAGAAAAGCACTTGGCCAAAGGCTCCAACTTTGCCATTGCACAAGTGGTAGACCGTATAGCCCCAAGTTCTGGTAAAGTAGGGGATAAGGCCCTTATTTTAGAAACCGGTGAGCTTATCGGTTGGATAGGTGGTGGTTGTGTGCGGGGTATCGTTATCAAAGAAGCCTTAGATGTTATTAAAAGCAAACGCTACCGACGCGTGCGTATTTCTCCTGAAGGTGGCACACGTTCTACAGCTACGTTTAAAGAATATGTTATGTCATGTCAAAGCAAAGGAACCCTAGAAATTATGATAGAACCTGTAATACCACAACCCGAATTAATTGTAGTGGGTAAGAGTAATATTGCCCGTAAATTGGTGCAAATGGCTTCGGCCGCTGATTTTAGAGTTTCTGTGATGGCGACTGATGCAGATTTACTAATGTTTCCATCGGCCAATAGTGTTTCTGATAAAGTGGATTTTAGCACTTTTAAAAATTTGACAAATACGTATATAATTATTACAACCCAAGGCGAAGATGATGAACTCTCTGTAAAGAAGGCTTTGGAAACTTCAGTGAATTATGTTGGCTTTGTAGCTAGTGCTAAAAAGGCAGAAGATATTAAAACGTATTTGACCAATGCAGGTATTTCCGATGCGCGTATCTCAGAGTTACGAAGCCCAGTAGGTTTAGACATTAATGCAAAACTTGCTAGTGAAGTGGCTATAAGTATATTAGCAGAGGTAATTGACGATTTTCGTAAAGAAAAAACCAGTAGTGGTTCTTGTTGCGGGAGCTCTAAACCTTCCAAAACTGAAGCTGATGTGAATAATCAGTTTAATGAGGAGTATTATATAAATCCGGTTTGTAATGTACCCGTGTCGAAGAAAAACCCAAAGCATATTATAGAATATGCAGGTGAGAAGGTTTATTTCTGTTGTGATGGTTGTAAGGTTAGTTTTGAGAATAATCCAGGTAAGTATATAAAAGTGTAGTTTTAAAGTCTAGGCTATTTTTTAAACCCAAAATGAGCCTTATGTATTAGCTGAATTAATGAGAATAGTAACTAGTATTCATGTATTAATTATTCTTTTAAAATGCAATTTTACGTTGAAAGGGTGTATTCTACCAAAATTAAATACCTTGTTGTCAATTTAATCTCAAAAATGAATACAAAAAATTCACTAATCGTTATTTTTTCCTTTGTTTTTTCTTTTGTCTTTTGTCAAGAAAAAACAAATGAAAAAGAACCTAATACAGTAGACTTCAAAACCTATTTTGAAAAAATGGAGAGGTCTAATCTCGCCCAAGAGTATAGGGGAATAGAAACTGATGCTGGAAGGGAAACCAATCTATTTTCAATTAAACCTACCGGTATTTCAACTGAATCAATTCAGAATGCAGCTATAATATTTTTAAAATCTTTGAATCCTGAACAGAAAAATCGTACAACTTTTCCGATTGAAGATAAAGAATGGCGAATGTGGAGTAATGTTGATAATGGAATCTATAAGCGTCAAGGAGTGAGTATAAAGGAGATGGATGAAAATCAACGTAAGCTGGCATTTGATTTAATGCAAGTATCCTTAAGCCTTAAGGGATTGAAATTAAGTAAGGATATCATGAAAACGGATCAGACCTTACGTGAATATAATAATGATGATCCGGCATATGACGAGGAATTGTACTACTTCACGATTTTGGGTGAACCTTCTGAGACTGAACCATGGGGTTGGCAAATAGATGGTCACCATTTGGTTATCAACTATTTTTTATTAGGAGATTTGGTGGTCATGTCCCCTGTGTTTATGGGAGGAGAACCAATAATTACAACAACTGGAAAATATAAAGGGAATACATTATTTCAAGATGAGCAGAATTTAGGATTGGCATTTATGCAAACACTAAATAAAGCACAACAAGATAAGGCTACCCTCAATCCAAACAAGAATCATAATGACTTAAAGGCGTCAGCAAGTAAGGATAACATTACCTTAAATTACTCAGGAATAGCCTATTCAGAACTTACGGGTGAACAACAGGAAGCCTTAATTCATTTGGCAGAGCAATATATTAATAATTTAAAAGAGGGTCATAGCCAGGTAAAAATGGAAGAAATTAAATCTCATCTAGATGATACTTGGTTCGCTTGGGTGGGAAACATTACAGCGGATGCCGTTTTTTATTATCGTATTCATAGTCCTGTTGTTCTCATTGAATTCGACCATCAAGGGATAGTAGGTATGCCTAAAAATGGATATGATGGTCCTTCTAGACAACATATTCATACTATGGTGCGAACCCCAAATGGGAATGATTATGGTAAGGATTTGTTACGTCAGCATAAAGAAATTCATCATCATGAAAATTAAAATTTAAAGTATATGAATTCGACATTCAAAAATGTTTTAGCTGTAGTTGCAGGAATAATTATAGGCAGTATAGTAAATATGGGGATTATAATGATAAGTGGATCCATCATTCCACCACCAGAAGGTGGGGATATCACCACTATGGAAGGTTTAAAATCTACTATGCATTTATTTGAACCTAAACATTTTTTATTTCCATTTTTAGCTCATGCCTTGGGTACTTTAGTTGGAGCATTTGTAGCTGCCAAAATAGCGGCTACGAGAAAGCAACTTATGGCCTTATTAATTGGTGTATTTTTTCTAATCGGTGGTTCTATAAGTATATCTATGTTAGACGGCCCTATGTGGTTCAATGCCTTAGACCTACTAATGGCATATATTCCAATGGCGTATTTAGGATGGATGTTTGCTAACAAGTAATTTTCTATTATATAGCTAATCCCACTTTATAGGTAATGATTTATCGCTTATAAAGTGGGAATAACAATATTTTTGATTATTGCTATTGTCTCTGTTATTTCTCCACGGGATTTAAAATTTGGGTACTTACCGCTACGGAATCAATCTTGGATTTAGAATAATACAAAGGAAAATATTGGTCATTTGCCCAAGGTTCAAATAGATTGCTATAAAATTGACTGTCTGGGTTTCCAGATTGCCCAGGGCCATTGGTGGCTACTGAGGCATCCCAATCACCAGTGTTGATAATTACTCTAAATGAAGCACCGCTGCTTTGTCTTGAATTTCCGCCAGTAGAACCTACAGTTTGGCCGTTTCCTCCTCTTGGTAAGGGGCCTAGATCTAAATTACTTTTGGTTGTTTCATTTACAACACTACCTAAAGCATGCTCCATATACGTATGCTTGTTTTTTACTTGACCATATTGCCAATGGTTCATATCTGATCCTAGTCTGGTTTCCAAATTGGTTACGGCAGCTTTGAAAGCCTCACCTAAAAATTTATTTCTGCCAACTATTGGGTTTGTTCCGAATTTTTTGTCTGGTTTAATCAGCCAATCTAGTACTCGCTTTAACTGTAAATTTGGAACAATACCTTTGCCGGCTTTGGGTATAAACATGTCATCGGCTTTCTGCATTATTTGATCTTCCCATGCAACGTAAATTGCCGCAGGAATAGAATTGGCTTCCAATTTATAATTCCATTGATTCAGTTTGTCCCTTGCCTGTAAAACCTTATCCTCAAAACTAATTTGTTCTAATAATGGTACTAGTTCACGGGCAGGAATAGAAAGATAATCCGTTTGAAGAGCCTTCATGTCATTCATTGTCATTTTACTACCTGATTCTAGCACTTCCTTAATGCGCTCACCACGATAAGGATCGGCCCAAGAATATCCTATAGCATCCCAATGGGTGTAGTCATTTGGGGTTACGTTTTGGTTGGCGGTGGCCAAGAAGCCTTCTTTAGGATTTACACTATGGGGCTTTTCTTTAATGGGTAGATACCCATCCCATTCATAACGCCCATCCCCAGGCACTGGAACAAGACCGCTAAAATTTCTACGAATAGGGGCAATGCCAACAGCTTGCCATCCTATCGTCCCTTCTTTATCAGCCCAAATCATATTTTCCCCTGGAATGTGACTATAATTACACGCTTCTCTAAATTCTTCCCAATTTTTAGCTTGGTTCATTCTTAGCGAAGCTAAATAAGGAGAACCGCCAGGTTCAAGCCAAGCACAGCGAACGGCATAAGCAACATTATTCCCTTTGTCCTTATAAGTTACAGGGCCATGAATGGTATATACTAAATCTACGATACTATCTTTTTGACCTTTTATTTTTATATTTTCCGAAATATGTGTCATGTCTACCCATTGATCCTTATATCTATACTGATTTTGATTCTCAGGATTTAATTCATACACATATAAATCTTCTCCGTCAGTTTCAAATACCGTTAGGCCCCATGCTCCATATTCATTATGCCCAATAGAAATACCCGGAATTTCTGGTTCTCCACCTCCTATAACATTCCAGCCAGGAGCAACTAAGTGAGTCATGTAGCGTAATGATGGAATTGCAATGGTTCTATGGGGGTCATTTGCCATGTAGGTATTGCCATCTTCCATTTGTGAACCATCTACCACCCAATTATTACTTCCTATACCTAAGGAATCAGATTTAACACTTATAAGGGATATTATCGCTTTTTCTTCACTCGTATTTCGAAATGATGGTATAATGTCTTCTTTTTTAAACTTAACGGTTTTACGATAGGCATTATAAAGCTCTAGGATGTCATTACTTAATAAACTTGTATTTATAATTGGATCAATTTCTATATTGGGTTCTTTTGGATGCAACCAGAACAATTCTTTTGTTTTATCTGTACCTAACTTTGCGACAGTACGACCTATCTGAAGTTCCTCGCCAATATTCCCTAAAAGTCCTTGATGCCTTGAAATAACCACTTCTGGTGTCCATTTCTGAGGTTTAATATCTAAAATTTGAAATTCAATAGGTAATAGTTCTGGCGTTTTTAAAATATTTTCTATGTATGCATTTACCCCATCAGTATAGGCGGTTATTATTTCAACACCATCTTTATGGTAATGATTCATTTCGGTCTTCATATCGCCTCTAAATTTGAAGAGACGAGTGCCGATATCTCTTTTCAGTTCACGTTCTCCTAATATTTCAGAAACGGTTCCGGTAGCTTGCCTTCGCCAAATTTCGAATTGAAAAAGGCGGTCTGCCGCAGCGGCATATCCTTGAGCATAAAAAAGATCATGTTGATTTTTTGCGTAGATATGGTTAATACCCCATTCATCTCTAACCATCTCAACAGGTTCTTGTAGTTCCGCAAGCAACAACATATCTGAACTGGTGGTCTTTGATTTTTTACAGGAAAAAGCAAGGACCAATAAAAAAAGAATAAAAATGTTTTTCATAAGATTATTGGTTTATTGGTTATAAATAAAGGGTATATAAAAAGTCCATTTATTGATTTTATTCAAATTAGATTCAATAGTGAACTATTGAATCTTTAGATTATTCGAATTTATCGGACTTTTTAAATACCCTCTTAGTGTAAATACTCAGAATTTAATTAAAGTAAATATGTGATTTTAAGGCCGATGGGTATCAGCTTAAATTTACAGTTTTATTTTATTCTTCGTACTACTTTTTTATTCTCCTTCGTATTTACCTAAATAACGTTTCCATAGTTCGGTTTGGTGTGTTTCAAGTGAAACTGACCTACCATCTATAAAAGCATGTGTTAGTTGATTGCCAGCCATATCTAAGGCATCACCTTCAGATATAAAAAGCGTTGCGCTTTTACCATTCTCTAAAGTTCCATATAGGTCATCGATGCCTAATATTTTAGCTGTATTACCCGTTAAAAGCTGCACAGCTACTTCTTTATCTAAGCCCTGTTGTACAACTTGCCCAGCATAGAAAGGTAAATTTCTGGTCTGAAAATTTTCTGCATCCGAATTTTGAATAGCTACCATCAACCCAGCATCTACCAATAATTTAGGAAGCTTATAAGGTAAGTCATAATCATCATCATCATAAACAGGTAAATTATGGGTGTATTGAACTAAAACAGGAATGTTATTACTCTTTAAAAATTCAGGAATTTTATATGCGTGATATCCTCCTATAAGAACAATCTCTTTGGTGCCATTGGCTTTTAATGTATTAATGGCATCAATGATTTCTTTTTCGCCATCGGCGTGAACATATAGTTTTTGAGTGCCATCAAAAATACCTTTCATTGCTGCAAAAGCAGGATTCACCTCTTTAGAAGTAGATTTGCCATACGCAGCTGCATTTTTGAAAAAAGTAACTACTGCTTGTGTTTGTTCGCCGTAATCCTTATTTGGTTGGTATCCTCTTTCTTCACCAGCCCACCAACGACCTTGTCTAAATGTATTTGGCCAGTTTAAATGCACACCATCATCAACTTTTATTGCCGCGTCTTCCCAGTTCCATGCATCAAACTGTACAATTGATGAGGTGCCAGAAATTCTACCGCCAGTAGGCGCTATCTGGCCAATTAAAACTCCATTAGGCCGCATACTTTCTACAACTTTCGATTCTGCGTTATAAGCGATTAAACTTCTTACATGCGGAATAAAGTCTCCAAGTTCATCTTCATCTTTAGTTGCTCTAACAGCATCAATTTCAACTAAACCTAAGGTTTTTGCTGGAGCTATAAACCCTGGATATACATGTTTTCCAGTTGCATCGATTACTTTTCCTTTGCGGGCGATTTTCATTTTAGAATCTCCAACAAAAGTCAGTTTACCATCTTCGAACATGATAAGGGAACTTTCAATTACTTCACCATTACCCAAATGAGCCGTTGCACCTTCAATAGTGATAGCTTCTGTTTGTTTAGGTGCAGGTGTTTGTTGTGCCATGGTTTGTAAGACCAAACCAAATGCTATTAATAAGGTTATGTATTTTTTCATTTCTGTATTTTTAGATTTTGTGATACTTCGCATAGGTTGATTAAATTAAAGACTTTCACAGGTGAAATCTCTTTTAACACTTTGCTTAGGGCCTTGCGTTTTTTTACCACCGCTCTTTTCTTTAAGCATCATAGTAACCAACTCATTTCGTTCTTTTTTAATTTTTTCGCGGTTTTGCTTATCCGTTTCTAAATCGAAATATGTTGTCCCTTCTATCATTGTTCTTTCTGCTTTAGAATAAACTGATAATGGACTACCAGACCATAAAACTAAATCTGCATCCTTTCCTTCTTTTATGCTTCCTACGCGATCGTCTAAGTGTAAAAGTTTAGCAGGGTTAATTGTAACCATTTTCCAAGCTTCCAATTCGGTCATGCCACCATACTTTATAGTTTTTGCAGCTTCTTGATTTAACCTTCTTATCATTTCTCGGTCATCGCTATTTATAGCGGTAACAACACCTTGCTTTTGCATTATAGCAGCGTTGTATGGTATAGCATCATTCACTTCATATTTATATGCCCACCAATCACTAAATGTGCCGGCACCTGCACCATGCTCAGCCATTTTATCAGCAACTTTATAACCTTCAAGAATATGGGTAAACGTGTTTATTTTAAATCCGAAATGTTCAGCAACTTTCATCATCATATTTATTTCGCTCTGAACATATGAGTGACATGAAATATAACGTTCGCCATTTAGTATTTCAGCTAAAACTTCCATTTCCTCATCATAACGATATGGCTCTCCATTTTTCTTTTTGGTATCATATTCCTTGGCTCTTTGAAAGTAATTCATGTAAAGTTGTTCTACACCCATTCGTGTTTGTGGAAAACGAGAGTAACTACCCCAGTTACTTTGCTTAACATTTTCACCTAAAGCAAATTTGATAAACTTAGGCGAGTTGTCATAGATCAGACCATCCGCCTCTTCGCCCCATTTTAATTTTAAAATTGCTGATCTACCACCTATTGGGTTAGCGGAGCCATGTAATAATTGAAGGGATGTTACTCCACCTGCAAGGGAATGATATATACCCATATGTTCAGGGTCAACAACATCTTCCATTTTTACTTCGGCAGTGCTATTATGACCTGATTCGTTTACTGCTAATGCAGCGATATGGCTGTGCTCATCAATAATGCCAGCAGTTAAATGCTTACCTGTAGCATCTACAACTTTAGCACCTCCTGCGCTTAAGTTCGTTCCTATCTTTGCTATTTTACCATTTTTGATAAGTACATCGGTATTTCTTAAAATACCGGCTTCTTCACTTGTCCATACCGTAGCATTTTTAAATAAAACGGTTTCTGATTTTGGTTTGTTAGCAAAACCATATCCTACATTCGGGTACATTACAGGCATTACTTTAGGTGCATCCTTAGCTTTGTCATCTTTACCGTCTTTTTCTTCAAATGCTTTAGATTTAGTCGCTGTAAATTGTGTTTCATTTCCGTTAGGTAGAACTAACAGACCAGAAAGATTATCAGAAGCTTCCGTTGCAGCTCCAGTCATTCTATAGGTTTTTTCACCTTCATCAGTTGCGAATGAAATAGTCATCCAATTATTGTCATATGCTATTTTAGAAGTAAGCTTTGTGGTATCTTGTTTTACTTCTATCGCAGGTTTTGCAACTTCACCTGTAATTGACATTGCGTATATTTTTCCTTGTACGTTTAGGTTATAATCTCCACGAATATCTTTCGTTTCCATAGATGTGATGACACTTTTAGTGCCTTGAACCCAATTCTCGTAAAGAGTGGTAGAGGTATCAAAAACATCCCCTGAGGTAATTAGAAAGTTTGCAAATGCGCCATTTTTTAAGGAACCGATTTCATTCGATTTGCCTAAAATTTGAGCCGGAACCGTAGTTAATGCTTCTAAAGCCTTTGTTTTGGATAGTCCGTATTCAATGGCTTTCATTAATTTTTCCTTGAAATTTGAAGGAGATTTTAAATCATAGGTAGTTAGAGAAAACTGAATGCCATTGTCTGCCAATACTTTTGGGTTGGTAGGTGCTTGGTTCCAGAACCGCATATCTTGCAGTGAAACGTAACCAACTGCATATGGGTCAGAAACGTCATAAGCATCAGGGAAATTAATTGGAATTATAAATTTCGCATTAGTTGCTTTAATCTCTTCGATTCTTTCAAACTCATTTCCACCACCTAAAATGGTATATTGAATTCCATTAGCATCACCTATTTTATCAGCACGTAAATCATTTCCTTTGTCTTTCGCTTCAAAAATTTGAACTAAATTTTTATTGGCATTCAATGCTTCTAATGAAAGGTCGGTGGTTTTTGAATTACCTTTTGAATACCAATCGGCATCGCTATACATTTGTCTTAGCAATGCTAAGGCGCCCATTAAAGAGCTAGGATATGATTGACCTTTTGCGATACTTTTATCCAATGAAAAGTATTGTGCAGACTCATCATCTAGAATTCGATTAGCGTCTGTACCTTCACCATTTAGTGCGATTAATACACCAGTTCCTCTCGCAATACCGTCTTGTATATGAGAATTTACGACACCAAAACCAGCTTCACGTAAAACTTTGGCCTCTTTATCATCGTATTTAAACTTGGCAATTGCTTTATTCTCTGGCATAATGTGGTCGTTCCAATAATAACCATCTCTAGAAGGCGCGTATTCTGCAGATCGCCCACTACCTGGTTTCTTTTTAGGTTGTTCCACTCCAAATTTTGAATAGATATCAATAAAAGATGGATAAATGGACTTTCCATTTAGGTCAATAATTATTGAGTTTTTTGGTATACTGACTGTACTAGAGGCGCTTACAATCTTACCATGTTGAATTAGTAATGTTCCTTTTTCAATTATTTGTGTAGGAGTTACATAAATTTTAGCGTTCGTAAAAGCCGTGTAGTTATTATTGTTGACTTTTACCCCTGCATTTTCGGGAAAATACTCTTGAGCAGTTAAAATAGTACTACACCAAAGAAGGCATAGTGTGAAAATTAGTTTTTTCATTATGTTTGGTTTGAATTAGTACTTTAAAAATACTTGGATTTACCAGTATGTACGGTCTATTTCACTTTTGTTTAACAGTTGAAAGTTCTTTAATTCATAATATGTATTTTAATCTTAAAATATTATATGAAAGACTGTTACTACCTAATTTGATTGCGGAATGTATAAATCAATTATAATGGATGTTGTTTGTGGTAGGCTACTAAAAGAGAAACTACAGCATTGTAACTTCTAATGCCTTCAGTTTGATTATTTGCTTTTAGGAAAGAATTGAATATTGACTTAAAAACTGGTTCCATCGGATTTTCGTAAGAATTCCAAAAATCGGCCATTTCCTGAAAGTTGTTCTTTACACCAGGGTTTAAGGTTGAGAGTAATCGGTTGAATTCTTCTTTATCTGCACTTCTTATATCACTTAAGCAATATCCCAAAGCATATGCATAGGCTGCATATTGAAAATAAATATCATTATTTTTAGCAGTAACCAAATAGCCTATAAAGTTAGTTTCGTTCTCTGCAGAATAGCCCAATTGATGACCAATTTCATGACCTACTACCACTGGAAATCTAAAATTTGGAAGCAAACCGTTTACTTGGGCTTCATTCGTGAAAGGATTGAGATAACCAGCGTATCCCATATAGGTGAGTCCTTTACTAAACAAAGAAGTTTTTGCACTAGGGGTAGTATATTTTAAAAATGGATGTATGGTTTTAAGTTCATCATACCCAATAATCGTCTTGTCAAAAATTTGCTTCTGACTGTACGGTATAGATACGGCCAAACTAGAATCATTAGTAATGTTTAATTGTGCATCGTTGGTTTTTCGAATTAATTGCTGTGTAAAATCTAAAAGTTCTTTATAATCCCTAGTTTCTGTCAAGCTTAACTTATCTGCTAATGGTTCTCTATAATAGTTCATGCCCCACATAAAATGAAAGGTGAAGTATGCGACAGAAAGTATCATTAAAACGTTGCGAGCAAAAGATAATTTGTTTTTCCAGATAGATTTTCTATTTCGATATAGATAAGTAAGTGCAAGTATTATTAGGGCGAAATACATAAGATCACCGATAGAAAAAGGAATCCAACCAAACAATATTCTAAAAACTCCAGAGATAAATGGATAAAAACCTGTGCTGTAATAATTCTCAACGAATTCTGAGTGGTTGCCGAGCCATTTTACGATTACGATTTGGGGAATCAATGAAAGTGCTACGGCATTTTTAAATGATATCTTCATTATCTCAAAAATAGCGAAATCCTTTTTCTATCAGTATTTTTGTAGTCATTAACTATGAAAATAAGCTATGAATATTGATCAGTTAGAACCTAAATCGGTTTGGAGTAATTTTTCAAAATTAAATGCGGTACCTAGACCTTCAAAAAAGGAGGAGGGAGTAATTGCTTTTATGTTAGGTTTCGGAAATGAACTTGGCTTGGAAACTTTTTCTGATGCCATAGGTAATGTTATTATTAGAAAGCCAGCAACTTCAGGTATGGAGGGTAAGAAAATGATAACGCTTCAAAGCCATTTAGATATGGTTCATCAAAAAAATACAGAAACTCAATTCGATTTTGATGTACAAGGTATAGATATGTTCGTCGATGGTGATTGGGTAAAGGCTAAGGGAACGACCTTAGGTGCTGATAACGGTATGGGAGTAGCTGCAATAATGGCGCTGCTTGAGAGTGATTCAATTTCTCATCCTGCTCTTGAAGCATTGTTTACTATTGATGAAGAAACAGGTATGACCGGTGCCTTTGGGTTAGAGGGAGGAATATTAAAAGGAGAGATACTTTTAAATCTTGATACAGAAGAAGATGATGAAATTGATATAGGTTGTGCCGGTGGTATTGATGTTACCGCAACTAGGTCATATAATATAAAGCCAGGAACACATGGTGATGCGGGACTTCAAATTACTATTAAAGGATTGAAAGGTGGGCATAGCGGAATGGATATTCATAAAGGCCTTGGTAATGCAAATAAAATTATGAACCGTTTACTTTATTTGGGTCTTGATTATAATATGCGAATTAGCTCTTTAGAAGGTGGAAGTTTACGAAATGCCATACCTAGAGAAAGCACTTGTCAATTGAATATTGGTAGAAAGCATGTTGCTGAGGTCGTAACAAAATTCAATGCCTTAGCTGATGCTATTAAAGCAGAATTAAAAGTACAGGAGCCAAACCTTACAATCAACTTAGAAGAAATTAAGCCTGCAAAAGAAGTAATGGGACTAGGTGCTCAAGGCAAATTAATAAAGGCTATATATGCTGCTCATAATGGGGTATATGCAATGAGTGCTTCGATTGAGAACCTAGTTGAAACATCAAATAATATCGCAAGAATTTTGGTTAAAGATGGTAAGATTACTGTTGCTTGTCTAACACGTTCTTCAGTTGATTCTGCAAAATTGGACTTAGCAAATTCTTTACGTTCTGTTTTCGAATTAGGAGGTTTCGATGTGAAATCTAGTGGTGCGTACCCTGGTTGGAATCCAAACCCGGATTCTAAAATACTTTCTATAACTAAGAATACTTATATAAATTTATTCAAAGAAGAACCTAAGGTAATTGCTTGCCATGCTGGTTTGGAGTGTGGTATCTTAGGGCAAAACTATCCTGATATTGATATGGTTAGTTTTGGGCCCACAATTTTGGGTGCTCACTCGCCAGATGAGCGTGTAAGTATATCTTCTGTTCAGAAATTTTGGAAATTACTTTTAGAAATTTTAAAGAATACGAATTAGAAATATGTAAACTTATTTTAATTAAGAATCCCGGTTTTATTTAAAATTGGGATTCTTGCTTTTAAGTTCTTCGCGAACGAGTAAACCACTTTGGGTTAAGTCGCTCTCGTTCCATTGACCTTCTGTGCTTGTATTTGGAAATAAGGCTGCTGAGTTTTCACTTTTATCGGCTATAGACCAATTACACCATGATATTTTGTTTTCATCTAAGAAATTCCACCAGGTATTTGCTTCTTCTACATCAATAAAACCGTCGCCCGAATAATCGGTTGTGCCAAATTCGGTTACAAAAAGCGCAATGTTATTGTCAATTACTTCTTGTGCTATATCACGTAATTCTTGTTTATGCGTTGCTGCATAATAGTGAAGGGTATATACAACATTGTCATCATCAATTTCATTACCGATGACATCATCTACATTTTGCGACCAGTTTCGAGTACCGCAAATTACAATATTGTTTGGGTCATGTTTTCTAATTTCAGCTAGTACTGCTTCATGGTATGGTTTAAGAACCGTTTTCCAAGCTACATCTAAGGGTTCATTATATAATTCATAAATGATGTTCGGTTGGTTTCCGTATTTCTCGGCTACTTCAGAGAAAAACAATTTTGCCTGTTCTTCATAGTCTTCTGCATGGTGACTATGCCAATCTACAATAACATAAATACCTTCAGCAATTGCAGCATCTATTACGGTAAATATTTTATTCTTTTCAATCTCAGGATTGGTGATGTAACCGTCTGAATCATCAACAGCCATAGCTGCCCTTACAATAGTACATTGCCAATCTTCTTTTAACCATTGAACCGTTTCGGGTGTATAGTACTTACCCATCCATTGACTCCAAAAAAATGACATTCCTCGTAGTTGAACATCATTATTATTTTGGTCTAAAATTCGATTACCCTCAACATGTAATTGCCCATGTAGGGAAACAATTGAGCCATCTATATTTGGGGTTGTGAGAATATCGGTTTCGGTAGTAGGAGTTTCTAAAACCTTTATTTGTGCAGTATTTTCTTCGTTTGAAGATTCACATGAAAATACAATACTCGAAAAAAGAAAAACTATAATCGTTAAGCCACATTGTTTAAACATACTATTTATGAATTTTGGGTTAACGATTATAGTTTTACATAGTTGTTTATTGAGTAAGACCAGTTATTTCTAAATCAAATACCAAGTCAGCATCAGCAGGTATCGGACCGCCCCCTTGTGCACCATAACCTAAGTGAGATGGTATGAACAAACGAACTTTATCGCCAATTTTCATTGTTAATAATCCTTCTCTGAATCCTGCAATCAATCTGGATTCAGGAGAATAATCCATAGGTACTGGCATATAACCGCCACCTTGCTCTCTGTTCGAATCGAAAGTACCATATTTGCGAGCAACTTCTTCGTAATTACTATCGAACAAAGTACCGTCCATTAAATAGCCTGCGTACATAACATTTACTTTTTGTCCGACTTTAGGCTTTTCGCCATCTCCATCTTTTAAAGTCAATACTTTAAGTCCGGAAGGTAAAGTAGTAGCTTTTGCCTTTTCAGCTTCTATTTCTGTTGCAAACTCTTCCTTAACTCTTTTAATTACTTCTATTTTATCAGCCTTTTCTTTTTCTATTGCAGCAAGTCTATCTTCTTCCCCATCAAAGTATTCTGTCATTACTTTAACTGCATCAAATTTACGAGCCTCTTTACCGTTACGAATAATTTCTACAGTATTCATCGTAACTTGTTCTACAGGTTTGTTACCTGCACCAACAGCTACGTTAGCAATAGAATCAACAACATCCATACCCTCTACAACTTCACCGAAAACGGTATGTCTATTATCTAGCCAAGGTGTAGGTTTGTGAGTGATGAAAAATTGACTACCGTTAGATGATGGACCACCGTTGGCAGATGATAAAATTCCTTTTTTGTCATGAATCAATGAATCGTTGAATTCATCCATAAACCGGTATCCTGGGTTTCCGGTTCCATTAGCTAATGGATCGCCACCTTGAATCATAAAATCCTTCATCACTCTATGAAACGTTAGTCCGTCATAATATTTTTTACCTTTATATTCTTCGCTAACAAAAGTATTTGTGCCTTCTGCTAATGATATAAAATTTGCAACGGTAACAGGTGTTTTATCTTGCTCTAAGCGAATGATAATATCACCTTTAGAAGTTTTTATATCGGCAAAGATGCCATCACCTAAGTCAGCTCTTTTGCTGGTTTTACAGCTGGTCATAATTAAACCGATAACTGCAAGTAAGTACATTTTTTTAATCATAATGGTCATTTTAATTTACTGTATTATCTTGTTGTTTTTCAATTTGTAAAATGGTAATAGTTGATTTTAAAGGAACATTGCTTCCAATTTTATTTTCATCGCCATGATACCCAAATGCTATTGAAGAAGGAAACAAAAAAGTAGCCCGTTCATTTACCTTTAACATTTTAACAGCATCACGTAGTCCTAGAAAAAGTTCCTGTTTATTAACCTTGTAGGTGACAATACCAATATCTTCTTTTGAGTATATGGTGTCATTATCCAAGGTTAATATATCATAATTGAACACTACTAAATCATCTGTTTTAGGAGTATAATCACTTTCCTCGTTTACATTTAAATAATGGTACCATGATCCGGAAGCGCTATAAGAATAGTCCTTAAGTGAATCAAGTTTTATGATATTTTGAATTTTACTTTCCTCGGCTTCTAATAATTTTCGACTTCTTTCAATAGATTCTTTGAAAAAACTACCACTTTTTGTCTGAACTGGTTTTCTAGGTTCTGGACCATCACAGCTGCTAAAAATTATAAAAAGAAATAATAATGAAACTAATCTCATGATTGTAATTGATTCTTATATAGTGGTAATAATGAAGTAAAGTATGCAATGGTTTCTTCTATCGAATAATCACTTTTTCCGCCAGATGCATTGGTATGGCCTCCTCCATGAAAGTGTTTCCTTGCGAAGTCATTTACTGAAAAATCACCCACTGATCTAAATGATATTTTAAAAATACCTTCTTCTTTATTTTCAATGAATATTATAGCAAAACGAATGCCATCTAAAGTTAAACCGTAGTTTACAAAGCCTTCGGTGTCTCCTTTTTGGTAGTTGTATTTGTCTAATTCCTCTTGGCTAAGTGTAATGTATGCAGTTTGGTATTCTTGTAGAATGACCATGTTTTTTAGCGCGCAGCCCAAAAGATGTAATCTACTTGGTGAATTGGTGTCGTAAATTCTGTGGTGAATTTCGGTACCTTCTGCACCTTTATCCATAAGGTCGGCAATAACTCTATGCGTATTACTTGTCGTAGCGGCAAATTTGAAAGAACCCGTATCTGTCATGATTCCTGTATAAATACAGTTGGCCATTTCAGGGGTTATACTATTCTCATTACCTAATTTTTTAATTAGAACATAGACCATTTCACAGGTTGAACTCATACTTACATCTGAATACATGATTTTTGCATAATCAGATGGTTCTTGGTGATGATCCACCATAACAAAGGTTGCATTCGCAGATTCTAATGTTTCACTCATGTGACCCACACGCCCCAAATGATTGAAATCTAACGTAAAAACAATATCTGCCTTTTCTATGCATGATTTTGATTGTATATTTTCCTTTTCAAAATTTAATATCTTGTCTGCACCTGGCATCCACTTTAAAAATTTCGGAAAATCATTAGGAGAAACAATACTCGCAGTATGTCCGCTATTTACCAGATAATGCCAAAGCGCCAACGTTGAGCCAATGGCATCGCCGTCGGGATTTTTATGTGGTATAATAGCTATTTTCTTTGAAGAAGAAAGCAGCTTTTTAAGCTCATTTAGGTGCTCTAAATTCATGGCGGCAAAGATACAATTTAAAAATATAGGCTTTAAACTGAATAACGTAATTTTACTCAGACATAACTTACTGCCATGAAAATTTCTATAATTTCTATCATTACAATTCTATTACTGTCTTGTTCCACAAATAAAAAGGTTTCAATGAACAAGGTAGAAAGCACTGATTTTGTTCTCGCTTTTGGTTCTTGTAATAGAACCGATTTGCCAAACCTCTTATGGGACGATATTTTAAATACAAAACCCAATGTTTGGGTTTGGGGTGGAGATAATGTTTATGCAGATACTGACGATATGGAAGCGTTAAGAGCAATGTATACAATGCAAAACGAGAATAAGGAGTATAAAAAACTTATTAAAAAAACAGAAATCATTGGAACTTGGGATGACCATGATTACGGACTAAATGATGGTGGTGTAGAATTTGAGGCTAAAGCGGAAAGTCAACAAGAGTTTTTGAATTTTATGAATGTTTCAACGGATAGTCCTTTAAGGGAACAAGAGGGAGTCTATAGTTCAAAAAAATATGATTTAGAGAAGGGCAGTATTAATATAATAGTTCTAGATACCAGATATTTTAGAACAGCTATTACACTGGATACTGAAACAGATAAAAGAGTAAAACCAAATGAATATGGCATGGGCACTGTACTTGGAGAAATTCAGTGGACTTGGTTAGAGAAACAGTTGAACCAATCTAATGCAGATTTTAATATTATTGTAAGCAGTGTTCAAGTTTTATCTAATGAACATGGTTTTGAGGCGTGGGGTAATTTTCCTCATGAGGCAGACCGTTTAGAAAAATTAATTTCTAGCTCTAAGGCTGAAGGAGTTATTATATTATCTGGAGATCGTCATATCTCTGAGTTTTCTCAAACTCAAATAGATGGCATGAATTATCCATTAATCGATTTTACGAGTAGTGGACTCACACATGCTTATAAAGGATTTACAGGAGAACCTAATCCGTATAGAGTAGGGGATGTTGTTTTTACAGAAAGTTTCGGAACTTTAGAGTTCGATTTTAGTTCTAAAAAGGTTGATTTTAAGATAATTGGCGACAACGGTGTTGTCTTGCAGAAATTAGAACAAAGCTATCAATAGTTGTGAGTTATGTGGAAAAACGTATTTTTGCGCAAAAATTTAAGATATGAGTACGAATAGAACGTTTACTATGATTAAGCCAGATGCCGTTGAGAATGGACATATTGGGGCAATATTAGAAAAAATTACAGCTGCTGGTTTTAAAATAGTAGCTCTAAAATATACACAACTTAGCTTAAGAGATGCGCAAGAATTTTATGGTGTACATAGAGAGCGTCCTTTCTTTGGCGAGTTGGTTGAGTTTATGACACGAGGACCAATAGTTTCTGCTATTTTAGAGAAAGAGAATGCTGTTGAAGATTTTAGAGCATTAATAGGTGCTACTAACCCTGCAGATGCAGCTGAAGGTACTATTCGTAAAATGTTTGCTACTAGTATTGGTGAGAATGCAGTACATGGTTCAGACAGTGATGAGAATGCTGCTCTTGAGGGTTCTTTTCATTTTGCAGGTAGAGAGATTTACTAAATTAGAAAATATAATATTCAAAGAGCCAGTTCGAAAGGACTGGCTTTTTTTATTTTCCTTCAACCAACATTTAACGGAGTACTATTTTTTTTACTAGTTCTTTTCCAATTTCTTCATTAATCATGCGTATTATTTTCGATTTCCCTAAGCTTAATTCTTCTCTTAATACCGATGAGGATAGTGAAACATAAAGGGTGTCGAAACGTAATTCAATTTCGGTCGTGTAATTATTTACCCCATTACCCATTAGTCTTACCCATGCCTCTCGTGCCTCTACTTTGTCCATTCCCTTTTCTAATTTATTCTTTTGAATAAATGCAGAAAGAGCATCTTTCATAGATGAATTTTCGTTGTCTCGCCTTGCCATTATGGGTTTATATTAATAGGTTCAAATCGTTCATATGTATAGGTAATACCTTGTTCGTTTTTTACTGAGAAACTTTTTTCAGAAAGAGAGAGTAAAACTTCTTCCCAAGTGTTGAATTCGGTGGTATAATTCATAAAGATAGAATCGTTAGAGATTCGTATCAATATCGGCTCGGCATCATTAGAGGTTTCAAAAGTACCATTGAATTTAGGACTCATTTTTTTTCTAAATCCCTTCAAAGAATCCAAACTGATGTAATCGACTGTGGTGTTTACTGAATACTCTTTTTTGGTTCCATCCTTAAAGGTAACCTCTTTTATTTCCCAGTAGCCATTTAAAAGATGTAATTGCTCTTGGTCAATTTTTGAGCCACATGAGATAAATAATAAAGCACAAAATAGAAGAAGTTGTTTCATTATTATAGTTTGAATATTTTATACGACTGATGAATTTTTTTAACCACACTTTCTGTCCGTTCTGCATGGGTATCACTTAAGAAAATTTGACCAAAGTTCTCATCATTTACCAAAGTAATAATATGCGATACACGATGTTCATCTAATTTGTCGAAAATATCATCCAAAATTAAAATTGGAGTTGTACCGCTTTGCGATTTCATAAAATGAAACTGCGCAAATTTAAGGGCAATTAGAAACGATTTTTGTTGACCTTGACTACCGAATTTTTTAATAGGAAATTCACTAATCTCAAAACTAAGGTCGTCTTTGTGAATGCCAACACTGGTGTATTGCAATGCCCGATCTTTATCTAAATTTTTGTTTAGTAAAGTCAGTAGGTCGTCTTGTAACAATTTACTGTCGTAGCTAAGTGATACTTTTTCAGTGTTACCGGTTATAGCTTTATATTGTTCCTGAAAAATTGGAATAAAAGCTTTTAAAAAAGAAGTTCTTTTATTGAATATTTCAGTACCATACTTATGCAATTGCTCATTGTAAACCGCTAAAGTATCTTTATTAAAAGTGCGGTTAGCGGCAAAATATTTTAAAAGTGCATTTCTTTGTGATACTACTTTGTTATAGTTGATAAGTTGCTGTAAATAGTTTTTGTCGGATTGACTGATAACGCCATCAATAAATTTGCGACGGGTATCACTACCCTCAATTATTAGATCACGATCTGCAGGTGAAATAATTACTAACGGCAATAAACCTATATGGTCGGCAAAACGCTCGTAGGTTTTTCCGTTTCTTTTAATAATTTTTTTATTGTTCCTTTTTAAACTGCACACAATTTTTTCTTCTCGATCATCTTTTTCGAAGGATCCGTCAACTACAAAGAAGTCGGATCCATGGCGTATGTTTTGAGAAGAAATAGGATTGAAGTAGCTTTTTCCGAAAGAAAGATGATAAATAGCATCGAGAATATTGGTTTTACCAATGCCGTTATCGCCCACAAAACAATTTATTTTAGAATCAAATACAAGTACTTTGGACTCAAAATTTTTATAATTGATCAATGATAATTGTCTCAGCAGCATTAAATTTCTTGAATTTTAGATTTGGAAGGATGAAAACTACCTTAAAATATCCAAAAATAACGAATAAATACCCTATAGGATTTCAATAAAACCTTTATTTTTGCGCGACCAATAAAATTAGAGATGGCTACATATAAGAAAAGAGGATATAAACCTGAAACCAAAGCTGAAAAGCAAGAATTTGATGAACAGGAAAGTACAACCGCTGAGGTTTTTAGTTCTTTAGATGAAGGAGCTTCAAGATCAGAAGAGTGGGTTTCTAAAAATCAGAACTATATATTAAGTACTATTGTCGTAATAGCTATATGTGGTTTAGGTTATTTGGCTTACAACCAATTTGTTGTAAAGCCTAAAGAGACTAGTGCTGCTAATGAAATGTACTATCCACAACAATATTTTGACCAAGCATTGGCGAGTGCAACAGCTAAAGATTCTTTGTTTACATTGGCTTTAGAAGGTGCTGATGGTAAATACGGTTTCTTAGATATCATTGAGGAATATAGTGGTACTAAGGCTGCAAATTTAGCAAATTATGGTGCTGGTATGTCTTACTTGAATATGAACAATTATCAAGAAGCAATAACTTATTTAGAAGATTTTAGTTCAGAAGATGCTATTTTAGGCGCTTTGGCTAAAGGTGGTTTAGGAGATGCATTTATGCAATTAGACCAGCCTTCGGATGCTTTAGGTTATTATGAAGCTGCTGTAGCTCATAGCAAAAATGAATATACTACTCCTAAATTTTTATACAAAGCAGGTGTAACTGCTTTAGAAATGGGAGATAAGAGTAAAGCTTTAGGCTTTTTTGAAAGAATTAAAAGTGAGTTTCCAAAATCAGAAAATGCAAATTCTATAAATGCTTTTATAGGAATGGCTAAAAGTGGTGAGTAATGGCAACAATAAATAAAAATTTATCAGTTTATGATAAAGCAACAATCCCAAACGCGAACGGACTTCGGTTTGGGATTGTTGTTTCTGAGTGGAATTCTGAAATAACTGAAGGGTTGTTTTCTGGAGCATTAGAAGCTTTAATAGATTGTGGAGCCGTGAAAACTGATATTTTAAGATGGAATGTGCCTGGTAGTTTTGAACTTACTTATGGTTCAAAGAAAATGATTGAGACACAGAAAGTTGATGCGGTTATTGCTATTGGTAGTGTGATACAAGGCGAGACCAAACATTTTGATTTTGTGTGTGAGGCAACTGCACAAGGTATAAAAGACTTAAATGTAACTATGAATGTTCCTGTTATTTTCTGTGTTCTTACAGATAATAACATGCAACAATCCATTGATCGTAGTGGAGGTAAACATGGTAATAAAGGTATAGAGGCTGCAATTGCAGCCATTAAAATGGCCGTACTCGGAAAAGAGTAATCACCAAAATTCTTACTAATTTTTTGTAGAGACTAACTTTAGTGTAGGTTTACTGCAGCTGTTAACAAATTTTGGCATTCCTTATATGCCCTGTTTTTCTATTTTAAGTAACTTTGGTACTATGGGGATGTTGAGTAAAATAACGCGGTTACGAAAAAATAGGAAATTCGACTATAACCCTAGATATTATGATGGCAAGGGTAAAGGCAATCCTTTTAAGATGGAACCCAAATTTGACCAATTTCGTAGCACCTTAGATACATCTCGTGGATTAAAAAGAAAAATCAATCGTGCTTTAGAAGATGCTAAAAGAAAAGGAGATCGTAATCTGAAGATTAGGATGCTCGTTATTTTAGCTGTTTTGGTGTTTATTTTCCTCTATATAATTGATTTTGACCTCTCAATATTCTATTCTTCATAATGGCCGATATTATTAGATTATTACCTGATCATGTAGCAAATCAAATTGCTGCAGGTGAAGTTGTTCAGCGTCCATCTTCTGTGGTAAAAGAATTATTGGAAAATGCTATAGATGCCGGCGCAACCGAAATTCAACTAATTGTAAAGGATGGCGGTAAAACATTGATTCAAATCGTAGACAATGGCAAGGGTATGAGTGGTACCGATGCGCGGCTGAGTTTTGAACGGCATGCTACATCTAAAATTCAAAAGGCAGAAGACTTATTTAATTTACATACCAAAGGCTTTAGAGGTGAGGCTTTGGCTTCAATCGCTGCAATTGCACATGTTGAAATGCTTACCAGAACTGAAGAAGATGAGATTGGCACGCGAATAAAAATGGAAGGCAGTAAAGTTGTTGCCCAAGAAGTAGTTGTTGCGCCTAAAGGGACTTCAATGCTGGTCAAAAATCTATTTTTCAATATTCCGGCCCGACGCAATTTCTTAAAATCTGACCACGTTGAATTTAGACACATTACCGATGAGTTTCATAGAATTTCATTAGCGCACCCTCAAGTTGCGTTTAATTTCTATAATAATGGGAGTGATGTTTTTCAATTACCGGCTAATGATTTTAGAAAGCGAATTGTTCAGATTTTCGGAAGAAAGACAGATGAAAAATTGGTACCTGTTGAGGAAGAAACCCATGTTGTCAAAATTTCAGGTTACATACAAAAGCCTGAATTTGCCAAAAAGAGTAGGGGTGAGCAGTTTTTCTTTGCCAATAATCGGTTTATTAAGAGCCCGTATTTACATCATGCTATATTAGGTGCTTTTGAAGGATTAATTCGACCGGGTACTCACCCAGGTTATTTTTTAAACTTAGAAGTTGACCCAGGCACTATAGATATTAATATACATCCAACTAAAACAGAAGTTAAATTCGATGATGAGCATACCTTATATGCTATGCTCAAGTCTACAGTTAAACATAGTTTAGGGCAATTTAATGTTACCCCTGCTTTAGATTTTGAACAAGACCAGAATTTAGATACTCCGTATTCCTATAAAAATAAAGAGGTTGGTATACCTCAAGTAGTTGTTGATTCCTCATTCAATCCATTTGAGGCTGTTAAGACGTCGAGAGGTAATTCTACCAGTAATTATTCTAAACCTAAGGTTGAAGGATGGGAAAACCTGTATTCAGGAATGGATATGTCTATAGATGGGGATAATCATAGTAATTTAGAATTTGAGTCTGAAGTTGTAAATAGTAGTATTTTTGATGAAGGGCAAGAAGTTGTAGACCATACGACTACGACTTTTCAATTGCGTAAAAAATATATTATAACGACGATAAAATCTGGGATGGTTGTTATTAATCAGAGTAGAGCACATCAACGAGTTCTTTACGAGAAATTCTTGAAAAATATAACTATTAAAGAAGCGGTTAGCCAGCAATTATTGTTTCCGCTTACGTTGTCATTTTCGCCAAGTGAGATTAGTATTCTTAATGAAATTAAAGAGAATTTATGTACCGTTGGCTTTGTATTTGGTGAAGTTGCTGAAGATGGTGTAGAAATTAAGGGAGTGCCTGTTTTAGTGGCAGAGAGTGAAGTACAAATGATAATGGAGCAGTTAATTTCTGATTTTCAACAAGAGGTGCCAGGCGATAGTTTTTCGCAAAGTGATATGTTGGCAAAAACACTAGCTAAAACATTATCAGTAAAAACTGGTGAAACGTTAGATGAGTTTTCTCAAGTAAAATTGGTAAATGATTTATTTGCCTGTAAGGAAACAACCTTGAGTCCGTTTAATAAAAAAGTATATATGACAATCACAGAGAATGATATTGAACGAAAATTTATTTAAATGGGAAGACTAACTGAAACAATCAAGCACTTACTTATAATTAACGTTCTGTTCTTTGTTGCCACACAAATGTATGGCGAACAAATGTATGAGTGGTTTTCGCTATATTTTCCTAAGAATGAGCATTTTCAGCTTTGGCAAATTATAACCCACATGTTTATGCATGGTGGCTTTATGCACATATTATTCAATATGTATGCTTTGTGGGCATTTGGTACGCCATTAGAGCGTATGTGGGGCAGAAATAAGTTCTTGTTTTTCTATATATCTGCTGGTTTAGGTGCAGCCCTAATTCATATAGGTGTTAACTATTATTATTACAATGCTGGTATGAGCGCCTTAATAGAATCTGGGTTGACAGAAAGTAGCATTTTAGAAATTATCAATACCGGACAATACTACACAGAATGGTATTCCATTGCAGGTAAATCAACTATTGATAATTTTCTAGGAGCATTCAATACTCCTGTGGTTGGTGCCTCTGGTGCAATTTATGGTATTCTTGTGGCTTTCGGCATGTCATATCCTAACAGTGAACTTTTTCTTATATTTCTGCCAGTACCTATAAAAGCAAAGTTCTTTATTCCGGTTCTTATCGCATTAGATTTATTCTCGGGTGTAACTGGGTATAGTTTATTCGGACAAGGAATTGCCCACTTTGCCCATGTTGGTGGAGCACTATTCGGATTCTTAATGATGTGGTATTGGAAAAAAAATCAGTTTAATAATAAAAGGTGGAACTAAGATATGGCTCAACCCGATTTAAAATATCAGTTTAGTAGGTTAAACATTGCAGAAAAGCTAATTGCGATAAACGTTTTAGTTTTTATCGTAAATGCTTTGGTGCCTTTTTTATTGGGTATACCTAAAAATAGTATTGTACAGTGGTTCGAATTGCCAAATGATATCGTTGATGTTGCATTTCAGCCATGGTCGATTGTGACTTATTCTTTTTTTCATGGTGGAATTGGGCATCTATTTTGGAATATGCTGATGATATATTTTGTTGGGAAAATCTTTCTTAATCTATTTGATACGAAACGATTTTTGAACGTTTATATACTCGGTGTCATATTAGGTGGATTGTTTTTTGTTATAGGCTATAACATCTTTCCGGCTTTTTTTAACACCAATGCATATTTAATAGGAGCTTCTGCCGGAGCAAGCGCAGTTCTGATTTTTATATGTACTTATCTGCCGAATCAAGAAGTAAGAATTATTTTTTTCAATGTAAAACTTTGGATGGTAGGAGCGGCGGTTGTTTTATCAGATCTAGTTCAATTGCCAATTAGTAATTCTGGAGGACATTTAGCACACTTAGGAGGTGCTTTCTTAGGCTATTTATACGCGAGCCAATTACTTAAAGGAAATGATATAGGCTCTGGCTTCTCTAAATTTATGGACAGTATCGCAAATCTATTTAAAGGTTCAGAAAAGAAAGCTCCGATGAAAACTGTTTATAAAAATAAAAAGACGAGTAGCAGCGTTTCTTCTACGGATGATTATGATAAAAAGACTCATCAAAAAAAGATTGATGCTATACTTGATAAAATAAGCAAGTCTGGGTATGAAAGCCTTTCTAAAGTAGAAAAAGACTTTTTGTTTAAAGCAGGTAAAGAGAGCTGAACAAGATGAAAAAACTATCTTTTTTCTCAAAAATCATGTTGCTAGTAAACATGATTTTCTCTTTTTGTTTATTGCTGGCATGTATAATTCCATATACTTCTTCCGCTAGTTTGGCATTTGTCAGTTTAGCAGTGCCTTTGTTGGTGTTTATAAATATCTTATTCTTTATATACTGGTTGTTACGTAAAAAATTTTATTTTTTACTCTCCCTTTCAATTTTGGTTTATGGTTATTTGACATTAGGTACTTTTATTGGTTTTAACTCAATTAATAAGACTATAAATAATGAAGACTCATTGTCTATTATGAGTTTTAATAGTTTGGGGTTTCAAGGTAAAAAACATGAATGGGAAAGTACCGCTGGTGATACTATAGTAAAGTTTATTCAAAATGAACGTCCTGATGTTGTTTGTTTTCAAGAGTTTGATTACAAGAAGATTAGGTCTCATTATTTTGAAGAATACCCGTTTAAGTATGTTGATTTTGAGTTCGGACCTGATAATGGAAGGGTTATTCAAGCGGTGTATTCTAGGCATAAGATTTTAGAAAAGGGTATTTTAGAATTTCCTGAATCATCTAATAGCGCAATTTTTGTTGATGTAAAGTATATGGGTGATACCATACGAATTTATAACCTGCATTTAGAATCTTTAAATATCCGGCCAAATAACATTAAAAAAGAACGGTCAGATAAATTGTTTGGAAGATTAAGGCATTCTTTTGCCAAGCAGCAAGAGCAGTCCACTATTGTTAGGGAGCATATGAATAATAGTCCTTATAAAAATATTGTTTGTGGGGACTTTAATAATACTCAATTTTCAAACTCATATTTTACTATAAAGGGTAATCTAAAAGATAGTTTTTTGGAAAAGGGTAGAGGTTATGGTAAGACTATTAACTTCTGGAAATTTCCATTTAGGATTGACTTTGTTTTAGTGGATCCATCTTTAGAAGTACTATCTCATAAGAATTATAACATTAATCTTTCTGACCATGAGCCTATCATGGCGACGATTAAAATTTTGAGCGAATAAATAGACAATCTACCGTGTCTGCTAGTATATGTAATAATAAGGCTAAGCCGATTACTCTTGTTTTTTTGAATATAAAAAGAATTATATATACTGCTATTGCCCAATAGCTATGAAGTGGGTGAAAATTAATACTACAACGATTTGGGTCGAACATTGGGTTGGCCAATACATGATCTAAGTCTATAACTATACCTAATAATAATATTAAGGATACCCAAAATCGATTATCCTTATAAAAGTAAAAGGCTATAAAAATAGGTGCGATAAAATGAATACCATAATGAGCTATAAACCTAATCATTTGTTGGTATAATGAATTCGTGGTTTAAATAATCTACCGTATTTGGGCCAACATTAAAAAGTAAGTCTAAGATGCTTAAATTAGGTATAAAGCCATTACGGTCATTAAATACTTGAACATAGGGTTCAAAGTCTAATTGGGGTTTTAATTTAGCACTAATAAGAAATCTATAGTCCTCCTGATCAACAGGTGCAACTTCAAACTTTTCCGTTTTTAACTGAGGCATTTCTATCTGAAGACACTCGAAAATAGTTTCTATGGTCTTAAGATTAAAGTCTAGTAAGCCTTCAAAGGTTTCTGTGTATAAAGGTTTAATGTCATCTTCATAGAACTCAAAGAAAGGAGATGTTCTATAAGCTGTTTCTAGTGTACGCCAATGTTGCCTTTGCCAAGGGTATGAATTGTCTATGGTTACATCTTTATATTTTTGTCTTCCGTTGGTAGAACCTACATGTATAATGGGTATACTTAGTATATGTTTGCCTCGGTCATTGCAAATATAGGTACGGTTTCTAAATGTCTGTTTTTGGTAATTGTCCTCTACTTCCAAACAGATATCATGGTGCATAATATAACTGAACGTAATAATGTTCGGAAAATAAGATGGATGAATTAGTTTCATCTGTTAAGATTTAAAGTTCAGAATGCTAAATTTACTTCTTAGCCTTGTTTCGTTTCCAAAACCAGTTTCCAACGAAATAAGCAACCAATAAAATTAAAAAATACTTGAAGTAAGACTGTGGCTCGCCTTCCCCGTTTACTGTGGTAAAGATACGGTCCCATCTAGGTCTCCAGTTGCTAATACCTTCAGTGAAATTATCGAAACTCATCCAAATGAAAATTGGTGTTCCTACAATGTGATTTTCAGGTACATAACCCCAAGCTCTACTATCTTCAGAATGATCTCTGTTATCACCCATCATCCAATAATAATCCTGTTTAAAAGTATATGTAGTAGCTGGTTTCTCGTTAATGAGTATCTGATTACCTGAGACGGAAATTTCATTTTTTTCGTATTCTCTAATAATTTTTTTATAAAGTGGTAAAACTTTAAGATTCAAGTCTATAGTAGCTCCTTTTTGTGGAATATAGATAGGGCCCATTTGACTGTAATTCCAAGGATAGTCAGGACTTTGAGGAAATAAATTGATTCCTCTTCGTTCTTTTTCAGCTACATTTTGAATTACCGAATCTATGCTAGCGTCGGCTTTAAGTGTTTTAACCATATCAGCGGTTAATGGTACTGTGCGTTCACGGTCGGTAATCTCTTTCAGAGATAATCTATATTTTGAAATGACGTTGGCAGGTATGCCAGAACCCTTGGTGAACAGTTCTATCTGACCATTTTCAGCTTGATTGTAACCTAACAGATAACTTCGTATTCCGTTAACCTGTTCTTGATTTAGGGGGTTAGACAAATATTTTCTGGTGAAGTCTATAATGCCTAATCCATCAAGTGTTCTTGAGGAGACACCTTTAGAGCTATATACCTTATAATCAAATTGTGGTTTGGCGCTACCAGGCAGTTCCAATTGTTTTCCATTAATGAATACGTAACCATTTCGAACCTCTAATGAATCGCCTGGTACACCCACACAACGCTTAACATAATTCGATTTTTTGTCAATAGGTTTATCTACACCTTTTTCTTTTTTAAAGAATACACGCACGGTATCGGCAGGCCAGCTAAAAACTACAATGTCATTTCGTTTGACTTTGGTAAAACCAGGAAGTCTGAAATAGGGTAGTTGTGGCTTTTTTAAATAAGAAGGAACTCCTAAAACAGGAAGTGTATCGTGAACCATTGGTGCTGCAACGGTAGTCATTGGTGTTCTTGCACCGTAGTGAAATTTACTTACGAAAAGAAAATCACCCACTCTTAATGTACGTTCTAAAGATCCTGTAGGAATTACATACGGTTGAATGAAATATGTATGCACCAAAGTAGCTGCTACAATTGCAAATAATATAGAACTTACCCATTCGCCCATTGCAGTTTTTGGCTGAAGGCTTCTATCTTGTATGTAAGTGACCTCTAACGAATAATTGACATAATATATGTAAAAGCCAAAAGTAAATACAACAAGCCACGTTTCTAATGTACTATTACGACCAAAACTTCTAATTGTTTCAACCCAAATTACAGGAAACATCAATAAGTTGATGATTGGAATGAATAGTAGAACTACCCACCATTTAGGTCTATTGATGATTTGCATCAATACGATAGCATTGTAAACAGGTATGGCTGCTTCCCAAGCTTTTCTACCAGCTTTTACATATAATTTCCAAGTACCTAAAAAGTGTATGACCTGTACAAGTAGAATGAAAATAATCCATTGGGTGGCGTTCATGAGCTTTGTTTTTTATTGAAATAATATGAATCTTTTTCGATGTTATTTTTAACATCAATAATCCATCAGTCTTTTTGTTCGATTATTGTTACGTTTTTTAACCAAGGTTTAACACATCGCGCATAGAAAATACACCGGCTTTACCGATAATCCATTCCGCTGCAGTAACTGCTCCTAAAGCAAATCCTTCTCTATTATGGGCAGTATGTTTTATTTCAATACTATCTACAATATTGTCATATGTTACAGTATGGGTGCCTGGAGTCTTACCTATTCTTTTTGAGGTGATGGGTAATGAGCCATTAGAATTATCATCTAGTTTCCATTTTGAATATTCAGAGTTGGATATTATCCCTTCTGCCAAGGTAATAGCCGTGCCACTAGGCGCATCTAATTTTTGTGTATGATGAATTTCTTCTAATGAGACTTTGTACTCAGAAAGGTTCTGCATCATTTTCGCTAAGTAATTATTTAACTCGAAAAAGATGTTTACTCCCAGACTAAAATTAGAGGCATAGATAAAGGCTCCATTTTTACTTTCACATAATGCAACGGCGTCCTTATATTTATCTAACCAACCGGTTGTGCCTGATATAATTGGGACATTGTTTTCGATACACTTCGTTATATTACTGTAAGCGCCTTCAGGCATGCTGAAATCTATAGCAACATCCATAGAATTAAAATCGATATTCGGTGTATGCTCATCAATTTTGGCAACGATTTCATGACCTCGTTTTAGGGCAACCTGCTCTATCATCTGGCCCATTTTTCCGTATCCGAAAAGTGCAATTCTCATTCTTAAAATTTTATAATTAAGGCCATGCCGTAATTCGGACTGTTGGTTACCTGATTGAAATCAAAATACGGTTCAAAATCTATACTAAGATCATCATCAATATTAAATTGCTTTAAGTGTGCATCCACATTAGCATCCACAATATTCAGTGCATACATGCCAATTGCAACAACCAACCACAGGTCACGGTCGCTTTGAAAGCGTTCTTGTTGGTATTCTAAATCATCAACATCTAAAGATGGAATAATACCATTATTTAAATCATAAAATTCATCGTCGGTAAAACCTGCCTGTCTTCTTTTGAAAGCGGTTCTAAAACTTTTATAATTGTCATTATTCCAAGTGTACATGTAGATACTGCCACCAATGAGTCCCCATGCAATGGGAGCTTTCCAATACCTTTTGTTGTAAATCTGTCCCATTCCTGGTAAAATGGCAGAATAAAAAGCCGCTTTACTTGGCGCAAGCGGATTAAATTCTTTTTTAGACTTCTTAAATGAGACGGAGTCTTTTATTATAATTCCTTGTTCTGCAAGAGTAGATGATATGCTATCAGTTTCTGCTGTAGGAACTGTTTCTTGCTCTTCTTGAGAAAAGCAAGAATGTATAGAAAATAGAATACTAATTAATAAAGTGATATAACTACGCACCTGTTATCAATTTTTTGATACGGTCGAACTCCTCTTGAGATTTAAAAGGAATAGTGATTTTACCTTTTGAATTATCAGAAGACTTTATATCTACTTTAACCGATAAAGCATCAGTAAGTTCTTTGATTCCCTTTCGAACAAAAACAGCAGGGTCATTTTGAACCGGCTTCTTTATTTCTTTAGGTATAGTATCTTCAGTATGATAAGCTTTAACAGCACTTTCTGTTTCTCTAACTGAAAGGCTATCGCTTATGATTTTTTCATAAAGAGCAATTTGGTCTTGCTTTTTATCAATATTTACTAAAGCTCTACCGTGGCCCATGCTTAAAAAGCCATCTCTCATACCTGTTTGTATGATTGGGTCTAATTTCAGTAACCGGAGGTAATTGGCAATTGTTGACCTTTTTTTACCAACACGCTCACTCAACTTTTCTTGTGTAAGATTAATTTCATCAATTAATCGTTGGTAGGATAATGCGATTTCAATAGGGTCTAAATCTTGGCGTTGAATATTTTCAACTAAAGCCATTTCTAAAGATTCCTGATCATTTGCTATACGTATGTATGCAGGTATTGTATCTAACCCTAATAATTTAGAGGCGCGATATCTTCTTTCACCAGAAACTAATTGGTATTCATTAAAACCTAGTTTTCGAACGGTAATAGGTTGAATTACACCAAGTTCTCTAATAGATGTGGCTAATTCTTTAATCGATTCGTCATTGAAATTAGAACGTGGTTGAAAAGGATTAACCTCAATATGTTCTAAGTCAAGTTCAATTATATTACCAACTACTTTATCTGCATTTTTGTCTGTGGCAGATTTTATATCATTTTCCGGATCTTTTAAAAGTGCCGAAAGTCCTCTACCTAAAGCTTGTTTCTTTGTCGCTTTTGCCATACTTAAACCGTCTGCTTATTTTTTTTGACTATTTCATCGGCCATATTTAAATAATTGGTCGCTCCTTTACTTGCGGCGTCATATTTAATAATACTTTCTCCATAACTAGGGGCCTCACTTAAACGAACATTTCGTTGAATAACGGTATCGAAAACCATATCTCCAAAATGCTTACGCACTTCATCTACTACTTGGTTCGATAGGCGCAATCTAGAATCGTACATGGTTAATAGCATGCCTTCAATATCTAAATCTGGGTTGTGTAGGCGCTGTACACTTTTAATGGTATTTAAAAGTTTACCTAATCCTTCAAGAGCAAAATACTCACATTGTATTGGTATAATGACAGAATCTGCAGCTGTTAAAGCGTTTAATGTCAATAAACCTAATGAAGGTGCACAGTCAATTAATATATAATCGTAATCTTTCTTGAGATCAATAATAGCTTTTTTTAGCATGTATTCACGCTCATCTTTATCAACCAATTCAATTTCAATAGCAACAAGGTCAATATGTGCAGGAATTAAATCAACATTTGGGGATGTTGTCGGTATGATTGTCTCTTTGGCGCTTTTTGTGTGCTCAAATAGCTGATAAGAGCCTAGTTCAACACTATCTACATCAATACCAAGGCCAGAAGTGGCATTGGCTTGTGGATCAGCATCTATTAAAAGCACCTTTTTTTCCAATACACCTAGCGAGGCAGCTAAATTCACGGTAGTGGTAGTTTTACCTACCCCACCTTTTTGATTGGCTATAGCAATAATTTTGCCCATATTCAAAGTAAGTTAGGTGGTAAAAATACAATTATTTATGGGGCTAATGAAAGGATTTTGTTAACACTAGGTGAATAACCAACTGGTTTTCATTAAAAAAGCGTTAAACTTTTAGTTATTAAAAGGTTACGGTAATTTTTAGGAGATGGAATTTATATGGTACAATAACTTATTAAAATGATATTAAAATTAATCTTTATCCTTTTGTTTTAAGCTGTCCTCATATTCAATTAAATAAATTTCCTCGTTCTTTTTCTTTAAGTAATATTCTTCACGAGCAAACCGTTCAAGCTCGTCTTCATCAGATAATTTTTCAATAATTATTTTGTCTTTGGCTATCTCTTCTTTTAAAAAGTCTTGTGTTTTCTCTAGTTTTTTAATTTCCTTTCTCAATTCAAGATGAATTAATAAAGAATTAGTGTCAAAAAAAAGCATCCAAACTACAAAAACAGAAAGAACCAATACATACATATTGGTCATGATTTTAAACCATTTTTTTTGTTTTATATCTTTAAACGCCATTAGGATTGCATTAATTTTTCATTAATTATACTCCTTACAATTTCAACAGCAACGGTGTTGTATTTGTTATTCGGAATTATAATATCAGCATACTCCTTAGTTGGCTCTATAAATTGCTCATGCATAGGTTTAATGATGGACTGATATTTTTCTAAAGTTTCATCTAAATTCCAACCTCTTTCGTTAACATCTCGTTTTAACCTTCTGATTAGTCTTTCATCTGTATCGGCATGTACAAATATTTTAATATCGAACATTTTACGAATGGCTGAATTGGTCATGATTAATATACCTTCAACTATAATAACTTTTGTAGGGTGTGTTAGTACTGTTTTTGCCGTTCTATTACACTCAAGAAAGGAATACACAGGTTGTTCTATAGACTCACCGTTCTTAAGCGCTATTAAATGTTGCTCTAAAAGGGCAAAATCGATAGAGCTAGGATGATCAAAATTGGTTTTTCTTCTTTCTTCTAAAGATAAGTGAGATAAGTCATTATAGTAAGAATCTTGTGAAATTACACCAACTTCCTCATTAGGTAGTTCATTGATAATTTGATTTACCACAGTAGTTTTTCCACAACCAGTTCCACCAGCTATACCTATAATTAGCATACATTTAATTTTGTCACAAAAATACATATTTGAATTTCAAATATCCGCAAAACTTAAAAATCAAGTTTAATTAACATTGCTTGAAATACTTAGCCTTATTTTTGCACGATGCAAAATGAACAGGTAAAACCCAATTTTGAGTTTGTAGCCTTAATGGCGTCATTAATGTCTATTGTGGCTTTGACCATTGATGCAATTTTACCAGCTATAGCCGATATAGGTATAGCTATAAATAGTCTTGATCCTACTAGAAATCAATTATTGGTTACTATGATTTTTTTAGGATTGGGGGTAGGACAATTATTCTTTGGTCCACTTTCAGATAGCCTTGGTAGAAAACCAATAGTATATTTCGGATTTATCATTTTTTTAATGGCAAGTATTGTTTGCTTGTTTGCTCCTAATCTCGAGATTATGTTGGTAGGTCGCGTATTGCAAGGCGTAGGACTTTCAGCTCCTAGAACAATTAGTATATCTATAATTCGCGATACCTATAGAGGAGATTACATGGCAAAAATTATGTCGTTCGTAACCGCATTCTTTATACTGGTACCTATTGTTGCACCTGCAATAGGTAAAGCGATTTTAGATATTATGGGTTGGCAAGGTATTTTTTATATTCAATTGTTTTTCGCTTTAGTGGTAGGTATTTGGTTTTGGAAACGTCAAGAGGAAACCCTCAACCCAGATTTTAAAGTTCCATTTTCTTTTGGTGTTTTTATAAAGGGAACAAAAGAAATACTAAAGTATAAGGAGACCGTTTCATGCACCTTCATATCAGGATTAATAACTGGGTCGTTTTTAGTGTATTTAAGCTCAGCGCAACATGTGTTTGAAGAGCTATATGGTTTAACAGAAACTTTTCCATATATTTTTGCTGGATTGGCTTTTTCAGTAGGAATCTCAACTCTCTTGAATGGCACACTCGTCTTGCGTTTTGGTATGCGTAATTTATCCTTTTTAGCATTGGTAATCTTTACTGTTATAGCACTTGGTTACAGTTTAATATTTTGGAATTCAGAAGACCCAAACTTAATTGTTCTATTAACCTTTCTTTCGCTATTATTTTTATGTTTAGGTTTTATTTGGGGTAATATGAGGTCGATAGCTATGGAACCTATCGGTCATATTGCAGGTATTGGTGCAGCAATTACTGGTTTTATATCTACCATATTATCTATTCCAATTTCTATATTCGTAGGTAGTTTCATTGAAAATTCTGTCTGGGCTCTATTTGCAGGTTTAGGAGTTTGTGGCTTATTATCCGTTCTATTGTTTTTAGCTTTTAAAACACGGCCGTTATTTGCGAACAACCACGCATTTACCAATTAAGGAATTTTTTTTTCTAAACTTATTTAGATTGTTTTCCTATAAATAATTCATTTCTATGAAATGGGAAGTTGTTGCAATTTATACTTGTTTTCTTACTTTCTATACGTTAAGTGTCTGATATACAATATAATATTAGTAAATTGATGGTGTCTCGAGAATGAGAATTTTTGAGAACATCAAGATATATGAAATGAAAGAATTAAAAAAACAAAACGTTGCATTCGGATTATTAATATTACTTTTTTTCTTAGGATGTAAAAATAATAAGCAAAACACCGAACTAGCTTCATTGAATCTATTAAGAGGTGAACTTCAATTATGTGGTAACGGTCAATTTGGTGATGTTAGTTTTTCTGAATCGTGTAGTTATGAAACTAGAAAAACTTTTAATCTTGCAATTTCTTTACTTCATTCCTTTGAGTACATAGAAGCTGAAAAAGCTTTCGTGCAAGTTATTGATGAGGATCCCGATTGTGCAATGGCCTATTGGGGAGTTGCAATGAGTATCTATCACGGATTGTGGGCACCACCTGAACCATCTGTTTTAAAGAAAGGGGTTAAGTTACTTGCTATTGCAGAAAAACTTCCCAAGTCTAAAAAAGCAGAACAGTATATACATGCTATTGGAGATTTTTATAAGGATTGGGAGACGGTAGATAACCAAACAAGAAAAGAACTTTATTCCCAAAAGATGGGGGAAATGTTTAATGATTATATGGATGATACTGAAGTAGCAATTTTTTATGCTTTGGCTCTTCGTGCTTCTGCAATACCGACCGATAAAAGCTATTCAAAACAACGTGCCGCTGGTAAAATTTTACAGGATTTATTTCAAGAAGAACCTAATCATCCGGGTATAGCACATTACATTATACATTCTTATGATTATCCAGAATTGGCTGAACTCGGACTTAGTACCGCGAGAAGGTATGCAGATATAGCTCCCAGTTCTGCACATGCACAACATATGCCATCACACATATTCACCAGATTAGGGCTATGGAATGAGTCAATTAGCACGAATATCAATTCAGCGTCTTCAGCAGTATGCTATGCCGAAAGCATAGCGCCAGGTTCGCATTGGGATGAAGAAGTTCATGCTATGGGTTATTTGGTATATGCTTATTTACAAATTGGAGAAAATGAAAAAGCTAATGAGCAATATGCTTATTTAAAATCTTTTGAAAAAATATTCCCGCCAAATTTTAAAATCGCTTACACGGTTGCTGCTATTCCTGCAAGAATAGCAGTAGAGAATAAAAATTGGGAAGCAGCCTCTTTGTTAGAACTACCTCAAATCCCAGGAATGGAATGGGAAAAATTCCCTTGGCAACAATCATTACTTCATTTTGCGAAGGCTTTAGGTGCTATTCATGTGAATAATTTAATTGAAGCAGAGAATCAGCTAACATTATTGAAATCATTTAGAGAGGAGTTAAAAGACTTAAATGATAGTTATAAAGCAAATCAAGTTGCTATTCAAATTGAAACAATTGAAGCTTGGGTAGAATTTAAGAATGGAGATGTAAAAAGGGCATTAAGTCTAATGAGAAATGCTGCAGAAATGGAAAGTATGACTTCTAAACACCCAGTTACGCCAGGCGAAATTTTACCTGCAGATGAACTTTTGGCCGATATGCTTTTAAAAGCTAATAAGCCTATTGAGGCATTAGATGCTTATGAGTTAAACCTTAAAAGGAGACCAAATAGATTTAATGGAATTTATGGGGCTGCCTTAGCTGCCAAAGAATCTAGTAATAATGAAAAAGCTATATTTTATTTTGAATCACTCCTTGATCTCACCAAAGATTCTAATAGTGACAGACCAGAGATACGTGAGGCCAAAGAATTTCTTCAACCTAATTCATAATTATGAAATTAAGGTATTTAATATGGTTTTTGGGTACGCTTATTTTTTTAGTACTGTCATGTAATAATTGGGGAAGAGAGGAACTTCCTATTTATAATCCATCAGATTTTAATGCGGAATTGGTAGATGTTAGTTTACAGTCTAACAATGGAAACCATACCGTTTCAGATTTCGAACTTATTAATCAAAATGGAAAAATAGTTACGCAAGAAGACTATAGAGACAGGGTTTATATTGTTGATTTCTTCTTCACAAGGTGTCCAAGTATCTGTCCACTCATGACCAGTAATATGATTAAAATTCAAAATGAGTTTATAAATAATAGTGATATTATGTTATTGTCACTTTCCGTAACCCCTGAAATAGATAGTATTTCTGTACTGCGAAAATATGCAAATGATAAAGGTGCAATAGATTCTAAATGGAACATAACTACTGGGAATAAAAAGCATATTTATGAATTGGCACGTAAGAGCTATTTTGCAGTTGTAGAACAAGGTGATGGTGGAATGCAAGATTTTATACATACCCCTAATTTTATTTTAGTTGATAAGAAAAGACAAATTAGGGGTGTTTATAATGGCACTGAAGATGAAGAAATAATGCGTTTGTTTGGTGATTTGAAAATATTAATTGATTTATAAAATACATTTTAAAATTGAAACGCCATGCAAAACTACTTCAAACAAAAGGGAATTATTTTAGTTTTATATGTTGGGTTATTTTCAGTTGGGTGTCAATCGGAAGTAGAACAAAAAGAAACTCCAAAAACATCTAATGCTGAAATAGAAAATTTAATCAAAAAACATGTGGATAGTCTTTATTCTATTTATGATAATTTCGGTTATGAATGGATTGAGTTTTATGATGACACCTTTACTTCTATTTATCCAGAAACTCCTATAAATATTAATTCAAAAGACTCTTTAAAATCTCAATGGAAGAGGATATATGATAAGTATGATGTGAAATTAATAAGTAGAGGTGAACCTACTGTAATTACATCCGAAGATATGGCAATGTCTTATAATAGTTTTAATGAAATATTTATAGAGAAGATTTCAAATGATACTATTAAAAATATTGGAACATATATAATTACTTGGAAAAGGCAGCCTGATGATTCTTGGAAAATTGTCTTTGAGACACTTCATAATAATTAATCATTCAATAAATAATTGATTATGAAAATCAACTTTATTTTTCTAATTTTTATTTTACTTCCATTTTTTGGATGTAAGAATAATACGAATTCACATGATCTTGCAAATCGCCCGCTTATAACTTGTGCTCCAATTACCAATGATGCCGAATGGTATAAATCTGATAATATAGCACCTCTAATTGATGGTCTCGATGTGCTTGATTTTCCTATAACTACTACAAATAGTTTAGCTCAGAAATATGTGAATCAAGGATTAGTTTTGGCATATGGTTTTAATCATGCCGAAGCTGCTCGGTCCTTTTTTTACGCATCAAAATTAGACCCTAAATGTGCCATGGCGTATTGGGGATTTGCGTATGTTTTGGGCCCGAATTATAATGCTGGTATGGAGCCCGATAATTACCAAAGAGCATTCAATGCAGTTCAAAAAGCTGTTGAGTTATCTGAAAATTCGGTTTCTCAAAAAGAAAAGGATTTAATAACCGCTTTGGCGAAAAGGTATGTGAAAGTGCCTGTGGAAGATAGAAGCAATCTTGATTTGGCCTATTCAAATACAATGAAAGAAGTCTATGAAGAATACCCCTATGATGCAGATGTTGCTACGCTGTATGCAGAATCTATTATGGACATGCATCAGTGGGACTTATGGGATAAAAAAGGAAATGCTAAAGAATGGACACCAGAGATTATTTCAATTATAGATAATGCGATAAATATTGACCCTAAACATCCTGGTGCGCATCATTTTAATATTCATGTATTAGAAACTTCAGGTAGTCCTGAAGCGGCACTAAAAAGTGCTCAATTGTTTGATGAGGATTTAGTACCAGGTGCTGGGCATTTGGTTCATATGCCATCACATATTTATATACGAACAGGAGATTATCATAAAGGAACACTTTCAAACATTAGAGCTATTTCGGTAGATAGTAGTTATGTTTCTGCATGTAATGCTCAAGGGGCTTATCCACTTTCTTATTTTCCTCATAATTATCATTTTATGGCAGCTACCGCTACTTTAGAGGGTAATAGTAAATGGGCAATAGAAGCTGCTAATAATGTTGCTGAACATTCTAATACCTTGTTGATGAAAGAGCCGGGTTGGGGAACGATACAACATTATTATACTATACCTTACTACATATATGTGAAATTCGGTTACTGGGAGGAAGTTTTAGAAATGGAAAATGAAGATACTTCTCTTAAATATCCTGAGGCTGTTCGTAATTACGCGCGAGGAATGGCCTTTCTCGGGTTGAATAAAATAGATGAAGCAAAGAAAGAGCTTAATTCTTTAGAAATTTATTCAGAAGATGATAGTCTAAAAGAAATTACCATTTGGGATATCAATTCGGTAGATGTTTTGCTTCAAATTGCAAAAAGGGTCTTAAAGGCAGAAATTTTGGCAAGTGAGTTTAATTATCAGGATAGCATTGCATTATTAAAGGAAGCTGTAGAAATTGAAGATAATTTAAATTACAATGAACCACCAGATTGGTTTTTTTCAGTAAGGCATCATTTAGGTGCTATTCAAGTTGAAGCAGCATTATATGATGATGCTATAGGTACTTATCAAGAAGATTTAAAAAGATTACCCAAAAATGGATGGGCACTTCATGGCCTAAAATCAGCATATGAAAAACTTGGTGAGTCAACCAAGGTAAAAGATATAGAGGAAAGATTGCTGGTGAGTTGGGTCACAGCAGATGTTCAGTTGACAACCTCTCGAATAAAATAAAAATTCACCAAACTCATAATTTAATAACAAGAGTTTGGTGAATTTTGGTATTATGTTTTTTTCATAATTATAACACGAAAATACTATAGTGCATTATCCATAATTTCTTGAACAATCTCCGGATTTAAAAGTGTACTAGTATCTCCTAAATTACTTGTATCATTACTAGCAATTTTACGAAGAATTCTACGCATAATTTTACCACTACGGGTTTTAGGAAGTCCAGATACAAACTGAATTTTATCCAATTTCGCAATAGGTCCAATGTGCTCTGTAATTTGTTGATTAATCTCTTTTCTTAAATTCTCACGGTCTCTACTTTCACCTGTTTCTTTCAAAATAACAAATCCGTATAGCGCATTTCCTTTTACATCATGTGGGAAACCTACAATGGCTGATTCTGCTACTGCAGGATGTTCATTGATGGAATCTTCTATAGGTGCTGTACCTAAGTTATGACCAGAAACAATAATAACATCATCAACACGACCTGTTATTCGGTAATACCCAACGGCATCTCTAAGAGCACCATCACCTGTAAAATACATGTTTTCGTAAGCTGAGAAATAAGTATCTCTATATCTGTCATGATTACCCCAAATGGTTCTTGCAATAGCGGGCCATGGGAATTTAATACATAAGCGACCTTCAACCTGATTCCCTTTTAATTCTTTGGCATTCTCATCCATAAGGGCTGGTTGAATACCAATAAAAGGTAGTGTCGCGTAAGTAGGTGCTGTTGGTGTTACATACGGTATTGGGGTTATCATTATCCCACCTGTCTCCGTTTGCCACCATGTATCAACAATAGGGCTATTTTTCTTACCTATATTATTGTTGTACCAGTGCCATGCCTCCTCATTAATAGGTTCGCCTACCGAGCCTAATACCTTTAAGCTTGAAAGGTCGTGTTTTTCAACATATTCTAAATTCTCTTTTGCTAATGCCCTTATAGCGGTAGGTGCGGTATAAAATTGATTTACTTTATGTTTTTGAATAACATCCCAAAAGCGACCAAAATCTGGATAAGACGGTACACCCTCAAACATTAATGTAGTTGCACCATTTGCCAATGGTCCGTAAACAATATAGGAATGTCCTGTAATCCAACCAATATCGGCGGTACACCAATAAACGTCATTTTCGGTATATTGAAATACATTTTTAAAGGTGTAGGCTGTATATACCATGTAGCCAGCGGTAGTGTGAACCATACCTTTTGGAGTTCCGGTTGAGCCAGATGTATACAAAATAAATAGTGGGTCTTCAGCATCCATAATCTCTGCAACACAATCGGCATAAGCTTCATCCAATAAAGGCTGTAACCATTTATCCCTACCAGCTTCCATATAAATTTCTGAACCAGTCCGTTTCACAACAAGAACATTTTCTACTCCAGGACATTCTTCGAGAGCTTTATCAACAATCCCCTTTAAATCGATTGATTTTGTACCTCTAAAAGAACCATCGGAAGTAATAACCATTTTACAATCAGAATCATTGATTCGGGTAGATAATGCATTTGAAGAGAATCCTGCAAATACTACAGAATGTATAGCGCCTATTCTCGCACAAGCTAAAAGCGCTACAGCAAGCTCAGGAATCATAGGTAAATAGATGCAAACACGGTCACCTTTTTTTACCCCGTGGTCTAATAATACATTCGCCATTCGACAAACTCTTTCGTGTAGTTGTCTATAGGTAATATGAACCGCTTCCTCTTTTGGATTGTTGGGCTCAAATATGATGGCAGTTTTAGTACCCCTTGTTGGTAAATGACGATCTAAACAGTTTTCTGTAATGTTCAATTTTGCGCCTTCGAACCATTTTATTTCTGGCTTTTTAAAATCCCAGCTCAAAACATTGTCCCATCGCTTACGCCAAACAAAATGCTCTTCGGCAATTTCTTCCCAGAAGGCTTCAGGATTACGAACCGATTTACGATATACTTGAAAATATTCCTCTAAATGTTTGATGTGGTAATTACTCATTGTACTCGTTAATTTTAAATTCTATAAGTATAAAAATCTTTATGCTATTTATAAAAGTTGATTTGTTTTGAATTAATGCCCGGTGGCTTCACCAGCACCACTTGGTATTCTAATGTTCTCTACAATTTCTTGTACATCTTCTGGCGGTTCTGGTGTAAATTGTAAAACAATAATTGCTACAATAAAGTTAGCAATCATTGCGATACTACCAAACCCTTCTGGTGAAATACCAAACCACCAATCAGCCTCAGTACCGCCGCCAAACCAACCAAATTTGAATTTAGTCATATAGAAAAGCATCAGAATTATACCTACCACCATTCCGCTAATGGCACCTTCTTTATTCATTTTTTTATAAAAAATACCAAGCACGATTGCCGGAAAAAATGATGCTGCTGCTAAACCAAAGGCTAAAGCTACTACAGCTGCCACAAAACCTGGCGGATTTATACCAAAGTAACCAGCAATAGCTACTGCAACAGTTGCTGCACCTCTAGCCACCCATAATTCTGCTTTGTCAGATATGTTAGGGTTAAATACTTTCTTTACTAAATCATGAGAAACAGATGCAGAAATAACCAATAAAAGCCCAGCTGCTGTAGAAAGAGCTGCAGCAAGAGCTCCCGCGGCTACTAAAGCAATAACCCATGCTGGTAAATTTGCAATTTCAGGATTAGCCAAAACCATAATATCATTATCGATCGTAAGTTCGTTTTTCTCTTTATCTGCTACATATTGAATTTTACCATCCGCATTTTTATCATCGAATGCTAATAGTCCGGTTTCTTCCCAGTTTTTAAACCAAACTGGCATACTAGAGTATTCTTCATTACTAACCGTGTTAATCAAGTTCGTTTTTGCAAACACAGCAACAGCTGGTGCGGTAGTATATAAAATAGCAATTAAAAGGAGTGCTAATCCCGCAGATTTACGAGCGTCTTTAACTTTCTTTACGGTAAAGAATCTAACGATTACATGGGGTAATCCTGCAGTACCTACCATTAACGCCAAGGTTATTGCAAACACATCGGTTAATGATTTTGAACCGTTTGTATACTCATTAAAGCCGAGTTCAGTAGAAAGGCCATCTAATTTATCCAATAAAAAAGTTCCTGAACCATCATTTAATGTAGAGCCCATACCTAATTGAGGAATAGGGTTTCCCGTCATTTGTATCGAAATAAAAATAGCGGGTACCATAAAAGCGAAAATTAGAACACAATACTGTGCTACTTGAGTATAGGTTATTCCTTTCATTCCGCCTAAGACAGCATAAAATAGAACTATGATCATTCCAATGATTACACCAGTGTTGATATCCACCTGAAGAAATCTAGAGAAGACAACGCCTACACCACGCATTTGACCTGCTACATAGGTAAATGAAACTATAAGGGCGCAGATAACAGCAACAATACGTGCCGTTTTTGAATAATACCGATCACCTATAAAATCGGGTACGGTGAACTTTCCGAATTTACGCAGGTATGGAGCTAACAATAATGCCAGTAGCACATAGCCACCAGTCCAGCCCATTAGGTAAACAGAGCCATCATAACCTGCAAATGAAATTATCCCTGCCATTGAAATAAAGGAGGCGGCCGACATCCAATCTGCAGCAGTTGCCATACCATTGGCAAGAGGAGATACTCCACCACCGGCAACATAAAAATCTTTTGTAGAACCTGCTCGAGAATAAATTGCGATTCCTATATACAGAGCGAATGTGAGCCCTACTAAAATATACGTCCAAGTTTGAACACTCATTTGTTGGTTTTTTTTGTGGTTGGTTTTATATTGGCCTATTCGTTATAGCCGTATTTCTTATCTAGTTTGTTCATTAATCGAACATAGACAAATATGAGGATTACAAAAACATAAATTGATCCTTGTTGTGCAAACCAAAAGCCTAATTTAAAGCCGCCAATTTTGATAGAATCTAGCGCATCTTTAAATAATATTCCTGCTCCGAATGAAACTACAAACCAAATCGCTAAAAGTATAAATAGGTACCTTACGTTCTCTTTCCAATACGCTGAAGCTTTCTTTTGTTTTTCTGACATTTCAGTTTGTGTTATAATGTAGTAAATTAGGTAAAAAAGTTCAATTTGGCAGGTAAACAACGCCACTAGAAGAATCTTTTTTTGCTCCTGTAACAGATGAAAGTACATTTGTTTGTTGTTCAACCCTTAAGACACCCATTAAAGCAAACACTAATGCTTCCTTAAATTCTATTATGATTTTTTCGGGTATCATAACGTTGGTGGCTTCACCTAATTTCTGCTGTAGTGTTTCTATAAAGTACGTGTTTAAAGCGCCACCACCTGTAACTAATAAACTTTGTTTTTCACCATTGGTATTAAGCTTAATTTGCTGAGCTATTTTATCGCATATGTGATGAATGCTAGTGTGGAGTAAATTTTCAATGGAGTCATCGGTTTCTTCAACTATGGGAACCACTTCATCTAAAAACCACTCATAGCCAATAGATTTAGGGTGGGGTAGAAGGTAGTATTGAAGGTCATTTAAACGTTTAAGCATTTTTTTATTTATGATACCTTTTCTAGCTAATTTTCCATCATCATCATATTCTAAATCAACTTTTCTGGTAATATAGTTTAAGATCATGTTAGCAAGACCGATATCATAGGCTATTCGTTTTCCTTTTACCTCGAAAGAAATATTACTAATGCCGCCAAGATTTAGGCAAAAATCATATTCATTAAAAAATATTCGGTCACCAATTGGCACTAAGGGAGCTCCTTGGCCGCCTAGAGCAAGGTCGTTCGTTCTAAAGTCGCAGATTGTTTTATGACCGCTTGTATTTGCTAAATGCTGACCTGAACCAACTTGAAAAGTTAGTCCCATTTCTGGTCGGTGATGAGTGGTATGGCCATGACTGGCGATATAGTCAACATCTAGTTTGTCTTCTTCAATAAACAGCAATGCTTGTTCTCCTAACCATGTGCCATACGTATTATGTAGTTCAATTAGTTTTTCTGCGGATAAACCAATGGCATCTTTTAAGGTGTTCAACATTTCTGCATCGTAGGATACACTTTTGGTATCTTTAATGTCAAATTTCCAAGTTCCATTTTTCTCCCAAATATGACAATAGGCAAGGTCCAAGCCGTCTAAGGAAGTTCCTGACATGAGACCGATGATTTTATATACTTTCATTAGGGTAGAATTTTGAAGATGCTCTTTTATGTTCTAATTGAAATTTCAATTTTGTTATGTTAGAGAAACAGGAAGCTTTCCTTTAGCTTCAAAAGTTCCTTGAAAATGCTCGGTAGCTACATCTTGAAATTCCTTGAAATTTTGATAAACAATTACAGTAGCTACTGTATTTTTTGTTTTGAAAAATTTTAAAGCATACGGGTTTCCATAGTGATATAAGACCACTCTTTTCGACTGAATTATTTCATTTACAAAATCTATTTCCTGTTGAAGGAATCCGAAATTATTGTTAGGTTTAATTTGTGGAGGTGTAAGCAGTAAAAGTATTTCAGTTTCATTGACGATTTCATTTTGCATTTCTTTTATCGTAGCTAAAATCTCCTTTTCAGATTGGTCTGTACCATATCGTTTGAAAGTAAGGGTACAGAAATTCGATATTCTAAACTCCTTGATTTCTTTAACTGTACCGTTAAGAAAAGTTAGCGATTGCTCGGCAATTTTTCTATTAAGAGAACTAGGGTCAGTTAATTTTTCTGGTATATCTTTTCGCCCAATTGCTTTTACTTTTAAATTCCAGATGCGTTCAATGCTTTTATTAATTTGAGCTTCAGTTGCATTTTCTAATATCATTTGTATTCCATCCTCAATATGTTCGGCAAAACATAAAACGTCATTACCAGCATCGAAAGCTAGCCACTCCAATTCCCCTGGGGTTGTATAATTTTTTGAAACTGCATGCATGTTCAAGGCATCTGAAATCACCACGCCATCAAATCCCATTTCGTTCCTAAGTACACCGGTAATAATATCTTTATTAATGCTTGATGGTAGATTTGTATTATTAGTTAATGCAGGAACGGATAAGTGCCCTACCATAACCGAATCTACACCTTCATTTATCAATTGTTGAAAAGGATATAATTCATTGGCTAGCAATTCTGCTTTTGTTTTATCAATAACTGGCAACCCTAAATGCGAATCTGTTGCGGTGTCTCCATGACCCGGAAAATGTTTAATACTTGTAAGAACACCTTCACTTTGTGTTCCTTTTACATATGCAGTAGCTAATGAAACTACATTCTCTTTATCATCACCAAAAGAACGATAACCTATTACTGGATTATTAGGATTCGTATTAATATCAACTACGGGTGAAAGATTCCAATGTATACCCGCTACTTTACAATCTTGGGCAATTTGCTTGCCTACTTCAAAAGTCAGGTCTATATTTTTGAGATTAGCACCAAGTGTTATTGCGTAAGGATACTGAGGAGTATTTTCGATACGCATGGCCAATCCCCATTCTGCATCAATAGAAATTAATAGGGGATAGGTAGCTGCTTTTTGATATCTAATGATGAGGTTTTTTAATACCTCAAAACTGTTCTCATTTTTTATTACTTTTTTCTTTCCTTCGAAATTGGTAGCTGCACTAGCTCTTGAGTGAAAAAAGCATAAGCCGCCAACATGATGATTTGAAATTAGTTTTTCAAGCTGTTGTATTTCTTCTTCCATATCATTTATAAATGCTGCAGGCATAAATAACTGACCTACTTTTTCAGAAATAGAAAGTGATTTTAGTGCTTCCGAAGTTGATGGTATTTTATTCATTGGGAACTGTAGTTTTTTTACCGAAATCTGCTGGATAAGAAATGAATTTTAATAAAAATAAGGCAGGTAAGGCTGCAATAACAACCCAAACAAAAAAGCCATCATAGCCTAGCCATTGTTGTATGTAGCCGCTAACCATACCAGGCAGCATCATGCCTAAGGCCATGAATCCTGTCGCTATGGCGTAATGAGAGGTTTTCGATTTTCCGTCAGCAATGTATATGAGGTACATCAAAAATGCTGCAAACCCGAAACCGTAGCCAAATTTTTCAAAAATAACGGTAGCGGTTACGGCATAAACGTTGGTCGTATTAGTGACGGCCAGTACTGCATATAAAATGTTAGGAAGGTTTAAGGAAAGCACCATGGGTAACATCCATTTTTTTAAACCATCTCTTGATATTAGAATACCACCTAGAATTCCTCCTATGGAAAGAAATACAACCCCAGCGGTACCAAAAATGGTTCCAAGTTGTTCGGTTGAATAGCCAAGACCTCCTTTATCTGGAGTATCTAATAGAAAAGGAGAAGCCATTTTTACCAATTGCGATTCGCCTAAACGGTAGGTTAAAATGAAAGCTAATGCGATACCTATTCCTGGCTTTTTAAAGAATGAAGAAAATACTTCTAAAAACCCTTTAGGTTTTTCCTTTAGTTCTTCATTTGCAGATTCATATTTCGGAGTAACGAAAAAGTTTGCAACAGTCATGATCAACATCAAAAAAGCTGCTGCCGACATCGTAATGCTCCAAGCTTTGGTGTTATCACCATATTTGTTTTCCAAAAAGCCTGCTAGAACGACAATTAATCCTTCTCCTGTAACCATAGCCAATCTGTAAAAAGTACTTCGCATACCAACGAAAAAAGACTGCTTCTTTTCGGTTAATCCAAGCATGTAATATCCATCGGAGGCAATATCATTGGTTGCAGATGCAAAAGCGGCCATCCAAAAACAGGCTAATGAGGATATGAAAAACATGTTTGTCGGTAAGGTCAATCCAACCCCTAAAAGTGCTACAGCTATTAACAATTGCATAGCCAAAAACCATTTTCGCTTTGTGCTTTTTAAATCAACAAAAGGGCTCCATAATGGTTTTAATACCCAGGGTAAATATAAAATACTGGTGTACAGGCCGATATCTTCATTGCTTACGCCTAATTTCTTATACATAATCACTGATACTGTGACCACTAATACGTAGGGTAGACCTTGCGTGAAATATAGAACGGGCACCCATGCCCAAGCTCCTTTATCTTTTTGTATCATTTTTTGCAAGTTGCTTTATATTAATTATTGTCGGTTCAGTTTCAACACCATATACATCTATAAAACTAAGTGCTAAAAAGTTGTTTGATATTTGGTTTCTTGGAATTAGCAGTCTATTTGGGTTGCCATCTAAGAAAATCTTAAAAATTAATTTTTTAATAGGGTATTCGTCTTTTGTCTTACGACCAGATTTATAAAGTAACGCATAGCGCATATTCTTGGTGTCATCGAGATGAACAATAAAGTTTTTTTCGTTTTGTTCTTTAATGAATAATTGTGGTGTTTTTAATGTAGTCTTATTTGATAATGGGAAGGCGGGATTCAAAGCGGGTTGTTTGTAATACTTTTTATGAATGTATTCTACAACATCGTCATTATCGCTCATAAGAGATTTAGCACTGAACATAATATTGCCAGAAATCTGAGGTGTTTCTCTGGCTAGCTCTAATTGCATTGGTAATTCTTTTATATCGTCCCAGGCTTTATCACTGTTATTTCGAATTTTATAAGCTCCGTTTCCAATATACAGGTTCGTTTTGAAATTGTTTTTTGACCACCAATCAACAATAGTTTTGTATGATGCTACGGGTAAATCCATACTCCAATATACTTGTGGTGCCAAATAATCTATCCATCCTTTTTCCATCCAAAGTAATGGGTCTGCATATAAATCTTCGTAGGTAGTTTGCCCAGCTTTGGTGTTTGAACCTTTAGGGTCTGTTGAGTTATTTTTCCAAACTCCGAACGGACTAATACCAAACTGAACCCATGGTTTTATCGACTTAATTGTTTCATACGATTGTTTTACTAAAGAATCAATATTGCTACGTCGCCAATCATCAATTGTCTGATCTTTTTTAGCATAGGATTCAAAGGCAATAGAATCATTAAAAACTTCATCTTTGATTTTATACGGATAAAAATAATCATCAAAGTGGATGGCATCAACATCATAGTTTGATACAATTTCAGCAATGATATTTGAAAAATGGTTACGAACTTCAGGTAACCCAGGATTGTAATAATTCTTTTTGCCATAATGCACCATCCATTCAGGGTGGGTGCAATAATCATGAGATTCGGCAAGTACTTCGAAATTTTCATCAAAAGTTGCTCGATAGGGATTTAGCCACGCATGAAATTCCATTCCTCTTTGGTGAGCTTCTAATATCATCCACTCAAGAACATCGGTGTTCCATTGCGGTGGAGTTCCTTCTTCTCCAGTTAAAAATCGTGACCAAGGTGCGTAGTCTGATGCATAAAAAGCATCACCAGCAGCTCTTACCTGTACAATAACCGCATTGTAATTCTCTTTCTGATAAAAATCTAAAATCTTTAGATAGTCGGCTTTCTGTTTTTCAGTGGTATCATTACCGTTCTTTGGCCAATCGATATTAACGACAGTTGCAATCCAAACACCTCTAAATTCAGTTTTAGGATGTTTTTCATAGGTCTTAAAAATGCCGCATGAATTAAATAGAACTAAAATAAAAAGGAAGGGTGTGTATTTTGACATAGTATTAAAAAAGGCCCATTTTACTACTAAAATAGGCCTTTTTATACAAGATTAAATGTTAGTTGAATTTATGTCTTACAAAAGCTTCCATGGCAGCATAAGATGATAAGCCCAACGCTTTGTATTTATTTGCAGTATTGCGGTTTCTTTCTTCTGCACGCATCCAAAATTCTCTTGAATCATCGCCTTGAAACATTACCCCATCTTTTTGAGTTTGATGACAGAAAATGGCATGTCTTTTCTTTAAAACTTGCCCAGGACTCATAGGTACCGCCATTTCAATTTCGTTGATATCCCACTCGTGCCATGCACCTCTATACAACCACAACCAGCAGTCTTTCATAAAGGATTCGGATTTTATTTCTTCACAAGCTGTGAATACTGCGTCTAAACATACCTTATGTGTGCCATGTGGGTCTGCCAAATCGCCAGCGGCATAAATTTGATGAGGTTTTATTTTCGAAATTATACCTACTACCAAAGCAATATCTTCTTCCGATAAATTCTTTTTCTTAATGGTGCCCGTTTCATAAAAAGGTAAATCTAAAAAGTGAACATTACTATCTTGTAAGCCCATATACCTGGTTGCAGCATAAGATTCACCTCGTCTTATTTTACCTTTTAGATTACGAACTTCTGGCGAGTCTATTTTAGTTTCGTTTTTATCGGTAATCGATTTTATGATTTTTTTAGCCTCATCTGATGGATGAATCTGCAAGGCTATTTCTGCGTACTTTCTTGCATCGGTATCAGATACCGCTATATTTCCCGAAGTCTGGTATACGATGTGTACTTCGTGCCCTTGTTCTACAAGTCTATCAAATGTACCGCCCATAGAAATAACATCATCATCTGGGTGTGGGCTGAATATGATAACCCGCTTTTTAGCTGGCGTAGCACGTTCTGGTCTGTTCGTATCATCTGCATTTGGCTTACCACCAGGCCAACCAGAAATAGTATGCTGTAGTTTATTGAACATTTTAATGTTAAGGTCGTAAGAATCTTCTAAAGCTAGAAGGTCTGCCATGCCATTATCATTATAGTCTTTATCTGTTAAGCTTAAAATAGTTTTGCCAGTAGTTTCGCATAGCCAAACCATTGCTTTGGCTTTTAAATCTTCATTCCATTTACAGGCATCTACCAGCCAAGGTGTTTTATTACGTGTAAGTTCGCTACCTGCTCCTGTATCTAATACAAAAGTACAGTTGTCATGGTGCTGTAGATAAGTCGCCGGTACATGCGAAGAAACTTCTCCCTCAATAGTTTTTTTAATTATATCGGCTTTGTTCTGTCCCCAACCTAATAGAACAATACGTTTTGCCTTTCTCACGGTTGAAATACCCATGGTAATTGCTTTTCTGGGTACATTGTCTATACCTAAAAATGAAGGTGCGGCATCAACGCGTGTTATATGATCTAAGGTTATAACCCTAGTACCCGAGTTAAAGTGTGATCCAGGCTCATTGAAACCTACGTGACCTGTTCTGCCTATACCTAATAATTGAAAATCGAGACCGCCATGTTCTTTTATTTTTCGTTCATAACTTAGACAATATGCTGTTGTGTCTTCATTACTCACTGTGCCATCTGGAATATGGATATTTTTTTCAGGAATATCTACATGGTTGAATAGATGCTCATGCATGAAGTAAAAATAACTTTGAATGTTATTTGGCTCCATTGGTAGATACTCATCTAAATTAAAAGTAACCACATTATTAAAACTCAAACCTTCTTCTTTGTGCATGCGAACCAACTCTTCATACACCCTTATAGGTGATGATCCTGTTGCTAACCCTAAAACGCAATTTCTTTTTTGACCTTGCCTTTTCTTAATTAGACTAGCAATCTCATGAGCCACTTCAATAGATGCCTTGTTGGAATCTTGAAAGATTACATTGTGAATTTTTTCGAATCGTGTTTCTTCAAACTGTCCAATGGGTTGATGGCCAATGTCGATTTTAGTGTCTTTAACGGCGTTTTTCATAAGATTGAAATGAGATTTTAGGTTTTTAAATCATGCAAATATATGCGTTATTTTGAATTAATGCAGTTTTTTGCAGCTAATTATGCATTTATTTGCTGTTAATTAATATTTATATGATGTTTGTATTACATTGACGACATAAAACAGCAAATGAATAAAATTGCTATATTTGCTCATATTATTACTAAAAGGTAACAAATTCATGCTTAAAGAGGAGCGTCAACAAACTATTTTAAATGAGGTAGATCTTCATAATAGGATTTTAATAACAGATATAGCTGAGGCTTTAGATGTATCCATTGATACCATTAGGCGTGATGTAAAAGAATTAGACGCAGATAATAAATTACGAAAAGTTCACGGTGGAGCTATTTCTATGGGTTATATGACCAATAGTGCTAGAAATACCAATATTTATAAAATTGAAGAGAAGGCAGCCATTGCTGCAAAAGCGGTTAGTATGTTGCGAGATGGTGCAGTTATATTTATAGATGGAGGTACAACTTGTATGGAACTTGCACGTATTATTCCTGAAAATTTAAATCTTACTTGCTTTACCATAAGTTTGCCTGTTGCGATGGAATTATCTCATAAGGCGAATATCAATGTAATTTCGATTGGAGGTCAAATTTCAAAGGAAGCGCAAATATCTATTGGCGCTAATGCAATTCATCACCTTTCAGAAGTACGGTTCGATTATAGTTTTATTGGTACAGGGTATGTTGATGCTGTATACGGCCTAACTGAGTTTGATTGGGATATAGTTCAAATTAAGAAAGCAGTCATAAAAGCATCTAAGAAAACGGTTTTATTGTCTATTTCTGAGAAGTTAAATTCTCAGCATCGCTATAAAACATGTGACATCAATTCTATTAATACAATGATAACCGAATTGAAACCTAAAGACAAACTGCTTAAGCCCTTCAAAAATCACGATATAAAAATTATATAATTATATGGATTATAAGAAAATTACAGAAACCCCATCTAATCATGAGAATTTGGAGTTGATGGATACACAGACCATTTTGCAAAAAATGAATGAGGAGGATCAAAAGGTTGCATCTGCAGTGAAGAAGACCATACCACAAGTTACTAAATTGGTAGATGAATTGGCGAAACGTTTTGAAATGGGTGGTAGGTTGTTTTACATTGGTGCGGGTACTAGTGGGCGTTTGGGGATTTTAGATGCATCAGAAATTCCACCAACTTTTGGTATGCCACATGAACGTGTAATCGGATTAATTGCAGGCGGAGATACAGCTATAAGAAAAGCAGTTGAAAATGCAGAAGATGCTACCAAACAAGCTTGGGTAGATTTAATGACGCATGATATTACTAAGAATGATGTTGTTGTGGGTATTGCTGCTTCCGGTAGTACACCCTATGTTATTGGTGGATTGGAAGATGCGAAAAAGAATGGAATACTAACTGCTGCAATAACTAATAATCCTGGTGCTCCGATTGCAAGAATAGCAGATATCCCTATCGAAATTAATGTTGGTCCTGAGTTTTTAACGGGTAGTACTAGAATGAAAAGTGGTACATCCCAAAAACTCGTTTTAAATATGATTTCTACCGCCTTAATGATTAAAATAGGTAGGGTAAAGGGTAATAAAATGGTAAACATGCAACTAAGTAATGATAAGTTGGTAGACCGTGGTACCCGATATATTATGGAAGGTTTAAATATCGACTATAAGGAAGCTGAAAAATTATTAAAAAAACACGGGTCTGTGAAATTGGCTTTAGATGCCGGTAGGGCATAGATTTTCAGATTTGTATTAATAAACGCATTAATCTAAACTAGTTAGATTAATGCGTTTTTATTTTAGCAATTATTTTATGGGGATTAATTTATAAATTCCTTTCCCTTCAACAGCCACATAAATCAAACCATCTGGACCTTGCTTTACAGCGCGAACTCTTCCAAACCCATCCATTAATTTTTCACGTGCAATAACTTTGGTGCCGTCTAAAACTAATCTCTCTAAATATTGAAAGGCCAAAGAGCCTACTAATAAACTTCCTTTCCAGTCGGTATACTTATCAGAAGTAACATATGCCATGCCGCTGGGCGCTATAGAAGGCACCCAATAATGAATAGGTTGTTCCATGCCTTTCATTTCTGTTTTGTCTGTAATGGGAGTGCCACCATAATTAATTCCATAGGTTACCAATGGCCAACCATAATTAGCGCCTTTTTTTATAATATTTATTTCATCGCCACCTCTTGGGCCATGTTCATTGTCCCAAATTTCTCCAGTCTCAGGATGTTTAATTAAACCTTGAGGATTACGGTGTCCATAACTATATATTGCTGTTTTTGCACCTTCAACACCAACAAACGGATTGTCTTCAGGAATTCGCCCATCATCGTATAAACGATAAATTTTTCCGCCGTCTCTTTTAATATCTTGAGGGTTTATGTCTCTATCTCCACGCTCACCTATAGAAAAGTATACATAACCCTCGTTATCAAAGACAATTCTTGAGCCGAAATGTTGACCTTTTGTTGTGTTTGGCACTGCTTTGTAAAGCAGTTCTTTATTTGTTAAAGAATTATTTTTCAGCTTGGCTCTCATTAGAGCTGTGTGTCCTCCTTTTTCATCTCCTTCAGCTGATGCATAAGTGAAATAAATCCATCCATTTTTTTCATAATTAGGATGCAATTCAATATCTAAAAGTCCGCCTTGCCCACGTTGATAAACTTCCGGAATATTACCGATTATCGATTTTTTTCCATTTGAAAAATGTATCAATTTTCCTTCTTTTTCGGTAATTAAAATACTTTTATCAGGAAGGAAGGTGAACCCCCATGGAAGCTGTAGCTCATCGACGAACAACTCTGCTTTGAAATTATGTTTTTTAGGCGTATTTACTTTATTTTCAGCATTTTGCGCACAAGAAAAATTAAGCGTTACAGCGAATAAAAGATAAAAGATGATACTATTTTTCATATTGATACGTTAGAAATATATTAAAGGACATTTGATTATTTAAAGATAAGATATAAGTATAAAAAATTACACCAAAGAACAGTAAAGATCCCAAATCGCTATTGTTCTTAAAAACGAAACTTAACCTATGCTACCAAAAAAACAGCGGTTTACGCTGTATGTACTTTTTCTGATTGTTATTTCAGTTATCGGTACTACGGCAATTGCCAACTCTAAGGTAAGTACCCTATACGAGGAGGTGGCCCATGTAATCAAAAAGACTGTTTCGATTACATCCAACAAGCAACCTAGTTTAGAGAAGAAAATTAATGTTACAGGTAAGTCTAGTTTGGCTGCGCCAGTAATGTTTGCAACCATTATTCAAGGTGCAGATGATATTGATAATTGTGATGACAATGGTTTTACGGTAGCACGTTTTAACCTTTGTGGTGATTTTGATGATCGCATCATAAGTTTGTCAGGTGGAACATATAGCTCTGTTTCATGGCAAATTTTAGGCGGATCATGTAGTCCAGATGTAAATACAGAGTGCCCTAATACAGGTTCTTGTTATACACCAGTATCAGGAGGTCAAACATTCGCGTTAGATGCAAGTGCTGTTCCTTCTACCACTGGTGCAGAATACAGGGTTATTGCAGACGGGCAAACGTATTACTTTAAAGTTAAGAAAAGTACCATTACACAGACTGTTGTGAAAAATGATTATATCTGTGGTGTAGCAGGTAGAATTCAAATTACGAACTTATCTAGTGCATATGAATTTAGTATGGACAGCGGTAGTGGTTTCGGTGCTTGGCAAGGTCCAATATTCTCAAATTTGGCGCCAGGAACATTTAATATTAAAGCTAGATTAAAAAATACGGCAAACACATGTGAGTACCCTTATGAACCTATAGTAATAGAAGAGAAGGAGATAGAAATTTCCGCTACTTTTACAGATGCACTATGTAGTGGTGATACGGGTAGTATTACGGTAACAGCATCTAACGTTCCAGGTCCTTATAAATATACATTGTTAAATTCTAGTGGAGTTGCCCAAGAATTTACCGCTTTTGTATCTACTAATCCCTACACATTTTCTGCTGTAGGTTTTGGAACATATACAGTACAAGTAGAAACACAACAATGTACAGGAGACCCTTTAAATGGAATCAACCCTCCAAGACAAAATGTTGATACAAGCGGAAATCCTCTAACCATTGGTGCCGGTGCTTCGGCTCTAGATGCCTCTACTGAGGTAAATAGTAGTTTTGGTTGTTCTAATATTTCTAGTGTAGATATTATTTTAAATACAACAGGTGGTTCTGCTCCTTATACTTTTACGGTTAATGGAGGACCGGTACAACCATCTTTTGGTAATGCTTCTACAGATTCAGGAACAACAACCTATACGGTAACAACAGATGGTACATATGATTTTGTCATAACTGATAGCAATGGTTGTATTATTAATGCTTCTTCTGATGTAGAAACGCTTTTACCTCCAGATATAACTGTTGCTGGCATTGACGGTACTTGTAGTAATGGAGGTGCAAAATTAGACTTCGCCATAAATAATGGTAGGGGCTATAATATATCTTTTAGAGAAAACACTTCTGAGCCGTGGGTCAGTACACCACAAATTTCAGTAGCGGCAGGTACGTATAATGATATTGAAGTAAGATATCAACAAGGTGGTTTTGAATGTACATTAGACTTGCCATCAATTACGGTAACTACCGTAGGTTCTTTGACAGGTTCTGCAAATAAAATTTCTGACGTTACATGTATCAGTTCTGGTACGAATGGAGGGCAAATTGATTTTGTAGGTCCTTTTTCAGGAGGGTCTGGTGGTGGATACGTTTTTAGTATTGATGGTGTTAACTTTACAGGGACTACCTCATATAGTGGTTTATCGGCAGGGATTTATACACCAATTATTCGTGATGCGGGTGGGTGTCGCTTAGAACTTACAGCTATAGAGATTTTAGATGTAGATCCACCAACAAATTTAGATTTTGTACAAAGTAATATTAGTTGTTCAGCAGGTACTTCAGATGTTCAGTTGACACCAACTAGCAATGCAGCTATCAACAGGTATGAAATAATTAGTCCGGCTTATTTTGATAATGGTAATAATGACACATTCACAGGGCTATTAACATCTCAAGCATATATTTTTCAAATAACGGATGTTAATGGTTGTACGTTTACAGAGGGTTTTAGACCTATTGTTTTGAGTTCAATTCGTGTTCGTGTAAAATCAGGTGGCGATTTAAGAGTTTGTAATGGCGCTACAGATGGTACGGGAACATTTATTATCGACGGATTCGCAAATAACTATACATATGATATAAATGGTGGTTTATTTACTGGTGGTCCACAGAGTGACACTGAAGTAGTTCTTCCATTATCTGGAGCAGGTACCTATACTATTACTATAACAGATGCTGATACTGGTTGTACAGATACTGCCTCTTTCGATATTCAAGATGCTCCTGTTTTAGACTTATCTACTAGTGCTGTTACGCCAATGAGTTGTGCAAATGGCAATTTAGGCGCTGTTAGAGCAACAGCAACAGGCGGATGGGGAGCATACAGATATACGTTAACCCCACCAACCGGACCACAAATTGGTCCAAAATCAGGAAGAAGTTTTAGTAATCTTTCTGCTGTTGGAACCTATACCTTATCTGTAGAAGATGCTGAAGGTTGTACAGATACTTTTTCTTTTGATTTAAATCCTATTGACGCTCCGTCTGTTTCTTTAGACGGACCGGCATCTGATTTTTGTTATGTGGCTGGAGTGGGTGCAACGGTAGCGGTAACTTCAACTGCAGGAACAGCAGCTGTAGGCACGCATCAATATAGAATTAACGGCGGAATATTGCAGGCGGGTGCTTCTTTCTCTGGACTTGCACCTGGAAATTATACTATTGAAGTTGTTGATGGAAATGATTGTTCTGACAGTATACCTGTAACTATAGAACCACAATTAAGAGTTAATACTAGTATCGATACTGAAATACCTTGTGGTGGAGCCCCTGGTCAAATTAGAGTAATTGTTAATGGAGGGTACACTTCTGGAGCAGGTCCAAAACAATATCAAGTTAGTGCTGATGGCGGGACTACATTTGGAGCCACGATTCCACTAACATCAAACGATTTTTTATATGCTACTACAGTTCTTGGTGATTATGTTTTTAGAATAACCGATAATAATTCTACAAGTAGCGGATGTGTTGCAAACTCTGTTTCGATTACATTAAATCCGCCTCAGAATATTGCAGCGGCTTCTTATGTTGCCAGACCAGTAAGTTGTAGCTCAACTAATAATGGTGCTGTTACAATTATACCTGATGCAACTAGTGGAGTACCACCGTATGAGGTTAATTTTAACGGAGGAGGTTGGGGAACCCAAACAGTTTTTTCAAACTTAACCGTAGGTACTTACTCGTACATCGTTAGAGATGCAAGAGGTTGTGAGACAGTTGTCGATAGTTTTGATATTTTGTTAGATACAACTCCACCTCCTGCTACAACAATTACCGAAGTACCAGCTACTTGTAGTGGTAGTGGTCCTTTTAGTGGCGGTATAAGTGTAGATGCTGTTTCTGATGGAACTCCTAATTTTGATTTTATAATAGAAGATAATACAGGGGTAGAGATTACACGTAGAGAAAATGTAGACCTTTCTTCATTGCCTTTACAAATTTTAGATCCTAATCTTGTTACAGGTAATTATACCATTATAACAATCGATGCTAATGGATGTACAGATATTGACACGGTTACAATTACTTCCAATGAGGTGGTAATTACCCCGATACCGCCTCCAGCGCCTTTAGATTGTGATGATAGTACCTTTACCTATGCGGTAAGTGTTAGTGGTGGATCAGGTTCATACCAGATTAGATTACTAGATAATCCAACTTTTGGTAACCTAAATGATATACCATCCACAAACGATCATACTTTTAGTAATACTAGCGATGGTATTCAGTATGGTGTAGCATACACTGTTGTTGTTTTAGATGTTGTGACTAATTGTACCTATGAGCAAGAAATCCCTCCTTTAGATGGTCCTTCGACATTAAACGTTACGGCCAATTCTACTCCTGGAGCTTGTGATGTTAATAGAAATGGTGAGATAGCATATGAAATAACAGGCTACAGTATTGGTGATAATTTGCGAATAGAATTGATTAATAATGAGGATGGTTCTCAGATAACACTTCAAAATTCTATAACAACTACGGGTATACCATATAATGATTCATATCCTGAATTACCTGGTGAATACCAGATTTTGGTGACCAATTTAACAGATACTTGTACTGATGCCGCATCAGTAATTATAAATCAGAATTTACCTAGTATAGACATTCTATCTGAGGTACCAGCAAATTGTAACGCTTTAGGACAAATAACTGTTCAAGGGCGTGGTGGTTCAGGAGGGCCTTTTGAATTTGCTTTTATGGATAATGGTATGATACCAACATACCCAGCTGATTACACGAATGAAACAACTTTTGTTGCACCAGAAGGTGACTATGATGTTTACGTTAGAGATATTTCAGGGTGTACTTCATTCGACATCGCAACAGTTATCTTGTTACAGCCAGATTTACCTGTACCTACATTTTCAGTAATAAATCAATGTGATCCGACGTCAACAGCTTTTGATATTACAGTTCGGGTGCCGAGTTCAGTAAACACGCCACGATTTACATTAGGCGGAGATGAGCAATTACCATCAATAGTAGGGTCAAATTGGGAATATACATATACTGTAAGTAGTCCTGGAGATTATGTAGTAGATGTGATTGATGCGAATGGTTGTACAAGCCAAGGTACCGCTACTGTATATGACTTTTTATCTGCTACAGGTGATTTTGAGACTGATAGTACCTGTAATGATGCAGATGGTGAAATACGTATAGGTACAAACGGAGGTAGTGGCGATTTTAGCTATGTTCTAACAGGAACTGATTACAATTCTGTTGCAGTAGGCCCAGTTACTCAAATAAATGATCCTTTGTTCATTGGGTTAGCTCCGGGTAATTATGAAGTTTTAATAACAGACCGTATTGTAAATGATGGTTCTGGATTTTGTGAAACTACTGTTTCTAATATTATTTTAAATCAGGCCGCACAACCGGTCTTCATTTCAGAAGAAGCGGTTGATATTAGCTGTAGAGATGAAAATGATGGCTCTATAGAAGTTGTAGTAGGTCCTGCAAATGCACTAGTTCCTTTTACTTCGCAAGATACTCCTATAACTTATATTTTAAATAACCTTACAACGTCGACTGAACAAGATAGAAATACAACAGGGTCTTTTGCTGGATTACCTGCTGGTGATTATCAAGTTCAAGTAGTAACAGCTCGTAATTGTGAAGTTTTGTCTGCAGTACATACTATAAATAATCCGTTAGATTTTAGCATTACAGCTAGTGCTCCAGACTTTACTTGCGAACCAGGTGCTAATAGATATAGTTCAACTATTATTACAGTGGGTATTATTGATGTAGGTACCGTAGGTTCTGGATATCAATATAGTATTACAGGTTTTTCAAACTATCAAACTGGTAATACTTTTGAAATAGTAGATAATGGTTCTGCGCAAGACATTACCGTTTATGCAATAGATGGCAATGGTTGTCAAACAACTTTTGATGTGCCGACAATCAATCCGCCGACAGATGTAATTCCTACGATTGTTGAAATCGATATTTTAAACTGTAGAGATGATGAGCGTGTGCGTATTGAAGTAAGTGGAACAAATGATTTTACTGTGAATACGGTATCTGTTGCTCCCGTTTCTGCAGTTACAAATGCATCAGGCGCGAATTATGTTGATGTATATCTATCAGATGTTGGTGACTATTTATTTGAAATAACCGATAATACTGTTGGGTGTACATATCCAATGCCGGTTCACACGGTTAATCAACCTATAGTGCCTACAGCTTTAATCAGTGAGGCCAAGCCTGTAAGTTGTGCTGTTCCAGGTAACGATGGGGCTTTGTTTATTACTGTGGGTGATTATTCGGGAACATATAGCTATCAGGTTTATGAGGCTACCGATGTTTCGAGGTCTACAGTATTGGCTTCAGGTAGTTTTGATACAACTAATTACCCTGATAGTAATAGCGATGAAGCTCGTATTGAAAACTTGCCAGGAGGTAATTTAATAGTAGATATCGTTTCAACGGGTATGCCGTTTTGTTCTGCGACAAGTAATGTTGCGAATATTAGAACTCCGAACGGTCCACTTCAAGTAACTGCTGAATCTATAGGTAATGTAAGTTGTACCAATGATACTGGTGAAATAAATGCTACAGGAACTGGTGGTTGGGATACTACACCTTATGAATATAGGTTGTTGATGAGTACTGACAATGGTGCTACCTATGCGACAGAAATTAACGCATTCTCAAATGCTAATGAATTTACGGGTCTATCCTTTGGGTTCTATGAAGTAGAGATTAGAGATGTTGAAGGCTGTACGAGTACAGTTGAAATAGAATTGGAAGAAGTTCCACAAATTATTGCTGGTATTAGAGAACCACAAAGTCTTGATTGTCCTAATGGTAATAATGCTGTTCTTGAAGCTTATGATATAACTTCTGGTGATGTTTTGACAGCTATTGCAGGGGCTAGTGGTGGCTTTGCAGGTGCTGGGTATAATTTTACCTTACTTTATTTGAATGGTAATGATAATACAGATGTAGTTTCGCAAAGTGGACTTCAAAATACACCAACGTTTGTTGGAGATAGTGGTGGTTATATCAGTGCTGGTTGGTATGCTATAGAGGTATCTTCTAGCTTTGGCTGTTCTTTTGTAACCGATGCCTATTTCGTTAACCCACCGCCGCCAATTCAACCTTTATTAGTACAGACAAGGGTGCCTGGTTGTGGTGGTGATGGTGAGATGAGGTTGACAGTTGAAAATCCGGATCCATTATTTACCTATGAATACTTGAGAGTAGAAAACGGAGTAACTCTTGGAACCTATATACCTATGACTGGAAATTCAGTTACTGTTTCAGGTGTTGAGGGAATAACATATCAATTTGATGTAAGAAAGGTAAACTCAGCAGGAGCTTGCCCAGCTATACGCTCTAATGGTATAACAATGACCAATGCAACGGGTATTACTTTATTGCCGAATTTACCAGATGATATTTCTTGTGCTTCAGAGCTAGATGGTAGAATTGAGTCATTTGTAAACGGTGGTGTAGGTGAAGACTTATTTTACCTTTACGATGGTAATCCAGTAGATGCCTTTAATCCATCAGCGACAGCTACCTTGGTAAGAGGTCCTCAAGAAAACGGAACTTTTGAAGCACTACCAGAAGGATCAAGTTATTATATTGCGGTAACCAGTGGTGCTACTTGTATGGATATTGCAGGTCCGTTTGAAATCATTAGACCAGAACCTATAATTTTTGATGCTGTACCTACCAATGTAAGCTGTAATGGAGAAGAAGACGGTACTATTACTGTTTCGGTAAGTAATGGCGGAGTTGGTTTGATTCAATTTGCTATAGCACCTAACTTCAATGATTTCTTTAGTGATGCAGATAATCCTGGGGTTTATACATTCGATGAGCTAGCAGCTGGTACTTATGAGATTTTAATACAAGATGAGAATGGTTGTTTTGAAAAAGATTTCATTACTGTTGAAGAGCCTGATCAGTTACAAGTAATTAATATCAGTACAACTCCAGAGCTTTGTATTGGAGCCAATAATGGGTCTGTCGTATTCGATATCGCTGGTGGCACACCTTTTAATGATGTCTTAGTGAGCGCTACTCCATATTTTGAATATAAGATTGAAATGGTTGATCCAATAGACGAAACAGGTACTGCTATATTTGCTCCTTACAACGGGGAGATTATTGAAGATTTACAAGGTGGGGCGTCTTATGTTATTTACGTACAAGATGTTAATTTATGTTCAACTTCTGAACTTTTCACCATAGATATTGGTGTAGATTTAACCTCAGAACCACAAGTACAATACGGTTGTGAGGGTATTTTTCCGACTAGTACCACTACTATACAAATGATGGATGATGGATTGCTTCCTCAACTCATGTTCGCTCTAGATCCTTTTGATCCAACAGATGCGATTAGTTCTAATGCTACAGACGAGTATGTATGGGGCGATTTACCTGCTGGTGACCATATAGTGTATGTTTATCATGAGAATGGTTGTACCAACAGTGTAGAATTTAATATTGAAAGCTATGAGCCTTTAAGTCTAGCTGTTGATAAAACCGGACCTAATGAGGTGGTTGCTTCTGCCGCAGGGGGTTATGGTGAATATGAATTTTTCTTCAATGGAGAATCTTATGGTGAAGAAACAACATTTACCACCAATGAAAGTGGTATGGTGAATGTTAGAGTAGTAGATGCTAGAGGTTGTGTTTTGGAACTAATTGTACCTTTCGAATTTACAGGAATGTTAGAGTTCCCTAATTTCTTTACGCCGGATGGAGATAATTTAAACGATATATGGTCTCCTAAAAACAGAGGTCTTTTTGCTGGGGTAAGTGTTAAAATTTACGACCGTTACGGTAGAGTTGTGGCCATTTTAGATGAAGTAAGTGGTTGGGATGGTACTTATGAAGGTAGAGAAGTGCCCACAGGAGATTACTGGTATGTTGTAAATGCCAATAGTAATGAAATAAGATACGTAGGCCATTTTACCTTATATAGATAATCATAGATAATTATAGAAAAGGAGATACAAATTGTATCTCCTTTTTTGTTTTTAATAGAATTGGTAGTCTATAAATGTAAGCCCAATCTCTATTACACTTTAAAAACAATCCTTTTTAGGTACATTTGATAGACAAACAGAGCTATTGTTGATGAAGTATATTTTATATATTCTTTTATTGGTTATTTTTCAGAGTTGCGCTTCTCAAGCTAAGCCGACTCTGGTAGATTCAGAAATGGAAACCAATGTAAAGGAGAATCTTGCCTATTACCTATATTACCCAGAAGATTACCTTGAAGAGCCCGAAAAGAAGTTTCCGATTCTTTTATTTCTACATGGCGGTGGTGAATCTGGGGATAGCTTAATTAACGTTAAGCGAAATGGTCCTCCAAAATTAATTGTTCAGGGAAAAAAATTCCCGTTTTTAATACTTGCACCACAGAATCCTGATGCGAAAAAGTGGTGGAATACCAGAGCCGTTAAACAATTACTAGATTCAATTGTAGAAGGAAATCGAATCGATAAAAATAGAATTTACTTAACGGGTTTAAGTAGAGGAGGAGGGGCGGCATGGGAAATGGCCGTGCAATACCCAGAAACGTTCGCAGCTATGGCTGTGGTTTGTGGAATGACACCTTTACCTTATGCATCATGGATTAATAAGAGAATGCCAATTTGGGTATTTCATGGCGAAAAGGACAAGTCGATTCCTATTGAAGAATCTGAAACTATGGTTGCCAAGCTTAAGGAAATGGGGTATGAAGTATTATTCACAAAATACCCGAATGTAGGGCATAGTGCATGGATCAAAGCATATGAAACTGAGGCGTTATATGATTGGTTTATGAAACAAGAATTAAAATAGGTATAGCTCTTAATTATATGAAGAATAAGGTAAATTTAAAATACATCATATTTTTAATTATATGCTTATTGATGATATATGGAATTTGGTATTTTAATAATTCAATTAAAACCTCAGAATATATTAATCCTGAAATTGTAGCTACACATTATAACGGTGCTAATTTTGTAGCATCAGAAACCTGCTTGGAATGTCATGCAGATATTTATAATTCTCACTTAAAAACTGCTCATTTTAATACGTCATCAACTGCAGAAAAGGAACATATTAAAGCAAGTTTTAATGAAGGCACTAATGAATTGAACTTAAAAGGAGTCAAACTTAAAATGTTAGAGGAAAATGATGAATATTTTCAGGTGTCACAGCCAAAGTTTGGAGATGTCAGTACTACTAAATCAAAGATTGATATTGTTGTTGGTTCTGGGGTAAAGGGTCAAAGCTATCTTAGTTGGCAAGATGAGTATTTAATACAGTTACAAGCCTCATATTTTCAACCTACAGGTTCATGGGTCAATAGTCCAAATTTTCCAGACTATTCACTTAATAGAAAGGTTGATGACAATTGTCTAAAGTGTCACGTAACTTTTGCGAAGAATGAAAGCGAATCAGGAATTGGAAATTCTTATGACCGCTCTAAGATGATTTTGGGTATTGATTGTCAACGTTGTCATGGGCCATCTGAAAAGCATGTTAAATATCATCGTGAAAACCCAGAAACAGTTATTGGAGAATTCATTGATAGCTATGAATCGTTTACTAGGCAACAAAGACTAGACGCTTGTGCAGTTTGCCACTCTGGTTTGCAAGGGCAACAAATAAGGGGTAATCCTTTTTCATTTTTAGCTGGTGACACATTGTCTTTGTACTCAAAAAACTATAAAAATGTAAATTCTAAAATAAAATTAGATGTACATGGAAATCAAATGGGGCTTTTGAGTGAAAGCGAGTGCTTTGTGAACTCACCAAATATGGACTGTTTAACGTGCCACGACCCTCATAAAAATCAAAGAGCAGATACGAATATTTTTAATTCAAAATGTTTGACTTGCCACGAGTCGAATAAGGTTAATAGTGTAGTTATAAGTCATATTCACAATAACCAACAGAATTGTGTTTCTTGTCATATGCCTTTAGTGCCTTCTGAGGTGATGAAGTTGAAGTTGGAAAATGATTTTGAAGAGATCCCCGTTTACATAAGAACTCACCTTATAGGTGTTTATAATTAGTATAGTTGTTAAATATTAAGCAAAAAAAGAGAGGCTGAAATTATATTTTCAACCTCTCTTCAACTAACAAAAAAATAATTAACTCAAATTTTAATACGCAGGATCTTGTGTTAAGGTTGGTTGACCTTCAATTGACGATCTATCGATTGCCTCTATCGGAATTGGGAAGAATTCATTTTTCCCAGCTACAAAAGACCTTCCTTGTAAGTAAATTCTTTGTTGAGATTCACTAGCGATATACGCATTAAGTGTTTCAGCAGCGATACCCCAACGTTGTAAATCAAAGAATCTGTGACCTTCTAAAGCAAATTCTAAACGTGTTTCAAAACGTACTGCTTTTCTAGCTGTTACAGGATCGGTCCAAGCTGCATCATATGTTGCGATATCATAATTTGCTGCTGGTGTACCCGCTTCTATAGTAAAGTCGTTACGATCGGTTCCTTGGGTTGCTAATGGTACAAAACCTTCAGGATTTGCTGCTCTAGTACGAATTGCGTTAACTAAAGTTCTAGCTCTTTCTAAATCACCTAATTCAACTTCTGCTTCGGCCAACCATAAATAAATCATATCTAATCTCATGATTCTGTAGTTGTTTGCAGAAAGGTTTCCCCAACCACCTTGACCAAAAGCTTCTGGTTCAGCCACATGCTTCATTGAGAAGTATGGCCCGGCATAAGACAGGTCACGTACAAAATCGGTTTGATAAATTTTAAACCCTTTATATAAAATACCTGGACGACCAACTGAATGATCTAATCTTGGATCTAAAGTACCCGTGTATGTAGACAATGTGGTGGTTGCATCTGTATCAGATGAAACGTTTGTAGCATTGAACGTGTCTAACATAGGTAATCCATTTTCAGTTTTATAAGCGTTAACCAAGTTCTGTGAAGCTTGGTAAAACCCACAACATCCCCATGGATCAGTATAAGGATGTGCCAAACCTATACCTCTGTTAGCAGCATCGCCAGATGCACTACTAATCGCATATTGAACTTCAAAAATAGATTCCGTATTGTTACGAGTGGCTACTTTGAAGTTATCCTCAAATTTATCCATCAACTGAAATGGGCCATTATTAATAATATCGTCAAATATTACTTTAGCCTCTCCCATTTTTGCGGTATTAGGTGTACCATTAGCGGCAAAGCCTTGGTAAATTTTCGCTTTACCTAAAAATGCTTTTGCAGCCCAACTTGTTGGTCTACCAACATCGCCTTGTGTTGCAGGTAAAACTGCTGCTGCTGCCGCAAAATCTGCTTCAATTAAGGGCCAAATTTCCCTATCGTTAGGTATTTTTGTACTCTCTAAATCATTAAGTGAAAAAACCTCATCGCTAATATATGTTGGATTTCTCCACATTTTTCTAGCTTCCATATGAAAAAGACCTCTTAAGAATCTTGCCTCACCAGTAATCTGTGCTCTTCTTTCATCACTAATATCCTCTACCTCTGCTAGGGTAGTCAAAACGATGTTGGTTGCTGCCACACCTTTGTAGAGCCCTCTCCATTTATCTCTAATATGAATGTTGAACGATTGAAAATCGTACGCTTCAATAAAAGATTGTTCTGGTTGATCACCTGCATCGGTACCTTTTAAGGCATCATCAGAAGCAATGTTAAATACCCAGCTATGGATGTCATTGTGCCAAGTCTGACCTTGAAGACCACCACCTGGCACCATGGTATAGGCACCAATAAGAAGTCCTTCAACCCCATCTGAAGTAGCGACATCACTTTCGCTAAAACTGCCTTGCGGGTCACGTGTTAAATATTCATCACTACACCCGGTTATAAACACCAGTGCGGTGAGACAGGCTGTGAAAATTAAATTTCTTGTTTTCATGTTATATATTTTTTGCATTTAAATTAGTTTAATGTAATGTTAAGACCCATTAAGAAGGTTCTTGAAACTGGTAAGAATCCACCATCATATCCAAGGTTTGTATTGTTGCCTGTTTGAACTTCAGGATTTAAACCTGTGTAATTCGTAAACGTTGCCAAATTCTGACCTTGAATGTATATCGATGCTCTTGAAATTCCTCCAATACTAGAAAGAACCTCATCAGTAAAGTTATATGTTAATTGTACATTCTTGATTCTAAAGAAACTGCCATCTTCTATGAAATACGATGATGGTCTACTACTAATTTGGTCGTTTGCATCCATAATTGGAACAGTAGCGTTAGGATTTGCAGCAACCCATTGGCTTACAGGAGCAGTTGGGTTTGATGGTTGCCATGCGTTATATAAAGCACGTCTAGACCTATTCCCTTGAAAGGTGTTAAAATCTGCAAAATAACGAACATAGTTATAGATGTCATTACCTTGAGAACCATTTCCAAAGATGTTAAGTGCTAAATTCTTGTACGAAAAATCAAGATTGATACCATAGGTAAAATCTGGGTGAGGATTACCAATAATAGTACGATCATCATCATTGATAACACCGTCATTATTAATATCTGCAACCTTTAATTTACCAGGTGCATTGTAATCACCATATGTTGGCCATGCATCTGCTTCAGCTTGAGACTGGAAAATACCTTCCGTTTTGAATCCATAAAATGAAGATATTGGAGATCCTGCCTGAGTAACTGTTAAGGCTGGCACCCTTCTTGAGCCACCAAAAAACCTAGTGTCTGCACTTTCGCTTAATTGATCCACGTTGTTGGTATACTGTGATAGGTTCGCATTAATACCATATCCAAAATCACCTTTTTTATCACTGAAGCCTAAATTAAGGTCAATACCTTTATTTGTTACACCACCTACATTAAATCGTGGTTCATCTGCCTGACCGGCTGTAAAGGTAACAGGAACTTGAAATAACATATCTGTAGTAACACGATCCCATACATCTAGATTGAAATTAACTTTGTTATCAAACATTACTAAATCTAAACCAAAGTTGTTCGAAGTGGTTGTTTCCCATTTTGCGTTAGGATTACCAAAAGCTCTAGTTGAAAATCCAATTGTAGGTGAACCAGTATTACCATCAATTGGGTAACCGCCTGTGCCAATATCTGAACGGAACGTGGTAAAGGCATTGTAATCTCCAATCTGTTGGTTACCAGTCGTACCCCATCCGTATCTTATTTTCAGGTCATTAATCCAAGAAACATCTTTTAAGAAATTCTCATCAGACATTCTCCAACCTAAACTGAATGCGGGAAATAAAGCACTACGGGCAGCTGACTGAAATCTTGAAGATGAATCGTTACGTAGTGTAACCCCAGCAAGGTATTTTCCGTCATAATTATAATCTATTTTACCGAATTGTGACCAAAGTGTATAATCTTGATTTACAAAACCATAATTTCCTGCCGTCGTTGCGTTACCTAAATCTAGATAACTTAAAATATTCGGAGTATTAAATGCAAAACGCTGACGACTAGCGCCAAAACGCTCTTCAAATTGTTGAATAGATTCAACCCCTACATAGGCAGAAACATTATGAACTTCATTAAATGTTTTAGCGTAATTTAAGGTATTGGTCCATGTCCATTGGTACTCATATTCTTCTCGTGCAGTTGAAGTATTGATAAAGTTTCCTTCCACATATTCTGGTTGAGGTCGCCCTAAATCTCTTTGTCTTTGTGCACGAACATCTACACCAAAGCTAGACCTAACAGTTAAGCCATCAAGTATAGCATAATCTGCATACACATTACCTAAAAGTCTTAAACGGAACGTTCTATCGTCTTGATCTCTCGATAAACTTGCATACGGGTTAAAGTTGTTTCCTAAGTTGGCACCTCTACTACCGGCAAAATTACCAGCTATGTCATAAATAGGTAATAAAGGATGGTGTTTGTAGCCTGCAGAAACAGCATTTTGCTCTTCATCATTACCAAATCGCCCTTTTTGATTATCAAAAGACGCTGTAAAATTTTCGCCAATTGTTAGCTTGTCGTTTAATCCTTTAAACTCCGTATTGGCACGTATAGATATTCTATCGTAACTGGTGAACTTGGTAATATAGTCAGCAGAAAAATAGCCTAAAGAAAAAGCATATCTTGCTTTATCTGTAGCACCAGATGCTGTAATGTTATGACTTTTAATAGGGGCTGAACGTGTAACCTCTTTCCACCAATCTGTATCAGCCGATCTTGTGATGGCATAAATATTACCTTCTTCTAAAGCATAAAGATCTGGGTCTGTACCCGCATCGCCTTGATTTGCACCACTAGGAAAAACATAATCTGGTATAGTTACTTCTCCATTTGGGCCAAAGGTATACTGACCATGGCCTGGAGTTTTACCAGCATATAAATCAGCTAAATATAAATATTGCCCTAATTCACTTGAATTTAATGCTTCTACATCATTAGCTGCAGTCTGTGTACCATAATAGGTGTCATATGTAATTTTCGGAGCACCCATTTTACCTTTTTTAGTGGTAATAATAATAACACCGTTACCAGCTCTAGACCCATAAATAGATGCAGCAGATGCATCTTTAAGAATCTGCATAGACTCTATATCATTTGGGTTTAAGTTTGCCTGTGCTTGTGTTGGTACACCATCGATAATGTAAAGAGGGTCGTTGTTACCTACTGTACCAAAACCACGAATACGTACGGTAGCTTCACCACCTGGTCTTGCATCGTTAATAATACTTACACCCGCAGCCCTACCTTGTAATTGTTGGGCGAAGGTTGTTGCAGGTGTTGCTAAAAGCTCATCTACATCTACGACTGATACTGCACCGGTCAAATCTTTTTTGATTTGCGTACCATATCCTGTAACTACAACTTCGTCTAATGCTGAAGCATCTTCTTGCAGTGTCACACTAATGGTGGTTTGATTGTTTACGGTAACTTCCATAGTTTTGTAACCAATGTAGCTTATCACTAAGGTAGCATCACTTGGTGTATCAATGGTGAAATTTCCATCAAAATCGGTTTGAGTACCGTTCGTTGTACCTTTTACTAGAACACTAGCTCCAGGTAGTGGTCCCATTCCATCTGAAACAGTTCCTGTCACGGTCGTCTGAACGATTGTTAGATTAACATCCGTTGATGTATTTAATTTTTCATTTGCAACCATGCTTTGGGTGCAAATACAAGCTAAAACCAGTAAAAATCCATTGCTGAGGATAGAAAATCGCCCTTTGGATTTAACTGATTTAAAATCTAGTTTTTGATTCATAATAAGTTATTGTTTAGTTAATTATTGATTTATCATATATTCACCATTGTATTAATGAATGTATAATATTATGATAATATTAAGTAAAATTATTTCAATATACTAGGATATTTGTAAAATATTCAGTAATAGTCATTGGTCGACGATCCCTTGTTGTTTATCGTTTAACTAGTGTTATTAATTTTTTAAAAATGTAATAAAATGAAGTGCTATTTTAGGAAAATTTGTGATAATTAGAGAGAAATTAATTTATCACTGAAACTTTTAAAAGAAAAGTAAGTTAAAATGAGATAATTTGTAATTATAAAATAACTACAAAGCGTATAAATGCTTGTGCTTTTAATCGATACTTAATAAATTTAGAGTATCGATTAAAAGTATAATGAAAGAAATAGCCTTATTAAGATTTAATATCTTATTTCTTTTGAAAAACCCTAATAGAATCCCTGTTTTGCGAAGCTATAAAGTATGGATAATTACTTTTTGCACTGTTAACAGTTATAATACTTTTAGCGTCGCCTGGGACTAAAAATCCACTTTCTGAAGTGGGTATGTACTCATAGTTTCCATTACTGTTATTTTTCAATAATCCACCATTAAAAGCGTCATATCTACCAATAAAAACTTCATTTCCAAAATTGTTACCAACCAGTAAAATATCTTCTTTTTGGTCATTATTATAATCTACTACTGCCATTCCATTAATTGGCGAAACTTGAGCGTCTGTAGGCAAGGGACTATACTTAAACGTACCATTACCTAAATTCTCCATAATAATACTTTTGTCATAATTGCCAATTAATTTAGTTGAACCTTTTAACTCATCTTCATTAAATAGATTCGAAATTGTTGCTCTTGAATAGGATTTAAAGGTGTTGTATTTAGCTCTAAAAATTGGGCTTTGACCATTTAGCTCTCCCCAGAAATTCACAGGAAAAGAATTATATGTGGGGTTTAAAAAGCTATCCTTGAAATAAGCAAACATTACTGGGTCGATAGTACCATTATTATCAAAATCTTTGGCAATAATAGTTACTGGTCTTTCATTAGATGGTTGATACCAATTGTTTGCACCTATATTGCCAACTATAAAATCAATATCGCCATCATTATCTATATCTGTTTTAATAATACTTTCCCACCATCCTAATAAATTCTCAACTCCTGTTTGGTTTACTTTTTTAAAAGTATTTATTTGGTTTTTGAAAATAGTTGTAGCCATTAATTCACCGGTAACTACTAAATCTTCATAACCATCTAAATCTATATCTGCCCATACTGCATCGGTTATCATACCTATGTTCCTTAGTTCTGGTGCAATTGAATCTGTAACGTCTTTTAAAACTCCATTTTCATTTTTCAATAAGAAACTTTTTTCTGATTTTGGATATTGTAAAAAAGGTGTTCTACCACCAATAAAGAGGTCAACGAAACCATCTTTGTCAAAGTCTGAAATTTTTACGATGGATCCACTTGCGCTAATAACGGGTATTCTATCTTTAGAGATTGTGAAATTGCCATGACCATCATTTATTAGTAACCTGTCGGTATATTGAATGTTATCAATATTGAATTCATTACTTCCAGAAACTAAGAATATATCTAAATCACCATCATTCTCCAAGTCGAAAAAAGCAATGCTTTCTTCTTCATATTTCATGTTTTCTTCATCGGTGAATAAAGGTTTTTGACTAAAAGTACCTTCTGTATTCTGTAGAAATAATTGAGGCGAAAAACTAGCAGAGCTACCAATTATGAAATCTTCAGTACCATCGCCATTAAGATCGCCAGCTGCCATGCAAGGACCATTTTGAGTGAATTTATGGGGTATTATTCGTTGTAAATTATAGTCTACAATGTCTTTTTCTTGATGAACATATTCAATACCTATTGCTTTGGAAACTTCCTTGAAGATGGGGCTATTTTTATTCGGTGCTAAAGGAAAATTCAAATCACTAATAGAGATGGTTGAGGCATCAGAATAATTTAAAGATATTTTTTGATTGGCTTCTATATTTGATATTTTTTGATATTTGCCATCAGGCCAGAGAATTTCTAAAGAACTAATCTGTTTTTTATCACCTAGTCCAAAATGTATAATGTCTTGAACTGTAGACATATACCCTCTATAGGTGTGGTGTTCTTGAAATTGAAAAGTATTATCTGAAAATCTGATGACAACTTTAGCTCCAGCTACTAGTGATTTTGTAGCAGGCCCAACCAAGTCAATGCTTAAATAGTTATGATTATCTTCCTTTTGCTCATCAATAGTGTTTCGAAATAGGAGGGCTTTATCATTAATATTATTTACGATATAATCTAAATCACCATCATTATCTAAATCTACGAATGCAGAACCATTAGAGAAAGACGGTATTCCGATACCCCAAGCCTTACTAATATCTGTAAACGTGTTATTCTTATTATTCTTAAAGGCATAATTAGGAATTTTAATTTTTGGAATGGAATCTAAAATCTGTGCTGGAGTTAAGTACCTACTCACGTTAAATTTGAAATCTCCAAAGTCTAAATCAGTGATATCTCGAGGAAACCCGTTTGTTACGAGGATGTCTTTAAAACCATCATTATCCATGTCAGCAAATAGAGGAGACCAACTCCAATCAGTTTTGGCTACGCCAGCCATCAATCCAATTTCATTAAAGGGTACGCCATTACCATTTCCTTTTTGAAGCATGTTTCTAGTATACTGGTACTCATAATCATATCTTTCATTAAGAATATATTCTGTGTACTTATGGCCTGATAAGGTGGTTTTTAATCGTTGGTTTGTTTCACCTAACATATCTAATGTTATGATATCTAGAAAACCATCATTATTAAAGTCTGAAATGTCATTTCCCATAGAGAACTTACTTTGATGTTTAATGTTCTCTTTTATATTGTTTGTGAATGTCCCATCTTGGTTGTTGATGTATAAAATATCATTGGTTAAATAGTCATTACTTACATAAATATCAGGCCATCCATCATAATTTAAATCAGAAATTGCAAGACCTAATCCGTAGCCCTCTATAGTAATACCTGCTTCAATTGTTACGTCTTTAAATGTGCCATCACCATTATTTTTATATAATCGATCATTACTTAGTGATGATCCATCTGTAATTTTGGTTCTATAATTAGCAGGTAGAATATGTATATCTACATTATTTAAAACATATAGATCCAAGAGTCCATCTTTGTCATAATCAAAAAAGGTCGCACCCATACTATTGCCCGGTTCCTCTACTCCAAATTCTTTAGCCTTATTCTTGAATTGAGGAATTTGGTTTTCATTCAATCCTTGATTTATAAAGAGGATATTTTTTTTCTGGTCTTCCTCAGTAAGCATCGCAGAGCAAACGTAAATATCTAAATACCCGTCGTTATTAATATCTGCTAAAGCAACCCCTGTGTTCCATTTATTGAGAGCTTCTATGCCAGACTCTTTTGAAACATCTTTGAATTTAAAATTTCCTTGATTTAAGTATAGTTTATTGGCTACTTGATTTCCGCTAAAAAAAACATCTGGCTTTCCATCGTTATTAAAATCACCTACAGCAACTCCACCACCATTAAAAATATATTCACTTGTGAGTATATTAAAACTGTCGGTTTCTATGATTTTATTGTTGAATTCGATTCCAGACTCTGAGGCAGGTACAATTTGAAATAATGTAGGATTTTTATTGTCACATGAAATGATGATGATAAATAAGAATAGAATCGATAAAGCAGAAAAGACCCGCATATTTTGGTTTATTTTGGTTATTCGTCTAATTGACCTTTAAAATAGTTTAAATTAGAATACCGTATTATTGTTTTTAGTACTTATGACAAATATAGGGTCTTCTTGAACTGCCTATTGAACTAATTTAGGTTGTTCCAATAAAGGTGAATTACCTTATTTTTTAAATATTAGTTAATTGTCTAACCATTTAAAAAGGTACACTTCTAGTGGTTTCGCCAGTGTTATTATAGAATTTAATTTCTGAAATTTTATCAGTAATTAAAATATTTTGTGTCGACTGTGAATTAAAACTATCGCCCCAATATACTTCTTGAATTCTTTTTGAGCCATTCCTGAAATTTATAACAGCCTTAACTTCGTTGGGGTTAAATTTCACGAGTTTACCAGCTCTTTTTTTAATGTACTCATGGGTCTTCAATGAATCATTGTTTTGAGATGCAATTATTAATTCATTTCCGTTTCTTAAATTAACATTTACCAAGGCTTTGGCATCACCAGGCACATAAAAGTGAGTTTCATCTAATGATAGTGCAGTCATTTTTAAATCACCTTCATTTTTTAGTACCAGACCAACTAATGCATCCGCCATGCCTTGTTGTACTTCCATACCAAAATCATTACCTACCACTAAAACATCTAATAAATCATCATCATTAATATCTTGTAATAATATTCCATAAATAGGGGCATATTGTATTTCCATAGGCAATGGATGGATTTTAAATTTTCCATTACCCAAGTTTTCAATCAAAGAAGTTTCCATATAGTTGAAACTAAGTTTGGTGGCATCATCTAATAGACCATCATTAAACATCTCAGGTAGGGTAGAGGCGCCAAATTCTCCAAAAGAATTATATTTTTTTCTTATGCCTACATATTGTTTAGTGACATCTTGCCAAGGATGATAGAGGTATTCTTTTTTAGTGCCAATACTATCTCTAAGATAAAAGGATAACAATGGGTCAATGGTGCCATTATTGTCTAAATCTTTGGCGTACAATCGTATAGGTTGGTCTTCGGTACCTTGAAAGTTTATATTTCGACCAAAATTACCGGCTATATAATCGGTATCGCCATCGTTGTCTAAATCACCTGCAGATAGGCTATTCCACCAACCAAGTTTATTTTGAATACCAGAGTTATCTGTAACTTCAACTAATTTACCTTCTCTGTTTTCAAAAAATCGAATCGGCATCCATTCTCCTGCCAAAATTAGATCTGGCCAAAAATCATTATTGAAATCAGTCCATAATGCATCGCTAATAAGTCCAGGATATTCAAGATCAGGATTTATTTTAGCGGTTACATCAACAAATTTAATTTGATTGCCCACAGATTGATTTTCAAAAATATATGACCTATCGGAAGATGGGTATGAAAATGGTAATACTCTACTACCTACGAAAAGGTCTAAATCACCATCTTTATCAAAATCAGCAGCTTTAACACTAGTCGAATTTGTTTTTACATCAGGTATGGCGTCAGAAGAATCGGAGAAATTCCCTTTACCATCATTAAGTAAGAGCTTATCTTTATAAAGTTCATTACCTGAAGGGTATTGTGCGCTTCCTCTGGCTAAATATAAGTCTAAGTCTCCGTCTCCATCAGCGTCAAATAATAATGAGCTAGAATCATCTTCAAGCTTTCCCTCGCTTTTATAAGAGACCGTAGTTTTAATAAAGGTACTTTCTGGGGTCTGTAAAAACCAAGCCTCATCTTCTCCTCTACTAGCGGCTATAAAAATGTCTTCTAAATTATCACCATTAATATCTCCCACAGAAATGGAAGGACCAAACTGAGAGAATTTGTGAGGTAAAGTTCTCTGAAAATTAAAATCTATAAAGTCATTATCCTTACTTAAAAAATCTAATCCTAGTTTTTTTGATGCTTTGCTAAATAAAGGAGTATTATTCTTATTTGCAATCAAATTTAAAGGTCGATATGTGTACTTGTTCAGCGTATTGACTACTGGGTTAGTTTCAATTTGTATGTTCCCGTTAGGCCAAATGATTTTTAAACTATCTACTTTTTTTGTTTTTCCAAGTCCAATATGAAATATTTTCTCTGGTTGTGACAAATACCCTCTACCTGAAAGTAATGATTTGCGTTGTTGTTTATTCTCGTAATAAGTTATGACGGTACTGCCAATTGCCTCTGGGTTTTGTTCGGCTCCTATGAGTTTAATTCTTAAGTAATTTTCATCAGGCGTTAACTCATTTGAATGGTTTTCCATTAATAAAACAGGATCATTAATGTTGTTAATTATCAAATCTAGGTCACCATCATTATCTAAATCACCATAAGCTGCTCCGTTAGAAAAGGTGCCGAAATTCAAACCCCAATCTTTTGTTACATCCTTAAAACCTTTTCCTTCCAAATTTTTAAATATAAAGTTTGGAATCTTAATTTCAGGTATGGCATCGATTAATGTTTGTTTACTTACCAGTCTGCTCGCGGTAATTCTAAAATCACCAAAATCGCGGTCTGTTACATCTTTTGGAAAACCATTGGTAATAAGTAAATCATTCCATCCGTCATTATCATAATCAGCAAAGAGGGGAGCCCAGCTCCAATCAGTTTCTTGTATGTTAGAAAACATTCCTATTTCACCAAAAATGGGCAATTCGTTCTCAGGATTGATACCTAGATTTTGTTGTAATGTATTTCTAGTGTATTGATGTTCATATAAGTATTTTCTGGTGAAAATTTCTTTTTGATAACTGCTTGGCCCTTGAAATAATTTCTTTCTTTTATTGTAGTAGGGTTGCATTTCTGTAGTGAATATATCCATTCGGCCATTATTGTTGACGTCTGTTATATCACTGCCCATAGAAGATAGGCTAAAATGTTTGAATATTTCACCAGCTTTATTGGTGAATGAACCATCTTGATTGTTGATGTAAATTAAATCGTTACTTAGAAAGTCATTAGCAACATAAATATCGGGCCACCCGTCTTCATTAAAATCATTAATCAAAGTACTGTGACTATACCCATGGTATCGAATGCCTGCTTTTTCTGAGACGTCAATAAATTTTCTTTGGTTTAGACTGTCTATAAAAACATTCTCATATAATACATCTTTACTTTTAGAAGTGCCATCATCGGTTAATGGGCTAAACTGATTTGGATTAATACCCTCAATACGATTAACACCAATGAATACATCTAAGTCGCCATCATTGTCGTAATCAAAAAACTGCGCATGAGAAGAATAAGTCTGGTCGTCTAAACCATATTTTGCAGCTTCTTCTTTGAAAAAAGGAATATTGGTTTCTTTATTTCCTTGATTAATATATAATAGGTTTTTTCTTTGATTACTATCTTTTCTAAACGTATTGCAAATATAGATATCTTGTAAACCATCTAAATTAATGTCAAGAATGGTCACTCCTGAAGACCATTGTAAACTATCGGTTTTACCAATCTGTGCTTCTTTGCTAATATCCCTAAATTTTAATTTTCCTTCATTTAGATATAATTTATTGTCAACTTGGTTGCCAGCGAGGAAAATATCTTCAAGACCATCACCATTAATGTCAGCAATTGCAACTCCTGCGCCATTATACACAAATTCATTGTCTAATATATTGATTGAATCATTTTCAAACAATTGATTGCTGAAATTAAGTCCTGATATATTGGAGTTAACTTTTGAAAAAAGTGTTTTCGGTTTGTTCTCACTACATCCTAAAAGGATAATTAGAGATAAAAAAACAATAATTTGAAATTTTGAATTTTTCATTTTTCTTTTGAAATATACTTCTACAAATATGCAAGAACCTTAATGAAGTAACAAAAAAAAGGCTACCAATTATGGTAGCCTTTTTATAATAAAATTAAAGCTGATTTTGATTAGTAACCTGGGTTCTGTGATAAAATTTCAGCACCAGTTATATCAATTTGAGCTTGTGGAATCGGGAAGTATTCATTTTTACCAGAAGTAAAGCTTGCACCACCAAATTTAGTAACCAATTTTGTTGATTCGTAAGCTAAATAAGCATTAAGCTCTTCAGCTGCAACACCCCATCTAACTAAATCAAAGAAACGATGTCCTTCTTCGCCAAGTTCAAGTTTTCTTTCGAATCGTACAGCATCTCTTGCAAAGTCAGCATTTGGAAATGAAGTATATTCAGAAATTACATAATTTGCAGCATTTACATCAGAATCATACTCTTTTACCCAATACTCAGAATTTGCAGCTCTTCTTCTTACTTGGTTTACATAATCTAAAGCAGTAGCTAAAGAACCACTAGGTGCTTCAATTTCAGCTTCTGCAGCCATTAATAAAACATCTGCAAAACGAATAATTGTATAGTTCATAGTAGCATAACCACGCGTCCAAGAACTACCATCAGTGAAGCTATTTTCTTGACTTCTGTAGTATATGTATTTTTTTGGAGAATAAGGGCCTCCATAAGCTTGGTCACGAATCCAAGCTTTTCCTGGGTGTTCGATCCAATCTAAATAAGGAATTCCTCTTCTACCGATTACATGATCAATTCTAGGATCTAACGGATCTGCATCTTCTACAAATGCTTCATCTGCTTCAACTCCATAATCTTGCTTAATTTCATTTGCAGCACTATTGTATGACCCGTCTAATAAAGGTAAACCATCAGCTCCAGTTCTGTAAGAGTTAGCCATTTCAAAACTTGGTTGAAAGAAACCACAACAGTTACCAGGACCATCAGGACCTGTGTTGTATGGGTAGTTTAAGTCATCAAATGCATTTGCATTGTTAACACTACCTGTGTTATTGGCAGATTCTACATCAAATACAACCTCTGCATTATTGTCATTTTCTGCATTATAGATTTGTGCATAATCATCTAAAAGGGCATATTTAATACCATTAGAAGTCACACCATTAGCAATAACATCACTAAACCAAGTTTTAGCTTCACCGAATTTTTGTTGAAACAATTTAGCTTTACCCATAAGTGCTGCAGCTGCCCATTTGTTTACACGACCTGCACCATTTACTCCTGGTAAATTGTCATAAGCAAATTGTAAGTCAGATTCAATTATAGCCCATGCATCTCCGTTGTTTGGCAGTGCTGCCAATTCTTCAGCCGGTACAGTTTCATCAAAAACTACAATATTGTTAAAATGCTTTTTAAGGTCAAAATAAAAATGACCTCTCAACATTCTAGCTTCGCCTGAAAGTCTTGCAGCGTCTGCAGCTGACAATTCAGTTGAGTTAGCTATTGCAGATAACACTTTGTTAGCTCTACTAATTCCTTCATATCGACCTCTCCAAAGACTGTTGAAGTCATTGTTAGGGTCTACTGGACTAGCTTCATAACGTTGAATTGGATTAAGGGAGCTGTAATCTCCAGCATCTGTTCCTTTGTTAGCCTCTCCACCAACGATTGAACCTGTAGCCCAATGATTAGGGCCTTCAAAACGATTACCAAATACTCCATTAAGTGCAGAGTAGGTTCCGATTAACAAACCGTCAATACCGGCTTTAGTACTTACTTGAGCATCTGCAAGAGAGTCCGTAGGGGCTACTTGCAAAAATTCATCGCTACAAGACATCGATGCGAGAAGCAACGCGCCTAGTAATAACGATGGTTTTTTTAATTTAAATGTTTTCATAGTTTACTTTTTCTTAAAGTTACTAATTATTATTTTATTTTTTTATTAAATACCTATTTCTAAGGTGATTGCATAACTAGGCGTAACAGGGAAGTTACCAACATCAATACCAAAGTTAGTATCAGGACCAGCTACTTGAGGATCAAGACCACTATAATTGGTAAGTGTCCAAATATTATTCGCTGATAACCCTACTTTAAATTTACGAAGTCCCATACTCTCAACTAAGTTGGTGTCAAAGTTATAGCCTATACGTAATTGTACTAATCTTAAGTAACTACCATCTTCTACATACCAAGAGTTAGATGCGCCACTTGTACTTAAGTTAGAAGCACTTTCCCAGATTGGTGAACCAGCATTATTACCTAATTCTGGAGTCCATGAATTAAAAGCTGATGTTCCTTTTGCAGATCCTTCAAAAGTTCCAAAGAAATCTCTAAACCATTTAGATTGGTTGAATATTTCGTTACCAACAGAACCATACCAGAAAGTTTGGAACTCTAAGTTTTTATAACGTAAGATTAAATCTAAACCACCCGTAAAATCAGGAACAGCGCTACCAATAACAGTTCTGTCATCTGGGGTAATTGCTCCATCACCATTAACATCCTCGTATCTGAAACGACCTAATCCTTTACCATCTTGTGCAGGTGAGTTAGCAACTTCATCTAGGCTATTAAAATATCCTAAAACATTATAGCCAAAGAAGGTAGAAATAGATTCTCCTACCGAGTTGCGAATTGGTGCAATACCTCTAAAGGCAATGTTGTCTCCAAAGGCATCAATACCTGGTGCCAAAGCAGTAATTTCATTTTTAAGGAAAGAACTTGTGCTATTTACCTCAAAAGATAAGTCTTCAGTAATATTACCTCTTCCTATTATTTGAAAATCAACACCTTGATTACTCATTCCACCAATGTTCACCGACGGAGCAGCAGCATAATTACCAGCTACACCAGGTAATGGTACTTGGTATAAAAGATCTCTAGTATCCTTCTTCCACCAATCAAGAATAAATTCTAGTTTATTATTGAACATAGATAAGTCAAATCCAATGTTTGTAGTTTCAGAAGTTTCCCATTGTGCATTTGGGTTACCAATTCTACTAGCTGCAAAGCCTTCGTTTGCACCACTGTTTTGTCCATCTATAGGATAAAAAGTATTTCCACGATCAGAAGCAAATAAAGAATATTGGTTGTTTGGTGATACGTTAGAATCACTACCCATTTCACCCCAACCACCTCTAATCTTCAAATCGGAGATTATTTCTTGGTTTTGCATGAATGGCTCATCTATAACTCTCCAAGCAGCTGAAACTGCAGGGAATGTACCATATCTCTTGTTTTCACCAAAACGAGAAGATCCGTCACGACGAAGTACACCAGTTATATAATACTTCTCATTAAAATTGTAATCTAACTTACCGAAAGTAGAAAAGTAGGTAGACCCTTTGAATTGATTACTGTTAACATTAGGACTTTGTACTACTGATAAACTTTGGAAATCTAAATCGGTAGAAAATGGATTAATACCATTACCAGAAATATTTCTTCCTCTTCCAGTATTCAACGCTTCTATACCACCAAAGGCAGTGATTTTATGTTGACCGAATAATTTTTCATAACTAAAAGTATTAGTAAATGTCCATGAAAAAGCATATCCACTTCCTTCACTAAAAGAGTTACTTGCCTCAGGTTCAGAATCTCCTAAATATTTGTAGTTATAATCGACATAATAATAATTTCCGTAGCTACCACCAAGGCTAGAACGTAATGTCATCCCTTCAAATGGTTTTACTAACGCATACATATTACCAAAACCACCAATGTTATAAGATTTGTCATCTCCATTGTTCAGTTTTAATCTTCTAACCGGGTTTCTTGGGTTGTTGAACCCAGCTGCTTTAGTACTTGCATAACTACCAAATTCATCATAAACAGGAATAATAGTAGGCATTCTAAAGGCGGATAAAACTTCAGATTCATCATCTGCAGATTCTACACCACCATTACCACCGGCAATACCAATAGCAGATCTATAGGTTACTTGGAAGTTTTCACCGATAGATAACCAAGGCGTAACATCCCATTCAGAGTTGAAACGTGCAGCATATCTTGAAAATTCTTGACCAAGTACAATACCGTCTTGGTTTTGTGCAGAAACGCCCATATAAAAGCGGCCATTTTCATTACCACCATCAAAACCTAAAGAAACTCTACTTTGTGGCGCAATTCTAGTAATTTCTTTATACCAATTTGTTCCAGCTAAATTAGGTCGTATTAAGAATGTATTTCCAGGATCAGCCTCATAAGCTGCTCTTACAGCTGCCAAGTCAACATCACCTGCACTTACGCCATTCTGGCCATTTGCATGTAAATAGTCTGGTATAGTTGGCGTGGCGTTAGAACCATATTGAGGGTGTGTATATTGAACTGCAGTACCATTGGCAGCTGCATTATTCTCATACCCAATATGAGTATACCTTGCCATGTCTAATGGGTTAAGTTGATCTGGCGAACCAGCAACATTTGGATCTACAACACCACTATTAACATTCAAAGTCATTGACGTTTTTCTTTTGGCCCTAGAACCTTGTTTTGTAACGTAAACAATAACCCCGTTAGCAGCTCTTGCACCATAAATAGAAGCAGCAGCAGCATCTTTAAGTACTACCGCTGTCTCAATATCGTCTGGGTTTATAAAATCAACATTTCTTGTTGGTACACCATCTACAACATATAAAGGTGCATTGTTTCCAAAAGAGTTGAAACCACGTACTCTAATTTGACTTGTAGTTCCTGGTTGACCGTTTGTAAGAACAGTTACACCAGCTACCCTACCTTGTAATTGTTGTTCAATGTTACCAGAAGGTACAGCAGCCAAATCTTCAGCAGATACTATAGAAACCGCAGCTGTAGTTTCACGTTTAGTTTGTACTTGGTAACCTGTTACTACTACCTCGTCTAAAGCAGCAGCATCTTCTGCTAATGAAGTGTTCACTACCGATTGACCATTAACAGCAACTTCTTTTCTTTGAAAACCTAAATAACTAAATACTAATGTAGCACCTGGGTTTACATTTAATGTATAGTTACCATCAAAATCTGTTTGAGTACCATTAGTTGTACCCTTTTCTATCACATTTGTTCCTGGTAATGGTGTTCCTAAATCATCTGTTACAGTACCGGTAACCGTTGATTGTACAGTTTTAACCTTTACTTCATTGGAAGTGTCAGTCATTTCATTTGCTTGGGCCAGTTGGGCTCCTAAGCAAACAAGCATCGATAAAATCCCTGATTTAAAAAAGGAAGACCTTTTTTTGGATTTGATCGACTTGTAATCACGTTTTTGACTCATAATCGTTGTTGTTTGTTAGTTTAAATTAATTAGTGTGTTTTTTGACTTTTAAAATTATTTTACGAAGCTGTTAAATGTTAAAAAAATCAAAATCCGGTATAATAATAGCAATTATAACGCAAATAGTTATAATTTAAATGCGATATTTTACGAGACCTTTAATTCTATTTAGTGCATTTGTATTTAAAAAATTCTCTTCAAACAGCCGTAATGGTTGTTGTATCAATAATTTAGACCTCTTTGAATTAGCAAATTCCAATGTTAATAATTTTAACATCTTAAGTTTAAATTGTAGTAAAATAACACGATAAAATGGCTTTCTATATCGTTGTAGTGGTAGCGTGGATCGAGGATTTATTTATAATATATCATATATTTATGTCAATAAATGATGAAAATCTCACTCGATTATTTGAAAATTTGGGTGCAATTAATCACAATAAGTTTTTGATCTTTATCTGTAGTGAAAAACAGGTAAGAATTGCCTCCATCTTTTAATTGAAGTTTTTTCCTGATTTTTTCGACGGAATCAGGAAAATTTCTTATAGTAACATTAGCTTTAGAAGTATTTATTTTTTTTAAGGATTTTTTAGAGTAGTCAAGAATATTTAAAATTTTAAATACACGACCTGGAAATGAAATTAATTCGCTTGATGTATATAAGTGCGAATTAGAATGTAACTTATTAAGATTGTAATGCTTACCTATGTATTCAAATGCTCCAGATTTTAATATAGCTGCATTTGGCTCGTATAAAAATGCCAATGGTCTAGAATAAGTTGAAATTACAGACCGTTCTTGATTTAAATGAAATTGAAAAATCTGTTCAGTTTCATTTTTAAAATTTATTGTTTTTATTTGCGGTTCTTCGCTGTAATTTTTATCTAAAAGCCATAGTACTTCTTTTACTTCGTTACCTATAGCTATAATATGTATTTCTTTAACGTTTCTTAATTGTTTCAAACCGTTGTTTAAATCAAGCAATGGACCTGTTTTAATTAAAATGTTGTTTGATTTAGTGAATAAGAAATCTAAATGTTCGGTTACGTCAGGTTCACAGTCAGATAAATAATATACTTTCTTATTGTTTTTATCTCTTCTTGAGGGGTCTAGGTATATCCAATCAAAAGATTGTGGATTATTCTTTAGAAAAGATATTCCGTCTGTAGATATACACTCAATGTTCGTTGCCCCTAACTGAATAAAATTATGTTGTGCAATAGCAGATAATTCTTCGTTTTTTTCAACATGAAATACTCTATTTATGTTTTTACTGAAAGCATAAGAATCAATTCCAAGACCAGCAGTAATATCAATTAGGGTTTTACCTTTTACTAGATTAGATTTATAATGCGCTGATATTTCTGATGATGTTTGTGAAAGATTAAGTTTATTGGGGTAGAAGATATTTTTTGTTTCAAACCAGATTGGTAGCTTTTGTTTCGCCTTTGATTTTGATTCTATTTGTTCTACAAGCTCTTTAGACGTTACTTCGGCAAAAGGTGATTTCTTCAAAAGAATCTTATGAATATCTGAAGCTAGATTATCATTGATAAACTGTTGTACTTCATTAGATAAAATAAAAAGGTTCACGAAAATTTTAGAGGTTATGGGTCAATGATTTAACGATTTGATTCTCTGATAGAAACTCTTTCAAAATAACCTTTATGGCAGTGTAACCAGGTACTGCGACAATCATACCTACAACACCGAAAAGTAAACCAGCGATAATGATTATCAAGAAAATTTCCAAAGGATGTGATTTTACACTATTCGAAAATATCAAAGGCTGTGAAAAGAAATTATCGACCAATTGCCCGAATACTAATCCTAAGAAAACATAACCCGTTTTAGGAAGTATTATTTCGCTGAAATCAAAACCTAAGTTACTAGTCATGGTTAATGTAAGCATCATTACACCACCTATAATTGGTCCTATGTAAGGTATGATGTTAAATAGCGCACAAAGAAATGCTATAACTACGGCATTCTCAATACCAACTATTAAAAGAACAATGGTGTAAATGACGAAGAGAATGAATATTTGAAGCAGTAAACCAACGAAGTATCTAGATAACAAATTATTTATTTTTTCTATTGAATTTGTTGTACGCTGTTTTTTAGTTTGGGGAATAAATATTAAAAGGCCATGTTCAAAAAGCCTTCTGTCCTTTAGAAAGAAAAAAGAAATGAATAGAACTGAAAATAAACCTATGCTAGCAGAGCTTAAAACTGTTAAAAAAGAGTTTAAAAAGTCAGGAATGAACCCAATGTCTAAGCCTTGAAGAATATTTTTCTCTAAGCCTACATCCTCAATTACATCTTCAACGATATGAGATGAAAGGCCTATGAAATTAGTAATTTGATGGTATAATGCATTAAGACTCTTTTGTAATTCATCAATATCAAGAAGAGAAAGGTTTTTACTTTGTTCTGATAACAGTGGAATGAATAATGCAACTATGCCGGCTAAAACCCCAACCATAATTAACATTGTAGCAACAACAGCAAGAATATTTGGGAATTTAAGTTTCAACCTTAAGAACTTAACTAATGGTCTTCCAATTAAGGCGACAACTGCAGCGATGGCTAAATATGCCAATACTGAACGTATGATGTATATAAAATAAAGCAATAGGGCAACACCAACTATGAACCCTATGGCTCTAAGAATGCCTTTTGATATAGTTTTTGAAGTCATTAATTAACTTTTAAATACATAGGTGATAATGTTAGCGCCCATTTTTAGAGCTTTTTCTCGTATTTCGGCAGAATCGTTATGTACGGTGGGGTCTTCCCATCCATCTCCTAAATCTGACTCTGAAGTAAATAGCAATACAATTCTGTTATTAAAAGTAATCGCGAAAGCTTGCGGGCGTTGACCATCATGCTCATGTATTTTAGGTAACCCTTGTGCAAATCGGTAGTTATTTGAAAATATAGGATGATCTGCTCCAAGTTCTTCTAGATTAGAATCTGGGAAAAGTCTTTTTATTTCTCTAGTGATATAAGGTTTCATGCCATAATTATCATCAATATGCAGAAACCCACCAGCTAAAAGATAGTTTCTTAAATTCGCTATATCTTCTTCAGAAAACACCACATTGCCATGGCCTGTCATATGTATAAATGGATACTGAAAAATAGAAGAACTGCCAACCTCTACAGTTTCAGGTTTACTGCTCAAAGTAGTGCCAATATTGTTATTGCAAAATTTAATTAAATTGGGTAAGGCAGTAGGGTTTGCATACCAATCACCACCGCCTTGATATTTTAAAATTGCAACTTCTTGTGCCTTTAATGAAAAGCTTGAAACTAAAATACAAAAGAAGAGTAGGCGGATAAAATTTCTCATAATCAAATCTACGAAATTAGTAGATGAAAAATTATCGGAGTATTATTTTGAATATGTTGAAGAGTCATCAATAGATATTTTAATTATCCATTATTTATGGAGGCAACAATGGTACATGCTACAATGGCTGCAGTTTCTGTTCTCAACCTAGTTTTGCCCATGGCAACTGGTGTATACCCTTTTGATATTGCACTTTTAATTTCAGTAGGGGTGAAATCACCTTCAGGACCAATTAAAATGGTTACATCTTGGTCGGCAACAACTCTTCGCTTTAGTTCATGACGTTCATTGTCTTCGCAATGGGCTATAAACTGTAAACCGGTAATAGGTTTTTCTAAAAAGTCTGATAAACTTATTGGCTCATTTAATTTTGGCAAATAAGTTTGAAGTGATTGCTTCATGGCAGATTCTATAACCCTTTGTATGCGTTCTAGCTTAAGAATTTTACGTTCAGACCGATCACAGATTATTGGGGTGATTTCATCAACACCTATTTCTGTAGCCTTCTCAACAAACCATTCGAAACGATCGTTCATTTTTGTAGGCGCTACCACCATATGAAGCCAATGTGATTTAGGATGTGTTTTTTTTGAAGATATGAGCTCAACTTCACATTTCTTAATAGAATCATCTAAAATTTTAGCTTGAAATAAGTGACCTTCGCCATTTGTAATCCATAATTCATCACCGATTTTTTTTCTTAGCACTTTAATGATATGTCTGCTTTCATTGGTGTCGAAAGTAAAAAGAGTATCTGTAGCTTTTACATCAGAATTATAAAATAGTTGCATACAATTTTCGATTAAATCAAGAAATTAAATATCTCGCTTTTGCGGTCACATCTTGCTTAGCAAAAACTTCATTTTTATATTTGTAATACCCAACTATGCCAATCATGGCTGCATTATCGGTGCAATATTCAAACTTAGGTACATAGGTTTTCCAACCGTATTTGGTTTGAGCATCCACTAAAGCCTTTCTAATTCCAGAGTTTGCAGAAACTCCACCACCTATAGCTATCTCTTTAATACCTGTTAGTTTAACCGCTTTTTTAAGTTTTTTCATTAAAATGGTTATGATGGTATATTGAATTGATGCGCAGATATCTTCAAGATTATTTTCAATAAAATCTGGGTCTTCTTTAGTTTGTTTCTGAATGAAATATAAGATACTGGTTTTTAATCCGCTGAAACTAAAATCAAGCTCTTTCACTTTTGGAATAGGGAATTCGAATTTATGCGGATTTCCGGTTGCAGCATATTTGTCAATTAAAGGTCCGCCGGGGTAGGGTAAGCCTAAAATTTTAGCACTTTTATCAAAGGCTTCACCAACAGCATCATCTAGTGTTTGGCCTATGATTTTCATGTCAAAAAAATCATTGACTAGTACGATTTGAGTATGTCCACCACTTATGGTTAAAGCTAAAAAAGGAAATTTAGGCGTCTTCATACTATCGTCATCAATAAAGTGTGCCAAAATATGAGCTTTCATATGATTTACCTCTATCAAAGGTATTTGCAAGCCTAACGACAAAGACTTAGCAAATGAGGTGCCTACAAGAAGAGATCCCATTAAGCCAGGTCCTCTTGTAAATGCTATGGCTGATAATTGTTTTTTATCGATATTTGCTTTGGCTATTGCTTGATCGACTACGGGAACAATATTTTGTTGATGTGCCCTTGATGCTAGTTCAGGTACAACCCCTCCGTATTCCTTATGAATTGCTTGGGTTGCAACAACATTACTAAGTACTTTATCGTTCATTAAAACTGCCGCAGAAGTATCATCACAAGAAGATTCTATTGCAAGAATATAAATTGTTTCGTGTTCCAGCATATTTGGAATAAAATTTGAATAACAAAGGTAAAACATATAGCCCTATCAAAAAACTTAGGAAAATATTGGTTAGAATAGTATTGGTGCTTTTGCTGATATGTGTTTTAGGCACCCTAATTTTTTCATTGCCAGTAGTTCAAACTTTATTAGCACAGTATGCTACAAAAACAATTAATAAGCAATATGGCACTCATATTAATATTAATCGTTTAAAACTTTCATTGATTTCTTGGGATACTGCACTAGAGGGTGTCTTTATCGAAGATTATAAAAAAGATACGCTTTTCTATATAAATGAACTCAAAACATCTATTCTAAGCATAGGTAATTTGGCTCAAGGTAATTTGGTGTTTGGTGACATTTCTGTAGACGAATTGAATTTGAAATTGAAGACATATTATGGTGAAGAAAATACGAACCTTGAAGTCTTTGTAGATAAACTTGATGATGGTAAACCTAGGGAACTAGGTACTCCACCCTTCAAATTATCGTCCTCTCAAGTTGATATAAAAAAAAGTAGATTTAAATATATTGATGAGAATTTAGAAAAATCTACTATTCTGAATTTTGACAGCCTTAATATTAGTGCGGATAATTTTCTTATTCTTGGGCCAGAAGTGACTGCTGATATTCGAGATATGTCGCTATATAGCGATAGGGGTTTAAAAGTAAATAAGTTAGCTACTAATTTTAAGTATACGAAGCAGCAAATGCGTTTCGATTCTCTTAAGATAAATACGCCACTTTCTGAATTAAATGGTAACCTGGTTTTTAATTATAATCGAGAAGATTTCCGAGATTTCTTGAATAAAGTAAATGTAATTGCCGATTTTAAAGAATCGAAGGTAGCTTTTGATGAGATTAATCTATTATATAATGAGTTTGGAAAAGGTAAAGAGGTAACCTTCAGTGCTAACATAAATGGTGTTTTAAATGACTTAAATACCAATAATCTTTTTCTTTTTTCTGATAATACCGGTATACGTGGAGACTTCAATTTTAAAAATCTATTTAGCAAACAAAAACCATTCAGCTTAAATGCTGAAATGAAAAATGTTACTAGTAGTTATTATCAATTGAATGCTTTATTGCCTAATTTAATTGGTAATTCATTACCATCAACTTTTAGTAAGCTCGGTCAATTTACAATTCGTGGCAACGCATTAATTACCAACTCATCAATTGATGCAAAGGTTAACTTAAATACGGCTATTGGTAGTAGTTATGCTGATATCGTATTAAGTAATTTTAATAATATAGATAATGCCACTTATAAGGGATTTATATCCTTAATCGATTTTGATTTAGGCGATTTTGCTGAAAACAAAAGTTTAGGTAAAACCACGTTAGATTTCAATGTGGAAGGAAAAGGTTTCGTTAAAGAAAGATTGAATACCGAAGTTATAGGCCAGATTTATTCTATCGAATTTAATAAATATAATTATCAAGATTTAAGAGTATCAGGTATAATAAAAGACCAATTATTCGACGGGTCTTTGATAAGTAATGACGAGAATTTAAAATTTAACTTTAAGGGTCTGGCTAATGTTGCTGAGACTAGAAATAATTTCAATTTTATTGCGTCTGTAGATTTTGCAGATTTAAAGAAACTAAATTTTATTAAGGACAGCGTTTCCATTTTTAAAGGGAACTTGAGCATGGATATTACGGGGACTAGCCTAGATAATATTGTTGGGGACATTAAGTTCACTCAAACTAATTATCAAAATGTAAATGATACGTATTATTTCGAAGATTTTGCGATTACCTCTATTTTTGATGATGAGAAAGCACGTATTATAAATATCAATTCTCCAGATATTATTACCGGTTTTATGAAAGGTAATTTTAAAGTTCGTGAATTAGGGAAGCTTGTTCAAAATTCGTTGGGAAGTATTTATACTAACTATAGGCCGTTTCAAATTTCGGATGGTCAAAATCTTTCCTTCAATTTTAAAATTTATAATAAAATAGTAGAGGTATTTTTTCCTGAAGTGCGATTTGATCCGAATACGTTTATAAAAGGAAATATAGTTGCCGATGAAGGTGATTTTAAACTAAATTTTGAATCTCCTAGTATTGAGGCTTTTGGTACTGCTGCTGATAATATAGAAGTTCGTATAGATAATAAAAACCCGCTGTTCAATACCTTTGTTTCTGTTGGGGAGTTAGATACTCCTTATTATAATTTTAAGGACTTTAATTTAATAAACACTACTCTTAAAGATACTTTGTTCTTTAGATCTGAATTTAAAGGAGGAAGTGATTTTAATGATTCTTACAATCTCAATTTTTACCACACCTTTAATAAAGACAATAAATCTGTCATAGGTTTAAAAACGTCTGATGTTAACTTTAAGGGAAATAAATGGGTTTTAAATAAAGATGGAGATTCTAAGAATAAAGTAATATTGAATAGGGCTTTAGATAGTATTACTATTCAAGAAATAGTGATGAATAATGATGAGAAAGAGCAAATTAGATTAAAAGGTCAGTTAGCAGATTCTACCTATAAAGATCTTCAATTACAGTTTAAAATAGTTTCATTAGATAAAATTACTCCGGTCATCGATAGCCTTAAATTGCAAGGAGAGGTAAATGGAACTTTAAATGTTTTGCAAAAAGATGGTATTTATTTACCCTCATCGAACTTAAATATCGAACACTTCGGTATAAACGATATTCCTTTAGGGGATCTGGCAATTAGTATTATAGGTAACAAAGATTTAACTGAATTTCAAGTTAATTCGCAACTCTCTGATAATGGTTTAGAAAAGTTTAGCGTTTTGGGTAGTATCAATAATAAAGGCGATATCCCCAAAGCTAATTTAATAGCCAATTTCAGTAATTTTAGTTTAGAGCCATTTAGCCCCTTGGGAGAAGGGGTTATAGATAATATACGAGGAGATATCGATGGTCGGGTAAGTATTGTTGGTAATGTGGATAACCCAAGTTTTAATGGACTTTTGACATTAGATAATGCAGGTATTGCCGTGCCTTATTTAAATGTAGATTATAGTTTTGCACCACGTTCTAGAGTAGTGCTTTCTAATCAGACTTTCGATTTTGAAAATATTGCATTAGAAGATGTGCATAAGGGTACCAGAGCTAATCTTGATGGTACCATTTCACATAGCTTTTTTGATAACTGGATTTTAGATTTAAATGTAGATACTCAAGATCAACCATTCTTAATATTGAATACCGAGTTTAAAGAAGGGGAGTTGTATTATGGTACGGGTTATTTAAATGGTACTGGGCGTATTTATGGCCCTACCACTGCATTAAATATTACAGTAGATGGTTCTACAGCGAAAGGTACTTCCTTGAAAATTCCATTAAGCGATGTAGCTAGTGTAGGTGATTATTCTTTTATCAATTTTATTGATAAGAATGATAAGCGAACTATAGAGGATCAACGGCAATTAAAAGATTATCAAGGTTTAGAATTGGAATTTAACTTAGATGTAACCCCAGATGCAGAGGTCGAAATTGTAACCGATACCAAAACTGGTAGTTCTTTAAAGGGTACGGGAGACGGAATTATTTTGATACAGATTAATACGAATGGTAAGTTTGAAATGTATGGCGATTTTGTAGTTGTTACTGGTGAGTACCATTATAAATTCGGCGGAATAATCGACAAAAAATTTAAGGTTAAACCTGGAGGTACCATAAATTGGGACCAGAAACCATTAGAGGCTTTGTTAAATATGGAAGCGGTCTATTCTCTTAATGCTAATCCAGCTCCATTGTTAGATGATCCGCGTTTTACTAGAAGAATTCCAACAGATGTTATAATACGTTTAACAGGAGAACTACAAAGTCCAAATATCGACTTTGGAATAGATTTTCCGGGAACAAGTTCAATTGTGCAATCAGAATTAGAATATACCCTTCAGGATCCAACAGTAGAGGAGAAAAATGCTATATTCTTATTAGCTCAAGGTACATTTGTCAACGCGCAGAGCGGTATTAATCAACAAGCGATAACGGGTAATTTGGTTCAAAGCGCATCTGGTATTTTAAATTCTATTTTAAGTGGAGGCAATGATAAGTTCAATCTTGGCCTTTCATATGAGCAAGGTATACTAGATAGGTCTGCCGATATTGAAACAGATGACCGAATTGGGGTTACAGTTTCAACACAAATATCAGATAAGATATTGTTCAACGGTAAGGTTGGTGTACCAGTAGGTGCTTCTAGTGAAACTTTGGTCGCGGGTGATTTTGAAATACAAGTTTTATTGAATGAAGAAGGCACCTTTAGCGCGAAATTTTTTAGTAGACAAAGTGAAATTCAAGCATATTTATCTGATCAACAAGGCTCAACCCAAGGGGCTGGATTATCTTATGAGGTTGATTTTAATAATTTTAAAGAACTCTTTAGAAAAATCTTAACTAAAAAGGTAGAAATTGAAGAGCCCAAGAAGCTGAAAGAGACTCCTTCTTCAGTTATGGGAAATGATAGTTTAATTCGATTTTATGATAAACCAAAATCAATAAATTGATAACGTTATGTGTGCTTATTGTTAAGAAAGGTGGAATTTTAAGAAGTATCGTACTAAAATGTCACAACTAAAACGTTTTCTTTAATTTCTGTTTAAAATGTGGACTCACATTATTTCTTTATTGTATTAAGATTTAGTACTTTCGTTGGCTTAAATTTTTCGATGTCTTCAGAAATAAAAAAAATAGCAGTACTGACTTCTGGTGGTGATTCTCCTGGTATGAATGCAGCCATAAGATCAGTTGTTCGAACCTGTGCCTACATGAAGGTAGATTGCGTTGCAATTTACAGAGGGTATCAAGGTATGATAGAAGGGGATTTTAAACCTATGGATGCCCGTAGTGTAAATAACATCATTAATAAAGGAGGGACAATATTAAAGTCTGCCAGATGTGATGATTTTAGAACACCAGAAGGTAGAAAGAAAGCACATGATGAGCTTATAAAAGCGGGTATAGATGCATTTGTTGTTATCGGTGGTGATGGGAGCTTTACAGGTGCTATGATATTTAATAGGGAATTCAACTTCCCTGTAATGGGTATACCTGGTACAATTGATAACGATATTTTCGGAACTACTTTTACTTTAGGTTTTGATACCGCTCTTAATACGGTAGTAGATTGTATTGATAAGATTAGAGATACGGCTAGCTCTCATAATAGACTGTTCTTTGTTGAAGTAATGGGTAGAGATGTTGGCCATATTGCATTAAATGCAGGTGTTGGTGCTGGTGCAGAGGAAATTTTAATTCCGGAAGAAAATCTTGGTCTTGACAGATTGTTAGAATCCTTGAAAAGAAGTAAAGAGTCTGGAAAATCTTCTAGTATTGTAATAGTTGCAGAAGGTGATAAATCTGGTAAAAATGTATTCGAACTTAAGGAGTATGTTGAAGAACATTTACCTATCTATGATGTTAGGGTATCTGTTTTAGGTCATATGCAAAGAGGTGGTGCGCCATCTTGTTATGACAGGGTTCTTGCTAGTAGAATGGGGGTAAAGGCGGTGGAAGCTTTGTTAGAAGGAAAAACCAACTTAATGGTAGGTATTCAATGTAATAAGTTGACATTGACGCCTATAAACAAAGCAATTAAAGGGCATACAAAAATTGATAAGGAACTCATAAGAGTTTCAGAAATAATGACTACGTAATATTAAATATTAAAATTAGAGAAAATGTCAAATTTGAAAATAGGAATTAACGGATTCGGTAGAATAGGTAGATTAGTCTTTAGAACAACGGTAAAACGTGGTGATGTTGATGTGGTTGCCATTAATGATTTACTAGATGTAGAGCATTTAGCTTACCTTCTTAAATATGATTCAGTTCATGGTGCTTTTGATGGTACTATTGATGTGAAGGATGGTGATTTAATCGTGAATGGTAAAACTGTTCGTATTACTGCGGAAAGAGATCCTAAAAATTGTAAGTGGGATGAAGTAGGTGCTACAACTGTGGCTGAATGTACTGGTATATTCACAACTTTAGAAACTGCTCAATATCATATTGATGGTGGTGCCAAAAAAGTTGTTATTTCAGCTCCGTCTAAAGATGCTCCAATGTTTGTGATGGGAGTGAATCATAAAGATGCGAAAGCTTCTGATACTATCGTTTCTAATGCATCTTGTACAACAAATTGTTTAGCTCCAATGGCTAAGGTTTTAAATGATAAATTTGGAATCGAAGAAGCTTTGATGACTACAGTTCACGCAACGACTGCTACTCAAATGACAGTTGATGGTCCTTCAAGAAAAGACTGGAGAGGTGGTAGAAGTGCTATGTTAAATATTATACCTGCATCTACAGGTGCTGCTGTTGCGGTAACTAAAGTAATACCGGCATTAAAAGGAAAACTTACAGGTATGGCATTTAGAGTTCCAACTGCAGATGTTTCTGTTGTTGATTTAACTGTTCGTCTAGAAAAAGAAACCTCTTACGAAGAAATTAAAAAAGCTTTCAAAGATGCTTCTGAAGGAGAATTGAAGGGTGTTTTAGGATATACAGAAGAAGCTGTAGTTTCTCAAGATTTCATTGGTGAAACTCACACAAGTGTATTTGACGCGGGCGCAGGAATTGAATTGAATTCTAAGTTCTTCAAATTAATTTGCTGGTATGATAATGAAGCAGGTTTCTCCAATAAAATGGTAGACCTAATGCAGCATGTGAACACGCTATAACTAACAATTTAGTATAATAAAGATATTTCCTGAAAATGAGGCATTTTTTCCTTATTTTCAGGATTATTTTTTAAATACAATCTGTATATGATTTTAATAGTAGATAGTGGCGCAACCAAGTCAGATTGGATTGCCCTAGATGAAAAGGGAGAGCAGCTTTTTTTAACCCAAACTTTGGGTCTAAGTCCAGAGGTTTTAACGAAAGATGTTATCGAAGATCGCTTGGCTAATAACTTTGAGCTTTCTAAGAATCGCGAAAAAGTAACTCACTTATATTTTTATGGAGCTGGCTGTGGAACGGATCGAATGAAAATGTTTTTAAAAGCTATTTTTAAAGATTTCTTTCCTAATGCTAAAGCTGATGTAAAAGAAGATACCTATGCGGCAATATTTGCTACTACGAAAGTAGGTCATCAAGGTATTGTTTGTATTCTTGGTACAGGTTCTAATTGTAGTTACTATGATGGTAATCAATTATTTCAAAAAGTAACATCATTGGGTTATATACCAATGGATGATGGTAGTGGTAATTTCTTTGGGCGTAAACTTATTAGAGATTATTATTTTCATAAAATGCCTGCAGACTTGGCTCATAAATTTGCTAAGCAGCACGACCTTGATGCTGATGTAATTAAAGAAAACCTGTATAAGCAACCTAACCCTAATACGTATCTTGCAACTTTTGCTCGTTTCTTAATAGAGAATAAGGACCATCCTTATTCTAAAGGAGTAATAGATAAAGGATTTCAGCAATTCATTAATAATTACGTAATGCAGTTTGAATTGGCTACTAAAGTGCCAATTAACTTTGTAGGAAGTATTGCCCATTATTTGAGAGATGAGCTAACTTCTGTATTATTAAGAAATGACTTAATAGTAGGTGTAATTAGACAAAGACCAATTGAAGGTTTGGTAGAATTTCATCAAGCAAATATGTAATTTTTATTTAACGGCGATCATAGAAATTTCAACGTTTACAAATTTTGGTAAATTTGCTACTTCTACGGTTTCTCTTGCAGGTGCAGTTTCCGCATTAAAATAAGATGCATATACTTCGTTTACTTCAGTGAATTGTTTCATGTCGCTAAGAAATATAGAAGATTTCACAACATTTTCAAAGGTCATTTCAGCTTCGGTTAAGATGGCCTTTAAATTTTCCATAGACTGTTTAGTTTCCTTTTTTATATCTCCAGAAACTAATTCACCGTTCTTTGGATTCAATGGTATTTGACCAGATATGTATAATGTTCCATTGCTTAAGATAGCTTGATTGTATGGGCCTATTGGCGCTGGGGCATTTGAAGTATTAATTATCTTTTTCATATCGTAAATTGAATTTTATTAATTTCTAATGGGTTGACTTCGATTTTCCCACTTAAGATCTTTTAGGATAGATGAATCTATACCGATAAAGAAGTACCATCTTTTGTATTGTCCGAATGGGGTCCAGTTAAAACGCATGGTAAAACTCTTCAAATCTCGTTGAAAACGTAATTGAGTTAAAGTGAAACCTTGATTTTTAAAATCATAACCAGAAGAACCACCTACCGACCATCTCGGAGCTAATTCTATATCACCAGAAAACATTAAAGAGTGACTACTGAACTCACTCTGCCTTGCAGAATTTGCATAACTGGCAGAATAAGCTAGTCTTAAGTTCCATGGTATTTTGGTGCCATAGATGGGGTTTTCCACATCACTGTTCTTATCATCTTTGCGAACAGGATTGTCGTTGAAATTATCAGCTCTACCAAAGAGATCATCGTCTCTACCACCACTTTGTGCTACATAATCGAAAGGATCTTCCTCTTCTTCTGTTTCATCATCTTCTTTTTTGCCAAACATTTCACTACTAATTGAATAGGAAATGTTGGCATTTGCTCTTGTAAGCCTAAAAAGGCTTCCGCCATTGTCAATATTCCAAGTGTCAATTCTTTTGCCATTATTGTCAATGGCATAAGGATCTAGACCTGCTGAAAAGTTAATCGACATTTTGTTGTTTAAAATATTTGTACCACCATTTACAGTCAAAGGATTTAAACGAAGTGAATCAGATTCAAAATTATACCCTGTTGAGATATTGAAGTTGCTTAATAAAGAAACTTTTTTAGGTTCTATTTTAGTGGAATCCTTATCTCTAACTTTTGCCTCAAGGGTGTTGGCTAAAGAAAAACCTAAACTATTAGATTTACCTAATGAAGGTGCACCGTTTAGGGTTCCTTGAAAACGGCTGAATTGAACAACATCGCCATCACCATCAATATATTCATCATAAAACTGGTCAAAAGAAGGTGCGTAGCCATAACTTATTGATGGGCGCATGGTGTGCCGTATCGCTTGTATTTTCTTATCTTCACCTAAATCGAAAGTTCCATAAAGTGTAGTACCAACGCTTGCGCTAAAATTATATTTATTATAACGGTCAAAACCACTTATGGTGTCTCGCACTATTGACTTAGTTTCCGCATCATAACTTTGATTGTACGTTTCTAAAGTCCAAACATCTTCATAGTTGCCGCCAACACTTACGCTAAAAAATTTAGCTACTTTAAAGTTTGTGGTTAACGGTATACGATGCCTTGCGCCAACTTTAGCATTATCGAACATTCTAGAGGTTAGAAAATCATCATCGTTGGTAGTTAATCTGTTTTGTGCATTAACATCATATTGAAAATTAATGTTTTGTATAATTCCTTTTTTTATACCATCTCTTTTTGCAAAAGGATAAATACGCTCCATACTTGCTTGAAAAGTAGGCAGGGTCATGTTAATATTATCCGCATCAGAGGCGGTTGCAGTTGGTGATGTTAATTGTGAATGTGTCGCCGTCAAACTCATGTTGACTGACGGATATTCAGGAAATGTTTTAGAATATGAAATAGACGATGAGAGTGTGTTGTTTTGAGTATTAGGTAAATTTCGTTGCTGTAACGAATTTCTGTAATATTCACTACTACCTAAGTTTACCGAGGCGGAAAATCTAGAGTTAGGGCTAGATTTTGGATCTTGTGAATGTGAGAATTGAATGTTATAATTTTTTGATAAGCTATAATCACTAAAGCCTTTTTGGCTTCGAACTTGATTTTCATACCTCAGATTAACATTTCCTCTATATTTATATCTTTTGGTGTAAATAGAGGCTGATCTAAAAGCATAGCTTCCATTTGTGTAAAAATCCCCTGAAAGAGTTACATCGGCGTAATCACCTAATGGAACATAATACCCCATATCTTGCAAAAAATACCCTGTATTTGGGTCATTACCAAAAGAGGGCATTAAAATACCTGCAGATCTGCCTACTCCTAAAGGAAAATAAGCAAAAGGCATTGCTATAGGGGTTGGCACATCTGCTATGTATAAATTGCTAAAACCAGCAATGACCTTTTTGCCAGGAACAAACTTGGCCTTTCGAACCCTAATATAATAATCAGGATTTATAGTGTCTGTAGACGTAGTAAGTTTACCTTCACTTAAAAAATATACCGAATCATTTTCCTTTTTTGTAATCTCGGCATATACTTTCATGGCATCGCTACCTAGTTGCCCTGCGGCTGCCTGCTGTTCGGTTCTTGAATTCCAAATTAAAGCTTTCTGTGTATCAAAATTAAAACGAATAGAATCTGGTATAACAATGTTTGATCCTTGTTTAAAATAGGGCAGTTGAGAATAATTACCTAAAGAATCTTTCATTCTGCCAGCGTAAACTTCGTTTTTTATATAATCCATAATGATTATACCCGCCTTTAACTCAGTATCCTGATAGTAAATTTCTGCCTCGTTGTAGAGATATATTTTATTTTCCTTTTGACTTAATTTAACGTAATCTTTCGCCTTATAGGTTATTTTATCTAATAATAAAGGAGGTTTTTTATTAATAGAATCATTAGCTAACGAATCTGCCGTAATAGAATCTCTAATGCTTGTGGAGGGGAATAATGGGGCAGTAATAGAATCTTTCTCTACTTTAATGTTTAAAGGAGTGATTTTTCCTTCTTGTCCGAAGGCATAAAAAGCACCGGCAAAAACTACGAATAGGAAAAGTAAGTATTGTTTGTTTGATTGCAAGGCTATATATCCTATTTTTGTAAAGGTTTGGCAGTCCAATGAGCCATTGTTTCAGATGTCAAACTTACATATATTTTTTAATCCTAATGTAGGGTGTTACAATAAATTTAACCATTATCAGGGCTATATAATCCCTAGTACTTATGAAAATAAAATTCTTTTGCATTTCACTAGTTATAGTAATCTCATTTTTGCTTCAATCTTTTACAGGGTTAGATACAGAAAAAAAGTCTGATGACCCTTTTATTGTTGTATTAGATGCTGGTCATGGTGGCCATGATCCTGGTAACTTAGGTAATGGTTATCTAGAAAAAAAGATAGCACTTAATATAGTTTTGAAAGTAGGTGAAATTTTATCTAATAATAAAGATATTAAGGTTATTTACACACGTAAAGATGATACTTTCATCGATTTGTATGTAAGAGGCGAAGTAGCGAATAAGGCAAATGCAGATTTATTTGTTTCGGTTCATTGTGATTCTCATACTTCAGACGCACATGGTGCAGGTACTTTTGTACTTGGACTACATGCCAATAAGCAAAACTTTGAAATTGCCAAGAAAGAGAACTCGGTAATTTATTTAGAAGATAATTACGAAAATAGATATGCTGATTATGATATTAATTCACCGGAATCTGTTATTGGACTGACGATAATGCAAGAAGAATTTTTAGATCAGAGTGTAGCATTGGCTACCATGATTCAGGAGAATTTTTCAAGTTCTTTAAAGAGGACGGATAGACAAGTGAAGCAGGCTGGTTTTATTGTGTTACATCAAACCTTTATGCCTAGTGTTTTGGTTGAAACGGGTTTCTTAACCAATAAAGATGAAGGTGCATATTTGAATTCAGGTAAAGGTCAAAACGAAATAGGAAATGCTATTGCAAAAGCAATATTATATTATAAAGAGGGGGTTCAGCCAACCATAAAAACAGTAGAAACATCTATTGAGAAACCAAAAGCACCACCAATTAAAGAAGAAATTGCTGTAATAAAACAACAAGAACCGACTGATGTTCCCGCAAAAGCTGAAGAAGTAAAAGATGTTATAGAAAAGCCTGTAGTTGTAGCTAATCCAAAGGAGGCTATTACTTCTAAAGAGGTTGCAGAATCAATTATATTTAAGATTCAGTTAATGGCTAGTAGTAAAAATGTACAACTAACTTCTGCTAATTTTAATGGTCTTTCAAATTTGTCGCAAGAGCCTTATAAAAATTTATATCGTTATATGTACGGGGAAACCAGGTCATATAGAGAAGCGAAAATGATGCAAACCTTAGCACAAGAAAAAGGATATAAGTCAGCGTACATAGTTGCTTATAAATTAGGAGAAAGAATTCCTATTAAACAAGCAATGGATGAGGTTTCTGAATTAACTCCATAAAGTGTGAATATTATTCCTAATTTTGAGTGTACTAAAAATATAATTGCTTGAAACTATCTAGAGAAGTAAAAACAGGAATTATTGTAATAGGAGGTATTCTTTTGTTTATCATGGGATTTAGCTATTTGAAATCCACTCCTATTTTTGACAACAGCAAAACTTTCTATGCCGTTTATCCAAATGTTGGCGGACTCCAATCTGGTACATCCGTGTCAATTAACGGGTTTAGTGTTGGAAAAGTTAATGATATAAAGTTTTTGGATGAAAAAGGGAATTTATTAGTGACTTTTACGGTTGGTAATGATTTTAAATTCTCTAAAACTAGTCTAGTTGAACTTTACGACACAGGCATAATAGGAGGTAAGGGATTGCAAATTAGACCTGTTTTTGATGCTACTGGTATTGCGCAATCTGGTGATACCTTAAAAACTGAGACAAGGCCAGGTATTACAGATTTAGCACAACAAAAATTAACTCCTTTGGTGCGTAAGTTCGAATCTGCAATTTCTGGCGCTGATTCTGTTTTAGTTAACGTAAATTCTGTCTTAGATTCAAAGACGAAAAAGGAATTGAAAGCAGTTATAGGAGGACTGAATGTTTTAATATCAAGTTTAAATCAGAGTGCCACTTCACTTAATTCTGTCTTAGAGGGAAATAAGGAAAAATTAGATAATTCATTTAAGAATTTTGATGTACTTACTTCAAATTTCGCTAAGCTTTCAGATTCATTGAATTCAGCAGGTTTGGGGCGTACTTTGGCAAGTTTAGAATCAACCATGGCCAGTTTAGATCAAATAACCCAAAAAATTGAAAATGGCGATGGTACCCTAGGTTTACTGATGAACGATAAGGAACTATACTCAAATTTGAATAGTACTAGCAGAGAATTAGACCTTCTCTTACAAGATTTTCGTTTAAACCCAAAACGCTATGTCAACGTTTCGGTCTTCGGCAAAAAACAAAAGGATTATACAGTTCCAGAAGAAGATCCAGCTGATAAAATAGAAGAATAAATTTATGCAGTATCTCCCTAATATTATTTTTGTACTCTTACTCATAGTTGGTGTCGGATTCTTTGTTAAGAATATTTCAAAATTAAAACGAAATATCTTCCTTGGTAAGGAGTCTTCTATAAATGACAATAAGTCACAGCGATGGAAAAATATGGCCAAGATTGCTTTAGGTCAATCTAAGATGGTTGTTCGCCCTATTGCAGGTTTTCTTCACATTATCGTTTATGTTGGTTTTGTTATAATTAATATCGAAGTACTTGAAATTATCTTAGACGGTATTTTTGGTACACATAGAATGTTTTCTGTATTAGGTGGGTTATATAGTTTTCTAATTGCATCGTTTGAGGTATTGGCATTATTAGTGATTATTGCAGTAGTTGTTTTTTGGATAAGAAGAAATGTTATTCGTTTAAAAAGATTCTTTAAACCAGAAATGACGGGTTGGCCAAAAAATGATGGTAATCTTATTCTGTATATCGAATTGGTATTGATGTTTTTATTTCTTACTATGAATGCAGTAGATTACCAATTGCAACAAATGGGAGCCGAACATTATGCTAAAGCTGGTTCGTTTCCAATTAGTAGTTTTATAGCTCCGTTATTCGAAAATTTATCGATATCAACTTTAATAGTAATTGAACGTACTGCTTGGTGGTTACATATTGCAGGAATTTTATTTTTCCTCAACTATTTATACTATTCTAAACACTTACATATACTACTTGCATTTCCGAATACTTATTATGGTAAACTAACTCCGAAAGGGCAGTTTAAGAATTTGCAATCTGTAACCGATGAAGTTCGTATGATGATGGATCCAGATGCTGATCCTTATGCGGAGCCTGCAGAAGATGCTGCAGTACCAGATAAATTTGGTGCTTCAGACGTACAAGATTTAAGTTGGGTTCAATTATTAAATGCCTACACCTGTACCGAATGTGGAAGATGTACCAGCGAATGTCCGGCAAATCAAACAGGTAAAAAATTGTCTCCTCGTAAGATAATGATGGATACTCGTGACCGCCTTGAGGAAGTGGGTAAGAATATAGATGAGAATAATGGCGAGTTTAAAGATGATGGCAAGCAATTATTGAACGATTATATTAGTCCAGAAGAATTATGGGCTTGTACTTCGTGTAATGCTTGTGTAGAAGCTTGTCCTATTAGTATTGACCCTCTTTCCATAATTATGGATATGCGACAATATTTAGTCATGGAACAATCTGCTGCTCCAACAGATTTGAATAACATGATGGGTAATATTGAAAATAATGGAGCACCTTGGCCATTTAACCAAATGGACCGTTTAAACTGGAGTAAAGAATCTTAAAAGAAGATATGGTAAGTGAATTGAAAGTGCCTACAATGGCAGAATTTTTTGCGGCGGGTACCGTGCCTGAGGTTTTATTTTGGGTAGGTTGTGCCGGTAGTTTTGATGACAGGGCAAAAAAGATAACAAAAGCTTTCGTTAAGATTTTGAATAAGGCTAATGTATCATTTGCTGTTTTAGGTACTGAAGAAAGTTGTACAGGTGACCCAGCTAAACGTGCAGGTAATGAATTTTTGTTTCAAATGCAGGCAGTTACCAATATAGAGGTGCTAAATGCCTATGAAATAAAAAAAATAGTAACAGCTTGTCCTCATTGTTTTAATACCATTAAAAATGAGTACCCTGGTTTAGGGGGTAATTATGAAGTTGTTCACCATACACAGTTTTTAAAAGAACTACTTACCGAAGGTAGAATTTCGATTGAAGGTGGAATGTTTAAAGGTAAAAGAATCACTTTTCATGATCCTTGTTATTTGGGCAGGGCTAATGGTGTTTATGAAGCTCCAAGAGATCTTATTCGAAAATTGGATGCAGAGTTGGTAGAAATGAAAAGCTGTAAACAGAGAGGTCTTTGTTGTGGTGCTGGTGGTGCACAAATGTTTAAAGAACCTGAAAAAGGGGATAAAGACGTGAATATCGAACGCACCGAACAAGCCTTAGAAATTAAGCCAGATATAATTGCAGCTGGATGTCCTTTTTGTAATACGATGATGACCGATGGTGTAAAGAATAAAGAGAAGGAAGATTCAATTGCTGTAATGGACATTGCAGAGTTGATTGCGACCGCAGAAGATTTATAACTTTTAAATTACATAATTTGCTAGTAGAATTTAATACGTTACCAGAGACTGCAAGAGTTTGGATATATCAATGTAGCCGTTCATTTTCTGAAGATGAGTTAGTTGATATAAGGTCTGAAGTTGATGTGTTTTTACGAAATTGGACAGCCCACGGTAATGATCTAAATGCGGGGTATGAGATAAAGTATAAGAGATTTATAGTAATTGCATTAGATCAGAATACACAAAGCGCTACAGGATGTTCAATTGATGCATCTGTTCATTTTATTCAAGCTTTAGAAAAGAAATATGACGTTTTGTTATTGGATAAAATGAATGTGTCTTACAAACAAGGGGAGTTCGTAGCTTATAAAAGCTTACTTGACTTTAAGGCAATGGCGAAGCAAAAAGCTGTTTCAAAGAATACCATTGTATTCAACAATTTGGTAACCAATAAAGGTGAATACCTTGAACATTGGGAAGTACCAGCCTCTGAGAGTTGGCATGCTCGTTTTCTATAAAACGATTTCTTCTTAACTATCATTATTATTGGGTTTTATCGATGAAATGCAATAATTTCATGCCATAATAGTTATCTCAGTACATACATTTTTATGCGCCTTATTTTAATATTTTTTTGTGGTTTATTTTGTTGTTCAAGCCTTCTTGCTCAAAATCCTTTAGTTACTAAGGATAGCTTAGCTCAAAAGACTTGGGTTGATAGGCAATATGAAAAAATGACCTTAAATGAAAAGTTGGGTCAATTGTTCATGGTTAGCGTCGCATCAAATCAAAGTAAGCAAGCAACAGATCAGATTAAAAATTTGATTATTAAAGAAAATTTAGGAGGAGTTATTTTCTCTAAAGGTGGGCCTGTTAGGCAAGCCTTGCTTACGAATGAATATCAGGCGGCATCAAAATTTCCTTTATTAATTGGTATGGATGCAGAATGGGGACTATCCATGAGGTTAGATTCTACCTATGCCTTTCCATGGAATATGACTTTAGGTGCCATACAGGATAGTTCAGTGGTTGAAAAGGTAGGCTATCAGATCGGTAAGCATGCAAAACGATTGGGAGTACATATCAATTTTGCTCCAGATTTAGATATTAATACAAATCCGAATAATCCCATAATAGGCAATCGTTCGTTTGGTGAAAATAGAGATAATGTAGTTGAAAAGGGAATCGCATTTGTTAAGGGTATGGAGAGTGCAGGCGTTTTGGCAAATGGTAAACATTTTCCGGGTCATGGGGATACCGAAGTAGATTCACATCACAATTTACCGGTAATACCTTTTTCTAAAAAACGTCTTGATAGTTTAGAATTATATCCTTTTAAGAAAATGATTGCTTCTGGATTAAGCAGTATAATGGTAGCACACTTAGAAGTGCCTGCACTAGAAATAAAAAAAGGATTGCCTTCTTCTATCTCTGAACAAATAATTTCAGGACTTCTTAAAGAAGATCTTGGCTATAAAGGATTGATTTTTACTGATGCCCTTAATATGAAAGGAGTGTCGACCAAAGGAAGTGATGGCAGTGTAGAATTGTCAGCATTTATGGCTGGTAATGATATGCTTTTAATGCCAGAGAATGTAGTAAGTGCTAAATTGAAGTTAACAAATGCTTATGAAAAAGGCAGATTGACCGAAGTACGCTTAGCATATTCGGTTAAAAAAATTCTTTTAGCAAAATACAAAGCAGGTTTAAATAATTATAAGCCAATTGCTTTAGATAATCTATATGATGATTTAAACAGCTTAGAAGACGATATTATTTATGAAGAGGCCATTGAGAATGCCATTACTATTGTAAAGAATAAGTTAGACTTAATGGCTATCAAAAATTTAGATAATAAGAAAATCGCCTATGTGAAGTTCGGTGATGCTTCTAATGATGCTTTTGTGAAAGGACTGAAAAATTACGCAAACGTAACAGTTGTAGATGCGAATGATATCAACACCTTAAAAGTGAAATTAAAAGAATTTAACCTTGTTATAATTGGCCATCATAAAAGTAATGAAAGCCCATGGAAAGGCTACAAATTTAGTACAACCGAGCTAAATTGGTTGCAAGAGATTGCGGCCGAAAGAACGTCTAATCTTATACTTTGTGTTTTTGCTAAACCTTATGCTTTGTCTGATATTAAGTCATTTCAGAATATTGACGCTGTAGTTATGTCTTATCAGAATAGTGATTTAGCTCAAGAGAAAACTGCCGAAGTTCTTTTTGGCGCGGTAGGAGCTTCAGGGAAATTACCGGTTAGTGCACACTCTGATTTTCCGGTGAATTCAGGAATTAAAACACAATCACTAAGTAGGCTTGGTTATAGTATACCTGAGCGAGTAGGTATGAGTTCGAAAGGCTTAGGGGATATTGACCGTATGGTGAATGATGGGTTGGATAGTTTAATGTTTCCGGGAGCGCAAATTTTGGTGGCAAGAAAAGGAAAAATTATATATCAAAAAAGTTTTGGGAAGCCTACCTATGATTCCAAAGAAAAAATAACTAATGATTATATCTATGATTTGGCTTCATTGACAAAAATATTGTCAACGTTGCCCATGGTAATGAAGATGGAAGAAGAAGGTAAAATTGGGTTGAATGATACTTTTGAAGAATTAGTACCAAATTATTCCGATACCGAAATTAAAAATGTAACCGTTTTAAAGGCTTTGTCACATTATGGTCGCTTACCTGCATGGATACCTTTTTACATTAATACATTAGATGAAAATAGAAAGCCATCTGGTGAGTTTTATCGAAATTCACCATTACCAGGTTTTTCAACTAAAGTCTATGATAACCTTTATTTGGCAGATGCCTACAAAGATTCGATTTATAATAGAATTGGAAGGCAAGATTTAAAGTCTAATCGATATCGTTATAGTGATGTACCTTACTATGTGATGAAAAAGGTTATTGAAGAGAATTATGGTCAACCCTTAGATTATTTGACCAATAATTTTCTATATAGTCGGCTTGGTGCTAACCATACCTCATACAATCCTTTAGGTAAGTTTGAAAAAAATATGATTGTACCTTCAGAAGAAGATGATTATTATAGATACGGTACTGTACAAGGTTATGTTCATGATATGGGGGCAGCGATGCAAGCTGGAGTAGGAGGACATGCCGGACTTTTTAGTAACTCAAATGATATAGCGAAGATTATGCAAATGTATCTTCAAAACGGATATTATGGCGGCACCAAATTTTTTGATTCTAGAACAGTTAAGAAATTTAATACCTGCTATTTTTGCGATATGAATGTGCGTAGGGGAGTGGGTTTTGATAAACCACAATTAGAACATAGCGGACCAACCTGTGGTTGTGTTTCTAGAAAAAGTTTTGGTCATAGTGGTTTTACAGGTACCTATACTTGGGCTGACCCTGAAGAAGAAATTGTTTATGTGTTTTTATCTAACAGAACATATCCATCAGCTTCTAATACTTTATTAGTTAAATCTGGGTTAAGAACTAGAATTCAACAAGTCATTTACGACTCAATTATAAATTAAAAAGCTAGTTTTGTAGTAATGAAAATAGCAATAGTATGTTATCCTACTTTTGGTGGTAGTGGTGTTGTAGCAACAGAATTAGGAATCGCATTGGCCAATAGAGGTCATGAGATTCATTTTATAACCTACAAACAACCTGTGCGTTTAGAGTTGTTAAGTAATAAAATATTCTTTCACGAAGTTCACGTTCCTGAATATCCACTCTTTCATTATCAACCTTACGAGCTGGCATTATCTAGTAAATTGGTAGATACCATAAAGCTTCATAAGATAGATTTATTACACGTTCATTATGCCATACCACATGCATATGCGGGGTATATGGCTAAGAAAATGCTAGAAGAAGAAGGAATTTTTGTTCCTATGATTACAACACTTCATGGAACCGATATAACTTTAGTAGGTAAGCATCCTTTTTATAAACCTGCGGTAACCTTCAGTATAAATCAATCTGACGTAGTAACCTCTGTGTCTGAGAGCTTGAAAAAGGGAACCCTGGAAATTTTTGATATTAAGGGTGAAATTGAAGTTATTCCTAATTTTATTGATGCCAAAAAATATAGTACATCCTTTACCGATTGCCAACGTTCTAATATGGCTACTGAAGAGGAGCGAATAGTTACGCATATCAGCAATTTTAGAAAGGTTAAACGAATTCCTGATGTTATCAAGGTGTTTAGTAAAATACAACTAGAAATACCCTCTAAGCTTATTATGGTGGGCGAGGGTCCTGAAAAAGAAGGTGCTGAAAGACTTTGCGAAGAATTAGGTATAACTGATAAGGTTATCTTTTTAGGTAACAGTAACGAAATCGATAAAATCTTGTGTTTTTCAGATTTGTTTCTTTTACCGTCGGAAACAGAGAGTTTTGGCCTTGCTGCTTTAGAAGCTATGATTAATAAAGTACCTGTAATATCAAGTAATGCCGGTGGTATTCCTGAGGTGAACAAAGAAGGGGTAAGTGGATTTCTTAGCGATGTTGGTGATATTGAAGATATGGCAGCTAAAGCAATAACTATTTTGAAAGATGATGAAGTATTAGAAAGGTTTAAACTTAACGCTCTACAAGAAGCTCATAAATTTGATATACAGAAAGTACTTCCGCTTTATGAAGAAGTTTATGAGAGGGCATTTAAAGGTCGTTTCAAGAATGTATAAATTCGTCACTTTTTTTATTCTTTTTTTTATAGTCCAATTGAATTCATGTAAAAGTTCAGTTACTAGTAGTTTACAGAATTCTAATGAAATGAGTATGCAGAATATCTTGAATGAAAATTATAGTGGTTTTGAAGAAGAAGATTATTTTTTAATTAGAAATCAAGAGGCTTTAAATACTTTTTACGGAAAAATTAATAGGACAAGAAAGCCAGGTTTAGTTCCTCCAGTAGTCGATTTTAATCAAAATATGCTATTAGTTTGGTGTGGAGATAGTGACACATCTAATTTTGTAGATTTAGAAATAAAAGAGGGTGCTGATAGCTTAATCGTACATAAACTTAAATCTAAGACTAAGAAACAAAACAATTTTATAGTCAGTCCTTTTAGTATTTTTAAATTACCATTAAGTGTGAAATCTCTAAAGATTCAACAGTAATTCGTCGTTAATTAATCTACATTCAACTACCAATCGATTTTAATTACCGTATACAGAAATTATTTGTCAACTACCTGAACTACAACTAATTTTACATTTAATAACCCAAATTTTATATTATGAAAACTACAAAAGTTTTTGGTTTTTTAATATTATTACTAGCTGTCAATTTTACTTTTGCTCAAGACGAGCTTCAAATTACGGCAAAGGATAGTATTGTTCAGAGTTCATGGATTGTCGGTGTTGGTTTCAATGCTGTTGATGATTCAGGAAACGTTTTTGATGGTATATTCAACGTAGGACAAGAATGGAATATAGTTCCATTTCCTTCTAGAGTAAGCATCGGTAGATATTTTAAGAATGGCTTAGGGATTGAAGCTATTGGTACTTATAATAAATATAAGTCTGGTAATATCATTGATGCAACTGTAATCCTTGAGGATATAAATTATTTTGGTCTCGATGCTCGTTTGACATACGATTTAAATCAAATTATCGGACAAACAGGATGGTTTGATCCATATATTGGAATCGGAGCAGGGTATACAGATGCTAATAATTTGGGTAGAGGTACTTACAATGCAGTGGTAGGATTTAGAACTTGGTTTTCAGATAGGTGGGGTTTAGATTTTAATTCTTCTGGCAAATGGGCTATGAGTCAGGGTGACGGAGCCTCTAACCATATTCAACATGCAGCAGGTGTAGTTTATCAATTTGGAATAGAAAAAGGATTATCGAAAAGAGGAGAAGAAAAGTTAGAACTTTTGGCAGCAATAGAAAAGGAAAAACAACGTCAAATGGATTCTATAAATGAAGTTAACAGATTAAGAGATGAGGCGTTATTGGCAGAAAGACTTGAAAAGCAAAAAAAGGAAGATGCCTTAGCTGCTGCGGAAAAAGCAAAATTAGATGCTCTTAACAATAAAAGAAATGCTATTAAAGCAAGAATAGAAAAATTAGGTAATGTATATTTTAATTTGAATTCATCGGCTGTGAGCAGTAGGTCTAAGGTTGTATTAGATTCATTAGTATTGATTATGAATGAAATACCAACCCTGAAATTAAAAATAACCTCACATACTGACTCAAGAGGAGCATCCACATATAATGATTGGTTATCTCAACGTAGGGTTGACAAGACAAAAGATTATATGTTGACTAAGGGTATATCTGATGATAAATTAATTACAGAGGCTTATGGCGAAAGAATGCTGCTAAATGAATGCGATGACAAAACCTATTGTTCTGAAGAAAAACATGCGGTTAATAGACGTTCTGAATTTGTGGTTATTGAATTTTAAGAAATAAGATATAAATTGTCAAACCATGCCCAATCGATAGCTAGTAAAGGAAGTTTTCTGTGGAACTTGCATTACTTTAGGGCTTTTGCAATAATCAATATAGTATTAATACATGTATTGTATATTCCAAATGAACAGGATATTAATTTGGGTTTACAAGTAGCTTTAAAGTTACGTGATTCCATTTTTGACGGCAGTACAATCTATTTTGTATTTATTTCTGGATTTTTATTTCATCGTTTAAACCAAAAATTAAATATTACAGTATTTTATAAGAAAAAACTGGTCAATATAGTTGTGCCATATGTAGTAATAAGTACTGTATTTTTTACAGTACTTTATTTTACAGGTGAAATGGGATTATTTTCATTTACTGACCTGCCTTATTTGTTAATAACCGGCAAAGTCCAATTTCATCTTTGGTATATACCGTTTATTGTAATAATATTTATAATTAGCCCAGTATTTTTAAAAATAAATTCAAAAACTTACGCCTATATATTTCCATTATTATTGGTGATACCTATGTCTGGAACTAGAACAGGTATTGCCAATACACCATGGCAATTCATGTTTTTTGTTCCCATTTTTTTAGTGGGTATGATTAGTTCAATGTATTATTTAAAGACAATTCAAGTATCCAAGAGGTATACGTTGTCCATGATAATAGTAGCTTTAATTTCTACTATCTTACTTTATTTTTTAGATTTTGATGGAAGAATAATGAATGTGATTTCACCAAGAACCGGGTTAATATACATTCAAAAAATTATTATTTGCTTTTTGCTAATTTCTTATATGCCTAACGTTAGGAATAAAAAATTACTGTTTTTTGAAAAGATGGCTAATTATAGTTTTGCAATATATTTTACTCACATTTTTTTACATGGCGTGCTATTAAGATTTTTCTTTAAGCCTTTTTTATATACAATTGATTCCTCAATATTTTCGTTATTGTCAGTTTTTACTTATGGACTATTGTTTTTAATTATAAATCTTTTTCTTATTTGGGTAGCGAAGAAAATATTAGGAAAGTATTCTAAGTATATAATCGCAGCTTGAATTTAAGAATAACTGATAAAGACTTAACCAACTGTAAAAATAAATACAGGTGATGTAGATTCGTTGCCAACACTATCTTTAGTGACTATTTTCCAATAATAAGTCTTTCCTGCTTCAACAGGAATATCATCAAATCTAGTTTCAATAATATCAGTGCCATATAGTTCAGGATCTTTGACTTCACCAAAATATAAGTCATGACCAACAATATCATTATCTAAATCTTCTGACTGCCAAATTAAATTAACGGTAGTACTAGTTTGGGAAATTGATGCTCCAGAAACAGGAGAAATAGCTGTGGCAGGAAACGGAATGGTTGATTCTAGTCCAGGTCCTTCATTATAGAAACTCCAAACTTCGCTACTACTATTAATTTTTCCTGTAACGTACCAGGAATAAATAACACCTCGTTCAAGAGTAACGGCTAACTCTGTAGTCTCACTTTCATATAATTCTGTCTGAGAGTAAGAAATATTGGTTAGATGTAAGATATATGGAGCATTATTATTTTCATCAATCCATTCAAAAATTAGTTCGCTCTCCGTATCGGAAACAACAATACCTTCAGTACATTCAATATCGTTCTCAGGGAAAACAAGCAATAAATTTATATTTTTTTTAGCATATTCTAAAACATCCGAATCTACTCCACACGATTGGATTGCTATTATTATGAAAATTAAAAATCCAACCTTTTTCAATGCTTTATAAATTTGAAGGATTTATTTACCTTGTCATTCTTCAATCTTAAAAAATAAATGCCTGAGCTTAATGCACTTGTATTTAATTCGATTTTAGAATGTTTAACTAAATAAGTTTCAGAATGGACTAAAAGTCCTGCTTCTGTAAAAATAGCTATTTCAATGGTATCTGAAGACAACGATTTTAAATCTATTGTAAGACTCTCGCTTACCGGGTTTGGATAGATTAAAAATGAGTTCTCTAAAATAATAGTTTCTTCAAATTTTCCTTGACACGATTGATTTGTACTTACTATAACATTATTTACTTCATCATATAATGGTATGCTTATAAGATGATTTTTGACTTCCATACTTTTACCATTAATTTCTATAGTATATTCTTTAGCACCATTCATTTTTAAGGTAACGCTATTGGTCAATGAGTTGAAGTCTAATTGCACACTTAATGGTAATGGTTCTGTTATTATTATTTTAGAACAGGTTTGATAATTAGGAAATTCTATTGAGGAAATACAAAGGTTGTATTCTCCTAAATCTAAATCTTCTATGGCTAATATTTCAGTAAATGGTAATGTAATAGTGTTATTAGGCCCTGTTATCGTTGCTGCGAAGTCTTCATTGGTAATTGATTCTATTAAAATAGATCCATTATTAGAGCCAATACATGACGTACCAATAGAAGTGATTTTAAATTGATTAGAAGGGAATGTGTTAATCGAACAACCATTATCATTAACCGATTCTCCTTCTGGTGAATTGGCGCAATCATCTATCGAATCAGATACACCATCATTATCGCTATCTAAAAGGTTTGAAGAACATCCATTTGAATCAACTGATTCTCCTGTTGGGGTATTAGCACAATTATCATTTTCATCAAGTACACCATCATTGTCTTGATCAACTTCTACCGAAGGCAGTACTGATATTTCAAAATTTTCAATACATCCTTGGTTTGTTTCAATAGTGTATGTCCCCGATTGTTCAGAAGTTATACTATCTAAACTATAATCACCATTTACCTTTGAGCCATTTGGTAGGGTGATTGAAAACGAAACGGTATTGGGTAACATGCTTATAACCAATTTGTCACCTTCATTTACAGTAAGAGTATTGTTTCCGCTTTCAAAAACACCGTTTATTTGATATTCTGGAATAATACTGTTTTCTTCACAAAAATTTTCACTCCAAATCGCTATATTACTGGCGTTGATATTACCGGCTGTGCTAAAATATCCCCCTACCAAAAGTTCTGTGTTGTTTTTGCTGAATGTTAATGAATTTACCCTAATATTAACACCTACATTAGTATTCGGTCCTAAGGCCTCCCAACCATTCTCGTTACTCCAACGGGCTAAATTATTTACTATTTTATCTATATTACCATCATCACTAGCGGTGATAAAACTACCTCCTACATAAATATATGTTCCATTTGAGGTTATGGTATTTACATTACCACTTAAACCGTTGCCAAGACTTTCCCACGATTCATTGTTCTTATTGAACCTAGCGATTCTGTTAACGGTCTTATTACCTGCAATGGAGAAATTCCCTCCTACATATAGGTATTCCCCAATAGATTCTATTGCTTGAACAAAACCACTTGTGCCATATCCTAAGGCAGTCCAATTTGTACCATTCCAACGAGCTATTCTAGCGGCAGAAACTCCGCCTGCCATGTCAAAATTACCGCCAACATATAAATTATTGTTCTCATCGAAAGCTATTGATCGAATTTCATTATTTGTTCCAGAAACATTAGTAGCGTTATCAACAAGTGCACTCCATGTATTATTTTCCCATTTAGTGATATTGTTTACAGTTATCCCACCTGCGGCAGAAAATAGTCCACCAACAAATAAAGCTCCGGTTTCACTAAATTTAATTTTAAAAACAGGACCATTAATTCCAGTTCCTAACGAGGACCAAGATGAACCATTCCACCTTGCGATATTATTTGCAGTAACCCCACCAATTGTGGTAAAGTCACCTGCAACATAAATTGTTCCATCTGAGGCTATGTCAATCGAATAAATAGAACCATTGCTTCCATTTGAAAATGCTTCCCATTCATTAAGGGAATTGATACTGGCTAGGTTACTTACATTAAGGTCTCCTGCAGTGCTAAACGTGCCTCCAACATATGTTATGCCATTTGTATAATTTGCAATCGTTTCAACAATGCCATTGGTGCCTGTTGATATCGGTTTCCATTCACCAATTCCATTTACTGGTGTAGTTACTGGTCCTGTAATTGTTTCTGTTAATTTATATAGTTTTACGTTAGAACCGTAATCAGAAAAATATAGTTCACCTGCTTCATCTTCTCCAAAACTTGATATAAATTGGCCATTGGTCTTAAGCAATAATTCATTAGAGGTATTACCGTTGGTTGAATTATAACTTAAGGCCCAAACTCTACCTGAAACATAATCGCCATATATATACCGATTCTGAAGTGCAGAATTGGTTAAGCTTCCCCTATAAACATAACCACCGGTAATAGATACATCACCCGCATTATGATTGTAATTGAAAATTGGTTTAAAATCTGGGTTTGTGACAATGGCTGTTCCTGATCCATAACTTGGTTGAGAGTTGGCCTCAAATTTATTCCAGCCATAATTACCACCTTTATTAATAATGTTTATTTCTTCATAAACATTTTGGCCTACATCTGAACCCCAAAGATTATCTGATGTATCAAAAGAAAATTTCCAAGTATTTCTAATACCCCAAGCATACAATTCATCTAATCCCGATTGGCCAACTCTAGGATTATCAGAAGGTATTTCATAATTCCCATTGGGAAGTTCAGGATTGTTTTCTATGGGATTATTTCCATCAACATCTATATCGATTCGAAGTAAACTACCAAATACGGTACTTAAGTTTTGGCCATTTCCCTGCGGGTCGCCACCACCTCCACCGTCACCAATAGAGATATACAAATATCCATCAGAACCAAAAGCAATCTTACCTCCATTATGATTGGAGTCAGTTTGATTTTTAGTGAATTGAGCTATAATTAGTCCTGAACTAGGGTTTAGCATATTCGAATTACTACTATCTACTTGATAACGAGCTATATTAATTCTGTAATTATTTGGTTGGTCTATATAATAAACAAATACATAGCCATTAGATGTATAATTTGGGTGAAATGCTAGCCCTAAAAGTCCAATTTCTTGACCAGCACTATACGATACAATTGAGGAAATGTCTAAAAATGTAGTTAGCTCTCCTGATGTTACGTTATTCTTATTGGGGAATACTTTTATTCTACCAGGCTGTTCAACAACAAATAAACGGTTGGATCCATCGTTGCTACTTTGAATTTCAACAGGAAAGTTAAAAGAGAGATTTGTGAAAGCGTTTTGGTATGAAATATCTTGGCCTATGCAAGCAAATTTTATAAATACGCTTAAAAAAAATAAGCTAAAATATTTAAGGTAGTTCATTTAATAGGTTCGGGGAATAGTGTTAAAGGTAGTTAAGTTTATAATACCATCAATAGTATTATACCCTCGCAAAATTATTAAATAAATAGACTAAAAAAGGCAATAGTACTGATGGAATCAAAAATAAGGGTAATTAGAACTAATAAAATTTTTATTAAACCAAGGTATAACCTAAAGTGTGATGAGTAAGATAAGTTGAAAAAGGTTCTTTATAAGTTTAAAATTGAAAGATTAGCTAAAGCTGGGTTTAAGTTTTTTATTTATGACAACGTGTGTTAGAATTAGAAACAAAACTACAGGTATAGATAATTTTAATTGGTAAGATAAATCTTCATTTATAAACCTTAATACAAATAAGTCAACAATAATTTGAACTATGGCATAAGCACCAGCCACTGTTAGGTGTTTCATTGATTTTAAATGAACCAAATTTTGATATAAGTGACTTTTATGGGGCTTTAAAATATTTTCTTTTTTTATTAACCTTGAGATAATAGTTACACCACCATCTATCAAATAAACCGAAATAAACATAAACGGTATAGGTGAATTAAGTTTAAATGAAAAAAGTAATAGTAAAAAAGTAATAAAAACACCTATGGATATACTACCAATATCTCCAGCAAAGAAAAGTGCCTTTTTTCTGAAATTAAAAAAGCCAAAAACTAGCAACCCAAGTATACCAAAAATTAAGATTTTATAATCTATTAGGCTAGTAGAAAAATTTAAGAATAGTATAGCTAAAAACACGGTTAAGGAGTAGAATCCCGTTATGCCATTTATCCCATCCATAAAATTATAAATATTAATAATGCCTAGGCAAAAAATCAATAAGGGAATACTTATAAAAATAGATAGGTTAAACAAATCTAATTGATAAAAGACCAGTGTAATAGCTACTATTTGAGCCATTAATCTACTACTTGTCCCTAAAGTTTTTAAATCGTCTATGAAACTTACTATGGCAACAATAAAGATAGCAAGAAACAAATATGGATAAGGCAGCTCTTGCGTAAAGAAATATATAAAAAAAGAAATAACAAATAAAATACCTCCTCCTCTTATTGTTTTAAGTGAATGAGAACTTCTATGGTTTGGTACATCTTCAATCCCAAATTTTTGTGCTATTTTGATGTATAAAAATGCACAAATAAATAGAATTAAAAATGTGATTACAAATAATATGTTTTCACTCATTTAACTTAGACTTTACTTTTTTATGAAGCGTTTGCTCAATTATCTTTCAACAACAATATTCTCCATTACCAAAACATCCATAGCTGTTCTTTCAAAACAAGAATAAGCTTCTGCAGGGCTATTTACTATTGGTTCGTTCTCATTAAATGAGGTGTTCAGTAAAATTGGCACACCTGTTTTTTTTCTGAATACTTCTATTAAATGATAATACCTTGGTGAAACTTCTTTATCGACACTTTGTAATCTACCCGTACCATCTACGTGAGTCACTGCGGGTATTTCTTTTTGCTTTTCTTTTTTAATAGGGAATACCTTTTCCATAAAAGGTACATTTTGATCATATAAAAAATATTCTCCGACGTATTCTTTTAATATAGATGGAGCGAAAGGTCTAAAACTTTCTCGACGTTTTATTTTTAGGTTCAATAATTCTTTAGCTTGCTCATTTCTAGGGTCTGCTATGATTGATCTATTACCTAAAGCTCTAGGTCCAAATTCAGCTCTGCCCTGAAACCATCCTACAACAGAAGGTACAATTAGTTTATCTGAAATGTAATCGTAAAGTTCATCATCTTCCATTTTCTTATAAGAGACACCTTTACTTTTTAAATATGTTTCAATTTCTTCATTGGTGAAATGAGAACCGGTAGAAGCAGATTTTTGTTCTCCTCCTCTTGGAAAGTTAAGTGTATGATTATAATGATAAAGTGCCGACCCCATCGAAATACCAGCATCATGACCAGCAGATGGTATATAAAGATTGTCAAAATCAGTATTTGCAATTATTTTGCCATTAGCAACTGAATTTTGAGCAACTCCTCCTGCGATACAGATGTTTTTACTACCGGTAGCTTTTTGAAGATGATTTGCCATGTGGAAAATGACATCTTCAGTGGCCACTTGAACAGATTTGGCTAAATCTTTGTGATATTGGGTTAATTCATCTTTAGATCCTCTAGGTGTGCCAAAAAGTTCTTCAAATTTTTTTGTAAAAAAAGGTTGAACAATGGGTTGATTATTTTCGTAAAGTGCCTTTATCTCTCCAAAATATTGTTTTTTCCATGTCCATAACCCTTTATCTTTAAATTTAATTAATTTCTTAACTTTATCAACGTATTTTGGTTCTCCATAGGGAGCTAGTCCCATTACTTTGTACTCATCGCCATAATGAGGAAAACCTAAAAAATGAGTAAAAGCCGTGTAAAGAAATCCTAAGGATACCGGATAATCTATAGAATCTAATACTTCAATTTTGTTGCCCTTACCATATGCAAACATTGTAGTGGTGAAATCGCCTGATCCATCAATTGAAATGATGGCAGACTCTTCGTAAGGACTAGCAAAAAAAGCTGATGCCAGATGAGCTCGATGATGTTCAACATTAACCAGTTTAGCAGCAATTATATCTTGAGGGATATTAAATGCATTTTCAAATTGTTCGGCCATAGAAGAGATATCTTTTCTATTTTCCCACCGGTTTTTCAATAAAGACGTTCCTGTTTTTAAATTTGAAATTGCATAGAGAGCTTTTTTATCAATTTTGGCCTTAGGATCTCTACCCAAAGTAATATAATCTACCTTATCTAAGGTAATATTAGCTTCTTTTAAACAGAATTTTATAGCTTCTGCAGGAAATCCTGCCCAATGCTTTATTCTAGTAAAACGCTCCTCTTCTGTTGCGGCAATTAATTTACCATCAACAAAAATAGCTGCTGAAGAATCTGCGTGATGTGTGTTTAATCCTAAAATTATCATTATATAAATTTTTAAAATGGTAAATGTCTTATTTTATTAAAAGATTATCTTATTAAAAGTTAATCTCCTTTATAAAACTTATGTTTTAAATTATTATTTTAAATATTGTTTTAACTTGGGTATTAATCTGTAAAAAGGGTAAAATTTTGATACTTTAATACCATTTGCTTTAAATGCAGAGATACATTCTTTATTTCCCTGTAATATATTCTTTATGTTTTTGTTACTCGCGCCGCCCAGCCTCATTCTCACCATTGGCAAAGGTAAATATTTACCTTTTAGTTTATTTTTTTCTAGAAAACGAAGCATTATTTCAAAATCTGCTGCAAGACCAAATTTTAAATTAAAATAGCCAAATTTCTTGTATACTGAACTTCTAACAAAAAAGGAGGGATGTGCTGGGTGCCAGCCTCTTGTAAATGCTTTTTCAGAATAAGAACCTGTAACCCATTTTCGAACAACCTTTTTAGTGTTCAGCTGATCCACGTATACTAAATCTCCATAAACACAATTAATTGCAGGATCTTCAAAGGCATTAACCACCTCTTTTATAATCTTGTTAGAGTTATAGAAATCGTCAGAGTTTAAGATTCCAACAATATCACCTTCTGCCAAGTGCAGTCCTTTGTTCATAGCATCATATATACCATCATCCTTTTCAGAAATTAACTTAGATACCTTGTTAGGCATATTTTTAATTATGTCTACTGTTGAATCTTTAGAATTACCATCAATAATAATGTGCTCTATATTATCGTACTCTTGCTCATATATGCTTTTCACACAATCTGAAATAAACTTCGAACTGTTATAAGTACCTGTAATAATACTTACCAAGGGTTTTGATGTTGGCTGTTGAATGCTCATTATCGTATTTTAAATTATTCTGATTGACTTAGTAAATGTTTGTAAAACTCCAAGGTTTTTTCAAAAGTATTGTCCCATGTAAATCTTTTAACATTTTCAAAGCCTTTTTGTACTAATTCATTTCGATAATCATTATCCGATAATTTTTGAATATGATTAGCAATTAGTTGAGATGATTCTTCTTCTAATAATATGCCACTATCTCCTACCACCTCAGGAATAGAGGAGTTATTCATTGCAATAACAGGACAACCAGCACTTTGAGCCTCAAGAAGTGGTAGACCGAAACCTTCATATGATGAAGGGTATATTAAGCAATGTGCTAGATTATAAAATTTATTCAATGTCTTATTTGATACGCCATTAAAATGAATATAATCGTCTTTTTTTAGTTTTGAATTTATATATATTGACTCTTTATCGGTTAATGGACTTCCTCCTAAAATAGCCAATGGAAAACCACTTAACATACTCGCTTTTACAGCTAAGAGAAAATTTTTATAGAGTGCTTTTCGGTCACCTACGTAAAGGATAAAAGGTCTTCCTTCAAAATAGACTTCATTTTTTAATTCTTTGGGTTCCAACTTATGAAATTGTTCACCTACACCATGCGGTATTACAATGGTTTTTTTATCAGATAGTTCAGGAAAAAAATGAAGCATATCACGTTTGGTGTTTTCTGAAACACAAATTATGCCATCAGAATGCGCCAGTGCTTTTCTTTTTTGATTTGTATGAGCATAAAGTTGAATTCCAGAAAAGTAATGCTCATAAGTAAAATCATGAACTGTGGACACATTGATATGTTTAATGTTTTTAGAGTAACGATAATAACTAGAATGAAAAATTGATTTTTCGTTTAGTTGATTTATTTTAGGATTGGTATATCTGCCTACCAAACCTGGACTTTTCCCCAATAATTCTAGATTAGAAAGATTTAATTCTTTTCTAAAAATATTTGAAGATTTATTAGTGTCATCATATAGATATGTAGTTAGCCCTTTTTCCTTATTAATACGCTTTAAAAGCTGGTACCAATAGTTAGAGATGCCGCCAGCATCTTGTAAAGAAAATATAATATTGTCTAGAATAATCACCATATTTTTAAATCTTGCTAGGTAATTTACGGTCTATAAAATATTACCGTGTGTTATTTATATTGTTTTTTGAATAATTTCATTTTTATCTTTTGCCCAGTGATAAATTGGTTTTTAAAACCAAAAAAGTATAACGAATGAAATCATGGTTTATTTGTTAATGAAATCAATTTTTTTCCTAAAAAAGTAATTTTCAAATACCTTTTAGGTAGAATTTTCATCTCATATTAGTAAAGGGCATTTGTTTGGCCTTAGAGTGTAAAATGAAATATATTGATTTAATTCATGCCATTTATAAGTTTAAATTGATTTTTATTAAAACCAAAATAATGTTAAACATCTATTTCGTACAGTTTTAAGTATTCTTTATACCTATTATTTTTTTCGAAATTTTCTTCGACATGCCTTCTACATGGTTCATCATAAAAACCATTTCCTTTGGTCTTAATTATTTCCAAAGCATTTTTAAGTTGGGTAATATTACTTTTTTCAACAGAAAAGCCTACTTCATTGGTTATACATTCATCACAGGCTGTAGAATTGTAAACCACTGCAGGCGTTCCACATGCCATGGCTTCGACCGTAGTCATACCAAATGTTTCTTCATAGGAAGTGTTAACATAAACGTTCGCCGTAGAATACCATTCAACTAAAATTTCTAAGGTATCAGTTCTTTCAAGGCCAATGATAGAAATGGGTAATTTTGAGATTTGGTTTTTACTCAGCCCTATTAACACAATTTTTTCATTTTCTTTTAAAGTTTTTGATAGCTTAATGAAATCTGATAACCCTTTCGTTTCGCTCCAAACACTAGCAACACCTAAAATTATAAATTTATTATCAATATGAAATTGTTCTCTTAAGGTGGAGTTATATTTTTTTTTAAATATAGAAGTATCAATACCATTATAAATTGTTTGAGTATTAATATTTGACAAGAAAGATTGTTTAACCTGCCTATTTAACCAATTGGAAACCGTTATAATTTTTAAATTAGTTGGTAGCGAAAAGTATTGTTTTTTTTTCTGATGATTTTTTCTAGACCTATCTAATAATAAAGAAGTTGGGTATTTATTTTGTTGCGGGCATGAATGGCATTCAACTTTCCATTTTTCACACCCTACATGATCGTAGTGGGTACAATGTCCTGTAAGTGCCCAACAATCATGTAGCGTCCAAATTAATATTCCGTTATAGTGTTCTAAGTACCTGAATAGTACTTTATAATTAATATAATATCCATGAATATTATGTAAATGGATAACATCAGGTTTTATTTTATTAATGCGTCTTACCAAATGCTTTGTGGCTAAATATGAACCTCTACCTTGACCGTCAAATAAAATAGATAAAAGAAAATGAAATCCGTAAGTAAATAGATTTCCAATTTTATAGGTTATTAATTTAGAGGCACGATACTTTCTACCATGAGCTAAGTATGTGGTAGAACCTTTTCTTTGTGCCAATTGGCCTAAGGATTCCACTATTTTACCAGTAGACCCAAAATTTGCTTCTACATTAATATAAAAAATTTTTTTGCGGGTAACTTCCAAATTATTATTTTGTTTTCAATCCAATTAGCAATAAAAATTTAGAACTAACATCTTTAAACATGGCTATATAATCTTTTTTATAATTCGATTTTTTCAATAATGTCTCTGTTACTATAGATAAATATTCATTTTCCGGATAAGAAGTAAAATCTTTTCCTTCTATAATCATGTAAAACAGTTTATCTAGACCTGTTTTTTTTTCATTGGGTAAATGCCAAATGTTTAAACTGGAATCTGTTGATTTAACATTTCTAAAATAATTTCTGTTGGTCCAAATTCTTTTTATGTACTTATCCATACCTGCCAATCGAGCACCATATTTATAAAAATAATAGCTTAATACATGTGCCTCTTCATTAAATTTGATTCTACCCTCCTTATTACGTTTAAGCATATCATTAAATAGAGCAGGAAAATCGTTAGATACATTTTTAATAAATGAACCTTTGGCAAAAAGCAGTTCACCACCGCTATAATAAGGGTTTTGATTGAGTGAAACACCAAAATCATTAAATAGCTCTTTCATGTCCTCTCCACTTACTCCATGTATCGTATAATCAATTTCATGATCTACAACATAGGTTATGGCCATATCTTCAGATTCTAGTTCTTTAAATGCATCGGTCATAGGTTTGGTGAAAATGCAATCAGAATCAAGTAGAAGTAAACCATCTGTATCTAACATTTTGCTAGCCATATGGTCTATAATTGAAAATTCGAAATATTGATTTCGAAATTTTCCAAAGTAATTATTTGGTAGAGGATACTTATTTTTAAGTGTGATAACCTCGATATCATTCTCATTAAAGAATTCTTTTAAATTTAGACCATCGACTGTTGGTATATCATTGGTATTGGTGAATATAATATGCTTAGCATTTTTGTTAAATCTAATGGAAGTCTTAAAAAAAACAACAATACACCGCCAGTAGACAGCTTGAAATTTAGCTGTAGTAGAATCTCCCTTATTGTTCGGATATTTTGATTTTTCAGTTGATGAATCTAAATAAACCCAAGTAGCTATATATTCTGTCATGTTTCGGTTTTGTAGCAAATTTCACACAAATAAAAGTAACTGCATTTATTAATCGGTGTCACTATGAAAATATTGGATGAGACGCAATAAATTTAAAAGAGTAATTATTTATATAATGCTTCAATAATATTTAACCTTATTCTTTATGATTCTGAAATTAGAGTTTGATAAGAACTAACTACGGTCTCTATAATAAAATCTAACGATTCATCAGTAAGTTGCGGGTATAAAGGAATACTAATTTCAGTGCTATAATTCTTATATGCAACTGGATAATCAATAATATTAAAACCTAGATGTTTAAAATAAGTTAACATTGGCATTGGTATAAAATGTACGTTAACAGCAACTTCTTTTAAAGAAATTAACTCAATTAATCTGTCTCTTTTTGTTTCATCTAAATTAGGAAATCGCAGGGGGAAAAGGTGATATGAAGATTCTACATCGCCATAAGATGAATTTGGAAGTTTTGCCCAATCGTACTTGCTGAATCCTAGAGAATATCTATTGAATATTACCTTCCTTCGTTCGCTTAATGATTTAAAATGAATAAGTTGACCCAGCCCTATTGCGGCATTAACATCGGGCATATTAATTTTTAAACCAAGTCCTATAATGTCATACTTCCAATTTCCAGGCTTTGTTTTTGCTAAAGCATCTTTTGTTTGACAATTTAGTGATAATAGCCTCATTTCTTTATAAACCTGTTCATTATCAAATTCAGAAGGTAGATTAATTGCAATTGCACCTCCCTCTGCTGTCGTGAAATTCTTTACTGCATGTAATGAGTAAATTGTGAAGTCGGCTAAACATTTATGTTTTTCATTATAGAATGATGCACCTAAAGAATGTGCAGCATCAGAAACTATTAAAATTCTGCCTATTTTTTTTTGATTTTCATTATTAGGAGTGTAAATAGACTTGATTTTAGGAGTATTTACCAAATTAAAAAGTGCTGAATAGTCTGCAGGAAGTCCAGCGAAATCAACTGGCATAATTGCTTTTGTTTTATCAGTGATTGCTTCCTCTACTTTTTTAATGTTGATGTTGAAATCATCACCAATATCGACCATTACTATTTTAGCACCGGCATGAATTACTGAAATTGCTGTTGCACTATAGGTATATACCGGTACAATTACTTCATCATCTTTACCTAAGCCAAACCAATGAAAAGTCAAAATAGCTCCAGATGTCCATGAATTTACGCAAACAACGTTATCTATATTTGCGATTTTTGATATTTCCTTTTCAAGTTTTAGAACTTTAGGTCCAGTTGTTATCCATCCCGACTCGAGCGAATCAACAACCTCATCAATTACTTCCCTAGATATGAATGGTGGAGAAAATGGTATCATTTTTATTTTTGCTTTGTATTTTTTAATCTAGAATATGTTCAAAACTAATAGTTATCGTATTTTAATTACTTCAATAATTTTTCATAGATAACACGATATTTATTAAACTGTCTCATCATATCATATTTTTCCTTTGCCAGTTGAGAGCATTTTACCTTATAAAATTCAAAGCTTTTTAAGTTTAACTCTTGAATTGCATTTAGAACTCCTGTCAAGTCACCTTTAGCTACAATTTCCCCAGTCTCTTTAAAAACAGATTCAACACTGCCACCGGTATCGTAGGTTATAATAGGTGTACCACATGCTAATGCTTCTAAATTGGTAGTAGGAAAAGTGTCTGCGTAGGTCAAATTTAAGAAAATATCTGCCATCGCGTAATACGTAGCTAGTTCTTCTGTATTAGTAGTGCGTTCAATACCTATTATCTGTTTTGGTAATTGATTAATTTGCTTAGCAGATAACCCAATTAGAATAATTACTTGTTTGTCTGAAATAAGCTCACCTAATTTCAAAAAGTCATGAAATCCTTTTTTGTTATTCCAAACACCAGCAACCCCTAATAAAATTTGTTTACCCTCCAAATTCAATTCACTTCTTTTAGTGTCTGTTAACTTAGGCTTAAAGATTTCTGTGTTAACACCGTTAGGTATAACTTCAATAGGATAATTACTAAAATAAGATTGTTCTATATGTTCTTTAGACCAATTAGAACTAGTTACAATTTGCAATTGTGATCTTTTTGTAAATAGTTTTTTTTTAAGTTGATGACTATTTTTACTATTGTCAATAAATATACTTTTTGGATATTCATTTAATTGAGGGCAATGATGACATATAGTTTTCCATTTTTCACAACTTACATTTTCGAATTGAGTACAATGTCCAGTAATAGGCCATAAGTCATGAAAAGCCCACACTAATGGCACATCGATACTATTTAAGTAGTTAAACAAAATTTCTAAGTTTAGATAATATCCATGTAAATTATGCAATTGAATAATATCCGGTTTTACTTCTTTAATATAATCAAGAAGTTTCAACGTAGCGTTCTTTGAAGAATAACCACTTCTTCCAAATATTCTTGAGTCTAACGCGTGTAAATAGAAATCTTTTTTAGAGCCTATGGCATACATATTAGAATTACTGTCACCAGTTCTTCTTCCATATGCAATATAACTTTCCCAACCATCGGCCAGTACTGCATTTCCAATACCTTCTGCTATACGGCCTGTGGATAAACCTGTTGCTTCTGTGTTGATTTGTAAAAGCTTTTTCATTTAAATTTTTGGCTTTCCCCCAGATAAAATATTTTCCACAACTTCTACTTGATAATACGGATTATAGTAATTGTCAATTACCTCAAAACAATTTTTTCGTATTTCTTCTCTGTTGTTTTTACTTTCAAACCATAAAACTAGTTGTGAAATTAAATCTTGAAGATCGTTTTCTTTGAAAAATATTCCGTTATGTCCTTTTTCTATTGCCTCAACCTCAGGCATTTGATTAATATGGTTATTATGAGTACATACTGGTGTGCCATAACTCAAGCAATGTATAGCGGTAAGCCCAACATTTCCAGGGGAAACACACATATCAGACATTGAAATTAATTTTGCATTATCTTCTTCTGAGTAGCTAGCACCATAAAAATGAAAGTAACCTTGTGGTAATTCCTTAGCGGCCATATTTTTTAAAAAATCGGCTCTAGCTCCATCTCCTACTATTAGAATGTTTACCTTAAATTTTTTTTTATGAAGCTCGCTGCCCGCTTCAATTAGCATTTTTATTTTTTTAACTTTTGTCAGTCTACCTATAAATAATAAAGTTGGTATTAAAGGTTCCTTAAAAAAGCTGAAGATTAAACTTTTGTTAAGTTGGTTAATTTTTGGTCTAAAACTTTTATGAAGATCATAATCAAGTGAATTAAAAATTAAATGAACCTTGTCAGCATCAATTCCATGCTGTATCATTATATTTTTACTTCTTCTTTCGTAGACTATCTGTCCGCTTGCTAGTTTATAAAAATTTTTTCTAAGAAATAGTTTTAAGCCTGTTTCATTTCCATAGAAACCATGGCCTTTATGATATACTTTTTTTTTAAGAATTCTACAGATGATTGTAATTAACCAATTAGAAATTAATTGAAACTCACCAAGTAATATAACCACTTTAACTTTTGAATCAATACTTTTTGATAACGCACCATGTTGCCAAATAAGGTATTTCTTTTTTAGATAAAAGTTTTTTATTCTATGAGTATTGTCTTCTGTGCCACTGAAAAGGCTTGAATCAAAATCTATTGTTGTTATACCGTCATGAGGGTTTTTTCCAAAAACTAAATGATAGTCAAAGTTTTTTAACCCGAGTAATTTTCTCCAAATAGATTTTCTATAATGAGGTGCAACATTTGTTATATCTAAAACTTTTAAGTTTGAGGTTGACATTTATATTGGGTATTATGGTTATTTTAGAAATAATATATGTATTATCTACTTCTGAAGTTTTTAACATAAACCCTAGGCAAAATCACCTTTAAAAGGGCAGATAAAATCACAAAAGGAACTCTAAATGGAAAATGGCGTTTCATTAAGTTAAGATTTGATTTAATATCTAACCCTAATGGGCTTTTGAGCAATTCGATTCTTTCTTTTAATTTTTTTGTTGAGAAATCAGTGTAAATCTCTTTATGGTCATTTTTACAGTTTCCACAATAGTTAGGGGTAATAAAAACAGGAATGTTCTTATTAACGGCCTTTAAAGTATAATCATAGTCCGCTACACCGTGTATATATCCTTTAGATAGAATTCCAATTTGTTTTATTACATCTGCTGCCACGAACATAATATTGGCATTGCCAAGTTCACATTCTTGAAAATTACCATTTGGTTCTAAAAAGTTATATTTAAACCAAAACTTATGAGTCAACTTAGCTCCACCATATGTTAATAATCCATTTTCACTATCTCTGGTGGACCCAATATAAATGCCTCCCTTACCATATTTTTTAATACTATGTTGATTACTCATCATTAACTGATCAAAAACATCTTCATATACATTTGTATCATCATTTAATAGTAAATAACCGTCATAATTATCTGAATTAATAGCTTTATTCCATGAATTACGCATACCACCAGCCCAAAATAAATTTCCATTTCCTTTCAAGATAACAGCATTAGGAAATTTTTCTTTTACGGCATCTCCGGTACCATCTGTAGAACCATCGTCTGTTAGGTAAATCTTTACACTTACTTTTTCAGCAACAGTATTATAAGCTTGTGTTAATTTGTCAAGTGCTTGTAATGTTTTTTCTTTTCGGTTGAAACAGGTAAGTAAAACAGCAATATTCATTTGTTAATTTTGAAATTAAAAGTCTTTTTAAAAAAACAATATAATTAGCTGTTTATTGTATTGTTATGATTAATATGTTGAGCAATAATGCCAATAAAAAAACAATATAAGATAAAAACAGGATAATATCCGTCAAATATAGGTTCTACAAAAAAAAGTAAGTAGAAAGATAGACCATAACAAATAAACTGTGTATTCAGTAAAATATTTTCTTTATTAATAAAAATGGATGTTTTTATTTTCATTGCATTTTTAATGCAGAAATATAAGAGTAGTAGAAATGTCAATGTGCCTCCAACTCTTGCAACATCAAACCAGAGATTGTGGGAAAACCCAAAATCATCTACTTGCCACCCTAAAGGTTTTTCCCAAAGATTAATTATTGATTTAGACCAACGCTCTGTTCTACCTCCAGCTGTTGCCGCACCGTATTTTTTACTTTCCATTCGCCCGGCAAAGGCACTCATTATATCAGAATCCTTACTTAAGGAAACGTAGCTAATGAATACATTAAAAAGCAAGAATAAGATTCCAAATAAGATTACATTTTGTTTGAGACTTTGTCTTCTTAAAAGATAAACGAGGGAAGCTAAAAAAGTTATAAAGGAAATTGATAATTGTGTTCTACTTCCTAACCTTAAAACACATATTACAGAAAGCATAAAAATAAGTGTAAGAAGAATTTTAGACAAAAATCCAAATCTCTTGAAATTAGCAACTAAAAAGGCAGGAATACTCATGTTAAGAACAAAATAGGCAGCCATATTGGTTGCTGGTATTTTATCACCACCCCAAATCATAGGTACATCTCTTTCAAGTACTACAAATCCTTTGGTATAAATTGAAACCAAAACAGAAATCATTGCCGAAGTAGAAAAAAGTAAACCGGTATATAACAATAAATCGAAAATTCTATACGACTCTGGTAATTTCTGATAAAAAATTTTTCCAATGATGTAAAAACATGAAGGATAAAGTGCATAGATGAAAATAAATTGGCTCCCTAAAGACAGATTAAATGAGTAAAAAATTGCATAAGAAATTGAAAATAACAGGAGAATAAAAAAGTTATTATCAATGTTAGATTTAAATTGTTCAATTTTTAGTAAAACACTAATAATTAATATGTTAGAAAATATATAGCCATAATTAAACGGGTCAATTAAATAGAGTATACATAGTAACATATTAATTAAACCTATAGATTCAACATATGATTTGTTGTTGGACATTTATATCTTTTTTGGTAGTGATTGGAATATGAAAAGACTGAATTTCAAATATAATAATTTAGTGCAAGACAATTTTTGGAACCTTTGATCTAAATTTTTTGAAAATTTATAATTTTATATTTTTTACCTATATGTTCATTTAATTTAAGCTTTTATTATTTCAGAAGCATAACTAAAGATTAAACCCCAAAGAATTTAAATATTTTCTTAAACATATTATTAATTCTATTTGTCAACAAAGTTTTAAATAGTATTAGAGCATTTGGATAAGAAATATACTTAGTTTGATAGACGATATTTTTAAAATCATCTTTTTTTAGTTTGTTATTTTTTGATTTTGAAGTGTCATATAAAAATATTTCATTTCCAGGTATGCTATAAACTATATTATTATCAAGCGGTTTTAATTTTTTTGAAAAAGATGATATGATTTTAAAATTTAAAATTTTAGAAGTCAATAAAAATTGGGTTCTATATGATGTTTTATAACCGTATAGGTCTACTGTTAAATCAATTTTGTCAATTGATAAGACATTACTTAATAATAAATTTTCAAAAAACGCATCATATTTAGATTTTGATTCTTCTAAGGTGCTAAAATTATATTCTTTACCTGTGGCGTTTAATATGGGTACTTGGTAATACGTATGGGAGTCCTTCATATGCGTACCTTGGTCTCCAAAGTTGCTTGTCAATGAAATCTTAGGGTATAAAAAATATAAATTATTTTCTATTAAATAAGAAATATGATATTTTAACCACGATTTGTCTGACCAACTGCGAACGTTCAATGGAATATTTTCATTTTTGGTAATATCGGGGTTAAGTTTATACCATGCTAAGAAATTGTTAATTTGATTCTTGCTCCATGCTTGCCCCCACGAAGATGCAAACTGAAAATAATAATTATCATAGCCATCATCTAAGGCATGAAAATTTTGTGAGGCGTGCACATTTATTTGATGGTTGTATAAGGATATTCCGCCAATATATTTTTTTTTTACGCTAAACTGTAAAGCTTGTTGGGAGTAATTATAAAAATTTGGGGAAACAAATAGATCATCTTCGAGTAAAATCATACTGCCATATTCCGATGCATATTTCATGCATTGAATAATATGTTTTCTTAAACCTAGATTCTCTGGCTGATAGAATATTTTTTTTGTACCATTTTCCCATTTGAAATCTTCTGCGATGGTTAATACATCAGAATTATCATTACTCTTATCAATACTAATAATTAAGGTAATATTAGAGTCAATAAATTCAGCACTAACTATTGAGCCTAATAATCTTGTAAGGGATTTAGGTCTGTTAAATGCAACAATTACTATTGCTGGTAGTTCCATTTTGTCCAAGTTTATTGTTGTTGATTTTCTTGTATAAAGCTTTTTATATCTGTAAAAAGATGAGCATTTTTAATAATCCATTTTTCTGAGCGTTCCCACCATTTAAATCTCAATAAAAAGGCTATATCACTGTCATCAAATCTTTTTCGTATAAATTTCACTGGCACTCCACCAACAATAGAATAAGGTGGAATGTCCTTGTTAACCAATGCTCCCGATGCTATTATACAACCATCACCGATCTTTACGCCTTCAATAATATTAACAGAAGCTCCAATCCATACATCATTGCCAATTTCCGTAGTATAAGGTTCATTTTCAATTAATCTATCTGGTTGTTCCTTGAATAATTGTTTTTTTGTATAAGAGGGGTTAAAATGCAAGTCTGGTGAAAAAAAAGCCGGATGAGTACTTACAAATATTTTTGTTGGATGTGTTCCATGTATAGTCAAAACATTTGGGCCTATAGAGCAGTATTTTCCAATTTTTATATTTTGTAATTGGGAATTTTTGGAAACATAGGAGGCAAAACCAATCTTACTACCAATGAAACTACTATTTTCACCAATAGAGTTTTTCCCTTCCAATTTTGATGAAAAACCAATTTTTGCATTTTTACCAATAACCTGTTTTTTGATCAACCTTAAATATATTCTTATACTTTGAAAACCTAAATATTTAAGGATTCCATTGGATAATATAAATTGCTTAAGGGTATTGAGCATTTTTTTAATAGGTTTTTATTAATTATAAAGACTTGTCTAATCTATTTGTGGTTTAATTTTAGTTATTTATAATTCATTTTTTAAAGATTTCTATTATCCTTTTCTCTAACATTTTATATTCTGATATTTTTAGAATTCTCATCATAAAATAGTAAGAAGTCGAACAAAGGATTATAGTTAAAATTATGCTTAATAAATCAGATAGGCCTGCAAAATAAACAACAGAAACTCCAATAATTGACATTACTACGCCACTTAGTATTATAGGACTAATATCTTTTATTTGCTGAATTGCTCCATACTTCATCATTTTGCCCGGATAGTAGGTGTTTATAAAAAAGTGAATTATAGTAGTTGCTAATTCAGCCGCTGCAATGATAATTATACCATATTGTAATGCTACTACAAGTAGAACTATTCTTATTGCTATTTTAAAATATTGTTGTTTTAGCGCTAAATCACTTCTACCTAAAACATATAAAAGGTTTATGTTTATACCAGAAATAATTGTTATAAGCCTAGATAAACAAATCAATTGCATGATTGGTATTGCCATTGACCATTTTTCAGTTAGCAATAAGATAATCAATGGTTTTGCGATAATAGATAAACCTAAAAAAATAGGAATAACTACTACAGCGGCGGTTTTTATTATTTTTTTTGTTCCATCGATTAATAGTTCTAACTGATTTTGAAGAGGTGCAAGGCCAGGAAGCAAAACATTATCAATAATTGAATTTATAGTGCTAAAAGCGGTATCTGCATTTTGAGTACCTCTAGTATAGAAACCTAATTGTTGGGTATTAATAACTTTGGCTATAAACAATGACGCAAAATTATTAACAATATTATTCATTAATGAATTCACTAAAAGTTTAGAACCAAAATTAAAAAGTTCAAAAAATGATTTTTTCGAAAATATCATTATTGGTTTCCATTTAACAGCAATCCAAAAAAAGACAGCCATTAAAAAAGATTTAATTAAGGTTTGATAAACTAAAGCCCATTCACCAAAACCATCATATGCTAAATAGATAGCTATTAGGCCACTTATTACTGTAGAAGAAAAATTTACTTTAGTAATCGACTTGAAATTCATATCAATGCTTAAAAGTGTATTCGGTATAGCGAATAATGCATTGAAAAACAGTGAGATAGATAATACTTTAAGTAAGTTTTCTAATTTAGAAATTTCGTAAAACCCTGAAATTAAAGGAGCTAAAAAATATAATGATACATAGCAAATTATAGCAATAAATAGATTGAAATAAAATACTGTCGATATATCATCATCAGTCCTATTTTGCTTTTGAATTAAAGCTTTACTAAATCCAGAATCGATAAAAACTTGTGAAAATGAGATGAATACAATCAATAAGCCAATTGTACCATATTCAGACGGAGTTAGTAATCTAGCTAATACAATAGTTAAAATAAAAGAAACCAATTGTACTGAAAGACGCTCAATAGTGCTCCAAATAGCACCTTTAAACATCTTATTTCCTATACTCATAAGGTTCTTTTTTTACATTTTAAACGGTACATTTTAATCATGTTTATACCATTTATAAGCTTTTTCTATTCCTTCTTCTAAATCTACCGTATGTTTCCATCCTAAAGAATTAAGTTTTGATACGTCGGTTAATTTCTTCATAGTACCATCTGGTTTATTACTATTAAAAGAAAATTCTCCTTTAAAGCCTACTGAACTACTAATTAAATAAGCTAAATCTTTAATGCTAATATCCTCTCCCGTACCAATATTAATATGGGTGTTTCTGACTTCATTTGTATTGTTATAGGTATCCTTGAAATCTCGATTTTCCATTAAAAATACACAAGCATCAGCCATATCTTCTGACCATAAGAATTCTCTCATGGGCTTTCCTGTTCCCCATATTTCTACGGTAACTTTACCTTTTGAATTTTTTCTGATACCATATTTACTTAAAACGTTTAAAATTTCGGATTTATCATTTTTACCATTAATTCCTTCAATAGGTAGTTTGTTTAAATCTGTTATGATCAAGTCCCAATTATTTTTTTCAAGTGCTTTTCCTAAATGTGTTTTGCGAATTAAAGCTGGTAAAACGTGCGACTTTTCCAAGTCAAAATTATCATTAGGTCCATATAAATTAGTAGGCATTACAGAAATAAAATTGGTTCCATATTGTAGATTATAGCTTTCACACATTTTAATTCCTGCAATTTTGGCAATCGCATAGGGCTCATTGGTATATTCCAAAGTATCAGTTAGTAAATAATCCTCTTTCATAGGCTGAGGACAATTCTTTGGATATATACAAGTGCTGCCTAAGAATAATAATTTTTTAACACCATTTAAATAACTCTGGTGTATTACATTATTTTGTATCATCAGATTTTCATAAATAAAATCTGCCCGATACGTATTATTTGCTACAATGCCTCCAACTTTAGCAGCAGCTAGAATTACATATTCTGGTTTTTCAATCTCAAAAAAATCTTTTACCTGATTAGAATTGGTTAAATTTAATTCGGAATGCTTTTTAAAAACTAAGTTAGTATAACCATGTGACGTTAAGTTTTTAATAATGGCACTACCAACCAGGCCACGATGACCAGCTACGTATATTTTGGAAGTCTTATTCATTTTATTTTTAAAAAAAAACCTAAAACAATAATTTTTGTTAAACCTTAATTACTGTTTTAGGGGTTATAAATTTAAAATATTATTTATTCGAAATAATTTAGAATACGATATCCACCGTCTTTCAGATATTGATCTTTTTGCATCAGCATTACATCACTTTGCATCATATCCTTAACTAAATCTTTTAATTCGTATTCTATTTTCCAGCCTAACTTCGTTTTCGCCTTAGTAGGGTCTCCTATTAAAAGGTCAACTTCAGTAGGTCTAAAATATTTAGGGTCAACGTTAAGTACTTCTTTTCCAATTTCTAATTGAAATTTCGGGTTATTACAAGCTTTTACGAATGCTTTTTCGTTAACTCCTTCACCTTTAAAGTCTAATTCAATACCTACTTCTGCGAAACTCATACGTACAAATTCACGTACCGGTGTAGTTATTCCTGTGGCTATAACCCAATCCTCAGCTTCATCTGCTTGTAAAATCATCCACATCATACGCACATAATCCTTGGCGTGACCCCAATCACGCTGAGCATCTAAATTACCCAAGTATATTTTGTCTTGAAGACCTAGGGCAATTCTTGCCGTTGCACGCGTTATTTTTCTTGTAACAAATGTTTCACCTCTTATCGGTGATTCATGGTTAAATAAAATCCCATTACAAGCATACATGCCATATGCTTCTCTATAATTTACGGTAATCCAATATGCATACATTTTTGCAACTGCGTATGGACTTCTTGGATAAAATGGGGTGGTTTCGGATTGTGGGACTTCTTGTACTTTACCATACAATTCAGACGTTGAAGCTTGATAAATTCTAGTTTTTTTAGAAAGTCCTAACATTCTCACAGCATCTAAAATTCGTAAGGTGCCAATACCATCAGCATTAGCAGTATATTCTGGGATTTCAAAAGAAACATGTACGTGACTCATTGCGGCAAGATTATATATCTCATCAGGTTGAATATCTTGAATGATTCTAATTAAATTCGTACTATCTGTCATATCACCATAATGTAATATGAAGTTTCTATGTTCTATATGGGGGTCTTGATATAAATGATCAATTCTATCAGTATTAAAAAGAGAAGATCGTCTTTTTAAACCGTGAACTATATAACCTTTCTTTAAAAGAAATTCACTTAGATAGGCACCATCCTGTCCGGTTACCCCTGTAATTAATGCAACTTTACTCATTATGTTAATTTATTTGTACTTAATATTTTTAACTAATTATCTTAACTTGATAAGAATAACGTATTAAGTTGTAAAAACTTATTCAAAAGATTTAAAAAGTGTAAATCTCTTAAATTTTAATTTCTTTATTATTAAAATATTGATGTATTTCGTTATATACCGATAAATTTATTTTTTTGCATTAAATAATAAAATCCGTAGCTAATATTTTAACTACGGATTTAAAAGAAATTGCTTTTAAGTTTTAAAACTAATTAGGTGGATTAAAGCCAACATTGACCCATGAATTACCTTCAAACAATGTGTTAGCATTCAAGGAATAATTGTAACCACTTGAAGATACCGTAAATTGTTGAACATTTTGTATGGTAGAATTTTTTAAAACATTACCTGAATTAGGTCGATTAACATGGAAAAGTCTTTCAAGGTTTTTAAATGTACAGTTGTCAAATTTATTATTCCATGCAACACCTTCTAACTTATCAAATTCATCAAAATGAATTCCAATTTGTGAATTTGTAACATTAATATTATTGTAAGAATTATTATTGCCTGCGTCATGAGCATCATTAGCTTGACCAGATTGATCTATCCAATCTCTAAATTTCACTGCTCCCCAGACACCTTCAATTACTATATTTTGAAATATATTATCATGAGCACCATTTGCAACCTCTAATGATCCAGAGGTGTCGCCATTTTCATAAAAGGTACCAGTAATTATACAATCTCTTACTGTATTTTCATAAACATTAGAAAATGACATTTCTATTGTAGTATTTATAACTGTCGAATTACTTATTTCATTATTGTTTGCATTTGATTTTGCAACTAAGCCGTGACCAAAATGAGATATTCCACTTTTTCTGCGAATTGTTACATTATTAACTTTGGAATTAGTAGTGCCCGAGGTTAATAATAAATAATAATCAGTAGGATTGACATTGTTTTTGGAAGAAACTTCTGTGTCTTTTACTAAACAAGAATTACAATTATGAAGTACTAATCCTTCAGCACCACAGTCTAGAATGTAACTGTTAGAAACTTCTGAATTGTTTCCTTCTATTCTAATGCCTATTCCGTTATAATCTCCAAAACCTGAAATGTTAGATCTAAAATCTCCCATTTCAAATACAAAAATATTATTTAATTTTACCCCATCTCCTCTAGAAAGTATTCCCATCTCATAATTGGTTATTTGAAAATTATTCAGTTCGATATAATTACCATCAATCAGTAATGCTTGACCCATTGATAAACCATTATTCACATTACCTTTTAACATCGGTAAGAATGAACTATCAATTACACTGCCATTAGCGAAACTAGAATTTTGCAATGATTGAATGTCGCCAGGATATGCTTTATAACCGTTAAACTTAATAGGATTATTTTGTGTGCCATTTTTAAATTGTGTAAAGTCTGAACTTCCGTAATTACCAGCTTTGATATGGATTATATCACCAGCATTGGCAGAATTAAAAGCATGTTGCAAATTCCAAGAAGAGTTTTCTGATTTTCCATCATTATTAGAATTACCATTGACGGTAACAAAATATACATTTTCACCAGATGTAGGTAAATTTGAATTAGAAACAATTACGGTAACAGTAGCTTCTTCAACGGTTACTGTATTGTCTTCAGGGTTAGTAACTTCAGTTGTATATACGAATGTATCTTCAACAGTTTGCTCCTCCACTGGTTCTGGTGTAGAAGTAGGTTCAGGAGCAGGGGTTGGCGTCGGCTCGGGCGTAGGTGTTGTTTCTGTTTCAGGAGCAGGGGTTGGAGTCGGCTCGGGTGTAGGTGTTGATTCAGGTTCAGGAGTAGGTTCTACTGTAATTTCAGGTTCTATAGCGGGTACTTCTTCAGTTGTTTGTGTGGAGGTATTAGTAAAACCTTCTGGAATATAAGTGACAGTCTTATTGTCGTTCAATATAACTTCACCATTATTAGGTGCTGAAACAGCAATGATTTTAACATTTTCCCAATTAGGGAAATCATCATTTGATAATACATCTATTACAATGCTTTTATCTGGTTGTGTTGTTACAAAATCATTTCTAAGTAATATGGCAATTTCTGAAATTTGATCTGTATCATTGATAACATACTCAGATAGAAGATCTGCATCTTTTGAACATGAAATAAAAATAATAGAAATTAAGAAAGCCATAGACGATTTGGGAAATCTAAGGTTTAAATTCATAGGTACTGTAGGTGTAAAATGTTAATGTTTAATAATTTTCAAAAATTCAACTTTAATTTCAGTTTGTCGATAAAAAACATATATTTTCGATGAAATGCACAAATTATTTATCTTATAGGGTTAAACGTATCAAAAAGTGTTTTGGATGTCTTCAATTCTACTTTTTCGATAAACGACCCTTATTTTAACATTTTATCACTTTTTTCTTCATTGTGCAATTTTAAAAACTTATGATAGTTAATACTAAAAAATAAATTAATTTATAATTACTGGTATCTTTGTTACTAACAAGATTGATTAATGAAAGAAAACTTACTTATTGATACGTATGCCCAAATAAAAGCTAAGCAGAACTGGAAAGCGAGGTCTTATATGAGGTCACTGGCATTGGATGTTTTGAGTTTAAAACAGGAACTATTTGATGCTAAAGCAATTTTAAAAAGGCCGAGAATTCAATTTCTTTACTTTCATCATATATTTAAAGACGAGGCAAATAAATTTGAAAAATTAGTGTTCTATCTTTCTAAACATTATAAATTTATTAGTCATTCAGAGGCTGTTGATAGATTGATTAAGGATGAAATTGATGAACCTTACATTGCATGGAGTTCAGATGATGGTATTGAAAATAATATGCTGGCAGCGGAGATTCTTAATAAATACGGTGCTAGTTGTTGCTTTTATATTAATCCTGCTTCCATTGGATTGACAGATTTTAGCGAAATTAAAGAATTTTGTAAAACTAAATTAGAAATGCCTCCTGTTGCTTTTTTGAATTGGGCACAAGTAGAAAACCTTCAAAAGCAAGGGCATGAAATAGGAAATCATACTTTTAAACATGACAAAGTTTCTGACTTGACTCATAATCAGTTTAAGGATGATTTTATAAAGGCAGATGAAGAGTTGGTTCGTCGATGTGGACGAATAAAGCATTTTGCCTATACCTATGGAAAATATGAGGATTTTACCAAAGAGGCATTTAATTTTGTTTATGACAAAGGTTATGAGTCTTGTACCACAGCGGTAAGAGGATGTCATATAAACGGAAATGGACCATTACAAAGAAATCAAATTTTTTTAAGACGAGATCAAATTATAGCAGATTGGAAATTATCACATATTAGATATTTTTTAATGCAAAGCGGCAAAAGTACAGATTTTTCGACTAATTTTTTACCTAAATCATATTTGTAAATTGAATACACTAGAAACCCCTATATTATTTATAATTTTCAATAGAAAGGATGTAGCGTTGAAATCTTTTGAGGCAATAAAGCATGCAAGACCAAAACGTTTATATATCGCAGGTGATGGCGCAAGGCTCTCTGTTGAAACTGATACTTTAAAAGTGACTCAAACTAGAGAAGCTATATTGAATGGTATTGATTGGGAATGTGACGTTAAAACATTGTTTCAGGAAAATAATTTAGGTTGTGGACCAGGAGTTTATGCTGCTATTAATTGGTTTTTTGATCATGAGGAAAATGGCATTATTTTAGAGGATGATTGTGTGGCTAGTGATAGTTTTTTTCCATTTTGCGAAAATCTTTTACATACTTATAAAACAGATGAGCGTATAGGACTCGTTTCTGGTTTTAACCAATTAGGTTTTATTCCTGTTAAAGATTCGTACTGTTTTTCTAATTATGCTGTTTGTTGGGGATGGGCCACTTGGCGCAGGTCATGGAAAAATATGGACTTTGATATGACCTGGAGAGGAAGCGATTATGAAAAATCCATTGTATCAAATTGCGGTTATTTAGGAAAGGATTACTCCTATTGGAAGCGAAGGATAAAAGCGGTTGAAATTGGCTTAGTAAGTGCTTGGGATTTTCAATGGTGCTATAGTGTAGCTTCCCAGAATCAATTGACAATTTTTCCTGAAGTTAATCTAATTAGTAATATTGGATATGGAGTTGATGCAACGCATAGTTCGAAAAGCCCATTTATGAATTATGAAAAAAGAGAGGAACTCAGCTTCCCATTACGTCATCCAGATTATGTTTTACCACATACTGATTTTGATAAATCTTTTTATAAGGAGAGGAATACATGGATAAATTCTTTAGCTTGGTTTTTTCCAAAATCTATTAAAGATTCCGTTAAAAAAATTCTCGGCTTTTTCTATAATAAATAAAAAATCAACCCATTATAGGTTATGGATTGATTTCACATGAAAATACGAACGTTTTATATTATTATCGAATAAGGCTAAAATGGCCTTTAAATTGAATACTTCTATTGTTATCCAATGCGTCGATATACTCTATAACAAACCAATAATCAGATTCAGGTAATGGACTTCCGTTATACATTCCGTCCCATCCTGGACCGAAAATGTCTAAGTAGTGTACAAGCTTACCGTGGCGGTCATAAATCTCTGCAATGACGTTAGTCGTTATATTAGGGTCTGTTAAACCTAATGGTATCCAAGTGTCATTAGAACCATCACCATTTGGTGAAAAGAAAGTAGGATGATTTACCAATAGAAAAGGATCACTTTCTAGGGTAGTACCACAACTTCCAGTAGAACGCACGAATATGGTATGTAAACCTCCTGGTACATTTTGAAAGAAATTTTCTGTTTGATATGGTCCATCTAGGTTGTCTAAACTAAATTCAAAATTTGTATAAGATAGAATATCATTATTGACAATGGCTCTAACACGATTTCCAGAGTTCAATTCAAAACCTTCGGTGGTAATTTCTACTTCAATGCTTTGTGGTAATGAAGCATCGGTTACATTTACAACATGCTCTAAACTTCCGCCGCAATTAATAGTGTTACCTATAGTATAAATTCTTAAGCTATATTCTCCCGCTTGAGAAACATTAAAAATAGCTTCTTCAATGCCATCACCATTCATATCATTATTCGGAGTCCAATCGTAAATGTAGTTTGGTCCTAAATCCACGCCTATAGAAACTGAAGTTGTGACACCATTGCCATTGCTACATATAGAAACCTCAAAAGGTAAATCTATAATCGGTTCTTCTAAAATAGTTACGTTAAACTGAGATTCTGATGAGCAATTTGGATTATTTGGTGATTGTACAAATATATAAATGGTTTGACTTTGATTAATTTGGCTGCCTCCGGTTAGAAGTTGACCAGAACCATTAGGGCCAGAATAGTAACTGTTATTTACTTGTAAATCAGGTAACAGGTATGATTCGCAACCTTCAACATCATTTAAAACTTGAGCAACAGGAATTTGTTCGATAGTTAGTATTACAGGTATTCTATTATTACCAATACATCCAGTAAGACTATCGCTTGCTTCTGCATAAAAGGTATAAATTCCCGGTGCTGTAACATTGGGTGTATAGACAAGGCCATTAGCCAAACTAATTCCTCCTGTTTGGGTGTCAAACCAATTAATACTATCACCATTTGCACCCAAAGAAATTTGAATGGCGTTATTTGGTGAACCTTCACAAGTAGTTTGGTTAATAGGATTTATAGGGTCTTCAATAATAGGGCAAGAGCAATCTGGAGCTATTACCGTGAAATTGGCAACACAGCCACCATTATCTGCGGTTATTGTAACCGAGCCAATGTTCGATGGTATATTGATAATTGCATTACCACTAATTGTGCCTGAAGAGCTTGTTAATAAAGCTGTTGGTATACTATTTGAGAATTCAATAGTGTATGTGTTTAAATCGGCACTACATAATGCGGAGATTAAATTTAATTGTGGTGTTTCGCTTATTGTAACCAAAAAACTATTTTCATCATAACAATTTGGTGTAGTCCCAGATTCTGAATAGATATAGATAGTTTGCGTGGTCGTAATATCAGAACCTTCCAATAAGTTGGTGCCGCTACCATTCGAACCTGTGTAATAATAATTATCAGCGGAAAGTGTAGGTAATGTATACACCGCACATTCATTAATATCAATACTACTATCGGCTACAGGCAGGGCGCTAATGGTTAGGGTAATAGGTATTCGGTTACTAGTGCAATTAGAGGTGATTTCACTTGCTTCTGCATAAAATGTATAGGTACCTACAGCAGTTTCACCAGAGGTAAAAGTATTGCCAGTGCCTAAGATTGTACCTGCTGTTATTGCGTCGTACCAGGTAATGGTGTCACCATTAACGCCTAGGTCAACGGATAAGTCAGGCGTTGCCGTTCCGAAACATATTGAAGGGTTGTTCGGATTAGTTGGATTTTCTATAACGGGACATGAACAATCTGGTGCGGTTATAACCAAATTTTCTATACACCCATTATTATCTACGGTAATAGTTAAATCATTTCCAGAAGTGATTCCTGTAACTGTTGTTCCTGCTAATGTTCCTTCACTAACACCGGTTACATTACCAGCATTTATTACAAAGTTAACATCGTAGGTTAGTAAATCTACAGCACAAACAGCGTTGGTATTTGTTAAGTCTAATGCAGGTACTGAATTCACTATAACTGTTGCTTCCGTTACAGGTATTATATTTAAAATACAGCCAGAAGTTCCATCTTCAATACTACTTATTTCCATGGTTACATCTACAATAGGTGTTGTTTCTGTTATCGTTGCAATACCAGTTACGGCATCTAATGTTACTTGTATTAATGTTGTACCACCATCAATTGAATAGGTAACTATATCATCAGGATTTCCAGTTAACGTAAATTCAGCATCTTCGCCCTCGCAAATATTTGCAGCTACAGGAACAGGGGTAATTGCTGTTGGACCGGTAGTTACGTTAAGGGTTGCGGTAGACTCTTCATAACAAAGATTGTCATCGCCCATAACCCGAACTCTATATTGATAGTTGTCTTGGGTTAAAACTACGTTGGCAATAGTAAGTTCAGTTGTAGCTGTACCTGAGTATGGGGCTATTTCTGTAAGTAAATTAAACGTTGTTCCACCATCGGTACTCTCATACCATTCATAAACAATAGTAGGGTTGGGCGCAGGTCTTGAAGCTACCACTGTAAACACTGCATTTTGCCCTTCGCAAACGGCGGTTGGGTCTGTAAGCTGTGTGTCTATTACAGCAGGCAAAGAAAATATTCTAACTCCAGCATTAAGAGGGAAATTTGTGTAGCCCAATTCACTTGTAACACGTCCATTGGCATCAACTGTAGGTAAACCAACACCTAATATACCATCACGATTATCATCAAGGTATCCAGCTTCAATACTATCTGGGCAACCATCTTCATCTGAATCTAAGTCTTGACAATCGGGTATAAAATCACCAGTTAAAATGCCGTCGGTATTTCTTTGTATTCTTATATGGTCGTAATTGCCAGATTGTTGGTTTAAGGCAACATTACTTTGATGTTCTATTCGTATACTTAAATGGCTGCCTATTGCAGGGGATCCCGCAGGAATTTCGTAATTAAATGAAAAGTCTGTCCAAGTTCCATTTGGGGTATCCTCAGGGTTTATGGTAATGCCAAAAGGTAAAGCGTTGAAATTCAATCCTCCATCAGATAAATCAGTATCATATCCAATAGAAACGATACTTGTTCCATCATTTCTGTATTGATCTTGATAATCTAATGCATCACCCACGGCTATGGTTAACATATAAACACCTTCTTCCAACACAAACCTAGATCCAGTTTGAGTTATGGTTACATCATCGTTTAGCGATAAATAAGCGTCATTTTGATAATCAGGATTAGGTAAATCAGGTAGCAAAGTACCGTCGGTTCTGTAATTTGGCGACGGTGTAATGAAAATTCCACTGCCTAGAGGAAATTCTTCATATGTGTAATCATCAGCATTTACCAAATGAGCATATATCTCACCCGTACCAGTAACATCATACCAGTAATCCATTACTGTTGTGAAAGGTGAATTATTTGCTCCAAGTAAAAAATTATTAAATGGAACTTCGAAATCAGAAGGTTGTCTTAAAAAGCCTGTATTTAATAAAGTACAATCTTCTTGGTCATCAGATAGACCATCATTATCATCATCTTCATCAATATTTGTTTGTAAAGTATTGCCTGCATCATAACGATAGTAATTTCCATCTTCTATTAAATCCCCATCAGTATCAATAGGATTACAAGCTATGTTATTTGTGTTGTCCCACATTTGATGTCTTGGACCAGTATAACCAGTTGCTGCACCTGTAACCAAACCATTGGCATCTACTACTGAACCTAATACTCCACCACCTGCGTCTGCATGTCCAGCTTCTAAGACGTCAAAGCAAGTGTCTCCATCACTATCTAAATCTGTACAATCTGATGCGCCATCACCATCGGAGTCGATTCTTAAAATAAAATCATCAAAAGTAGTTTGGGAGATGTTATTAAATGAGGTGTCCTCATGAGTTATTCTAATGGAAACTCCCTGGCCAAAGCCAGCTGTTGCAGCTGTAATGGGTACTGTAATGAAAAACTTGGACCATGTGCCATTTGGTGTTTCATAAGGTTCAACGGTATAATCGCCACCAGGAAAAGCTGTGAAAGTTGTGCCATCTGTATATCCAAGTTCAACCGTTGTTCGGCTGTCATTAGAAAATTGAGGATTGAAAGGAATAGGGTCTCCAATAGAAAATTCAAGAATGTAGTTTGCTTCTCGATCATATGTCGCCCAAACCTCGTTCATTTGTATAACGGCATCACCATTTATGAAACCAAATGAAATTCCTTCTTGAGCAGCAGTGAAATTAGTTCCATTTATGGTTTCAATACCATATGAGAAACCTGCCGTACCAGAAATAAATTGCCAATTATCGATCGGGTTAGTAGTGTCATTTTCAAAACTAAAATTAGGTAAGGGTACTTCACATTCATAGATGTCTAAAATTCCATCATTGTCATCATCTAAATCAACTATGTCGTCTACACCATCATTGTCAAAATCCAATTCTTCAGTACAAGTATTTATAGTAGCACTAAGCACAGCTTGATTAATGCCTGTATAGCCAGTTCCTACAGGTATAACGGTACCATCACCATTTATACCAGAATTAGCTAACACACCACTGCCATCATCAGTGTGTCCTGCTTCTGTAACATCAGGACAACCATCACCATCTATGTCGTCTTCAAAACAATCTGGTATGTTATTAGCGTTTCTATCTTGGCGTACCCGTACTAAGTCATAATCACCGCCACTTTGTCTCAACAGCGCATTTTCGGTATGGGTGATTTGAATTAAAATGCCTTCACCAATAGCAATACTTCCTATTGGTATGTTTGTGTTAAATGTAAAGTCGGTCCAGAATCCATTTTGAGTTTCATAACCTTCAACAGTTAAACTGTTTATTGATTGAAAACCGCTTCCGTTGTCATAGCCAATTTCTATAAGAGTTTGGCCATCATTACTAAAAGGGTCTACTGTGTCTAAAGCGTCTCCTATTTCTAAGCTGGTAATGTAATTTCCAATCCCAAAAATTGCACTCGCTTGATTTAATGTTATAGTCCCTGTACCATTAATAATTGCATAATTATTCTCATCTGGAATGGAATAATAATTTGAAGGATTAATTGCTTCAATTCCCCAAGAAAACGGAGCAATATTGAAGGTGTTTGACCAACCTGTAATTGGATCACCAGCACCACTATTTTCAAAACTGTTATTGGTAATTACAACATTACATTCGTTGTTATCTAAAATACCATCATTATCGTCATCTAAATCATCTTTATCTAAAACTAAATCGCCATCATTGTCCAAAACAATTGAGCCATCTTTATTTACGTCAACAACATCGTCTCTGTTGCCTGTATAACCATCTACACCTGAAATTGTTCCATCTACAGGATTTATTGTGCCGTCTAGAATTCCATCATTATTAGCATCAGTAAAGCCAGCTTCTAATACATCGTTTATTAAATCACCGTCAGAATCTGTATCTACACAATCTGAAAGACCATCACTATCAGTATCCTTAACAATTCGAAAATTGTCATAATTTCCTGCATATGAGTTTGCTGTATTAGTGCCTAAAGGTACACCAGATCCTACATGAGTAATTCTTATAAGTATGCCTTGACCAAGTGCAGGATTAGGAGTATTGAGAGTTGTTTGTACGATTAAATCTGTCCAAGTACCTGGAATTGTTGTGTCACCATCAATGACTGAACTATTTAAAGGTATAAAAGACGCAGCATCTGTACCATATCCTATTTCTAAAATACTCTGGCCATCATTTCTATACCCCGTGTCGTCTAAGCCATCACCAACGGCTACTGTAAGAATATAAGTGCCTTCCTCAAAAGTTTTATTGAAGTTATCTAAGGTTACCGAACTAGTATTCGCAACTGAATTTATAAATAAAAATTGATTTCCTTCGTCAGCATTGGTGTAGTTGGAAGCATTTAAATCATGGTGGCCATAACCAGAACTTGTACCTAAATCAGTCCATCCAACGGCTCCCGAATAAAGCGGATTACCTTCAAAACTAAAATTCGCTATAGGAATTTCGCATTCTATCGAATCTAAAATACCATCATTATCATCATCTAAATCAACATTGTCTAAAACCAAATCACCGTCATTGTCTTGAGCGGTTAATAGGGATGTTGAAAAACATAAAAAAATGAATGCTAAAAAAAAAGTTCTGTGTAGCATAGTAGTTATTTAAAAAAGCACATCAATTGTTGGGGCTTATAAAACGGATGTTCTGTAAAAATAGTCAGCAAAAGGTTCATTAATTTCATTAATCGCTGAATAGCAAAATTACTAGATAAGAGCCTACTTATACTATTAATTTTTAAATGATTATCAACAAAAAAGGTCAAGAACTACTGTTCTTGACCTTAAATTAATACTTATTATTTTTGTTGTTATTTCTTACCTATTTGATAATATATAAAACCTTTTTCAGTCATATTCAATGCCGTGTATTGATTTCTGCCATCAAAAATAATGGGTTGTTTCAATCTAACTTTCAATTCTTCGAAATCTGGAGATCTAAATTCTTTCCATTCTGTCAACAATAACATGGCGTCAGCGTTTTTTAAGGTGTCGTATTTAGATTCAAAATAAGTAACGTTTTCAACATCTTTTAGATAGAAACTTTTTGCTTCATGCATTGCCTTTGGATCATATGCTTGAATTCTTGCTCCTCTTTTAATTAGCTCTCTTATAATATAAATGGCAGGAGCTTCGCGCATATCATCGGTTTCAGGTTTAAAGGCAAGTCCCCAAATCGCAAATATTTTACCAGTTAAATCTTCACCGAAATGTTTAACTACTTTATTGGCAATTACGAATTTTTGATCATTATTAACTTTCTCAACGGCATCAATTAACCGTGGAGTATAACCATGTTGCTGAGCAGAACGTTTTAAAGCTTTCACATCTTTTGGGAAACAAGACCCTCCATAACCACTACCTGGATATATAAAACTGTAGCCAATTCTACTATCAGAACCAATACCAATTCTCACTTTATTGACATCTGCACCTACTAATTCACAAATGTTGGCAATTTCATTCATAAAAGAAATTTTCGTAGCAAGCATTGCATTTGCTACATATTTTGTCATTTCAGCTGAGCGTACATCCATTGAAATCAAACGGTTTTGAGTTCTAAAAAATGGAGCGTACAAATTTTTCATTTGTTCTTCAGCTTCAGAAGATTCAACACCTATAACCACACGGTCTGGTTTCATAAAATCATTTATGGCATCACCTTCCTTTAAAAATTCTGGATTTGATACAACATCAAATGGGATATCAACACCTCTTAATTTTAGGCGTTCTTGAATTTTAGCTTTTACTTGATCAGCAGTTCCTACAGGTACGGTAGATTTATCTACAATAACCAATTTTTGTTGCATATAATCTCCAATATCAGATGCTACTTGTAATACATATTGCAAATCTGCAGCTCCATCTTCTCCCATAGGTGTTCCTACAGCTATAAAGGCGATATCTGACTTTATAAGAGCTTTGGCAAGATTCGTGCTAAAGTTTAACGTTTTATTTTCGAAATTCCTTAAAACCATTTGTTTTAAACCTGGTTCATAAATTGGAAGTATTCCTTTTTCTAAATTTTCTATTTTAGTTTCGTCAATATCAACGCAGGTAACGGTATTTCCCATTTCAGCAAAACATGTACCACTTACCAAACCAACATATCCTGTTCCAATAACTGTTAAATTCATTATTCAAATTTTTATTTATATTTCAAAAGCTTGATACTATTAAACTATTGAATTAATCTTTTATTATTTATTTCCTGTAAAGTTTTAATTATAAACGTGCAGTATAGCCATTTATAAGTTTTCCTTTAATGTCATAAATTATAGTATTTTCATGTTTGTAACATGAAAGGTCTTCTTTTAAGAATAACTCATGGGCTACTGCTAAAACAACTACATCAAAAGTCTCACTTGGTTTTTCCTTCGTGGTTTTTAATCCGTACTCATTTTCAACTTCCTCAGGGCTTGCCCATGGGTCATAGATGGTAGTATTTATTCTGTACTCATTCAGATTTTTAACTAAATCTACCACCTTTGTATTTCTAACATCTGGACAGTCTTCTTTAAAAGTAATACCCAAAATTAATACACTAGCATCTTTAACTTTTAAATCATGCTTTAGCATTAATTTTATAATTTGAAGGCTAATATATTCGCCCATACCATCATTTATTCTTCTTCCTGCTAAAATTAAATCAGGATTATACCCATTTTCTTGTGCTTTTTGTGCTAAATAATAAGGGTCTACACCAATACAATGGCCACCTACAAGACCTGGTTTAAAGGGTAAAAAATTCCATTTGGTACCTGCTGCTTCTAAAACATCATTTGTGTCAATATCTAACAGGCCAAATATTTTAGCCAGTTCGTTCATAAAGGCAATATTAATATCTCTTTGCGTATTTTCAATAACTTTAGAAGCTTCGGCAACTTTAATTGTTGGCGCCAAATGTGTGCCAGCTGTTATGACTGATTTGTATAGCTCATCGACTTTTAACCCTATTTCTAAAGTTGAGCCTGAGGTGACTTTTAATATTTTTTCTACAGTATGTTTTTTATCCCCTGGATTAATACGTTCTGGCGAATAACCGGCAAAAAAATCTTTGTTAAATACCATATTACTAGTCTTTTCAATAACTGGTATACAAACCTCCTCAGTGGCACCAGGATAAACAGTTGACTCGTAAATAACAATATCTCCTTTTTTAAGAATTTTACCAACAGCTTCGCTTGCTTTAATTAATGGTGTGAAAACAGGTCTTTTAGTATCGTCAACAGGAGTAGGAACAGTAATTATGTAATAATTACAATCAGAAAGATCATCGATTGATGTAGTACATATTAATCCAGTTTTTTTCTTATCAAAGGACGAGGTCAACACTTCTTCTAAATCAAGATCTGAAAGCTCAAGTGTTGTATCTTTTCCTGATTTTATTTCATTAACCCTCTTTTGGCTTATGTCATAGCCCACAACTTTATACTTTTTAGCAAAAAGTGTAGCTAAGGGAAGTCCTACATATCCTAATCCTATTATTCCTATTTTCATTACTTATATTGATATAATTATTCTAATGTTATCTACGTTTGGAAATCTTATTTAGTTGACTAACAACCTTAGTTAGATTTATAATCTGGTATTTTGTGAAATATTCAATTGTTTTTTGGGTAAAAATCTAAATACCATTTTACAAATTGGTGAATACCGTATTCAATATTTTTGCTTGGTTCATATTTATAATTGACTTTCAATTCATTAATATCAGTCCAAGTTCTATACACATCACCGTCTTGCATTGGTAGCATTTCGTAGGTAGCCTTGTGCTTTAATTCTTTTTCTAAGAGGTTTATAAAATTCATTAATTTAACAGGTTTGCCATTTCCTAAATTATATATGGCATTATTTTCGTTATCAGAATTACTTATAAATCCTTTCTCGATAATTTTATTAATTCCTTCAATAACATCATCTATATAGGTGAAGTCTCTTTCGAGATTTCCATTATTATATACAGGAATTTTTTCGTTTTTTAAGATGGACTTAGTGAATTTAAAATAAGCCATGTCTGGTCTTCCCCAAGGGCCGTATACGGTAAAAAATCGTAATCCGGTTGTTTTGAAGTTATAAAGATGGCTATAAGTATAGGCCATCAGTTCATTACTTTTTTTAGTAGCTGCATATAAACTTACAGGACAATCTGTGTTGTCAGAAGTCTTAAATGGGGTTGATGCGCTGTTACCATATACGCTTGAGCTACTAGCATATATTAAATGTGGTACATCGTTATTTTTACAGCCTTCTAAAATGTTAAAAAAACCGACGATATTACTACTGATATATTTTTCTGGATGTTCAAGACTATACCTAACCCCTGCTTGTGCTGCTAGATTACATACAATATCAAACTTATATTTTGTAAAAACAATTTGCATTGCTTTCGTATTTTCTAAGTCACATTTTATGAATTCAAAATTTTGAAAAGTCGTGCTTTGAAAGAATTTATTTTCGTGAGTCACAACTTGTGAATCAATACCTAATTCATTCAGTCTCGCTAATTTTAAATTAACATCGTAATAATCATTAATGTTATCTAAACCAATAACATCATGACCCATCTTTAGTAAAGAAAGAGACAGATGATAACCAATAAATCCAGCTGCGCCAGTTACAAGTATTTTCAAAAGTTTTAAATTTTACTCGATAATCGAGGTTTTAAATGCTTCGAGGCTTGTTTCGAAATATCTAGGTTAGTTCTCTTGCAAATACCTCAAGGGCTTATTTCGAGAAAGTTTACGAAATGTAAAGGTAACTATTGTACTAGTTTAATGCTCTGAAATATTAGAATTACTCATCAATTAATTAGTTAACTTTTATAATTTTTTTATAGGTGTATTCATTGTTTTCTACCCTAGTTATTTCTAATAAATAAATACCATTAGATAAAAAGGAAACATCAATAGCGATTTCTTGAGGATGATCTTCTTGAATTATATTTTGAAATACCAACTTGCCATATATATCATATAGGCCTAGTGCTATCGATTCATTCATGAAATCTGATAAATTGATATTTAGATTTTCATTACCAACTGGGTTTGGATAAATTTCTATATCCTTTAATTTAACCACCGCTAAAGTTGTTTTATCTGGAGTTACAGTTATAGTTAATGTGGTAGTGTCTATCAAACCTTCTTCATCGATTACTAATAATGTTATTTCATAAACACCAACCGTGTTGTAAGTATGTGTAGGATTTATTCCACTACCATCGGTGCCATCACCAAAATCCCAAGAATATGTCGCTATTATATTATCGTCTGTAGAATCAGATGCATCGAAGTTTACTATTAGTGGTGTTTCACCTGTGACAATAGAAGCGGTTGCTATTGCGATAGGTGGCGTGTTATTAATGGTTTCTTGAGTAACTTGTATATCTAAAGTATCAATATCACTTAAGCCTTGTGCATCAGTAACAATTAAAGTTGCCTGAAATATACCTTCCGTTGTGTAGGTATGAGCAGGATTAATACCAGTAGTAATTGGTGATCCATCTCCAAAATTCCAAGAATAAGTAATAATTGCATTATCGTCTGTAGATTCTGATGCGTCGAAATTCACCAATAACGGAGCATCACCATTAAGAGGGGTAGCTCTTGCTATTGCTATGGGGGCTAAATTACTCGTAGTAGATGGGGATACTGTAATTTGTAAAGTAGCTGCATCGGTCAGGCCTTGTGCATCGGTTACGGTTAAAACAGCAGTATAATTTCCTGCCGCACCATAGGTTCGTGATGGTGAAATGTCCGTAACCACAGGGGACCCATCACCAAAATTCCATGAATAGGAAGAAATACCATTGTCGTCTGATGACCCTGATGCATCGAAATCAACCAATAACGGTGCTTCGCCATTCAAAGGAGTGGCACTTGCCATTGCTATGGGTGCTAAATTATCCGTTGTAGATTGGGATACTGTAATTTCTATACTAGCTGTATCGGTCAGGCCTTGTGCATCGGTTACGGTTAAAATAGCAGTATAGTTTCCTGCCGCACCATAGGTACGCGATGGCGCAATGCCCGTAACCACAGGGGATCCGTCACCAAAATTCCAAGAATAAGAAGAAATACCATTATCGTCTGTAGATCCTGATGCATCGAAATCAACCAATAATGGAGCATCACCATTAAGAGGGGTAGCACTTGCCATTGCTACGGGTGCTAAATTACCCGTTGTAGATGGGGACACTGTAATTTCTATACTAGCTGTATCGGTCAGGCCTTGTGCATCGGTTACGGTTAAAACAGCAGTATAGTTTCCTGCCGCACCATAGGTACGCGATTGCGCAATGCCCGTAACCACAGGGGACCCGTCACCAAAATTCCAAGAATAAGAAGAAATACCATTATCGTCTGTAGATCCTGATGCATCGAAATCAACCAATAATGGAGCATCACCATTAAGAGGGGTAGCACTTGCCATTGCTACAGGTGCTAAATTACCCGTTGTAGATGGGAACACTGTAATTTCTATAATAGCAGTATCGTTAAGTCCTTGTGCATCGGTTACTGTTAAAACAGCATTGTAGGTTCCTGCTACCCCATACGTATAAGAAGTTGCAATGCCCGTAACGTTTGGTGAACCATCTCCAAAATCCCATGAATATGAAGTAATTCCATTATCGTCTGATGATGCTGAAGCGTCGAAATCTACCAATAACGGTGCTTCACCATTCAAAGGAGTGGCACTTGCTATTGCTATTGGTGCAGAATTGCTTGTTGTGGCCGGAGAGACTATGATTTGTAAAGTAGTGGTATCGGTCAGGCCTTGTGCATCGGTTACAGTTAAAACGGCATTGTAGGTTCCTGCTACCCCATACGTATAAGAAGTTGCAATGCCAGTAACGTTTGGTGAGCCATCTCCAAAATCCCATGAATATGAAGTAATTCCATTATCGTCAGATGATTCTGAAGCGTCGAAATCTACCAATAACGATGCTTCGCCATTCAAAGGAGTGGCACTTGCTATAGCTATAGGCGCAGAATTTATAGGGTCTTCATCAATAACTGTAATTAAAATATTTTTAGTATCCGTTAAACCAGCCGAATCTTCTACGGTAAGTTTTGCCGTGAAATTACCAACTAAAGTATAGGTGTGCATAGAGGTTATTCCGGTTCCGATTGTACCGTCTCCATAATCCCAAGAATAAGAAACTATAGTGTTGTCTCCAGAAGAGCCAGACCCATCGAAAGATACATTTAATGGCGTATTCCCTGTCTGTGGATTTGCTGTTATACTTGCATTTGGAGCGCCGGTTGAAGTAATTTGAACCGTTTCAGTATCAACACCTCCATCATTAGCCGTTACTGTTAAAACAACATTATAGGTACCTGAATAAGTGAATGTTTTATTTGGGCTAATTCCTGAACCTGTAGTTCCATCCCCAAAGTCCCAATTATAAGATGAGATTCCTGAATCATCGGTGGAATTTGAAGCATTAAAGACAACACTCAATGGCGCTGTGCCATTGGTAGGATTCGCCGATATACTTGCTACTGGTGGAGTGTTTCCGCCATTTTGGGAAAGATTAATTACGGATAGATTATCATAAAATACCGTTCCAGGATTCTGCGAAGCATAGTTCGTAAAGAGCCAGATATTCAATGTCGTAAGGCCACTAGGGACTATAAAAGTTCCATTAAAGTTTGACCAACCGGCCCCAAATGTGTGATATAATAGATTTCCATTGGGTTGGTTATTTTGACTTACCTCGATTCGAGGAACACCATTCGTCCCCTCGCCATCAATGGAAATCGATATTTCATCTCCTGGCGATATCCCTAAAGTATTTAAATTTAGCGAGATATTATGTCGTACATATGGTGTTCCGCTATCGGTGTTGGAGAGTTCTAGAGCACAGTCTGATCCGTTAGTAGTGAACGGTGTGCCTCTAGATATTTCAAGGTTGTTCGAAGTGCCCTTTGGTAAAGTTATTGCACTGTCTTCATTAATAAGTTGGTTCGGACACCCATCGGTTTCGTCGATAATGGTTACCTGTAAATCGAATACCGCTGCGCAGCCCTGTGGTGTGGTCATTACGAACTGCCCCTGGTTGGATATATCCACAAGGCCATTGTTCCGTTCCGGGTTACTACCTTGGTATACACCCGTATCTATTTTATAAGCATACCCGGCACTTCCCCCGGAGCTGAATGTAGGTCCGTTCACCTGAGGTGTGGTAATGTAATATTGATTTCCAGTGGTTATCGCTCTTATATAAATATCTCCTCCTTCTTGAATAGTCAATGAATTACCAGTTAACCAAGTTCCACTAGCACCGATTCTATATTGCGTATTTATTGTACCAGGTGCACAATTCACTACCTGTGTATTTCCGGTAGCTATCCCTTTTTGATAGTATTCCTTAATTTCCGATTCACCCAGTACCTTATTGAATACCTTTAATTCGTCAATCTTACCGTTAATCTCATCGGTGATACCGCTTTGGTTGGCATAGCCCGGTAGTTGCCCAGGCGTCCTGTCGTCATAGAACCCTGAGGATGTAAAATGCGAACGTAAACTCCCATTGTCCTTTAGGGGTATAGTACCGCTCAGTACCTTCCATGAAATAAGTTCCCCGTTGGCATAGAGCTTTGCGGTTGTACCGTCATATGTCGCTGCAAGGTGTACCCAGGTATCCAAAGGAGCACGCCCCGCATAAAGGTCCACCGGCCCGTTATCGGTCACGAAGGCCCATTTGTAGAGCGAATTATGGAACCCAAAAAATAGCGTGCTAGTATAATCATGACTGAACAGCCCTATGTTCGGTAATTTGGTGGTTCCTGGAATTACACTACCTGAGGAATTACGGTAAGCCCATGCCATTACGGTAATCTGGTCATCAAGGGTCTGCAGTGATGTAGAGCTTGACATATCGATTAAAGCGTTACTGTTATGCTCCAGTCCGTTAAATTCTATGGCATTACCAATTATTCCAGAAGTCCAGTTATAATTGCCGCCATTTGTAATCGTATTTCCATTATTGTCACGTTCAACGATGGTAGCATCATTATTATAAATACTACTGTCGTTCGCATTGCTTCCTGAACTTTCGTCAAACTTCAAATCCACGATAAGGTTCGTGTTGGGTAATTGAAGAGGTTGTGCACTACCGATTTTGATGGTGGCCGCCTTACTGGGTACTCCGTTACCATCAAGTCCGAATAACATATAATAGCCCGGGGGCAAAAGGTTACGGTTCGGTATGGAAACGTTATAGGTTCCGTTACCGGAAAAGTTTACCGGAATCCTGCGCTGTTCGTTATTGGTACTGTGTGTGGCCGCGGAAAATCGTACAAGGCTGAACTTTGTAATGCCACTGGTGGCCGTGACCGTAATGTTAGAATCATAATCTGCCGTCTGTGGGGCATTGGTAATGGTCGGACGTACCGCCAAGTTGCCCGAGCCATCGAAAAGGTACGGTGGACTATAGATTTCGGCACTGAAATGGTTTACACAGTCCAAAGTACCGTCACATAAGCCCCCACCACCTACGAAGACACGACCGTCGGTCATCAAGATAGCGACACTATGGTAGGTTCTTGCCTCGTTCATTGTTGCAACGGTCTCCCAAGTCCCTGCTCCACCGGTGGTGGAAGGTGTGTAAAGTTCCGCAACATTGCGAGAGCCTACATCGCTAAAGACTGCTCCGCGATCCAAACCACCGGTTACTAATACCTGACCATTGGGTAGTACGGTACTATTATGCATCGTACGACTATAGGCTAGGTTACCAGAATTGATGACTGAAGGAGTTTGTCCGTAAGCTACATTTATGTCGATAACAAAAGAGTTGTTCTTTGCAGGTGTAGTACTTAGCGAACTGGCTCCATAAGACTCAGCACCACCAACTTTCAAAATCTTTCCGATATCGAACATGGCCGTGGTTCCCTTCATGGAATAGCTATCGTCGCCCCTAATACCAGCATTCAATATCTCACCTCCAGAAACGTCAGGATCTATCCAATGCATCATCTCACTTGGTCCGGCATGAAAAAGTTTACCGTTGGGTGCAGGCCAAAGCCACACATGGTTGTCTACCCTATAATAATTTTGTTCTTCCTTAGAAAGGTCATTGGCCGTATAAATATTCTCACCGGTGATACCGCTAAGGTTCACCCAACCTGATTCAGGTGTCCATAATTCAGCAGCCTTACCGCCATTATTACCTGCGCCACCACTCCAAGAACCGCCTACGGTGAAGACGGCACCATTAGAAAGTGTAACATTTCCTTGATAGCCACGGGGTATGTTCATATCAGAAGCACGAGACCAAACATTGGTCACAGGATCATAAATACTTGTACGTTCGCTAGTAGTACCGCCTGCAGAAAGAATACGACCATCAGCAAGGTTATTAATGCCGGGGCAGAACATGTCATGGTCCGTATGGGTCAAAGAACTTCCGAAGGACACACCAAGGCCACCATTACCCGTTGGGTCAAAAAGCTCGGTGTAGGTAAAACCATCACCTATTTCCTTAAAAGTATTTGGAAATTGAGAAGACCAGGTTATAAGGTTCCCGTTAGGAAGATTGGCAACCGCTACAGGTACAATGCTAAATGGAATCGGATTGCCCCATTCACCATCCTGTGCAGGTGTCTGCGAATAAAGGAAGGT
>Ga0163215_100127_pt1 | contig 214295 bp, 182 predicted proteins | sample SynspAceP_FD_185934 | JGI IMG/M metagenome (GOLD analysis project Ga0163215, IMG submission 185934) | Saline lake microbial communities from Ace Lake in Antarctica - Synechococcus sp. Ace-P (Hybrid Assembly) | ecosystem: Environmental > Aquatic > Non-marine Saline and Alkaline > Saline | place... | reverse complement strand
CCCCGGGAGCTGAAACGTCGAAATCAATCCAAATATCCAAAGATGAAAGCACCCCGCCCGAGTCGCGCCAAACGGATGGCGACCGCGCCCGTGAAACCGCCTGACAAATCTTAAGTCCACGCCATTCAAGCTTGACTCCGTTTTTCCCGGCAATTCCATGGTAACGGTTGCAAACGGCGACCACAAATCATGATTGGACACTGGAGCCATGCCTCGAAAACCTCCGGCGCACGCTTCCGCCGGATGAGCCCAAATTCGAGCGTTTGGCTCCGAGTCGCAAGCGGTTGCTGGACACGGTGAAGATGGTTGCTGTGTTCGTCGGCAGACCTAAAGCCAAACGTGGATGCAGGCACGTCAACAGTTCGCATCCATCCGATGAGCACTCCGCGCTGGAATCAAGCGATCGGTCACCTGCTACAAGAACTGGCCGCGACCGAGACCAACTATCCCGGCACGACCCTTCGGCTAATTTCTGAGCCAATCGGCGCGCCCTGAAGCCCGCCCAAAATCAAAAAGAAGTCCCAAATCAAAAGCCCAGGAGATCAGGAGTTCTGAGGCTACATCCGCATGTCAAGAGGTGAATTGGCCGTCGTTTCGAGTGCTGACATCGCTCCTTTTGCGATCCAAGGCGAAAGCAGCAGAAGATAGATGAAGATCAATCGAAAGCGTCGCCTGGATCGAAGATCGTCCGTCGCCAGATCGCTCACGCAGCAGCTCGTTCGGGCGATTGCCCGCCCGATGGCGTCACCTTCTTCTTCGCCAACGGACCATGCTTGATTAGCGGATAGCCAGCAACCTGGCTTTCATACTGTTTGTACGGTTCCCCAATGAAATGTTCCAACCGACGGTCTTTCAGGAAGCTGCCGTAGAGGATGTATGCCGTCCAGATCGCGGTCAACGCGGCATGGTCGAGCGTCATGTTGGGTGTGAACCAAACCAGCCCGAGGAAACTGAGGTACACCGGATGACGGATCAATTTGTACGCACCGCGAGGCTTGAACTCCCGGCGTGGTCCTTTTTGCCGACGCAGCCAGTAGTAAAACGGAGTCCATCCGTTTTGATAGCCGAGACCGGTCAGAGCGAGAGCGTGAAACAACGCATATCAGAGTCCGTTGATGTTCGTTGAAAGGAGCGAGTCGAAAACCGATGGCTGTCTTTTATCAGACGCTACGACCCCGAATGCGAATTCTAAATCAAAACTAATGCCAACTCCGTTCGGGAAGCCAAAACCAAGCAATTCGTGGGGTAAAGCACTCCTTCAATGCCTTCGTCGCGAGCCGCGTGAGAAGTACTTGTCCATCGTGTTGGATACATTTTTGCACTTGCGGCAGGAAAGCGTTTCTGTATCCGCCGTTCATTGAATTGGCAAACTATTCCATCTGTGCAGGTTTCCCGAACGCTCTGGAGTTGATTTGGTTGTTTGGGTCGTTCGTACGCAAAGGTTCGCAACAGTCGAACCGATTGAACCCAGTAAGGCATTCACAACGAACACAACGATGGTCCCCACCAGCATGGATGCAGGTTGGGACTGTCGTTACTTGCATTTCCTTCTTTTACTGCGCACGGATGCCATGAAAAAGCTGACCTTCCCAATCGCGATCTCTTGCCTGTTAGCGATCTCCGGTTGTGCCGGAGTCAATGGACCTTCGCGACACGCCGTCAGCCGATCGGATCTAGCGCCGCTCGTCGATGGTCGCGACTCGAAATCCGGCTTGGCCGTAGTGGACGAGGTTAGGAATCCTCTGAATTTCATTGAACCAGAAGGACTCGTTACCTCGTCCACTACCGAAAACCTTCGCTGCGGCGAACCAGGAGTAGGCACTGTCGCCTTCTTTGACACAGACGATGACGCGACTGGCGACGACGAGAAGAAAACGAAGGCAGTGGAAGAGCCGCAGTTCGAGCCGTTTGTGATCGAACCCATCGCTCCGTTTGAATCTGCGGGCGTACCCATCGACGGCAACTTTTACTCGGGCGAGTCGGCCACTTACACGCTCGCCGATATCGAAGCGATAGCCTTGGGCAACAACCCGGCCATTCAATCCGCCCAAGCAACAACCAGCAAGGCAGCGGGTCTACGCACTCAAGTGGGAACTCGCCCTAATCCAACGCTCGGATACTTCGGCCAACAGATTGCCGATCGCAACACCGACCAACACGGCGTGTTTGTTGAGCAGGAATTTGTTCGCGGAAATAAGCTCGTCCTCAACCGCGAAGTACTTGGTCACACCCAACGTGCGCAGGCGGCCGAGAGCGAGACGCAACGTTACCGCGTGCTGACGGACGTTCGCGTTCGATTTTTTGAAGCCATCGCCTCGCAACAGCAAGTCGACGCGACACGGGCGTTCGCGGATGTGGCTCGTCGTGGCGTGCAGGTTGCAGAGGATCGTCAAGAGGCGGAAGAGGGAACGCTGATCGAAACGTTGCAAGCACAAACACTGCTCAGCGAAGTCATTCTGGCAGCCGAACAAGCCGAAGTAGCCTATCAAGGCGCATGGAAAGACTTGGCTGCGATTGCCGGTTTGCAAACCTCCACGCCCGCAAGACTGATCGCCGATCTAAACACGCCGATCGCGAAACCGGATTGGGAAGTCGCCTACAGCGAAATTCTATCGGAGAGTCCCGAACTCACGGCCGCGCAAGCAATCGTGTGCGAGAAGCAAGCTCTGATGCGACGCCAACAAGCCCAGCCCATCCCCAACGTGACCGCTCAATTGGGCGCGGGCTACGACGACGGCACCGACCACGGCATGATCAATGTGCTGTTGTCGGCCCCGATTCCTGTATGGAACAAAAACTCCGGCAACATCTCCGCAGCCTATTCGGATTACGTTCGAGCGACCCAAGAAGTGCAGCGTATCGAGCAATCCATCCGATCGCGTCTAGCACGAGCGGCTCAAGAGTTCGAGTCGGCGATGAAGGCGGTTCGCAAATACGAAGACGAAATCATCCCGCAGGCAAAGAAGAGTCTCGAACTGTCCGAAGAGGCGTACCGAGCCGGCGAGTTGGATTTCTTGCAAGTTCTCATTGTCCGCCGCAGCTACTTTGAATCGTCGATCCGATTGATTCAAGCCCAAGGCAACCTCGCCCAATCCGCATCCAAAGTGGACGGTTTGTTGTTGACCGGCGGACTCGATTCGCCAATCGACTACACCAACGGCGATGGTATCCGCGGTGCATCCTTCGGCGGCCAGTGAAAGAATCTGTCCAGTGGCGAGGACACGAATTGTCCGCGACAACGACGAATGACGTAGTGGACGAGGTAACGAGTCCCTTAGCGTGAGGACTCGTTGCCTCGTCCACTACGAATTGCGGCGAAGCTGCCCTCAAGATCAAAACGCCTCGCGAGCTGGCACGACGGTTGCTTAGTAAATGGTCGTCCCTCATTGCAAAGGTATGACGTGCCGGAATCGTTGATAGAATGGAATGTGACCCCCATCCGCCCGACCGACTCGGTCGATTACCCTAGCGGACTTCCTGCTCGCTTCCCTCGCTTTGCTCAGTTTTGGCGTATGTCCGACCGTGTTTCCGCCTTGTCCTCGATCCTGCGCTCGCCGGCGCGGATTCTGGGCCTCGTGTTGATGCTGGTGTTCATCGCCGAAGTCGGCGTGATGTTCGCGCTGCCGCATTTGATGCCAAACGATTTGAGCGCGACCGGCACGGCGGTTTTGGACGCAGTCTTGCTTACATCCGTTTGTGCGCCAGTCCTGTGGTGGCTGATCATTGGACCGCTGCGCCGCATCGCCATCCAGGAACATGGTCGCAGCGAAACGATCGTCGCGAACGCCAGCGAAGGCATTCTGACGTTTGACCACGAAGGAGTCATCCTTTCGTGCAATCGTGCCACCAGTGATTTGCTTCAGGCGGACTTCAGCGAAATCATCGGCAAGACGGCCGGTTCGCTCCTCGACCGTTTGCCTCGTTCGTTCGATACGTTGCCGGCATCGTTTCGACTCAATGCCAAACGCACCGACGGCAGCACGTTTCCCGTCGAAGTCTCGGTGAGCGAGTATCCGTCGGAATCGAGACCGCTTCGCATTGCGATCATTCGAGATTTGACGGCAACTGAGAAAGCTGAATCGGAACGTGTGATGATGGCCCGCGAAACCGAAGCGTTGCGGGCGCAGCAAATGACCACGCTCGCTCAATTGGCCACAGGAGTCGCCCATGAAATTCGCAACCCGCTGACTTCAATCAAGATGCTGATCCAAGTCAACCGCAGCAAGTTCGCTGACGAAGGTTTGCCGACCGATGATCTTGAATTGGTCGAACAAGAAATCCGACGGATGGAACGCAGCGTGAACAGCCTGCTCGACTACGCCCGCCCAGAGCAAGGCGAACAGTCGGTCTTTCCAATTCAAAACGTGATCCGAAAGACCGTGCAACTGATCGAAGGACGCTGTGGACAACAGGGCGTGAAGCTGAGTGTGCTCTGCGATGACGCGCCCATCACCATTGAAGGTGACGCTTCGCAGATCCAGCAACTACTTCTGAACCTTTCGCTCAACGCTCTCGACGCGATGCCCAAGGGCGGCGAGGTAACGATTCGTGCGATCGCCACCGATGATAAACTGGAGTTGTCCGTCGTCGATACTGGCGAAGGAATCTGCGATGACATGATGGCCAAGTTGTTCACGCCGTTTTCAACTAGCAAGCCGACCGGCGTCGGACTTGGGCTTGGAATTTGCCGCCGGATTGCGAACTCGCACGGTGGAACGCTGACGGGACAGAACCGCGCTGAAGGCGGAGCTGAGTTTCGGCTGACGCTTCCGTTGAGCGAGCTAGTGGACGAGGTAACGAGTCCTTTCACGACGGACTCCTCACCTCGTCCACTACACCCTCACGCTTTTTGATACGCATCATGCAAACCCTCTTAGTCATTGATGACGAAGCCTCCATCTGCAGAGCGTTTGAGCGCGCATTCACCAGCGAAAGCATATCGGTTCTGACCGCGAAGGATGGTGCCGAAGGCGAGCGACTGTTCGTAGAGGCGAGCCCCGATGTTGTCGTGATTGACCTCAGCCTACCCGACACCAGCGGTCTGGAACTCTTTAAGCGATTGCGTGAATTCGATTCACGAGTCCCGTTCATCTTCATCACCGGCCACGGAACGGTTCAGTCGGCGATCGAAGCAACCAAGTTGGGTGCGTACGATTATCTGTTCAAACCGCTCGAACTGGACGAGATCCGAACGCTGCTCGACAAAGCGTTCAACCTCAGCCGGATGGTCCGCGTACAACCGGTACTTGCGGAGTCCGACAGCGACGAAGAAGCCAGCGGTGATGCGATCGTCGGTCGATGCAAAGCGATGAAAGAAGTCTACAAGGCGATCGGCCGAGTGGCTTCGCAGAATCTTACCGTGCTATTGCTCGGCGAAAGCGGAACCGGCAAGGAAGTGGTCGCCCAAGCGACCTATCACCACAGCGCTCGCTCCACCGGTCCGTTCCAAGCAATCAACTGCGCCGCGATTCCCGACGCTTTGCTGGAAAGCGAGATTTTCGGCCACGAAAAAGGGGCGTTCACCGACGCCCATCGACAACGCATCGGCAAACTCGAACAGGCTGACGGCGGCACGTTGTTTCTCGACGAAGTCGGCGACATGTCTCCGATGACACAGGCCAAGGTGCTACGAGTACTGCAAGATCAAACGTTCGAGCGGGTCGGCGGCAACGCAACGATCCAGGTCGACGTGCGAATCATCGCCGCCACCAATCACGACTTGAAACAACTTGTCTCCGAAGGCCTGTTTCGATCCGACCTGTATTTTCGGCTCAGCGTGGTAAGCATCCACTTGCCGCCGCTGCGAGACCGCGAAGACGACTTGCGAGTCTTAGCCGAGTACTTTCTTCGTCGCTACAGCAACGAGTTCGGCAAAGACATCCGCACGATCGCGCCGGAAACACTCGAAGTATTGGGAGCATATCACTGGCCCGGCAACGTGCGTGAACTCGAAAGCGTGATGAAGCAATCGCTGCTAACCGCCCGCGGCAACATCCTTCTTCCCGATTTCTTGCCACCGCTAGGCGACAGCCGAGATCATGAGCGGTCATCGGCTGGGCCAGAATTTCTTTCCGGAAAATTCGTCGCCGAGCGACTCGAATCCGGCACGGACAACTTGTACGCCGAAGCGATTTCGATCGCCGAGCGTCAATTGCTCCGACAAGTCCTCACTCACACGGGGGGCAACCAACTCAAAGCCGCCACGCTGCTAGGCATCAGCCGAGTCACGCTGCGAAGCAAACTGAAGTCGCTCGCAATCGAAGCGAGCGATTTTGCGGTTTAAGTGATTCGGTGAAGGAAGACTTCCTGCATGAAGTCGCGTGCGATTTGCAATGCGTCAGCATTCACATTATCGGTTTCTTCGTCAAGAGAACGGTCAACACGCTTCCGGGCAATCTGATTTTCGACCACCAAGATTTCTCAAAGTAACTGGGCAGTTCGTCTCACCAACAATTCCAGCCGCCCAGTCCTTCAGTTCGTCCACTTCTCGCTAAGCGTTGACGTCGATCTGCAGCGTGCGACTAAGTGAGCGAGTGATGAGCTGCGTTAACGAGTCGAACTCACCCTCATCCGCTTCCGTTAAAGCGTTGTAGTACTCAGTACGATCTTCCTGCCGGATGACTGCGGCGGTGAGGCGATTTCCGAACAGCACCAAGATCACCTAAAAGTTCTTTTTGGATATTGGCAACGACTTCGGGCGATAAAGGCCGTCGGTCGTTCACCTGATCAGCTAGCGCGTGTGCGTCCGCAATCAACTCTTAGGTGACTTGATTGAGAGAAATTTGGTCTAAGCGAGGAAAGTCCATCACAATCTTCTAGGTTCTCTCGTGGAATAGCGGGCGGCGAGAAAGACAGCCCCAGGATACTGCGCAACTACGGTTCATCCGACGGAAGCGTGCGCAGACCCCAGGATCGAGGTTTTTCAAGGCATGGCTCCAGTGTCCAATGATTTGATGAAAAATCGTCCTCGGCGAACCGAAATCCGCCGAGGACCGTCGGCACCATTGGCGCACCGCTTTTGCAGGAAGACGCTGGCGACCGAGATATCCCTTGTCGAGTTGCACCTCTGCAGAGCTCGACTGCGTTTCTTCCGGCTTACATAGTCTACCAGCATCCATACTCATGCACCAATATCGTTGGACACTGGAGTCATGCCTTGAAAATCTCCGGCGCACGCTTCCGCCGGATGAACCGCAACTATCTGTTGACGGCGTTACCCGAAGGAGGGTTCGCATGCCGCATGATACGGATGGCAGTGACCGGAAGTATACCCGACAGCGATCTGTCCTGGGAAACAGGCGAGCGGCTGATCAACTCGCTTTGATGCGTGTGATCGGTGCGTTGGACGGCTCTTTACGATTCGGTTCCTGAATGCGTATTGCTTCCCAAACGAATGGTCAATCGCGAATCGGAGTGACCAGCCGTCGTCACGATTGCTATCTGCCTGAATTACCCCGCCCTCGCCCTTGCTGTCCACCGCGTTGTTGCCCACCACGTTGTTGGCCACCGCGCTGCTGACCCAAACCCTGCTGACCAAAACCCTGACCCGCATTGCCTTGACCCATCTTGCCTCGACCAGCACCGTTCGCTCCATGCCCTGCGGATTGCCGTCCTTGTCCGCTCCCGGAAGAATTGGCGATCTGATCGAATTGGGTTTGGGTCAGGAATTCAGCCTTGTAGCTTGCGCCTTGCTTGGCGAGCTGCGAAGCAAACGCTCGCAAGTGATTTTCTGAGCCGCGCATCAAATGTTCAAGAATCTGCCGAGCTTGGGGATCGACCGTTTGCTTCAACAATCGCTGCAAGTCGGCGATATCCATCTCTTCAATCTTGGCGCCCACCATCAAAGCATCCAGCGGACTTTGGCTTCCACTGGCAACGAGCGTGGTGTAGAGCTGCTGATAATCAGGATAGGCGAACACTCCGGGGGTATTGCCAAGGTTAGCCGCATTTCCGCTCGACCGAATCAATCTTTCCAGTGCCTGCATGTGCTGGCTCTCGGCTCGCGAGATGTTCTGAAAGATGACTTGCCGCGACGATTTTGCCAAACTCGTATAGACATCGCGAGCCAGTTTTTCCTCTTCACGCATCCGCAATAGGTCGAGGCCACCACCATTCGCTGGAAGAGCATTCGTCGTTTGCCTGGATTGGTTTCCGCGAGGCGTCGCTCCTAAATTGTTTCGTTGCGACTGTCCGGCCTGACCTTGACCTTGACCTTGACCTTTGCCGCGACCCTGACCCTGACCCTGACCCTGACCGTTGCCCCGTCCTCGTTGCGCCGTCGCATCGGATGTGACCACCACGAGAACTAACAAAACGCCAAGACCGATGAGTGTGTTCTTCATCACTTTCCCCTTTGAGATTCAATACAATGTCTTTCATTCGACTTTTGATGCAAACGAGAGGCCGCCATGGAGGCAGTACGCTGAATCCGCATCGAATAAGCATCAACCGTTCAAAATCGTTCACGATTTCAGGAACCGCTGCGTCCCAGCTTGGCCGTGACCTGCGGAGGATGCACAGTCCAGTCAACACCGCACGGCAGATTTCGCACACTTAGCATGGATACGCCAAATGGTTAAAGAACCACGCGGCACCAAGTCGGTAAGTGACATCGCCGATTGAACCAGCTAGACGTTGTCGCGTTGAAACGCAGGCTGGACGAAATCGTTGAGACGTGTCGAAGTGTCAAACCGCGACACCGAAGAGGTAGCCGATCCCGGCGGTGGCGAGCATTGCGATTGCTCCCCAGAATGTGACTCGCACAACGGCCCTACTCACTGCTGCGCCACCGGCCCAAGCCGACACTCCGCCGAGTATCGCCAAGAACAACAGCGATAGAATCGAGACACTCCATGGGATCGCTTTGATAGGCGTCAGGAAGGTTGCGGACAAAGGCAATGCCGCTCCGACAGCGAAGGATGCAGCGGAGGCCAAAGCAGCTTGGATCGGTCGCGCGGTGGTCAGTTCGGAAATGCCGAGTTCGTCGCGGGCATGTGCTCCGAGTGCATCGTGGGCGGTGAGCTGGACGGCCACTTGGTGAGCCAAGTCATTGTCGAGACCACGGCCAACGTAGATCGCCTTGAGTTCGGCAAGTTCCGCCTCGGGCATTGTTTCGAGTTCTTCACGTTCGCGATCCAGGTCTGCGTTTTCGGTGTCCGACTGCGAACTGACGGAAACGTACTCGCCAGCGGCCATCGACATGGCCCCGGCGACCAACCCGGCGACACCCGCGATCAGAATGTTTTCACGCGTGGTTTCAGCCGCAGCAACGCCGACGACCAAACTGGCCGTCGAAACGATTCCGTCGTTGGCTCCCAAAACGGCCGCACGCAGCCAACCGATTCGGTCGGTGTGATGCTTTTCTTTGTGCGGCATGGGAGTTCTCCGATTAAGCAGGCTCGGGTAATTCATTGCGTACAACCCCCTTTAGCCGTTTGGGCGTTAGCCCCGGTTAAACGTGAGAACCGTGGCTAACGCCAAAACGGCTAAGATACCGAAACACTTTCCCGAACCTGCTTAGAAGAGAACCGTGGCTAACGCCAAAACGGCTAAGATACCGAAACACTTTCCCGAACCTGCTTAGAAGTGAGAGAACCGTGGCTAACGCCAAAACGGCTAAGATACCGAAACACTTTCCCGAACCTGCTTAGAAGGTGGTGGGCAGTGGCTTTCGCCCGCGATCCATTTGAGAAGGCATTCACAAACAAGGTCACCGATCGACGAAGTCACCGATCGCTGCCCACCATGATACTTCGTAGTGGATGAGGTTACGAATCCCTCTGCCCCTGGACTCGTAACCTCGTCCACTACGACAACTGCAATTAACTCAGCATCGGATCGTGGTCGTCGTGATGATTCAACTCGACATCCTTGAGTCCTCGGGCAAACCAGGGGTAGATCGTGGGAATGACCAGCGAGGTCAGCAGTGTTGACGTGATCAATCCGCCGATGACGACGGTTGCGAGCGGTCGCTGCATCTCGGCACCGTCGCTGGTTGAAAGAGCCATCGGCAAGAACCCGAGACTCGCGACCAGTGCGGTCATCAGCACCGGACGCAAGCGAACGAGCGCCGTATCGTGGCTGACCTCGTCGAGCGGCATGCCCGACTTGCGGGAATGCTCGGCGGCGCTGACCCAGACCAGCCCATTCAAAACCGCGACGCCGAATAAGGCGATGAAACCAACGCCGGCAGAGATACTGAATGGCATTTCGCGAAAGTACAATGCGATGATGCCACCGGATGCGGCCATCGGAACGGCAAGGAAGATCAGCAACGCGAGCCGCATCGAGCCAAGGCTCGTGTGCAACAACAGCATGATGATCATCAACACGATGGGAGTGATGATGGCAAGCCGTTTACTGGCGGATTGCAAGTTCTCAAAGTCGCCGCCCCAGCGAACCTCGTAGCCCGGTGCGAATTCGACTTGTTCGGCAACGGCCGCTTGAGCTTCCGTGACAAAGGTTGCCACATCGCGTCCGCGAACGTTGGCCGAAATGAACGTCCGGCGACGGTTGCCTTCGTGTTCGATCGATGGCGGAGTTTCCTCCAAGCGAATGTCTGCCAGTTCTTTTAGCGGAACCGCTTTGCCGCCCGAGTCCGCGACGGGAACCTGTTCGAGCAAACTCAGGTTCTCACGCCATTGCTGCGGTACACGCACCATGATCGGGTATCGGGCGCGGCCCTCAAAAACCTGGCCGACTTGATGGCCGCCCAGCGATGAGACGACATCCAGCACCGTCTGGGCGTCGATGCCGTACTGGGCCAGAGCCTGCGCCTTGGTCTTGATCGTCAGCGTCGACAAGTTGGCTTGGTAGTCGGCTTTCACGTCCACGGCACCGGGAATGGATCGCAGGACGGCTTCGATCTCTTTGCCTTTTGCACCAAGCACCTCCATGTCGTCACCGTAAAGCAACACGGCGACGTCGGCTTTCACGCCCGCGACCAGTTCGTCGACTCGCATTTCGATCGGCTGAGTGAATCCGAACGCGACGCCGGGAACGTTGGCGTTGAGTTCCTCGGACATCTGTTCGATCAGGTCGTTGCGTGTTTTCTTCTCGGGCCAATCGTGGATCGGTTTTAATAGCACCCAAACGTCAGTTTGATGAACGCCCATCACATCGTTGGCGATTTCCGGACGCCCCGTTTTTGAGAAGACCGTTTGCACTTCGGGGTATTTTTTCAGGATGTTTTCAATCTGTGTCGACATCACGATCGAACCCTCCAGCGTCGCGCTGGGCAACCGCTGAGCTTCGACCAACAGGTCGCCTTCCTCCAGCCGTGGCATGAACTCCGCACCTAGATTCCGGGCCATCGGTAGGCTCAATGCGAAAACCGTCAACGCCATCGCGACGGTGACAAACGGCTGCTTAATCGCTCGTGTGACCAGTGGCTCGTAGAAGAACTTGACGATCCGAACCACGAAGACGTCTTCTTCCTTCATTTTCTTGGGCAAGAAGATCGAAGCCATCGCTGGCATGAAGGACAGCGACAAAATCATTGACCCACCCAAAGCAAACAGCACTGTTAATGCCATCGGGCGAAACAATTTTCCTTCGGTGCCTTCAAGCAACAGAATGGGAAGGAACACCACCGCGATGATCAATTCGCCGAACATTGTTGGCTTGCGAACTTCGACCGCCGCATCACGGATCACATCCTCGTGTTTGGCATCGCCGTTGTCGTGCGAGAGTTTGCGGATGCAGTTCTCGACCATGATCACGCTGCTATCGACGATCAAACCAAAGTCGATCGCACCGAGGCTCATCAAGCTAGCAGTGACGCCGGTGTAGGCCATCACGTTGGTGGCGAACAGCATCGAAAGCGGAATCGCGAGCGCGACGATGATGCCGGCTCGCAGGTTGCCGAGCATCAGCAACAGCACCACGATCACCAACATGCCGCCTTCGGTCAGGTTGGTGAGGACCGTCTCGAGCGTGCGACCGATCAAGGCGGCTCGGTCATACGTCACTTCAAGGTAAACGCCTTCGGGCAGCGTGACTTCGATTTCTTTGAGGCGATCTTTCGCGAGCTCGACAACTTCGCGTGAGTTCTCGCCGATCAACATCATCACCAGCCCGGTAACGATTTCGCCGCGTCCGTCGCGAGTCACCGCTCCTTGCCGTGTCATCGGTTCGATACTGACCTTGGCAATGTCTCGCAACAGAATCGGATTGCCGTCCGGTTCGCGACGAATGACCACGCTTTCAATGTCCGCTTCGTTTTCCAACAGCGACACGCCGCGAATAAAACGTTGTTCGCCGTGGTGGATGACGTAGCCGCCGCCGGATGTGTTGTTGTTCGCTTGCAGTCGTTGGAATAGCAACTCCATCGGGATCCCGTAGCTGGTCATCCGATCGGGATCGGGCTGAACCTCGAACGTCTTGTAATAGCCGCCGTGCGTATTGATCTCCGTGACGCCTTTGACCTGACGCAGCTTGGGCGAGATTTCCCATTCCAGCATCGTGCGAAGTTCCATCGGCGAATGGCGTTCGCTGCGAACTTCAAATTGCAGGATCTCGCCGAGTGCGGTCGTCAGCGGTCCGACGGTGGGCGTTCCGTATCCGGGCGGGATGTTCGCGGCAGCATCGCCGAGTCGCTCGGTCACAAGCTGGCGTGCCCGATAGATGTCCGTACCTTCCTCGAACACGATCGTGACGACGGAAATGCCGAACTTGGAAACGCTGCGGAGCTCTTCCACGTCAGGCAGGCCGCCCATCGTGTTTTCGACTGGATAAGTGACATAGCGTTCGACTTCGACCGGCGACAATGATCCCGCGTCAGTAACGACCTGGACTTGCACGTTCGTCATGTCGGGAACGGCGTCGATCGGCAGATTCAAAGCCGAGTACACACCGACCGCCGCCATCAAGAACGTCAAGATGATGACGAGCCCGCGATTGACGAGCGAGAATTCAATGATTTTCGTGAGCATTATTCGCCTTCGCCCTGAAGCAGCAGCTCGGACTTCAACAGAAACGCTCCGTTGGTCACCACCAACTGGCCCGCTGAAAGACCATCGGTGACTTCGACCCAATCTTCGGAAACTTGCCCCGTGGAGACGCCCACGCGTTTGAAAGCTCCGTCGTGCATGTCGACAAACACAAACTGCTCGTTCTCGTGTTGCTGAACCGATTCCGGTTTCACCGACAACGCTTGACGAGCTTCCCCGATCGGGACCGTGACGCGAACGAACATTCCCGGCCGCAGCAAACCTTCGCTGTTTTCGATCCGTGCGACCAGCGGAACCGAGTTCGTGTCGGCCTGAACTTCGCGACCAAAGTATCGCACCTTGGCGGGAAAGAGCCGTTCATCGAGCGCGGGCACCATCACCGACACTTCCGCACCCGGTTGCAACGCGACGGCTGACCAATCGCTCTCGCGAATGCTGGCTTCGACGTAAAGTGAGTCAGTGTTGGCCAGCACGACCAGCGAGTCACCACGCATCACGCGTTCGTTGTTGGCAAAACCTCGCGACTCGACGCTGCCAGCAAACGGGGCTCGGACTTCCAACCGCGATAGGGCTTCGTGGTTGCTCAAGTTGACGGTGTCTTTGTTCTCCTTGTATCCCAGCAGAGTCTCCAGGGACTGCCACGCGAGATTCAATTGACGATCGGCTTCGGAGACATCGGCTTCCGCTTTCATCTTCGCTCGCTCGATGTCGAACGAAGCTTGATCGCGTGCGGTTCGGAACGCCGTTTCGGAGAGTTGCCGCTCACCCTCTCGTTCTCGAACCACCCGGCCTGAAACGGCACCCGAGGCGACCAGCGGTTGAACCTTGGCGATCAGCTCATCGGCCAACCGCATCTTGGAATACTCGGACAAGATGTCTTGGCGATAAGCACCGAGGTCACGATTGGAAAACGCATTCTCGATCGCTTCGACGGACTGACCTTGGTCGAGCATATCGGATACTTGTTGCAGGTTCTTTGCCAGCGTCAATTCCCGCTGCAGCATCTGCTGAGCGATGTCGCGTTCTTTCTGGCGTTTGAGAATTTCAGCACGAGCCTGGCCGATCTCGGGACTACGAAGCACCGCGATCAGATCGCCAGACTTGACTTGATCGCCCGGTGTCACCACCAACTCGGCCAAGATGCCGTCCATCGGTGCCTTGACGTCGACGTGCTTGGTTTGGTCGTACCGCAACCGGCCCGGCACCGTATGCAGGTGTTGGACGTTCTGTGGTTGTGCCACGATGCTCTCAAACTTCGCCGCGTTAAGCTTGCCCTCTGGCAAAACAAACGTGTCACTGGGCGTGGCATCTTCGGCTACCTCAACGACCTCTTCGCTTCCGCCACCACCCGAATTAATAGAGTGCATCACCATCCAACCACCACCCATGACAGCCAGAACCAACAAAGTTGGCAGCCCCTTCAACACCGACGCAATCACACCTGGCTTGGTGTTGGGTGCTTCAGCAGGAGACTCATTGGACGAGGAAGAAGGAACTGGCGTTGGATGGTTAGTCATCGGATCTGGCATTTCAAAGTTGGCGAATTTTCGGTCGGTGCCTCTCTAATAGCACGAACTATGCCAATACCAGAAAACGCCGTTTTCCATCGTGTTTTCCGCACTCGTTGGGTTTCAAGGTGGCGTCAGTGAAGTTGCCACGCATAGTTATTCACCACGCCAGTGGACAGAATTTGTCCACCTTCAATCGTCGTCACGGTCATCGTCACGGTCGTGATCATCACAGTCGTCGTCATCATCGTGGTGGCTATCGTCGTGGTCATTCAATTTGACCGCGAAAACGCCCCTCATTTGGTCACCGACACTTACCGAAGTCCCAGCGGCGATAGCGGGGAAACCGGTGGGGAACGGGCGGTGATCATCGTCACCCACTTCGTATTCCAACTCACCCTTGCCACGACTGTTGGTGCGTAGTTGTCCAACGACGACGCCAGCGATGGAGACGGGGTACGACGTATTGGCCGTTAATCCTCTGACCTCGACCTCGAACTCCATTTCGCCTCGTTCGATTTCAAACTCAGCCTTGCCGCTCCCCACTCCGGTTAGTCGAGCCTGCCATTGAGCGTACTGCGAACCACCGACAATTGGCGTCAAGGGTGAATGATCGTTGTCATTATCTGACACATTTCCGTCGTCATGATCGCTGTCGATTCCATCATGGTTTGATCGGTCGTCGATCGAGTCATTACCTTGCAAATCATCACTGTCGTTACTTGAGCTGTCATCGTTTGAATCAAGGCCATCACCGAAATCGTCGTGGTTTCCCTCGTCCGAATCGTGGTCGTGGTCCGATCCTTCACCAACGAACGTGGCGGTTCCGATGCCATTGATACTGACGGTGTCTCCGGCCGCTGTGGCGACGATGGTGGTGCTCAGTCCAGACGTCTCCAGCGAAGCGCGAGAGCGAGAGTCCGTGACCAGGGTGGCGACAACGCTTCCGCCAATGGCAACGTCATAGCTTTCACCCGGCAAAGCGTTTTGGATCTTCACTTCCAATTTTAATAGTCCGTGCTCGTCTTCCAATTCAACTTTCGCACGTTCGCCGGAAGGACCAGTCAGTCTTGCTTGTAACTCTTCGCCAGAGGCAGCCGAACGATTGAGATGATTGATGACCGTCAACGCGTCGAGTGCGGAAACTGGACTGTCGTTATTGACATCGCCCGGCGTCAGATAGTTATGGAACCCATCACCAGCGAGCAGGTTCTTTCGTTCGAGGGATTCCATTCCGAGGGACCGGCCGCGTTTTTGTGTGGATTTTTTCGTGGGTGAGCCATGATTGACACCAGGTGCAAGAGGAGGAGACGTTGCGAAATACAATTCCAGTGAAGAGAAGTCCTCGCGAAGGAACCGACGGTCAAGCAAATCGAATGCCAGCTCATCGGATTGAGCCGACTTCGCTTATTGCGGCGTTTGTGGCTTGCCGATCTGACGTTCACGCAAAAAAGCTCAGCTTCTTTCCACTTCCGTGGACAAAAACTGGCCAGCAGCGTTTCGACCAATGCCCAACCGGATCCACTCGCTGATTCGGGCCGAACGTCGTTGTGAATCCGCTTTCGTGGACAGGTCCATCGCACCATTCCGTGTGGCCTTCGTTGTCGAACAACCCAGGGCCGAGCCTGAACTCGGCAGCGTTGGCGAAGCTCGCGAGATACCCCGCGTCCTGCGGAACCGTGGGGCCGGGATTGGCCACGTTGCGGATGTACGGTGTGAACGTCTTGACCTCCGACGCACAAAGCGTGTTGCTCAATCTGTCCGTGATCGAATACGGGCCAATTTTCGCGTTCACATGAAAGGCTCCGTCGCCGTAACTCCCATCTCGCGGGTCGAAAACGAACCAGGTTCCAAAGTTGAAGCCATAGTTGACCGGCTTGACGAAGTCTTCGCCGGGACCGGCATCAAACAGGTCGTCAGAATGCGGATCACTGGGGCAGTTGTAGACGGGGATCGAAAGCGACGGCACTCCCGTCGCCAGATTGATGGGGTCGTGCCACTCCAAATCCAGTCGAACGTGCTCGTACGCATTGCCTTGCTCCAGGTACGGCATGATGCGTCCATGAACCGACCAAGTCGTTGTGTGCGTGAAGATGCCGCCGGGTGGGAATACCCGATTGACACTTTGGTAGTTGTGAATCGCCAAGCCAATCTGCTTCAGATTGTTTTGGCAATGCATGCGTCGCGTCGCCTCGCGTGCAGATTGAACTGCCGGCAACACAATCGCCGTCAGCACTCCGATGATCGCAAACACGACCAGCAATTCGATCAACGTGATGCCAGCACGATTCTGCATCACGATGCCCGTACTTCGCTGCGAATCGTTTCAAGCGAATCTTGCGTTGGTATCGCTGCGTCGTCACGAGCACCTTTCGATACTCGTCAGCACTGCGTGGTTTTCGCAGCGCAATCTCGGCCTCGGTTCGCAGCACCGCCACCGGAGATCGTAATTCGTGGGCTGCGTCCGACGTGAATCGTCGCATCGTATCAACGGACTTTTCAAGACGGTCAAAGGTCTCGTTTAAAGTCAGCGATAGATTGTCAAACACGACACTTAAATATCGCTCGTTGCCAATGGTACCCTTCTATCGGTAGTTCCGCAGTCTTCGACGATGAACCTAAGCGAAAACTAATCTTCGTTGACCGCTGGCTCTGCGTTCGATCAACGGCGAAACACGTTCCCGAACCTGCTTAAAAGCCACCATTGCAAACGAAGGCATGGGAAGCGAGCCTTTCTCGAACGAGTCGCCGGCGAACGGATTGTTGCCCGAATAGTCGTCGGTTGCCAGCTGCAAATCAGTTTGCTGAGCTATTAAATAGAAAGAACTGCCCATCCACGAAATGGATGCCTTTGAAGCTCGTTACACCGCAGCATAATGACCCCAAATTGATGCAACGCTATTGGCGTGCGAGTCACGACGAGCCGTTTCCGCGACTTGCACTACAGCGATATGGCCGCCCCGAGAGTTTTTTCTCGATCGCTCAAGCTGCCTTTCTGTGTCAGGATTGAACGGGACTTCCAATGAGGCCTTGCCACATCAACCGTTGCCGATCCCAGTCGACCTCGGCAAAGAAACGAAGAACGCGGTCGGGCGGCGACCCACGCGGAAACACCACGATTTATAGGGTAACAACGAAGAAAGGCCGACATGAAAACCATGTCGACCTTTCGTTCACATCAGGGTCTGGAACGTGTTGCGAAGTCCAGGTCGACATTTGCAATTCGGCTCCGACTGCGCAACGGTGGAACGTGACGCGTCCTTTCGTGGATAAATCGGAATCCAGTGAAATGTTGTCGGCATAATCACTCTCGGCGATCGCTAAAGTGGCCAGCATTTACGTTATCCACGATTCCCGCAAAAACCAAAGGCCTGCGGGCGTACACCGCTGCGAAAATCATAGGGGGGATGAGTGCTCGTCCACCAGTTGCCCATCTCTTGGTCGATCTTCGGCATCGTCTCGCCAGTGAACTCGTAAACGTCGCCCCACTGATCGCCGAGCTGAACTTGATGAACGAACGTCGGCACCAACCAACGCGTGCCGTCGATCGTCACGGCCAGGAACACGTGCGTCCGCGGCGGCGTCACTCCGACCGGCGTGTTGTACGTCACCCGCGCCGACAACTCGTCGACGTTGAAACCGACTTCACGCAACGCAGCGGCAAGCAACGCGTTCTGTTCAAAGCAGTATCCACCTCGCCGCCGACGAACCAACTTGTCAAAGATCGCGTTGATGTCCAGCGACACGGCCACGCCGGACACCGGGTCGAGACTCTCAAACGGAATCGACGTCGCATGGGCGAACACGATGGACCGAAGGGTCGGCAAATCGGGTTCATCCGGCGGAAGCGTGCGCCGGAGGTTTTCAAGGCATGACTCCCGTGTCCAACGAGATTGGTGCATGAGTATGGATGCTGGTCGACTACGTAAGCCGGAAGAAACGCAGTCGAGCTCTGCAGAGGTGCCACTCGACAAGGGATATCTCGGTCGCCAGCGTCTTCCTGCAAAAGCGGTGCGCCAATGGTGCCGACGGTCCTCGGCGGATTTCGGCGGATTTCGGTTCACCGAGGACGATTTTTCATCAAATCATTGGACACTGGAGCCATGCCTTGAAAAACCTCGATCCTGGGGTCGGCGCACGCTTCCGTCGGATGAACCGCAAATCGCACGAGACTGAACCTTCATGCCGAATCCGCTGGAGATACTATTCTAAATTCATGGTTGCGTGGTGTTTTGATTAGCTGCCGCGATAGCTCGACACGGTATACGGCGTGACAATCACGGGAATATGGTATCGAGGCTACGGAAGTGATTGTTGATGCCACCGGCGGTTGTGATCCCTACCCGATCATCGAACCGCTGGAGAATGTCTCGCATCGTTTGGGAAAAGTGATAGAAGCGGTTGGGTTGGCCCATCACATGGATCATTGATGACTAACCTTCCTACTTTCCAATCAGACCGATCAGAAACCCGGCGACGGCCCCGAGTGCGGGGAAACTGGCGTGCTTAAGTTTGGCTTGCGGCGCGACGTCTTCAAACACCAAATACAGGATACCCGATGCGGCGAACACTTGCATCCACCCCAGCGTTCTTGGGGAATCCGACAGCACCCAAAATCCGACAGCACCCAAAATCCGACAGCACCCAAAACCGGCCCCAGTAATGCGGTACCGACGAACCGGCCCAGGACGGTCGACTTGCCCATTCCGCCCTCATTCAATTCTCGGAACGAGTTGAATCCCTCGGGAACATTCTGCAACGCGATCAAGCCCGCCAACAACATCACGCCCCCTTCGCCGGTCGCGATCGTTGCTCCCAACGCGATCACTTCAGGAATGAAATCGGACAGCATCGCGATGAGCTGCGACATCGACGACTCGCTGCGATCGAGCGCCGTTTGCAATCCCCAAAACGTCACGCTACCCGCGGCAAACGCGGTGATCGTTTCCCACGTCGCGATCGTTTCGATGCTGTCGGGAATCAAAACCAGTGCCACCGCGGAGATCAAAGCTCCGCCGCCAAACGCGATGACCGTGTGACGAAATTCCGCTTCCAACCACTCCGGATGAATCCGTTCGATCGAAGCCAGAAATCCGCCGATCGGAATCGCCGCACCGGCAAGCGAGGTGTAGACAACAAATTCAACGATTGGGTTCATGCTTGGTCGCTTTTCGTTTCCATGTTCAAACAAAATTTCTCGCTGGTTGGCTCGGTTCATTCCTCACCCAGAAGATGCGAAAGCATCCGCTGTGGGTTATCCAGAAACGATTTGGTGACGCGGTAGTGTTCGGTGTCTTGGTAAGCGACCGGATGGATGCCCGACTCGCCGAACGAATAGATCTGAGCGTGTGGGTAACTCATGATGATCGGTGAGTGGGTCGCGATGACCAACTGCGAATCCTGGGCCACGATGCTATCGAGCAGGATCAGAAATTCCAATTGCCGCTGCGGCGATAGCGCCGCTTCCGGCTCATCGAGAAAGTACAGGCCTTGCCTCGTCCACAACGAAACACACCCATTCAAAAACTATCGCATTCTTGGTTCTGAAATGGCATGGCGACCTGAACAACTCCTGAAAGCCGGCGAACTCGACAACACCACACTCGGCTGGACCATTGGTTGGCTCGAGCTCGAAGGTATCGGCCAGCGGCTGCAACTGAAACTCGCCTGCAACTGCCATCCCGATCTCGCCGGTTGGAAGTTTCGCATCCATCGCGTCGAACCGGAACTGCCCCAAGGACGATTCGTCGCCTGACTATTCCGGCATCAGCCTGGATCAATCCGGACACGTCGGCGACATCACCGCCGACCAAATGATCAAACATCACGACATGCCAAATGACGAGTTGGTTCGTCGGTTGATGGCCGGCGAGAAACCGGCGTTCACATGGCGAAAGTGCTTGTATCTGGAGTGGTACAGCAACGCCAACGGTCGCGTCGTGATCCAGAGCACGCGATTGATATCATTCAGCGGTCGGGTATTGGACGCATGATTTCATTGCACAGCAGACGGTAGTCGTCCGCAGCAATCTCAACTTCAGTATTGTCATCTGCCCAACGAGCACCACAAAGCTCCCGAACGGCAGCCAGGCTCGCTAGGATCTGACCGAGGCTCAGCACATCGGTCAACGGATCGTGATGTTGCACCAAGTGTTCCCAAGTTACGAACCCGTTGACGTACACCGGACGCTTCAGGGGCACGCTGGCGTCCGCCACACGTTGATCGAGAAACTGTTGTTGACCTTGCTTGCCCGTGACTTGGGCGACGTCGTCGACAATCTCCAACGTTGCCGCATCCGCTGCTTCGATTGCATTGATTGGTGAGACGTTGCGCCGAAACGGTTGCTGATCGGCGACAGAAAAGAAAATGTGGCCCCCATCGACGCGGAGCCGTGCGAGTCCTTCCAGAGGAGCGACATGGCCTGTTTCGTGAGTGTCGATGCATTGCTGGATCAGTGACACGATCACATAAAATTTCCGTGTGTAGGCGCCGCAAGCAATCCGAATGAATGTGAGCGTCAGCGGCATGGGTGTCGTCGCACAGAGCGTCCAACAACCGAAGCGTGGTGTGGTGTCGGCAATCATCGACTTGCCACAGCGCAACGTGTCCCAATTCATGGGCCAGAACAGCCGTCAATTCATGATCGCTGAATTCCTTCAACAGGGGTCCTTGGATCAGCAGATGGGTATGGTCAGGGATCGGCATCGCGGCCGCGTTCCAACCTTTCGGATTCCGCACTTGGTACAGCGTTACGAGCATGTTGAGTCGCAACTTTTCGGCAACGCTGTCAACGAGCGAGTACACGCGCTCGTCCTTATCTCGGTCGATCCGAACGGTGGTGCGGAGCAGTTCCAAGCGAATGGACTCCACATCCACTCGCGCAAAGCGATCCGAATGCACCCACCGCCAAGCGTCGGGCAAGTGGGTTTGCAAATAGGAAGCCAGCTTGTTCAGATAGGGAGGAACAAGCCCATCGAGTGCCAGAGCTTCGTTCGTCAGTTTCGTTTCCGTTCGCATCCTGCAATGCTAACGAAACATCGAGTCCGAAAACATGCTGGCACCGAAAGGGAATAGGCAAGGAAGGGTTTCGCTATCGCGACGTGCCGCTTTGGAAACCGTCTCGGTCACAGAACCAACGAAGCAGTGTTTCAGTTGGTGTTGACGCAGTGCCGGTGATCACGAATGGCGATCACCGTTGGACATCCCCGAGGGAAATCATCGATCGCGGTTTTAGATAGAAGAGAAACAATTGACGGGTGACGACGATGTTGCTGACCGGCATTGTGTTGACTCGGGTCGGTTTGCTAGGACTGGCGAAACGGTGGACACTCGCGAGTGACGGGCAGTGCGAACTCGCTCACGCGTCGGGCTTGTATTGTTATGTTATTTGCGGGAAAACGAGTGAATCGACAGGTCGTAATCCGTCTGGTTGCACCGGGCAACACAGAATTTTTAGCAGCGCAGGTTCTTCCATCGATTAACATCATCATTACTGTTTGCCTGCGGTGACTTTTGCTCCTTGGGTGTCCTTGCAGGCTAGCAGCCTGCACTACTTGATATGAACTCCGATCTCGATTTCCACTCCGCTCGCTACCCCACGCGTCTCGGTTTGCCGGCGGGGGAATCGCAATCGATGGCGGACGCGGCGAAGGCGATCCGGCAAGAATATCGGGATAGTTCCAAACGCAAACGATTGGGTTGTTCGACGGTCAGCGTTTTTGCCGAACGTCAGCGTGGTGCGGTGTACGTGCTGCACATCGATCAATCTGTCGAGTTCGATTGGACTTGGGAAAGAGCCCGTGCGTTCCAATACGACAACGCATCGAGTGAGCAAGACCACGAGCAGGGATCCTCTCTCGGATCTGATCGGCCGCTGAGTTGGTCCGGTGAGATTCTCGAAGTCGATCAGCAGGAAAGATGTGCAGTTTGAACGTGGAAATGATCCGAAAGATGATCGAATCGAACGAGGCTCCCTTTACGACCATCTTCATCAATGAGGCCGGGTTGATTTCGCGAAGCGCGATCGCCGCGTTATCCTTACTCGCGTCCAAACGAGTCGTCTTGGTCGGCGATTCGAAACAGCTCGCACCGATCAGCCGTATTTCTCGCATCCTGCCGACGCGTCAACAAACCTGGTTGGCCAGCAGCGGGTTGAGTCACCTCGACACGATCAGCGAAACGTCACCAGCCGTGCATGTGCTGTCGCAGCAATACCGGATGCACTCCGCGATTTGCGACGTGGTGTCGGCGTATCAGTACGACGGTTTTCTCGCCACCGCAGCCGAGCGTGCGAGTCAGGAATCCGACCTGACACCGTTTCTGGCAGATTACTCGCGAGCGATTTGGTACGTGCTCGATGAGGAGGACGCTGAGCTAGCAACGATTCGTGCCGGTCGCGGTCCGGGCAATCGCAGTTGGGTGCGGGAGATCACACCCGCGGTGCTGGAGAAGCTGTTTTCCGATCCGCATTTACGTGCCGCCGACGGTCTGTTCATTTCACCGTTCAAAGGCCAAGCCCAGGTGGTCGGCGAGCTGCTCGCGAGTTGGGGACTGACGAACTGGAACGCGTCGACGGTCCACAGCCAACAGGGGTCCGAAGCCGATGTGGTGATCTTTGATACCGTCAATGCGAGCAGTTAGTTGAGCTGATGCACGTCAAAGACATCTTAGCGGGCATTTTACCGACGGCGGATCTGTCGCTCGGGTCGTTCGGTTTCGATTACGACCGCGCCGCCGAGGAGTTTTTACAACGTCATGATGCCGAGGAGCTACTGCCCCGGTGCAACGCGCTGTTTATCGACGAGGCGCAGGATATGGGGCCGTCGGTGTTGCGGCTGTTATTGTCGATCGTCAAGCAATCCGATGTCGAGGATACGAACAGTCGCGCCGCGCATCTCTTTTACGACAACGCTCAGAATGTTTATGGAACGAAGACACCGAGGTGGTCCGAGTTCGGTTTGAACATGCGAGGACGTTCGGCGATCATGCGAGAGAGTTTCCGCAGCACGACGCCGATCGCGGAACTCGCCGTCAACGTGTTGGACCGTTTGTCGGATGGGAAAGAACGCGAGGATCAACGCGAGTTGCTATCGCTCGGGCTGCTCGAGCGAGGCGTATGCAACGGTGAGGATTGGTTGCACGTTCACTTCAACGACATTGACGGACCGAAGCCGATTTATCACGGGTTTGAAAGTCGCGGTGCCGAGATGTCCGCGATCGCCACGCATTTGAAACACTTGATCCTCATCGATGGGATTTCGCCGACCGACATTTGCATGATCTACAACGGGCGTGCTGATGAATCTCTTGAGAACCAACTCGCACCGAAACTCGCTGAGTTCGGTGTCGAGTTATCGATTCAAAAGAACCGAGCGTTTGAGCGGCAACCCAACACGCTCGTCGCGACCACACCGCAATCGATCAAAGGCTACGAATCCGAAGTCGTGTTGATCCCATGCGTGGATACTTACGTGGGAGCGAACGGCAAACTGCTCGAACACAGTCTCTACGTCGCGATGACGCGTGCCCGCTCGTTACTCGCGATCTACGGCATCGATGGGGGTTCGCAGGCCGGACGCCGGATCGATCCGCACCTGCCTTCAAAACCAGAGCAGCGAGATGCTCTCTTAGCGACAGCGAGACAATAAAACACGCTTATTATTCAATCGCTGTCGCCTAGCGAGGATTATACAGAGAGTTTGCGATAGTCTTCGAGCGTCGCTCCATCCAAGCAGGCTTGGATGATCTCGCGACCCCGTGCGTGCAGGTCGTTCTCGACAAAACCTCGGATTTGTTCGTGGAAGAAATCGGTGAGAATCTTGGCACCTTGGTCGTAGCCTTCTTCGCCGACTTCGGGCTGAGACTCCACGCGGAGGAACCAATGCCCAATCGTGTGCCCCTCGATTTGAATGGTTGGCAGATTGCTTCCGAGTAGCGAACACCTCGAAGCCACCAATTGGTCATCTTTGAAAGGCGTGGTGCCTCGACGTGACAGATACTCACGAGTGATCCACTGGGGCGCGAATCCCGTGTGCCAGCACCCGATGTGTTGGTTCGGTGTCAAGATGAACATCGTGTCGCTTGTTTCTAACACCTGGTGCAGAAGAATATTGGCTTGATCCACGCGGCGACCGGTTGCAAAGGGCCAATACGATCCGACACCTTCGCTGCTCATGCCGCCGGTATCGACAATCGAGGGATTGCCGTGTCCGCGGGGAGCCACTAATCGCCACAACCAAGCCAGCGAAGGTGGTAAGACGTGGAACAGCCCGATGATGCCGTAGGTCGGGAGTTCGCGTGTGCAGGGTGGGCATCGCACGCCGAAACTCCGGATGTCGACAGTCACGGGCTCGTCGACAATTCCGGGATAGTGGCGGCGGGGAAAAACCAATCGTGGATTGGGGCACGGTACACCCGGTTCGTCTTCGATATGATCCCAGATGAGGGCCGTGGAACCCGGTGCCGCATCGATGTTCAAGAACAGCAAGGGTTCCTCGGGGTGGATCGTCAAACGCTCCAAGTGCGGATCCGTGCCATACTTCGTGATGTGATTGACTCGCAAGAACCATGAATGCTCGGCGTCGGTCACGGTCAATTTCTTCTCGCGCGACGAAGCGTCTTGGAAATCGGGGTGACACAACGCCATGTCATCGGTGACGGGTCGTAATCGGCAACCGAGCGGCAAGGCGATGTGTCTTTTTTCGCCGTTGGTCGTGTTTTCCCCGATCAACAGCCGGCCGTCGGACTCACGATGCATCTGCTCGAGCATCTCGCTTTTGCCGCCACCGGAGGCACCCTCGTGCATGATCGTCACGGTGTTGTCATAAGGCGTGATGACCTGCACGGTCGAGCAGTGGGCGGTCGTCCAATCCTGCGTTTCGCCGAGCGTCAGAAGCATTCCGTAAACACCTTTTTTGGCGGACGGCCCAGGGTAAAGGTTGTAGCTGTAGAGCTCATGGAGCTCTTCGCGACGATTGTGAACGACAACTTGTTTGCCTTCGAAATGCGTGTGCCGAAACGGCGGTGCGATGTAGATGATGGCGCGGTGGAAGTAGTCCCCCTCTTTCTCTTTCGCTTCGATTTCCTCCACCGGAATGATGCCCTGAAGCATCGCCAATCCGAGTGCGAAGAACCCCGCGTTGGCAGGCGCGATCACGAATGCCGGAAGCCCCTTCCCGCCCCGACCCGCATCGAAAAAGAAGCAAGCGAGGTCCTGCGTTTTCAACCAGTCGAACGTCTCCTGCCGCAGTTCTTCGAAATCCTTTCCGAATCGACCTTGGTAGGTCTGTTTGTCGGTCGCCCGCTCATCCGCGATGACCATGCAATTCGAATCACGCCGACGCATGTAGGGTTCAATGTAGTTGGCCGAAATCCCGTTCTTGACACGACAGACTTTGGCTTCGGGGACGAACTCCCCTTCGACGTCGTAGCCGACCGTGTAGAAACCCTCCCCGTCGACCTGATCCGGCGGCACCGACGCGGCGACCAACTCGGCAGCCGAATTGAAGAAACGAACTGATTTGGCCTCGGATAAAACGATCTCAGCACTTCGTGAGAGCGAAACTTTCGGCAGATTGGAGGTCAGCATTGGGTGAACAATTTGGCGAGAGGGAAGGTGGAGGGGCGGGCCGCTAGTCGGACGGCAAGGCCCTGGGCTGCGTAAAACCTAACAAATTCAAACCATGCCTATCCATTGATTTTCCATCTGCAACCGATAGGTTTTTTCTTGTGTGATTTCGGGATGAGCCGTTTTAACGCTAGCCACGGTTTTTACGCAACAACCGTTCCTAAGCCGGTTCGGGTAATTCATTGCGTGCAACCCCATTCGCCGTTTGGGCGTTAGCCCCGGTTCAACGTGAGAACCGTGGCTAGCGCCAAAACGGCTCATCCAAAGTGGCGCTGTCCGTTAGCGTCAAAACGGCTCACCCGAAGACGAAGCGGCGGCGGAATACGAGTGTTCAGCGAACCCCGGCGGGCCAACGTGCTGATCTGGGAAAAACGCGATACGTATCAGCGGGGCAACGATTTCGTCGCTGGGGCATCGACGATCTGTTTCTACGAAGCGAATGACGACTTGGGCACGATGCGTTTGCGTGCTGGTTCGGCGCGAATTCATTTCTTCGGAGGTGCCTCGTTGCTGTTGACTGACAACGACGACAAGGGTGAGTTACACTGGTAGGTCTCTCGCTCGGGTAAGTTGAACGTGTCGACCCATCCGACGGGAACGGTCGCCCGAGGAAGTTCTCCAAATTTACGAACGAGGGAAACCTTGACTACTTCGAAACTCAATATCGTGGCTTGCGTTGCACTCGCCACTTGTTCTCAATGGACCGGCGTGTCAAATGCGGATGAGCCCGATCGAGTCACATCGAATGTGGAAGAGTCCGCCGTCTTGTTCGTCCGCCACGTTCGTTCGATGCTAAAAGAAAAGTGCTACGGGTGTCACGGGGATGATCCTGCCGATATCGAGGGTGACTTGGACGTGGGGTCATTGTCAGCGTTGCTGGCTGGCGGCAGCAGTGGTGAGCCGGCGATCAATCCCGGTGACGCGGCCAACAGTCCGATGTACCTCGCGTCGGCTTGCCAGAGCGACGAATGGTCGGCGATGCCACCGAAGGAATCCGAACAGTTGTCGGAACAGCAATTGAAATGGCTCGCCCAATGGATCGACACCGGTGCGATCTGGCCAAGCGATGAACAACGACAAGAGATTGAAACGAAGTATCATGACGTTTGGTCATCCGAAGACGGGACCATCGTGGCGACGTCCGGTGGGCTGGATGGTGTTTGGACAAACCGCCGCTACGATCCCGCTGGCCTTTGGGCTTACCAACCGATCGAAAAACCGGACTTGAATCAGTCAATCGACTCACCAACCGGGCATCCCATTGATAGGTTGCTCGAATCGGCGTTGCCAGACGGTTTGACGGTGGCCCCGCGAGCGGATCGGCGAACTTTGATTCGGCGTGCCACGTTTGATTTGACGGGCTTCCCGCCATCACCCGAGGACGTCCAACGATTCCTCGATGATTCGCGTTCGGAGGGGGAAGCGTTCGCGGTCGTGATCGAACGCTTGCTCGCATCGCGGCATTACGGCGAACGGATGGCTCAGCACTGGCTCGATGTTTCCCGGTATGCGGACTCTTCAGGTTTCGCGAACGATTACGAACGTGGCAACGCGTGGCGATATCGAGATTACGTGGTGCGAGCGTTCAACAACGACAAGCCTTACGACGAATTCGTCCGCGAACAAATTGCGGGCGATGAAATCGATCCCGATAACGTCGAGGCGGTCATCGCGACGGGGTTCTTGCGAATGGGACCATGGGAGCTGACGGGAATGGAAGTCGCCAAGGTGGCGCGGCAACGATTCCTCGATGACGTCACCAACAGTATCGGTGAAACGTTCTTAGCTCATTCGTTGCAATGTGCGTCGTGTCACGATCACAAGTTCGATCCCGTGCCGACGCGTGATTACTACTCGATCCAAGCGGTGTTCGCGACGACCCAATTGGCCGAGCGTCGGTTGCCTTTTGAATCATGCGAGAACACCAATGGGTTTGCAGAAAAGACGTACTTGCAGCGGACCAAAGCAACCCACCAAGCGGTCATCATCGAACTCGACGAGGTGTTGATCGCCAACGCGGTGACTTGGTTCGATGACCATCGCAGCGACAAGGAAATGGCGATTCGAGTCGAGAAGAATTGGAACGAGTTGGTTATCAAGTTGCAAGCCGAAAGTGGCGTGGGCAAGGTTTTCAAAGCGGCTCGCAACGCAATGAAGAAGGCCGGGTTCGACGAGGGGCAGTACCCACCGAAGTCAGTCGGATTCTCTCCGACGGACTTCGGCCGCGAGCGAGTGGCTCGCAAAGGGCTGGAGCGGTTGCGTTGGGAGTTCGAGCGTTACGAGCCTTACGCATTGGGCGTTTACAATGGCCTAACGCCGAAGCGAAGATCCGTCAACGCACCGACACGCGTGCCCAAAAACCGGACGACCGACGGTGAGCTGGAGCAGTCCGCGATCCTGACTGGCGGTGATCCGTTCTCGCCGGGCCAAGCCGTCACGCCCGACACGCTGAGCGTGATCGATTCGCAGGTCGCGACTGACATTCCCGATTCGATCGAAGGCCGACGCGAAGCGTTTGCTCGTTGGGTGACAGATGCAAACAATCCATTGACGCCGCGAGTGATCGTCAATCGCGTTTGGCAATGGCACTTTGGTAAGGCGATCGCGGGCAACCCGAACAATTTCGGATCGACGGGCAAGCGACCGACGCACCCGCGCTTGCTCGATTGGTTGGCAGCGTCGTTGATGGAGGGTGGTTGGTCGATCAAGGACTTGCATCGCAAGATCATGACCTCGGACGCCTACAGCCGTTCGACGTTTCACCCGGATGCGAAACAATTAGCGGAACTCGATCCGGAGCTATCCAGCTACGCGGTGTTTAAGCCACGGCGGCTCAGTGCGGAGGAAATTCGCGATGCGATGCTGGTCGTCACGGACGAAATGAATCCGACACTCGGCGGGATTCCTTGCCGACCGATCATCAACGAAGAGGTCGCGTTGCAGCCCCGTCAAGTGATGGGCACGTTTGCGTCTGCGTGGACGCCGAATCCGTTGCCACCCCAACGCAACCGCCGTTCGCTTTACGTATTGCGACTTCGTGGATTGGTCGCTCCTTTGTTTGACGTGTTCAATACGCCATCACCCGATTTCTCGTGCGAACAACGAGAGGCGTCCACGGTGACGCCGCAAGTCTTCAGTCTGTTCAACGGCCAAACCACGCACACTCGATCGCTCGCGTTGGCGGTGCGGATGGTGAATGAATCGTCAAGCGATGAAGAGGCGATCCGATATGGCTTTGAATTGGTGTATTCACGAACGCCGACGCTCGAAGAGACGAACGAGTTGCTCGCTCATTGGCGGCTTGTCGAGGAGGCGTTGCCGCGATCCGCTCGGGAAACGATCGCGCCGCCGCACGAAGTGATTCGCAAAGCGGTGGAGGAGAACACGGGCGAGCAGTTTCGTTTTGTCGAGAACTTGTATTCCAATCATGATTTCGTCGCGGACCGACAACCCGCCGACGTTGATCCGCACGTTCGAGCGTTGGCGGAGATTTGTCTGGTGATGTTGAATTCGAATGAATTTGTTTATGTGTATTAACTTGGGGACGCGTTGATGAATGAAATGACTCCAGTGAAGTTGAATCGTCGTGACGGTTTGTTTCGGCTGGGCACGTCGTTGGGCAGCGTCGCGTTGTCGGCGATGTTGGCACAGGATTCCTCTGCAAGCCCCGCGACTGCTGTAAACGACCGTTCCAATCCGATGGAACCGCGCGACGGGCACTTCCCGGTCAAAGCCAAGAATTGCATCTTCTTGATGATGGAGGGCGGGCCGTCGCACATCGATACGTTTGATCCCAAGCCGGCGCTGGAGAAGCTGCACTTGAAGGAGTTCTTTCGCGAGGGAGAACAGAAGTCGGCGATGGAAAGCGGGAAACGTTACTTCGTCAAAAGCCCGTTCGCTTTCCAACAACACGGTGAGAGTGGGATCCCGATGGCGGAGAATTGGACTCATTTGTCCAAAGTCGCCGACGAGTTGTGTCTGTTTCGTGGATGCCAAGTCGACAGCGTTAACCATCCGACGGCTATGTTTCAAATGAATTGCGGCAATCGGTTCGGCGGCGACCCGGGGATCGGTGCTTGGGTGACGTACGGTTTGGGTTCGGAGAATCAAGATTTGCCTGGGTTCATCGTGCTGCCGGAGATTTCGTACCCACAAGGCGGTGCCGCGAATTGGAGCAACGGTTACTTGCCCGCGTTTTACCAAGGCACGCCGCTGCGTCCGAAGGGGTCACCGATCTTGGACCTGCGACCGCCCCAGGGCGTCACTCCCCAACAGCAACGTCGCAACTTGGATCTGCTCGCGAAAATGAACGAGCGGCACGCGGCTCGGCATCCTGGTCACGATGAGTTGTCGGCGAGGTTGGAGAGTTATGAACTCGCCTTTCGGATGCAAGCGGAAGTTCCCGACGCGATCGATCTCTCGGGTGAGGACGAGAAGACACTTTCGATGTACGGTATCGGAAACCCGGCAACCGAGTCGTTCGGTCGCAAATGTTTATTGGCCCGGAAGATGGTCGAGAAAGGGGTTCGGTTCGTTCAACTTTACAACGGCACTTGGGACAGCCACGACTACATCGAGCGGGCGCACGGCAACTTGGTGCGAGGCGTTGACCAACCGATCGCGGCCTTGATCCAAGACCTCAAGCAACGGGGGATGCTCGATGATACGTTGATCGTTTGGTGTGGTGAGTTTGGCCGGACGCCTGATAACGGGGTGCGCGGTGGGACCGCGTACGGACGCGACCACAATCCCAACGCGATGACCATCTGGATGGCCGGTGGCGGTTGCAACGCGGGCCACATCATCGGTGCGACGGATGAGACGGGGATGACGGCAGTGGAAGAAGTCCATCCTGTTCGCGACTTCCACGTCACTCTGCTGCGGCTGCTCGGTTTGGACGACAACAAGCTGACGTATTACCACGCCGGTCGTTTCAAACAACTCAGCCAATTCGGCGGCAAGGTGATCGATCGATTGATCGCCTGATGAATAACCCGACACGCTCGTTTTGAAGCTGTGCCTTTCAGACACGTTAGTGGCGACAGCATTTAGTCTGGGGCGTCAACCCTCATTTATCCTACACATCTTTATTAGAACCGCATGAGCTTGTCTCATGGGTGAATGAGTTTTGAAATTAGACCGCGATCCCCCCACTATGCACATCGACGGAAAAGGTTCGGCAGAACCTCACGTAGGCGAGTCTCTCTGAGACTCGCAATTTCCAGCGTCTCAGAGAGACGCTACTACGTGGTTCCACCGAATTACTTATGACGATGTGCTTAGCTGGGCAGCGCCACTTTGGATTAGCCGTTTGGGCGTTAGCCACGGTTTTTGCAGGGGGAACCGTGGCTAACGCCAAAACGGCTAATTGAGCGAGAAGACCCGCGTGCCTATCGGGCCGCGATTGTTCCGCTGCAAACGCGGGGTGATGCCCACGCGGTGCGGGCCCGGCGACGATGTTCGACAAACCTTCATGGTTTCGAGCCCCCCTCTCGATGAGAGCATGGGTTGTTTAGGGGGTCTTTCACGGCTGATCCTTTAATTCGGGGATTTCCCACGGTGACGGGTCGATAGGTAATCACCAGAGGGGGTGCTGGTTACACGGGTTCTCGTGATTTCAACCGTTACTCACCTCGTCGGGATTTCAACGGTTTTCCCGATTCCAACATCCAACCTAAGACATCGCGGCGGTTCTCATGACCCATTCTTTCGGATCCTATTTGCGACGTGGAATGACCACCGCGTGCATGTTGTTTCTCTCGATCAACGCGTCAGCTAGCGATGGTTTGACTCCGAAAATGGTCGATTCCATCAACGCGGCTCAGGCCGACTACGAGGACAACGGCAGCTCGGCGGGACAGAACGGGCTGATCGCGCATTTGTATTCAAGCCAACTTTCGTCGTGTGACGACTGCGGGCAGGCGGCAGCCTCCTGTGGTTGTGAGTCGGCGTGCGAAACCGGCTACTGTGCCCCAGCTTCTGGCGGGCCGCGTGAAGCTGGGATCTTAGCCCGAATCCGAGAAAAGAAGTGTTGTAACGATCCCTGGTGGGCTCACCGAACCGGTGGCTTCGGCGAATTCTTGTATTTGTCGCCGGGCAGCAGCGACCTCATTCACGCGATCGAAGTAACCGATCCCAACCCAGCCAATGCCACGCCGACCGGTCCGGTCGGGATTGTGGACATGACCGCCCAACCTGGTTTCCGCGCTGGATTCACGCTCGCGGCGAGCCATTGCAGCAGTCTGACGGTCGCCTACACCCGCTGGGATGGCGATGGCTCGGACGTACTGCGGGCCGGAGGAGCTAACGTGTTGGACTCGCAACTGTTGCATCCGAGTCTTTTGACGAGTGGAGCCACTAGCCTCGAAGCGGTTGCACAACACGACATGTCGTTCCAACTGCTCGACGTCAATTATCGCCATCTGTGGAAGCAGACCGATCGCATGGCCATCAACTGGATCGGTGGCCTCCGCTACGGGAAAATGGAACAAGATTTCACCGGTTCGCAAACGGTCCAAGCCGCCACCGGTTTGACCACCGTCCAGACCGATATTGATTTTGAGGGTTTCGGCATCAACGGCGGGTTGGACTTAGAACGCTACAGCCAGAAAACCGGGATTTTCATCTACGGTCGAGGCATGGCCAGTTTGATGGCGGGCGATTGGAAAGCGAGCTATCGCCAAACCAACGAAAACGTTGGTGGCGGCGAGCCCGCGAACAACTACCAAGACTTCCATGCCACACCCGTTCTCGAAGGCGAGTTGGGACTCGGATGGATGCGACCCTGCGGACGCATTCGATTGCAAGCCGGCTACATGATGTCGGCGTGGTACGAATCCGTGTCCACCCGCGGCTACATCGAAGCGGTCCGCGATGCCAACTTGGTTGACATCGGCGAAACCATCACCTTCAGCGGTTTGACAACGCGATTGTCAATCTTGTTCTAACGGCGTACGACAGGCTGCTAGCCTGTCCAGCAAACGTACGTCAGCCTTTCCAGGCTGACTTCCTTTTGTGTCAGGCTGGAAAGCCTGACGTACGTCAAAGGCTGGCAGCCTATCCTGCGTAGTTCCGCTTAGAACATTAACGCAATGGCTTCGTCCAAGACGTCTTGGTCTTCGTCATCGTCATCGTCTTCGAAGAACACATCGACGCTTTCTTGCCAAGTCGGTTCAACCGACGAATCCGCAAGCGGTTCGGACGAACCACCTGCCAACGCGTCCAGTTCATTCAGCGTGTTGACGACTCGCAACGCATCGAGGGCCGTTAACGTTTCGTTACCATCGACGTCATAGAAGCCGCTGCCTAGAACCGCTTCGGCTCGCAAACGGTTGCTCAAGTCAATGCCTTCGTTCCCATCGTTGAGCGCGTTGATCACGATCAACGCATCGAGCGCCGTCACAAAACCGTCGTTGTTGACATCGGCGGCGAGCAGTCGATTGGTCGATGAGGGAACATCGACGGGGTCAGTGTCGCTCAGGACGGGGTCAAAGTTGCCCAGGATCGGCAACGCGAACTCGTCGCCCCATTGGGTGAACAAGTCATTGCCGCCGGGGAGCGTGTCAGGACTAAAGGGATTGAAGTTGTCAGCCGCATTGGCCGCCGGTGCTCCCAACGGGTTGTCCGACAACCAGAAGAAGTACTCACCCGCTTCGCGTGGCAAGACACCGTCGCGAGCCTTCACCCAGATGCCAAAGTCATCGACGCCGTCCAAGTTCAAGTCACCTACGACGGGTTTATCGGTGAATCCACTGAGCCCTGGGAACCGTCCGAACTGGAATCGTGAATCTTCCACGCCGTCACGATTGGTGTCAAAGATGATCACGTTGGTATCGTTTTCGTAGACGGCGAAGTCATCCACTCCGTCGCCGTTGAAGTCGCCGATCATGGGGATACCAATGTAGTTCGCTGCAATTTGAGTGTCAGGAATGAAGTCACCGGTGGTGTCGACGTACCAGTTCTGGCCATCGAACAACGCAACCTCATCACTCGCCCGTCCGCCGGCGGCCACCGCTGCGATGTCCGCAGCACTGTTGAAGAAGTTTCCTGCCACCGGAATCGCGTTGACTTGGAACGGTGACAAGGTCGTCACGTCCCCGACACCGTCATCGTTCGTGTCGATCAAGAAGCTGTACTGCGGATTGGCCGATGAGGAATTCAACGCTCCGTACGCGGCCAGCTTGTCAAACCCCGAACCGGCGGTTCCGGCGGGACCGAAGTTGCCCGCGAACAAACCATCACTGATTCGTCCGAACTGATAGACGAAGTCACGATTGACCGCGTCGTTGTCTTGGCCTTCGGGATCAAATACTTGGTTGCCGTTGATGTCAACATAGATCAACCCTTGGCTGATGCTGCCGACTTCCGGTCGGCTGTCGACGGTGAACCGAGCGATGAAATCACCACCGGGCGCGTTGTCGCCGCTGATTCCGCCGATCGTGCCGATCGGGCGCGAACCTTGGCTTTCGCCATCGAGTGCGTTGCCGACCGGATCGGTCAATCCATCTTCGACGGTCAATGTGAAGCGATCATCGGCGAGGGGTTCGGCGAACGTCAACACAACTTGGCCGGTGGCGTTGATATTGTTGACGTTGGCATCGCCGGTGAAGACGATCGAAGTGATCGGAACAATGCCCGAATGGTCGCCGATGACCGAGATCGCCGAATTGGCGTCCTCGACGTTGCTCAGTGCCGCGTATTGGAACAGCGACGGAACGATGCGGGCGGGCAAATCGCGAACCGAGATCGTGATCGAATCCACGCGAGGTGTGGGCCCTTGATCCACGTTGTTCGGTTTCAACGTGAACAGATCGAACGCGGGCCGGCCGGTGATCCGAACATCAGTGACCTGGGGGCCCTGAGTGTCGACAAACAGGGTCAAACGGGTTGCGACCGAATCAGGCGAAACATTTCCGGCCACGTCTTCGGCTTGAATCAAAATCGGACGCACGCCGTCGAGCGTGGTCGCCGGTAGACCCAGTGCGGCGAGCACGGCGGGGTCGTTCATGCCGACGGTCGATGTGATTGTCCAAGCACCGCCGGGATGTTGGTTGGTTCCATCAAGCGGTACGGCGACGTCTTGGCCCAGGAACAAATCACCCGCGTCGACGTTGCCGTTGCTGTTGGAATCCAAGAACATCCGCACGATCGAGTTGGCTTCGGCGCGACCGAAGAACGTCGGCGTCAAGTCACTGGTGATATTGTCCGAAAGCGTTCCGACAATGTTCGGGTTGCCCGTGTCGCTGTCAGGATGCAATCCATCGTCAACGATGCCGACTTCGCCAAAGCTGACTGGCGGTGCCACCGAATCGACAATGATTTCGAATGACTCGCTACGCGCTGTCAACGCGGCTACCTGCGGTGTCGACGGGTCAAGAATTTGAACGCGAGCGGACAGGAAGTGACTTCCGTCGGCCAGTGCCGGGGTCGTGAACGTGTAAAGTCCAGGCACGCCAGCGACCTGGGTTGCGAAGCCCAACGGAGTTTGTGGTGCGACGGTGCCCGCACCGGTTCCCGGTGTGGCACCTTCGTCGAAGACTGCGACACGGTACCCGGTCGTGGCGGTCGTTTGAAACGGAATCGTGATCGCCGCGTCATCGGTCGGGTTGGCGATGTCGTTCAGCAGAACGGAATCATCTAAACGGAAGAAAATCGTCGGCGTCGTGTCCAATGTCACGTTGTCGAACTGGCTCCGACCGGTATCACTTCCCTCCGGAGCGGCACCATCAATGACGGCGTCATCGAGTTCCAAATCGAACGGCGTCGGTGGTGCTTCGTTGGTAATTGTCAATTCGTAGCCATTGACCACGTTGGCGGCCGAACCGGTAACGCGGACGAAGTAAGTCTGTCCTTGCACGGCGGGGAATCGGACGCGGGCATCCGGGTCGTTGTCGTTGGTTCCGAAGCCAATGATCGTGTTGCCGGCTGCGTCGAGCACACTGAGTGTCAAATCGCCACCGCCAGGCAAGAGTCCGACCGCATACATTTCGAAGTAGGCGGTGACATCGATCGTGCCGGTCGATTCGGCAACGATTTGATAGAAGTCCGTGTCGGCGGGAACGCCCGGGTGATCGTTGTTCGAGAAGATCGCTGCGTTGTCGAGATTGACGGTCTCACCGGCACCGAGGTGGGTGGCGTTGGTGCGGAATTCGTTCGGTTCGCTCGTGTCGGGACCGATCACCAACAGTTGCGGCACGCCACCGGCGACCACGACGTTGGGCGAAACGATTTCGATGTTGGTGTAAGCGATGTCCGGCATGGCGACGGCACCCCGGAACACTCGCACTCGGCCTTCGCCAGGATTAAGTCCGACGGCGTTGACGGCAAAGTCGGTGGCCGGCAAAGTCGTGCCAGCGGCCGTGGCGATCACGAGCGCGTCACTGGCACCCGGTCCACCACCGTCGACGTTGATTAGCAAGTTGCCGTTGACCACGCCGCCCACGGTCGGGGCGGGTGTGACGGTGAACGTGTCGTTTCCGGCACGTCCCATCGCGGTGATGATTTCTACATCGTTCGCCATGGTGACAGTTTTCAGCACCGTGCCCGCCGCATCGGTGACGGTGGCGGTTCGGTTCGGTGAGTCGATCGCAATCCGGTCCTGGCTATTGGTGCCTTCGATGATCAAATGGTCGGCAACGCTTGCCAAGGCATTGACGGTGAAGGCTCCTGCGACATTCGTGAAGTTGAACGTGGTGTTGTCATTTTCGTTACGAAACGTACCGGCTTGCGCACCGGTTGGTCGATAAGTCAACTCATCATCGTTGGCAGTCAGGTCCGCGTTCAACGCGGCCCCGGCTGCGGTAATGTTGACGGTTTCAATGCCGACGAAATCGACCGGTAAGAATCCTGTCTCAGTCACTGTGCGTGCGGCCAAGTTGGCGGTGATGGCCGCACCGGCACCTGCGAAGTTAAGCACATCGCTGCCGTTGTCGGGGTTGCCACCGTGAACGCTCAACGTTGTATACGGATGATTACCGGGAACGTTGAAGGTGTCATCGCCGTCCAATCCATCGACTGTCAAGTTCTCGACATTGGTTTGGTTGAGCACGACGTGTGTGGCGGAAGTCGTCACTAACGTCACCGCGCCGGTGACTGCTGCGACGGTCAGCGTGTCATTGGAGTTCGTTCCATAAGCAACAAGTGTGTCGTTGCCCGCAGTGCCAGCAAAAGTAACACTGCCGGTCGCACCGAGATCTTCGTAGGCGATCCCTAAAGTTGAATCGATACGGACAAGTCCGGCATCCCCGACGACTCCAGGTGTGTGATTGAAGATGTCCACACCTGCGGTGCCTGTCACCGTCAGCGTTTCGTTATCGCCCTCGCCGTCGTAAACCAATTCTTCACTATTGATGATGTTGATGGGCTGCTGCCCGGCAAGTTGCAAAATGCCAGCGTCCGACGCACTTGGCGTAAAGTTCGGAGTGTCATCTTGTCCGGCGACGCCGGTAACGCGAACGCGATCACGATCGGTCGTTGGCAAGCCACCGTCAACATTGATGGTCACACCCAAATTCGCAATATCGAGGTCCAGCGTGATGTCGTCGTCACCACCATGTCCGTTAACGGTCAAAGCGTTGACGTTGTTGTACCGGATCGTGGGGCCAGCATTGACGGTCACATCGACGACCCCGACTGCGACTCCGGTCACTGTAATTTCGTCGTCGTCACCGGTGCCGTTAACCGTCACGGTTCCCACAGCGGGTGCGAAGGTGACTCCGAAATTCTCGACTTCGTCAAAGCTGAAAACGGCTCCGTTGTCATCGACAAACGTACCACTATCGCCGTCGTTGCCGGCCACGTAGGTCAGGCCGGTCGCGGTGGTGATGTTGAGCGTATCGCTTCCGGCGCCACCGAGGACATGTGCTGAAAGGCTGCCATCGGCACGGCCGGTCAGATTGATCGTGTCGTTTCCGCCGAGTGTTTCAAAGAAAATGGTATCGAAAGTCTCATTACCGCCCACGTCTTGCGTGTTACGGAGTTGGTAGAGAATTCCGCCAGCCGCATCACTGACGCTGACCAATGGCGTTCCGACGGCTCCCGCAGCAGTGAAGTCGGCATTGAACACGTCATTGCCACTCGTACCAAGATTGTCTGGGTTCGTGCCACGAAGCGTCAAACGATCGGTGTCGTTTTGGAAGCCATCATCATCGATGACAATGATGTCCATGTTACCGACGTAATCGATATCGACGATCGGGGTTCCGAAACCCAAGTTGGTAACAACGATTTCGCCATCTTGTTCGTCCGAAGGTTGAATCACGATCCCCTCGGAAACTTGACCACCGAACATCGACGTCCGGTAGATGATCAAATCATCTTGAATGTCGTCGGCACTGGGCTCGCCTTCGTTGAAAAACACATCCACTCCCCAGCCGCGCGGGGTATCATCAGCGTAGGGGCTGATATCGAGCGTGTCGAAACCAATGGCACTGGGGTCAACAAAGTTCGGGTTTGGAGCATTGAGATTCAGCAGTGGCTGGCCCGCAAGCTCGAAACCGTAGACGTTCAGGTCCGTCATGCCGTCGATCAGGATCGGCGACGTCAGGCCGTTGATGAGCAACGTTGCCTCGTTGATGCCATCTCCGTCGCCATCGACATCACGGCCCACGATCACGAAGTTGTCGTTCTGGTCCGCCGCCGGTGAGGGGTCGTTGTTGTCACCGATCAGATTGACGACGCCATTGCCTGGCGTCAGCAATTTCCGTTCGATCGAGCTATCTCGAATTCCGAAGATGTTGTTTCCAAACGTGGTGCTGACGTTCGGCGGTGTGGCCTTGTCACTAAAAACGTTGATTGAATCAGGCGAAGTTAGGTTGAGTTGGTCGCCGGTCGGGAAACCATTAACATCGGTTCCGCCTGGGTCGGGGTTATTGCCGTTAATCTGGATGTTGTACAGGATCGACGCGGTGACATCGAAGCTGTCGGCAATGCCGTTGAGAGCGTTAGGTACCGCTTCGTCACCACCGTTCACGATCAGTGCCGCACGCTGCGAACTCATTGCGAGTCCAGCCTGCGTGAAGGAGGCGTTGTCGATCACGACCGAATTGAGCGGTCCGGCATCGATATTGTTGACCATGACCGTGCCGGTCGTGCCATCGACATTGATTTGGTCATAGGCGTCGCCGGGATCAAAGCCGGGAATCAAAACGCCGGCTCCGAAGCCGAAGATGTCGAGCGCTCCGCCCGTGCTGAGATTGCTTTCGTCGGCCGCGTACACGATGCCACGATCACCCAGCCCGACCGTCGCCGTGTTGCCGTCACCAAACAGGTTAACGGCGCTGCCGTCGGTGAGCCCGTTGATTAGTAAGTCAGGGCCATTGCCACCGCCCGCGACGCCGGGCAGCGGAGCACCAGCCAAGGGTGCTGGCGGGGCTTCCAAATAGGGCGTGCCGCCGAGGAAGGCGAGGACCGAGGTCGCGTCCTCTTTCAATGCGACCGTCAGGTCATCGTCGTTCGAAGTACCGGTGATCGAAACGTTATCGTTGTCGGCCGGATCATTGAAAATAACCGTTTCCATTGTGCGAACTTGAACATCGATCGCAAAGCCGTCTTCGACATTCACACCACCGGCGTCTTGGAAATCGTAGTCAAAGCCGCGAGCGGCGCCACTGTTGTCGTTGATGGTGAGGCGGTCACGATTGTCACTGTCGGCTGCGGGGCCTTGGCCTTGGATCGACAGGCTCGTCAGGGCGGCAAACGGAAGGGCACCCATACCGAGGTCAGCGGCGACGTTGAGTACGAACTCATCATTGCCAGCGTTGCCTAGGAATACGTTATCGGCGCTGAGGTTGTCACCGTTGATTGTCACCGTGTCGTTGCCGGTGAGCGAATCAATTGTGGTGGCTGTTACTGCCGTCGTGGCATTGACGTTGATCACATCATCGCCGGTGGAGGCACGCACATTGAGCTGTTCGAGCCGATTGTTGGCGTCGGTGCCATGTCCGCCTGCGGTCGCATCGTGGCGGTAGTCAATGTTGGCCGCCGCGAAATTCGACAGGCTCGTGGTGTTGCCAGTGTTATTGAACCCACCATATGCAAACGCGTCGTTGCCGATGTTGCTGATATCGGCCACTCCGGCCAGCGCTCCGTCACCGCTGGCATCGACATTCAATGTGTCATTGCCTACGCCCGGTGCAACGATGACACGGCCTGCGATGGCTGCCAGCGTTCCATCAAGCACGTTTGCGTTGAAATCGGCGGTGCTATTGCCAATCGTAACTGTATCGTCGCCGCCATTGGCAAGGATGAGGTACGAGGTTCCCGCTGCCGTGCTAGCAATGTCGATGACATCGTTACCAGCGTCTGACCCGCCAAGCGTGAATTCCTCCACATTGGCGTAGTCAATCGTTCCGGGCGCAGCACCCGTAAGCTGGATTGCCGTGAGGGTTGCCGTGATTGCCGCATCATTAAACGCGTTCAGCCCGATTTCATCGTCGCCGCCCGCACCACCGTCGAGTTGAATCCTGCCATTGATCGTCGCCAGTGAACTGGTTCCGTTGGGGACAACTCCAGTAAAGTTGTTAAAGCGATCATTACCACCGTCGCCGAACAGCGACGTATCAAACGCCGGTCCGACTGCTGCGTTATCAGCAGTCGCAATTAACGCGAATTGATCCGCCGCGTTGTCTTCGGCGACCAAGCCCGCGACACCGACGGCACCGTGGCCGAAGATTTCGAGACTGGTCAGACCGTCTGCCGTTGTCGTGTAATTCAGTGTGGCCGTATCAGCACCATCATTGAGGTGCAGTCTCGCAGTGGTTTTGTTTGCGAAGCGGAAAGTTTCGAACGTGGCGTTGTTGTCCGTCACTTGGATCGAGTTGAAACCGGCCAACAAGCCGCCGTCCTGAACCGTGATGTTATCAACGTTGCCCGCGAAAAAGACAACATCGAAAATCACTGCTGGAACGGATGAATCGGCGGGTTCTAAGTTAGTAAAATTAACAATCGACTCATCGCCATCGGTGGCCCCAAGTGCTCCCGCACCCATGCTGTCATTGGGGTCGAGGATCCAAGTCCCGGCATCCTCGGTCGCACCGACAAGGTAGGTTTCACGAATCACAGCGGCACCTGGATCGCCGACGTGGACGAGTGTGTCGTTATCGGCGGCGTTCGTGATCGCGTTGCCATCGAAATTGATCACCCGATTGATCAAACCGCCACTGTGATCGACGGTCAACGTGTCATCGTCACCCGAGCCATTGACCGTGATCGTGGCCACATCGGCATAAGTTTCCGTCGAGGCGAGGTCACCGTTGATGTAAACTTCGAGATTGGCACCGTTACGAACCAATCGGAACCCGTCGGCCGCACCGTCATCGGCAACGTTGTCGCCACCTGGGTCGGCGTTGGCACTGATGACCAGATCGAGCGGACCGGGAACTGCTCGTACCGATTCAATGCTCAGGTAATTGACGGGCATCAGTCCCGGCGAGGTGATGATGCCACTGCCGGCACCGGTCAACGTGACCGTGCCAGTGCCTTGGTAATTCAGCACGTCGCCAGGCAGCGTCGGCAAGACGGGTTGATTGCCGTTGACCGTGGCCGAATAAACATTCGACGCGACGATGGTGATGGTATCGTCCCCGGCGAGTGAATTGACGGTCACGTTTTCAACGCCGAAGTTTTCGACAAAGAATGCCGACGGGAGGGTTCGTTCCAAGTGGAATTCGGCTCCCACGAGCGATCCGTCGCCGGTGCCCGGTCGGACGAACAAGGTGTCGTCGGCACCATCGGCTCCATTGAACGTGAACGTGTCGGTGTCCGCTCCGCCCGTGTTGTCATCCGGGCCGTCGCCGTTATTCCAGATGAACGTGTCCTCACCAGCGTCACCGAACTGGATGTCAGCACCGGGACCACCGGTGATCGTATCGTTCCCGGATCCGCCGTTGATCGTGTCAGCAGCAAGACCACCGGTGATGATGTCGTTGCCCGCTCCGGCAACGATGGTCAGCGGAGTGGTCGTGGTTGCGGCGTTGATCGTGTCGGCCATGGCACCGCCGTTGATCGTCAACGGAACCGCGAAATCTGCGTCGAGCAATTCGACGTTCAAAATGTCGCCCATCGTGCCCAGGTTGATGATCAGCGATCCGGTCGGGTTGGGGATGATCGTATCTTCAAACGTCGCACCGTTATCGACGATCTCGATACTGCCAACGGCCGCGTTGTTTCGCAAGGTCGCGTTGTTGGCGAGTCCTGCGGTCAGGTTCAAGATCGTGTCGACGGAATTGCCTGCGTTGATCGGTTCGAGACCGAAGAAGTTAATGATCCCGCCGTCGAGGTCCATCACGCCGTTATTGCCATCGGGACCCGGCGGGGTCATCGTAATGGTTTGCGTGTTGAAGCTGCCGACCACGTTGAGGACGTCGCCGAACGGGGTCGCTTGCATGCCGCCGGAGAAGGTGATGCCGCCTTCTGGTGCGGGGCTGCCGTTGGTGAAGTCGACGGTGAACACATCGTCGTCATCGGTACCGTTGACGTTCAGCACATTGATGGTCGTCTTGTCGATCGTCTGCTGAACCGCACCGGTTGAATCGACGATTTGAATCATCGTGTTGTCGTTGGGATCGAGCACCGCACGGAACGGGCCGACGCCGCCGTTCGTTTCCAAAATGTTCAAGTTGACAACTTGCAAACCCAACGTGAAGACTTCGCGACCGTTAATTCCATCATCGGCTGAAAAGAACAGGGCTCCGCCTACCTCAGCGAGAGAGCGTGGGTTGGAACCAAAAATTCCGGTGCGGATATCCTTGACGAGGGTGGTCCCCACTTCGGTCCCGTCGGACTTCCACAACTCGTAGCCGTTGGTTTCGTCATTGGCGGAGAAGAACAAAGTCCCGCCCACGTTGGTGAGATTCCTAGGATAGGATCCATTAGCACCGTCTTGAATATCCTTGACGAGGGTGGTTCCCTCTTCGGTCCCGTCGGACTTCCACAACTCGTAGCCGTTGGTTTCGTCATTGGCGGAGAAGAACAAAGTCCCGCCCACGTTGGTGAGATAGCGTGGGTTGGAACCAAAAATTCCGGTGCGAATATCCTTGACGAGGGTGGTCCCCTCTTCGGTCCCGTCGGACTTCCACAACTCGTAGCCGTTGGTGTCGTCATAGGCCGAGAAGAACAAAGTCCCGCCCACGTTGGTGAGATAGGCAGGATAGGATCCATTAGCACCGTCTTGAATATCCTTGACGAGGGTGGTCCCCACTTCGGTCCCGTCGGACTTCCACAACTCGTAGCCGTTGGTTTCGTCATTGGCGGAGAAGAACAAAGTCCCGCCCACGTTGGTGAGATAGCGAGGAGGGGAACCATTGATACCGTCTCGAATATCCTTGACGAGGGTGGTCCCCTCTTCGGTCCCGTCGGACTTCCGCAACTCGGTGCCGTTGGTTTCGTCATAGGCCGAGAAGAACAAAGTCCCGCCCACGTTGGTGAGATCGCGAGGATAGGATCCATTAGCACCGTCTTGAATATCCTTGACGAGGGTGGTCCCCACTTCGGTCCCGTCGGACTTCCACAACTCGGTGCCGTTGGTGTCGTCATAGGCCGAGAAGAACAAAGTCCCGCCCACGTTGGTGAGATCGCCAGGAGAGGAACCATTATTAGCACCGTCTCGAATATCCTTGACGAGGGTGGTCCCCTCTTCGGTCCCGTCGGATTTCCACAACTCTCGGCCGTTGGTGTCGTCATTGGCGGAGAAGAACAAAGTCCCGCCCACGTTGGTGAGATAGGCAGGATAGGATCCATTAGCACCGTCTCGAATATCCTTGACGAGGGTGGTCCCCTCTTCGGTCCCGTCGGACTTCCACAACTCTCGGCCGTTGGTTCCGTCGTTGGCGACGAAGAAGGTTGATGTGCCGACTTGCACGAACTGTTCTGCGTTGGAATTGCCGGTCGGATTGATGTCGAGCAACAACTGCGGGTCGGCGGCGAGCATTTGTCGCTGTTCGAGCGTCTCGAACTGGCCCGAGCGGGTAATCAGTGAGCGAAGTTTTTGCCGGGTCGAGATGGCGTTGCGATCACGACGTGCTCGATCGCGGCGGGCGGCGTTGTCACGGTTTTGTCGCTTGAAAAAGACCACAGGTGAACTCCTAGGATGACTTGATGCAGATCAATGGGTTGAATTGGACGTCGCTTCGCAAAGGTGTACCGCAGCCGCCCCGCTTGGTTGCTGACAGCAGACCAAATCGGGGGGAGCGCAACGCCTCATTTTGTAAGTAAAATCCGAACGCCGACCGGTAGCAATGAAAATATTCGGGAATCCCTCCATTTAGGTAGAATTCTCGCCCACCATCACGGTAGCGTAACCCGCACAATCGTGATAATCGGCCCCACCGTCCAGTGTCCCGCCCTAGTGCAACTGACTGCGAGCGAACAGCCGAACGCTGGCCCAAGGAGCGGTGTAGGCTGGAAGGTTGTTCCCTTGCCGCTTGTCCTCGAAGCCCTCCGATATGAACAAGAAATCACGTCCCCGGTCTGCCGACTCGACCGGTGTTGAAACGTTGCCACCCACCGATGAGGCCGCATCAGAAGAACAATTTTCGCTGCAAAACGCGAAGTCGGAACAGGATTCGACGGACCGACCGACCGCTCAGCGCGAGGTTCGGTATCGGCATAGCGTGAATTTCGTGCCGCTGCTGCGTTCGCTCGGAAGTTCCTTGCTCGTCTCGACATACTCCGCCGGAAAGCTAGCCGTCATCGGGACCAGTGAAACCGGATTAGAACTGAATTTTCTCAATTTCCAAAATGCGATGGGCGTGGCGATCGGTCCAGACCGGATCGCCGTGGGGGCGGGTGGCCAGATTTGGTTTCTCTCCAACAACGCCTCGCTGACGGCCCAACTACCTGAGAGCGGTCGGCATGACGGTTGCTTTTTAGCACGGAATTCATTTCTAACGGGCGGCATCGAGGGTCATGAGATCGTTTGGGTGGACGGTCAATTGTGGGTCGTCAACACCGCGTTCTCGTGCCTCTGTACGCTGGACCCAGAATACAGTTTTGTACCGCAGTGGAAGCCCTCGTTCATCAGCGAACTGCGACCGGGCGACCGCTGCCACCTCAACGGGTTGGCACTAGAAAACGGTCGTCCACGCTACGTCTCGGCCATGTCGCAAACCAACACGCCAGGCGGTTGGCGACCGACGAAGGCCGAAAGTGGCTGCGTGATCGACATTGCGACCGATCAGATTGTCGCCACTGGTTTTGCGATGCCGCATTCTCCTCGCGTTCACAACGACTGCCTGTTTGTTTTGAACTCGGGACACGGAACGCTGGAAACGATCGACCGCGAGACCGGCAAATCCGAAGCAATCGAATCCGTCCCCGGCTACGCCCGCGGATTAGCGATGGTGGGACCGTTTGCGTTCGTCGGCATGTCGCAAATCCGCGAGACCTCTGTCTTCGGTGGCATTCCGATCGCCGAAAAACGAGACGAACTTCGCTGCGGCGTCGCCGTGATCGATCTGCGAACGGGGAACAGCATCGCGTACCTGGAGTTTTTGAGTGGCGTGCAAGAGATCTTCGATGTTCAGATCGCATCGGGACTGGCCAACCCGTTCTTGTCAGGCCCTTACGCCGCGATCGACCGAGACGCACCGCTGTGGGTCGTGCCTCCGATGAGCAGAAGTGGATCGTAGCGGAAGTCGTCAAGACTTTCGTTTCCAGGTCTGACCGAAACTCTTGGCGAGTTTCGCTACGTTCTCTTATTCAAGCATGGCAGATCGACGCGTAGTACTTTCCATTCTTGCCGCGCGGGATACTGTCAACTTTGGCGGTTGTGAAGTAATCGTGAACGTAGCCGAATTCCTGCTTGATCTCGCGCGTGATTTCGGGCGTAAGGTCGCGCTCGGCGACGTATTTTACGCACACCTCTTCCACGCCGTCCTGCACGACTTGGTATTGCCTCATTCCAGGAATGTCTCGCAGCGCGACCGAGAGTGTCGTGAACACCACTCGTCGTCCATCGCGATGCAACAGCGCACCTCGAACCTTCCCCACGATCTCAGACAACGCTGGGAGCCTTGTCATGTTGCAAGAGCACTCCCCTCGGGCCGCCAAATCGCCAATTTCGTATCGAATCAATGGTGAGATTCGATTGAAATAGTCAGTGATCACGACTCTGCCAACTTCGCCTGCGTCACACGGGTTGCCGTCGTCTCTTAAAACTTCGATCCCGAGTTTGTGTGCCATGAGATGGTGATACCGTACGTCGCTGGGACACCGAATGGCGATGATGCCAAACTCCATGGAACTGTACGTGGTCCAGAACTGCGCGTTTGGAAACGCTTGTCGTATCAAGGCTTCCTGTGCTGGCTCGAGGGCTTCCGCGTACACGCCGACGCGCGCGATGAAGCGCATGTCGATGCCCTGTTCGATGATCTCACGGGCAAGCAATTCGGCATTCGTGGGATAGGTCGTTAACGCAATCGAACGCTGATGCATGTATCTGCTTTGCAAGAACCCAATTTGATCTTCAACACGTTCTCGAATATCCAGCATCCACTCAGGCCGCGAGTCGCTCGGTGGGTGGATGATCCGCGTGCACGGCATTGGGCCTCCGAGCAATCGGACGACAAGCTCGACGTCAGCCTGGTTCATGGCGGCACGTGTACGCGACTTGGCAATTTTCAGGTTCATCCGGCGGAAACGTGCGCCGGAGGTTTTCAAGGCATGACTCCCGTGTCCAACGAGATTGGTGCATGAGTATGGATGCTGGTAGACTACGTAAGCCGGAAGAAACGCAGTCGAGCTCTGCAGAGGTGCCACTCGACAAGGGATATCTCGGTCGCCAGCGTCTTCCTGCAAAAGCGGTGCGCCAATGGTGCCGACGGTCCTCGGCGGATTTCGGCGGATTTCGGTTCACCGAGGACGATTTTTCATCAAATCATTGGACACTGGAGCCATGCCTTGAAAAACCTCGATCCTGGGGTCGGCGCACGCTTCCGTCGGATGAACCAATTTTCACGGGTATCCCTGTCGATCCCGAGGTGGTTGATGTTGGTTCGGCACCGTTGAGAATCAGGTGATTGTTGTCTAGAAACTGCGAACGGTTCATGATGGGCACGTCGTCCGGATCAGCTAACCAATCACGGTAAAACGGGTGTTTTGCCCGCGCGTGATCCACGATCGCACAGAAGTGCTTGACCGCATAGGGATGGTTCCGAAACGATTCGGGGAGAAAGGACAAAGCGACTGGGACCCTCAAGAAACAACAATGTGATAGGATTGACGCCCGCAACACTGAGCATAGAAAGGAAATCGATGGATGACTACGCAAAAATTTTCAACGCTCGCGGGCACTTCTATAATGAAGCGGTCATCGAGTGCCCGCTAGCGAGTGAGAGCGAACGCCAGGCCGTGATTGAGCGACTTCATCTTCGACCTGGGCAACGGGTTGGTGATGCACCGGCTGGCGGAGGCTATCTCGCGGACGGTATTCGCCAATGGCATGGCTCCCGCATTCCAACGGTTTGCATCGAACCTGCGAGCCGATTTGCCGCAGGGATCAATCGCGACCATGAGATCGTCGTCGCACCGCTGCACCAAACGGGGCTTGCAAGCGCGTCGCTTGATGCGATCGCGTCGCTAGCGGGACTACACCACGTCGACGATCGCGACGCGGTCTATCGTGAATGGAAACGGTTGCTGGTGGCACAAGGACGATTGGTTGTCGCCGATGTTCAAGCGGAAACGGGAACGGCGGAGTTTCTCAATGGGTTCGTCAATACACACACGCCCGGTGGCCACGATGGCAACTTCTTTCAGGAACACGAACTCACTGAGCGGCTGACCGCCTGCGGTTTTGAAAATGTTCACGAAGAACTCGTCAATGTGCCATGGCATTTTGTAGACATTCAGCAAATGGTTCGGTTCAGTCGACAGCTTTTTGCGATCCAGTCGGCTGCTCCCGATGCGGTCCTGGCGAGTTTGCGTGAAACGGTCGGGACGGATGAGCAAGCATCCAGCGGAACGAGTCTTCGCTGGCAACTACGGATCGCGACGGCTAACAATTCAATTTGATCGAGTGTTCCCAAGACTCATTTTCTTCTAAATCCCTATTTTTGAAGAATGCCCCAGAGTGTCAAACCAACTGGAATTCGTATACCCGAAACCAGCGCCGCAAGTTCAAGCGGAAGCTGTTAAATTTTGGCGAGAAAATGAAGCAGTCAGTGACGAGCAGTCCGCTGTTCGCCGTGCCCGTGAATTGTTAGTCGTCGCTCGCGATTCGGCGGGACAAATGATCGGAGTGAGCACGTGTCAGACGATGATGATTGATCGACTCGGATTTAAGTGTTTCTATTATCGCAGCGTCATCGGGAAACAACATCGCGTCCGAGGCTTACGTGGCCCGGGACTCGCCCAAAAAGATTTTGAAGGCCGCTCATGTTCATTTGAATGAACGCTTCGTCGCGGGCCACGACCCCGACATCCTCGGGTTGTATCTGCAGATCGAGAACGCGTTGATTCGTCGTAACCGAAACGATCTGATCTGGACTGACGAGGGATTGAACGTTGTGTTCATTGGCCGAAACCAACAGGGGCATCATTTGAGAGTCTCTTATTTTGACGGTGCGCGAATGGATGGTCGTCACCGGTAGTGTTCCCTGTCTTCCTGGCAGGTTGGGTCTGGGCTGCTCAAAAGCTCCGCATTTGAGCGTCTGGACCTTATCCAGCTTTTGTTCTTGACGCCAACAGCGTTGATCAACTTAGCCCCACGACAACCAGGTCGCCCGCTTCCGCCGGGCTTGCCCCGGTCGGAGCGACAACGGCTCGCTTCGCGTGGGGTCAGGTTCAGAGAGTCGGGTTTGGCGGTTGACTGGTGACCGTTCAATCCCAAACCATCGGGACCTTGGCGGTTCGAGTCGATAGGCTGTCACACAATTGCGTGGCGGCTTCACGATTGAGCATCGGCACGCGATAGACATGATCGGCCGGTCCGGCGGCGGCGGTGTCGATGCGAACGGTTTGCATTTTCCAACGACGGTCGAATGGCGATTCCGAACAGGAGACCGATTGAATGCGATCGTAAAACGTGCAACTCAATTTTCGCGTCCAAACCCCGCTGCGAAACGCCACCCCGTCAGCCGACGGTAAATCGGCGTAACCCAAAATTTGGTGGCGGCGAATCGCCAAAAACAACATCCCCGGCAACAAAAAGGCAAACGCCACCAAACCGACGATCCAGCCTTGACTCCAATCGAGCGCAAGGTGTGAAAACGCGAACACGATCAAGCTGAATCCGATCGCTTTGATCACCGCAATGCGCTTCATCCGCCGACCGGCACGCGCGTCGAGCGTTTGCCATTCCAAACCGGCTTCGTCCCATCGCAACCCTGGACGCAACTGATCCAGCAGATCGTTCAAATGACTTTGGTGAATGATCGGGACGAACCAACGTCGTGTGATTGTCGTCGCCGCGTTCTCGTTTTGCTTGCCCGCTCCGCCGGCGGTTTCAATCCGGATCGACGCGAGTTTCATCCATCGTTGCAACGGCGTGCGATGAACGCTGATCCATTGGATGCGCCGCCGTGGAACGGTGGCGGAAACCTTGGTCAACAACCCGCACGAGACATGCAGGTTCTCGTCACGAAGATCCAATTGGTAGCCGGCGAAACGCAGCACGTACCAGGCCGTGCCGAGCAACCGAATCGAGATCAACACGCCGATGAACGCCACCAACCAGAGCGCCGAAGTCGCGATCCAGGATGTGGCCAGCATCGGATCGGTGGTTGGTTGTCGCGTTTCGACGGTGCTGGCGATCCATTCACCGACCCCGCCGTTTTCGCCAAACAATTGAAAGAACAACCCGAACAGGATGCCGACCATCACGAACCCGCGGTTGCTGGCCAACCCGGCTTGCAGCAACCATTTCAGCGGGATTCGCAACAGGGTTGTCGACGCGGCGACGGTTGGTGGTTCGGATCGCTCGGGATTCTCGGAGGGTTCGCTCAACGAAGCTGGGATTGCCGGCGTCACGTTGGGATGCCGCGCCGATTCGATTTGCTTTCGCAACCATTCGACTTCGCCGACGCCGAGTACTTTCAAAACGGCTTCGGGTTTCGTGCCGCTGGCGGTTTCCACCCGGACCTCTGCCACCCGCAACAAGCGATGAAACAAGTTCTGCACCGAGTCCACGTTTTGAATGCGTGCGATCGGCACGTTGCGTTTGGAACGAAACAGGATGCCTTCGGTCACGATCAATTCGCCTTCGCGAAGTTGAAACCGAAACGTGAAGTAGCGGACTAAACCGATACCGAGAAAAATGCCCGCCAAGCCGGCCACACCGAGCACGCCGGTCCATCCGCCGCTGGCGGCATTCCAGGCCACGAACAGCACCGGCAAGACGGCTTGTTTGCCCATCCCCGCTACCAAAAAAAGGATCGACGTCGGGTGCAATGGTTTGGGGTCGCTCATGCCCGCGTCTCCGCCGATTGCCACGTTCCGTTCATCAATTCGTCTCGCAATCGCTCGGCGGTTTCAAGCGTCAGTCCGCTCAATTGCACCGAAGCATCCTCGGTGCCTGCGGTGTTGATCACCAACGTGGCCAGCGAGAACAGTCGTTGCAGCGGCCCCTGTTCGATATCGCTGTGTTGCATTCGGGAATGCGGCACGATGATGCGGTGCCGCCACCAAACGCCGCGTCGAATTTCCAACCCGTTGGCATTGATTCGCCACGACGCGTGCCGATACGCGGCCTTGGGGTAAACCCAACCGACCAAGAATACTAGCACCACCACCACCGCGATCACGACGGTGATCCCAATCATGGACCCGGTATCCCGATCCGATCCAAACCAAAAACCGATCCACATCAAAACACCGATGAACAGCACGACCGCGATCCACGCACCCCCGATCCGACGCGACAACCGCAAGGAATCGGGGTGGAGTGGCGAAAAAGGTGCGGCCTGGGAGGCATTCTCGGTCGTGGTTTCGTCGCTCATGGAAACTCGCGTCTTGCGGCAAGAATTTGGGTCGTTTGGAAGGGGTGTGGGTCAGGGAAATGACGGCACAAACTCACATCAGTCTACACTGAAGTGAGAGTTCGACGGACCTTAGTATTTCCCGTCGGTACCGAACATCTCTTGCTTGGACGGTCGAGGCCGGACTCGGACGCGGTGGTCGGGCTGGCCGGTGACTCGATCAAACTCGTCAGGGGTACGCTTCGAGGGAAGGTAGTCACCGGTCGTCTTGGTCCACCGCTGCAACGCGTCTTGAAGCTGTTTCTTCATCGACGAATACGCGGGATCGTCGATCAGGTTGTTCGTTTCTCGGGGATCACGTTGCAGGTCGTAGAGTTCCCAAGGGTTGCGAGGTGCGGTGAAACAGGTTCGCTGCAACGGCGTCAACGTACCGGCTTTCTCCATGGCAATCATCGTTTGCCAACTCAAACCGCGCCCGGCATCTGCGGAGGGAGTGGGCGGTAAGTCGGGGTAATCGTTGCGAATCAGTTTGAAATTTTGGTTCATAACGCATCGACCGTGATCTTCAAAATCGTGCCAGTGATCTTCGGCAAACGCGTACTGTCGGTGAGGCAAATTGGGATTGGCCAACACGTGAGCAAAGCTGACGCTCTCGCTCGGCTGCTCGCTCGCAATCGCGGTGGATTCGACGACGCCAGCTAGTTCTAAAAACGTTGCGGCGATATCGACTGAACTGACCAGCGCATCGGTTGTTTGTCCAGCGGTAACTTGGGCGGGCCAGCGGACGATCCATGGCGTTCGGATGCCGCCGTCGTACAACGTTGTCTTGTCGCGCGGGAACGGTCGTCCGTTGTCACTGATGAAGAGGACCACGGTATTCTCAGCAATCTGTTGACGATCGAGTTCGACCATGACTTTGCCGACGTAGCGGTCCAGTCGCCCGATCTCATCGTAGTAAAGACGCAGGTCCTCCCGGACTGCGTCGGTATCGGGCAAGTGGGGTGGCACAATGACATCCTCGGTCCGATGCGGCGGGTCGAGCGAACCGGGCGTGTATTCCCGATGCGGGTCGAGCGCCGCCAACCACAACAAGAACGGTTTTTTCGGATCGCGTTCTTGGATCGTTCGAACCCAATCCTCGCAACCGCTTGGTTGGCTCGCGACCATTTTTCCCGGCTTGTTTTCATCGCCACTGGGCAAGACAAACCCATCCGTCGACGCCTCGTGGATCGTATCAAAATGATCGCGGATACCAGCGCCCAAGTGCCACTTTCCGGCTGCGGCGGTGGTGTACCCGGCACGCTGGAGCTGCTGCACGAACGTCACGGAATCTTTGGGAACCGACCAATGAAGTTGTTCCGCACCGGTGTTGTGCGGGTACTTCCCCGTGAGGATGCTCGCCCTGGACGGACTACAGGAATTCGTCGTCAGGTAGGCGTGTTGGAAACGCAGTCCTTGTCCGGCCAGCCGATCGATGTTGGGTGTGCGGATGGCGGGGTGACCATAGACACCACAATCATTCCAGTTCATGTCGTCGGCGATGATCAGCACGAAATTGGGGCGTGAGGAACTCGCGTCCGTCTCAGCCGAAGTGATGCCGGGCGAACAAGCGAGCAGGCAGAGCAGACACACGCGGCAGGTCTCGCGGATGGTGTTGCCTCGTTGTGGATTCGTGATGTGTCGAAACATTGGTTGAGCGGTTTGGGGTGAGGAAAAATCGGTTGGGCGATGAAGATGATGGTTCATTCAAAAACATATCGCTCATCAAATTCGATTGCATGCTTGCGTAATAATGCCAGGAATTCGTCTTGGTACGAGAGCGTTTGATGATGTTCTTTTTGGTTTGCGATGTAGTTCTCGACGGCCGTTGTCGACGATTGGCTGACCGAAAACGCGCCGTATTTGGTCTGCCATCGGAAGGCTGACGATTTTTAGTGCTCCAGACAAAATGGATTCGGAGGTTGTTGTCCGACATCGTGAATTCTCGTTTCGTTGGATGATGACTGTTCCAGGATAGCATTGAAACGAACCAAGACGATAACGCCGGCCCCTCCGGGGCGTGTGTTGGATGGCGTCTGTTGTTTCTCGGGGCGTCAGCCCCGAGACTTCGTTCCGATTGGTTCGAAATCACGTACATTTGACAACCTTCCGGTGCGATTCGGATCGGCTATGATTGCGGCCCGTGGACTGTTATCCGGCGAATTTGCCCCGTTTGAAGGAGATTGATGACGTGTTCGGACGAATCCTTGCCAAATTGGAAACATCGACCCACGCGTATTGGGACTCGTTCTCGTTCGTGGGGTTGGTTTTTGCAACGTTGTTCTTTTGCGGTTCGGTGACTCCCTCGTTGTTGCCGCGGCCTTATTTCGTGCAAGGCATTCTGTCGGGGTTTTCGCTGGCGATCGGTTACGGGGTGGGGGTCGCGGCGTTTTGGATATGGCGGTTTCTCGAATTGCGTGAGCCTTCGTCGACGCTCGCCCGGCGATTCAAACAGGTCACCGTCGTGGCCGCGGGGGCCATTTTCGTATTGTTCATTCAGCGGGCGACCGATTGGCAGAACTCGATTCGGGAACTGATGGAGATGCCGCCGCTGGCGTCATCGGATCCGTTTCGGTTCTTTTTGATCGCGGTCTTAGTGGCGTGCGTGTTAGTGGCGATCGCGCGATTGATGATCGCCGGCGGGAGTTTTTTGTCGGGCCGGTTGCAACGCTACTTGCCTCGCAAGATCGCGATCTCGTTGAGCACGGTGGCCGTCGTCGTGATCGCGTTGATGATCGGCAACGGTGTGGTCGCTCGGGGGTTGCTGCAATCAGCCGATCGTTTTTTCTTGCGAGCGGATCAGTATATTGATGACGGCATCGATCAACCCAGTGAAACGCTCGCGTGCGGCAGCACCGACTCGTTAGTCGATTGGGAATCGATCGGGCGGCAAGGCAAGAGTTTTATCGCCAACGGGCCGACGGCGGATGAAATCTTCGAATCGACCGGGAGCGAGGCGCTCGACCCGATCCGTGTGTACGTCGGGATGCGATCGGCCGAGGACGACCCGTCGCGTGCGGCGATGGCGCTGGCGGAACTGAAACGGACGGGCGCGTTCGATCGAAAAATTTTGATCGTGGCGACGCCGACGGGCACCGGATGGTTGGACGAATCAGCCGTCGATACGGTCGAGTATCTGCATCGTGGCGATACGGCGATCGTGAGCACGCAGTACTCGTATCTGCCGAGTTGGATCACGATTCTCGTGGACCCGTCGCGTTCGCAGCGGGCGGCGTCGGCGCTGTTTGACGAGGTCTACGCTCACTGGACGACGTTGCCGAAGGAGTCACGCCCGCGTTTGTATTTGTTCGGTTTGAGTTTGGGTTCGTTCGGGTGCGAGGAGGCTGCCGATTTGCTCGACACGTTCCAAGACCCGATCGACGGTGCGGTGTGGAGCGGCCCGCCGTTCCCAAGTCCTCAGTGGGCGTCGATCGTGAACTCGCGAGATCCGCAGACGCCGATTTGGTTACCCAAGTACCGTGACGGTTCGATGATCCGGTTCACGTCCCAAGACAACCAACTCGACGATGGCACGCCGTGGGGACCGATCCGCAACGTTTACATTCAGCACGCGAGCGACCCGATGGTTTGGTTCTCCCCGTCGCTGGCGTGGAATCGCCCGCAATGGCTCGCCGAACCGCGCGGCCCGGATGTTTCACCGGGGCTGCGTTGGTACCCGATCGTCACGTTCCTGCAGGTCGCATTCGACCTGCCGATGGCGACGAGCGTGCCGCTGGGGTATGGGCATAACTACGCGCCGCCGAGTTACATCGATGCCTGGGTCGCCGTCACGCAACCCGAAGGTTGGACGGCGGAGGAGTTGAAAACGCTCGGTCGAATCAATGAGGAACCGAGTGACGATTCACTCAGCGATCAGGCACCGAGCGATCAGGCACCGAGCGATCAGGCACCGAGCGATCAGGCAGCCATCAGCGAAGGACAAACCAGCGACGAACTGATTCAGAATTGAATCTTGTATTTGTCCGTCATTTGTTTGCGAATCGACGCGGTCATTTGGTCGATTTGCGAAACCACGGACTTGAAATCGGCGTAGGCGTTGCCGCGTGCGTAAGCGTCGGTGACGCGTTGGTAATCGACCGAGGAGTTCGCGTCGTAATAACCGTTGCCGTAGTTACCATAGCCACCATATCCATACAAGTTACTCGATAACGATTCGGTAGCCTTCACTTTGCCCGCCTCGATGTTGCCGGTGCGGACGGTCAACGCGTTGCCGCGCAAAAGCTGTGCGACGTCGCCGCCGAATTGAACCATGATCGGATCGACGTTCAACGTTCCGAGTCCATCGAGGCGACGAGCCTGTTGGTCATTCCACTTGGCCAACCCGCCGCTGGTCTGAGCCTTGTGTTTACGGACTTGCTCGACCGATTCGGTGACCTGCTCAAAGTAGTGCTTCGTCGTGTAGGCGGCACGTTCGGAGACCGAACCGGGTGAATCGGTCAGGGCGAGTGTTCGTTGCGAGACGCCCTCGGCTTCGTCGAGCAGTGTGAAGATGTTGAGCAACCCGGCGAGTGAGGCTTCCGTGATCACGCCTTGGAACGACAATTGATTGCCTTCGGTTTTGACTTCCCATGAGAGCACCTCGGGGGCGGCGGTGCCGTTGCGTTCGAGGATCTCGGCGAGCATTTCGGAGGCGATCGGTTTCAAGCCGGCGGGTGATTTTTCGAACTCGAACGTCATGATGCACTGCGACAAACTTTTGCGTCCGATGATCACGCTGAACCCTTTAATCGACGCGAGCGTGCGGGCGACCGAATCGGCGGGGTTGGATTTCAGCGATTTGAAATTGGCGAGTTTGTCGGCCAACGGGATCGGCGAAATCAGGTTGCGAACGTCTGCGGCAATCATCAACGCCAAATACGATTCAGGTTTCTTGGAGAGTTCGGCTAGGTAGCTGGAGTCGCCCACGTTGGCGGCCGATTGGATCCAACGCGAGACGAGTGCTCGGTTGGCCGGACGGAGAAAACCGATGCGTTGGTCATCGAGGGCGACGTAGTACGTTTGCCGTGGTGACCAGACCAGTTTCGTGCCGATGATCGTGTCGATGTATCCGCCGGTTGCCGCCGCGATTTTGTCAATATCGGGTTTGGTTTTCATTGTCGCGTAGCCGGCTTCCCAACGCGGTCGCAGCGACATCATGTCGAGATCGGAGATGAACCAGATCTCTTCGACTTCGTCGGCACGTGACGCGAGTTTCGCATCGTCCATCAATTGGTTCAGTGACGAGACGTGGATGTAAGCGATCGCGTTGGCCTGGGCGGGCGATTTTTCGAGCAGTTCGGCGAGTTTCGTTTTTTGGGCGAAAACGTTCCCGCCGAGAATCGCAAAAATGCTGAGGGCGGCGAGGAACCGGGCGGAAGGAAAAGGCATGCGGGAGGTTTCTCGGTGAAAAGGACGGAGTGGAAACGCGAACGCGTCAGCCGAGTTTACTTTCACGCCCCGTCGGTATCAACCAACAAGGTTCCCCCGGCGTGCCGGGAAAACTAAGCGAGTGCTGCGGAAGCACTTTTTAGTGGCATGCCGCAAGCGGGCTGTCGATTTAGTCGTTTTTAGGAGAATAATGTGGCAATAAGAGCCCGGCACGCGATCGAGTGCATGCTTAGCTTCCCTCGCCTGCGCGTTTTGAAGTTGCGGTTTTGCGTAGCTCGGCTCTCTGAGTCGAGTCGGGTTGTCCCTTTCACGCCCGACTCAGAGAGTCAGGCTACGTCCTTGACGGAATTCGCCGACGGCTTCGGCTAGCCGTTTAACCACTCGATTAACCGGCAGCAAGCCGTATCGCTAGCCTTCCCTCCACGCTCGCTTTACGGCAACCATGACTTTTTCTCGCAAAATACGCTTTCTCGTTCTTTTGTTTGTGTTGTCGTGGGGAGTCGGCGCCGGAGACGCTGCTGCCGCAGATCCCGAGACCACATTCAATCCCCCTGCGATGAACGTTGTCTTTATTTTGGCCGATGATCTCGGTTGGAACGACACGACGTTGTACGGCACGACCCGGTTGTACGAAACGCCGAACTTGGAACGTCTAACCGCTCGAGGGATGACGTTCGGTCCGCTGCAACACGGGTTCGACGTCGACGTGCCGCATCATCCTGGCCCGGGTCCAGCGGGCGGTTTCGTAGTACCTTGGGAATTAAGAAATTTCAAAGCCAACTATGCCGGCGAACACATCGAAGATCGGATGGCCGAAGAAGCGGTCAAGTGGATGAAGAGCGTCGACGATCAACCGTTCTTTTTGGATTACTGGCAGTTCTCGGTTCACGCACCCTTCGACGCCAAAGCCGAATTGATCGAGCGGTATCGCACCAAGGTCGACGCCAACGATCCGCAGCGCAGTCCCACGTATGCGGCGATGGTGCATTCGTTCGACGATGCGATCGGCACACTGCTCGACGCGATCGACGCCGAGGGCATCTCGGAGCGGACCGTGATCATCATGACCAGTGATAACGGCGGGAAGATGTATAACGAAGTCGACGGGACGACGCCGACGAGCAACTCGCCGCTCCGCGGTGGCAAGGCGTCGATGTTCGAGGGCGGCGTTCGGGTGCCCTGCGTGGTCGTTTGGCCGGGTGTGACGAAACCGGGAACACGCAGCGATGCGATCATCCAAACCTCGGATTTCTATCCGACGATTTTGAATCAGCTCGGCGTCGCGTTGCCCGACAACCACATTATCGACGGCATCGAGATCACGCCGGCGCTACGTGGTGGCGAACTCGATCGTGACGCGATCTTCACCTACTTTCCGCACTCGCCCCCGGTGCCGGATTGGTTGCCGGCGTCGATGTCGGTCCACTCGGGCGATTTGAAATTGATTCGATTGTTCCACAACGGTGAGAACGAAGCCCACGATTATTTGTTGTACAACCTCGCCGAGGATCTCAGCGAGAAAAACAATCTCGCGGAAAAATATCCTGACGAGGTCAAACGACTCGATGCGATGATTCAACAGCACATCGTGGACACCGGCGCGGTCGTGCCGCAACCGAACCCGAAATTGGATCCGAGCCGATACCGTCCGGAGCTGATCGGTGTGGGGAAAATTCGCGACAAGAAAGGCGGACCCGCCAAAACGGTGAAGTCACGCACGCTCTCCCGCGCCGCCGGGTGGGCCGGCTCGGGAACATGCCGAGTCACGACCGCTGGCTCGAATCTCGTGGTGACCAGCGACGGAGAGGACCCGTATCTCTTTGTCGAAAATTTCCCGTCGAGCGATATTAGCCGTTTGGGCGTTCGCCTGGATTCAACGTGAGAACCGTGGCTAATGCCAAAACGGCGAATACACCGAAATACTGTCCCCAACCTGCTTATCCAGGGGATTGCCGGACCGGCGCCGAAGCGGCTTGCTCCGGCCTCCATCTCCATCCAAAAACTCACTCCGTCTCGAGCGTGATCCGGATCGGTTCCACTTCGTTTTCCGCCTTCTTCGTGCGCAGATCACTGGTGTAGTAATCGGCGTAGCGTCGGGGGACGGTGCGACCGTGGTCGTGATCCTCGGCGGCAAGGTCTTCGGTCAAAACGATTTGAACCACAACGACTTCGTACTCACCCGGCGGGCATCGGACATCGCCGTCTTGATCGGTCAGCGTAAAGCCTCCGTCGGCAGCAATTCGACTGGCGTACTGCGAACCATCGCCGAGCGATCGGAACTCCACGCTGCCCGATTGCACTGGTGACCCGTCGCTGAACTCGACCACGCCAACCGCTGCCGAGTCGGCGTTACCACAACCGTTCATCACGAGAGTGAGTGTGATGATAAGCGTCCACGGAGCGAGCCGACTGAAACCGATCGTCAATTTTCCAGCTCCACCACCCGCGCGTCACGACGATTGGCGAGCGACCCGAGAATTTTGGTATCGGTATTCGGACTCATCAAACGAACGCTGCCGTCGACGAGAGCAAAGTGCGTCCCGGCCGGGTGCCAACTGCCGAATGAAAACATGTCCGCCAAGACATCGCTCGGCCCGTTCGCCAATCGAAGGCCGGGTCCGGCGAGGCGACACGACGCGGGTAGGTGATCTCCGTCGTAGGCCGGAGAATCTTCGGGGAACTGGGCCAGTCCGGTGAGCGGGATGAATTTCTCGCCGAACAAAAACGTGGACGAGGTCCCGTCGCTGACCGAGGCCATGTGAATGCGATCTAAAGGTGCGATCGCTTTGCCCATTTTGCAGCGTGGGCGAACGCTGATGATCACCCCGGTGCCGTTGCCGCCGAAGTAAAAATCAGTCGATTGTCCCGTCGCCCCCGGCGTCAAATCGCCGTGGTTGCCGGCGTAGTCACACAACGCGCCTTCGATATCCAACGTCACGTTGACCGGTCGAGGTGGAACCGGGCAACCGCAGGGCATCCGGCCTCCGCCACCGGCAACGGTCGTTCGCAGGTTTCGCGTACCGAGTGGGCGGGTGCCTGATCGACGCGATGGGCACAAAAAGATGTCGGGGACGACCGTTCGAACGTTCTCAGGATGCTCGTGCCACGGTTTTGAAAAATCCCATTGCTGGCCCAGGGCGGCCTGTTCGATGTACGGCATCAGGCGAGCGAGCCAAGTCGGTGTTTCCAATCCGCACTGGTCCGCCGGGTCCGCATCGGGACGCGATTCGTACCGCGCCGGCGGGAAGTAACCGAGTGCGTCGTGATGCAGATGCGTCGCCAACGCCAATTGCCGAACCCGGTTCTTGCAATCGGCACTGCGTGCCGCCTCGCGAGCGGATTGAACGGCAGGCAGCAACATCGAGATCAGAATGCCGATGATCGCGATGACCACCAACAATTCAATCAACGTGAAGCCACGAGATGAATGTCGTTTGAAAACCAACATGAAACAGATTGTCCGCGAAATAAGGGGCGAATCCGGTCCGACCGGGCATGATTGTACTCTGTTTTTCGGAGACGTCCTCTCCCGGCGGAAAATAATTCCATCGCAGAGCGTCGACCCGAGGAAGGAGGTCTTTCATCCACGACGCCCATCCGGCGAAAACGTGGGACATGAATCGATGCTCGATTCAGGGGATGCCGGACCGGCGCCGAAGCGGCTTGGCTCCGGCTTACGAGATCGTCAAGGTGCCGACGATGTCTTTGATGGCGTTGGCTCCGAGTTCGGCGAGGGCGGCGGGCAGCTCGTCGATCAGCCGCATCGAGAGCGTGGGGTCGTAGTAATTGGCGGTGCCGATTTGAACGGCGGACGCTCCGGTGACGAGGAACTGCATCACGTCGTCGAGGTTGGCGATGCCGCCAATGCCGATGATCGGAACATCGACGGCCTGGCGGACTTGATGGACACATCGCAATGCGATCGGTTTGATTGCCGGGCCGCTCAATCCGCCCATGCCGTTACCCAAAATCGGACGACGTTTTCGCCAATCGACGGCCATGCCGAGCACCGTGTTGGTCAAACACACCGCATCGGCTCCGCCCTCGGCGGCGCCGCGGGCGATGTCCGCGATGCTGGTCACGTTCGGCGTCAGTTTGGCCAAAATAGGCACGTCGGTCGCTGCCCGTGCCGACGCAACGACCCGTTTGCATGAATCCGCGTTGGTGCCGAAATCGACCCCGCCGCTAACGTTCGGACACGACAAATTCAGCTCGATCGCCGCGACGCCCTCGCACGCGCCGACTCGCGATGCCAGGATTGTGAAATCCTCGACGGTGCGGCCCGCGATACTGACGACAATCGGTGCGGAGAGGGCGGCGAGATACGGCAGGTGATGTTCGAGGAACGCGTCGACGCCGTCGTTGTCCAAACCGATCGCGTTGAGCAACCCGGCTGACGTTTCGACCGTCCGCCAGGGCGCGTTGCCGATCCGCGGTTCCGCCGTGATCGTCTTGGGTAAAATCCCGCCGAGCCGATCGAGGTCGACGATCTCTTGCATCTCTCGCGCATAACCGAACGTTCCCGAGGCGACCATGATCGGATTGGGCAGCGTGAGTCGACCGAGACGCGTTTGTAAAGAAACGGCGGTCTCGGCGATCAGTGAAGAGGATTCCGAAGGCGAGGTCATGGATGAATCAATCGTTGATGGATTTGCCGAATCAGTCGGTCGGCGACGTGGGGTTTGTCACCCGAAATGGTTTCCAGGACGGAGCCGTCACGGTCGAGTAACTCGACATGATTGTCGGTCGAATCGATCGCTTCGGGGCCGTTGCTGACCATCAGGTCACAGAGTTTGGTTTGCAATTTGACGGTCGCACGAAAACGCCGGTCGTTGGTCTCCAGAGCGAACCCGACGACCCATTGATCGGGCCGTTTGCGTTGCCCGAGCATCGCGATCACGTCGGGCGTCTCGACGAGTTCGAGTTGCAATGGCCGACCGGTTTTGGATAACTTTTGGTCTGAAACGTGGAGCGGTTTGTAATCGCAGGGCGCCGCCGCGCCGATCGCGCCGTCGCAATCGGGAAACAACTCTCCGGCGACACGTAACATGTCCTCGGTGGTGATGATTTCGATCACCTCGGCAGCGGCTGGGTAATTCACCGTGACCGGTCCCGAGACGACGATCGCGTGGTGGCCGTAGTCGATCACGGCTTGGGCGAGAGCCGCGCCCATCCGACCGCTCGACGCGTTGGTCAGGTACCGAACGGGGTCGAGATATTGTCGGGTCGGGCCGGACGTGATGAGGATTCTGACTCTTGAAGATTTCAAGGCATTCGAAGGTTTCACGGCACCAGTCGGATTCGAATCGTTCACTCCGAATCGTCTTTCGGTTCGTGCGTGAGTTTCCCTTCGACGACGCCGGAAATGATCCCTTGCAATCGGTCGCCGGTGATGTCCATGTGAGCTGCCGCGAGGGCGAACAGGCGTTTTTCGGATTCGGCGAGCATCCCGTCGGCGGCCATCATCGAGATCAAATCAGCGAGCAGTGATTCCCGATCGGCCGTGTCGGCGGGCAGTTCGAGCGCCGCGTCGTCGCCGAGCCCGTAGGCCAGCGCGGATTGCAGTTCGTCTTGCCCGAACCCCAACTCGACGCAGCGCTCGGCGATCAGTTCGACTTCTCTTTGTCCGATCGAACCATCGGCCAGAGCCATCACAACGAGGTTACGCAATTGGCGTTTGCGATGGGTGTACGAAGGTTCGCTCATGTTGGACTGTGTGCGTGGATGGGTGTGGGGCGGGGGGGTGATTGTGTCGGGAATCCAGGTGAGATTTTTTCTGACCGGTATCGTAGCAAAACGGCAGGACGCGTGAATCGGTCGGGTGAGTGGGCTGTTAAAAACTCTCCGTGGTCGGGTAGGTGGGGGTTCAAGAAACCTTCGAAAACTTTTTCGATCCCCTGGAATTCTTCGCGAACCCCGACAGACCTGCATTCGTCTTGACGGGTGACGATAGTCGATTCAATGGGTCGCGATACGCGTCGCGACATAACTTCTGTACGTCTGCCTCGCCCGCTCTGGTTGGCACCTGGGTGAGTGCAACGTCAAACCATATTTCCAAAGGAGGTGATCAAGTGGATTATTGCTGTACTAGCCAACGGGGTGGAAACCCTTGACGAAAGTCGGCGGGCTGACGCTTGGGTCGGCCACCCCCACTCGCGATCACACTCACTTGCTGAGTTTGACTCATTGAATGAGTGAAGCGCGAGGTTTTTGCCCACCTGTTGAGATGGTTACCTTGGTCTCAGCAGGTGGGTTTTTTCATGCGTCTGCGGTGACCGACTCTCTCGCATGATTTGCCAGGATGACGGACGAGTTCGCGTCTGTTACGCTCACGCTGGACTTGTTTCGCTCGCTATTTACCCCTGACTCGATCCGTGCTGTTTGCCGTTGGACAATTGATTGCCGGTTCGTTGCTGTTGCTTTTTGGCGGCGAATGGGTGGTGCGTGGTGCGTCACGGATCGCGATTTTGGCCCGGCTCAGTCCGCTGTTCGTGGGACTGACGGTGGTATCGCTGGGGACCAGTGCGCCGGAGATGGTCGTCAGTGTGACGACCGCGATGCAGGGGCAAGCCGACATCACGATCGGCAATGTCGTCGGCAGTAATCTTTTCAACATGCTGGTGATCGTCGGAGTCAGTGCGATTTTCTCGGCGCTCGTTGTCGATCGCCAGATCACGTCGTTCGATGTTCCTGTGATGATCGCGACGTGCATTGCGATGGGCGTGGTCGGTTACAACGGCGTGATCGATCGACTCGACGGAATCCTGTTGCTGATTGCGTTGGTGGCGTATTTTGCGATCTCCTATGTCCTCGGTAGACGCGGCGCGATTGTCGCCCCGTCGGCCAACCTCCCCGCCGACGCCGATGAAATCGTTGATCAGGCCGCCGGTGCCCCACCCGCACCGGATTCGATCGGTCGCAAGATCGGGGCGGCGGTTCAGCAGTTGGTGGTCCTCTCGATCGGGATCGCGTGTTTGATCCTCGGTTGCGATTGGTTTGTCGACGGCTCGGTCGCGTTCGCTCGACGGTTCGGTTTGTCCGAGGCGTTGATCGGATTGACGATCGTTTCGGTGGGCACCTCGTTGCCGGAATTGGTGACGTCGGTGGCCGCGACGTTGAAAGGCGAACGAGGCATCGCGATCGGGAACGCGGTCGGTAGTACGATTCTGAATATTCTCGCCGTGCTCGGTGTCTCGGCAGTGGTTTCGCCGGCCGGGATTCCGGTGTTGAAGTCGATCGAATTTTTCGACATTCCGATCATGGTCGCCGCCGCCATTTTGAGTTGGGTCTTTCTGCGTTCGCATCGCACGGTGTCGCGTTTTGAAGGCATCGTGATGGTGCTGCTTTATTGTGCTTATGTAACCTACCTGGTGATCGATAGCGGAGCGTTCGGGTGAGCGCTAGCGCTGACGGTCGCCGAACGCTGCGTTATTCTCGCCGCGAACTGATCGAGATGGTGTTCGGTACGTCGACCGCTGCGGCAATTTTAGGCTTGGGAGGCGGTTGCCAATCATGGGAATCGTTGGTCTCGGGGCGTTTGCCACCGCAGGGCGAATTGTTCTCACCCAATCACAAGGTCGGGCATCGATTGCGTGAGGCGGCGTCGACTCGTGTCTTGCCTCGTTCGAAGGACTCGAGTCCATCATCGGTTTCGACTTCATCACCGGTTTCAAAACACCGCTGCGTCGTGATCGGTGCGGGGGTTTCCGGGTTATCGGCGGCATGGCATTTGCGAGCCAACGGGATCGAGGATTTCGTCGTTCTCGAATTAGAAACGGTCGCCGGGGGAACCTCACGCGGCGGCGACTGCGATGGTTTTTCGTTCCCCTGGGGCGCCCATTATTTACCCGTCCCGATGGCCGACAATCGACCGCTCGTTGATTTTCTCAATCAGTGTGGCGTGCTCACGCGGACACCCCAAGGCGGCGTCGAGGTAGCCGAGCAGGTGTTGTGCCGGGATCCGGAGGAACGCGTATTCGCCGACGGGCGATGGTCAGGCGGGTTGTATCCCGAGGCGGTTGCGACGCCCGGTGATCGGGCGCAATTGACGCGGTTTCGAGCCGAGATGAGCAGGTTGGGCAACTCACGCGATGACGAGGGACGTCGGTGGTTCGCGATTCCAATGAGCGAGAGTTCCCCCGATAAACAGGTTCGTGCCCTCGATCAAATTTCGATGTCCGATTGGATGCAAGAGCACGGTTTTGATTCGTCGCTGTTGAAGTGGTTAGTCGATTATGCGTGCCGCGATGATTACGGATTGCATCCCGATCAAACCAGTGCGTGGGCCGGGCTGTTTTATTTCGCAGCCCGGATCGCCGACGAAACCGGCGAATCGCAATCCGTGATGACGTGGCCGCAAGGCAACGGGTTCTTGGTCGAGAAGATGATCGAACCGTTGGGTGATCGCTTGCGACTCGGCGCGGCAGTGATGAAGATCACGCCGACGGACGCGGCGGCCGATCGCTCTTCGTTGCGGATCGATGTTTTGGATTGTCAAACCGGAATGCTCTCGGGGATCGAGGCCGAACATGTCATCGTTGCGATTCCTCGGTTCATTGCCTCCCGCGTGCTCGATTCCGAATTATTCGAACGCGGCAACGCGTCCACCGCAGTCTCGCCGGACATTTTCTCTTACGGTTCCTGGCTCGTTGCGAATGTTCATTTGAATGACCGGCCGGGCGAATCGGGTTTTCCGATGGCATGGGACAACGTGATGTTGTCGTCGGGTTCGTTGGGGTATGTCAACTCGACTCATCAAACGGGTCGCGATCATGGCGCGACGGTTTTGACGTGGTACCAGGCCTTGCCCAGCGATTCGCCGCCGGAGGTGCGCAACCAATTGATGAACCTGAGTTGGGCGGAGGCAACCGAAGCGGTCATCGTGGACCTCGAGATTGCCCATCCGGAAATCCGCTCTTTGATCGAGCGGCTCGACGTGATGGTGTGGGGACATGCGATGCCACAGCCTCGCGTCGGCAGCCTATTCCATCGGGATCGGCAATCGGCTGAAAAACCGATCGGCAACGTTCATTTCGCGAGCACCGACCTGAGCGGGTTGGCCCTGTTCGAAGAGGCGTTCCACCACGGCCACCGAGCCGCCCAAGAGGTGACCGAGGGAGTGAGAAGTGGGTGTTGAACTGTGAAGTGTTTTAGCGGCACGGTGTACGCGGGCTGTTGATTTAATCGTTTTCACGAGATTAACGTGGCGATACAAGCCCGACGCGCGCGAGTGCATACGGTGCCCTCCTTGCTAACGCGTCGGGTTCGTCAATCAACGAGCCGCTCGTGACTCGTCGACGCAACACGATCACCGAGGCAATTCCAAACAGATCACCTGTTCGTCGCCACGAATGACCATGCAATCGTCTACGATGATCGGCGCCGCCCAGCAAGGATAGCGAAGCGCGGGACGGTTTTTCTCCCCTGCGGCCTGCTGCGTTGATGCTTGGCCGAGTGACCAGACGGCGATCTCGTCGTATTTTCCAGGGGTGCAGCGGACGATGTGAAGGTCGCCGGTTTCTTTGAGAACCAACAGCACGTCGCCGATCCGCGATGCCGTCGAGCGGCGACGGTCCAGAGCGGTCCATTGCACCTTTCCGGTGGCGAAATCGACGCACCGGAAATCGCTGTCTGGTGCGTTGCGTCCGCTGCATCCGTACAAAAACCCGTTTTGCAAAATCGGGGTCGAAAGGTGACAACGCAGCGATTGGGCGCGGCGGTTGCCCTCGGGGTCTTTCCAAATCGGCGTGAACGAGGCCGCTTCGTTTTCGATCGTGATTTCAAACAATGTGGCACCGAGATCGTAACAATCACTGGCGAGGACCCGATTGCCGCTGACGACGGGGACCATCGCGTTGACGCTTTCGAGTAGATCGGCGCGGTACGGGATCTGGCCCAGACTGACTCCGTTGATCGGATCGATCAGGTGCAGGAAATCACGTGCGAGCACCAGCACGTAGTCGTTGTCATTGATTCGGATCGGACGCGGGCTACTGTAGCTCGCCAAATCGTCGCCGCACTTCCAGAGTTCTTTGCCCGTTCGTCGGTCCAACGCGACGAGGAGTGACCCGTCGGGCGAGACGCGATTGAGTCGTCCCGGCGCGATTTCTTGATCGGCGATCGGGCTGCCGCCGACCATCACGATCACGGTTTCGTCGATCACGAGCGGTGCCGATCCGACGCCGAAAAAATTCTGTACGACGTGGTAGCGTTCATTCGTCTCGATCCGCCACTGGACCTCACCGGTGTCGACGTGCGACGCGGTGAGCGTCCCGGCAACGCCGAGTGTGAAAATCTGATCGCCGTCGATCGTGGGACTGCAGCGGGCGCCGGATTCGTACTGATAAAGATCACGGTAGGCGATTCGGTGGGATTTTGACCAAATTTCGGTTCCGGTGGCGAGGTCGATTTTTCGCAGACGTTCTTGATCCTCGTCGACGTCGAAATGGAAATACGCGTCTCGATCGATCACGCCGGGTTCGTAACCCTCGCCGACGGGAAGGGTCCATCGGCACCGTGTCGGTTGTTGCCACGGCCACTGCGAAGTTTTCTCGGTGAAGGTTTTCTGGATGCTTCCGCTGAAATCGCGGTTCAGGAATCGTGGCCAGGATTCATCGGCAGCGGCGTCGGAACGCCCGGCGATCTCGAAAGAGAGTGTCACGATGAGGGCGAGGGAACACAACGCACGCGGCGCGAACGATTGAAAAGATGATTTCATAGTAACGGTGGATCGATGGGAATGAAGTGAATGTTCGCTGGTCTTTGGTAGACTAGTGTTTTACCCGTGATTATCAGATCGTAGCAAACCGAATCTGGTTCTGCTCTCGTCGACGATCCTAGCTTCCGTCCCGACCGAGTGAGTTCATGAAGAGTTTTCCCGAAAGTCTTTTGCCTGAAAAACGACGGCCACTGGGTTGGGTGCTGTTGATCGCGGCGTTGATGTTCGCTGACATGGCGGCGCCGACGCCGTGGGGTTTGTGTGTTCTGCATTTGTTGATTCTGCCGTTGGCGTGGCGTTTTTTGCATCGCCGTTTGGTGACTCGGGTGACGGTGATGCAGGCCGCCGCGGTGACCATCGCGGGATTGTGGCACGCTATCTACGGGCCGATTTTGGATCCGTCGATCTTTCAGGGGATGGGGTGGCACGAGGCTACGCTGCGAATCGGGTCCGGATCGACGCCATTATTTTTTGATCCGGTTCGATTGTGGACGTTTTCCGCACTGATGGCGGCTGGTTATTTTCATGTCTATTTGCGGCGGCGGTTGCGGTTGCGGTTGAAACATCAGCAATCGTTGCAACAGGGCGTGAGACGGCGGTCCAGCGAGGTTGCCCGGGTGAACCACGCGCTGCGTGACGAAGTCGCTCGACGGCAGGCGACTCAGCATCGCCTCGACCAAAGCGAGACTACGTTCCAATCGATCATGGAACGCATTCATTTGCAGGTCGCACGCAAGAACTCCGAGGGCGTTTTCACGTACGCGAATGATCCTTTTTGCAGCGAGATCGGGTTGCGTCCGATCGAGGTGATCGGCAGCACCGACGCGGATCTGTACGCCCCGATGCTCGCGGCCCGATACCGCGCCGATGATCTGAACGTCATGACCACGGGGCAACACATTGACAAAGTGGAAGAGCATCCAGGCGTGGACGGTCGGGCCGGATTCGTGCAGGTTTTCAAAGCCCCCGAGTACGACCAGCACGGGGAGTGCATTGGGGTTCAAGCGATCTTTTGGGACGTGACGGAAAAGCATCGTGGCGCGATCGAGTTGCAAAACAGCGAGGCCCGCAAGCGAGCGTTGTTCGACGCCGCCGGTGATGCGGTGCTGCTGGTCGATGATCGTGGTACGATTGTCGAGGCGAACCCGGCGGCGATGAACCTGTTGCAGGCCGGCGGCGGACGGTTGGTCGGGCGACCGCTCGACGATTTGATCATGCCGGTTCCGACCGGGGAGCAACCGCGTTCGACTCACGAAACGCTCCGCCGGAAAACGATGACGTGGAAGACGCTGCCGTTCTCGCAGCGTCATCAACTGCGGTTACGTCGGGGCGACGGGCTCGCGTTTGATAGCGAGGTTTCGATTCACCCGATTCCGCTCGGCGAGGCTGAGGGACGGGCGGTGATCATTCGCGACATCACGTTACAACAGCAGGCGTTCGAAGCGATGCGTGAGGCCAAAGCGGTTGCCGAGCAGGCCAACCGTACGAAGACGCAGTTCATGGCGGGGATTTCGCACGAGCTGCGAACCCCGCTCGGCGGCATTCGAGGTCTCACCGAACTGCTTGCCGTCCAAACCCTGCCCGCCCTGGCTCGTCGTTATGTGAATTTGATCGGACAGAACACCGAACTGCTACACGATGCGATCGAGGATATTCTCGATTTCTCGGCCATCGAGGCCGGGCGGGTTGCGATCGATCCCACTCGGATTGACCTGCACGAAACGGTCAGTGACGCGTTCGGATGCCTCGCGATTCGAGTTGCCGACAAACCCGTGCGGTTGTGCCTTTCCATCGATCCGAATACGCCACGGCACGTTGTCGCCGACACCAAACGACTGCGTCAGATCATTGTCAATCTCGCCGGCAACGCGATTAAATTCACGCCCAAAGGACTCGTCAGTCTCCGCCTGGAAATGCTCGACGAAGATTCCTGGTTTGAGGAAAACGCCAGCGGAGTCACCGCCTCCACTCGATTCCGAGCGATCCCGGGTTCAGCCGATTCCCACTCGGAGAACGGCCGGGAAAACGACGGCGAAAACGACGAGGATCGCGAGCGGATGCGTTGGTTCGAACTCACCGTCGTGGACACGGGCATCGGCATCGCACCGGAGAACCGAACTCGGATTTTCGATGCGTTCGAGCAAGCCGACCGGGGCACGAACAAACGGTTCGGCGGCACCGGGCTCGGCCTCGCGATCGCACGCGGGCTCGCCGAACGCATGGGCGGCGGGATCGATCTGCAGAGTGAGATCGGGTCGGGGAGCCGGTTTCGCGTTCGCTTGCGATTGAAGCTCGCTGAAAATCCCGCTGAAAAAATCACCAACGATCCGCTGCCCCCAACAAAAACACGCGGTATCGTCGTCGTCTCGGTGGATCAGGACGCGATCGAAGCGGCCATCACCGAGACACTCCTTTGCGACGGTTGGAGCACCCGGCGACCAAGCCGAATTTCGGTGCCACAACCCGGCGACGAAACGATCGCCCGCGCGACCGAGACGGGCGGCAGTTCGCAACCGTTCGCGTGGATACTCACTCATCGAACCGCTGACGCCGCATGGAGGGTTCGCGCCCGAAAAACCAGCGACCGCGTTCTCTGGCTAACACGCACCGGTGAGCCGCCACCCCGACGGGCCAGAAGAGAAGACACCACCATGATCGAGCCGGTCCATCCCGACGAATTGCGTCGATGGCTCGCGGGAAAACCACTGCGTCAATCCGCACGCAGTCACACCATCGGCGGAACGCCGGGCGGCGTCAAGACAGACCTGCCTGCCGCCATGATGCCCGCGATCAGAACGTCGGCGTCCGCGATACCCAAATCCGCAGTCACCACCTCCGCCGGCGGCAACCGGGGCGATAGAAAGGGCGATCGTGCCGCGCAACCGGCGGGGGTAACGCGTTATCGTTTACTCGTGGTCGACGACAGCCCTACGAACCGGCTCGTCATTCACGACCAACTCGCCACGGCAGGCCACCACGTGATCACCGCCGACGACGGACCAGAAGCCATTTCGCTGTTCGCGAAAGAGGACTACGACTGCATTTTGATGGACCTTCAAATGCCGGGAATGGACGGGACCGAAGCCATCGGCGAAATGAATCGCCTCGGCAAACAACTCGATCGCCCGGTCCCGCCGGTGATCGCGTTGACCGCTCACGTCACGGACCAACATCGGCGAATGTGCCGCGACGCCGGCATGGTCGGTTACATCACCAAACCCATCCACCTAATACCGCTGTTAGCTGAGATTGATCGTGTGGTGAAAATACACGGCGTTGCACCGGAGATTGAATCTAAAACTGACGAACCCGATCACCTCGAACCGGAGTCAGAACCGAAGTCAGGGTCGCAGTCCGAACCGGCATTGAAACCGGCATTGGAATCCCAGCCCGATGCTCCCGACGACGCTTGGCACGAGCGATTGTCGCAGCACTGCGGCGGCGACCCCGCGACCATCGATTCGGTTTGCGAGGCGATCATCATGGAAGTCCCTGATCTCGTCCGGCGTCTCGACCGGGCCGCCGCCGATGGAAATGCGAAAGCGTTCCGGACCGCCTCTCACACCTTGAAATCATGCTTGCGATACCTCGCTTCTCCCGAGCACAACGCGCTCGCCTCGCACCTTGAAAATCAATCCGAGGATAGCGACTGGTTCGCACGTTTGCACACAAGCGTTCAATCCGAATCAACTGAGGCAACCGAACTGCAAGAGCTTCGCCGTGTGCAAACGATCGCACGCGGTTGGGTCGCTACCGTTCGGGATCGCTCGATGAGTATCGACAGACCGGCCCCACCTTCACACACGCCGATATTCTGAATTCGGGGCAACTCAATTCGAGTCCACGTGCCCGAGAGGCAACAATCCTGAAAAGCACCCGGCTCTCGGGAAATCTTTCGGTTTGACTCTTCAGTGCGCGGGCGTCCCGCGTTTGGATACCCCCACACTCTGATCCCGAACGACTGGGGCGTTATCCCGGAGGGAATCAAGCGATTCGGCTGTGATCGAGCACGCGGAAGTCGTCAAGACTTTCTTTTTCAGGTGTGATCGAAACTCTTGACGAGTTCCGCTACACGTATGATTCATTCGCTGTCGGTTAGCCGATTTCTTCCTCCTCGTTTGGTGTCGTCGATGGTCGTGATGGTTTGGATCGTTGGCTCAAATCGGTCAACAGCGTATAGCCTTCTTTGACACAGATGCCTGCGATGACGAGGGCGGCGAGGGCGGCGATGATTTTCAGCATCGACAATTCCACGAGCACGACGGCGGCGAGGCCGCACAACATGGCGATACCCGCTTGGGCGAATTTCACGGTCGCCTGGACCCGAGTCGCTTGGCTCTGGGATTTTTGGCTGCGGGTGATCGCACTGCGTGCCGAGGCGTTGGCGAGTTCGCGCATCGCCGACAAATCGCTATTGCGTTCGGGTGCGTGTGATCGTGGCACCAACGGGGCGTCAAAGTCGATCGTTTCGGACGCCGCGTCGGATTGCGATGGCGAGCCGGTTTTTGGATCCGATGCCGGTTGGGCGTCGAAGGCCGATGTCGGCGTCGGTTTGGCCTGCGGTTTTGGGTGTGGCTTGGCCGCTGGCGTCTCCACCGCCGCTGCTCCAGGAGTCGCCTGGCCCTGGACACGCTGCAGCAAACGATTCATGTACGCTTCGATCGAATCATCATCGACCGGATCTTCGCTCGCGACCGGGGCGGTGATCGACGGTTCCGGAGTCGCGACCGCCGCATCGATCTCGTCGTCTCGATCACGATCGATGTCGTGATCGGTCTGAGGCGAAACTAATTCAGAGGCGTTGAGCGATGTCTCCGGCTCCGAATTGAATTCGGCGCCGGGCATGAGGTTGGTTTGAAGGTTGATCTGAACTTCCGGTTCGGATTCGGCATCCGTTTCAGCTCCGGCTTCCGGATCGGTTTCGGCGGAAGTGTCCTGCCAATCGCTGCGTCCGTTCCACATCGCCGTTGCGGAGGTGTTCTCAAAATTCTCCTCATCAGGAATTGCTTGTGCGACGGGTTCGCTCTCGTCGCCTCTCTCGTCTGCCAAATCGGAGGAGGCGTTTTCGTCGATACCGAGATCTCGTATCAACTGAGCCGCCAACGATCCGGCAGGCATCTCGGAATCTTCCGCGACCTCATCGGCGAGAGGGGGCTCCGCATCAAAAGACGACACGAGTTCCCAGGAAAATGCCGAGGCCAGTCCTTGTTCGTTCGCCGGTGCCTCATCGAAGGCAGGCTCTGAATAAGCGGGCTCTGCATAAGCAAGTTCTAAATCAGTCGGTTCTGCGTTCACAGGTTCGGAATAGGCCGGTTCGGGCGTGACCGATTCGCAAGAGTCCGGTTCCTCGGTCGTATTCCACTCGGACGAGTAGGCGTCGGGCGCTGGGAATTCCGGTGGGTTGTTTTCGAGCGTCGGATCGAAGGCGGGCAGGTCGTCGCTGCCGCCCCACGCACCGTTACCCGCTAATTCGCCCGCCTCAAACGCATCGTTGGCGTGGGGATCCGCTTCGTACTCAGCTCGGGTCTCGGATTCCTGACGAACTTCCTCGTCGCGGTTGCGTTCGAGTTGCTCGCCCGGCAACAGATGGCTCTGTCCCGGTTCGGGCCATTGGGGGAGTTCTACCACTGAATTCTCGATCGGTTCGTCGGACGTCTCGTTCGACGTTGCGACGTCTGAGGACTCGTTCCACTGCGGTTGCAAGCTCGTTATCGGGTCGGCAAACGACTGCGATTCCACCACGTCTTGCGACGTCGCAGGCGTTTCGGGACTGGAGTAGGTCGGCCAAGCATCCTCCTCGTCATCCAATGCGACCGGCGGTTCGACGCTCCAATGGGTAGCCGATTCGGCGTCGTCAACGGTGACAGGGTCGCTAGCGGATTCCTCGGCTGCTTCCTTCACCGAATCCTCAGCTAAATTCTGAGCCGAAACCGCCACCGCTTGCTCGGTCGGCGTGTCGTTCTCGTCATCCTGCGGATCGTGCCGCAACAATCCGAGCGTCGGTGTCGGCGAATCGATCGCGGCGGGCAACAACGCGGCGGACAACGCCAGGGCAGGCAACGACGCGGACGCGGTGGTCGGTAACGAACCCTGGGTGTCGATCACGTCACGAGTTTTCCGTTCGAGGTGTTCGATCCGGTCGAGCGTTGCGTCGTGATCGCGGTTGGAACGGTCGAATAATTCACGTGTGTCCTGCGCCGCTTTGACGGCCGAGTCGCGTTGCAAACGCAAGTCCTCTTGCTCGCGGATCGCGTGATCACGCTGCGCCTGCATGGCTTCGAGTTCTCGGGTCGCGTCGTCGAGTTTCGCTTCAGCGGCGAGGCGAGCGATCTCGGCTTCGTCCCGCGTCCGGACGGCCAGTTCACATTTTTGATGCGCGTCGGCGAGGTGAAACTGTGCCTCTTGGTATCGCCGCTCGGCCTGCTCTTGCTGCCGTGTCCATTGCTCACGATCGGCTTGCACGGTTTCGAGTGATCGGTCGAGATGGTTTTGTTGTTGGATCGATTCATCGCGTTGGGTGATCACGGCGTCGCGCTCGGCGGCCGCGTCATCGCGTTCTTGCCGCGCCCGTTTGACGTCATCGCGTGCCGCCTCGAGTTCGCGACGTGCCGCTTCGCAATCGATCTTCGCGGTATCGCAGGTACATCGAGCGATTTCGCATTCGCGAGTCGCCTTTTCGGTTTCAGCCCGGGCTTCATCGCGTTCAGCGTGCGCGCCCGTCAACTGGTCGGCGAGCCGATCGTTCTCGTCTCGCAATTTGCTGAGTTGAGCTTGGGCACCGGCGAGATCGACCGACAAATCCTCAAGGCTCTTTCGCAACGAGTCGACTTCGTCCGTCCATGATTCGCAATCGAATTGGTGACGTTCGTTGTTTTGACGAATCGTTTCTTCGAGGTTGTTGACCGTCCGCCGAGCCAACTGGCAATCTTTGTCGAGCGATTCGGTATCGATCCGAGTGCGTGCGATTTCGCTTTGCAAGTGCTCGATCTCGTTGCGAAGTTGCTCTTCGATCGATTCGAGATCGTCGCATCGTGTGGCGAGTTCACGACGTTGGGACTCGCTTTCGATCCGCGCGATGTTGCGTTGAGCGATCACTTCGTCGCGCTGCATGAGGGCTTCGTCGCGCTGGCCGACGGCATCGTCACGCTGGCCGACGGCATCGTCACGCTGGCTGACGGCATCGTCACGCTGGCTGACGGTATCGTCACGTTCGCCGACGGCATGGTCGCGTTGTCCGAGCGCTTTGTCACGCTGGCTGAGGGCTTTGTCACGCTCGCCGGCGGCTATGTCACGCTCGCCGGCGGCTATGTCACGCTCGCCGGCGGCTATGTCACGCTCGCCGGCGGCTATGTCACGCTGGCCCGCGGTTTCGTCGCGGGCGGTGGCGAGTTCCTCGCAATTGCGTTGGTGTTCGCGACTTCGTTCGCGTTCGAGTTGATGCAGCGTTTCCTGTTGTTGCGACAACTCCATCAGTTGTTCGTTGAGCGAGACAAACTTCTCTCGCATCTGCTCGACCGCTGCGGTGGCCGCCTCGGCTTGACGCCGTGAGGCGTGAACCCGCTCGTTACTCTCGGCGAGTTTCTGTTTCGTGATCGATTCTTGGCGTTGGTAGAGTTCTTTCTCGCCGATCAATTTCTCGATCTGTTGGCGATGCAACCGGTCGCGTCCGTCGAGCCGTTCCTGTTGCAATCGCAGATGCTCGCGTCCAGTGGCGAGTTCCTCTTGTTGCAGTTGGATCTCGTTGCGATGGCGCAACAAATCGTTGTACCGACGTTGGAACTCCTCATGAACTTCGACCGCGGTGGATTCCTGGGTCACTAATTCCTCCTCGCGTTTCTGCAAAACGTCGAGTTGGTTTTCGAGTGATTGTTGCTGTTCGCGCAGTTCTTTTTCGCGGTTCTGGCACCACGCGTCGCGGCGTTGGACGTCATGTTTCAAGGCACGCCACTGTTTGGCCTCTTCATGAAACGAGCGCGACCAATCCTCGGTCGAATCTTCGCCGCGACTGTCGCTGTGTCCGTCGAAACCGACCAACCCGTGAGCGACCGCTTGGCTAACCGCGTCGACCGGTCGAGGTGAGTTTTCGAGCAATTCGAATTCGTAGGAACCGAGCCGCAACCGATCGCCGGTCTCGAGAATGCCCTCGCCGCAGCGGACATCGTTGATCTGAATCGGTACCGAATAGGCACGCACGAGGATGCGTTCGTGATCTCGGATCAGGACCGCGTGCAGCGGACGCAGTGACGGATCCTCCAATCGGATCGAACATCCGACGCCGTTGCCGAGCGTGTAGCGGGCACCCGCCAATCGCAACCGGCGAGTCGGTTGCCCGTCGCAGCGGACGCGAAACTCAATGCTCGGATCTTTTCGCCACGTCGAGGGGGTCTGTGCCCAACGATCGGTGTCCAACGATTCCGATGGCTCCTGATCCGGTCTGGACTGCCACGACGAAACTTCAAAGCTCGCAGCGGCTTCATCGAGCGTGGTCGTTGCGGATGCGGTCGGGTGCGAGTGTAAGTTGGCCACCACGGATGTCCTTCTCTCGGGGGATATAGTCCAAAATGGTCTACGAAGGACCACTTCTTCACTTTGTATCGGTTGTATCGGTCGTAGGCATGAAAGGAATTACGGAATTTCTAACAGTGAATTCTTTTTTTCTGGAGTGATCTGGCGTCAATTTTCCCTCGAGTTCGGCGGCATGATTAAAACTATCCGCGATAACGCCCGCGAGTTCGGACGTTCACTGCCCTCCCACCCTGGACGCGACGGCCAAGACTCGCCCGAATCGGCGGCCCTCCACCGAAGCGAAAATCGCGACCGAGTCGCTGGAACTCGGCCCGATCCCGAGATGCTCGAATCGATGAAAGAACCCGAATGGCGGTAACTCGTGGTCGAACTCGTCAAACGCGTGCTCGCTCTCGAAAAAGAAGTCCACGTTTTTCGCAAATCGCCCGAAATCTCCCGGCGATTTCCTCGCGATCGAATCTGTCGCGAGAGAAAAAACACTCCGAAACGATCTTTCGACAAAATCGTCGGATTTGTTAAAGCCAGTGGGTATCCAAGCGAATGCGAAGATGTTTCGTGCCGCTCGAGCCCACTCGACTGAACGATCGGAAACATCCCCGATGATGTTGAACTTCTCCAACGACGTCTCTCCTAACCCTGCGAACCAGCGGAAATCGCGTCTGCGTGGCCGGTCCACGTTGCTCGTCCTGGTGCCTCTGCTGGCCCTCCCCTCAGTAGGCTGTCAACAAGCCGGCGGCATCGGCGGACCGACCGGAGCAGCACCCATGACCCAATTGCCCGGCCAAACTCCGATGGCCGGTCCAGTCCTGCCCTCGCTCGGCCCCTTCGGTTCCTCCGCACGCGTTCCGCCCCCGGCAACTGGTTCCTACGGAAACCCCAGCGGTTTGGCTGGCGCGGCGTTCAACACGACCCCCGCCAATTACGCGCCCTCGAATGTCCAGGCGATGAGCTTCCAAGACAACGGCAATCGGACCCACAACGGCGGCAGCAATATCGCCGTTGCCGGTGGTGTCCCCAACAATCCGGCAATGCAACCGAACGATTCAGGCTGGCAAGAAACCAACACAAACCCCAACATGAACGTTCAGACGGTCGCACCGAACATGGACTTTTCGCAGCCGCCCAGCGGACTGCGTAGCGGCGGCATGACGGTCCACGATTTGACCAACGCACCTCCACCACCGGGATACAACGGTAATCCCTACTACGGCAGCCCCAACAGCAACTTCACCAACCAACCACCGCCGAGTACCCGGGGTTATCAAGGCAACCAGGGTTATCAACCGGCGGCCAACGCGCCTGGACAATTCCCCCCATCGAATCAGTCACCTGGGATGAACCAAGCCAACGGTTGGCCGCCGCAATCGCCGCCACCCTCCTCGTTCAACTCACCGAGCCCATCGGCCCCGATGTCCGGCGGCGGATTCGCGGATTCATCCCCGGCCGCCAATCAACCGGCATTCTCCAGCGCCGATCGTCCGGTGCAGTGGCAAACCCCGCGACGCTGAGCACATCGCTCCATGCTATTGAGTGAAACCGCGTAGTCGCGTTTCTCTGGATCCGCCTCTCGTCTTCCGCCGCACCTTCCTCGCCCGGGTGGTGGACGAGGCTAACCGAAAACCAAGGCGAGACGGGTTACTAGCGTGAGGCTCGCAATTGACCGCGGGCCCGGCGGACGGCGGTATTTTTGATTTGTGATTGCTCGGGCGAGTCTGCCGGCATGTCCAACGCCTCGGTGAGAATTCGATTGGCCTCGTCGGTGTTCAACAGATCGATCGAGATCGCTCGGGCCGTCAACACACTCACCACGTCCCCTTCGACTTGTGCAAAACCACCGTCGATAAAGAACCGCTCCGGCCCGGCAGCGGTTTGCAATCGTAACACGCCGTAACCGAGTCGACCGATCATCGGGGCACGACCCGCCTGCACACCGAGTTCACCGTCGTACATCGGCAGCGCGATGAAATCCGCTTCCCGGTCGAGTTCGGTTCGCTCGGGAGTGACAACTACACATCGAATGGCCATCGTTTATTTCGACTCCATCTTCTTGGCTTGGGCTTCGGCTTGCTCGATCGCACCGACGTACATGAACGCTTGCTCGGGCAGGTGATCCCACTTGCCGTCACAGATTTCTTCGAAACTACGAATCGTGTCGGCCAACGACGTGATCTCACCAGGTTTGCCGATGAATACCTCCGCGACGAGGAAGGGTTGGGACAGGAATCGCTCGATCCGCCGGGCGCGGTGGACGATTATCTTGTCGTCTTCGCTGAGTTCATCCACGCCGAGAATCGCGATGATGTCTTGCAGTTCTCTGTACCGTTGCAGAATCGTTTGCACGCGGCGGGCGATCGTGTAGTGGCGGTCACCGACGTACTGCGGATCGAGAATCCGTGAGTTCGATGCGAGCGGATCGATGGCGGGGTAAATGCCTTTTTCCGAGATCGATCGTTCGAGATAAATGAACGCGTCGAGCTGGCCGAACGCCGTCGCCGGTGCCGGGTCCGTCGGATCGTCGGCAGGCACGTAGACGGCCTGCACGGACGTGATCGCCCCTTTCTTGGTCGACGTGATTCGTTCTTGCAACGCGCCCATTTCGGTCGCGAGCGTCGGTTGGTAACCCACCGCTGACGGCATCCGTCCGAGGAGCGCGGAAACTTCTGAACCGGCCTGCGAGAATCGGAAAATATTGTCGACGAACAACAACGTGTCGGTGCCGGTGGTGTCGCGGAAGTACTCAGCCATGGTGAGTGCCGACAAGGCGACGCGGAGACGCGAGCCCGGCGGCTCGTTCATTTGCCCGAACACCATGCAGGTTTGTTCGATGACTTTGCGACCGGTGCTCCCGATCTCAGTGTCTTGCATTTCCAACCACAGGTCGGTGCCCTCGCGGGTCCGTTCTCCCACGCCGGCGAACACGGAGTAACCGCCGTGACTGCTGGCGATCCGGGCGATCAATTCGGTCAAAATCACAGTCTTGCCGAGTCCCGCACCGCCGAACAAACCGGCCTTACCACCACGCACGAACGGGGTCAGCAAATCGACGACTTTGATCCCCGTTTCGAACAGCTCGGTGTTCGTAGAGAGTTCGTTGAGCGGGGGTGCTTGACGGTGAATCGGCCAGTAATCGTCGGCTTTGACTTCGCCTCGTTTGTCGATCGGTTCGCCGAGCACGTTGAACACGCGGCCGAGTGTGGCCTGACCGACAGGAACGGAAACCGATTTGCCGGTATCGACGACTTCCATGCCCCGCATCATGCCTTCGGTGCTACCGAGCGCGATCGCGCGGACGCGGCTGCCGCCGAGGTGCTGTTGCACTTCACCGACGAGATCGATCGTCACGCCTTTGTGCTGGCTCTTGATCGACAGAGCGTTGTAAATTTTCGGCAGGTGGCCTTCGGGGAATTCGGCGTCAAACGTCGAACCGATGATCTGAGAAACGCGACCGGCGGTCGAGGAGGTGGTGGTCATTGAGGGTCTCTAGGTTTGTTGGCGTTTGGCTGTTGGCTGTTGGCTATTGGCTATTGGCTATTGGCTATTGGCGTTTGGCGTTTGGCTATTGGCTATTGGCTGTTGGCTATTGGCTATTGGCTATTGGCTATTGGCTATTGGCGTTTGGCGTTTGGCGTTTGGCGTTTGGCTATTGGCTATTGGCTATTGGCTATTGGCGTTTGGCGTTTGGCGTTTGGCTATTGGCTATTGGCTATTGGCTATTGGCTATTGGCTATTGGCTATTGGCTATTGGCTATTGGCTATTGGCTATTGGCTATTGGCGTTTGGCGTTTGGCGTTTGGCTGTTGGCTGTTGGCTGTTGGCTGTTGGCTGTTGGCTGTTGGCTGTTGGCTGTTGGCTGTTGGCTGTTGGCTGTTGGCGTTTGGCGGATGAAGGAGTCTTTGAATCGACGAGGCCCATCCGGCAGGGCTGTTCTTTGTTAGTTGATGTTTGATTCAGGGGATGCCGGATCGGCTTGATCCGGCCTACGTCAGGCCAAAAGCCAAAAGCCAATTAGCCTTCCAGTGCTTCGACTCCGCCGATAATCTCCATGATCTCGCCGGTGATTTGGCTTTGACGTGCTCGGTTGTAGGTCATCGAGAGCTGTTTGATCATGTCGCCCGCACTCTCGGTGGCTCCCTTCATCGCGATCATGCGAGCAACCTGCTCGGACACCGCTGAATCCAGGAAACACTTGAACAATTTGACTTTGAAACTCGTCGGCACGACCTCTTCGAGAATGCTCTCGGCCGAGGGCAGGAACTCGTACTGCGAGTTCTCACCGGCAGAACCGCCGGAACCGGCTGCGTTTTCCGAATCGCCACCGAGCGAACCGAGCGGCAACAGCGTTTCGATCATCGCGATCTGTTTCGATGTGCTGATAAATTTTGTGTAGATCACGTCGAGCCGATCGATCTTCCCGGTGATGTACTGGGCCAAGTAATCGTTGGCGATCTTTTCGACTTCGTCGTAGGCCGGCTGGTCTTCGAACTGCAAGAAATTTTGATCCGTTTCGATCCCTCGAAACTTCAACCCGTTGACACCCCGTTTGCCCGACGCGTCGACGATGACCGAGGGGATTTCCTCACGAACCTGTTTGATGTGCGGCGTCGCTGTTCGTAAAACCGAGGCGTTGTAACCACCGCACAAACCGCGATTACTCGCTAATACGAGCACACGGGAGGAGTTAATTTTTTCACGTTGCTCGAGCAACGGGTGTTGCACATCGGTACCGGCGTCGGCGAGCCGGTTGACGATTTTGGTAATTTGGTCGGTGTAAGCGGTCGCCGCCGCCGCCCGGTCCATCGCCTTCTTGTAGCGGGCGGTGGCAATCAATTCCATCGTCCGCGTGATCTTGCGGATGTTACGAATCGACTTGCGTCGTTTATCGAGAGCGCGTGCGTTGGCCATAATAAATGGAAGTAAAAAGGTTCGTTATCACGAACCGCTTACTTTTGCACTCCCTTGTAAATCGCTTTGAATTCTTTCACTGCTTTTTCAATCCGCTCCACGTTCTCGTCGGACAATTCCGGTTTCTCGGTCATGTCGCTGAGTAACGACGCGTGTTTGTCGTGCACGAACTGCAACAACTCCTTCTCGAACTGCTGGATTTCCTTCACCGGCACATCATCGAGCAAACCGTTCGTGCCCGCGTAGATGCTGACCACCTGCTCGGCAACCGACAACGGCTGATACTGAGGCTGTTTCAGCAACTCGACCATGCGGTAGCCGCGGTCGAGTTCCTTCTGAGTGGCAGGGTCGAGGTCGGTGCCGAGCTGCGCGAACGCTTCCAAAGCACGGAACGCGGCGAGTTGCAAACGCAAACCACCGGAGACCTTCTTCATCGCCTTCGTTTGAGCGGCACCCCCGACGCGGGACACGCTGATCCCTGGGTTCATGGCCGGGCGAACACCGGAGAAGAACAAATCGGGCTGCACGTAGATTTGACCGTCGGTGATCGAAATCACGTTCGTCGGGATGTACGCGGAGACCTCGCCTTCGAGCGTTTCGATGATCGGCAGACTCGTGATACTGCCGCCGCCGAGTTCGTCGGACAACTTCGAGGATCGTTCGAGCAACCGGCTGTGACAGTAGAACACGTCTCCAGGATACGCCTCACGACCTGGTGGACGACGCATCAGCAAACTCATTTGACGATACGCGACCGCCTGTTTGGATAAATCGTCATAAACGATGAGAGCGTGACCGCCTTCAAACATGAAGTGTTCAGCCATCGCGGTCCCGGCGTAAGGGGCGATGTATTGCAGCGGTGCGGGTGAGGAGGCACCAGCGGCGATGACGGTGGTGTACTCCATCGCGCCGTATCGTTCGAGCACATCGATGATCGAGGCGACGGCGGAATCCTTTTGGCCGATCGCAACGTAGAAACACTTCACGCCCTGACCCTTTTGATTCAGGATCGCATCGATCGCGATGGCGGTCTTGCCGGTTTTTCGGTCACCGATGATCAGTTCGCGTTGACCGCGTCCGATCGGCGTCATCGCGTCGATGGCTTTGATGCCCGTTTGCAACGGTTCGGTAACCGGTTTGCGTTCGGCGACACCCGTGGCGATGATTTCCACCGGGCGAGTGGTATCAGATTGAACCGGTCCTTTGCCGTCAAGCGGGTTGCCGAGCGGGTCGAGCACCCGACCGACAACGGCGTCACCGGAGGGGACGGACAACAACGTGCCGAGTGCCTTGACTTCGTCGCCTTCTTCGATCGTCAAGTAATCGCCGAGGATGATCACCCCGACGCTGTTCTCTTCGAGGTTAAACGCCAACCCGATCGACCCGTTGGGGAATTCGACCATCTCACCGGCCATGACGCCGGATAACCCGTAAACGCGAGCGATCCCGTCACCGACTTCCAAGACCGTGCCGACTTCGCGGACGTCGACCTTGTTATCAAACTGTTCGATCTCGGCTTGCAGGACCGATGCGATTTCATCGCTGTTGAATTTCACTGGACCGTACCGTTATTGTTCAAAAAAGGCGTTGTGGGATGGATAAAGGTGGTTTGCCTCGGCCGCGAGAAAGTGCCTGCGACCGAGAGAGATGGTGGCTGCGGGTGGTTAACTGCCGAGGAACTGATCCGATTGGTCGAGTAATTTGCGAGCGAAACCCGCCGCAGCGGCCTGGCCGACCTTGTCGAGCCGACTCGCGACGGATGAGTCGTAAACGGTGTCGCCGACACGAACGACCATCCCGCCGATGACCGACGGGTCGACGATTTCACGCAACCGAACCTCTTTGTTGAAATGCGTGTTGAGTTGCTGGTTGACCTGGCTCCGCAATGGGTCGTTCATCGGCACCGCCGTGCGGACCTCCACGAGCAATCGACCGGTCGCCTCGTCGTTCAACTTCACGACCGAATCACGAACGGCGGCAACGTAACCGAGCCGATCGCGACCGGCCATCACTTTGAGGAATTTTAGTAGCGTCGGGTGGACCGAATCGCCGAGCAACCGATCCAGGACGCGGCATTTCTCCGCCGTGGCGATCCGAGGCGACGCGAACGCGGCACGCAAACTCGCGCTGTGAGCGAGTCCCTCGTCGCACAACTCGCCGAGTTGCTCGATGACTTGCACGGTCGACCCTTCGGCCTCTGTCGCCCCCAACAAAGCCCGAGCATAAGTCTTGCCGAGTTGCTCGGCGTCGATGTCGAGCGCGGTGGGTTGGGAAACGGATTCGGACACGTCAGGGGTCTCGGCGGAAGGACGACGAAAAATTTTGGACTGGATCTCGGATAACCCAGGAACTCTCAGCGGCATCGACTTAACTTAGTTCTGACTCGGTAACCGCTGCATCGCTTGTTGGATCAAATCCGCGTGATCGTCTGCGGACAGTTCACGTCCGACCACGCCCCGAGCGACTTGCATGGCGATGTCGGATGTCCGCGAGGCGATCTCTGCCATCGCGACTTTCTTGGCGTTCTCGATATCCGCCACCGCACGCTCACGCTGCGCGACCGCTTCGACTTTCGCCTGATCGATAATCTTTTGACCGTTCGTTTCGGCGTCGCGCCGTGCTTCGGCAAGCATCGCTTGCGTTTGCGTGGCGGCGTCGTCGAGTTTCGTTTGGTAGCCGGCGAGAATCGATTGAGCCTCCGCGTTCGCTTTCTCGGCCGATTCGAGATCCTCGCGAATCTTGTCCTCCCGCGATTGCAAACCGCCGAGAACGTTCGGCCAAACGAAGATGGAGAGAACCGCCATCACGCAGACAAAAATCACCAAATTCCAGAACGCCGACCCAAAGTCGAACGAAAGGATCGGAGTCTTCGATTCCTCCGCGTGACCGTCGTGAGACGCTTCGCCATCGTGATCCCCACTGATGGAATCCTCGGCCGCACCGAATTCAACCTCTGGCACCTCGGCAAGCGCCGACGTCGGGACAGACATCATGGCAGCACCCACCAACCCCACCATCACAGGCAGGTTCGCCGGGACCGGTAGGCTCAGACAGGTCATCAAACAGAATGCGAGAAAGCGTTTCATCTATCAACTCGGTGGCAAACTTCAATGCAAAAAACGAACAGGTTCCCGCGACTAGCCACGGCACAGCAGGATGAACACGAGCCCGATCACGGTCGCACCTTCGATCAGAGCCGCCGCGATAATCATCGCGGTTTGAATCCGTCCGCCCGCTTCGGGCTGACGTGACATCGCTTCGACAGCACTGCCGCCGATACGACCGATACCGAGACCGGCACCGACGATAATCAAACCAATGCCAATACCGAGTCCCATGCGTCCGAAATCGTTCGAGACTGCCTGGGCCAAAATCATTACCAAATCCAACATCTTCTTCGAGCTCCGTAAATTTTTGAGCGGGTAAACGAGGGTTTCAATGTTCAGTTAATCGATCGGAAAACATTCCGTGCCGACGAAGGATACGAAGGATACTTCGTCGGTTTGAGATGGAAGCCCCGCCCGAGATTCATGAGGGGGCAAAGCATATAGAAAAATGCTAAGAGTCGCGAGTGGGCAAGTCTCACTATTTTCTCGCGAATGCCTATTTCTCGCTCCGGAAGCCCTCCACGCGACAAAATGTCACGCTGCGGGTCACTGTTGGCGGTTGAGCTAACGACGCCGAACGCGTTGACGGGAGAGTCTCCATCGGACCGATTAGGAGCCAAAGTGAACGGCGACCGCATCAGCGTGGCAAATCCCCTCCGGCGGACTATTTTGCCTTCCACCCGGGCGATTGCCAGTGGTATCGGCGGTTGCCTCAAAGTGCCGATTGCTAGCCTGCTTTGTTGCGGAGAGTTACGGAGAGTTACGGAAACCCCTGCTGGCGACGCGATTTGAAGCCGCCTCCTCTTCGCAAAACCGGCTCACTCGATCAGTTCATTGAGCTGCGCCGCGAGCGTTTCGCCCGGCGGATTGACCAACAGCATTAGTTCTGCGGCGGATCGGGCACCGGATCGGTCACCACTGCGCCAACGGCAGACGATGCTGTTGACTTTCGCCCGAGCGTGAGCGGGGTCGCTGGCGGGTAACCCGTCGGCGAGTTGTTGCCATCGGTTCGCCGCGTGCTTTAAATCGGTCGATCGGGTCGAGTCGGCGAGGGCCGATGCGGCGGCGGCGAGTAGGTCCGCCGGCCGCTGCGGGGACGTTTCGAGTTGTCGGTTCAGTTCGACGAGACCACGCTGCGTTTGACCGCTCCAAATCAAACACTCGATCCGAGTCGCGGGCTCGAGATCGATCAGCGTTTTCGCCATGGCGAGTAAGAACGTCGCCGAATGGTGGTGGACGCTGGGGCGGGCAAGCAGGTCGCGATGCAACCGCCAAATCAGGGCTCGGCGTACGTCGGCGTTTTCGAAGTTTTCGACGACGGATTTCTCCGGTGCAGAGGATTGGTACGAGTTTCCGAGTCGGATTCCTGCCACGCGTTTGAGTAATGGATCATCAATCTCTTTTTCAGCGGTGGCCAAGCGCTCGTTCGTGCCGGAGGAACCGGACGCGGCGTCGAGAAGAATCACGCATTGATGATAGGTTTTCACGGCCAACGGATGCGGTGGCATGGAAGCCAACGTGGCGTGCATTCGTTCGAGTCGACGAGCGAGAGAGTCTTCGAATTTTTCTCGGCAAACGTCATCGTTCCATCGGCACGGATCGGTTGTGGATTCCGGCGGCACGATCGCAGCAATCCATGCGTTGCGGCATCGCGTCACGCTCGCTTCGTTCCAATGTTCGGCGGGCAACCGGCTGGACCATTGGGCGGCCGCCATCCGGTCTCCCCGATGCGTTGCGGCGGCGATCAACGCATCTCGGGCCGCGATCGCGGCGGTCGAGACCGGCCAAGTTTGATGCAGTTCGATCAAGACGTCATTCGGGTCGGCGGCGCCCACCGACTCGCCCCCGACATTCTCACCGCTCAACAGCGAGACGGCTTGCAGCATCAGCATCGGCGCGGTTTCGTTATTCGCGTGGCGGAGAGCGGTTTGTCGCAGGAGTTGTGAGGCGGCGAGCGGTTTGGATTCGCCGTCGAGGATCGCGGCGGATCGGAGTGCGGAGTCGATGCTGCGATCGGCGTCTTCGTCTTGGACGGCGGCTCGGGCGTACGTGATCGCGGCGGGCAGCGGTTGGCCGGTTCGAAGGTAGTACCTCGCGTCGGCGCGGAGCACGCGTGGGTCGATCGTGGGTGCGGTTTTCTCCTCGGGGAGAATCTTTGGCGGCGCAAGCGTGCCGCGAAATTCGCGGTAACGGGCCAGCATCGTTTCGGCGGTTTGTCGGGTCGCCGAGCCGCCACGCTGTTCGATCGCGTCGAGCCATTGACCGATTTCGGCGAGACGATTTGGTTCGCTAGGGCGAATTAATTGATTGAGGCGACTTGGTTGATTGAGGCGACTTGGTTGATAAGGTCGACTTGGTTGATTAGGACGGAGCAGCAGGTATTGCAACCGGGCCATGTCCATCGCGGGACTGCGGGCGGCCGTGGCGGGCGTGTCTCCAAAAAACGGATCGAGTTTCATGGCGGCAGCAGCCCAGTCTTGTTTCGCCAGATCGACTCGGATGACAAAGGCGAGTTCGTCGGACGTGTCGATCACGAGTTCGGCGGCGTTTTCTTCCGAATCGCCGGATGCCTCGTACATCGTTCGCACGGCGGCTTGTGGGTCGCCGCTGCGGAGCTGCGCCTCGGACAACAATCGCATTAACTCATCGCGGACGAGACCGCGATTGGGCAACGCCGTGATCGCTTCGAGGATCATTCGAGTCGTTTGTTGTGCGATCGCGACTGAGTCGGGTGATCCTGTCGCGAACAGTTCGCAGCTCAGTGAAGAGAGTTCGATGCGGGCGAGCCACAACAGGCTTTGGTTGCGCCGGAGTTCGTCACGGCGGGGTTGATCGCGCGGGTTGAACTCGGCACGCTCGATCTCGGCGAGTTCGTCGCGGATGGTTTTCAGTTCACCTGCCAAAGATGCGTCGGTTTGACGTTGGCGTTGGAGCAGTCTGGTGGTGTCTTTGGGGCTCGCGGCGCGAGTGATCGCGTGAGTCAGGTCACCGCGAAGGGCCGCGAGTTGACTGCTGGCGACCGAGTCGACGGCGAGGGCAATGGTTTCGGGTGTACGATCTTGGGCGGCCAGTCTCGGAGCCAGCGATCGGCTGCCAAGCAAGACGCTGAGCAACACGCTGAGTACGATTGCCGACGTGTGGGCGTGGAAGTCGCGGCGGAATACGGGTGACATCGCAGATGGTCGCTGGGAGGCAGATTGTTCGAAACATCCTACCCAATTTTAACCCGACGCGTTCGTTTTGAAGCCCACCCATCGGTGTGGAACGCGACAAATACGTAGCCTAATTCTCCGATTACGTAGCCCGACTCCCCGAATCGGGCGTGAAAGGGACCGTGACACTCGACTCAGAGAGTCGAGCTACCAAACGCGTTCGCAAGGACGGGTCGTTTCCAAAGCTTCGCTTTGGAGGAGGCTGGCAACCGGCACTACGGTTTCACCCAGGGGTGGTCTTGCAGACCGAGCGTTTGGTTAACGTCACGCGAGACGACGAATAGCCAATCGCTCAATCGGTTGAGATAAATGACCACCTCGACGCTAATCGGCGTTTCCAATTGCACGGAATTGGCGAGCGTGATCACGCGTCGTTCGCCGCGTCGGCAGACCGCGCGAGCCAGGTGGACTTGGGAGGCCAGGTCGTGACCGCCGGGCAGGATGAATTGCTTGAGTGCGGGCAGACGACTTTCGGCATCGTCGATCCATTTCTCGATTTGCTCGATGTGCGGGGCCCCGATGACGCGGAGCTTGAATTCGTCGGGATTGGGCGACGCCAATTCGGCGCCGATAGAGAACAGTTCGTGCTGGACTTGCTCGAACCGTGCGTCGAGTTCGGCCAGTGCGGCGGTGGTTTCGGGGTGCGCGACCTGCTCGGTTTTCGCGGATTCGAGGGAACTGCGGACGCATCCGAGCACGGCGTTGAGTTCGTCGACGGTCCCGTAGGCTTCGATTCGCGTGTCGTCTTTGGCGACGCGGGGGCCGCCGAACAGTCCCGTCGTTCCGCTGTCGCCCGTGCGTGTGTAGATTTTCATGTCGTGAGTGGTTTTTCGGAAAAACGAGTTGGGAAACGGAAGAGAAAACGATGGCGAAACGAAAACGAGTCGCAGGCGAAATCGTCCGAGCAGCGGGCGTGGTTTTGATGACCGAGACCGACCCGCGACGGTTTTTGCTGATGCGGCATCGCGACCGTTGGGATTTGCCTAAAGGCCATTGTGACGGGGTGGAAACCTACTTGGAAACCGCTCGGCGGGAAATGCAGGAGGAAACCGGAATCTCACCGGAGGACTGCCGTTTCGAGAACTCGTTTTGTTTCGATCTCGCTTACGAAGTGAGTTATGGAAAGAAGCCCCAAGAAATTTTCCCGAAGAACGTCCGGTACTTTTTGGCTTGGTTGCCCGACGTCGTTAGAATAGAGGAGACCGAACACGAATCGTCAGAGTGGTTCGAGTGGTCGCCGCCGCATACGATTCAAACACAAACGATCGATCCGTTGTTGGCAGCGATCGCGGATCACCTCGGGTCGTGAAATTCCTTTTTGTCGAGACAATCTGATGTACCGTCATTCCCGAACGCTCTCGTTTTTTCTGGGTACACTCGCCTGCGTCGTCGCGTCGAATTGCCGGCCGTGCGTTGCCCAGCAGCAACGGGCGCGGCCGCCGGTGTACGAGGACGGAGCGATGTCTCGGATTTTTTTCCCGGATTTATCGACCGCGTTTCGAGGTGAACGTCCGACGCTGTCGAGTTTACGAAAGATCGATGCGGTCGCCGCGATGGCGCAGTCCGAATCGACCGAAGGGAATAACGAGGACGGCGTTGAGCAGCGTTGGAACCGATTAGTTTCCCCGATTTCGCTCGAAGACGAAATCAAACGGGTGAAACTGCAGTTCGATGCCGTGATCACGTCACCGGGTGCGTTCAATAGCGGCGGGTACCAAGACGCGAGGTTGCATCTGTCGGTGCTCGCGTCGTTGTTTGCCGTGATTTCGGAGTACTCCGGGGACGTGCGTTGGAAATCGGACGCGAAAACGGCTCGCGATTTGACTGCGAAAACGGCGCTCAACTGCGCCGCCGGTTCGACACCCGTTTTCAACGAGGCGCAACTTCGCAAAGCCGATTTGCAAGACCTCATTTCGGGAACGGGTTTGTCGGCGCCCAACGCTGGCAAGGGCGACAACGATTGGTCGTTGATCGTCGACCGTTCGCCAATGATGCAATACGTTGAGCTGCTACTGGATCGGCTCAGTGAAGAATCCAACGACGAAGCGACTGCGAAAGACCACGTCGATTCGGTACGCCGCAACGCGGAATTGATCGCGTTGGTCGGCGAAATTATAATCCAAGAAGGGATGGCCGAATCCGACGACGATGATTACGTGGCGATGAGCCGGGCGATGACCAAGGCCGCTCGATCGGTCGTGACCGCAATCGACCGACAAGACTTTGCAGGCGTGCGCCGATCCGTTGGCGCGATCACGCAAAGTTGTGCGGATTGCCACGAGCAATACCGCTGATTCTCGTTCGGCTCCCCGAGCCGACAACGCTCCGTGAACTGCTCCGCAACACGCTCGGTTCGAACAACCGAGCGACGATGACGAAACAATCCGATCAGGCAATCGCTTCAGCTTCTGCGGCGGTGTCTTGTTCGGCGGCGCGGGTCCGTCGCCGACGTTTCTTGGGTGTGACGATACCCCATTCTTTGGTCAGCATTTCAAACACTTCGGGCGTTTCGTAGCGCACGATGTTCTTGCCTTCGGGCATCGGTCCGATCAGGCCACGGAAAATGGGCATCCCGCGGAGTTCCAAATCAGTGCTGCAATCGTCCGAACCGACTTGCTCATGGCGATCCGTCAGTGGTGCGATTGAGAGGTAATCGCGGATTTGCAGCGAACCGTCGCTGCCACGAGCGACGACGCGAAAAGTATCTTTTTTGGACATGTTAATATTTCTGGGATTGGGAGGCAGAGGGAGGTATCTCAAGTGATCGGCAATCCGAGTGCCGTCCCGTGATCCGATGGCCCGCGTCTGGCACAACCCGTTACGGGTGCTCAATACCGAAAAGCCCACCGATCCTCAAAACCCCCACGAGTCAACCTGCGAGGCGATTGGCGTTTGGCTGTTAGTGGTTGGCGAGAGCGTAAGGTGCCCTGGCGACGTGGACCGGAGCAAACCGCTTCGGCGTCGGTCCGGCATCCCCTGGATTGGAGCGATCGCTGGTGATGAACCGTGCTGGCGGATGGGCGTCGCAGATGACAAGCACCATCTGCCCGCCAACCGCCAACCGCCAACCGCCAACCGCCAACAGCTAGACGCTAAACGCCCCAAACCTCAGGATTTTCAACATGGCAAATTATTTCATCGTCGGAGCATCTGGCGGTATCGGGTCGGCACTGTGCCGGCGTCTCGTCGGCGGTGGTCATCGTGTGATGATGGTCGGACGCGACGAATCGAAACTCGCGGCACTCGCTACCGAATTGCAACAACCGCACGCGGTCTGCGATGCAACGGACTGGGACCGGCTCGCCGAGGTCGGCGATCAAGCGGTGGAGGCACTAGGCGATCTCGATGGGGCGGCAAATTTGGCCGGTTCCCTTTTACTCAAACCAGCTCACTTGACCACCCAAGCGGATTTGCAATCCGTCATTAGCCAAAACTTGGTCACTGCGTTCGGCGTCGTGCGAACGTTCGCGCCGCGGTTGAAGAAGAGCGGCGGCGGATCGATCGTGTTGATGACCAGTGGCGGGGCGGCGATCGGTTTGCCCAGTCATGAGGCGATCGCGGCGGCGAAGGCTGGAGTGGCCGCGATGGCTCGCTCGGCGGCGGCGACGTACGCGGCGGGTAAGGTTCGCATCAACACCGTCGCCCCGGGGTTGGTGAAGACCGAAATGACCGGTCGGGTTTGGCAGAACGAACGCTCGGCCGAGGCGAGTTGCGCGATGCACCCGCTCGGACGGCTCGGGGAACCCGACGATGTTGCCTCGCTCGTGGCGTGGTTGTTGTCCCCCGAACAAACCTGGATCACGGGCCAAGACATCGCCGTCGACGGCGGATTGAGCAGTATTAAGTCGGCAACGCGTTAGGACCGTACGTTAGCCTTTCTAGGCTGACATCCCTGTGTGTCAGGCTGGAAAGCCTGACGTACGTGACTCTCGTGTCAGGCTGGAAAGCCTGACGTACGTGACTCTCGTGTCAGCCTGGAAAGCCTGACGTACAGGGCCTCCCTTGGAACAGATCGGGTTGTCGTTAAACTGCGGGTTGATTCTTAGTTCATTTTTTTCAGGAACGTTTCGCAACATGCTCACTTCCACGACCTCTGCCGACAGTCATCCCCACAGCCGTGCCGCGTTCGATCGGGCGTCACGGCTGATGCCGGGCGGTGTGAACTCGCCCGCCCGCGCGTTTGGCGCCGTCGGCGGCACGCCGTTGTTTATCGAGCGCGGTGTGGGGCCGTACTTGCACGACATCGATAACAAACAATACGTCGACTACATCGGTTCGTGGGGCCCGATGATTCTCGGACACGCACACCCGGAGGTGATCGGTGCGATCACCGATGCTGCTCAGCGGGGCACTAGTTTCGGTGCCCCGACGCAAGCCGAATCGCAATTGGCCGAGCAGATCATTGAGGCGGTCCCGAGTGTCGAAAAGGTGCGTTTGGTCAACAGTGGCACCGAGGCGACGATGAGTGCGATCCGTGTCGCCCGCGGCGCCACGGGCCGACACAAAGTCATCAAATTTGCCGGGAATTATCACGGACACGTTGACTCGTTGCTCGTCGCCGCCGGCAGCGCTGCGGCCACCCTCGGGGCACCCGATTCACCCGGAGTGACGCCGGGCGCCGTCGCCGACACGGTGGTGTTGTCGTACAACGACGTTGCCGAACTTGAAGCGGCGTTCGCGAAGTCCGGTGACGAAATCGCGGCCGTGATTTTGGAACCCGTCGTCGGCAACATGGGTTGTGTCGTGCCGACGCAGGCGTTTTTGCAAGTCCTGCGTGATCTGACGACGCGTCACGGTGCGATCCTGATTTTCGACGAGGTGATGACCGGTTTCCGGGTCGGCTTCGGCGGTGCTCAAGAGCGTTTCGGGGTCACACCGGACATGACCACGCTCGGCAAAATTGTCGGCGGCGGGATGCCGTTGGGCGCCTATGGCGGTCGAGCGGACATCATGGACCACGTCCTGCCGGCGGGGAAGGTTTTTCAAGCCGGGACGTTGAGCGGCAACCCGGTCGCGGTGGCCGCCGGATCCGCGACGCTGCGGATTCTGAAAGAAGACCCGCCGTATGAACATCTCGAGCGGATGGGCGAGCGACTCGCCGTCGGTCTCGACGCCGCTGCAACCGAGGCCGGAATCCCCCACACCGTGGCCCGCGTCGGCAGCATGATGACGTTGTTCTTCAACCCCAATCCGGTGACCTGTTGGAAGGATGCCGACCGGTGCGATCGCGCCGCGTTTGGTCGCTATTTCTGGGGCATGATTGGGGAAGGGATTTACATGCCGTGCAGTCAATTCGAAGCGTTGTTCTTCAGCCGGTTGCACGACGAAGCGATCATTGATGAAACGATCGACGCGGCCAAGAAAGTGCTCGCAGGGATGTAGTTACGCTTTTTGTACCGCGACGCTCCGCGTCGCGAGGTCACGTCAATGACGACGCGGAGCGTCGTCGTACTCTTTACTACTCCTCCGGCGCCTCGGGGATGTCCGGGGCGACGATCACTTCGCTCGGTGTGGTGCTCTGCTCGTCAATCATGTTGAGACCGCCCATCGATCTCGTTGCCACGCTGATTGTCGGTTGGGTCGCCGAAGGGTCGAACGGGCCGGACGTGATCGGGCACGGCACACCGACCTTCTCCGGTTGGCTTCGCGGTTCGAGGAACCGACCGAGTTCATAGGCATCCCGTTCGGCACCTGGGCACCACGAGCCCTCGGCCAAGTTGACCTCAGCGTACGCGAGCAGCGAGCCTTTCTGACGATGGAAATCTCGGATGGCGAGGTTGTAGTTGGAAATCGAACGATAGAACTCAACTTCGCTGGTGACGACTTGCCGTTGGGCTTGCAACAGGAAGTTAATGTTGTCTGTCCCGTCACGATAGCGACGACGCAGCACGTCGACTTGGCGAAGGTCGGCGAGGTATCGGTTGTAGTTCGTTTCGACCAATTGATACGTCAAATCGATCGCACGAGCCGACGCGGCGAGATCATGGCTGACCCGCAATTCGGTTTCACTCAAAAGAGCCCGGTCGCGTTGCAGGTTCAATTGCGCGTGCGCGACCGCGCTGCTGGCCGCACGCAACCCGATCGGTGCGGACAGTTCGACCCCAGCACGCCATTCTTGATAATTGCCTCCGGTGATATCGGCGATGAGGCTGTCGCTGACCAACGCGTCGCTCGGGCCGATCAAATTATCGCCGAGTCCACGCCAACGGTATTGGCCGACGAAATCGGCTTGCGGACGACGGTTCAATCGGGCGGCGACGAGTTCCATTTCACGTCGTTTGACATTGAACTTTTGACGGCGGACTTCGACGCGGCGAACGAGTGCTTGACCGAGAGCACTGTCCCAATCGAAGACGACTTTTGCATCGATCGGCGAGGTCGTTGGTTTCAAGATTGATCCGTCACTCGCTGGCATTCCGATCAGGTATCGCAGTCGTTGTTCGACTTCGTACAAACCGGTTTGTCCGGCGAGTGCTGATTGAACCTGGGCTTCGAATTGGTAGTACTGCGACCGGGCCTGGGCCTCTTCGTCGCGACGTCCCGTGCCGACCTCGAGTCGGACCTGTTGGTATTGGAATGTTTGCAACGCCGCCTCACGTCCCTTGGCGACCGCTTCGAGGACACGGTAGGACGCCGTTAAATCCCAATACGCCTGCTCGACATCGGCGATCAGTGCGATCACAGCGGCTTCGAAATCGGCCAACGCGACGTCTTCGTTGACGCGTGCGATCAAGACACCGTTGTACTGTCCGACGATGCCGCTGGTGCCGGCGATCCGGTTGAACGTGGTGCCCGCGCCCCTCATCATCGGTTGACGATATTCGGCTTCCATGAAACCAGTGAATGCACTGGGAAACAATTGGGTTTGTCGACTCGGGTCTTGGGTGCGGGCGTATTGCACGTTATTTCGTAACGAGAACGACGCCCCGGTGGCGGTGCGTTTGGTAATGTCGTTGGAGAACGAGGCGAGTTGTTGTTGTGAGAATGCCGGGAACAGGTTGCCGACGCCACCACCACCACCACCACCGAATGCCGCCGGGTCAAGGTTTCGCGGCTGGTCGACTTTGTCCCAAAACAGCGACTGGGTGTACTGGGCATCGAACGCTGACAACGCCGCTTCGACACCGAGTTGCGGGTTGGCGTGAGCGAGTGCCGGATCGAACACCGTCGCGACGGCTTGCGGCGACGTCACAACGGCGCCGCCGATCGAACGCAGCACCGGGCTGCTACGCAGCGCCTGTTGGATCGCGTCTCGCAAAGTCAACTCGATCGCGGGCAACGTCGCCGGGTCCTGGAGCGAATTGGGCTGCGTTGCCGCAGCGGCGGCATTGGACGTCGGCGTCGCACACTGCCGCACCTCCGGGTACTCGATTCGCATTGCCGAGTGGTCGTGGTACGACGTTTTCGTGTCGTACGGACCATCGGGAATCCGTTGCGTTAAACCACAGCCGACGGTGGCGAGCGTGGTGACACAACCGCAAACCAACGCGGCCAACCGGCGACGCCGTGTCCGACGCTGCGGATGAGGCAGGCCCGAGGCGGCGACAGCTTTTATGACTGGCTGGCGATTGCGGGAATCGTGGTGAAGTTGCCGATCCATGGCTGACTCGATTCGTTGCGTGTTGGTATCAAGTGTTGAAAAAAATGTCGAGCGTACGTTAGCCCTTCTAGGCTGACGTCCGTGGTTCGTACGTTAGCCTTTCTAGGCTGACATCCGCGCAGTTTGTGTGTCAGGCTTGAAAGCCTGACGTACGTTATGGAATCGCGATGAAGCCGGTGGCGACGGCAGCCGCTCCCACGATGACGGCCCGTCGTTCGAGCGGCGGGCGTTGCCATAATTTCGGCACCGGCGAACCGGCTCGGTAGTAGCCTTTGCTGTAAACGATGTCGCAGGGTTCCTGGATCGTGGCGAGATACGGCAGCATCGGCAGCGTGGTGAAGAACCGGGTTCCCGAGGCGAGCGGTTGCCAGCATCCCCATCGTTCGTGACCGTGACGTTCGAGCATCCGGTCTTCGAAATACAACGGGTGCGAGTACGTGTTTGGCGCCGCCCAGGGGCGTATCAATTGCGGCCACACACCGCCACCGGCCAGCATCAGCCGGCTGTAGCCGTCCTCGGGCAAGGCCACGAGCGGCAGTTCCTCGCCCGCGTTGAGCGACTCGGGAACGCGTCCGTTGCCGATCGGTTTTTGATCGATGGAAACGGCTCGGATCGGTGGCAGGACGAACCGGCCGCCGAGGATTTCCGGCAACCGTTCCTCGATGAACGGTTCGGCGAACACGCCTCGGTCATCCTCGTCGTCTTCATCCTCGTCGTCTTTGTCTTGGTCTTTCTTTTTATCGCCGTCTTTTTTCTCGTCTTCCTTGTCATCTCGGAATGACATTTCCGCGTCTTCGCCGAGCAGGTCACGCAACCGTTTGCGTCGCAGTTGGTCTTCGTTTAGCGATTCGTCGGCTGCACTGCCGTCCGCATTGCTGGCGTCTTCGGCGGCCTTCTTGGCCGCATCGAGGCTCATCTCGGAATCGCTGCCTGACTCGCTCTCGTCGCTTTCGATCATTGTGAACGAGAGCGTCGGCGCCCAACCGAACGAGGCTTTGCGAACCGGATTTTCAACGATAGGCTCGGCGGCGACGGCCCAAGTCGCCGCGACCGCAGGGCTGGTACCGACCACGGCCAAGAAAACCCAAAACCGACGCCGACCCGAGTTGCCGTTGATGAAAGAAAACAATCGACCGAGACGCCGTCGTTCTTGGCGAGTCGTGGCGGCGTGTGGAAGTGGTCCGTCGCCGAACCACCAGTCCCAAATGGTATTTGACATTGTGGTGCGTCTTCCTTGGCGTGTCTCAAACGGATCGAAATGCAAATGCCGGGAAACCCCGATAGCCGTTTCAATCGGACGCACCCACGCGACGAATCGAAGCGTAAGTGGTAAAACCGGTCCGCCCGGTGCGATCGGTTGGTCACAACCCGCACAGCCGGCACAACCTGATCCGACCGTTTCCTAACCCGACGCGTTAGCGAGGGATGCCTGGCAAGAAATCCCCAATACCCGCCTCCATTCGTAATAATCGTGTTCGTCGAAATCACCGATCCCTCCGACGCTCGCATCGACGCCTATCGCGACGTCCGGTCGCGTGATCCAAACGAAGGGTTCATCGCCGAAGGGCCGCTTGTGGTCGGACGATTGTTACGAAGCGGATTATCGATACGATCATTACTATTTCTTAAAGGCCAGGAATCCCGGTTCGCCGATTCGATCCCAGATACGGTGCCGACGTACATCGTCGAACGCGAAATCGGAAAACAGATCGCCGGCTACGACTTCCATCGCGGCGTGTTGGCTCATGCTGAAATCCCGCCGATGTTGGATTGTCAAACACTCATCCAACGACGCCCGAAACACATGCTCGCGATGATCGGCGTCGGGGATCCGGAAAACGTCGGCAGCCTGTTGCGAAGCGCAGCGGCGATGGGCGTGTACGACATTCTGATCGGTCCCGGCACGATCCCTCCGTTCGTCCGGCGAGTCGTTCGCGTCAGCATGGCGTCGGTGTTCCAGCATCGGTTTTATCGATTCGATTCACCGCACGATCAGATCATGGAGCTGCAAAATCACTCCATCCATTTCGCCGCGACCACGCTCGCCCGGGATGCCGTTGCGATCGATCGGTTGCCCGAATCGATCGGCGAGGGTCCGGTCGTGTTGTTAGTCGGGAACGAGGCCAAGGGACTCGACGCCGACGTTCAATCGGTGTGCCGTGTCCGCACGACGTTGCCGATGCCCGAGCAAGTCGACAGTCTCAACGTGGGCGTTGCGGGTGCGATTTTTTTGTACGAACTTACCAAGGCCGATTGATGAGTGAGTCCTCACCGCCTCGGCACCTGCTCGACGCGTTGTTGCAACACGCGGTTGCCCGTCCCGATGCAATCGCGATTCAAGACGGTGGTTCGTGGAATTTGACGTGGAGCGAACTGCTCGGCGAAGTCGAGCGAACCGCGGGTGTGTTCGATTCCCAGGGTTGGGGTGTCGGCACGCGGATCGTTTACGAATGTCGCAACACGATTCCGGAGGTGATTGCGGGGCTGGCGTGCATCGCCATGGGCGCGATCGAAATCCCTATCGATTCCCGGTTACCGGAATCAACGAAAACAGAGATTTTTGATCGCAGCGGCGGGCAGCGAATCGATCTGTCACTCACCGATCCGATGGACGCCCAACGCTCCGAGCCGACGCCGCTCGCTCCCAACGCAATCGGTTCGGAGAACCGGTCGACAATCCTCACCTCGCTCGCCGATCGTATCGACATCGATCGGCCGAGTCTCGTGTTGTGGACCAGCGGCACGACGGCGCGAGCGCGGGGTGCGATGTTGTCTCAATCGAACTTGACGTTCAACGCGATGGCGAAACTGGCCGCCGTGCCCCAGTCGCCGGCGGATGTGCGGTTGACGTTGCTGTCGATCTCGCATGCGTACGCCCGAACGTGTGATCTCGGCACGTGGTTGTTGTCGGGGTGTCGTTGGACACTCGATCTCGGTGGCAAGGCTCTCGATCGCATCAGCGAAGAATCCCGACCCACGATGATGAACGTCGTCCCGACACTCGCCCGAGAGATTTTGCGTCGTCTTGAATCGAGGGATCCAGGCGGTAGGAATCCAGACGCCTGCGACCGGTCGCTCTCACGGCTCAGCGTGCTCGGTTGCGGCGGGGCGGCGCTCGACGCGGAGCTTTACCAACGATTCGTTTCTCGCGGGATCGACGTGATCCAGGGTTACGGATGCACCGAAACATCGCCCGTGATCGCCACTTCGTCACCGGGCCTGACCCAGCCCGGGCGCGTCGGTCCGCCGATCCCCGGGTGCGAGACTCGGATCGTCGACGGGCGGCTGTTCGTTCGCGGCCCGCTCGTGATGATCGGGTATCTCGACGACGCGACCGCGACGGCGGCGAAGATCGATTCCGAGGGATGGCTCGACACCGGCGACCTCGTCGAACTCGACCCCGACGGCCAAATGCGGATTCTCGGACGGGCCGACGACGTCATCGTTTTGGATAACGGATATAAAATTCACCCCACCGCGATCGAGCGAGCCGTCGAGCGGGCGATCCGTTGTGATCACGCCGTGCTGATGCCTCGCGCCGGCGGACTCGTGCTGTTGATTCAAAGTGAATCCGAACTCGATCGCGAGACGATCGACACTTTGATCCGACCGTTTCTACCGTCGGGCACGCCGATTGCGGTGGAACAGGCCTGTCCGGCGTTGTCCCATGATCGCGGGGAATTGACCGCCAAGGGGACGGTTCGGCGGCATGTCATCGCCCGGCGGTGGACCAAAACCTCGCCCGAACGCGGTTGATATCGTCTCGGAAACCGTGAATATAACGCCGTTTTTTTGCGTTCAGACGCTGAGAAACTGGAAACTCGAAACGAACCGGTCTTGTCACCCGATTGCCAATCGCGAACACTGACACCTGACGACTACTTCACTAAGTACCCCTGAAGGTAAATTTCGAATGTCCGATCCGTTAGGTTCTTTCTCATCGCTGCACGCCGGTGGCTTCCAATCGAGTTCCGATCATCACCTGGCCAACAGCCACGCGAGCCAGGGTTACCAGCGCCAGCGTCAGATGACGTTGGGCGATCTGTTGTTGGAAAACCGCATCGTTTTCTTGCAAGGCGAAATTCACTACGCCAACGCGAACGAAATCGTGATGAAGTTGTTGTATTTGCAGAGCGAAAATCGCCGCAAAGACGTGCACTTTTACATCAGCTCGCCGGGCGGCAGCGTCACCGCGACGCTCGCGATCTACGACACCATGCAGATGCTGTCCTGCCCCGTGGCGACGTACTGCGTCGGCGAAGCGTGCTCGGGAGCGGCCGTGCTGCTCGTCGGCGGTGCCAAAGGCAAACGATTCTGTTTGCCCAACAGCCGCGTGATGATGCACCAACCGATGGGCGGCGTGTCCGGCCAAGTCAGTGATATCGAAATCCAGGCGTCGGAAATGTTCCGGTATCGCGACCGATTGAACCAAATCATCAGCGAACACAGCGGCAAATCGGTCGAACAGATCGCCAAAGACACCGACCGCGATTTCTTCCTCTCGGCCGAAGAAGCCAAAGAATACGGATTGGTCGACGATTTGTTGAAAAAAGCGGAAGTCGAAAAAGACGAAGACGACTCCTAAGGTAACGACGCCTGATCGGCTTGGCGAAAATACATTCCCCATTCATTTCAAACATTCCCAAATCAAAAGATAACCAGATGCCAGTCATCCCTTACGTGGTCGAGAGCAACGGCCGCGAAGAACGCACCTACGACATTTACAGCCGGTTGCTTAAGGACCGGATCATTTTCATGGGCACGCAAGTCAACGACGAGATGGCCAACGCGATCGTCGCCCAGATGCTGTTCCTGCAATCGGACGACCCCAAAGCCGACATCCACATGTACATCAACTCGCCCGGCGGCAGTATCACTGCCGGGATGGCGATCTACGACACGATGCAATTCGTCAGTTGCGACGTGGCGACGTATTGCATGGGCCAAGCCGCATCGATGGGCGCCGTGTTGTTGACCGCCGGCGCCCATGGGAAACGGTTCTCATTGCCGAACGCCCGGATCATGATTCACCAACCGCTCGCTGGCATGCAGGGCACCGCCCGCGAAGTCGAAATTCACGTTGGTGAACTCCGCCGGATCAAACAGCGGATGAACGAGATCATGATCGAGCACACCGGCCACTCCCTCGAGAAAATCGAAGAGGACACCGACCGCGACCGATTCATGTCCGCCGAAGAGGCCCGCGAGTACGGGTTGATCGACAAAGTCGTCAGCAAAGTTAGCGAAGCGACGAGCAAGTAATCCGGTTTCGCCTCGTCCACGACGCTCTTCTCGAAAACACCAGCTTGCCTGGCAGGGAGCCGTTTGGGAGGCTGGGGCGGCTGTACTTTCTGATTCGAAAGGCCAACCTGGAAACCGGGAAGTGCATGTTTTTCCGAAGAAAAACTGCGTGAATGGCCAATCCGCACAGCGCCGATTTGGAACAATCCAGGTTCATCCGGCGGAAGCGTGCGCCGGAGGTTTGCAAGGCATGACTCCCGTGTCCAACGAGATTGGTGCATGAGATAGGGATGCTGGTAGACTACGTGAGCCGGAACAAACGCAGCCGAGCTCTGCAGAGGTGCCACTGGACAAGGGATATCTCGGTCGCCAGCGTCTTCCTGCAAAAGCGGTGCGTCAATAGTGCCAACGGTCCTCGGCGGATTTCGGTTCGCCGAGGACGATTTTTCATCAAATCATGGGACACTCGAGACATGCCTTGAAAAACCTCGATCCTGGGGTCGGCGCACGCTTCCGTGGGATGAACCCCAATCCACCCCAATCCCCCTTCGTCTAGTGGCCCAGGACATCGGCTGATCCAGCCGAAAACGCTCGTTCGAATCGGGCAGGGGGTGTTTCCAACCGGTTCGGCTTCGCCCGCTCGCGTGTCGTGTGACAGGGTGCTGGGCTAGGCTGGCCAGTGGAGCATTTTGTTCGATAGAAAAGTGTTTAGCCGCTGGTCGAGCGCAGCGAACACCACCGGAAGCGCCGAAGTACCCGCTCAGCCGCAAACGGCCATTTCGTCGGCTTCCTCTTCGCTGACCACGGCTTCGTCGTCGTTCAGGTTGTTTTCTTCCAATCCGAGTTGTTCGAATTGTTCGTCGTTAAGTTGGACGTAGCCGAGTGAACGCAGGACTTCGAGCACTTCGCTGCACGTCGGGAACATCCGTCCGGAGCTATGCTTGTAGTCGTCCATGGCTTTCATGAACTCGACTTCGTGCTCGGAGTAATCTCGTTCGCAGGTCGTCGGGTCGATGTGCCGGCGGCGTTGTTTTTGACGACGGGGGACGGCGTCTGCGGTGGTCGCGTTTGCCGGAGTTTTCTTTGCGGGCGCCTCGTTTCCAGCGGCCTGCATTTCTTTGTCGCGACGCTCTTTGCGGCGACGGTCCATCGTCACGGTTTGTTCGCCGGCGATGCTGTTTTTGGTGGAATCGTGAGCGGCAGCAGTGGAAGCGGGCATTTCAGGTCCTCGTGCGATGAGATGAGTAGAGAATGACGATAAAAGAGATCGAAACTCCTGGGTTAACAATAAGTAGCACGCTTGCCGCGCCTGTGACGCATCTTAGGTAAACTTTAACGTCGCTCGGATGCCCCCGGCCCTTCGACTTTGCGGTCTGTAACGATTCTCATGATCTTGTCCTCGCTTTTTCGCCGATTCACGCCCATGAATCTCATGGACTCGGTGCGTTCGTTCGTCTGGCGTCAACCGCTGACGTTGTTGATGGCGTTTGCGTGGGTGGGGATCGCGATCGAACGCTTTTCGACGGTTTCCGAATCGGTGTGGTTCGGGCTGGCCGGCGCCGCAGCAATCGGATTGTTCGCGGTACACGGTTGGCGTTACCGGGTGCCTGGTGGCTGCCGCATCGGGTTGATCTGCGTGATGGTGCTGGGGCTGTTTGCGTTGCGGCATCAACATGTTTTGGAAGATTACGAGTCGGCGTCGGTGCTCTCGGTGATCGGTGAGAACGCGCAACCGATGGTGCTCGTGGGGCGAGTCGATCGACCGGCCCGGTTGCAGCGTGACCCGTTGGAATCCGACAACGGAATCGATGGCGATCAGGAGTGGGGCAACGCCCAGGTCCGACGACAGGCTTATCAAACGATCCTGCAGGTACGCATCGAATCGCTCCGCGTGGGTTTGCAACAGGAACCGTTCACGGGCCGAGCGTTGGTCCGAATCGACGGGGACTGCGCAACTTGGTTGCCCGGCGATCGGGTGCAACTCCTCGGGCAGATTTCACGATTCCTTGGCCCGACGAATCCGGGTGAGCGGGATTTTCGCAAATGGGCGGCGCGGAACGACCTGCATTGCAAGCTGCATGTCGACAGCCCCGACGAGGTGACTCGCCCGGTGGCAGAGGCACTGGCCGACGGCTCCGGTGCAGCGGATGGTTTCACGTTATGGCAGCGAGGACAGCGCATCATTGCTCGGTTGGCGGCGTCGGCTCGTGGGAGTGTGCTGGAGCAAATTGCGTCTGAGCAGCAAGGCCTGGCGCTGGCCTTGATACTCGGTCAACGCGACCTGCTCGACCGCTCCACGTCGGAATCGTTGCTTGTGACGGGGACGGCCCACCTGCTCTCGGTGAGCGGTTTGCATTTGGGGATTTTGCTGGTTTTGGCCCGGATGGTGGGCGGGTTACTTCGATTGCCGCTGCGGGGGCAACTTGTGTTTCTGGCGATTGTGGCATTGTTTTACGTCGCGATCACGGGCGGGCGTCCGCCGGTGTTGCGTGCGGCGATTTTGCTAGGCACGGTGGTTTTGTCGACGGCGCTGGCGCGGCCGCAGCATTCGATCAACTCGCTCTCGTTCGCCGGGCTGCTGCTGGCGTGGTGGAGTCCGGCGGCAGTGTTCAGTGTCGGGATGCAATTGTCCTTTCTCGCCGTGGCCACGTTGTTACTGTGCGGGCGTCCGGGCGGGCGGGGGCGAACGGCGGCCTCGCAAACGGTCGAGTTGGAGGACCAATTCGATCAGCTCGCTCGGCAATCCCGAGGCCGGTGGCAGCGGCGATTCCGGTTCGTCGTCCGCTCGCTCGGCACGGCGCTGTGGTACAGCCTCTGTGTCTCGGCCGTCACACTGCCGATCGTGTGGGAGCAATTTCACGTCGTCTCGCCGATCAGTGTGTTGGTCAACGTGATGCTCTCGCCGATGATGGTCGTGGCGTTATCCGCGGGCGTCGCCACGGTGATCGCGGGTTGGATTTTCGCGCCGCTGGCGATCATCCCTGGTTGGATTTGTTCGCAAATGCTGTGGCTGATGAACGGTGTGATCGAAATGGCGGTGTCGGTTCCGGGAGGACATGTTTGGTTGCCGTGTCCCTCGATGGTTTGGATCGTGGCCTATTACGTCGTGGTCGTTGGAATCATCACGGTCCGCTCGGCCGGACGCCGACGACGACCGATGGTGGTGTGGTCGTCGGTTTGGTTTGTGGCCGCGTGGTGGATGGCGACGACGCCGAGCCCACTGCCCGAGGCGACTTACGAAGCGACGTTCGTGGACGTGGGGCACGGGACCGCGACGGTGTTGCGGCGCGATCGAGATGAGGTTTGGTTGTACGATTGCGGGTGGATGGGGAACCGAAATTTCACCAGCCGCAAGATCGAAGATGTGTTGTGGTCGATGGGCGTGACGCGGATCGAAGGCATCGTGTTGTCGCACGCCGACGCGGATCATTTCAACGCGTTGCCGGGGTTGGCGAAACGGTTTTCGATCGGGTGCGTGGTCACGCCGCCGGGGATGCTCGACGGCGAGGGGGCGACACTCGACCGAACTCGCCGGGTGATTGCCCGTGACGGGATTCCGGTTTTGGAAATGGATCGGGACCGATCGGTCGGGCGAGTTTTTTTACCGGCTTCGGTGCCCGATTGGTGGAACGAGATCCATGTTCTGCATCCGCCTTCGACGCGGATTGATGCCAACGACAACGCCAATTCGCTGGTGTTGCGAATCGATCATGGCGGGCGATGTTTGTTATTGCCGGGTGATTTGGAACCGCCGGGCACGTCGGTACTGATCTCGACACCGAGGCCGCGTGCGGGCGGCGTCATGATGGCGCCGCATCATGGCAGTTTGCGGATGGATGCAGGCGCGGTGCTGCAATGGGCACGGCCTCGCGAGACCGTCGTTAGCGGAGGCAAACGGGCCGCCCAACCGGCCGTCACCGAGATGCTCTCCGCCGCCGGGGGTGGTGTTCACGTGACCGCGAAGGAGGGTGCGATCCGGGTGCGGATCGGGCCTGACGGCGAGATTGAAATTCGCTCGTGGGCGAACTCGGCGTGGTAAGTAGGTCGGCAGAGTCAGGGTGGGTGTTATTATGATAAATTGGGAGCGTGGGCCCCGTCGCTAAATGACTCGGTAGCGGGTCCGATGAGGTGCGACGCCATCAATCCGTTTGGGGAAATTGTTCGATGAAAACTTTTGCTATCTTGTTGTCCTTGGGTGTCTTCGTTTGCGTCGAAACACCCGCCTTCGTCCACGCCCAAGAACCCGACGTCGCGGAGTCGATTGAGGCTCGCTATCGAAATTTAATTCTCAACACGGTCGAAGATCCGAACTCCGATTTGCGTTACCACGCGATCGATGTGGCGGCTCGGCGTTATCCCGATGCCGATCTTGATGCCTGCATCCGTCGTACTTTGACGAGCGACCCACTCATCGACTCGCAGGATGTCTCTCACGCGTTGCGTTTGCTTCCCAACAGCAAGATGACGTCGCAAGAGCAAACTCGGTTGCTGCTCGATGCCTTGGTCAGGTGGACTTCCGAAACGCAGACGAGGACAAACGGGGTCGTCATCCGAGATCTTACCGATTTCCTGAAACAACGTCCCGCCGGGCTGAGTCGAGGAATTGCTCCGCGTTTGAAGCAAGACGATATCCCGAGGGTCCTGTTGAGTTTGGCCGGATACACCCAGCAACACGGGCAACCCTTGCTGGATGACCTGTTGAAGGTGGCGGAGACTTCCGACGTGCTTCGCAAAGCGTTGGCGTTGAACTCGGCCACGTCGGTGATCCGAGCGATCGAGGACAGCGTTGCGAAACAGCAGCAATCCAAGGCGGCACCGGCGAGTGAAAGACTCCGGGAGTACGCCCGAAAAATCATCTCACGCTATGATGCCAATGGCGACGAAGCGCTCACCGCATCGGAGTGGGACAAGATGTTGATGAGTCCCGCGGCCGCAGACACCGATGGCGACGGGAAGATCACCGTGGAGGAATACGCCGAATTTTTGGCCAATCGCAGCGCGGCGAGAGGCACCGACTGATGGCTGAGGGAAATGGCTTGGTTTTACAGGTCGAGTCTATCGAGAAAATCGGTAGGTCAGAAAAGCGGAGGAGCCGCGTGTTTTCGCTTCGGTTGTTTCGGTCGGTTTATTTTCCTTCGCCGCCAACACTCGCGTACACACCCGCGATGATTGAGTTGGTTGCCTTCCCGATTTCTCCGGTCACCCGCGGCTCACGTCCTGACCGGATCGCGTCGGCGAAATCGCGAATTAGCGGTGCGTGCAAGTTTTCATGCGGCGGGTGGGCTTCGGTGAGCGAGGAGCCGGATGTAAAAAGGGTCAGATCGCCCGCGTTGAGATCCTCCGTTGTGGCCCGTCCCTCGGTACCGATCACTTCCAATCGATCGGGCGTGTCGACGGTCCCGAAGTAACACTGCAGCACGCCTTGGGCACCGTTTTCAAAATCGACCAACACCGTGGCTGCATCTTCGGCCTCGAAATCAGGCGACGCCGCGCACGAGGATTGCACCCGCCGCACGTCACCCAGCAGGTGCAAGAACAGATCGAGTCGATGACTGCCGATGTCCATGACCGGCCCGCCGCCGCCGAGCGACGCGACGACGCGCCAATCGTCACTGGGAAACCGATTCGAATTTCCGGTCGTTGCGAGGATCGATAAGGGCCGGCCCAACGTTCCATCGGCGATCAATTCCGCGATCCGGTTGACCACCGGATAAAACCGCCGGTAGTACGCCACACCGAGTCGCACGCCGGCGGCTGAACAGGCGGCGATCATGCGTTCGCACTCCGCCGGATCGAGCGCCATCGGTTTTTCCACGAGCACGTGTTTGCCGGCAGCGGCCGCGGCAATCGTTTGCTCGCAGTGCTGATGCACGGGTGTGGCGATGTAGATCGCGTCGATGTCGTTGCGGGCAATCAGATCTGCCGCCGACGTGGTCAAGTGATCGATCCCGAAACGTTTGCCGAATTCCGTTAGCAACGACTCGGTCCGCCGGCAGGCGGCCACTAATTTCGAATTCGCATCCGATGCAATCGCATCGGCAACCCGTTTAGACGCAATGTCGCCACACCCCAGTAATCCCCATCGAACGGTCATCTTCTCTCTCGGTTGGCGTGATTGGTTCGGTTTCGTTGGAACGGATGATACTCGGCAGGGGTTGAGAAAACCTAGCTGGACCGCATCCGTTGGAAGTAAAAGCGCGTTGCCGCTCACGAAGGTGGCGTGATCCAGCGAAGGAGCGACCGGTTTCGGCTCGGAGAGCCACGCCGCCATGGGGCCAACGGGAACCAGGGTGACACGGGCAAATTGCAAATGGGGCGGTTTTCGTTAGGATGAAGGGAGTATTTTGCCCGGACAGCGTTTCGAAACGCCAATCCTTTTTACCCTCCCACTGAAAAGCCCTCTGATGACGAGCACCTCGCGCGACGACAAAACGGAAGTGGGCAGTGTCTTCATTTCCAACTACCCGCCGTATAGCCAGTGGAATGCGGAATCGCTCGATGAGGTGCGGGGGGCGATGCAGGCGCCACCGGCCAACGACAATCCGTTGGGGTTGTACCTGCACATCCCGTTTTGCCGCAAACGCTGCAAGTTCTGCTATTTCAAAGTCTTCACGGACGTCAAGGCGGGCGACGTGCAGCGATACGTCGATGCGTTGTGCGATGAAATTTCGATGGTCAGTAAACTGCCCGTGATGGGTGGACGTCCGTTTCGGTTCGTTTACTTCGGTGGGGGCACACCGAGTTTCCTCTCTCCGAAACAACTCACCAAACTCGCCGATCGGTTGCACGAACACATCACCTGGGACGGCGCCGAGGAGGTGACGTTCGAGTGTGAACCGGGAACGCTGAGTGAGACGAAAATCAAAACGCTGCGGGAAAAACTCGGCGTCACTCGCGTCAGTCTGGGCATCGAGAATTTCAATGACACGTTGCTCGAAGATAACGGGCGTGCTCATTTGTCCAAACAAGTCTTCGCGGCGTGGGAATGGATCGAAGCGGCGAATTTCCCCAACGTGAATATCGATTTGATCGCCGGCATGGTCGGCGAAACCTGGGATAATTGGAAAGACAACATTCGACGGACGATCGACATGTCGCCCGAGAGTGTGACGATCTACCAAATGGAACTGCCTTTCAACACGATCTACAGCAAGGACATGCTCGGTAACAAAACCGAGAGTCCGGTGGCGCCGTGGCAGATGAAACGCGATTGGGTCGATTTCGCGTTCGATGAACTGATCGCGGCGGGGTACAAGGTCAGTAGCGGTTACACGTTGGTGAAGGACACCGGCAAAGTCAATTTTTCCTACCGCGACAATCTTTGGCGTGGGGCGGATTTGATCGCCACGGGGATCGCGAGTTTCGGTCACGTCGGTGGCGTGCATTACCAAAACCTGCCGCACATGCCGGGGTACTTGGAAACGATCGAATCAGGCGAACTGCCGTTGGGACGCGGGTTCGTGCCGACGCCGCATCAATCGCTGATCCGGGAGATGATCCTGTTGCTCAAACGCGGGCATCTCGAACGAGATTACTTCCGCGACAAATTCGATGCCGACATCGTGGCGATGTGGCAGGAGCAGTGGGATGGCTACGTCGATCAGGGGTATGTGGTGATCGACGAAGAAGAAGTTCGCTTGACGCGAGAGGGTTTGCTGCGGGTCGATTCGCTGCTGTCGGTTTTCTTTGAGGAAGAACATCAGAACGTGCGTTACACGTAGTGCAGGCTACTACCCTGCGTGAACGTACGTTAGCCTTTCCAGGCTGACAGGTATGTGTGTCAGGCTGGAAAGCCTGACGTACGTGACTCCATCACAGATTCGGCGTGGTGTAGGGATCGACGTCGCCGACCATGTGGAAGTGATTATGGTCAATGTAGACGACCTCAATCGCTTCGCGGTCATGCAGCGTGTGCGGGACCGGGTACCCGACGGTGGTCCGTTCGTCGAAGTAGACCGTGCATTTGTAGTGAGCGTGGTGCAACTGAGCCGGGCCGATCAGCGGATAGAACCGTGGCGGGTCGATGTAGTCGGCGATCTTTTCTTTGATGATCCGGACGTCGTTGCGTTGTTTTTCCCACAACAAGGGGATACCACCCTGGATCGGACGGGCCTGTTCCAACGCCACCATGACTTCGTCATCGCTCGGTGGATCCAGTGCGACGGGATCGCCGCCGGACGTGGTCGGGCCGAGGATCGGGACGCGGTCGTAGCGTTCCTTGTTGTGAAACTTCTGTTCCTGCAGGAACTGATAGTAGGGGCTGACCGGAATTGGGTATTCGAGGAATCCCAAGCTGATGTTATTGCCGCCGAAGCCGTAGCACCCAGTGCAAACGAGCGTAAGGAACGCCATCGAGCAAAGATAGACGCGAGACAGGCTGGAGTTCAAAATCCGAGTCATCCGAGTAACCTTCCGTGGTTTCATCGTGTTTCAGTGGGCAGTGGAAACGCCGAACCACCGTTGTGGTCAATCATGCACTTCGCTTGCGTAATAGAGTTATCGTGTGAATCTGTGCGGGTCTTGCGGATAATTCCGGGAATTCGTCCGGTTTTCTCGATTTCGTATTGTTTTACTCGCTCAGGTGAGGATTTCGTTGACGACGCGTCCATGCACGTCGGTGAGTCGGAAATCGCGACCGGCGTAGCGGTAGGTGAGTCGTTCGTGATCGATGCCGAGGGTGTGCAGGATCGTGGCGTGGAGGTCGTGCATGTGGACGCGGTTGTGCAACGAGTAGTATCCGTAGTCGTCGGTTTCGCCGAATGCGAACCCGGGTTTGACCGCACCGCCGGCGAGCACGACGGAGAATCCCTGCGGGTTATGGTCGCGTCCGTTTTTGCCTTGCACAACGGGCGTGCGTCCGAACTCGCCGCCCCACACGATGAGGGTATCGTCCCACAAACCGTGTTGTTTCAAATCGTGCATGAGCGCGGCGATGGGCAGGTCGGTGGCGAGGGCGTTCTTGTTGTGTCCGGCGACGAGGTTGCTGTGTTGGTCCCAGACCTGGCCGCTGCTGACGGTGATGAAGCGCACGCCGGCCTCGGCTAATCGTCGTGCGAGCAGGCAGCTTTCGCCGAATGACTTCGTCGCCTTTTGATCGATGCCGTAGGCCGCTCGTGTCGCCTCGGTTTCGTCGTTCATGTCGAATACTTCCGGCGCCGACGATCGCATTCGCGAGGCGAGTTCGACGGCCTGGATCGCTCCTTCGATTTCGCGATCCGGGCCGCTGCGGTCTCGGTGTTGTTCGTTCATTCGCTGGACCAGATCGAAACGGCGTTGGATCGTGTCCGCTTCGCCGGGTCCATCGAGGTAGGGAATTTTCCCGGTGCCGAAACGTCCATTGCTGCCGATCGCGGTCGCTTGGTGCATCGCGGGTAGGAACGCAGCGCCGTAGTTCCGTGGTCCGCCGTGAGCGGTAGCCGGGCCGATCGCCATGTGGGCGGGCAGGTCCGGGTGGCCGCTGCCGAGCGCGTAACTGACCCACGCCCCGATGCTGGGGCGGACGAGGTTGTCGCTGCCGGTATTGATCATCCCGACGGCTTGTCCGTGCGATTGGCCCATCGTGTGCATGCTGCGGATGACGCACAACGAATCGGCCTGCTCGGCCATGTGCGGTAGCAGATCGCTGACCCACAATCCGGATTCGCCGCGTTGTGAAAACTTCCAGGGACCGTTGAGCAGTTTCGGGATCGCGTTGATGTTCGGTGGTAATTCAAACGGCAACGGTTTGCCATCGTCGCGGGCGAGCAAGGGTTTGTAATCAAACGTATCGACGTGACTGGGGCCGCCGTGCATGAACAGAAAGATCACTCGCTTGGCACGCGCCGCAACGTGCAATGGTGAGACGACGCCACTGGATTGTGCGTGTGAATCAGCCCGCGATTCTTCGGCCTGCAATGTCGTCCAAGGCACAAACCCGGAGACAGCGAGTGATCCGAGAGCGAACGATCCGGTGACGCCAAATTGACGCCTCGTTAAATCGGTTTTAATCATGATTCAATCCAAAAGTCGAAATTCGGTGCCGGCGAAAATCGCGGCGATCCATTGATGCCACGCGTCGAGCGAGTCCTGCTCGTCGGCGAAGAAATCATTGGCGAGTGCCCGGTCTTGCTCCGTGGGTGGGCGTTGCAGACAGAGTTGATAGGCGAAGCGCAATCGCTCGTCGAACCCGTTGGCGTTTTCAATCACTCGCGTCGCGGTCGCCCGCGCCCAATCGTGGACCTCGGGACTGTTGATCAAAATGAGAGCTTGGCCGGGCACGTTCGTGGTCGGGCGCCGACCGACGAGTAGATCGGGATCGGCGGCGTCGAGAGCCGTCATCATGGGTGCGAGGAACCCGCGAACGATCGGCAGATAGATCGAACGACGGGGCGCGTTGATCCCTTGAATCTTGCCCGCGTCGCTGTTGCCGTTATTGCCCGAAACCAACACGCCGTGACCTTTCATGATTTCAAAGGTGGGCGATGGGTCCAACGTTCCCGTGGCGGAGACCATGGTGTCACGAATGGCCTCGGCGGGCAGACGCCGGCGCGACATCCGCCAACGCAACCGGTTCTCCGGATCGATCGCGACACTCGCGGCGTTGAAATCGCTCGACCGATGATAGGCCGTCGAATGAACGATTTGTCGAACCAGCGGTTTGAGAAGCCAACCGCTGCGAACGAAATCGGAGGCCAGGTAGTCGAGCAGTTCAGGATGCGAAGGGCGTTCACCTCGCTCGCCGAAATTGTCGACTGTTCGTACCAGCCCTTCGCCCGTCAGGTGCATCCAAACGCGGTTAACATACACCCGGGCGACCAGAGGGTGATCGGGATCGGTCAACCAATCGGCCAACTCCAAGCGACCGCTGGCAACCGGATCGGCGATCGTCGCATCCCCGTTGCTACAGACTTGGAGGAAACCTCGCGGTACGGTCTCGCCGAGGTTGCCCGCTTCGCCGCGAATGTGCAGTGGACTGTCGGCGATTTCGTTTGTATCGCGATCGGTCGGTGCCATCGCGACCGGCGATGGTGGTGGTTTTTCCGATTCGGTTTGTTTGAGATTTTGTTTCAGATCGGCGAGCGATTTTTGTGCGTCGTCGATGCCTTTGCGTTGGGCGATGCCCTGTTCAGACAGATCGGGGTTTTGGAGTTTGTCCAAATCATCAGCGGACAAAAACTGCACCGCGTCGGCGATGACGTACCCGTCGGTGTCCGCGTTGGACAGCGTCACGGCGGCGGGCACATCGGCGGTGAATCGGAACGTGCCGAGTGTCGACCAAACCGATTTGCTCTCGCTCTTTCGTTGGTTGAACGTCATCGATTGATCGCCGTCGGCCGTTGTAATCACGACCGGAACGTTGGACGCACGGTTGGTACCGGTGGAGTAGGCGATCCGGATTTCGTATTCGCCATCGACCGGCAGATCGACAGCGAAGCGAATGGTGGCGGTCCCTTTTTTCGAGTTGTCATCGTGAACGTAGCCTTTGCCAATGAAACCTTGGGTGTAAGTCGTCTCTCGCCAGTAACCGATTTTTGTGGCTTGTGAGTCGTCGATGATCATGCCGGGGATCGAATCCGTTAAACCCGCTTTGGCTTCCGCGAGCATCGCTTCGGCGGTTTTGATTTCGGATTTGAATTCGGCAATTTTCTGATCGTGGTCATCAATCGATTTCCGATGAGCCTCCGTGGTCGGCAAGGCCACTCGGTTCCAGGTGCTGACGTATTCTTGACTCTCACCTTTCAGCGTGACGGTGCTTTTGAAGATGCCCGCCAGTGCGTAGTAGTCTTGCATCGCGATGGGATCAAACTTGTGATCGTGACAGCGGGCACAACCGAGCGTCATCCCCATGAACGCGCGACCGACGGTATCGATTTGTTCGTCAACGACGTCGAGTTCGAGTTTCGGTTTATCGCGTTCGCTCAGCATTTTCGTGCCGAGCATCAGGAACGTGGTGGCGACGATGTTGTCGTGTCGTTGCGAATCGGTTTCGGCGGGCAGTTGATCGCCAGCGATCTGTTGCCGAATCATTTCGTCAAAGGGTCGATCGACGGCAAAGGACCGGATCAGGTAATCGCGATACCGCCACGCCTCGTGGAACGTGGCATTGAAATCGCTGCCGTTGCTGTCGGCGTACCGGGCGACGTCCATCCAATGACGTGCCCAATGCTCGGCGAACGCGGGCGAGTCGAGCATCTCGTCAACGATCCGCTGCCAATGTTGCCATGACGGATCGTCGGTCCATTGTTGTTGCAGTTCGATCGACGGCGGCAACCCTGTCAAATCGAATGCGAGTCGTCGTAAACGGGTTTCCGGTTCGGCGAGTTCGTTGGGGACGATGCCGGCCTCTTCGATCGAGGCAGCGAGAAATCGGTCGATGGTGCTCGGCGAGTTCGGGAGTGGCGTTTGATTCGCGTCGGGCTGGACCGGCGGCGGGGTGAACGCGAGTGGGCGGAAGGACCAGAATTGTCGTCCCGATTCGAGATCGATTCGATCGCGAGCGAATCCGGCGACGGTGGATTCGTCGCGAGGATCGGTGGCACCGGCGGCGATCCAGTCTTCGATATCCTTGATCACGGCGTCGGGCAGTTTCCCCTGCGGCGGCATCTCGGAGGATTCGTAACGGATGGCGGAAACCAACAAACTCGCCGCCGCGTCTCCCGGGGTGATCGCCGGACCGCTATCGCCGCCGTGCATCATCGCGTCGGAGGAATCCAACCACAGCGAACCGCCGATGTCCTCGGCATCCGCAGCATGGCATTCGTAGCAATGTTTGACCAACACCGGCCGAATCCGGTTTTCAAAAAACGCGATCGAATCGGCGGGCTCTTTGGCGGTTGCAGGCGAAACGAACCCGAACAAGACGGGGATAAGCAGAAGTGCCCCGCGGCAACGAAATCGGGTGGGAGAGGCAGGCATCGCGACCTTTCTTAGGGAGCCGGGCGGCCCTTGGGAGCGATTGACGGGTGGGATTCTCTTATGATAGCAGAGTCGTGAGCGGAATTACGTCAATGACCTGCTTTAGGATTTTGATTCGACGACAAAATGCTTGAGCACCTTTCGCAGCGGGTCGTCGTCTTTGCCGCCAAAGCCGTGATGCTCACGTCGCCGCCATCCTTCGGCGTGTTCTAACGTGCCGCTCATTTCGCCGACGGTGCGGGACTCGTTGAGCATCGTGTCGAGGTAGCTTTCCATGCCTTGGCTTTCGTCGAGCCATTGCTTTTGGCTGGCGTGACACGCGAGTGCTTGCGTTTTCTTATCGATCACGTCGGAGGTGTCGACGAAAAAATGAGGGCGGACGAGTTCGCCGGTCGGTTGTCGATTGCCGATCGGTTGGGCGTGGTAGACGGTGATTGGTTCGTAATAGGCGGGCGTCGGTGGGATGCCTTCGAGGTTGGGCATCCCGTGGCTGAACGCGGCGCTGACGGCGAGGCGGCAGGCGATCTCGTGGTCTTCCATGTAATCGATCGGCGAGTGGGTCAGCACGACGTCGGCGCGGGCTTGGCGAACGACGGCGGCGACTTTCATCAGGTTTTCGGTCGTGTAAGCGATCTCCATGTCATGACAGATCGGAGGATAGAACTTTGCCCCGAGATGGCGTGCGGCACGTCGGGCCTCGTCCAATCGAGTGTTCGCGCACGTGACGCGATCCATCGTGGTGCTGCCGCGGGAACCGTCGGCAAGGTTCATGTAATGCAACTGCCATCCCTGCTCGGCGAGCAGGAGCATCGTGCCGGCGAACAGGAATTCGATGTCGTCGGGGTGGGCGGCGATTGCGAGAACGGAGGGCATGGTGGATCTTCCTTGATGGGGCAGTGAGCTGTCGTACGTCAGGCTTTTCAGCCTGACATTGGTCAGCCTGGAAAGGCTGACGTACGTTACATTCTTCGTACGCGGATCTTGCGGTAGGAGACTTCGTCGTTGTGGTCTTGCAAACAGAGGTGTCCCGAGGTCGCTTTGCCGAAGCCCTCCCATTTGGAGAATTTACTCTTGGCGACGCGTTCGTTCCAGTCCTCACTGCCTTTGACGAATTCGCTATAGAGGACGCCGTTGAGTTCGATTTGGCATTTCTCGGGGGTGATCATGACTCGCAATCGGTTCCACTGGCCGGCCGGTTTGGCCGCGTCGGTTTCAGCGGGATAGAGTTGATAGAGCCAGCCACATTTTTGGGGATCGCTACCGCCGACGTGATCTTGGATTTGGATTTCGGGGCCGGTGAAGTAAGGCGCTTTGTCGGTCTCGAGAACGTGAAACATGATGCCACTGTTGGCCCCTTTGGTGACTTTGAATTCGAGTTCGAGTTCAAAGGCATCAAATTTTTCGCGGGTGATCAAGTCTTCGCCGCGTGCTTTGTCACCTTGCTCTTTTCGCGAGATGCAGGTCAACGCCCCGTCGGCGACTCGCCATCCGGTGGTGACGTCGTCGCGGTTGTATTCACGCCAGGCATCGACGGAACTGCCATCGAACAGGTTGATCCAAGCGGACGTGTCGGCGGGTTGGTCTTCGGCGAAAGCTGCCGTGTGGATGGTCGAGAGACCGATGACGATCGGGAAGAAGAGAAAAAAGGACAGGAAGCGAGAGAGAGGGAGGCGGCAATTCATAGGGAAATTCGTATCGGTTGTGCGGGTGGGACAGGAAAGGCAGGAAGCGTAGTATAGTGGGCGGTCGCCGGTTGGCAAACTTCCCTTCGGGACGTGGGGTCGCGAATGTCTCGGGGGGTCTGCGGACCGGGGCCGATTGTCGCTCGGTTCTCCGAACCGAAAGCGTGACGGAGCGGCGCGTGGAACGTTATCGGCTCGGAGAGCCGAACGACATTCCGGTAACCGAATGGAGAAGATTGCGTTAGAATCCGGCTCCGCTAGCGTCGCGGCGTTTCGTCTCTTCCTCTTTCTTGCAGTCGTTTTCATGAACCTGGGACCATTCGACGTTCCGATTACCGCGTGGATGGGGCTGGCCGGGTCGGGGATGATGGTGATCCTGGCGTTGGTCGGTGTGCTGGCCGGTGCGTTGGCCAACCATGTGATCACGACCTGGTGCTGGTACCCGCGTCCGATCTCGCCGTGGGTTCGGATCGGGGACTGGAAATGGGACGACGAGCATCGGAAAATCGCCGAGTCGATGCCCGCCCGCTCGTGGATGGATCGCATCCCAGTGCTGGGGTGGTTTCGGTTGCGGCGTGAGTCGCGGTTGCACGGCAGCGGTTTTTGGGTGCGTCCGCTGTTAATCGAGATCGGGTTGGCGGTGACGTTGCCGGTGATGCACGGGTACTGGTTAGGCGGTCAATTGTTGCCGGTGGGAGTACCCGCTGGCGTGCTCGGGTTACTGGGCCCGTGGATGACGTTGCTGTTTTTCGTGCACGCGTTTTTGTTGATCATGATGGTGGCGGCGACGTTCATCGATTTCGACGAGCGGACGATTCCCGATTCGCTCACGATTCCGGGCACGATCTTCGGTTTGATCTTTGCCACAATGTCACCGTTCGTTTTCTTGCCGGGGCAGGTGCCCAATGGAATTGCGCCGGTGACGTTAGAACAACCCTTGGCATTGGCTCCGTGGTGGATGACCGGGAGCGGTTGGTTCATGGGGGTTGCGATTTGGACGGTGTGGTGTTTCGCGTTGGCGGATCGGCGGGTGATTTTGCGTCGCGGGTTGGGCAAAGCGGTGGAGTATTTCCTGGCCCGTTTGACTCGGCATCCGAGTTGGAAGACTCTCGCGGGAATTTGGGGCGCGGGGTTGGTCGCGATCACGGTGGTGTTCCAGATCGGCGGCGTTCACTGGCTCGGTTTGGCCAGTTCGCTGATGGGGCTCGCGGTGGGCGGCGGGATCGTTTGGTCGATCCGGTTAGTCGGCAGTTGGGCGATGCAAGTCGAGGCGATGGGGTTCGGCGACGTGACATTGATGGCGATGATCGGCAGTTTTATCGGCTGGCACGCTTCCGTCGCGGCGTTCTTTTTAGCGCCGCTTGCGGCGATCGTGATCGTGTTGATCCAGTTCGTGATCACGCGTGATCGGGCGACTCCGTTCGGTCCGTATCTGTGTGCGGGAACGGTGTTGACACTGGTGTTCTGGGACGAGGTTTACAACGCCCGGTTGCGGATGACGGTGGCCTTGATGGGCGACATGCTGCTGTGGTTGTGGTTGGCGCTACTCGGGTTGCTCGGCGGAATGTTGCGGGTTTGGCGATCGATCAAGCAGCGTGTCTTCGCGTGAACCGGCGGTCCGCTCAGCGAGTTCGGATGTAGACCGGGACGTAAATCGTGTGAACGGCGGGGTAGCGGCTCGACGTGGTGGGGTTGGCGCTCCAGTTCGGTCGGAGGGAGGGCCGCAGTCCCCAATACTCGGCTTCGAGCCGGGCGATCCGGTTGCGTGATTCGGCCAACGCCCGTCGTTGACGAAGCTGCATGGGTGAAGGGAGGGCGTTTCGAGGCTGCGATCCGGATTGATCGACCAATCGCAGATCCGAGGGGCTGCGGACGGGGCGGCTGGCGGTGGTGAGGTCGGCAGCGGAATTAGGGCCTCGTGAGGGTGCCGCTGCGGGGACGCGGCGGTTTTCAAAACCCGTCGGGACGGCCACGGATTCCTCCTGGGAGTCCTCCGGGAATTCGTCAAACGCTGCGTCGCCGGGACGACTGAAGAGGTCGTCGAGGCCCTGGCCCTGAGTGCTCGTAACTCCAAGGAACGAGGAGCACGTCAACACAACAACACCGGCGAGCCAAGGTGTGTTCAGGATGGATTTTAAGCGAGTTTTCATCACATTCGGGTCCGTAGGAGACAATTCGTTTGTCTTTCGTATCGTCGGATCGATTCGGCAAAGTGAACTCGCAGCGGTTAGTTTCCCACCGCACACCGGCGGATCGTGCGGGTCGCTCTCAACACGGGAACTTTACGGGCTGCGACGAGCGAAAACTGAGAAGAAAATTACATGGGACGATGCAAAATGAGCGAACTTTGCTAACCTGTATGCTGTTGAGTGCTCGGTGGAAAACACAGTAAGTGAACTGATGCACGATTTCGAACGACCCCCCCTTCTTGCATGTGAAGATAGAATTTCATGACCAAACAAATCATTTATGGCGTTTTCGCGTTGGCCTTGTTAACCACCACGCTCGGATGTCCCCCGCCCGCACCGCCGAGCGATGTCGATATCGATATCAGCTTGGGAGAGGTGGAAACCAAACCAGCAAAAGGTCCTAGCGACAACATGACGGGAATGGATAATACGACCGCGATCACGGAAGTCCCGTCGGACAATTTGACCTCCGGCGGCGAAACCCCGTAGTTCTTCGGGAATTAGCAATCCTCTGAAAATGCGTTTCAACAGGGTCGGTATCGAGCAACTCTCGCAATTGGTCGATGCGATGGTTGCGGCCGAGAATCACTCCGGTAGCGAAACGCCGCGTTGTTTCGGTTTGGTCGGTACGCTCGGGGCGGGCAAAACTCGTCTGTGTCAGGAGATCGCTCGCGCGTGCGGAATCGATCCCGCGGACGTGACCAGCCCGACGTTCACGTTGATAAAGAGTTACGATTGTAGCGGTGATGAGATTTCGGGCGGTCGTCCGATGCCTCGCTCGCTGCATCATCTCGATCTCTATCGCGTTGCCAATGAGGACGAGTTATGGGAACTCGGGCTGGAAGAACTTTGGGAAACGCCCGGCTGTTGGACGCTGATCGAATGGGCGGACCGATTTGCCGATTGTCTTCCCGAGCACACGATTTGGGTTCGGATTGAGATTGAACCTTCGGTTTCGCATGAGGAACCGTCGCTGCGAACGATCGAGTTCGAATGTCAGACCGCAGAGCAAACGGAGTGGATGGAGGATGTTCGTTCCCGTTGTTAGGTCTGCAATGTGAGCGGGGATGAGATTTCGACGACGCAGGGCGTCGCGGCACAAAAAAATACTGGTTTGCTTGCCTGGCGATTTGTGCGACCTATCTTTTCTCATGAGATGCCACGAACTCGCCGAACAGATCAGCCGTGAACGACCGGATTTACCGGCCGTCGAGATCGCGCGGTTATGCCTGATCCTGCTCAACGCGGAACCGGATTCCGAACGACTGCGGGATTCGGCCCAGCGGATGGCGGCGTGGCGGAACGCGAGTTTCCGATTGGAGGCGAGCACGGATCAACACGCCGCCGTGGTCGAGGAACTCGACCAAATGTACGGTGAGGAACCGATCGAGTTTCAACCCGATCAATTGTGGACGTTGCTACGAGCGGTGAAGGTTCAAAGTCAACTGCTCGAACTCTACACCGAGCACGCTTCGCTCGCTTAAGCAGGTTCGGGAAAATGTTTCGGTGTATTCGCCGTTAGCCACGGTTCTCACGTTGAACCGGGGCTAACGCCCAAACGGCGAATGGGGTTATCCACAATCAATGACCCGAATCTGCCTAGGAACACGGAATCAATAAGTGACGGACTTGCCGTACTGGATCTTGTTATTGCTCCCGCGTCGCGAAGCACCGTCAGTTCGCTTCGCGGAACTCGCCTCCGGTTTGCTGGGCCAGCGATTCGAGGAACTCGCTGGTCACGGGGTTCACGCCGAATCCGATCGTGTGGAATTTCAAATGTCGTGAGCGGTTACGGGTCACGATGTCTCGAATGATTTCATCGGGACGCACCAAATCACCCGCCGTTGGTTGCCCGTCGGTCAGGACGAACACAGCTTCGAGCTGATCGTCGAAACTGAGTGCCTCGCTCAACACGCCATGGGTGTTGGTTTTGTCACCGAGCGTGATTCGTTGAGCGAACGCGATCGCCGCGAGTTTGTTTTGTTTTGTTGCGGGTACCAACTCGCTGCGCCAAGGTTGAACGAAGGTGTCAAATAGGACGATCGAGAATTCGTTTCCGGGACGGAGGCCTTCGATGACGCGAATCAACTCCTGTTTGGCCCGCTGCAAACGAGTGGCGCGTTGAGCCGCTCGCTTCATGCTGCCCGAGCGATCGATCACGAAGAGCATCCGCGCGGCGCGGAGTTCGATGCCGTAGTAGTGGCTGTCACTGAGTTTCAATCTCTGGGTCGATTCAGACGTCGTGTCGACGAGTTGCAATCGTCCGGTGGGATTTTTTGTCGGAGCGAGTTCACTGTCGCCGAGTTCATTGGTGGCGAGTTCACTGTCGGCGAGTTCACTGTCGGCGAGTTCGGTGGTGGCGATTTTGTCAGCGGCATCAGGAGCGTTAAAACTGACTCGGTTAATGAGCGATTCGGGCGGGTGATCTTTCTGGTATCGGGCAAAGAGTTGCCGATCGCCGGCGAAGTCTCGCAGGTCGACATTTTTCAAACGGTCCGTGATTTCGTGCCGAAGTTGTCCATCGAGTTGGGCGTGCAGTTGATGCAACAGTTCGACGCTGCGTGGGCAATGCAGTTTCGCGATCGCGCGGACGAGGGCGAACCGGAATGCGTACTGTTGTTCGAACTCCACTCGTTTGATTTGCGCGGCGAGACCATCGACGGCTGCGACAACTTCGAATTGGCCGACGGTGTCGATCACCACCATCGCGATGCGTTCGTCGGCATGATTCAGGGCGTCGATTAAGACCGCGATGTGTTCAGGTCGAGGGCTGTTGCCGAGCAAGTTGATCAAGCGGGCGAGACCGTCGGGGAAGGCAAGGCGCCGGTTCTCCTTCGCTTTGCTGTCGTCGCGTTTGGCCATTTCATCGGCGTGCTGTCGAAGCAAAACATCCGTGGCCTCGGCGATGACGCCGAGGTGGGCTCGCATTTGATCGGGTTGATTGGCCCATTGGCTAATCAGTTTCAACCTCGCTGGCTCACTGCGTCCGGTCAGGATTCGCAGCATCCGCCTCTGGACGGGTGTTGCGGCCGATCCGCCGAGTTTCGAATCGCCTGCGATTGCCTGTGCGCTGCCAGTGCGTACGGAGATCACTCCCGTGCTTGATAGGATGACGGTGAGCAGAAAAATCAAAATCGTCGTTCTCTTCATCGTGCCGGTCCCCAAATCGTTCGCGTAATGAAACATCATTCTAGCGGATCGGAGGCGCGTCGACACTCATTTTACGGCACAACCTGATTCGGATTTGCCGGGTCGCGTAACTCCTCAAGAGTTTCGATCCCACCTGAAACCGAAATCCTTGACGACTTCCGCTACGCATCAAATCAGCGGCGGATTTGGTGTCGGTAGTAGGTTTCCAGGCACAGCGTCGCCATGGCGGTGGTGTAAACGGTTCCGCCGTAGCCGCCCCATAGTGTGGTATCGGGCCAACTGCCGTCGGGACGTTGGGTGGCGAGCAGGCGTTGTTTCATCGCGTCGTTCCAGGTCCGCCAGGCGTCGTCTTGGAGTTGATGCAGGGCCAGCGTGGCGTAGTACCAGTAGTAATAATTGTCGGGGCCGGCGGAGCGTCCGGGCAGATCGGCGAGTAGCATGCCTTCGGCTTCGCCGATCGTATCGGCGGGGACTTTTTCGCCGATCAGCAATCGCGTGGCGAGGGCTTCGGCGGTCATCGTGGCGGTGGGTCGTTCGCCGGGTCGGTAGCTGGCCAAACCACCCGCCCGCCCGCTGCGGACGGTGGCGAGGAACCGGGCCACGCCGGCCTGCATCGAACTGTCCGCGGCCAACGCTCCGCTGCGGCGGCCTCCGTCGATCAACATCGCCTGCCATCCGAGTTGGCTCATGTCACCGGCGTCGCCGCGGGTGTACCGCCACCCGCCGGTAACGGGATGCTGCGTCAATTTCGAATAAGCGAGCGCACGCCGGGTCGCTTCGATCGCGGCGGCGTCTTCGGTCATCGCGGAACACTCGGCGAGCGAGAGTCCGGCCATCGCGTGACAGTAATGGGCGGCATAAACCGAGGCGTCGCCGGCGAGCGATCCGTCGGGTTTTTGCTGGCCGAGCAAGTACACCAAACCACGATAAACGTTGTCGTGATAGTCGCCGGATTGGTGCGTGTTGCCGTTGCCGAGTAGAGCGAGCAAAGCCAATCCGGTGATACCGGTCGCGGCACGTTTGCCAGCCGAACCGCGTTGCAAACCGAGTGGAGCACGCTCGCGTCCGGCGCCGCTCGACAAAGGATCCCAGGCTCCGTCGGCGCGTTGATTGGCGGAGAGGAATTTCAATGCGGCGGCCACGGCGGCTTCCGTGCTCGCGTCGCCTCCGGTCGCGTGCAGGGCCTCGGTTTTCGCGGCACCTTGGCGGGTGGCAAAGTCCTCGTCGATTTGTCCGGGGATGGACGCGCGGGCGGATTGTGATGATTCGGTGGACGCGGCGGATTCGGTGCGCGGCGGCGTCTCGGCTCGGGAAGACATCGCCGTCTCGGCAGGCTCGACCGGGGATACTGGCTGGGGTGGCTGAGGTGACTCGCGTTCGACCTGCGGCTCGGAACCTGCGAGAGTCTCGTCGAGCCAATCGCCCAACGGGTCATCCATCTCGACAACCGGTTCGTTCCGCGTTGGAGTCACACTCGAAGCCAACGACGCGGGTAGGCCCGTGGCGAATATCGTGGCAGGCGGTGGTTCGATCGCGAGGTCCGAGGAAACGTCAGGCGATCCACTCTCGGTTTCCGATTCCAGCGTCGTCTCCTCCGGCGATTGCCAGTCCACGATCGGTTGCGACAGCGTCAGGGGAGCGATCGAGGATACGTTGGCCTGCGAGGCTTCCCACGGGTCGAGTTCGTCGGCGAGCGAATCAAGGTCGGAGAAATCGGCGAGCTTCATGTCGGGATCGAAAACCGATACCGAAACGGACTCGGACCCCGGTGCATCGTTTTGTTCTGAAACCACGCCTCCACCCGAAAAGAACGTGGACAGACGGGGTACCCAAATTAACATCGCGAGGTGCAACCCGATCGACACGACCAAGCAAATGATCGCCGCCGCCCGCCCGCTACTTTTGCGGCGGCGGAACAACATCACCGTGGCGACCAACAACGCAACCGCCAACAGTGCGATCAATCGCACGGCCGTCGGGTTGTGCCAGAAATGATCGGGAGAAAAAGGCAAGAGAATTGGCTATTGGCTATTGGCGGTTGGCGGTTGGCGGTTGGCTGTTGGCTGTTGGCTATTGGCTATTGGCTATTGGCTATTGGCGGTTGGCTGTTGGCTGTTGGCTGTTGGCTGTTGGCGGTTGGCGGTTGGCGGTTGGCGGTTGGCGGTTGGCGGTTGGCGGTTGGCTATTGGCTATTGGCTGTTGGCGTAGGCCGGAGTAAGCCGCTTTGGCGCCGGTCCGGCATCCCCTGGATTGGAACGCCGGTTGGTAGTGAATCGTTCTGCCGGGTGGGCGTCGGATGCTTCCTTCACCCGGCCTACGTCACGCAAAAGCGAAAAGCCAACAGCTAAAAGCCAATCGCTAAAAGCCAACAGCTAAACGCCAACAGCTAAACGCCAACAGCTAAAAGCCAGCAGCTAAACGCCAACAGCTAAACGCCATTCTTCATTTGACATTGATCTGCTTGACGCCGGCGGCGCGGACGTGGTGGTAAATCTCGTTGACCCGGCCGTGAGGAATGTTCTCGTCGGCGCGGACGGCGACGGTCAACGCGGGATAGTTGGCGTGTTGTGATTTCAGAATGCTGGTGAGCTGTTCGGGCGAGACGGACGCACCGTCGAGGGTGAGGGTTCCGATCGCAGTGAGTTCGACAATCCGCTCGTCAGGCAATCTCGCCATCGAACGCATGTCACCGGCACCGGGCACGTTGACCTGCACACGACTCTCTCCATCGTCAAAACGGCTGCCGACCATGAAAAAGATCACCAGCAAAAACACCACGTCGATCATCGGCGTGAGATTGATGGTGGCGGTCTCGGGTGTCGAACGACGAATCATTCGTGGAACTGCAGAATGAGAAGGAGGATCGGATGAAAACGGTCTACGCGGCTCGGCGTTTTCGTATCGGTTTGGCGGCGCCAGCGTTTTCGAGTCCCTCTGCGGAAATGCAATCGATCACGCGTTGGCACAATTTGTCAATCTCGCCGAGATAGCGATCTGATTTCGCACTGAAATACATGTACGCGAGGTAGGCCGGAATGGCGACACTCAAACCGCCTGCGGTCGTCATCAACGCGGTGCTGATGCCGGCGGCGAGCAGTTCGCTTTGTCCCCCGCCACCACCTTCGGGACTCAAGTTTTCGAACGCCTGAATCATGCCCAGAACCGTGCCGAGCAAACCGATCAGCGGGGCCACGTTGCTGATCGCATGGAACACGCGTAGGAACCGCCGCAGCGACTCACCGACCCGATCACCGGCATCAATCACGGCTTGCTCGATCTCCATCATTGGACGTCCCCATCGCCGGACGGCGGCGTGAAAGACCTCGGCAACCGGGCAATCAAATTCATCGCAAATCGAGGTCGCCTCTTCGTAACTCAACTGACCGTCTTCGACGCATTCGGTGAACCGGCGGACGAACGGTTTCGGGATCACTCGCGAACGGCGCAGCGCAATCATGCGTTCGAACGACAACCCGATCACGATCAACGAGCAAACGCCGAGCGGGATCATCAACCAACCGCCCTCGGAGATTTTTCGAACGATGGCGGGCATTTCAAACGCATTGGATTCCTCGGCAATCGGTTCGGGTTCGACCGGTGCGGCGGGAATCGAAAACTGGTTCGTGGTGGTGTTTTCGTTGGTAGGTGCCGTCGCGATTCGAGCAGCCGGTCCGGGCTGGGCTCCGTAGCCACCGCCGGGAAAGCCGCCCGATTGATACGATCCGGGTTGCCCGTTGCCGTTTTGAGACGAGTTGGGATATCCGCCGCCGTTGTAACCGTTGCCGCGGTTGTTCGTGCTGTTGAAAGACGAATTCGGATACGCCTGAGCCATGGCGTCGCTCGGGACGATGGCAGTGAACACGAACACGAGCAGAAAGAGGAACACGAGTATCCCGCTCACGAGTGAGGGGCTCGTGCGATGTCGATCGATCGTGGAGGATTGCGTGGGAATCATCGTCGTATCGTGCCTGGAGGCGAAGGACCGTCGCTCGTCATGGCGGCGAGCCGACGACGTGCACCGCCGGCGTGAGGTGAATCACCAAACCGGCTGACGAGCGTGGAATAGCAAACCGCCGCCTCCCGTGTCCTCCCCAATTGTTCAAACGACTTGCCGGCCTGCACCAGCGAGGCGGCCGTCCAGGTATCGTTGCTGCCGATCGCTTCGACTTGGCGATAGGCGGTGATCGCCTGCGGGAATTTTTCCTGCATGAAAAATGTCTCGCCGATCATCCACTGGGCTCGGCCACGCAAATCCGAATCGGCCAAAGACGAACGCACGACACGTTCGAGCAACGCTCGTCCGTGATCGAAACGTAATTGGCGGATTTCCAAATTCGCGGCGAGCAGATTCGTCATCGCGACATCGCCCGAGGCGTGACCTGCTCCGCCGCTGTTGTGTTGCATCGCCGCCGATTGGGCCGCTGCGATACGTTTGCTCGCCTCGGTGACGGACCCGCCGGCGACTGCGGTTTCGGCCAAACGCAACAACGTCGGGAAATCGTCCGCGCCATGCTCGTCGACGATGCGTTGCCACAATTTCAACGACTGAGAGTTCTTGCCCGTTTGCAACAACGCTTCGGCGAACAGCCGTTCGACGTGCAACGACCGTCCTCGACGATACGCGTCCTCTTCATTGTTTTGTTGTTTTCTCGCATCCTGGGCGAGCGGTTCGTACAGCCCCGGTTCCTCTTCGGCGGCCATGGCGAGCATCGACCAATGGCCGGTCCGCCCCGCCCATCGACAGGCCGCTTCGCGGACGCCGCCGGTGATCAACATGCCCGATTGAGTTTGCATTTTCGCCACGAGTGAATTCGGATCGTGCCGACTCTCGTCCCGTGCGGCCAACCACCGCATCGCGATCCGTTGAACGACCGCGTCGTGGCCGCCTACATGCAACCGCTGCAGAATGTCGGTCGACGTGTCGCCCACCGAATCGCATAACGAAAGAGCGGTCGCGTAGGCATTTTCGGCTTCCGGAGCACCCGTCACCGCCGCGATCATCAAACCGGACGCGACGACCTCCACGTTGGCTTTGCAAGAGTGACTCGCCAACAAGAAATCGTGATGCTCGATCATGTACTCCTGGAGTGTTTCGCTCAGGTCACGCTCGCTGGAATCCAGATCCGCACACGCTTGCACGATCATCTCGGCGGTTGCCGTCGAACGCGGATGCAGTCGGACGAGTTCTTCCCGAGTGGCTTCGGCGGCATCAGGATCGCCGAGCCGCGTCTGGCAACTGAGCCGGAGCATCCGTGCCGAGGGAGCATCGGTGTGGTCGTCGTGATGTTGCAGGAAGGTATCGACGGCGGCGAGTGATTGGCGTAAATGATCTTCGTTGCCGCTCTCTCCGGCCGCCATCACCAACGTCCACGCGTGCCCGAGTCTCGCCGTGGCGAGGCCTGCGAACGGTTCGCCCTGGCCATGTGACTCAAATAAATCGATCGCGGACCGGTACGCGTTACCGGCGGTCAAGACGTCATCGGAATCGAGACCTCCGGCCGCAACAGCGAGCAGTTTGTCTCCGGTGCTTTGAATGGTTACCCGGGTTGCAGCGTGTTCGGCTGAAACCGTCAGCCACCGCAGTGCGTCGGCGAGCCGTCCGGCGGAGGTCAAACTGCTCGCCGCCGAATTCAGCACTGCGACGGCTTTCTCGGGCGGCAGTGGATTGTGCGAGTCGTCCGGTTCGGTGGAACCCGTCAGGAGGCGTTCGCACAGAGCCGCACCGGTGTGGTACACCTCCGCAGCAGCTTCGCGACGGCCTTCGGAATGGCACTTCCGCGCCGTTTGGATGATCGCCGCGAGCGTTTGCATGGACACGCTCGGAGTCAGGTCCTCTCGCGTGATATCGATTTGGGAAACGAAGCCCGCGGCAGCATCGAGATCGTTCTCGCCGAGCAAACGCATTAGCTCGGTCGCCGGAGACCCGGTCGATACCTGCTGCGACGTCGATGCCGAGTCATCCGACCTCGCCGGCGATACCCACACCATCGTGACGGCCGCCATTACGAGTGCGAGCGGCACGAGTTGTCGCGGTATCGTCAGGGTGAAACGAATGCGGCGTTGTGTGGGTGCCATCGGTGTGTTGACTCGGCCTTGGAGAGACGTTGCGAATGAGGTCGGACGTTTCGCCCTGAGAAACAACGAAACAGCAAGACGCGTACTCGGACGGGACAGGGGTCCCATCCTACGTAGCTCGGGGGCATTGCCCCGAGCGAACTCGACTTCATGCAGCGGCCTTTGCGGCGGCGTGGTAGAACGAACCGATCGCATCAATGACCCGGACCTGTTCGATCTCGGTCAGCGACGGGAACACGGGCAGGTTGAGTACCTCGCGACTGGCCCGCTCGGTTTCTTGCAAACCGTTGTGCCGGAATTCGACGTCTTCGAAACACTCTTGCTGATGCATCGGAATCGGATAGTAAATTTCCGACCCAATATTGCGTTCGGCGAGGTAGCTACGCAGCGCGTCACGACGTCCGCCGCCGACGCGAAGCGCGTATTGGTTCCACACATGGAACGCATTGCGATCGCGGGTCGGCAAGGTGATTTCCGATTTGCCGACCATGCCTTTTTCTTTCAACAAACGATCGTAGCGATCGGCGATTTCGGTGCGTGCCTCGATCGCTTCACCGAGGTGCCGCAATTTGATCCGCAACACGGCGGCCTGGAACGTATCGAGCCGGCTGTTGATGCCGACAACTTGATGGTAGTAACGTGGACGCATGCCGTGACCGGCGAACAACCGTAACCGATCGGCGAACGCCGCGTCCGAGGTTGTCATCATGCCCCCGTCGCCCATCCCGCCGAGGTTCTTTGTCGGATAGAAACTGAAACAACCGACGGCGCCCCAACTGCCCGCCGGGCGGGAATGGTAGGCCGCACCGATCGCTTGAGCAGCATCCTCGACCACGGGGATGTCGTGCTTGCCAGCGATCTGGCAAATTCGATCGATCTCGGCACACTGGCCGAACAGGTGAACCGGAATGATGGCTTTGGTTTGCTTGGTGATCAGCGATTTGATCGATGCCGGATCGACGTTGAACGTGCCCGGGCAAATGTCGGCAAACACCGGCATCGCGCCGAGACGGGTGATGCAGCTCACCGAAGCAAAGAACGTAAACGAAGGCACGATGACTTCATCGCCAGGGCCGATGTTGAGCGCCATTAGCGCGAGTAACAACGCGTCGCTGCCGGAGGCACATCCGACGACGTTAGGGACCTGGCAATAGCCAGCGAGTTCACATTCGAGTTCGGCCACATCGGGGCCGAACAGAAATCGCCCGCTGTCGAGGACGTCGGTCAACGCCTCAATAAATTCTTCGCGATACGGGCCGTTGTCCCGGTTGACGTCGAGAAGGGGGACACCGGGGTGAGGTTGGTTTTGGTTGTTGGCGTTGGGAGCAGCCATGGGTGAATTCATCCGTGAAATTGAGCGAAGATAGCCGAAAACTCCGTTTTCGGTCTGCTCGATCGGCCATCATTGCCGGGAGCACTCTTGTCCTTGTGTACGTCTGCGAGGGGAATCAGGTCAAGAGAAAAAGACCGGTTCGTTTCAGATTCGGAGTAAAGATTCCGAGCGGCCCCAGGCCCACCAACGTGCCTCACCAACCTAAAACGTGGGCAAAAATCAGTGGCGCACAAATGGACGCATCGCTTTGGATCATGAACTTCGGCGATTCGGGGTCGAGTTTGTACCATGTGATTTTTTCGTTGGGGACCGCGCCGCTGTAGCCGCCGTAGCTCGTCACGGCGTCACTGATTTGACAGAAATAACCCCACAACCGCACGTCGCGTTCGAGATCCTGTTTCAACAACGGCACAACACAAATCGGGAAATCGCCCGCGATTCCGCCGCCGATTTGGAACATTCCGATCGGCTCGTCCCGGCTCGTCGCCTCGTACCAGCGGATCAAGCGGCCCATCTGTTCGGTGCCGGTCGCGAACGCGGAATGGTTCGGCACGGTGCCGTCATAAACGCGGGCGGCATAGATATTCCCGAGCGTGGAGTCCTCGATCCCAGGTGTGTAGACCGGGATCCCGGCGTCCTTCGCCGCCGCCATCCAGCTATTTTCGCGGGGAACTTGGAAATGCTCGCAAAACGTCGGGTCATCGAGCAACGCGAACATGAAATCCGCCGGCATCCATGTCGGGTCCTCGGACGTTTTTTCTCGCGAGGCTTGCTCGACCCAAAGTTTCGTCAAACGATGTTCGAGGTGCCGCATGACCGTTTCGGGGATGCAGGTATCTGTCACGCGGTTGAATCCGGCGTCTCGCAATCGGACCTCGTCCTCGACCGAGAGTGCCCGCCAATCCTGGATCGTTTGGTACTCGTCGTGGGCGACGAGATTGAACAGATCCTCCTCCAGGTTGGCCGCCGTACACGTGATCGCGTGGACTTTGCCGTGCCGGATCATTTCGGCGAGCGACAGGCCGAGTTCGCCGGTGCTCATCGCTCCGGCGAGCGTGACCATCATTTTGCCACCCGAACCGACAAATTGGCCGTAGGAGCGGGCGGCGTCGCGGAGTTCGCGGGCATTGAAATGACGGAAGTGTTTTTCCAGGAAATCGGTGACTTTCATCTCAATCTTCGGGGGAAATTGGGGGTTTATCGATGCAAATCGTCGTGCATTTCGTAGTGTTATTTGCCCCCGACGTCGATACGGCAACAAAAACGAGACACGCCGGCGAAACCCCGCCGCGGCGCGTCGGTTGAATCCCAGGGGCAGGCCCGTTCGTTGTCCGCTTTTCTCACCCCGGCTCCCACTCTCACGATCCCGACGGATTCGACTTGATGACATTTTCTCGAAGCCAATCTCTTCGCCGATCTTTTCGCCGATCCGTCTCGCAGCGGAACCGGCGAATGCTCCAGGGCGTGTTCGCGGGGCTCTTGCTCGCCGCTTGGTTGGGTTGGATGTCGACGCCGCGTTTCGTGATTCCGCTTTTGTCGAATTGGGGCGAGTCGGGATCGATCTCGCTGCCTGCCGAACCGATCGGCGTCTTGTCAAGCGATGGATTCGTGGCCACGAACGAGTTGGGCACGAGTCCACTGGGGACTGCCGATCGATGGAAGAACGTCGACGGGTGGTACGTGGGCGGCTTTCCGTTTGACAGTTACCACGTGTTGCACCAAGACGCCGAGCGTCGCACCACCATCGTCTCCCTGGCGATGATCGTGAATCTTTTGACGGCGAGCGTGTTGGTCATCGGTATGTACCTATTGGCTTACGTGAAGGACCCCCGGGGTTCGTTCCGATCGCTGCTTTGTCTGCGTGGAATCCGCCGCAGCTCAGTCGTGCTCGTCGTGGGAATCGGATGTGTTCTGGGGCCATTAGCGAGCCTTCATTTTTTCCGTTGCTACCAAGCCAACCGACTAACGCCACGGGGTGACGACATCAGCCTCGTTCGCACGATTCGCTCCCCCTTTTTCGATGCCACTCCGGTTTGGTTCCAATCGCCGTGGACTCATATTCACGAAATGAGGCTCAGCGCGGAGACATTCACCGGGAATTCAGGGGGCAACGGCACCGGTTCACCGACGACTCGAAAACGCGTGCCCATTCGGCTCGACCGCTACCCTGGCTTGCAAGCGATCTATCTTCGCGGAACCTTCTCTGAAGAGGCCTTGGACCAGATCGCCGCCGTCCCGATGTTGCGTTCACTCTCGTGGCATCAACCGGGCAGTGTCGGCGAGATCCAAGAACTCGTCGCTGCGATCGATCGGTTGGAGTCACTCAATATCTCGCTCTCTCGCCGTCGGTCACCCGCACGCTCCAACGGTGCGGAGATGCCGCCCCGTTCGGACGACTTTGCTACGCAAGAGCGAGCGCTGGATCTACGCCATCTCGGTCGGTTGCAACTATTGAGATTGACGAACTATCCCTCCCGAGCGTTCGAACTCGATTCGATCTCCGAACTCAAAGAACTGCAGCAGTTTGAGTGGGAGATCAAGGGAGATATTGAATCACCGATCTGTTTGATCGGGCTAGAACAAATGCGTTCGCTATCGATTTCGACGCGTCAGACGCAATCAACCAACCTCGAAGTCGATCTTCGTAAGATGCCAAACCTGACGGCGATTACCTTGCCCGCCGCACAACCGCTCGACATGACGTTGCGTGATCTGCCGTTGCTGAAATACATCGCGGGCCGATCGCTTGATGTTTATTACGAGGGTCGCGAAGAGATAACCGAAAGTGTCCCACTCGTTTCGGGACTGACGCTCGAGAACGCGACCAGCCTGATGGCGTTGAACCTCGCGACGAAGTCACTCAGTCGATGGGAAATTGAACTCTGCCCCCGGTTGCGATCCATCACAATCAATGGCGACTACCGGTTGAGTGAACCCGATGAATCGAGTGACCTGAATGAACCGAACGAATCGAAGCAGATTGTCGATCGAAAAACCGATCAAAACGTCGTTCGAGATTTCGCACCGCTGTGGGATTGGTTGTCGCGAGAGCAACCCATCAACTCGCTCTCTTTTTCCAACTTTTCACTTCGAAAGGTCGACTTTTCGATGTTGAGCCGGCAGCGTTTTCTACAACTCATTGAGGTGACGCAGTGCGACACCACCGCAAAGCAACTCGAACAATTTGCCGCGATTGCTTCCCTCCGTAAACTTCGCGCCGAGACCGTGCCGGTGAGCGTCCAAAATGTCGCCAATCTGCTCGCCGCAAACGGGCAATGGGAAAGTCTGTTGATCGATTGGGTCTCGTTGCCCAAAATCGAAATCAGGAACCAACCCCTGCTCAAGAAAGCGTTCGCCAACCGAGAGATCACTGCCAAGGAAATCGAACTGGAGAATCTACCGAGGTTGGACGATTCGATTTTCACCACCGGAAGTCTGCAAAAACTGAAACTCGTCAACATCCCGCAATTCGCAGGAATATTCATCAATGGTCGTCTCCCTGCCAATGCGATATTCGAAGGATTGACGTCGCTGAGTCACTTCTGCATCGTGGGCAGTCGGCTTACCAATCAACAAATCGAATCGCTCCATCAATGCGAGAAACTCGAGACGCTAGGGCTGCTCGGATGTGAGATCCCGGTCGATTTTCTCTCTGGTCTTCAACGTTGGCGAAAACTCTCCATCTTGGATTTCAAAGGACTCCAAATCTTCGATGGGAACTCAGAACCGGAACTACTTGCCGATCGGCATCTCGCTGTCCTCGGCCAAATCAAATCGCTCACCCGTGTCAATCTCGATCGGTCCCGAATCACCGGGGAAACGATCGCGGTGCTGGCGAGTTGTCACGCCATGCAGGCGTTGTCGGTGCGCGGTTGCCGCCTCTCGCAGAAAGATCTCGAGCCCCTCGTGCTATTGAAACTGATGACCGAATTGCAGGTCGGCGCGAATCAAAAAGTGCCGCCCAAGTTGGAATCCGTGACGGTTCAAAACCTTCCGAACATGACCCCGGAACAAACCAGCACGTTCGAACTGACCTGGAATTCGATGTTCACCGGCGAGCAAAAGATACGCGGGCCGGTCAGGATGCAACGTGGCCATTCCAACCGGAGACAACCTCGCCCCGGCGGCCTGACGCCCGGCGATCGGATTCCCGATCGCCCGAACCGATCCGGCAATCGGAGTTCGCCCACACCGTGACCGTCATTCCGCCTAACACAAACAGGTAGGTGTGGACCATCTCAATCACACTGACGTCGTGGAACATCCCGTTGGAAAAATAGCTCGCTAAGAATCCGATCATCAGCATCCCCACCTGACGTTGATAAGACCCGTCGGGATGCGCTCGTGACAACTGCCACGCGATGCAAGCGATGCTGACGAGAAACAACAGGTGCAAACTCGAACCGATCAATCCGAGATCGACCAACAACGCCAAAAACACATTGTGTTGTACGTATGGACGAGCGTTCTCCAACGGGATGCCGTGTTTCCGGATCGAGTGATACGGTTCGGCGGACTTCATGTATTGGCCATAGCCGTGGCCGCCAATCGGGCGATCGAGAAACATCTCCCACGCGACGGTCGCTAACAAAGGTCTCAGTTCCACGCTCTTGGCCGCTTCGGCGGCGCTCAAAGCTTTGTCCCGCTTCATCGAGAATAACTGCTCCTTCAACCCCATCGTCATCGACACGGCAAACACGATCACCATCCCGAGCGCGACGAGCCGAACCTTCACGGGCGCATACAACATCCCCAAAAACGCCAGACACAGCACCGCACCCACCCAAACGCTGCGAGTCAACGTCGAGTAGCATCCTGCCAACGCGATCAATGCCAACAGACCGTAGAGCACCTTGCCATGCCGCGACGCATGGAAGAAACGAATCACGCACGCACTCAGACCGAGCGTGATCACGATGCCGTTGCCCGCCGGATTGAGCAGCGGCCCACGACCGCGACCGTAGAACTCCCACACCGTCGGATCATTGATGAAACGCGGGAAAACCAGCGCCCGCAAATCCAACATCTCGAAAACACCCGTGATCGATAAATACGTCCCCAGCACGAGTAGCAACGTCACCAACCGGTCCATCGCCTCCCGCACCCGGTCCGGGTCCGACGCGATGCTCGTCCGCATCACAAAATACAACGCCGCCGGCATCGCGATATAAAACAACCACCGTGCCAACGGCGGTTGGTCCGCGTTGAACATCCCGAACCGCACACAACTCAACAACGTCCACGCCGTCAACGCGAAAACCACCACGTCGAGCCGATGAATTCGGTCCATCGTTTCACTCGATCGGACGAGGCGTGCGGCGAGCATCAACATCACGCATCCCCACACGATCCGGTCCAAACTAATCTGAATCGGCCCCGGAATTGAGAAGAAAGAAGGGCCGAACACCGTCCCTAAAATCAGCATTCCGAACACCGCCGTCATCAAACGCAGATGCCTCGCCATGGGCAATAACCATGGCGTCAGCGCGATGACGAAAATGAATGCAAGCCAGAACATGCCCAACCTTAGGTCGCGATTCCTGGCCACAAGCCGTTTCGTCTCGAAAAAAAAGCAAGCCCCCGAACCCTCGTAGCACCTTACTCCTGCTGCGTTGCTCACACGGTTCATGGTAAGAACAGGGTAGATTCCGCCCGTTCGCGTGATTTCCACCGCGAAAGCGATTCCAGCATCGTTTCACCATCCCGACGCATCGGCCGTTCCCAATGACTCAACAAAGTCCCACCTACGCGATCACCATTCGTCTGCGTTACGCCGATGCCGCCGGAGCGATGGGACGGATCGCAACCGCTATTGGTGAAGCCGACGGGGCGATCGGAGCGGTCGACATCGTCGGTATCTCCGGACGCAGAATCTCACGTGACTTCACGATCAACGCCCGCGACGTCGAGCACGGCAAACGGATCGTCGAGCATTTACAAATGCTCGATGACGTCGAGGTCGTTCACGTTTCCGACCGGGTCTTCCTGATGCACCTGGGCGGAAAAATCGAAGTCGTCGCGAAAACCCCGATCAAAACACGCGACGACCTCTCCATGGCCTACACGCCCGGCGTCGCACGCGTTTGCAAATCCATCGCCGAAGACCCTGACGCCTCCTTCGCGCTCACCATTCGGCAAAACACCGTCGCCGTCGTCAGTGACGGTTCCGCCGTCCTCGGCCTCGGCAACATCGGACCCCGAGCCGCCATGCCCGTCATGGAGGGCAAAGCCATGTTGTTCAAAGATTTCGGCGGCGTCGATGCCTTTCCCATCTGCCTCGATACCCAAGACACCGAGGAGATCATCATGATCGTGCGCAGCCTCGCGCCCACCTTCGGGGGCATCAACCTCGAAGACATCTCCGCGCCACGGTGCATCGAGATCGAAGAACGGCTCGACAAGGAACTCGAAATCCCCGTTTTCCACGACGACCAACACGGCACCGCGATCGTCGTCCTGGCCGGTTTGAAAAACGCACTCCGGCGAGTCGGCAAAGCCATGTCTGAAATCAATATCGTCATCAACGGCGCCGGAGCCGCTGGCACCGCGATCTGTAAACTCCTGATCACCTCCGGAGCACGCAATATCATCGCCTGCGATCGCAACGGCGCCCTGCACGCCGGAGAACCGGAATCCGATCCGCCCAAACAATGGCTCGCCCAAAACACCAATCCCGGCGGTGTTTCCGGTTCGCTCTCCGAAATCATTCGCGGCGCCGACGTCTTCATCGGTGTCTCCGCAGCGAACGTGCTCACCATCGAAGACATCAAAAGCATGAACGTGGATCCGATCGTGTTCGCCCTGGCCAACCCCGACCCGGAAATCGAACCCAGCCTCGCCGAACCCTACGTCCGAATCATGGCCACCGGACGCAGCGATTTCCCCAACCAAATCAACAACGTGCTGTGCTTCCCCGGATTGTTCCGCGGTGTCCTCGACGTCCGCGCCTCGACTATCAACACGGAAATGAAAGTCGCCGCCGCCGAAGCGATCGCCAACGTGATCCCACCCGGTGACCTGCTCGACGACTACATCGTCCCCAGCGTCTTCGACCGCCGTGTGGCCCAAGTCGTCGCCCAAGCGGTCTCGCTGAAAGCGGTGGAAACCGGCGTGGCAAGACGGAAAGCCAAAAGCACCTACAACCTGAGTTGAATGGTTCCCCGACTCACCGCTTGTTTCATCGCTACCCTATTGGCATGAAACCTTCACCCCATCCACCGCAGCCCGGTCAAGAATCCGTCTGGGATTATCCTCGTCCTCCGGGACTGGAAAAGGTCACCAAGACACTACGGATCGTCCATGCGGGACAAACCATCGCCGAGACCAACGACGGCTACCGGGTGCTAGAAACCAGTCATCCGCCGGTCTACTACTTTCCACCGAACGATTGTAAATTGGAGTGGATGCCAGCAGCCGGTGGCGGTTCCTTTTGCGAATGGAAAGGATCGGCGCGCTACGTGGATTTGGTCGTGCCCGGCAGCGACGCGATTTTGCAAGTGGCCTGGTACTACGCCGACCCGACACCACGCTTCGCGGCAATTGCTCGGCACCTGGCGTTCTACGCGGTCAAACTCGACGAGTGCTACGTCGGTGATGAACTCGCCACGCCACAACCGGGCGGATTCTACGGCGGCTGGGTCACCTCCGACCTCGCAGGCCCCTTCAAAGGCACGCCCGGTTCGATGGGATGGTGAGTCATACGTCAGCCTTTCCAGGTTGACATGGCAAAAACTAAACTCAATCGACAAAATGTCCGGTCAATCCAAAGTTCGACTTTCGCACTTCCTAAGTGATTTGCTAGCAATTTCTTATGGAAAAAACGGCCCCCAAGTTGCAGGCTCTCAACTGTTTCAAAACTCAAAAGGGAGACCGGTTTCAATGGACATCGCATCAACTTTCATGCCGTTACTTCGAGTTTTTACCGGAGCAATGACGAAACCGACCGCTGGGTCATTCAAAGAATTCTTCGCCGGTTGGCTTTTCGCGGGCAGACGCTCTGTCTCCGATGGGCTGCGTGCAGGTGATCCGACGAAGCATCCTAGTGCGTAACACCGGATTTTCGCCACCGCCCGCTGGAGTATCGACCGAGTCGGGTTCGCCGTTTCTGATTCGTCGAAAAACTGACGGGCCAGTTGGAGTACACCTTGGTCGGTGACGACACGCTTGTGGGACGCTCTGGACTCAGAGTCGACGGCGCGGGAATGCATCGCAATGCGCGTCAAAGTAGTCGTGATTGAACATCTTCGCGGCGGACGGGGGATCGAGGTCTTCTACAGCACACGTCGTTCGCTGACACGCTTGTCACGCTCAGGCGTGATTGCCTGCGTGAAACGCAGGAAAAGATTTTTTACGCAGCCAAGTTGCCAGTGCATGTTCAGAAAATTCTCAGACCAATACATTACGGCTGCTTGATCTAGCCGCGTAAAGTGCGAAAGTCGAACTTAGGAACGCGGGATCAATTAGTGTCGTAGTCGGCGGAAGTCGCTTTTGGTGCGTTCCGGAAAAACTACCCCACTTCTTTCGAACAGGTGCCACGGATGGGCTTTTCTTCAAAAAACCGACTCGATGAATCTACAGAAGAACTGATTCAAGCATTTTCCGCAACACTTTCAGAAAAAGACCGACGACGCTTTGCTGCGTTAGAATCGCAGCGATTCGGTCATGGAGGAATCGCGTATGTCGCTCGATTGTTGGACTGTTCGCGTAGAACCGTCGAACGTGGCATCGCGGAACTGACGCAACTGCCAGAGGATCCTGCCGCTGGTCGCACGCGTCAGAAAGGTGGTGGCCGTAAGAAAAAATCGAAATCGTGCCCGGTCTTGAAGACAATCTAGTTGAGGCTCTGCAATCGAGGACGGAGGGCGATCCTGAATCCCCCCGAAATCACTTTCGCCAATCAGTCACCCACGCAAACGGCCGATCGTGTTTCGGCCGAAGGAACTCCTGTCGACCCGAAGACAGTGAAGAATTGGTATCGTGAGATCGACTTGGGGTACCGAAAGATCAGCAAAGACATTGCAGGCGGCAGTTCCCCAGATCGGAACGCTCAGTTTGATCGGATTCATGAGTTGACTGGACAGTGGGAATCAGAGGGAAACCCGTGTTTTTTGGTCGACACGAAAGCTAAAGAGTTTCTTGGACAGATGTATCGCAAGGGACGAACCTATGGAAGTGAACCCTTTCACGCCTTTGACCAAAATTTTCCGAGCTGGGCCGAAGGGGTGGTGATTCCCCACGGAATCTATGATATCCAGCGCAACGTCGGCCACATCAACATCGGATTAAGCCGAGACACCAGCGAGTTTGCAGTCGATAGCCTGAGTTGGTACTGGAATCGCATCGGCAAGCAGTGCTACCCAGACGCAACGTCGCTGTTGCTACTTTGTGATTGCGGTGGCAGCAATGCTGCGAATCGCTATTTGTTCAAGCATTCTCTTCAATCGTTGGCTGAGTCGATCGATCTGCCGATCCGCGTTGCCCACTTCCCGAGTTATTGCAGCAAGTATAAACCAATCGAACGTCGATTCTTTCCTCACGTCGGCCGAGCATGCTCGGGGATGCTGTTTGATTGTATCGAGAGGGTTGTGGATCTGATGCGCCAGACGACAACTCGTACAGGACTTCGGGCAACGGTCAACGTAATGAAACGTGCCAGAAAGCAAAGGATGAGATGACGTCGAATCTACGCACTGTGTTTGATGAATTGTTACCGAAATGGAATTATACTGCACATCCATGAATGCGTCAGCGATTCATCCTGCGATACTAAGCCGTTCCAACGGACGGCAAACCAAGCACGAGCAAACTTCCAGTTTTTATAAGCAGCGCTTCGCGACATCTCCAGCAACGACCCCGCTTCGGTGATCGACAATCCGGCAAACACTCGGAGCTTCACCAAGTTTGCTGACTCAACGTCTACCGCGTCCAAACGCTCGAGCCTGTCATCGAGATCGAGCAGCAGGTCAGTTGCCTATTTCGCCTCGTCCGCCAGTTCGCCCAGCTCAATGCGTTTCCAATGGCCGCCACGCTGGTCGCCCTTGGACCCGACATCAAGTCGATGCCATGTTTTCCGCCGATGTCCATCTTCACGCTTGGACATCTCCATAGAAATTATCTGAAATACCCAGGTTCAGGACTCAGGCGGAAGCGACTCAATCCAATCTCGGATCAATTCGGCACCCTCGACATGGACCAGCGAACGACCCAACTCGGGCATCATTTCACCAGCGTGGTCGGTTTCCAATCGATGCATCAGAATCGATTCATCCGGTTTACCTGGCACGATGTCATATAAACGGCCGCCCGTGCCGCGTCCGGCTGCAACGGGAGTCTTGAATATCCCCAAGCGATAAAGATTGGTGACATCGGCGTGCAAATGCAACCCCGAATTGCGAGCAGGCCCGATCGGACTGTGACAATGAGCACAATTCACTTCCAGCCAAGCGCGGGCGCGATGGTCGAGCGATCCTGTTTCCGGAGCATTCCATGCCGCCAGTCGTGGTGCCTGATCGGACGGTGGTGCACCGGAGATCAGCCCCACGCGACTCCAGCGATCGAGTTGGTTTTCACTGCCATCGTCGTATTGAAAGTCGCGGTTGATGTTTCGAGCAGTCGGGCCAATCGGTTCGTTCTTTGAATTTTCGTGGCACCGTTTGCAGTCATTGAAGTTCGGAATCAAATGCCTGTTTTCACGCGGATTGCCGTCGAAGTGAACCCACTGCACGTCTGCCGCCCCTCCCGTCAACGACAACGTCGCATCGGATTGTTGTTCATTCCAAACATAGGGCAGTCCGATCCAGCCTGTCGGGTCATGCAGCAGGATGCGTGTTTCAATTAATCGCCGCCCTCTTGCTGGGTCGGTCATGTCACGGTCGTAGTAAAACGTCTTGGCGATAACCGTTCCAACAGGAAAGTCGAATACTTTGGAAGCGTTATACGGAGCCGATGCTCCCTCAGGTAATCGAATCACCCGATGCTTGCCGGCATAGTCCGTAAACAGCGGTGTGTTGACATCGTAGGGAACGACACCGGCAGACGGAACCAAGTCGGCTAAATCGCCTCGAAAAAGCTGGTACTCTGATAACCTCTGCAAGTGCTTACTAACTCGCCTCCGGCGAGGCGACGACGCGGTGCCGATTGAATCATCGCGTGAGACCAACGCGACATCGTTTTGAGCACCGCCGGGGCCGGATTCAGCAACATCAGAAGACGTGCTGCATCCAGTCACGCTCGCCAACAGCAAAACGAGAAGGAACTGTCTAAGATTCCAGATGCCATGGTGGTACGGAAGGATACTGTTCCAATTCATTTGCTATTTCACACCTGGAATCGTGACCGGTGGCAAGGGTTCTCGCTTGCCCAGGAACGCACTGATGTCATTGCTGATCTGCGGGGAACCGCCTTCGAACATCGCAGCCAAGCCTAAGTTCACAAACGTCGCTTCTCCGTTGTTCACGATGCTCGTCGCTAGCTCATCCGGCAATTCGCCTTCGACCATCTTTTCTTGGTTGACGACGCCATCGGTGACAATATCCGGGACCGGCAAGCTCTTCGAATCCGCAAAGATTCTTGCGAACAAGCCTTCCGGATTCTCGCCACCTTTGGAAAACCTGTTGTCGTGGATGTGAATTGCTTCGGGATAAGGATCATAGAGTGGATCGTCGAATTTGCGTTCGGCCGCAAAGAAACTAACGATCGCGCAGTTCGCGGTCTGGTTGCCGTGAATGTTGTTTCCAAAGACCTCCACGTAATCGTTTGCCATAATCATTAATCCGGTTCCTGCGGGAACAGTAGCGACCATCGCACCCTCATGTGCAAAATTCACGTGATTGTTGTCGTAAAGCTGGTTGTTGAAGACACGGGTATGGCTGCCGTTTTTTTGTTGCAGTCCTGGCAATGAAAAAATCAAGATGCCCGCGGTGTTGTTCGTCGCTTCGTTTTCGTAAGCGTCGGCACCAATCGTGTTTTCAATCTCGATACCGGCAACATTTCTTTCCGCTCGATTATGACGAATGATCACTCGCTTCGTCTGTCCAACATAGATGCCAGCGTCCGAAGCACACTCAGCAACACAATGCTCGATCAAGACATCCGAACACATCACAGGGTAGATTCCATAAGCACCGTTCTTTTCGTCCGGACCGTTACTCCACCACGTGCGAATACGTCGGAACGTGACACCTTGGCTATCGGTCACCTTGATCGAGTCGCCAGGAGTATTTTGAATGGTCAAGTCTTCGATCGTAAATTTATCGGATTTAACAATGAGACCCTCGCCCCCGCTGCCTTTTTGTTGACCCGTGAAATCCAGAATCGTTTTATCCATGCCAGCGCCACGGATCGTAATATTTGAGAACCCGTCGAGTGATAACGTGCTGGTAATTTCAAAAGTTCCTTCGGCAAACTCGATGATATCACCGGATTCCGCAGTGATCAAGGCTTCCTGAGCCTGTGTTTGAGCATCAGGTCCTGGCCCGATGACCGTCACGTAGGGCGAGTCGTCGATCGCGACAGTTATCGCCTTGCCCGATGCTTCGACGGCAGGTTTGGCGGAACTCGAATCGGCGACCGGCAACGCTTTGTCACAGCCGGTGAATACGCTTGCGACGATTGCCAGTAGACAGACCGACAACTGGGTATTGAGAACTAGGTTCATGGGGGCGTGCTAACCTCGAAGTGCATGGAAGAAAATGGGCAGAAGTCGCAAAGGCGAAGGACGCTGATACAGCGAGATCAGGCTTCGTCCGACGCGATGCGACGTTTGGTGCGTGGGAAACCAAACCGGCTTCGGGAAGCTGGCCAGAGGTCCGAACAAGACGGTCTTGTCGATGTTTGTCAAGCCGAACGTGTTGTGGACGTGGCCAATGCCGCTTTGAGGTGACTGAATCGTGGCCGAGTGGTGTCCGCCCCAGGGCGGCGTCATTAAACCAAAGACAATTCCTGACCACTGGTTAATGCAAACGGCTCCGTATCGCAATCGATCAATCGCTTGTTCGATCTCTTTCTGATGTTGCTTGCGATACGAGTTAGGTACCGTTATCGTGGCACACAACGTACCAAATAGTTTGTCATTCACAAAATCGACAGCAGCGTCCAGGAACGCGTCTGGCGATCCTTCATCAAGCTGCGTTTCGGCACAAACACAGACGAACGATTCCTCTAGGAATAAATGTGGCTGCTCGCTCGGCTTGGAATCGCGAATGAGAGTCCAAGGCAACGTCCCATCGTCGCGAACGGCTTCAACGCCTGCGGCCCGACGAAAGCGATCGTGAGCGCCGGGATAGTACGCGACTCGCGGCGGTATCTTCCTCAACACGGAATCAACAAGCTCCAGGAACTCATCGCGTTGCCGCCAATGCCGAGAGGTAACAATCATCTTGGTCGCGATGCAGTTGAACGAAGCATTGTTGACAATGGACGATGCAACATGTTCAGCCTGAGCCAGAAGCTGCCGCCTTGAATACTCACCGGGCACGATCACCCATGGCGTCACGTTGCCCAATTCGCTGGTAATGGACTGAGTGACAAGCGGTTGGTTATCACGTCGACGTTGGGATCGCTCTTCGGCATCAGTGCCCCAAACGATCGCATCATGGGTTAGGTTTGATCCGGTCAAATGCAGTGAATCAATGTCGGGATGCCTCACCATCGCCTCGCCGAACTCATGATTGCCGCGAACGATTCGGAGCAGGTCGGCGTCGATCAGCGGTTGGAAGGCATCCTGGAAGATTGGAAACAGGTAGTCATTGACCGGATTGAGTTTCAGCAGCACTGCTTCGTGTTCGAGAAAGATCTTGTGGAACGCGTCGGTCGCAGGAATCGCACTCACATTGCCAGCCCCCAGTACGCCCGCGATTCGCGATCGTGCGTTCGCTTCGGGAAGCCAGGAATGCACGAAAACCGGATCATCGGCTTTGGAATCGGCTTTGAGCCATACTTCCGCCTGCAAGCCCATAAAGATCAATGGGTCGTACAGGTGTTTGACTGGCATGATCGGAACGCACCTGCGGCCAAGAGAATTCGTCCGGATCTTGCCTGGTAAATTCGGCATCCCGCGAGTTTCAACATCCCGATACGTTTGTGAAAGCAAACGCAGGTAACGCATCATGCTGGAGGGCCCGGCGAGAATTTCCTCAGCCGCAGTGGCCTGATCGGCGTCAATCTGTTTAGCGCCACAAGCCGCCCTGACCCAAGCGTCTGCCACGCGTCCAACGCGTGTCGCACAAGCATCCAGCAGGTCACTGCGACTCGCTAAGCTCAATGTCCTTAATCGATGAGCACCCCGCGTCAGCTCGGAGATGCAAGCGTCAAGCGACTGATCGTTTGAGTTGTGTTGGGAAGTCGAGGGGCAGGCATGCATGGTGCAAATAATAGAAAAAGACGAGGTTGTCCGGTAGTGTCGCTTTGCTCAACCACCGGCTAATGGCTAAAACCCTTCGAGATGAAGTTGTGAATTATCACAAGGGGTTCCGCCCGCGCAGCGAGAAGTCAAACCAAAAGACTCCCCATGAGGTGCTTAGCTGAACAGCGCCACCTTGGATGGGTTTGCCCGTAAATCGCTTGGTTTGCCTTTAATTAGCCGTTTTGGCGTTTGCCCCGGTTCTCCCCACGAAAACCGTGGCTAACGCCAAAACGGCTAATGCAATGTAACGCTGTCCAGTTAGGGAAGGCTTTGCACTTCGCCCCCTCCGATGGTTGAGATGGCGCGATAAATAACCATGTCGATCGAATCAGTAATAAACTGCACCGAACCATCGGCCATCGCGAACCCGCCGCCACCGGTATGAAAACTGCCGAAATTGCCGACCGTATCGCCACCACCAGGGTTGGCGTTCCCGAAGTCGGCTTCGTCAATGTTTGATGATGTAATCGGGTTCTTATTCAATCGATCAACCGTTCCCGCATAAATGCTGCCCCGGGTAAGGCCTGCGGCATTCGCAATGGGTTGCGGGGTGATCCAGCCGACCGCTGTTTGCGGTTCCGTCGGTACAATGCACCCGGTACCCGTGCAAAGCTGAAGCGTGCCACCCGAACCGCCTTCACCAATGCACAGGGTATTGCTGGTTCCATCAAGCACATCTCGGAATTTAGTCTTTAACCCCAAGTCAAACATTCCTTTCGCCATGCCGAGCGCGTTCGGGTTATTTGACCACTGGCTGTGGGCTCCCTTGCTAAGCCGGTAATCGCAGATACCGTAGCTGGTGCCAACCGTCGCACCAAACATCGCAAGAAGACCGCCGAGAGCTGCATCATTCACAACACCGCCGCCTGGATTCGAGGGACACTTGTAGGTTTGGACAACGGTCGCTGCAACTGCGGGAGTTTGCCTTTCCCATGGCTGATTGAAGTTGTAGATATTCAGGAGTGATCCCTGCTCGATGAATGGAAGCGTGGATGCGAAGGCGCTGACATAAAAATTACTGCTCAACGACCCAGCACCGAATGACATCGCAGAGCCCTGTGGGAAGCTCTGGTGGGTGTCGTGGTAGTTGTGCATTGCCAGCACGGTTTGCTTCAGGTTGTTGGAACACTTCATCCGTCGTGCCGCCTCGCGAGCAGCTTGCACTGCGGGCAGCAACAGTCCAACGAGGACGCCGATGATCGCAATCACCACTAACAGCTCCACTAAAGTGAAGCCTCGATTTTTAAAATTCATAACGAATTCCCGTTGTCTCTGAAAACCATGAAGTGAAAAGAACAGCTCGGTTCCCATCATAGCTTCTTAACGGGAGATACGGTGCCTTAAATCTGAAATTTTTGAAGAACCCAAAAAAAAAGCAATAATCTGGTAAGCAGATGTGATTGGAGCACCTATGTCTCCCGCATTCCTAAGTTCGACTTTCGCACTTCCTAAGGCTCATCCGACGGAAGCGTGCGCAGATTCCAGGGCCGAGGTTTTCGAAGGCATGGCTCTTGTGTCCAATGGTATTCAAAAAAGGAGCCCCCGACGAACGGGAGTTCGCCGGGGACCGGAAGCACCCTTGGCGGACCGCTTTTGCAGGGAAACGCGGGCGGCCGGGATATCCCTTGTCAAATTGCGTCTCTGCCAAGTTTGAAGGCGTTTTCCCAAAAATTCCATGGTATCGGTTGCCAACGGCGACCACAAATCATGATTGGACACTGGAGACATGCCTGGAAAAACCTCGATCCTCGGGTCTGCGCACGCTTCCGTCGGATGAACCCTTTTTTGCCACCGCCCGCTGGAGTATCGACCGAGTCGGGTTCGCCGTTTCTGATTCGTCGAAAAACTGACGGGCCAGTTGGAGTACACCTTGGTCGGTGACGACACGCTTGTGGGACGCTCTGGACTCAGAGTCGACGGCGCGGGAATGCATCGCAATGCGCGTCAAAGTAGTCGTGATTGAACATCTTCGCGGCGGACGGGGGATCGAGGTCTTCTACAGCACACGTCGTTCGCTGACACGCTTGTCACGCTCAGGCGTGATTGCCTGCGTGAAACGCAGGAAAAGATTTTTTACGCAGCCAAGTTGCCAGTGCATGTTCAGAAAATTCTCAGACCAATACATTACGGCTGCTTGATCTAGCCGCGTAAAGTGCGAAAGTCGAACTAGGTTGACTTTAGCAATTGCGTGCTCCAGTGGCTTTGTAACTCCTTGCGCGTCTATGCCTTTTCGATGGGTTTCCGAGTTAAGTCTGAGTCGAATTTCAAGAGAAGACTGCGAATCATTTCCTTGACAAGTCGAAACTACGTGTGAAGACCCACTCACTCAGCCTCGGAAAGTCAAGGATATGAAAACCAAAAAACATCGAGCGGCGTTAGGTCTGCCAGTGTTGATGACGCTGGGAGGCTGTGCGTCAATCAGCGATCGCTGCTACGAAAAACCCCAGACCGTTCGTGCGGTCCAAGAGCATGTGATCTGCGGGACCCGCGAAACCCCGTTACCCGGTTGTGACAAACCGTATGATGATGGCTCGTGTGGTCCATGCACCGATCTTTTCATCGGCATCTCCGCCGAGTCGGAAATGATTGAAACCGCCCTGCATTACGACATGCCACCGGCAGCGATGTTCGAGGTCGCTCCGATCATCCAAGAGCAGGCCGAAGACGCCGACCTCGATTCGAGTTCGAATAAAGAGTCCGACAAGAAGGATTCCGACAAGAAGGATTCTGACAGAAAGGACGCCGGTAAGAAACCTGGTAGCGACGAGGACAGCACGCCTGAATCGCTGTTGGCTCCCAATGTCGATGACTCCGTGCGTTTGAGTCTGCCCCAGTCGCAACCGCTTGCAATGCTCGTTGAGGATCAGGGTGCAGGTCCTCAAGCCGAACTCACGCTAATTCCGGGACGAACGTACGAAACGGTTCAGCCCCAACCGGTTGCCAGCAGTACGCAAGATCAACAACAAGGCGTCGTTCGTTTGGTCACCGAACCCCGTTTCCATCCGTCAACAGACCCGTTGACCGATGAGCCGCGAATTGTGGTGATCGGATCTGCCGACATGCCGTTTGAAATGATCGAGATCGAGCCCATCGTGAAGCGGCTGGAATAATCAACCAGCGTCTCTTCCGGTCATACTAAAAAATCCATTTCCCTGCATTTCAAAGGGACTCAGCAATGAATCTCAAAACCCGACTACGAAAGAGCAGGACTTGCCGATCCATGATGGCGGTGATCGCCGCGACCACGCTCATGAGCACCGGTTGCCCACTTCACAGTGTCTTCTCTGCAAGTAAAGCGATACCGGATAAGAAAGAGCGTATTCGCGTGCTTCCCAACGACGTCGTGATGTTGCATCAGAAACCGGGCTACGCGTTCTTCAACGTGTTCTTGAACTATTTCAGAGGCGACTCGATCTTGATCTCGGCAGTGCGAGGCGACTGACCGAGGCGGGATTTGCCGAGTTCCTGAACCCTCGGCACTCGGATCTTTCTTTCGAAACACCACGGTCTTTTGGCCGTGGTGTTTTTTTGTTGACATGCTCGGTGCAGTAGGAAGCTTGATGGCGGAGCAATTCCCGTTTTTCTTTTGCCGCTCGGTGACTAAGATACTAAGCACATCGTCACAATTAATTCGGTGGAACCACGTAGCAGCGTCTCTCTGAGACGTTGGAAATTGCGAGTCTCAGAGAGACTCGCCTACGTGAGGTTCTGCCGAACCTTTTCAGCAGATGTGCTTACCAGGGACCTCTAAACGCCGGTTGATTTAGTAACCCGACGCGTTAGCGAGGTACCCGGTTGCATCCCTCGCTGACGCGTCGGGTTAGGATTGTCGCCGGTTGCATCCCTCGCTAACGCGTTGGGTTAGGATTCTCAGGCTCAATCGTCGAAAAGGATTAATCAACAGCCCGCTAGTGGTCTGTCGATTTAGTTAGCCGATGGGCGTTAGCCCCGGTTGTTACACCCGTAACCGGGGCTAACGCCCATCGGCTAATCTTTGCTGGCGTAAAAACGATTAAATCGACAGACCGCTAGCGGGCTGTCGATTTACAAGCCCGACGCGCGAGCGAGGGAAGCACAGCATGCACTCGCTTGCGCGTCGGGCTCGTATTGGCACGTTAATTTCATGGAGACGATTCAATCAACAGGCCGCTAGCGAGCCTCGAATTTGCTAGCGTGTCGCCCCTCGGGTGTCCACTCCATTTTTCTTCCCCCGTCATCTCCCGCCCTCACCGCATCGTCATGATCAACCAGCAAGTCCTCAAAATTGCGACCGTTGTCGTCGTCCTGGTGCTCGTGGCGTTGTTTGCCTACGAAATTTCAACGGGGGTTTCAGGAAACGAGGAGACGCCGAAAAAGAACCGTTCTGTGTCACTGGATATGGGCTCGTTCGGGGGCCGCCGATCGGCTGGAGGCGATCTGGACCAGGGAACTGCCACCCTGGAAAACGGCTCGAAAAACACTGGCAAGCGGCGGGAGGCTCCCATCCTGCGGATCGGTAGAATCGGCAAGTTTTTATGACAAGCGATGATCGCCGGAATTTGCATCGTCCCGACCTGCGCGATCCCCGTGTCAATTCGCCGTTCCCGACGATTTCCGCAGAAGTCCGATTCGACAAACTGATTTTGATGGGACTCTATCCCGCCGAGCCCGTTGTCACCCAAATTGATTTCCGATCCGCAGGCATTATCTCAATGGAGATCGTGCGGCGATTGATGACTCCCTCCCAGGGCCAAACGTCGATGTCACTCGGCGAAATTCTCGATCAATTCGGAAACCTTTCCGACTCGAAAACGTTCCGGGATACCGAGTTCGCCTCGGCAGATGCGAGCGATGACGATGATCGATGGCTGAGGGAAACCGCCCGCCGTAAATACGAGCGTTTAGAACAGTCTCTGAAGCCCGCCGAACGAGGGAAGCGTGAAACCGCGATGCCAAAGGTGCCCATGATGTCCGGGTTGGGTGACTAGAAAGCTCACGTGTCGCTCCTGATGGAAGACTATCAGCTTGAATCATTACTTACGTCCCATTTGCCACTGTTGCAGTCAGGAACGCTCAATCAGGACGCTGGTACCATCGAGGGCCTCAGCGGCAGTGCGAGTGCTTCGCTTTCGTTCAACGCGTTAAAAACGGATCGATTCGTTTCTTTTTCGCAATCAAACGGGGATTGCCGCTCGCTCGTGAACTTATCCAACGATCCGCTGTTTTTGTCGTCCGGGGGTCGAAACGTGACCTAGGGTTACTAATGAACGGTTTGCTAAAACGGTGGGCCGGTCGTGATTCGCTCGCGACCGTCGGTAAGGCAACCATCCAACGCCTCTGCGTTCGTTCGTTTCGAGGAAACGAATACTCGCTCTCGACAAAGGAACGATGCTTCATGTCACTTTCCCCTTCGTTTTCAGATTTCTCCGCCTCGACCGGCTCGGGTGGCAGTTTCACGCCCGGGTCTGGTTTCGCTCACGATCGCGCCGCCGCCTCGTCGATGAACTTGGTTCCGACAGCACCGCTGCCCACCGATTCGCCGAACTCCCTCTCACCGGATACCATGACCAACCTGCCTCCCCGAATTGATCGGCGAAACGGTTCTCCAGACGCCCGTTCGGGGCGTTCGGGGGTTGAACGCCGGCAATTCGGCAGCAGTCATTCGGGACTTTCCGACGACGGACGTGATCTCGCCTCGGCGATCGATCAATACAAATTGCAGCATCACCGGCGCTACCTCACCTGTGACGAAATGCTCGTCGTGTTGAGAACGCTCGGGTACGAGAGGTCAACCGTGGCGGGGAACTGACGCAAGTACTGGAAATCGCCTGCCGTCGCGGAACCCGCCAAGAGTTTCGGATTCATCCAGGAACGAAAGTCTTGACGACTTCCGCTACGATTTTAGCGTACGATCGGCTGTTCGACCGGGTCGGGTTTCGTCGCGATCATCGGTGGCAATGCGTCACCGGGGACCAATCCGGCTCCGGGGATCATTCCCCGACCCTCGCTGCTCTGGGATTGCAGCACCGGCCAGCCTTCGTCGAATCGTGTTTCAGCGGTGTAATCGACGGGCGGGCGATCGAACGTTTTCGGAGGCGAACCGCTCTCTTTGCGTCCGAATCGCAATAGTTTACTGCCCGCCAGACGGGTTTCGTTCCGGATCGAGCCGCCCTGGAACGGGCCGATGCCCATCACCCAGGTGTCCCGAGCGGTGGAACGAGATTGGCTAATCCCGGATTGCCAGACCGCCCGGCGGGTCTCGCGGTCGTAGGCGAACGCTGCGATTTTCGCCGCCCCTTCCCGCGCATCCCGCCGGGCGACGGCGATTTCGGGGATCTGCGGCACCAAAGGCGAGCCTGGGAACAGGTTCGCTGCCGATCCGAGGGCGTTGTTTTCAGGCACACCGAACGTAACCCGGTGGTCATCGGCGCCGAGCGTCCCGATTCTCGCTTCGATAATGATGTCGGCATCGTTGCTGCTGTCTTGCATCAAACAACCCGCCGCCATGATCTGTTGACGAAGCGCGCTGGTGACGTACTCCGCGTTGACGAACGAGGTGCTCTTGACGGACCTTAAATAGCTCGTATCGAGGAAAACTTTGGCCCCGCCGAGTGGCCGGAAATCGATTGTCGAAACGCTCCGGTCGACCGCATCGGAAAGCAGCAATTGCTCGGTCGCCTGGTGTTCCCGTGTCGTTCCGCAACCGGTCGAGCTTAACAAGAGCGCAGCAAGCACCGCCGACGCGAACACCCTCGCGGAAACCGTCAGGCCGCCGGGAGAAGGTGAAGCTTCACGCGAAATTAGTCGTGGTAGAAAAATCTCACACACGGTTGAAAAAGCGAATGCACGAAATGGGAGAGGAAGGAGGGGTGGGCAATCGATTGACCGGTGGGTCTGGCCGGTGGGTCTGGCCGGTGGCTTTGTTCAGAAATCGCCGGGCTCGATCGGTCGAAATCGGATCCCGACGGTCCTTCCATAGCACCCCCGGCCTCACCGAGGCAAGACGTTTGTCCGCCGAACCACCTGCTTCACTTTGACGCGTTCGGTTTACAAAGAGAAAAAAAGGGGCAAACTCGCTCTCGTGACGAAGTGACTGTTAAAGCGACTCCTCCCGAACGGTCAAGGAAAGCCAAGATGAAACCCGTGCGAGCACTTGACCACATTGGCATCGCAGTTCGGTCGCTCGACGACCAGAAGTCGTTCTACGCCGAGACGCTCGGCGCCGAGTTCGAAGGCATCGAGGAGGTGCTCAGCCAGAAGGTGCGTGTGGCGTTTTATAAAATCAACGACGTGCGATTGGAACTGCTCGAACCCACCGATCCGGAAAGTCCGATCGCCAAGTTCATTGAAAAACGCGGCGAAGGCATGCACCACATGGCGTTTCCTGGGAAGGGCGGCACATTCAACATCGCCACTACCGGGGCTGGACTCCATTCCTCATTTTTCTATTCTTCTTTTACTTTTCAGCAATGACCACGATACCGAAACTGACGATCGCGGACGATTTTTCGCCGGTCGATTACGACACGTGGCGGGCAACTGTCGAAGCCGATTTGGAGGGCGCTCCTTTCGAACGCAAATTGGTTTCTCACACCTACGAGGGGATCGACGTCCAGCCCGTTTACACGCTCGCCGATGACCTCGGCGAGGATGCCGCCGGGATGCCGGGGTTCGCCCCGTTTTTGAGAGGACCGCACCCGCAAGGCCACGTCATGTGCGGCCTCGATCTGCGGCAAGAACACGCTCATCCGGATATCGATTTCAGTAACAAAGCGATCATTGCCGATCTCGAAGGCGGCGTGACGTCGCTGTTGATTCGGCTGGACCGGGCCGCACGCCTCGGCGTCAGTTTCGAAGACGCTCGCTACTCGCTACTCGCGACTCGCGACTCGGCGGCGCTGACGGTGCGATGGTCGCGAACATCGACGACCTCGACACGTTGCTAAAGGGCGTTCATCTCGACTTGCTCGACGTGACCATTGATGCCAGGGCCGCGTTCCTGCCCGCAGCGGCAACGATGGCCGCGCTTTGGCATCGCCGCGGGATCGCCGCCAGTGCCGCACGGGGTGCGTTCAACGCCAATCCCTTGGCGGCGTTCGCCCTCGAAGGATAACTTCCCGTTGCACCGGAGACAGCGATCGACGACATGGCGAGACTCGCGATGTGGACGAAACAAACCTATCCTCGCGTCACCGCCGTGACCGTCGACACGTCGCCGTACCACAACTCCGGTGCGACGGCCGCTCAGGACATCGCGATGGCGATGGCGACAACGGTCGAGTATCTGCGGGCGATGGTCAATGCGGGGATGTCGATCGAAGACGCGGCGGAGCAGATTCAATTTCGCATGAGCCTCGGCACGCACCACTTTCTCGGCATCGCGAAAATCCGGGCCGCCCGTTTACTGTGGTCACGCGTCCTCGAAGCCTCCGGAGCGACGCCCGTCGGAATGAAGCTTCACGCCCGTACGAGCGACCGCGTCATGACCCGCCGGGATCCGTATGTGAACTTGCTGCGAAATAGCGTTAGCATGTTTTCGGCGATCGTCAGTGGCGTCGATGCGGTCACCTCGTTGCCGTTCGATCATGCGTCGAGTTTGCCGGATGTGTTCAGCCGCCGGATCGCTCGCAACACGGTGTTGATCCTGCAAGAGGAATCGCACCTGCACCGGGTTCTCGATCCGGCCGGCGGGAGCTGGTTTATCGAAAAGCTCACTCGCGACGTGGCCGAGAAAGGTTGGGAGGTTTTCCAATCGATCGAACGCGGCGGCGGCATGACTGCGGCCTTGGTCAGCGGTGAGGTTAGCGATCAACTCGATACCGCCTGCGCACCCCGGGCGAAGGATTTCGCCAGCCGCAAGGAAGGCATCACGGGCGTCAGCGAGTTTCCGAATTTGTTCGAACCAAAGGTGCAGCGTTCGCCGCCCGATCTCGATGAACTGCGTCAATCCGCTGCCAAACGGGCATCCGCGCGAGACCAATCTGGAGTCGCGTTGGAACAACTCGCGAACATCTCTTGCCGAGTGGAAATGGCAATGAAGGCCGGCGGGCTCGGTGCCTCGATCGCTGAGGTCGGATACGCACTGGGTTTCGAAGAAAACGCCGCGACGATGACGGCGATCCAGCCGCACGCGTTCGTCCAACCGTTCGAGGAACTGTGTGACGCCAGCGACACGTGGATGGAAACGACCGGCGAGCGGCCCAGGGTATTCCTCGCCAGCATCGGTCCGGTCGCCCACTTCACCGGTCGGGCCACGTTCTCGAAAAACTTTTTCGAAGCCGGCGGTTTCGACGCCGTCGCCAGTGAAAGCTGTGCCGACGCGGACGCAGCCGCGAAGGCGTTCCGCTCCAGTGGTTCGAACATCGCCGTGATCTGCTCGTCAGACAAACTGTACGCCGACCTCGCCGCTCCCGTCGCTCAGGCCCTCAAAGCCGCCGGCGCCCGGACTGTGGTGCTCGCCGGGTTCCCCGGTGCGAACGATGCGGCTTGGAAAGAAGCCGGAGTCGACCGATTCATCTACGTTAAATGCGACGTCCTCGGAACGCTTCGCGAACTGCTCAGCCAAGAAGCAGTGCTTTCATTATGAGTACCAAAACAAGGAACACGATCCCCCATTTCGCCGACGTGCCGCTGCAAAGCGAAACATCAGGCAATCCCTCGGCGAGCAACCCGCCGACTCAGACCAACTGGCTCGATGCGATCGGTGGCGACGCCGAACGACTCGCATGGAAAACCAACGAACAAATCCCCATCTCCGGGCTGTACACGTCCGCTGATTTAAAAGACGTCGATCACCTCGAAACGATGCCCGGGCTCGCGCCGTTTTTGCGTGGTCCGTATCCGACGATGTACGTGATGCGTCCCTGGACCGTCCGCCAATACGCTGGGTTTTCCACTGCCAAGGAATCCAACGCGTTCTATCGCCGCAACCTTTCGGCGGGATAAAAAGGATTGTCGATCGCTTTCGATCTCGCCACGCACCGGGGTTACGACTCCGACCACCCCCGTGTCGCTGGTGACGTCGGCATGGCCGGTGTCGCGATCGATAGTATCTACGACATGCGTACGCTCTTCGACGGCATCCCGCTCGACGAGATGAGCGTCTCGATGACGATGAACGGAGCCGTCCTTCCTGTGATGGCGTTGTACATCGTCGCAGCGGAAGAACAAGGCGTTACACCGGAGAAACTCTCCGGTACGATCCAGAACGACATTCTCAAAGAGTTCATGGTTCGCAACACGTACATCTATCCGCCCGAACCGAGCATCCGCATCATCGCGGACATCTTCGATTACACGAGCCGGTTGATGCCGAGGTTCAACAGCATCAGCGGTTACCACATGCAGGAAGCCGGCGCGACGGCGGACCTCGAACTCGCCTACACGCTCGCCGATGGTTTGGAGTACGTGCGAACGGGCATCCAAGCGAATTTGGAGGTGGACGCGTTCTGCCCTCGATTGTCGTTCTTTTGGGGTATCGGCATGAACTATTACATGGAGGTCGCGAAACTTCGCGCCGCGCGAATGATTTGGGCCAAGCTGATCAAACAGTTCAACCCGAAACAGGCGAAGAGTTTGTTGTTGCGGACGCACAGTCAAACGAGCGGATGGAGCCTCGTCGCTCAAGACGTTTACAACAATGTGACTCGAACTTGCGTCGAAGCGATGGCCGCGACTCACGGCCACACCCAATCGTTGCACACCAACGCACTCGATGATGCGATCGCGTTGCCCACCGATTTCTCCGCCCGGATCGCCCGCAACACGCAGTTGTTCCTGCAACAGGAAACCGACACCTGCGACGTCGTCGACGCGTGGGGCGGCAGTTATTACGTCGAGAAACTCACGCACGACCTCGCTCAACGGGCTTGGGAGCACCTCGCCGAAGTCGACGCGGCCGGCGGCATGACGAAGGCTATCCAAGCCGGGATTCCGAAGATGCGAATTGAGGAAGCCGCCGCACGGACCCAGGCCCGGATCGATTCCGGTCAACAAACCGTGATCGGTATGAACAAACACCGTCTCCTGAAAGAGGGCGATTTGAAAGTCCATTCGGTCGACAACACCGCCGTCCGCGAAGCCCAAATCGCGAGCCTGAAATAGTTGCGTGAGGACCGGGATCAAAACGAAGTCGATCAACGGCTCGCCGACCTCCGCGCGGCCGCCAACGATACTTCGAAAAACCTGCTCGAACTCGCCGTCGCCGCGGCGCGAGCCAAGGCCACCGTCGGCGAAATGAGTGATGCACTCGAAACCGCCTACGGACGATACGAAGCTCCCGTGACCGCCGTGCGTCGTGTGTATGCGAGTGAAACGAAAGGCAACGCCAACGTGCAGGCGGTGCAGCGATTGGTGACCGCGTTTGAGAAAGCCGAAGGTCGCCGGCCCCGGATTCTCGTCGCGAAAATGGGTCAGGACGGACACGACCGTGGGCAGAAAGTGATCGCCTCGGCGTTCGCCGACCTCGGTTTCGACGTCGACATCGGTTCGCTCTTCCGTACGCCTGGCGAGACCGCGAAACAAGCCGTCGAGAACGACGTTCATATCGTCGGTGTCAGCTCACTCGCCGCCGGGCACCTCACGCTCGTGCCGCAGTTACGAGAGGAACTGGCCAAGCTCGAACGGGAGGACATCATGATCGTGGCTGGAGGCTTGATCCCGCCTCAGGATTACCAAACATTATACGAGGCCGGTGCCGCAGCCGTCTTCGGTCCGGGAACCGTGATCAGCGAAGCGGCTGATGCGCTCGTGCGAAAATTGGCCGCGCAGCTCGAACTCGAACTGCCTCAAGAGAACGAATCCACGGCATGAAAAAGAAACGAATCTTAACCGTCGACGATTATTTCGACGGCGTCCGAAATCGCAACGTGTCGATGCTCGCCCGCGCGTTCACGCTGGTCGAATCGAGCAGCATGAGACACATCCCGGTCGCCGAGGAGTTACTGACTCGGTTGATGCCGTACACCGGCGGCGGGTTGCGAGTGGGGATCACCGGCGCCCCCGGTGCTGGCAAGAGTACGTTTATCGAAGCGCTCGGGATGTTATTGACGCAAACCGGATTGCGCGTCGCCGTGCTCACGGTCGACCCGTCGAGCGGCGTCACCGGTGGCAGCATCCTCGGTGACAAAACCCGCATGGGTAACCTCGCTGCGGAACCCAACGCGTTCATCCGTCCCTCCCCTTCGGCCGGGACGCTCGGCGGTGTCGCGAACAAGACCCGCGAGATCATGTTGGTTGCCGAAGCGGCCGGGTACGACGTGATCCTGATCGAAACCGTCGGCGTCGGGCAAAGTGAAACGATGGTTTGCGAGATGACCGATTGTTTTCTCGCGTTGATGCTGCCCGGTGCCGGTGACGAATTGCAAGGGATTAAACGGGGGTTGCTCGAACTCGTCGACGTGATCGCCGTGAATAAAGCCGACGGTCCTAACCTCAAGCCTGCCGAACTCGCGGCTCAACAATATCACAACGCACTCGATTCCATCTCCGGCAATCATGATTCAGCGCCGACGATTTTGACGTGCAGCGCAAGCGAAAAAACCGGCATTCAGGATGTCTGGGACGCGATCCATCGACGCTGCGAACTCAACAAACGATCCGGTCGATTTGAACGTCGGCGGCAGCAACAGAACCTGCGTTGGCTGTGGTCGATCGTGGAAGACCGATTGCGTCAAACGTTACACACGCATCCGGCCGTGCAAGCGATCTGTGACGACGTGGAGACCCGCGTGTTGGCCGGCGAGATGCCGCCGGCCGCCGGCGCCCGGCAATTGTTTCCAGCGTTGAAACTCGACACTTAACGAGGATCGGACCAGCGTAACTCCGCGAGTCACTCTTCGCTCAAATTGATTCGGACTTGAGAGAATGGCTTCGGACCGCCGAATCACGAATCCACCCAGGCCACCATTGCGGGCAAGAGCGTGAGGTTGGCGATCGCGGACAGGCCGAGCGTGGCGGCGACGAGCAATCCGAACGTGGCCGTCGGTACGAAGGGGCTGGTGATCAGGATCGCGAACCCGATCACAAGTGCGCCGCTGGCTAAGAGTATCGGTGTTCCTAGATCGGTGGCCGAATCGATCGCGGAGTCGATGGCGGAGCCGTCGGTGGCCCGGCGGCGTTGATAACCGCTTAGAAAATGGATCGAACCGTCGATAGACAAACCGATCGAAACGGCGCCGATCATCGCGGACCCGAGATCCAATTGCCCGCCGAACAACCCCATTAATGAGAGCACGACGAGAATCGGCAAGGTGTTGACGATCAAGGCGGCGATCGTCAATTTTAAACTACGCGTGACGATCCAAATCAACGAGCCGACGGCGAGCAACGCGACCGCAAGGGCTTTCCATTGATCTCGAATTAAACTGGCCACGAGGTGCGACATTAACACGGAGTAGCCGGTCACGAAACTCTCCTGCGAACGACCTGTCTCGCTGGGTGCTTTCGTTTCGTTAGGTGCTTTCGTTTCGATTCCGATCGCCGCCGCCTCCACTTCCTTTCGCACCTGACTCATCAATGCCGCTTTGGTCGCCCCAGAGAGAGACTCCTCACTGCGGATCATGATCCGCAACTGCCTTGGGGCGGTCGAACCGCCGCTGGCATCATGGGGCGAATTTGCCTTTGCGAAAGAGGCCGTGGGGAATGTCAACAACGCTTGGGCAAATGTCGGGATCGCAGCCCGCATCCCCGCCAACCGAACCTCGGGCGAAACGAACCAGAGCATCGTGACTTGACTGGCGACGGCGTCGGCATCGGCAAGACTGAGCACCTTACTCAATCGCACCGTTCTCGGCCCCGACGAAGAGTCTCCCGACGCCCCAGACTCTTGCACCTCGATTTGTCGTAAACGTTCTTCGAGGTCGCGGACTCGCTGCAAGTATTCCGGTGTGATCGTTGCCGGTGCGGGCAGGACGATGTCCCAAACGCCGGCCCCGCCGAGCCGCTGTTCGACTCGCGAATAGACCTGCACGATCGGACTGTCACCGCGAAAGTTATCGAGGAAACTCGCGTTCGTTTCCAATCGGATCACGTACCCGAACGACGCTAGTAAAACGAGGATCGATCCGATACTCAAACCCACACGATACCGGACACTGTGGCGTGCAGCACGCGCGAGAACGCGATGGTGAAATCCGGTCGTCGAGATTGAAAGGGGACGAGCGAATTTCCAGCGCAATCGCTCCGGCAGACTCATCAACGCTCCTGAAAACAGGACCAACGAAACGAGGACACATCCCGCTGCGGTCGCCGTCATGATCCCGAACTCCACCACCGGTCGGACCTCCGAAATCATCAACGCGGCAAACCCGGCGGCATCGGTCAAACAGGTACACGCGATCGGAATGCCCAGCAACGCGATCCCGGCGGTCACTCTTTCCCGACACCGGACCGCGATGTGCATGATCGCGGCAATCGCGATCACGGAAACGAGTGCCAGCAAGATCGCAGAAACCAACGACAACTCGATGCCCATCATCACCATCATCGCTCGCGTGGCGACGTTCGACCACACGATGCAGATCGCCGACAACAACACGACGCGGAGGTCTCGCAGCGTGATCAGAATCACGAGACAGAGCAAGCCGATCGTGCCGATCGCCAACCGTCGTCCATCGGCGAGGATCAAATCGAATGCGTCTTCGAGCAGCACCGGTTCGCCCACGATCGCCGCTAAATTCGCCGGCGGTAATTCCGCGGTCATCTGCCGAAGACGTTGGACAGTCTCGGCGACCCCGCCCGGTTCGCTCTCGGCGTCGGATCGTAACATCACGACGATCGCACCGCTCGTCTCGTCGGGGCTGTGCGTGTATCCGGCGAACAGGTCCCGGAAATTCGTCGCGACCGGATCGTCAGCATTGAACAAGGCCACGCGAGGATCGCGATCAGTGAACAGCATGGAAAGCGAGAGTTGCGGGCGTATGAACGCGAACGCGTCGACGAGTTTGGCTACCGACAACACGCCTTCGACGCCTTGGATTCGCTCGGCGGTTTGCGTCCACTCACGGCTCCGCGTTAGCCCCTCGGCTGTCATCAGTTGATCGTCATCGTAAACAATCATCACGACGAGGTTGCCGCCGAACGTGGATTGCAATTTTTGATAATCCAAGAGCACAGGATCATCGAGCGCAAACATGGAGGCGAGTGAGCGGTTCATGCTCAACCCGGATTGTACGTACGCCAACGGCACGAAACTTAGGCAACCGACGAGCAACAACAGCCATCGATAGCGGAGCGCGAAAGCGGCGTACCGATCGACATGGCGAGCGAGCAGGGGTGCCGGTTTAGACGGAGTCACTGCGTTCATCGTCGGACTCACGATCGCGCGGTGGGGGCAGCATCGAGGGTGGCGGGAAGAAGATCGACTGCACGACCAACATGATCGCACCGGTCACGAGTAATGAGTCGGCGATGTTGAAGTTCGGCCATTTCCATTCGTCCGACGCCTGCCATAAAATCCAATCCCGCACGCCGCTGCGCCATTGATCGGGATACCCGGGCTGCCACCACATTCCCAACCGATCGTAGAGGTTGCCAAAAATGCCGCCGGTGATGCAACCGAGGGCGAAGGTCAACCAAGTCGATTCGGCGGCGGCGCGAAACCAAAACAACCAAACCAAGATGCCGATCAACGCCACGACGGAAATCCCCGCGAACAGACCCCCCTTGCCGGCCCCGAGCCCGAACACGGCACCAATATTAACCGCTGTCTCGATTCCGAAATAACCTTCGATGACCCAGTAGATCTCACTTTGTCCGGGCAAACCTCGCCATTCAAACATCACCGATTTGGTCCACAAATCGATCGCCGCACCCGATACCGCGAGGAATCCGAAGAGCAGGTAACGGGACAGCGAGACCGCCGGCGGTGCAGTGGTTTGGGATGACATGAGTAGGAAATCGTTACGTGAGGAAACAGGCACGCCGCAACGCGTCGCGGAGGTGGACCCTAAAGTTTCAGTTTCCACGTTCTTCCGCAAGCCCAGAGACGGTTTCCTGGCCCGAGTGTTTTGCGTAGTTCGACCCTTTGAGTCGAGTATTGTTGTTCCTTTCACGCCCGACTCGGAGAGTCAGGCTACTTATTGAGCCTCGTCCACTACGGTCTGGAATACTAGCTCGCTGCGGCCATGTCGGTGAGCTGGATCGTGGCTCGGGATTGTTCTTTTTCGAGATAGGCCCGTCCGAATTTCACGTTGACATGATCCCAGGGCAGTTTGTCGAGCATCTCGTATCTTTGAGGCAAGATCAAATCGACATCCAACCCGACGTCGGCGATCGCACTCCACCATCGCTCGGCATCGAGGTGTTCGGTCCATCCGTCCATTCTCGCACCCCGCTTCCAGGCCCGTCCATGAAATCCAGTTCGCTCGCGATTCGACCGAGTGCCGCTTTTGCGTTGCCGGCGGCCCTCCCCGCCGTCGGCGTACGTGCCGTCGTCGCGGCGATAGGTCTCGCCGATCGCCACTGCACGTCGCTGAACCGTTACCAGGAAAAATGCTTCCCGATCAAACCTGCTTACCCCGGCAAAAATAGTGTCGATCCGCCGAGCCTTTAGAAACAAACAGGTAGCCCGGATTGATCTGGATTTCTTTTCGATCCCTGTGCTGCGGCGCAATCGCTCCGCCGGGAGCCCCCGAGCATGAACTCGCGTGATCGTTTATCCTGGCCTCTCACAGCCTCACACCGTCTCCCAGGTCAACATCATGTTTAAAACTCTCGTCTCCCGACCCCTGTGCCTCTCGCTCGCCTTGTTTGTCGCCGTGACTGCGAACCCTCTCGTCGCTGTCGGCGATGATGGGTCCGCGGCAACGTCCCCGACATCCGGTCAAGCGGTTGCGGTTGCCTCGGATGATGCCGAGGGCGATTGGATTTCGCTTTTCAATGGCAAAGATCTCACCGGTTGGACACCCAAAATTCGTGGCCATGAATTAGGTGTGAACTTCAAGGACACGTTCCGTGTTCGCGATGGGCTGCTCGTCGTCTCCTACGACGACTACGATTCAGCCGACCTGAACATGGCCGGCAAAGAAAACGGGGGTTTCGACCGATTCGGGCACCTGTTCTACCAAGATTCTTACTCGCACTACCTGTTGCGAGTGGAGTACCGCTTCGTCGGCGAACAGGTTCCTGGCGGCCCCGGATGGGCCTATCGCAACAACGGGCTGATGCTTCATGGACAAGACCCGGCCGGCATGAAAAAGGATCAAGACTTCCCCGTGTCCATCGAAGTTCAATTGCTCGGTGGTAACGGAAAAGACCCTCGGTCCACTCTCAATCTATGCACGCCCGGCACGAACGTCGTGTTGGCGGGCAACCTGTTTCAACCCCACTGCACCAGCAGCAATTCCGACACCTATCATGACGCGCAGTGGGTGACGGCGGAAATTGAAGTCCGCGGCAGCCAATCGGTGCGACACCAGCTCGCCGGCAAAACGGTTTTGGAATACTCGCAACCGCAATACGATCCCAGGAGCCCCGATGCGAAACCCCTGATCGTCGACGGCAAACTGCTCCTCGAGCGTGGGACCATCTCCATTCAATCGGAAAGTCATCCGACCGAGTTCCGAAAGATCGAGTTGAAAGTACTTGACGCTCCCGGCAGCGAAACGGAATAAAGTTGCCTTCGACTTTGGGGACGATCGAAACGTCGCCCGCTGTGGGAGGCACAGAAAAAAGGCCCCCCCGAAGCAGGTCGTGTCAATTGACTCGGCATGACTCAAGCGACTCGTTTTTCCTAACCCGAGGCGTTCGCCAGGGATCGAGGGTGAATCCCTCGCTCACCCGATCTGCTTAACACCCGCGAAAAAATTTTCCTCGCGTCTCTTGGTCCGACCGTCATACGGTTCTCAAGAACGGACGAATCGCCCGCCGTCACACGTGAACAGAGCTTGGTCCATCTAATGTTCCGCAACGCAAATCTGCCCGCCACCGGTCGTAACTTCATGATTCCTGCCGCGATCGTCCTCGCTGTGACGATCGCGACCTGCCAGGGGTTCGCCGACGATCCGTGGCCTCGATTCCGTGGCCCGGATGGCAACGGCGTCGCGGCAGCCGACGCGAAGACGCCGCTGCGTTGGTCGCCCGACCAGAACATGACGTTTCGGACGCCGCTTCCTGGCCTCGGTTGGTCTTCGCCGGTCGTCGCTGGCGGACGGGTTTATCTTGCTGCCGCGATTGCAAAGGATGACCAAATCGATCCTCAGAAATCGGATTACGAGCTTTCGCTTCTGATTGTGGACGCCCAGAGCGGTGAGCTGCTCAAGACCGTGCCACTGCTCAAGCAAAACGCCGAGCAGAGCCCGAGGATCCATAAAAAGAACTCGCATGCTAGTCCAACGCCCATTGTCCATGGCGATCGCGTGTTCGTCCACTTCGGATTCCAAGGAACCGTATGCACCGATCGTGACGGCAAGGTGATCTGGAAGAATCGTGACCTGTTCTTCAAGCCCGTCCACGGAAACGGAGGCACGCCGGTCTTGGTCGACGATCACCTGATCTTCACTTGCGATGGGGCTTCGGATCCGAAGGTCGTGGCACTTCGCGCCAGCGATGGCTCCCTCGCCTGGGAAGTCAAACGCCCCAATGAAGCAACAAAGAAATTCTCCTTTTGCACGCCGACGCTGATCAACGTCAACGGGAATCCTCAAGTCATCGCGTGCGGGAGCGATTGCGTTTTAGCGATCAACCCCGCCGACGGAACCGTGATCTGGAAGCTTCTCTACCGCGGTTACTCGGTGATCCCCAAACCCGTTTTTCACAACGGCCTGGTCTACCTTTCGACCAGCTATGATTCGGCCAGTATGCTTGCCATCGATCCGACGGGAACAGGCGACGTGACGCAAACCCATTTGAAGTGGAGCGTTGATAAGAACGTTCCGCACACCCCATCGATGATCGCTGACCGTGGATTGATCTACAGCATCAGCGACGATGGGATCGCGATGTGTGTCGACGCGGCAACAGGGGACATGATCTACAGGAAACGAGTGGGTGGCGGTTTCTCGGCTTCCCCGATCCTGGTTGATGACAAGATCTACTTCACCGACGAATCCGGTTTGACAACGGTGGTTCAGGCTGGCCGTGAATACAAAGAGCTCGCCGAAAATGATCTGGCGGAACGCACGCTCGCGTCACTCGCGGTCGACGGCAACGCTTTGATTATTCGCACGGCGGACGCGTTGTATCGAATCGAGAATTAACTGCCTGCTGTTGCGTCCAATCCGTGGTGTGGGCATGTGCCGGCGACGTCTCATTGGACGCCATACCCGGACGGCGTGACAAACTTCAGCAGGGAGCGAACAACGCCGCAGGAAATTAAGGACCTGGTCAACACGCCGGCGCAAAGCCTGATTCCTGCGAAACTCAGCGGACGCGGCATCCAACTCACTGTGGCAATTCCGCCATGCGGGATCGCAGTCGCCGGAGCACCCGTGACTTGGCTTGATAAACACTCGTTACCGAGATGCCAACGGCTTGGGCGACGTCGCAGGCGGTTTGTCCGTCCACAGTCGTCCGCGAAAATGCTTGCCAGGTCATCGGTTCGAATTCCGATTCCACCGAGGCAAGAACCTGCCGCACTAACGGGCTTTCGATCGAACCGGGACAAATGGTCGAATCCAGCGATTCGCAGTGCTGTTGCAAGCGGATCATCGCGTCGGTTCCACCGGCGGCGTTCCCCTCCGCTTCGTTTCGCTTGGCAACACGTCGAAAGTGATCCCGAACGCGGTTTCGCGTGATCGTGGCCAACCAAGATCGAAAGCTGCCTTCGTCTTTCTGACGTTCAAAGTCGCTAATCCCTCTGGCGACCGATGCGAAGACGTCTTGAACGACATCGGGCGCGTCGGTCGATTCCAGCCCCGACGTCCGGCACCATCGATCAACGATCGGGCCGAATGTTCCGACCAAACGATTCCAACTGTCGGCATCCATCTGTTGGACACCGCGTAACAGCATCGAATGTGGTTCGCGAATCCGATTCGCAACGCGAACCTTCGAGATGAAATCGAGTTCGCCCAGAACAGCTTCGGCCAAATCGAGCTTGGCTTGAGCGAAACATTCGGCTAACGAATGCGTGACTTGACCCGAAACAATCTTCAACGAAAACTCGCGATCATCGTCAACGGCAGCATTCGCATGGCTCCGACGATCCAAGCCGAAGTCGGACGCGATCTGATCATTTCGGGCAAGTTCACGAAGGAAGAAATCAAATTTTTGATGGATAGCTTGGGAAGCGGTTTGGTCCAACCACTGAAGAAGCCTGGCAAGGCGACGACAACCAAAACCGATCTCGAGCGATTCCAAGCGATGCAAAATTTCCAAACCGCTTACCAGAAGTTCCCCGCATCAATGTCGCTTGAGCGGGAGGGTTCTCGCGGGTTGAAGAACGCCTCTGAATTGAAGCCGTTTTCGTGGCGAGTCGCGATCCTTCCCTTCATCGGCCATCAGGAACTCTTCGAGCAATACCGGTTCGATGAACCCTGGGACAGCGAAGCGAACTCGAAACTGTTGCCCCAGATGCCGGTTGACTATCGCAGCCCCACCGCACCGGACGATCAACCCGCAGGAAACGCCAACTACCAAGGCATCGCCGACGGAACCGGGGCGATTGGGCAAGACAAGGGCGTTCGTATCCAAGACATCCGTGACGGCACCGCCAACACGCTGCTGCTGATCGAAACCAAAACCTCCGTCCCGTGGACCAAGCCCCAAGACTTGGACGAGCTGCCCGATTTCGATGACGATGCAACACTGCAATATGCAATGGCCGATGGTTCCACCCGCACGATGAAACCGATCGATCGCGATAAACTGAAAGCCATGATCACCATCAATGGCGGCGAAACCATTCAGCCCTGAATGGACCGACGCTCCTGTTCGATTTGACCTGAGAAATTCCGATCTGGTAATCGCCGAGTGCAGCGTTCATCCCCGCTGCGATCTGCACGCCCGAACCACTCTTGGAATCTGACGATGAAACCCAAGCCTGACCCCATGCGAAGCATTCCCCCGATCGCTCCCATCGGCGATCGACCGTTCGGTTATCGGTTGGACGGTGAGACGGCAGAACTTTGGGGATTCCGCCCCGAGACACCTCTCGATGTGACGCCCGACGCCCCGACCGATTTCACATCATTCGAAAAAGACGCTCAAGAAACGTGGCCGTATTGGCATTGGGTGTTGCCGGCGAAGTGAGCAGTTGGGTGGTTTCAAGCCAATTACGATTGACCGGGAAATATCCGTTGTTATATTTAGATGCAACGCGACAAGGAGGAGAGACATGCCGTATTATTTGTTCGACTGGAACTCAGACCGACTCGAAAAACTCGCACTCAATGGAGTTGACCCTGACGAGTTTGAAGCGATCGTGATGAACCCCGACTCAACGGCGATTAGTCGGAGTAGTGGTCGCCCGATGGCGTTTGGCACTGATGATCATGGTGAAGAAATTGTTTGCGTCTATGAAATTGAGGAAGATGATTTGACTGTTTCGCCGATAACCGCCTATTACACAGGAGAGTGAGAATGCGTCCTTATGAGTACAACGTGGAACAAAAGAAGATGCTCACCGATGCGAAAGTGGCGGGCCAGAAACGAGTGGTGATTCCGTTGACTGCGGAGCAAAGTCGGATGGAGCGTGAGTTTGCCAGGGACGTGGAGGATTTGGTCCAGATCGAATTCAGTGAGAATCCTCCGTTGTCACCTCACCCCCTTGCCAAGCAATTACACGATGCGCGCGAAGCGGCGGGGATGAGTCTTGCGGACGTGGGTCGGACTGCAAAAATGACACGGCAGGCAGTTTTGATGATCGAATCGGGGCAGAATGCGAATCCGAAAATCGATACGTTGCGCCGAATCGCGGAAGCGTTGAAGATGGAGTTGCGGGTTGAATTGGTTTCTCAAACGTAGTGCAGGCTGCTAGCCTGCGAGTCAACGCACGCAGCAAAAATCACCGCCAGCCAACAGTTATCGCGACGATAACTGAGCCCGAAGGCCTTTCTTGGATTGCAGGCGAGGAAAAGCACTGTCATGGTCAAACTAGAAATTTATGATGCGCGCAGACCGATAGCGGCACTACCGACGAGGAAAAGGGGTGTAATAGTTTAGTCCCCGGGGCTCGCTTGCCGCGCATTGCGTGCCGATGGCGGCGAAACCGTTCAGCCCTGAACGAAGCGAACTCTGGCGGGTACTCTCCATCGTCACACGTGGCAATGGGCGAAGCACCTTGTTTGCGAACACTGATCCCAGTCATCGCCACTGCGGCAACATTCTCGGGGGTGCCGCCATCATCGGAGCAACGAACGAGAAACTGATGCCGGCAGTGAATGCAAAAAGACAGGGAGATTTCATCGGGAACCACCACTCAAAGATCGAATAGGCAGAGAGTGCATACCATGGATTCGACATGCTCCGCTTGAAGAAAGACTACCTACCCGGTGGGATGGTCAGTAGCAATGGTACGTTGTTGTCTGCGGGCAACGGATCGCTCAGTTTTGCCTTTCCAATCTTTTCGTCCCAGTCGTATGCCATCAAAAGGTCAAAGCCAGGGTTCTGGTTTTTAACTTGGCATGAGCAGGGGCCGATAATGAATCTGGATGCTAAGCCGATTGTGTGTTCGGAGATTCCTTTTCCCACCAAGGCGTACAGCACACGTCCTCGACCGAGGACGGGAAATGCCATCGGTTGATTGAGTTCGGCAAGATCGGGTTCGCTGGCAAGCAGCATCTTCAACAAAAACTGTTCTTTCGGATCGTCCCGGTCGAGAGTGACCACCGAAAAATCCAATCGCAATTCGATGTCGACCTGCTCCAACAACTCTTTCTCCTCTTCGATCTCGTCTTGCTCGGGCAGCTCTAACGATTCTTCGTTCGCCTTGACCTCACGCGACAGAATGTTCAGCGCGAGCTTGTCTTGGGCCTGGTCACCACAAGGAACAAATATCCACACGGCAGATTCTCCGCTGATCAAACGCTGAGCGATCGTGCGACGCAAGGGCGAGTCGGCCATGTGGTCTGCGGAATCGGGTTCCAACAAGCTTGTTGTAATTAGTCGATCTGGAATTGCTTGAGCCGATCTCGGATAGAGCGCCGCAAGAACAGGTTGCCCCGCTTCACTATGCTGGGTCCAGGCAGCTTTGAGAGCCTTGTCCTTGACCTCGCTCGCCTCGATCATCCGTACACTGAAGTTTGCCGATGCAGGGGATCGGTAATCGGAGTCGAGTAACCGCTGTATCGGTTTCATTTGCGAATCGCTGAGTGGTCTATCGTGCAAAATGACGAATTCGTAATTATCCGCAGGCCAACGTTCGAGCGCGTAACGAAACACGGGAACTTTGCAAGCGAAAGCGACGGATGCCAGGCCGATCGAAATGATCGACAGATAGTGCTTGTATTTCTTCATTGCTGTTCCTTTCGAGTCACCTCGATGCCTGACAAGATTGGTAATTGTGATTGATCTTCAGGCACCAATTCAACCAGCAAGTTACTGTCAACGGTCACGTCTGTGAACACCATGGTTTGAGGCTGTGCCGGTTTCCCGACTGTGGCCTCAATGGAAACGCCGGACTTTACGGTTTCTGATTGTAGCTTGATCGTGAATTCTCCGGTGTCTTCCGCGTCCAGGTTAGCGAAATAGAACGCCACGTCGTATTTGCTTTTCGGGTCATCTTTGCCGAGTAATGGGATTTCGAACTGCCTCAACCCGCGAGCGCCAGACGAGAATACCCACGGCGTGGCTGAATCGGCGACGCTGACCGACTCGAGATTGCGGCTGTACCATCCCCCGCCACCTGACAGTTTCGGTTTTAAGTCAAATACAAACTCAAGACGGTCTCGACTACTGGGTCTGGGGTAACCAAACCACGGACTACCTGAGATTCCCTTGCGATCACCTGGAGCACCGAAATTAATGCTGATGCGATTGACGGGCGTCTTGGGACCGACCGCGCTGAAAATCCCCCACGACTTGCTTTCGGTGGTGGGTTCCATCACGACAGTCGATGCAATCGAAAACTGACAAACACATCCTGCAGTCGCTTCGGGGATCATCACCAACCCATTACCCGGAATGGCGTTCACCCAGCATCCCATTCGTTGGCCCGCGAAATGTCGCGTGCCGCTGTCGTTGTATAAGTCGTAGTAGCCGATGAATCCGGAGCGAAAGAACATCATGTTGGGCGTCGCGGTCATAATTCCGCAATGGTGTCCCGGACGACTGAATCGCCACTCGCTTTCGATACCCGTCAGCGGATGCGGCCGTGTTTTGGGTTTGCCCGTCTGTAAGTTGAATGCCCACGGTTCGGCATAAATTTCGTTGCCAACAACCGCAGGCCGATTCATGTAGTTGGCATTCTTAGACCATAGTTTTTTACCGTCATTTGCGTCCAACACCAGCAGTTTTCGTCGATCAAATGCACCGGATAGGAACTGCTTCCAATAGTGTCCATTCGCGTTCGCACCGCACAGCACGACATGTCCGTTGGCGTACATTAATGTGAGGCTTCCGCCTCCGGCGCTGACATCCGTCGTGTCGGTCACATCGACTGGGTTTTCCCAGAGTTTTTCGCCAGTACGGCGATCGATCGCGATCGCCATACGCACATCGTATTTCTTCATCGCAGCTTCGGCTTGCTTGGCCGCTTCGCCGGACAACTCCTCCAAATCACCTTTGTCTTTCAAGTACAACTGCTGACGTTCCTCGGGAGTGAGGGAACTGTCGATGAAGTACATCCGGTCGGGCCCGACCGCAATGGTGGTGTGAAGAATGTTGCTGCCCCGATACGTCCATACGCGTTCGCCGGTTTGAGTATCGATTGCAAAGATCGCATCTGTTTGACTTTTTACCGTCAGCCCACGTCGACGCATCCGCTGCTCGAGCTCTTCACGGATCGTGCTGGTGCCGAACAACTGGCCGTCGTCGTACGCCAGATACGCCCAGGCACGCTCAACACCGTCAGGTGATTCCGGCGTCTCGTAGGTCGCAGCGACTTTGCCCGTTGCCGCATCCAAAGCGAAGCACTGATTGCCGACCGCGACGTAAAGGGCATCATCGCTGGCAGCCAAGTTATGGGTTTCGCGATTGTTGAAAACGCCCGTGCGGATTGCGCCGGGGTTTTCGTAGTCCCACAGGAACGTGCCGTTGTAGGCATCATAAGCCATCACTCGATCCGTTCCCTGAATGAACATGCGGCCATTGGTCGACAAGGGTGCCCCGGCCGCTTCGTGGCGGTTGACCATCGAGCTAGGGCCTGGGTCGCCGTACCACAACACGCTCAGTCCATCGCGGATGCGGTGGTCGTCGGCATACGACGTATTGGCAACATTGCCGTACTGATGGGACCAATTTCCCGCGCCTGCCAGTTTTCCACGTCGCAGCATGAACCAAGGACGTTCTGCAATCACTTCGCCTTCGTCTTTTTTATAGAACCGCGTTAGCCAGGCAACCGTTTCGTTTTCCGTTGCCACTTTTCGTGTCGTGCTAGGCGAGTCTTCTGGACGGCCGAGTATCGCAACGCCACCGCATGGTTTTAAATGCCGTGAAGCCATATTCGGATCGCCCGGCAGCTCACCGGTGAGCAACATCGAATCGGAAACAATCAAATTGGCAAAGTAGTTTGAAAAGGGCAGTTCATCGGCCGGCAAATTGACAACCGTAATTCGAGTTGCGTGCATGCCCGCCCGATCGAGTACTCGACGGGACGCTGCGGCTTTCTTGGCGTCCGGTTCGACTGCATAAATTGTCAGCTCGCTTTGTTGAGCCAGTTCGTACGCCAGGCGGCCTTGCTCGCTTCCCAGAACAAGGCAGTAACCTGTGCGTTGGTCGCTTTGCTCCAGGATTTGCGTAGCGGCAGCTTTGTAGTACTCCGTCAGCTCATCCTGAGGAAATGGTTGCGAGTAAGGCAGCGGCCAATTAGCAACGCTTTCGTCCAAGTCGTCGCTACGGAATGCATGGATGCTTCCCGTGTCCGTACTGACCGTCAGGACGCCGTCGTCCAGAGCCAGACCGCGAACGTTTCCGTCGACCTTTGCCTGCCAAAGTTTCTTGCCGTCGTTGCGGTCCAACGCGACGACTTCGTTCATACCGCCGGCAACCACCAATGTTTCGGACGCAATCAGAACATCATCAAAGTCGCTGGCGTGTTCCCAAATGATGCCGACGTTCATGTACTCCTGCATCTTTCGCTTTGCTTCAGCGGCCTTTTCAGGATCACTCCGCAATCCGCGCGCCTTCAAGAACCACTTCTGTTTTTCTTGGCTGGCTTTGGCATGTTCGTCGCGGTTCACGCAGAAAATCTTTTCGCCATCCATCAGGTACGCCAAATCTCCCGCCAAAACCATTTGCCGACCGTTGATCCACGATTCACCAACATTCCCCGTTGCCTGATCCATCGCCAAAAAGTGATGAGGACCACCGGCGTAGACTTGTCCATCGCCCAGCAACGCTTTGGTCCCACCCACCACACCACCCGCGTCGGTTCGCCACGAATGGGTGCGTTGAAAAACAATCTCGCCGGTTTTTTTGGAGATGGCGACCGGCAGGGATCGCCCCGAGGGTACGTACAAGTATTTTTCATTGGCGAGCAGGTAGCCTTGCGGCGAAAGATCATTGCGGCCCGCGTTCTGTTGGCTAATCGTATCGTTTCGCCAAACGACCGAACCGTCGATGGCATTCACTGCGCAGAGGTAAATCGTTTCGTGCGGAAAAACGCCCGCGCCGAAGTAGGCCACGTCCCCGTCGATTAATACGCCCGTTCGGACAGGCCACCGCGAGATCATCTCGCCTCGTGAAATCAAACGGTCATCTTGGACGCCCACTCGCATTTTCCAGACGACACTGCCGTTGATCGCGTTGAGGCAATAAACCACACCGTCGTCGGATCCAAAGTAAACATTCCCGTGGGCCAACGTGGGCGCAAGCCGAATCGGGCCGTCAGTGTAGAAATCCCAGATCGGTTTGCCGGTCGTTGCGTCAACGCAATGCAGACGATGGTCCACGCTACTGCCAAAATAGACGCGCCCGTCAGCCATGACGACTTGCATCGCATCGTCAAAATCGACGCGATGCTTCATCTCGTGCCCTTCAATTGGTGCATCGCGAGGACCCGCCCACGCTTTCATTGGTTTGGCTGGTGATCGATGAGTCCAAGCAAGTTGGAGCGAAGGATCGAGTTTTTCAGAAGAGAACCCCGCGCGATCGTTTCCGTTTAGGTAGGCGGGCCAATCCGCGACGACCATCGACGTCAGCAGAGGACAAACGAGTAAGGAAACAAAGAAGACCGTTCGGACGTTCATGGGAGGGACCAATTCGGTTGGGGTCGGGTGCAAAATAGCTATCCAATTGAGCCACGCCGAGCGATTCACGTTTCTGTCGATTACAGGTGATCGTGGGTTGTCGGTTTCATGGCGTAGGATTGCTTAGGCAGGCGGGGAGGTGCGGCACCTAATCAAAATTGACTCAACAGTTGTCCTGACAAGCACTGAGTGTAGTCATTATTCACGTGGCGAAGTGCAGCGAGATCGAAGCGGGGTCACGGCGAACCGACCAAACTGTCAGGGATCGCGTTCATCGCCGCGATTCAGCGAACAGGGAGGGATTACGATGACGTCGCGATAGACTAACATAATCGCGTCGTCGAAATGCCGATTCGGCCATCCCGTCCAATTCTCATCGCTGATTTGCTTCGACACTTGAACGTTTCCAATTAACATGCCCACTCCCAACTCGCTCACCGCTGAAGAACGTTCGATCTACGAGTGGCAGATGTGGGTTCCCGATTTTGGGGACGCTGGCCAACAGAAACTCAAAGATGCGTCCGTCATGGTGTCACGCGTCGGCGGAGTCGGCAGCGTGGTGGCCTATGAATTGGCCGCCGCAGGCATTGGCAAGCTGGTTCTGGCACACGCCGGAAATGTCAAACCCAGCGACTTGAATCGCCAGTTGTTGATGACTCACGATTGGATCGGCAAGCCGAGAATCGAATCGATTCGCAGAAGATTGCTCGAACTCAACCCGCGTCTGGAGATTGTCGCGGTCGGCGAGAATGTTTGTGATGCCAATGCGGCTCGATTGGTCGAGCAGTGCGATGTCGTCGTCGATTGCGCGCCGCTGTTTCCCGAACGGTTTCTGATGAATGAACAAGCCGTGCGACAGGGCAAACCCATGATCGAATGCGCCATGTATGAACTGGAAGCCCACATCACAACGATTCTGCCCGGTCAATCGCCTTGCCTGCGCTGCCTGTTCCCCGACGAGCCACCAACTTGGAAACGCCAGTTCCCGGTGTTTGGAGCGGTATCGGGAACAGTCGCCTGCCTGGGCGCGGTCGAAGCGATTAAGATCATTTCGGGAATCGGCAACCCGCTAGCCGGTCGCTTGCTTAAAATGGACTTGCGTGACATGAGCTTTCGAAGTTTGAATGTCGCTCGTCGTGCCGATTGCCTGGTTTGCAGCTCGATAGCCAGTTGACATGAGATTCCATCAATGAACGTCATCATTCCCACATCCATGCGCCAACACACCGGCGGCGTGGGCATCGCCCAAGTCGAAGGCAAAACCATCGACGAAGCGATCCTGTTCTTGCTCGACTCCCATCCTGAGCTGAAACCACATCTACTGGATGCGTCTGGCCACCTTGTTTCTTATGTCAATGTATTTGTCAATGATACGAATATCCGTGACCTCAACGATGGCAACACGACACTCAATGATACTGACGAAATCGTGCTGGTACCTGCACTTGCAGGCGGATAGATGAGCCAAGACCCCAACACCCTGTCGCCCGACGAGTTGACGCGATACGCCAGGCACCTCAGCCTTCCCGAGGTCGGCGTGGCTGGACAATCCAAACTGCGTTCCGCTTCGGTGTTGATCGTCGGCACAGGAGGTTTGGGGTCGCCCGTTGCCATGTATTTGGCCGCTGCTGGTGTGGGACGATTGGGGATCGTGGATTTCGATCGCGTTGAGTACTCGAACCTTCAGCGTCAGATTATCCACGCGACGCAGAGCGTTGGTCGCCCCAAAGTCCAGTCCGCAGCGGAGACAATCGCGAGAATCAATCCCTTCGTCCAAGTCGACGCGATCGAAGAAACGCTGACGAGTGCGAACGCAATGGAGATCGCCAACGATTACGACATTATCATCGACGGGACCGACAACTTTGCGACGCGGTACCTGGTCAACGATGTTTGTGTCTTACTGGGCAAGCCAAATTGCTACGGTTCGATTTTTCGGTTCGAGGGACAAGCCTCGGTTTTTGGTCATGCGGGCGGACCTTGTTACCGATGCCTCTACCCCCAGCCACCCGCACCGGGAACGGTGCCTAGTTGCGCCGAGGGCGGCGTGTTGGGAGTCCTGCCTGGAATCGTCGGCACGATTCAGGCAACCGAGGCCATCAAGTTGATCCTCTCTCTGGGTGACTCCCTATCGGGCCGGCTGCTGCTGATCGATGCAGCGGACATGAGATTCCGCGAGTTGAAAGTGCGTCGCAGCCTGGATTGTCCGGTTTGTGGAGATTCTCCCACGATTACCGCCCCGATCGACTACGACCAATTCTGTGGCTCTCCTCCAATCAATGCACCAGCGGCCGAGCAAAGTCCTTGGGATATCGAGCCGAGTACCCTGAAGCAGCGATTCGAAGCGGGCGAGGATTTTGTCTTGCTCGACGTACGTGAGCCACACGAGTACGGCATCTGCAACCTGGGCGGAACCCTCATCCCACTCGCAGAGCTTGCCCAGCGACATCATGAGTTGCCAACGGACTGTCCCATCGTCGTCCACTGTAAACTTGGCGGACGCAGTGCCAAAGCCGCTCGGCAGCTACGAGATCTAGGATTCCGGGACGTCCAAAACCTGCGAGGCGGAATTGATGCCTGGTCAATCAATATCGATCCAAGCGTACCGCGATATTGATCACTCATCTGAGAATCTGCGACACCCACCGGTGATCAATGAATCACGGTGATAGCAGCGGTGCCAATAGCCCGCTGAGTCCCATCAACATCAGGAGACACAACGTCACCTGTCTCAGGCGGTCGCGTCCCAGCCAATCGCCAAATCGCAATCCAAAATGCGTCGCGACCAACAATAACGGAGAGGTCGCAACTGCGATCAATCCTGGCCAGACGATGCGATCGCCAAAGACGACGTACAGGAGTGCGATCGCGGGACCGATGCTGATCAGAAACATCGCGAACAGAAACCCGCGCATCTGTCGCCCGTCCCAATCATGGGCCTGAACCCAAAATACGATCGGCGGTCCGCCCATCCCGACCAAACCCTGAAAAAATCCGGAAAGTGGGAAGGCAATCATCCCCCAGATTGGACTGATCGATTCGCGAGGTTTCGGTCGGATCACCATGATCGAAATCGTTGCCAACAAAACAACTCCGCCAACGATCTGACGAAGCGTGTCAACCGGTAACGATTCCATTGTCCAAAGCACCGCAACACCCAGCGGCAAAAAGACGATGCGAGTGATCCCGGGTAGAATCACTCTTTCGATCGGAATCGAATCTCGCAGGGTCCATACACCCCAAATGTTCTGCGGGATGGTCGCGACCAACAAAGAACACTGAGCTGCAGGAATCGTGAACCCCAACCACAGCAGCGTGGTCACAATCAGCAAACCTCCGCCAAATCCAGCAGCCGCTTGAACGAAGATCCCCAAACACAAAATCAGTGCCAATGGGAGGAAGGTCATGAACTCTTGCATGGCAGGATTGTACAGCACGCAATCTGCTTCGTCCCACATCGCTATCGCGACGTTCATGACATCGCCATCGATGCGACTTCTGGCATACTTGGCCGACCTTCAATCAGGCTGACGTTTCAGTTCGACTCCGCTGATCAACGTTTCACCTTTGACTGCGGTGAGAGTGAGCTTGAACGTCCCTTCGATATCGATGTCTTGATATCGCAAGATCACTCCTTTCATTGCCGTGTTCGAGGCTCCAACAATGTCAAAGTCCTTCAGAACCTCTTTGTCTTGCAGGCCGACATTCTGAACCCGTTCGCCCGGCTCGATTTGGTCGGGCTCTGTGAAATACAGACTCACCGAATACTTGCCGGGCTTCAGATCTTTGATGATCACGGATTCCAATCCTTCGGCCATCGAAGCCGTTACCCAGGGCTGCGAATCTGATTTGTCCATCCACATGCTGTGGTAATATCGATAATTCACTTCAGTTGGCGATTGCACAACGTTGATCGCCGGCGATGGGCCGCCCACTGACGGATAGTCCAGCCACAGTGTTCCTGTGCGGGTCATCCGGTCTCCCGGCGCGCCAAAGTTCACTCCAATTCGTTCGATGGAATCGGGTTCGATGTTCATCTCACCCCAAGACGACCATTGCTCGAATCGCTGCGGCATTGGCACCAATGACATCGCTGATGGAAGCGGATAACTGCACGTGCAACCCTCGTAGAAATAGGGAACGTTCAGAACACCGCCCGACGGAATGATGCTGTTGGTGCATCCACTGCGTGGGCCGCTCAAGAAAACGGTGCCACTTTCGATCGTCTTGTCGTAGTAAGCGGGCGTGCCACTTCGCAGCGTGTACATCAGACCGTAGTCGACGCCACCATCGCATCCATAAGTCTTCGGAAAGGCACGCGGTTCTTTCAATCCTGTCAGCGGATTGGTTCGCTCGCCGGCCACAGGCTGCCCTGGTTTCCAGGCGTCGCTTTGTCGCGGAGGTCGATATTGGCTTGGCTCATGCGTCGACGGATCACTTTCGGGAAGCCTTTCTCGCAATCTCGGTTTCTCCGCATCGGCCAAGACACGACCGGTGTAGATATCCGAAAGAACCACTGGCAGCAGCGGATAATCAATTTTGTAGTCGCCAGCGACGCGGGCGGCGTGCCAATCTTTGGGCCGCGAAATCATCAGGCCATCGGTAAACCTTGGCTGCGGGGACCGTTTGAAATGAGCAAGTGTGTCGTCAAACCACAGCACGCCCAGTGGAAAGCGGACGAGTTCATCCTCGCTCGCCGACCAATCGCCCGCGTATTGACTCGCACCCGGAATCGCCCCAACGCGACGCACGATCGTTTCGCCATTGATAGTTTCCGTCGTGAACGAACCGGGCTTGGATTGCTTGATCCAATCCGCTTCTTCCGGCCCTAAGCCAACAGTCATCCTGCCTTCACTATTTTGTCCCATGGCAGCAACGCCGCCAAAAGGTCGCAATGTCTGCAGCGGCGGTAGCGACTTCCACTTCGAGCGTTCCGTCGTGACGAGTGTCGCCAAATACGGAGGCAATTCAAGATTCGAGAGATCCGAGGTAATCACTGCTGCTCTCGCAGGATCAACACCGGCGCTGCGTAACTCGCGTCGAATCTGTTCGACACGCGTCACATCGTCGTCAAAGGCAACGACCTGATATTTCGAATGCTGAATCAGAGCGTGAACAAGTGAAGCGTTTTCGAGCCCGAGAACGATCGCGAAGCCGTGATCGGTGCCAGCGAGCGACACCAACTCTTTGGCTCGGTCGACACTTTTTGTCGAGCAAACGACATCCTCGTGCTTTGATTGAAAATGTTTCACTTCATTCACGGCTTCTGACTTCGCGGAAAAGCAAGAGAGTCCCCCTTCACGCGTCACCACGAAAACACGTTCGTCGGCGACGATCATGCTGTGAACCGTTCCATCGACGCCTTGAAAGCCGTCGTCGAAATCCCAACCGGTTTCGCCGGTGCGAATTTGACGACTCAGACCGGACACGCCGCCTGGGGCTCGATGCTCTTTGTCTTCATGCTCTTGCCGATTCACGAGATCATCGAAAGCAATCGTGCCTCGGCGTAATGCTCGTGCCGTATCCGGATCCAACTGCGAAAACCATCCACCCGGCAAGCGGCCCGGCCCTGGCAACTTGAAATCAATCAGGCTGCCATCGTGTCGATTCAGTCGCGCAGGAAAAGCGGTGGAGCAGGGCACGATCAATTCGTCTTTGTCGATCAACAAGTAGCCTTGAGGTGCCAAACCGCCGATCGCTTCGGTGTTGTGCGGTTGCTGCCCGAACAAGTACCCCATGCGGTCGTTTCGCCAAACGACGTCGCCCGTGGCGATATTCATGCAGTAGACGAAGACACCTTCAAACGGCCAAACACCGGCGGCGAAGTAGACGTGGCCGTCCGCGACGACCGGGCCACCACGAACGGGCCAAACCGATATCAAACGCCCGTTGCCCAGCAATCGACGATTGCCGGGCGCCGCACGGTGCTTCCAATGAAGTCGTCCAGTTTGTAAATCAAGGCAGTAGAGATACCCATCGTCCGATCCAAAGCAAACGCGGTCTTGCCAAATTGCCGGTGCACAGCGCACAGGGCCGTTCGTTCCAAACGTCCAGCGTTGTTCACCCGTGATCGAATCATAGGCGGTGACGGAATCTGTTTGCGACGAAGCGATCAGCAATATTCCGCGAGAGAATACCGGTTCGTAGCCAGCATCGAACTGCAAACGAGGATTCTGAAAAGCAGGTGCGAGCGGCGGCAGTTGCCGAGTCCAACGAAGTGTCAAGTCGGTTGGCAATTCGGTTTGCGTGACGGCCGTTCGTCCCGAATCTTTGCGGTACATCGGCCAATCGTCGGCAGTCGCGTCACGAACAAAAAGAATCGCGACGAAAAACGTAGTTCGATTTAGAAAATGCATCGGAAGGCGACCTGCAGGGGGGGAAGTGATCCTAGGCATCCTAGCAGCAATTGAGCGTGAAAGTATGAAACAACGTCATCGGAGGCCCTCTATTCGCGCGTTCGTCAAACTTCGCGCCGGACGAATTGCACTCCGTTCGAATCTTGGCGAATCGATCCACCGACGAGTGGACACCCATCACTCTCTTAACAGTTTGGTCCCAGTGGGCTGATCATCGCGTCGGCCAATTGAACATTGTGCTGGTCGCCAAAGAGAACATCGCTGATCATCGATTCATCTCGTTTGATTAGGTCAGTTTCGCTGATGGCATTTGGTGCACCGATTCGTATACCCACTAAGCCAATGCAGCGTCCCTCAGCACCGATCCGGATGGCCCCGCGAAGCGGTCCGGTCCAGAAGCGACTTCGAGTTTAGGTGAGTCGCCATCGGGCCATTCGCAATTGCGCCAAAGGACTGCCTCTCAACTTTTCGTACCAGACCGTGACGAATGTACCGGGCGACGTTTCCACCGTCGACGGATAGCCGAGATCGCCGGACGCCGCATCGCCGTGAATGACCATCGGCTCAGACCAAGTCTGGCCATTGTCGGAACTCAGGCGAGCCTGATTGCCGAGGGGTGCTCGGCGATATCCGTAGGTCATCAGCAAACGGTCATCGGACAGTCGCAGCAAGTGAGATGGCAGACCCCAGACTCCAATCGCATACGGTTCCGCCCATGATTTCCCGCCATCAGTGGAATGTGTTTGCAGAGTCTCTCGGTGATTTGTTTTGTTGTGATTTCGAATCTGCACGATCAGGCGTCCGTCGGCGGCTTCGATCGCGTGTAATTCGTGATACTGACCGACATCGTCACCAACGCGAATGGGAAATTCCCTTAGCGGAGTCCACGTTTTGCCATCATCCGACGACATCGACCAGCCAACTTGGCGTCCTGGCCCCCACAGATCGACTCCCGCGTAGAAAAGTCGACCGTCGCTGAGGTTCACGGGACCGTGAGGACTATTCACGGGAACTCGATACGCCGACGACCAGTTCAGTCCGTCATCTTCGGACCGCAGCAACCAGCAACCCAGATGATCTTTGTGCTGGCCTTTTGCCACACGCCCGTGAACTGCCTTCCACCGCGCCAATTTCTCTGCCGAGAACGTGGGACTGCCTTGCTGTGCCGCAGCCACAGCTTTCTGCAAGCCGGGTTCGTAAGCCAGTGACGTGAATGTGCTGACCAGCAAAGTGCCCTGAGCCGTTTCCACCATTCCCGCGTCGCGATCATCAATGGGGCCGTCTAGCAAAGTGCGAGCATAAGTCCATGTCTTCCCGTCGTCGAAGCTTCGAATCAGTTCCACACGCCCAAACGGGCACACATGAGTTTCTCGTCCGCCCGAACATACCACCAACAGTTCTCCGTTGTTACGTCGGGCAAGTGTTGGCCAACCGTGATAGCGATCAGTCTGCAGGCTGATGGATTTGATTTCATCGACTGCAAACGGCGGTGCGTTGTCTGCGGCTTGAATCGAACGAACGTGCGTTGCGAGCATGGCGGTCGCAGAAGTGGACAACAGGGTGCGGCGAGACATGGGAGCCATGGCGAGATCTCTGGGGAATGAGAGCGAGGGAAGGAGTGATCGGAGGTCCCCATCCTACTGTCGCCAGCACGCCGCCGCAACGAATCGCATTCATCGCAAACTTTCGTTAAAAGTCGCACGGTTCCAACATTGACCCCGCGAAGCGTTCCCCCGGTCGCAGGCTACTATTCTCAGACATGCCGTCACTATGAACGAATCTTGTTTAAACGCGCGGGATTCGTGTCGAGCACTTTTTTCAACGCGATTCGCTCTGTTCTGCTGGCTGTCGCAGTATTTCGATCCCGGAAAGGATCGGCTCGCCTTGCTTCGGAATGAACTGAATATGAAGCTCATCGGCGATTGAAATGTTATCGAGCGTGTTCACTGCGAAACGTGTCGCGGCGTCAGTCTGGCTGAGGGTCACGTCCGTTAAGACTCGTTTTCCTTGGGCCATCACATCGAACACCAGTTCGTTCTGATGTGAAGATTTTGGCAGTCCGTAAAACAAACGGACTTGGTATTTCTCTGGCTTCGTTTTCTGAATCAAGTCAAGTTTGCTCGCATCAGCATCCAACACCAGCGTCGCCGCATTCCTCTTTCCCTTGCGCCAAGCGGAGGCGACGCGTTTACCGCTGCCACTGATCATGAAGGCAAGTGAGTTGCCAGGTTTCCAGTCATCGCGGCTGATCACTGATTGAATAATCGGCGTTAAATCTGGTGTTCGATGCGCCTTGGCAGAGGCTCCAGCAATCAGCCACGGATCGGGCGACCATCCGATTTCGGCTTGAGTCAACGACCGCGACGACAGGTCATGAGATTCATCACGAAAACGCTCGGCATTTCCTGTCTCTTCGCCAGCGATGATCAAAGTTGACGGTTCGCTGGTCGGCTCATCGCAGGTGAACTGGAGATAGGCGTTGCGGATTTTTGAATTGCGATCCAATTGGATACCGTTAAACCGAACTCCAACAATCTGGGTTTCCGAATCCCGTACCAATTCCAGGTCGCTGCTTCCGAGGTTGACCTCCCCATTCTCGCCTTCTTCAGCGTCGTCGCTCGCGTGATCAACAGGGATTCCCATGCCGATATCCAATTTCTCGGTTAGCTCCAAACTGACGCGGACATCGGTGACATTTTTGACTCCCGAGGCAAGAACCCATGGCCACTCGGTACCGGCCATCGTCGTTGAATGATTCTGAAAGAACTCCGCTTCTTCGTTGAATTCGACCGTGATCGGCGGTGAAGGACCAGCAATCGCAGGAAACTCTAGCCATAGCCGACCTTGAGCGTCGCGGCGATCGCCAGGCGCGCCAAAGTTGATACCGATACTTTCGACTCGCTTGCCAATCGTGTTGTCCGCAGCAGCGTCATGCACACTCCAAAGTTCGACGTCGGGCATGTGGACCAGCGCCAGTGACGTTTGATTCTGATAAGCACAACTGCACGTCCGCGTGTAGTCCGGTGCGTTCAACACGCCGCCAGCCACCACAAGGTTGGATGTACAACCAGACTTGAATCCACCCAAGTTACCCGTGCCCGCATCTGAAAGCAGATCGTAGAAACCTGCTGCGCCCGAACGGAACGTCAGAAAATTCTCACTGGCGATGATGTTGTTGCAACCGTACGCTCGAGTCATCATCCACGGCTGCATCAGCCCCGTGATTGGATGGGGGACCATTTTTTGTTTTCCATCGCGCAGGTAGAACGCACCCGCCGATTCGGAATAAGAATTCGCATTGGTGATGATCAAATCGTTATGCAGGATACAGGGTCCCGCATACTTCAACGATTCCTTCTTCCACTGCAGCTGACCGTCGCGGGCAGCGTAGACCGCCATTCCGCTCCCTGTCTCTGCCGACAGCCGGTCGCTGCCAGCAGCCCCTGCCTGCAGTAACAGGTCATGTTGCTCTGAGTAGCTCAACCAAGTTCCGAAGACGTCGTCGGTGATTTCCCACTGTGTTTTGCCGGTCTGATAATCCAACGCGACGATGCGATAGGTATCAGGACGCGGAATCCCACGACGCTGCATTGCTTGTTCAACCTGGGTTGGATTTCGATCCAGGCAGTAGACTTGATCACCTCCGGCGATGATCCCGTTGTGCCAGAAACTGTGGATCGCGTCGACTTCCCATTTGAGCTTGCCTGAGTGGCGATCGAAGCCGACAAGCGAGATGCTTGCTGCACGATCCAGACTTTTTGATCCGAATCCAGCACGATTCCTTTTCAATTTTTCGTCTGCTTCAAATTCCAAACCACGCCGCTCACCGTACCTCGCGAATCCAAAACCGCCGATCAAAACGTCCTTGTAGATTCCGATGTAGCCCCAGTTGGCAACCTCACCCGACTCAGTCGGCGGCAGGCTAATTTCGGAAAGCGTTTTTCCGGTGGCCGGATCCAAGACGTGGCAAACGCTTGCTTCGACAAGGTAGACACGATCGTCGGTGACAACGTAATTCGTACCGCGACCGTTGGCGCCGGGGATATGGACTTGGTTGTACTTGGTATCTAAAGGCGTATTTTCATACGTTTTGTCGTAATAGACATCGAACGTACCGAGGTCCTTGAAGTCACGTTTCCAAAGCACACGACCGGTATACACGTCGCGGGCACTCAAGCTATTCATGCCTTGAATGAACAGCCGACCTCCCACCACTTGCTCGGGTGGGCCGTGACCATGGCGTGGCAACACATCCATATTGCTGCTGCCACCGAACCAAAGCACACCAAGTGGCAATTTGACACGGCTGTCGTTCGACTTGATCGTGTTGGCGACGTCACCGTATTGATGCGTCCAGTCAGCGGACCCGGGAAGCGCGCCGACCCGCCGCACGATCACACCATGATCACCCACTTCAACGGATGCCTCTTCCAGCTTCATCGCCGTGATCGTTGCGGCAAGTATTTCACGGTCACCACTACTCAAGACGTGCATCACACCACCGTAGGGCCGCACCGAGTCGTAAATCTGTTTGATCTCGGTGTCGGAAACGACGTCACGATCGACGAACATCATATTGGCAATGTACTTGGGCGCCATGAATTCACTCGGGCCGGAGTGATGGACGGTGACTTGGCCTGCAACCCCCAGCGCATCAAGTCGTCTTCGCGTGCGGTCGACCGCATCGACAGCGGAATCCACCACCGCCAATTGGATAAACGGCGAGTCGCCAGCAAGTGAGTGAACTAACGCCGATTCGCTGTCGCCGTACCACAGAGCGTATCCTTCGGAATCACCTGCCGCCAACAAATCAGAGATGGTCGTTCGTGTGGCTTCAGAAATAGCCACACGATTCTCACTCTCCTTCGCGTCTTCCGTTAAGAATTGTTGGCCGTCACCGAATGCCATCACCTGTCCGTCCAACGTCACCACAAACAACTTGCGGTCGGCAACGATCACACGCTCCACCGACGCTTTCATCGGGATCGCATCAACGACCTTGGCTTGTTTGCCTGTCAGGTGAATGATCGAAACCGATTCAATTCCTGCGGCGACCAAGTGATCACCGACCAAGATCAGATCCTTGGTGCCATCGGCATCCAATTCCCAGACGACATTCTGATCTGACCCATAGGCTCGGATCACCGGTTCGCCGTCTTTGTCTTCGGCTGAATAGATCATCCCGTCATGGATCACAGGCTCACTTGGCATGAAAGCCGTCTTGATTCCGTCATTTAACGTGAAGGCGCGAGTTCCCTTGCCTCGCGTGTGTACGAAAAAATATGTTTCGTTGGCCGAGACGAACGAGCCACCGGTCCCTTTACCTCCCGCATTGATTTCAAAGTACCGAAACTCTCCATTATCTCGGTTGAACACTGCGGGCACCGATCGACCGCCTGGAACGACCAGCATCTCATTCGTCGCGACGAGTGCGCCCTGGGGTGCAACTCCCGCAAAGGAAGGAGCACTATGCGGTTGCTTGATATACTGTGCACCCGTGCTATCGTTCACCCAACGGACTTCGCCGGTTTCTGCATCAAGAGCGTAGACGAACGTCCCCATCAGCGGCCAGATACTCGCCGCGAAATAAACCGTGTCGTCGCGTACGACCGGACCACCGCGCGCAGGCCAGGCAGAAGTCAATCTGCGATTGCCGATCGCATGTTGAGCGCTCGGTGCACCTCGGAACTTCCACAACAATTTGCCCGTCGCGACTTCGGCGCAGTACAGGAATCCGTCGTCGCTACAGAAGAAGACACGGTCCTTCCAACCGGCTGGTGGTAGCCGCACTGGTGCTTCCGCATACACGGTCCAGAGTTCTTCTCCGGTGTCGGCGTTGAAGGCGACAAGTTTATTTTGGTCATTGAACCCCATCAGCAGGCGACCATCCATGACAATCGGCTCGAACTGCCGATCGTATGGCATCAGATCCAAATTCAAGGGGTCATCCCAAGCCTGCTGTCGTGGCGTGAATGACTTCTTCCAGATGAGATTGAATTGCTCAGGCAGATCGTTTGGTGAAGCGGCAGATCGGGCGGAATCGAATCGCCACATGGGCCAGTCATCCGCAGCGACGGGGGCGGTGAAGCAGCCTAGTCCGATTAAGGCGACGCAGACGAAGTTCCGACGTGTATTTGCAAACCACATAGTTTCTGATGTTTCCTTTTCGAGATCGTGCTGAGGCTTCGTCACCCCATCGGCGTCAGGAAACCACCGGCGCTGAATGCGGTCCGCTTGGCGACTCCCAATTCAAAGATTGTAAACCACTTCTCGCTTGACGCATAATCGTGAAAGGTGAAAAAGATTCGATCGAGTCGCTGTTGGAGACGCAACCGGTCGATCCAACCAGCTACAATCGTGGTCGGCCACCCTCGCACCCCACCCACCCGACCTGCCTGAGCCTGATGATGTTGAATCGGTTTGTTCGCCTCACGGCGTGTTTTTGTCTGACCCTTCATTTTGCCCTCTCTCATTCGACCCTTTTGGCGGATCCTGCTGGCGATGCGAAGCAGATTCTCGAGCAATCCGGTGTCTCGGCCGGATTCGTTGTGCATTTGGGAGCCGGCGATGGCGAATTGACCGCGGCGTTGCGTCGCAACGATGCGACCCAAGTTCATGGTTTGCAGCGAGATCCATCGGTGGTTGCCGCCGCCCGCCAACGGGTGCGGGCGACCGGTCATTACGGTGATGTCGCGATCGATGCTTTGGACGGCAATGCCCTGCCCTACGTCGACAACCTGGTCAACTTGTTGGTGACCGAAGAGTTGGGCGACGTACCGATGGACGAGGTCCGCCGTGTGCTGGTGCCCAACGGGGTGGCGATGATCAAGGGCGATGACGGCAAGTGGACCAAAACGGTCAAACCGCGACCAACCAATATTGATGAATGGTCGCATTACCTTCACGATGCGACCGGCAACTCGGTCGCTCACGACGACGTGGTCGCTCCGCCGCGTCACCTGCAATGGGTCGGCAGCCCGCGTTGGTCACGGCATCATGACCGCATGGCTAGCATGAGCGCTTTGGTTTCAACCAATGGCCGCATGTTTTACATCATGGACGAGGGGAGCCGAATTTCGATTCAACTTCCGCCCAAGTGGAAACTGATCGCGCGAGACGCCTTCAACGGCAGCGTGCTTTGGAAGCGTGATATCCCGGCTTGGCAGCCTCACATGTGGCCACTCAAGAGCGGTCCGACGCAATTGTCGCGGCGTTTGGTCTCGACCGACGATGCTCTCTTTGTGACGCTTGGATTCAACGCGCCGCTGACGGCATTGGATGCGGCGACGGGCGAGACGCTGCGTACGTACGAAGGCAGCGATGCGACCGAAGAAATCATCCACACGAATGGTTTGCTGTTCTTGGTCGTGCGAAAAGAGACGGCAGAGCTTCAGGATTACGCTCCGCTGCACGGCACGGTCGGCGACCAGGCCCGAAGCCGCGAGTTTTTCTGGAACGAAGAATCTCGCGTGTTGATGGCCTTTGATGCCGAATCCGGTAAGCAACTTTGGGCCAAGCAAACGAAAATCTCACCGTTGACTCTGGCCGCGGACGGATCGCAGGTCTATTTCCATGACGGGGGAAAAGTCGTCAGCTTGAATCAACGCAGCGGTGAGATCGCCTGGGAGACTCCACCCGTCACGCGACGGCAATCCTTTACCTTCAACTTTGGTCCGCGTTTGGTGGTTCACGAGGACGTCGTGCTCTACGCCGGCGGTGACGGAAAAATGATCAGCGTCGATTCGAAAAGCGGTGAGCAGCTTTGGGGAGCCAGTTTTCCCAATAGCGGCTATCAATCGCCACAGGACTTGATGGTCGTCGGCGGGCTCGTTTGGCTGGCCCCACTCACTTCGGGCAAGGATTCGGGTGTTTACACCGGTCGTGACCCCCGAACCGGCGAGATCAAGAAAGAGTTTCCACCGGACGTCGACACTTATTGGTTCCATCATCGATGTTACATCGCCAAAGCGACTGACAACTTCTTGATGCCGTCACGGACCGGGATCGAATTCGTTGATCCTGACGAGGAACATTGGGACATCAATCATTGGGTCCGCGGCGGATGTTTGTACGGGGTGATGCCGTGCAATGGTTTGACCTACGCGCCGCCGCACAACTGTGCCTGTTACCCCGAAGCGAAGCTGTTCGGGTTCAATTCGTTAGCGCCGACCGCGCCGACCCGTCCGATTCCCGCCGAGGTTCCGGAGCGGGGCCGACTGGAAAAAGGACCTGCCTTCGGCACGCCCCTTTTCGCGGTTGAGGAGGACACCGATGACTGGCCTACCTACCGGCATGATCAGGCTCGCAGCGGCACGACGACCAAGCCGATCGCCAAGGATGTTGATAAGAAATGGACCGCCGATTTGGGCGGCCGCTTGACCTCTCCGGTGATCGCGGGAGGTACGGTGTACGTGTCACAGATCGACACGCACACGCTATTCGCGTTGGACGAAGCGAGCGGAAACGAGAAATGGACATTCACCACTGGGGGACGGATCGATTCACCACCGACCGTGTATCGAGGCCGCGTCGTCTTTGGCGGTACCGACGGCTGGGTTTATTGTTTGACCACTGACGGTGAATTGGCGTGGCGTTATCGCGCCGCCCCACTGGATCGCCGCACGATGGCTTACGAACAACTCGAATCATTGTGGCCGGTCCACGGCAGCGTGCTGGTTCGCGATGACACCGTGCATTGCGTTGCCGGCCGATCGATCTTCCTGGACGGCGGTCTGAGAATGCTGCGATTGGATGTTCAGACGGGCAAGAAATTGTCGGAAACGTTGATGGATGAAAAGAATCCCGAAACCGGCAACAACATTCAAGAGAAGGTGCAAGTCTTGCAGATGCCGGTCGGTTTGCCTGATATCCTTTCGAGCGACGGGCGATACATCTTTATGAAGTCACAGAAGTTTGATCTGCAAGGCAACCGGCTCGAGATCGGACCGAATTCGGGTGACTTCGCGACCCAAGCATCCAAGCAACGCGGCGAGGATGCTCACCTTTTTGCCCCCATGGGTTTCTTGGATGAGACCTGGTTCCATCGATCGTATTGGGTACTCGGACAGAGTTTTGCGGGCGGCCACGGCGGTTATTTTCAGGCCGGCCGATTCGCTCCCTCGGGACGATTGCTGGTCAACGGCAACGGTTACGTGTTCGGGTATGGGCGAAAGCCTCAGTACCTGCGTTGGACGACGACATTGGAACATCAGCTGTTTGCCGCCGAGCCGAATCCGCCGGAGATTCCGAAGAGCTTCGGCAAGAAAGGTGCGGTCGGCGGTTCGTACGCCAGTTTTGGAAAACCCAAGAGCTTGGATCCGACTGGAAAACCGTTGACGGTCGAAGCGTGGGTGACTTCGACGAAACAGCAGGGCGTGATCATCGCTCGGGGTGGGCCGGCCGATGGTTTCGCATTGACCCTGCAAGGTGGGAGGCCCGCGTTTCTTGTTCGTTCGAATAATGAGCTGACGACCGTTCTCGGAAACAAGCGAATCGTCGGTGGTTGGCATCACGTGGCCGGTGTACTCGACGAAGACAAGAGCATGAAACTGTTCGTCGATGGTGAACTGATTGGACAGGCAACCTCGAAAGGCTTGATCACGAACGACCCGGCGCAGGGATTGGAAATCGGTGCCGACGGGCAAACCGCAGTCGGCGATTACAAATCCCCGCTTCCTTTCAGCGGTGTGATCGACGAAGTCCGGTTGTACTTTCGTGCTGCCGATGACGCTCAAATCGCCAAACGATTCGAGGACGGATCCGAAATTTCAAGTGATGCGGTGTTGGCGGTAAGTTTCGATGACGGAACCGCGCGTGACCATTCGACCTATCGCCATGACGGAACACTCGCAGGAGGCAAGCTTGTCGACGGAAAGTTCGGCAAGGCGGTCCAGTTTTCGGCACGAAAAGGAGGCAACAACACCACGAAGCCTGGCGACAGTTTGGTCGATCCAAAATGGACGCAAGACGTGCCAATTTATGTCCGAGGTATGATATTGTCGGGACCCAATCTGTTTATCGTTGGCCCCCCGGACATCATTGACGAAGAGAAGACGTTCGAGCAATTGACTGAGAAAGATCCGCGAGTCCAAAGCTTGCTCGTCAAGCAAGACGAAGCGTTGGACGGATCGGATGGTGCTTGGCTGTTGGCCGTGAACATCGACACTGGGGAAGTCGAGAATCGAGTGCATCTTGATACGCTTCCGTCGTGGGACGGTCTTGCCGGTGCCAACGGACGGTTGTTCCTCTCGACACTCGACGGCGAAGTGGTGTGTTTTGGAAAATAGCTACATGAGACGCTTGATCTTTCTTTTAATATTGCTCGCGTTCGCGTCTACCGCGTCCGCCTGCAACATTCCGGTTTTTCGTTACGCGCTGGAAAGATGGCGGCCTGACTCGTGTGAGTTGATCGTTTTCCACGATGCGGAGCTTTCGTCACAGGACGAACGGTTGGTACGCGAATTGGAATCGACCGCTTTCCAGAACGATGGCTTGGCGAATGCGAAAATCATCCGGTCGACGATTGATGCGGAATCGAGTGACCGCTATCGGCCGATCTGGGAAACGCTTCGCGACGAGCACACGCTCAAGCTTCCCTACGTGGTGGTTCGGACCAAGTTGGGACGCGGGCAAATGATCAACCATTGGCACGGTTCGCTCGACGATGTTCGCTCGACGAACCTGCTGCAATCACCGGCTCGTAAGGAATTGAGCCGCCGATTACTCCGTGGTGATTCGATCGTTTGGTTGTTGCTGCGGTCACCGGACGAGAAACGGACGCAAGCAACGCGTGAAATGTTGTCGACGGCGTTTGAAACACTGCATACGAAGGTGATACTACCCGAAGGAATCGGGCTGCCCGGCAGCGAATTGCATTCCGAAGTGCCGCTGTTGGTCAAGTTCAGCTTGCTTGAGATTGATCCGGAGGATCAACGAGAAGAATTTCTGGTAAAACTCTTGAGCGGGTTCGAGCCGGAAGCCATTTCCGACGGCGAGCCTTTGTTGGTTCCGGTCTTCGGGCGTGGTCGTGCGTTGGAAGTCATTCCCGCGCGGGATCTTGACCGTCATTTGATCGAAGACGTGACCCGATTTCTCAGCGGGGCCTGCTCTTGTCAGGTGAAGGAACAGAATCCAGGATTTGATTTGCTGATCACGGCAGATTGGGACACACAGTTGTTTGGCGAAGACGGTCAGCGACCACCGCCGGCAAAGACGGTGGCCGACCGTGACGGCTCGCCGGTATTGCTCAACATTCCGCCAGGAAATTAACGATGAATCGCACGTTCTTAATCATGATTGCCTCCGCCCTTTTGTTGGGGGCACTGTTCCTGCTGATGGCGAATACCGACACCTCGCTGCGTGAACGAATCGTCGCTGGCGAGTCGGTCGAGACCGAGCCGCTGATGTTGTTCTGTGCCGCAAGTAATCGCGCGGTGATGGAAGCGATTCGCGCGGACTACGAAAGCGAATCCGGCTCGTCGGTCCAGATTCAATACGGAGCTTCGCAAACTCTGCTTTCGTCGATGGAAGTCAGCGGAAGCGGCGATCTTTACTTACCTGCGGACGACAGTTTTCTTGAGATTGCCAGGGACAAGGGACTGATCGCGGAAGTCTTGCCGATCGCCCGAATGCAGGGTGTGGTTGCCGTTCGTCGTGATAATCCCAAGTCGATCCGCGAGTTTTCCGATTTACTTCGTGAAGACGTTCGCGTCGTGCAGGCCAACCCCGATGCGTCGGCTATCGGCAGGCTCACGCGTCAGATTTTACGCGACCAGAGCCTGTGGGGCGGACTCGATCAGGCGACGACGGCGTACCGAACCACGGTGACGGATGTTGCCAATGACATCGTCGTCGGCGCCGCGGATGCGGGATTTGTTTACGACGCGGTGTTGCACACTTATCCGGATGTGGAGTACGTCGAGTTACCTGAGTTGCGATCGGCCGTGTCCCAGGTTTCGGTGGGCGTAATTGCGACGACGAAACAGCCTCAAGCGGCGCTCCACTTTGCCCGCTACGTCGCCGCGAGGGACCGTGGACTGAAACATTATGCCGAGCATGATTTTCGAGTTTCCGGCGGTGATCTGTGGGCTGATGTTCCGGAGTTGTCGGTGTTCGCCGGATCGATGCTTCGCCCCGCCATTGAGGACACGATCGCTGCCTTTGAAAAACGCGAAGGTGTGCGAGTTTCGCGAGTGTACAACGGGTGCGGCATTCTGGTTGCCCAAATGAAAGCCGGCCAGCATCCGGACGTTTACTTCGCCTGCGATTCGGAGTTCATGGATCAGGTTCCCGATCTGTTTCCCGAGTCGATTGACGTTTCGCAAAACGAATTAGTGATTCTGGTGGAAAAAGGGAATCCCCATAAAATCGCATCGCTGCAGGACCTTGGTCGCGAGGGTCTGCGAGTCGGCGTGGGTCACGAGAAACAGTGTGCGATGGGCTGGCTGACACAGAACACGTTTCGCGAAGGGGGCGTGCAACAGGAAGTCATGGCCAATGTGACGGTCCAAACGCCGACCGGAGACATGCTGGTCAATCAGTTGCAGACAGGTTCGCTCGATGCAGCCGTGGCGTACCTGAGTAACGCGGCAGGTGCCAGCGAATTTCTGGACGCCATCCGAATTCCAAACATCGAGTGCGCCGTGGCGACGCAGCCGTTCGCGATCGCGCCGGAATCACCAAACGCTCAAGCAGCCAGTCGACTTTTCGAGCAGATCTGCTCGGCCAATTCAAAAGATAGTTTTGCACTCGAAGGATTTCGCTGGCAGTTGGACGCGATGGATGAAGGCGAGAATGAAGAATAGCTCACCAAGCAATGCTGACGTCAGTGCTGAGGTCAGCGCTGAGGTCAGCGCCGACCTAACGGGGGCGCCGAGGATTATCCGCCGGCGCTCGGATGCCATTTTCTTCCTGGTTATGGGTGGTCTGTCGGCCTGCTTCATTCTACTGATCGTGTTGTTGATCGCAGCGGATTTGATGTTCACATCGCCGGCTGAATTCAAAACTGCACTACTCAAGCCCGAGATCCAGGCGGCCTTTCGCTTGACAATCATGTCTTGCACTGTGGCCGCGATTCTCTCGCTTTGGGTGGCAACGCCTTTGGGCTATCTGCTTTCGCGTTACAAATTTCCTGGGCGTTGGTTGGTGGACACGATCGTTGATATCCCGATCGTGTTGCCGCCACTGGTGTTGGGGCTCAGCTTGTTGATCCTATTTCATCTCAAGATCGGCGAGTGGGAACTGGAAGGATGGCTGCGAGATTCACTTGGCTTTCCGGTCACTTATCGCTGGCCCGCCGTCGTTCTAGCACAGTTCTCGGTCGCTTGTGCCTTCGCCGTACGGACGATGCGAGTGACGTTCGACCAGATCAACCCTCGGGCCGAAGACGTTGCCCGCACACTCGGCTGCACTCGCGGGCAAGCCTTCATGAAGATTGCCTTGCCTCAGGCATCTCGGGGGATGATTGCGGCGGCCACGATCGCCTGGGCGCGCGCCCTGGGCGAGTTCGGCCCGATCTTGGTATTCGCTGGAGCGACCCGCATGCGCACCGAAGTTCTTTCCACGACCGTCTTCTTGGAACTCAGTATCGGCCAGTTGGATGCGGCCGTCGCGGTTTCGTTGTTGATGGTCGCGATGGCGGTGGTCGTGTTGGTCTTTCTGCGGCTGCTGGGGACGGGGCTCAGTGCATGATCCAGCTTTGTGACGTTGCGCTGAAAGCTGGCGATTTTTCGCTCAGCGGGATTTCGTTCCATGTGGACACGGGTCAGTACGCCGTGCTGATGGGACAGACCGGTCGTGGCAAAACGACCATACTCGAGTCGATTTGCGGTCTGCGCTCGGTCGTATCGGGGCGGATTGTTGTTCACGGTTGTGACGTGACCAATGCGTCCCCTGGCGATCGAGGGATCGGATACGTTCCCCAGGATCTCGCCTTGTTTCCGACCCTGACGGTGCGAGAACATTTGGAGTTCGCTCTGCGTCTGAGGAAGCGGTCAAAGGCGGATATCGCCGCGCGTGTCAGCGAATTGGCGGATGTACTCGGCATTGAACCGCTGCTCGGCCGCAGCGTGACGGGGCTCAGCGGAGGTGAATCACAACGCGTCGCGTTGGGGCGTGCATTGTCATTTCAGCCGGCCGTGTTATTGCTCGATGAACCGTTGAGCGCTCTCGATGAGGCGACGCGGAACGAGATGCATGACGTGCTGAAAAAAGTCAAAGAAACGTCCTGCGTCACGACCCTTCATGTAACGCACAGCGTGGCAGACGCCGAAGCCCTCGCCGATCGAAGACTGACGCTCGTCGACGGCCGGATTACTGAGTGAAACTTCGCGAACTCATCCACCGATGCCTAAATCCTATCCCACTTATTAAATCGACGTCCCGAGGCAGAGTAAAAATGACTCCTGACATCTTTGTTTTACCGTGCCACCATTGTTCTCCCGTTACCAGCACAGGGGAAATCAGTTTTTCACAAGAGGCACCGCTATTTCCCAGCTTCAAAAGTGACCTGCCCTGGCTCCCAGCACGCAAGGATGGACGAGTGGAAGGGTAGACCGTTAACCTAACTCGGTTTCCGGAATCACAACAGCAGGATTAACCTCATGAAGTTTCGAGCGATCTTTTTCGTCCATCAACTCGCACGAACGATTTTCGCACTCGCGCTGATCGCGACGTCGGCTACCGTGCTGGCCCAGCAACCGCCCTATGATCGTTTTCCATCCGCCGACCCGCCGTACTATCGTGTTCGCTATGAAGCATCGACTGAACGAGGAAAGCTTGTCTTCCCAGTGAACTACACGATCTGGATTCCGGAAAACGTAAAGTCGCTTCGCGGGGTGATCGTGCACCAACATGGTTGCGGGGAAGGATCGTGCAAATCCGGATTGACGGGCGCATTCGATTTGCATTGGCAGGCGTTGGCGAAGAAGCACGACTGTGCGTTGCTGGCGCCGTCATACGAACAGCCACAGGACGCCGAGTGTCAGAGGTGGTGCGACCCTCGCAACGGCTCCGATGCGGCGTTTCAAGAGTCTCTCACCGATCTAGGACAGCAATCCGGCCATCCTGAATTGGCCCAGGTTCCGTGGGCCCTGTGGGGACACAGTGGTGGCGGTCACTGGGCTGGCGGCATGGCACTCCTGCATCCAGATCGTGTCGTCGCAGCGTGGCTCCGCTCCGGTGTGCCACTCCTGGCACCCAATCCGAAACGGCCCACGATCCAAGCGCACACCCTGTCCGACGCGGCACGGAAGGTGCCGTTGATGTGCAATCCAGGCACCAAGGAAGGTGTGACGGTCAAGGACGGACGTTTTGCCGGTGTTTGGCCTGCGAACGAATCTTTCTTTCATGCGGTGAGAGAACGAGGCGGTTTGATCGGCGTGTCGGTCGATCCACTCACCGCGCATGAGTGCGGCAACCAACGCTACTTGGCGATTCCATGGCTTGACGTTTGTCTAAGTGCGCGGCTGCCCAAGGTCAGCGGCGAACCGCTTGAGCCAATGCCGACGGACCAGGCGTGGTTGGCGCCTTTGACCGGATCAGACGCGGTTGCAGCGACCCTGTACGCTGACGATCCCTTCCAAGCGGTCTGGCTACCCAACGAAACAATCGCTCGCTCATGGATGCAGTACGTCAGGGATACGATTGTCATCGATAGCACCCCACCGCCGGCCCCAAAAAATCTCCGCATCAACGGCAACGAGCTGACTTGGGAAGCAGAAGCCGACCTCGAGAGCGGACTGGCTCGATTCATCATCGAACGCAACGGAGAGTTTCTCGCCAACGTTCCCGAGGAAAGTAAAAACCCGTTTGGTCGTCTGCTGTTTCAGGGACTTCAGTATAGTGACACTCCGACGCAACCGCTCACGCCGATGCATTTCAAAGACGCCGCCGGAGGGACAAATTCACTGCATCGCTACCGAGTCATTGCTGTCAACACGCTTGGGCTGAAGTCGAAGCCGTGCGTCGCTGCGACGAAAGAGAACTAGACCTTAAACAAGCGAACGCTTGTTTGCCGTTTTTATACGAAACTTTTGATAAACAGAAATACTTTTTCTACATCACCAACTCCCGAAGGATTTGTCGGATCGAAGAGTTGAGGGCGAATTCCTGATACGCGAGGCAGTAAACCATAGCCGCTTCTTCCGATTTCCGGATTGTGGAGGTCGACCAAAACGTAGAGTTCATCGCGGATGCGAGGATCTCGTCTATTCTTTTGAGCGAAGAAAATGTGACGAGGATAGTTTTGGACGATTCATTCCCATCGTTACCTTTTCTGGCGTCGCCCGTGATCGGCGGGTGCGAAGGCTCACGTGATGCGGGAGTGCTCGCTTCCCGCCAGACCCCGACACTGTCTCGCATCCCCTGAGACGTCGATTTAATTACTGATGCATTTGAATCGTGGGATAGGCTTTTAGCCTGTCATGGCCTGGACGACAGGCTAGAAGCCAATCCCACTAATTAATCGACGTCCCTTGGGATAAAGAGGGGAGGTACGACGAGGCTTACGGTCGAGACAACACGTCAATATTGAAATCGAAACCCTTGCGATAAGTCTCAGCGATCGTTCCGAAGATTCCACCGTTATCGACGCCGTCGTAACCGACGCTGTAGAGCATGAACCCATTCTCCTCGACTCGGTAAACCAGGGTTCCGTCACTGTAGGGATCCAGAGGCATGGTGCGAAGGAGATCGGGGACGAGTTCGCTGAGTGTGGCGGGGCAACGATCGTGTGTGGCGGTGAAAATGCGGATGGCCAGTTCGGTTGTGATTAAACGCTGCGAAATATCGCGCCGAGCGATCGCTTCTTCAGTGGCTTGAACGGTTGCTGTGACGATCGTGTGACAGTTTTCTGGTTTCGCTGCCGTTCGATGCCACGCCGCGATGCTGAGCCGATATCGCCAACCGAGGGTGCGTTCGCATTCCAAGTCGGCACTCGCTCGAATCGAGGCGATGGATTCTCGATTTTGCTCCATCGTCCTCCATTCGGTCAACAACTCGGGAATCTCATCGATCGGGATTTGATCGAGGACTGATGGGAAGTGTTCGTAACCAACACCTTCCATGCTGATGTCAGTGAGCAAATGCGAGAGACTCCCTCCACGACTCAGGCCACTGCCCAGCCGCACGCATCGCATCGCGGATTCGAGCGCATCCTGATGCCGGCCTTCTCGGGTGGCTTGGGTGGCATCGCGTGCCAAGCGTCGGGCGATCGCACGGAACTCGTTGAGCTGCGTGCCTAAGTTGCGATCGAGTTCGTTGTCTCCCCAGACGGCAATCGGTTTCTCCAGCAACGAGTCCAGTGTCGCTAACTCAGGTTGTTCGTCGCTCTGATTCGAGAGGGTGCCGGATCGTTGCAGTTTGGAAATTTCACTCACAAGTTCTCGATAGTTGGATTGCTCGGCTGGTTCGCTCGTGAAGGTTCTCGCGGGTAGTGATCCGGTCATTTTCGCATAAGTGGGAACGAGACACGCCAACACCAGCAGACTCAGTAGCCCCATCGCGACGCGAGCGACCTTGGTCGATGTTCGTAGCGGTGTACTGGTTTGGATCTGACCGAAGAACCAACCGGTTGCGGCCATGATCCAAGTCGACGCCAGTAGCGAGATCGCTGCGGCGAGTGCGAGCACACCAGTCACGAGCAGTGAATCCAGCAACGAAAATTTTAACGAATGGGGGCGACATGGGTCGCTGTCGAATATTTGGGACCGAGTTCTCACTCGCTCGTACAACGAATGAAAGATCAACCAACTTGAGAAGAAAACTGCAACAATCACCAGCGAGCGTTCTCGCCATCCGAACGCAGGAGCCCGGCCCACGATTTCATCCAAACAGCCGAATGCGAGCAGGAGGCTGGCGATCACCACGGAGACTCTCGGCCATTGGGCGGGGCGACGCGGTTCCGGCAAAGCACCGTTGAGCGGCACCGCAGCACGCTCCACCCAGAGTCGCAGCGGGATCAACAGAGAAACGGTCGCCACCATCGAGACGACGAACCACACGATCGGTTGATACGCACCGATCGGCAGGAACGTCAACACGACAAGCATGGCGACGCCTGCTCGCGCCAGCCACCATCCGCGTCCGAACGCGAACCAGACACTCATCAGACAGCCGATGATCATGGCCATCACCATGATTTCGATCTGACTGCGAGTTTCAGGGTAGAGAAATATCACGTGGTGGTCGAAGGAGTTGTTTGCAGGGTGGAAGTCGGTTGTACAGTAACGTCGAGCTGCCGGGTACGCGGCGTCGAGCGGAACGTGAATGAATGTTACAGCAGTTCGGTGCCAATGAGCGTGATTCACGCTCACATCACGGCTCGAGTTTGTCCTCGGTCCGATACTGCGCTGATCGATATCGAATCGACGTTCTGCCCGACGTTCACCCCCGTTGGTCACGGAATGCTAAACTCTGCTTCTTGGGAGGCGGTTCGACGAGAACGCATGAAGACCACTCCCTCTCTCAACGAGCAACCGGACCAAGCTTTGCCCCCATGATGGTTTCATGACGATCCTTCTATTGATTCTCAGTGGCCTTTTTATTGGTTTGTTGGCGGCGACGTTTTTATTGATCACGGGCTGGTTTGCTTGGACGCCGTTGCCATTGATCGTGCGGGTGCCGTTGGCGATTGTTCTGATCTCGCCATTCGGATTGATTGGTGGAGCGATCATGGATGAGCGTGCGTTGGCGATGTCGGTCGCGGCGCTGCTCTGGGTTTGCGTGGTGACGGGATTCGCTGCGGATCGTTCGCCCGCATTTACTTACTGCGTTGTGGTTTTGCTTTTGTTTTGTGTCGCTCCGCTTTTGCTGAGTCTGTATTTCAATCCGGCGATGACGGATCAGGTTCGTTACTCGGTATTCGGATTTATAATCGTATTGATGCTCAGTCTGTCGCTGTTCAGCTTACCGCTGCGGTTGCTCGGTTTTCGTCTGGAACGGTTGGCCGTGGATGCGGATGATTTTCGGATGCGTTTGGCGAGCGAAAAGAGTGTCGATGAATGGATTTTCGAGTTTCAGAAGACTGGGAACGAAGACGCATCTTTCGCCGAAATCGCGAGTATGGTCCGGCAACGGGGGATCACGGCAGAGACGGCCCACGGCGTCGCGAAAGTCGTATGTCGTTCGCTGGGCAAGCCGTCGCCACGAATGGCCAAGGCGAGCGACGATGGCGGTTTGTCGTCGTGGTTGCAGTGGGCGACGACGGGGCCTCGTCGGGATCAGTTTTCGATGAGGCAACTATTGATGTGGGTTGCCGCGTCTTCGATTTTATTCGCGGTTCTGGCTCGTACGGGAATCGATCGTGACCTCCTGTTGCTGTGGTTCGCCTTACTACCCTCGATGATCACCACGAGCACGGCGGTGAGTCTGTTGGGTTGGGGGTGGTTGGCCGGGCGGCCTGGCGAGCGTCGTTTTTTGTTGGTCAGCGGCGGTTGTTTTTGTCTCGGGTTAGCGGGTTTGATGTTCCAATATATTCCATTCTTCGGCGGCGGTCTTCTGAGGTTGCCCCCCGCGTTTTCGGCCGGTTCCATGATCGCATTGAACTATTGGTTAATGCATCTACGTCGCGAAGGTTTTCGACTGATTCGGACTTGAGTAACGGTTTCACCAGATCATGAATCCACCCAGGCATCAGCGTGGCGAAGAAAATGTGACGGGTCGAAGTAAATGTGATGGGGTTAGTTTCGGATGATCCATTCCCCATCGTCGCCTTTCCTGGCTCGAATCGTTGCAGATGAAGAAGAAATCTCGCTGGACGGGTCAAAAGAACCTCCCGTGTTTCATTTGGCAAACTCAAACTCCACGACCACAGCCCGGTGGTCGGAGGAGAAAGGGGCGACCACGATATCCGCACTGGGGGACGATTCTCCAATTCGCTCTGCCCGCCTGGCAATGAAGTGACGCGAATAGAAAACGAAATCAATTCGATCATGTCGGTCGCTGGGATCCGTCGGTTCGGTCGTCGGCGTCCAGGTAAAACCAGGAGCGGCGACGGGATCGCAGTGAACTGCCCGAAATGAATCGATCAAACCCAATTCCGTCACGGCAGTCGTGGTTGGCCACGGAACCGCCAACGGACAGCGTCCCGCCATCGCGACCTCGGGTGTCCAGTCCAAGTGGGAGGGCTCGTTGAGGTCACCAGTTACCAACACAGGAGTTGTCGGCAGGACGGATTTCAGTTCCGCCAATATTCGCTTCAACAGTTCGCCCCGGGCATCTTTCGCCGCTTCCACTGCCTGTTCGGCAGTCTCTAGAAAGCGGCCTTTTCCGTCGGGAATGTTGAGAAGCTGATAGGGTTGGTAAGGAGACGCCGGGCAAGGAGCGTTGAACAAAACCACGCTTTGGCCGGTCGGCAATCGCACCTCGACGCCCCATCGGTTGCGTGTGGTTCCTGTGATCGGATAACGACTGATGACGGACGTCCTGCCCCCTTGGCTCACAAAATGCCAACCTAGCATTTTCGCCAGCCTGGCAACGTTATCGACTGCGGATTGATCTGCAGAGGACCTTCCTTCGGTCTCCTGCAAACCAACGACATCCGCGTTCGCGGCCCGCACCACCGCTGCGGTTTGAGAGAGGGGTTGACCTCCCGCCTCGCCGCCGGCCCAGATATTAAACGACATCACACGAACTCGAGCAGGCGCTGCATCCTGGCCACAAACCGATTCGCCCGTAAACGCAACCATGCCTGCGGCGAAAATCAACACGCCCATCCTGCCAATCATCCCAAAACTTAGTATCATCTTTTTATTCTTTTAGAGAGCACAGCGTTTGCCGATGGCCAACGCGAGTCGTCACCGATCATTGATTCGGGTCACTTTCACATCTGGGAACATGACGGGATTGTCGCTTCGTCGCACTTCATGGCCGCTGGCGGTCGTCACGTTCTTCAGGAGAACTTCGCGGGTCTTACGATACGGACACTGTTCGACGTAAGAATCGTCTTAGTAGCTGCGGTTGAAATCCGCGAAGATCGCCGGTCCGTCGTAGTTCTCCGGGTGATTTGAGTCGTCGATACGCAGCGCCCCGATCGTGATCCGCTCGGGCATGGAACAGGGATATCCGAAGTCATGCTGACCCGAATTCGATCCACCAATCAAACTAGCGTTGATCGGCCGTCCGCACGCGGGCACGAAGGCGCAGTTGCGGATAACGAATTTACCTCGCCATGTGCTGCCGTAGTCCGGGCGTAGGTTAATCAGGTGTCTCTCATCGATCTTACTATTCTCGACAGTGAACGTGCCGCTGCCGATCGCATTGATGCCCATATAGCCCAGAGTTGAATTGCGAATCGTAGCACCGGCAACGCCCCTGTGCGCGTCAAAACGCGAGAACGTGCAGCGATCTAGAGGAAGATTTTTGCAGTAGTTCGACGCCATGATTCCCCTGTAACGACTATCCTTGATATCGTTGGTCTGGCTGCAATTCACGAACGACACGTTCATCGAGCGAGTCACGGTGATATCATAAGTCCCCATCGAGACGGGAGCTCCTGCGGCGCCAATCGTCCGGTACGTCTTGTGTCCCGTGAAGATCGAATTTTGAACTGTCACGTTGGCACAACGATCGATGTCGATGAATCCACCAGAGGGTGTACCGTGATCTCCTTCGCCGGTGATATGGTGCTCGACTCCGTCGACAACAAGGTGAGAACGTTCGATGCCGATCCCACGATTGCAGAAGGTGTATTGCGAATCAGCATTGTTGGCGATCGTCGTGAAGTGTCCGCCGGCAATAGTCAGGGGCGTCGTGTCCAGCGGGCGGGCGTCGATGTCATCGGTCTTGCCGTCACCCCGGGCTCCGAACTGACGATAGTGGACGACCGACGTCGCTTCATCGGCAACGCAACAGCCGACGCCCGTTAGACTGAGAATCACTGCCAGACTCAACCCGACTGGAGAGCCAGGGCAAAGGAAGTAGGAAAGGCGTCTGTCCCGAATGCCGCGTGTTTAAAGCCGTCGGCACTACATGTTGACGGCCGCAGCGCGGCACACACAACCGGTAGTGCTAGCAAATACTAGCCAACGGTCGCTAGCATTTATCGTTCCGCATTTAGGGTTTCAAAGACGACGAGATCCCGTTCGGATGTGTTCAATCTCAAAACTCAGCACTCACAAAACGGAACCCCGCCGTGTCGATTGATGATACCAGTTCGCTGTCCGAGGTGGCAGAGAAATTGAGCAAAGCTAGCGAGCAATCGTTGATCTCTGAGCGTTTCTTGCCTGCCTCCGAGATCGTCGAGCTTTGCTCGCAGTTTGGCTAAGCACATCGTCACAATGAATTCGGTGGAACCACGTAGCAGCGTCTCTCTGAGACGCTGAAAATTGCGAGTCTCAGAGAGACTCGCCTACGTGAGGTTCTGCCGAACCTTTTCCCCCGATGTGCTTATCAGTTTCGAGACCGCGTGTACTCGCCAGTAGTTACCCTTTGGATGTTCCTCGGGCAAACTTTCTCGGCGGATCATTCGTGTCGTGATGCCGTCATGTCGCCTCCCGATTTGACACCAGTCCGAAGGCGCTCAGCCACAAAGGAGCTGTTTAAGTGTTGAACGATTTTGCGGAAAAGCTGCAAGTTGAAAACGCACGGATTGATGCACTCGAAGAAGCGCTGCTTGAGTCGATCGCCGATCACCCGATAGGTGACCGGAAATCGAGAATTCATCCGCGAGAAATTAAGAGAAGACCAAAACCGTATCCAACGATGACGCGACCACGATACGCCGCCCGAAGATCAGCGGCGCAAAGGCTTTGGGCTTAAACACGCGGCATTCGGCTCTGGGGTACCTTGTACACTATCCGGACATCGGTCTCGTGGATCTCGATTCGCTCAATCAGAAGCTTCATCAGATCGCGACGCAAGTATTTCGCCCCGGATCGATGTTCGCGTTGACGTTTTTGATTCTCATCCATTCGTTTTCAGACCTCTTGAAATATCTTCTTGCTGACCAACACTGGCACGGGAATCATGATCTGTTCACTCGGGTCCGTCGCGATAGACACCTTCTCTTGTCGCGGTATTGCCGGATCACCGCGTTTGGCTATGCGGCCCGGTTTCCGCTGCGTTACACGCTCTTTTTCGTAACTTGCTTCGCCATAGTATGCCGGATTGAGCAACATGTCACGAACCGTTGATGTGTTCCATCGCGGCTTAACCGTCTTGGTGAGAATGCCCCGCGTATCGAGTTCACGACACACCGCCGCCTGCGAGTAACCCTGGGCACCGACTAGATTAAACATGAGTTGCACTATTTCGCTCTCGCACGGATCCACTTGCCAGGTCGCACGTTTGGATACCGAAGGATCTTTGATGTATCGGTAGCCATACGGCGCTCGGCCAAAGAGACTGACATTTCCTTGACTGGCCGAGTGTCGACGGCCACGTCGAGTGCGTTCGAGAATTTTCTCGCGTTCGTACTCAGCAAACATGCCTTGCATCTGAACGAGCATCTTCGTCTCGGGACGATCGGGAAGACCGTCTTGATTCAGGGAAATGACTTCGCAACCGTGCTTGTCGATTTCTTCAAGTAAGATCGCTTGAAGAGCAAACTTCCGAGCCAGTCGGTCGGGCGAGTGAACGTAGAGGCGATCGATCATGGACGCGGCGACATGGTCGCGGAGTTTTTCCAGGGCGGGCCGCAGCAGTTGCGAACCGCTGTAGCCGTCATCCACCTATTCAAAGGCGATGTCGACGGGAGCTTGATCTCGGATGGCCCGAGCGCGAACGTCGGACATTTGAGAATCGATGGTGTGTTCGTCTGCCTGACGCTGAGAACTGACTCGCAAATAACTTGCCGAGCGAATGAATCCTTTCATGCTGGATCCGGTTGGCGTTTGGGGATTGTTTGGTGATTTCGGTGGCTTTGTTCACTATCGTGAAGCGGGTCTGCCATCGGGATTGGGGTGATCAATCGCGAAAACGCTTCGTCGATGACCGCTTGGGCGTGCCGATTGGGTTGAAAGGCTCTTCGGATAATTCGATCTCCAACGGTTCGTGGCTCTTCCATGATCGGGAACCTCGGTAACATACAGGGAATCCCCGATCCCGGGCGATCTCACGTTTTTTGTCTGCGAATCGGATCCACCCCTTCGCGGGGGCAAACAGCATGGAACATCACCCAGCTTTTTCCAACATCGGTTGCCACGACAGCGATTAGCCGGTGGTTGAGCGAAGCGACACCACCGGATAACGAACGAAAATGGATGCCGCCTACCCCGAAGGGGTGATAGCAGTGCGAGTTGCTTTCACCCCTTGCGGGTGAGCGGGACGTGCTGAACGTATTTCCGGTGGTGTTCGCTGCGCTCGACTACCGGCTAATGGCTTGAATCCCTTCGGGATAACGACCCACTCCATACGGAATCAGGTTGTAGGGTATAAAAAAGGCGTCCCGCCCGCTCCCCTGCAGCGTGCGGGCGGAACGCCCGCGCACCGAAGAGTTACACCGAAATATTTCTCAAGAGGCGCCCAGCAGGGAATCGTTTTCCATTGAAATCGGTCCCCCAATTGTGTTAAAATCATCGGAGGAGATTAGGAACATGCAAATTGAACTCAGTACCGAAATCACGGACATGGCCAAAACGGTCGCGACTTCTCACGGCTACCCAAGCCTCGTTGCTTTCATCGAAGAAGCGGTCGAAGAGAAGGTGAACGGATCAGCTTCATTGGAATCGGGAGTCACCGACGCCGACGAATGGATTCGCAAACTCAATGCGATCGGTCAGCGTCATCGTTCGACCGGCTACGCGGTCGACGACAGCCGCGACTCGATCTATCCCGATCGCGTCTAATGCGGATCCTCTGCGATACAAACTTACTTGTCCGCTCGGTCAGTCGAAACGACTCGGACCACCCACTTGCGATCGAGTCTCTCGCAAGACTTCGCTCCGATGGGCACTCGCTCGTTTTGGTTCCTCAGTGCCTCTATGAGTTTTTCGCAGTCGCAACTCGGCCCGCGATCAACAACGGACTAGGTATCGTGCCTCAAGACGCCGTTCAATTCGTGAAAGACTTTATCGACTTGATGCCGCTGCTTCGCGATGAGCGTCGCGTGTTTGAACACTGGCTATCGCTGATGAGCGTCTATGCCGTTCAAGGAAAGCAGACCCATGACGCTCGCATCGTCGCCGCGATGGATCGCCACCAAGTCGATCATTTGTTGACGTTCAATCCAAAACACTTCAAACGCTTCACGCATTTGACTGTTTTGTCTCCTGAAGCGGTCGTGAAGGCTTGATTCCGCTCTAAGGACAGCTTTCACTCCACTCCAATTCGCGTTTTGCGATCCGAGAGCAAGATGGGCTGTCGTTCGCCGGGGACCTTCCCGCTAAGCAGGTCGCGGGAAATCATTCCGTAAAATGGGCAGGCGAATGTAGGGTGGGTCAAGGAGGCTTTGCGACGCAGACCCACCGCAACCATGGTGGGTCTACGCCGAAACGGCTTGCCCCACCCTACTTGAATTCACAACACTTATTACACCGAATGAATTGACATGACCTGCTTAGAATGGGTGGTCGCGGGCACTGGCAGTCAATCGCAGTTGCTTCGGAGGTGGCGAATCAGCACCCATCGACATTGTCTGATATCGCGAAGAAAAGCTGACGGGCGGCGTTTTGGACGATGAATTCACCCCCGTCATCTCATTCCTGTACAATGAGGATCCCGCCGACGGACTTCCGTCACCCTCCCCGCCCGTGATCGCGACTGTCGACTGGAATTCGTGATGCTATCCCGCCTCTTTTTCATTGCCGCGTTGTCGTTCGGACTCGCTGCGCCCGCCTTGAGCGAATCCGATCCGACGCCGCTCGGCGAGACAGTCTCGTTTGAGCACGATGTCCGCCCGATCCTGAAGGCCAATTGTCTGCATTGCCATGGTGAGGGCGAAGAGCTCGAGGGTGGGCTGGACCTTCGCTTACGGAAGTTCATCCTCCAGGGCGGCGAGAGTGGACCGGCGCTCGTTGCCGGCAATCCGGACGATAGCAGCCTGGTCGAAAGAACCGTCACCGAAGACATGCCACCGGGCGACGTGAAGTTGACCTCGCAAGAGCAGGAGGTGCTTCGCAAATGGGTCGCGTCCGGTGCGACGACATTGCGACCGGAGCCGGAGTCCATTGCCGATGGCGTCTATGTGCCAGCGGAAGAGCGTGAGTTTTGGTCGTTCTTGCCCATTCAAAATCCGTCAATCCCCGAGGTCGCCGCAGAGGATCGAGTTCGCAATCCGATCGACGCCTTTTTGTTAAGGCGTCTGGAACAACAACAGCTTGGGTTTTCTCCCGACGCCGATCGACGAACCTTCCTTCGCCGAGCCACGTTCGACTTGACCGGGTTGCCACCCACGCCTCAAGAAGTTCGCGACTTTGTTGCCGACGAAGATCCCTGTGCGGTGGAGAATTTGATCGACCGGCTGCTTGATTCACCGCACTACGGCGAACGTTGGGGACGGCATTGGTTGGACGTTGTCGGCTATGCGGACTCCGAAGGGTACACGATCGACGATCCCGTTCGCCCGCACGCTTATCACTACCGCGACTATGTCATTCGGGCCATGAACGAGGACATGCCGTTGGATCGCTTTGTCCGCGAGCAGCTCGCGGGCGACGAAATGATCGGCTACCCCAAAACGAATCTGACCACGGACGAAACCGCAAAATTGATCGCGACCGGTTTCCTACGAATGGTTCCCGACGGAACGGGGAAAGTGAGCGGCGAGGAGTTGCCACTGGCTGAAAACCAAGTCATGGCGGACGCGCTCCACGTGCTGGGCAGTTCCCTGTTGGGCCTGACGCTGAGTTGTGCCCAGTGCCACAATCATCGTTACGACCCTATTACTCAGTCGGAGTATTTTCAAATACGAGCGATCTTTGAACCGGCCTATGATTGGAAGAACTGGCGCAAGCCATCGGTCCGATTGGTGTCGCTGTACACCGACGACGATCGCCAAATGGCAGCCAAAATTGAAGTCGAAGCCAAACAGATCGATGCGGAGCACAAACAGCGATCCGAGGAGCTGATCGCCGAAACCTTGGAAGATCAACTCGAACAACATGTTCCCGAGGAGTTGCACGATGCACTCCGGGTCGCATACCAGACGCCGGTTAAGAAGCGAACCCAGGAGCAACAAGACCATCTGAAAAAGCATCCCAAGATCCTGAAGATATCGACGGGATCACTGTACCTTTACGATCGCGAAATCCGTGGCAAGTTAGCACAATTGAAAAAAGAGCAGGCAACGAAAACAGCCGCCGCCGTTGCCGCCGCCCAAGAGCAAGCTCTCGCGTCGCTCGACGATGATCCCGGTGGTGTGGAAGTCACCGCCAGCAACTTGGCGGAGTTCGATCCGCAGGCCGCTGCCGCAGTCACTCAGCGCCAGTCTGAAACTGACCGGACGAAAGAACGTGCGCCCCAGTTGACGGCGATTGCCGATCGCGCCAAAGCACTCCGCGAGAAAAAGCCCCCAGAGAATTTTGTGCAGGCGTTGACGGAAGTGCCCGGAAAGGTACCCGAGACGTTTGTTTTCGCGCGCGGCGATCATGACAACCCTACAGACAAAGTCCTGCCCGCTGCACTTTCGGTTCCCTCGGCTGGAAACCCTGCCGAAATCCCGGTCGATGATGAGAGTTTGCCCACCACGGGACGCAGGTTGGCCTACGCCCACTATCTCACCAATGGTCGGCATCCTCTGCTCGCACGAGTTTTAGTGAATCGATTTTGGATGCACCACTTCGGCACCGGAATCGTGGCGACGCCGAGTGATTTCGGCCTGTTGGGTGATCGGCCCTCGCATCCGGAATTGCTCGACTGGTTGGCGACTCAGTTCATGACGAATGGCTGGAGTTTGAAATCGTTTCACCGACTGGTGATGACATCGACGGCCTACCGCCAATCCCTGCGAGTGATCCCGCCGAACGACCCCGACCCCGACAACCGGCTGCTCAGCGGGATGTCGCTTCGTCGACTGGACGCGGAATCGATTCGCGACAGCGTGCTGGCCGTGAGCGGGAAACTGAACACCAAACGCTTTGGGGAACCGGTCCCGGTGATGACCGATCAAGTCGGGCAGTTTGTCCTCGGGATTGAAAATCTCAATGCCGGTCGTCCGGGAGACGTGATCGATATGAAGGGAGAGGATTTCCGACGCTCGGTCTATGTCCAAGTGCGACGCAGTCGACCCCTTGGTTTACTCGACACGTTCGACGCGCCGCGGATGAACCCCAATTGTGAGCTCCGTGCGACATCGACCGTTGCTCCGCAGTCGCTACTGTTGATGAACAGCGATTTCGTGCAGGAGCGATCCAACGATTTCGCCCGCCGAATCGTGACGCAGGCGGGATCGGACGGACGTGCGCAGGTCCAGCTTGCTTGGGAGATCGCCTATGGTCATTCTCCCAGCGAGGATCAACTGACATCGGCACTGGACTTTATCCAGCGTGAGACGGTTGTGCTTTCCGAGTCTGCTGAGGCGGTCAACCTCGCCAAAAAAGACGAATCCCAAACACCTGAGATGTTGGCGTTTGCCAGTTTTTGTCAAACACTTTTGAGTTCCAATCGTTTCTTATACGTTGATTGAATCGCTATGAAATATCAGCATCCAAGTCGGCAGGCGCAGAACGTCGATCCTCGGTCCGTGTCATCGCGGCGACACTTCAACGCCACCGGCGCGATGAGTTTGGTCGGGTTCGCGTTGACCGCGCTGCTGCAAAACGAGCGACTCAGTGCCGCGACGCCGTCCGACGATTTAGCCGACGACCCGTTCGCCCGCCCGGAGATGGAACCCAAGTCGTATGACTTGAAACCGAAGCAGCCACCGGGGGAGGCTCGTGCCAAGGCGATGATCTCGCTGTGGATGCAGGGCGGTCCGAGCCATCTCGATCTCTTTGATCCCAAGCCCGAGTTGCTGAAGATGGACGGCAAGGACTTTGAGGGGGACATCAAGTACGACAACGCGGCGGAGGCCAGTTCCAAATTGATGGCGTCGCCCTGGAAGTTCACCAACCACGGTCAGTGTGGCATGGAACTTTCCGAACTGCTGCCCGGCTTGGCCGAAGTGGTCGATGACATCACCCTGATCCGCTCGATGCAAACCGGCGTGAACAATCACGGCCAATCGATTCGAGCGATGCAGAACGGACGGATTGTCGGTGGTCGGCCCACCGTGGGAAGCTGGTTGACGTACGGCCTGGGGTGCGAAACCGATGACCTGCCCGCCTACGTCGCGCTCATCGATCCGGGCCAGTTGCCGGTGATGGGGGTGGAGAACTGGAGCAACGGCTTTCTGCCCTCGATCTACCAGGGGACGGTCATTCGACCCCAAGAACCACGCATTCTCAATCTCGACCCGCCCGCCCACTTAAAAGGGGCTGCTCAAAAAGAAGCTCTCGACTATTTAGAACATCTCAACCGCGAACATCTTGCCCAGCGTGCCAGCTACCACGATCTCGGAGCACGGATCGCGAGTTATGAACTGGCCGCGAACATGCAGTTGGCAGCCAAGGACGCGGTCGATTTCAGTACCGAGACGAAAGCGACGTTGAAAATGTACGGGTTGGAAGATCCCGAAACGAAAGAGTTCGGAGCACGATGCTTGATCGCGCGGCGCTTGATCGAACGGGGCGTCCGCTTCGCACAGGTATTTACCGAAAACCAACGCTGGGATCATCACGGCGGAATCATCCAAAAACTCCCCACGGCTTGCAAGAAGGTCGATGTGCCGTCGGCCGCGCTCGTGAAGGATTTGAAACAGCGCGGAATGCTCGATTCGACCGTCGTGCATTGGGGCGGTGAGATGGGCCGTTTGCCCGTGATCGAAAACAATAACGGTCCCTCAAAAATCGGCCGCGACCACAATACCTACGGCTTCAGTATGTGGGTCGCCGGGGGCGGTTTCAAGCGAGGCCACGTGTACGGCGCGACCGATGAACTCGGACACAAGGCGGTCGAAGACGTGGTGAACCATTTTGATTACCATGCCACCTTGCTGCACCTGTTCGGACTCGATGCCGAGCATCTGCACTTCGATTCCAATAACCGATCCATGTCCTTGGTCGACAATCAAGGCGGGCAGGTGATCAAGGAACTCTTGGCGTGAGCGAATGAAAAAATTCAATACCCCGCTTAATCGCTGGGATAGGCTTGGTTTTTTGGTAGTGGATCTTGTTAACGGCGTGGCGATTTACAAGCCCGACGCGCAAGCGAGTGACACACTGCGCACACTCGCTTGCGAGTCGGGCTTGTAATATCACGTTAATTTCATGAATGCGAATAAATCAACAGGCCGGTTAAGATCCGGTGCTAGAGGGATCTTTCACACGATCCACTACGCCAGTGATTGATCTCGCGTTACTTAACTACCTTTAACACATCCAATCGAAAGAACCATGAGAAAGTATTTTGCAGCAATGATGGCGATCGGACTTTTCGCGTCCTTCGGTGTGGCTGCGTCGGCAGCCGACGTCGAAGATGGATTTGTCTCTCTGTTCAACGGCCAAGACATGGCGGGTTGGTTGAAACGGGGCGGGTCAGCAGAGTACGCCGTCCAGGATGGTTCGATCGTGGGGACATGCGTGCCGAATACGCCGGGCAACACGTTCCTGTGTTCGGAAAAGGAATTGGGCAACTTCGTCCTGAAGCTACAATACAAATTCCTGAAAGCCGGCAATTCGGGCGTCCAGTTCCGCTCCACCGCCCGTGTCCAAGGCGATGGCCAGCGGGTCTACGGCTATCAGTATGAAATGCGGCCCCTTGGCGACGCGACCGGACGCATCTACGACGAAGGGCGTCGCGGCCACCAACACGGCATCACTTGGCTCGACGCACACACGCCACAAAATCGTCTCGATGCCGCCCAAGCGAGCAACCAGGAAGGCGAATGGAACGACGTGGAAATTCAATGCGTCGGACCGTCCATCAAGACTTGGTTGAACGGCAATCTGGTCGTTGACATGTTCGACAGCTTTTCGATGAAGGGATTTCTGGGACTGCAGATTCATGCTGGAAAGTCCGGTTCGGTCGCCTGGAGGAATATCCGGGTCAAGGATCTGGGCGAGAGTAAGTGGGAACCGTTCTTCGTCAAAGGCGAAGATCGCAGCTACCAGCTCGCCGATGCCAAATTCGTTCTTTCAGAAGAATGGTCCTTCACCCCAGACGGCGTTCTCCACGGCGTCCATTCCAAGAGCCAAGGCAGGGACGGGCTCGTGATTTCCACCAAGAATTACGACAATTTCATCGCTCGCGTCACGTATCGGATGCACGGTGGCAACAGCGCGTTGTATTTCCGCGCCGAAGAGACGGACGCTCCCTGGGTACTGCGTGGATTCCAGAATGAAATTGCCAACAACGGCAAGGACTCCGCTCTCTGGCACACCGCCGGCATTGTGGACGGCAAGAAGATTCCTGGGCGCGGTTGGATCGTGGCGAACGACGAACTCGTCGAAAAGGTCCGCAACAAAGACGACCAATGGAACACGACCTGCACGGCCGCGTATGGCGACCGCTTGGTCCAAACGCTCAACGGATTCTGCACGTCGGATCTCGTCGACGAAGAGTGCGAGAAGACGGGCAAACTCGGGCTGCAAATGCACGGTGGCACCGACTGCGAAATGTTCTTCAAAGACTTCGAGGTTATGCCGATCACCGACGACATGATGAAACTGATTGAGCGGAAATGATTTCCATGAAATTGCCAATCATCTCGCTCATCGTGTCTGTTTGTCTTTTCCCAACTCTTGGACATGCAGAGCCGATCAGGCTGACACTGGAATGGGTCGAGCTCGATAGCATCCAATCTGCGGGCTTAGTGAAGGCGTTGCATGGCACCGTATTCGAGGAGAGCAGTCACCCGATCTTTGTCGACCTCGAAAACAGCAAGCATAAGCGAGTTCTGATCACTCATGTCCAGCAAATAGAGCCTGGAAACAATGCCGAGCACAGGACACAAGTTAATGGGACGAAATTCGATTTATCGTTGACCGTCAGTCATGCCACAGCAGGGTTGTACGAAGTCGGGGTGAAGACTTCGCTCCAGCAAGCTGGCGAGCTGTTCGATTCTTTGACGCCGGCGACACTGACTGCGTTGCAATGGAAGAAAATCCCGGTGCTGTCCGTCTCCACCAGAATTCAGCTCTCTCATGGTAATAGTTGTGTGGTATCGGGGATGATGAGAAGGGACGATGATGGCGAAAAAATTCAGGTCCTGATCATCAGCGTTGTTGAAACGTGGAAGTCGTCTCTTGCAGTCGACCTAAATGAAAGTTCTTGTGAAAGTGCGAAAGAGGGTCCACTTGCAGCAAGAGAGTCGACCTGCATGGATGCGGAATCACGAGATTCGCCATTCTTTGCTCACCGCTTCCTCCCAATAGGTTTTAACTGACATGCCCGATCGTCGCCAATTTTTCCATCGCGTTGCTGGACTTTCTGCATTGCCTCTGTCTGCGGCGATCGCATTCTCCCAAGATGGGGAGGATTCTGATTTCAAGAAATCAGGTTCGGTTGCCAGCCTGAACGAACGCCTCAATCCGAAAATCCAGGCTTCGCGTGAAGTCGCGATCGCGGCTCTCAAGCCATCGGTGGCTGAATTGGATCGAGGACTCAAACTACATGCCGAATCGATTGTGTTTGACGCATACGGTTTTGGTCCGCGAGCGGCGATCGATGGTGCTGCATTCGCCGCGGCCGTTGACGCGGGGGCCTCCGCAATCGAACTGAAGGATCTGCGGGAAGAAATGACGATGACGCGATTCGTCACCGATCCGGTCGAGCATCAAGAGTTTTGTGATGCTTGGCGAGCGTCGGGGGTGACCTGCGTGTTCAATAACGCAGGCGAAGAAGGTCAGGATCCGATGCGGTTGATCAAACGACTCGCCAGACACACGTACGCGACGGACATGTTGCGCGGATTCGTTTTCAAGGCAGCAGTTCCCGATGATATCACGATGGCCAAGGAAGAAGGTCGGCACTGTTACTACATGACTGGAAACGGTGTCCCGTTGACACAGCAATGGTTGTCCGTCGAAGACGAACTTCGTTACGTTCGCGTGTTCTATCAATTGGGTATCCGCATGATGCACTTGACGTATCAGCGGCGGAACATGATTGGTGACGGAAGTGGTGAACCGAGTGATGCCGGATTAAGCGACTTTGGCCACCGAGTGATTGGCGAACTGAACCGTGTTGGAGTGATTCCCGATTGCGCCCACAGTGGATGGCAAACGAGTCTCGAAGCGGCTCAAACTTCCTCACGTCCTGTCGTGGCAAGCCATTCAACCTGCGGCGGCCTTTACGAGCATTTTCGCAGCAAACCCGACAACGTCATTCGGGCCATCGTGGACTCGGGAGGCTACATTGGCATCTGCTGCATTCCACGCTACCTAGGCGGCACAGGCGACATCGCAGCCCTGCTCGATCATATCGATTATGCAATCAAAACTTTTGGTCCCGACGCGGTGGCGATTGGCACCGATGTCGCCTACACCTCACAAGCTGCCGGTATCGAGCAAGCGAAAGTGCCCCGTTCTCCCAAGCAGCGAGAAGAGTTTCGCATGCTGTGGCCGAAAGACGATTTCAAGACCACCAAAACGATGACCGAGAGTCTTGAGTGGACCAATTGGCCAATGTTCACGGTCGGGTTGGTCCAGCGTGGCCACAGTGACGAGGTGATTCGCAAAGTCATCGGTGGCAATGTGATGCGAGTCATCGAAGCGTCGGCGTAGATCGGCATCTCGAACCTCCTTCCCAACCAAACTGCAACGCAAGTTTTTTCAATGAATGAGCCTGAATTTTCCCGCCGACTGGTGTGTCAATTCTCGCCTGCCATCGTGATTTTTGATGCCGAAGTTCGCCGCTCCAATCTGTTGCGTTATGACGACGATTGGACGGAGACAGGTGAGTGAACCGTTCCCTGAAAAAGTCATTGTTCCGACGGATCTTACATTCAAACGAAGGGTTCTCATGAATCATCAAGTGCTCGTGATCGCACTCGTAATCGTTTGGGTATCGCAATTGCCTCCTGTGTGCGTTGCGATTGAACCGCTGACGGTTGTTGCCGATTTTGAAGGAGCGTCGGTTCGTGATGTCGAAATTGACGAACGAGAGCGGAGCGTTAGCTTCACCCCTGGAGGAACTCCCGAACGTGGCTGGCCCTGTTGGTGGTACTTTCGCATTGATGGTCTCGAACGCGATGAGGAGATTACATTGCGTTTAAAAGGCTCCAACGCCACACTTGGGCAGCAAAAACCACTGGCAGCGTCTTGGGCGATGCCAGCTCGCGCGACCTATTCAATTGACGGCGAGTCTTGGCTGCACACCGACCTGGGGAAACGTCAGGGCGAGTGGATGATCTATCAACTCAAACCAAACGCGTCGTCGCTGTACGTCGCCTGGGGCCCGCCTTACACACCACGGACCGCCGAAAAGTTCGTGCGTGAAATTACCAGCCGATCATTTCATGCAACTACGAGGGAACTCTGCCATTCGCGCGCAGGCCGCGCGGTACCAATGCTCCATGTGCGAGAGGGCCAGCGGGAGTCGAAAGATCGCTTCGGTGTCTGGGTCCAAGCTCGCCAGCATGCTTGGGAGAGTGGTTCAAGCTGGGTGGCACAAGGGTTCGCTGAATGGATCATCAGCGAGGATCCGAATGCAGGATGGCTGCGGCAGCATGCCGATATCTTTGTTGTTCCCATCATGGACGTGGACAACACCGCGACCGGTAACGGAGGCAAGAACGCGCTCCCGCATGATCACAATCGCGACTGGTCACCAGAACCTCACTGGAACGAAACGATGGCGGCGCAGCGAATGATTGAGGACTTGATCCTTGAAAATCGGATGAGTGTCTTCCTCGACCTGCACAATCCTGCTCCCGGTGATCCCACATTTTTCTATATCCTGCCGGGAGACCTCTTGCAGGAGCCGATGATTGGTCTTCGAAACCGATTCATTGAATTGGCCTATGCGAAGATCCGGCAGATCAAACCCACGATCCCGATGAGCAACAAGCCCAAAGTGACCGGTGCGAGTTACCATCCCCTTTGGAGGCAGATCAGTTCCAATTGGGTCAGCATGAACGGAAACCCGGACACAGTGAGCTTGTGCTTGGAGACGATCTGGAACGCACCATCGAGCACCACGACAGGTTACCGAGCGGTCGGAGCGAGCCTTGCCAGCGCCGTTCAAGAGTATCTCGCAGAGCGACCTGCGCTACCATAACGGTAACCGATTCGGTGTGGACCAACGAATCCTTGCCAGCAACACATCACCTCGGTAGCCATCGCGCGGCATCCACTCGCCGACCGTGACCCAGGACTCGTGCGGACTCGCGTGCGTGACATGAAAATTGCCCATCAGTGCCACTTGATTCGGTTCGTCGACTCCATCGCCATCCAGGGGCAGCACGACTTGTTCACTTGATTTGATTAGGCAGCGCCGGTCGGGATCGACTTGTGCGACCCACAGCGGCGATCGCCAACGCATCACATTTTCGTTGGACTCATCCTGTCGCGTATACACCAGGAACAGCCCATCGCTATGCGTCAACCAATGTTGTTGCGTCGTCGACATCGCGATCGGTGTCCCATCATCCCAAGTCCAGGCTCGCTTCTCTTCGTATTGGAGTCCGTCGTCGCTGACACTGACATAGCCACGGTTGTCCTCCGCCCGGAGGGTGATCCAGAACTGGCCCTTGAACTCGGCCACACTGGGTTCCAATAGCCCGCGTCCCTTGTCGTTATGCAGCGCCGGACCTACTTCTTTGACGTTCAACAATTCACCATCAAACGAAGCACGCACGCCGGAAACCATGCGATTGACCTCCTCAGGGCCGAAGGTGAACGACATCAACACATCTCCATCGGGCAGAACAACACGCTGGCCACAACCGTTTGAGTAAATGTGGCTGGCCCGTGGATCGTCCCACTGCAGAATCTTGCGTTGGGACCAAGTTCCCTCTTTGTCCCGAGTGACGTAAACGGGATAGCGTGAGATCTGTTCCTTCCTGGCGAAATAGTCTCCTTTGTAGAACACGACATGTCCCATCGCGAGCAGTGACTTCGTGACCGGATCATATTGGGGCACGACATCGCATACCGCGGCTTTGAGATCATCTTCGCGGTCGGGAACCGAGTCACGACCGAGCGCCGCAATCGGTTCGGGATCGCTCCAAGTCTTGCCGAGATCGGTCGACATCGACCAGTGAACCTGACCAAAGTAGTCCGAGCCACCGATGGGTTGCAGTGTCATCAGAGCCACGGGATTTCCATTCGCATCCGGCATCATGCAGACTCTCGGATGAAACCAAGTTTGGTTTTCGCCATCACGATTGCGCCACAGTGTTTCTTTCGAGATCGAGTCGATCAGTGATTCTTTGGCAGGGGCCTGCTGAGTCGACATCAACTCGACTTGTCGATGAACTTCGTTGACAATGTCGTTTTCGATTTTCGGAGACCACGCGGCAGGCAACCCGTAGTAAACCATTGCCCCGACACCTTCATAGCCGCCCTCGCCAAGCACCCGTCGCGACGGAACGTAAGCCATCACGTCGTTGGCGTAGCCGGCCACCCAAGTTTGCGTTCCCGCCAATTCACTCTTGAGCCGAATGGCATAGTCGACAACCACTTCACCACCGAGCGTGACAAACTGGAGATGATTGCCGATCGACCAGGTGCTGATCGGATACGGATACGTTTGACGCAGCGGCACACCGCCATCGATTTGCTCGAGCAGCATCGTCGCTCGTGCAGCCTCGTAGCGATTGTCAGACTTTGAATTCAACTCAATTTCCTCGCGAGTCGGCAACGTGTCGAACGGCAGATCGATTTCAGCGAACGTTGTCTGCAACGTTCCCTCAACAGGGTGCATTTGCGATGTCATCAAGATGGAATCCACGGCGGATGCCAATCGCTGGCCGTAATGTTGGGCCAGCTTCACGGTGCTGCGCGGCAACGGATTTTGGTCGGCACCACACCCCGCAAAGAACAATGCCACGCAGTCTGGATGTTCTTTCTCTAAATCGATTTGAGCGTATCCGGGATAGTCACCCGACCACTGGTAGCCGCTCAAGGTCGTCGCATGGCACGCGTACCCAAACAGGACGGCGGTCAGGTTTGCGTCCATGTCTCGGACGGCGAGCACGGGCACGTCATGATCGCTGGGGCCTTTCAGTTTGTCTTCGGTTCGTAACTGGGGCACCATCGCTTGCGGATTTTCGCGGCGATTGACCGCGAACGTCGCCGTGCCGCTGCCCCACGTCAACTCGCTGGGGGCGAGGTGCCTGATCGCTTCGCCGACCACGGCCACCACCTGCTTTTGAAACGTTGCGACCCAAGCGTCGACCGCTTGTCGCTGGGATTCAGCGAGCAAGCGGTAGTGCAGCGGCGCAAGATTGCGACCGACCACGGGGCCGCTGTGGGTGTGCGAAGTGCAGATTACGATCTGTTCACGCTGAAGGTCGTATCGCTCTTTTAATGATTCGCAAATTGCTTGCGAAAGTGTGCGATCGATCCCAACGAGATCGAGTGTCAGGACAAGCCCTCGATTACCCGCATGGTCTTCCAGCACGAGTGCTTTCGCCCAAAGCTCGGTCAGCTTGCCGTCGGCCGGACGTGTGCGCGCGGCATAGCCTGCCATCCACATCGGTTCCTCGGGCGTGATCGCAGCCTTCGCCGCACCCGCCCTCCAGGCAGAATCAGCGCCCAACGCCGCTGTCGTCAAGAATAAGAACGTCGTCGCGGCAAAAAAGAGGCTTCGGTTCATCCGTTCATTCCAGATTGTTCAGGTGTCTTTGAGTATCTGAGCCGTTTCGTCTCTGCTCACGTGCTTAGTTCGCAGGATGCTGCAAAACACGGTCCATCACTCCGTAGGTTTGTAATCGAATGTCGGTTGGGAAATCATGTTCACAGTCTGGCGTCAACAGGATCAGCTCGTCCGGCACACCCCATAACGAATAGACAAAGCCAGCTGCCGGAATCGCCTTGCGAACACCTCCAATATCAAAATTTGAGTCATGCAGGGGTGAAGCCGAAACAAACGTACGTGGCGCTAGCGCGGCGATCAACTCGTGAAAGTCAAAGGGAACTTTGTCAGGGTTCAAATGATAGGTATCCCGAAGCCGGGGCATGTAGCGGTCACTGGTCCAACCCTTAATATCGCCGCCATAGTAATCATGAAAAGGACACCAACCACAACTGGAGACAATCACTTTCACGCGTTGATCGAATACACCGAGGAAGATCGCATTGTGTCCGCCAAGTGAATGACCGATCGCTCCGATCCGATCGAGATCCACAAATGTCAACTGCGAAAGCAGGTCGACGCATCGGCGATGATTGAAGATCCCTTTCATTGTGCCGGAGACGTAACGATCGGCTGCGAAATCATAGTCGGTATACTGTCCAAAGGACGGATAGTCGGGCGCGAGCACCACATAGCCGCGCTGTGCAAGTTCGAGACCATATTGACGTCCGGGACGACCGCCTTCACCAGCAACGATCCGCTTGCCTGAAGCACCGGTCGGATGCAGCGCCACGATCGCAGCCAATTTCGACCAGGAGTCGGCTTGGAATAAATTATTCACATCGACACGATCCGCAACGGATTTTGGGAGATAGAGATCCAGCGGCAAGCGATCCGATTCTTCGACAGCAATCGTCATCGTCAGCCGCCGTACGTCACCGATGTAAGCGTCTTCGCTGATCTGGATATCAAACTCTGGCAGATTCTCCCCCGCCGGCAGTCTCCCCATTGCCGCCTCGGCACCCTCGATGATCTGCAGGCGTCGTTGATTCCAATCCTCGATCGACTGAATCGGTTTCAGTTCTCCGGATGCGGTTCGGTAGCTAGTCAAATCCGTGTGAGGGAGTTTCGACTCGGTCGCAACGTCGTCTTGGCCGTCACTCGTGCCCGACCCTACGACGCTCCAACTGATGAGCAGCCATGCGAGCGAGCACCACCATGCACGCCGGCGGCCAGGATCGCTGCGCCCGCCACGATCAGTCGCTGACGCATTGATCTTCGAAGCGGGCGGAGCCTGGACGCTGGTAATGGCAACTGAATCTTTCATTGCAGACTTTCGCGAGGGAATGAGTTTGTTTATCGTCGCATGGCTGCTAAGCACATCGGCGGAAAAGGTTCGGCAGAACCTCACGTAGGCGAGTCTCTCTGAGACTCGCAATTTCCAGCGTCTCAGAGAGACGCTGCTAGTGCGCCTGTGAAGGCGATTGAATCGCCGGGTGAAAGTCCCGGTCGGG